>PPYF01411156.1_pt1 | contig 419719 bp, 368 predicted proteins | sample 1559871 | NCBI WGS metagenome assembly PPYF01 (sample SAMN08240021, study PRJNA423297) | Human gut metagenome, whole genome shotgun sequencing project. | reverse complement strand
AGAAGTTAAGCTCCTGAGCGCTGATGGTACTTGGTGGGCAACCGCCTGGGAGAGTAAGACGTAGCCACGTAATCTTTTTAATTTTAAAAAGTAAACATAACATAAAGGAAAATCCATTTAAATTTTTACATCAATAAAAGTTTAAATGGATTTTTTTATACAGTAAATTATAAGAATATAAAGCTTGAATCGTTATTTAGAAAGACTTAAAGTATTTTAATATATTTTAATATAGATGTATTTAAATAGTAATATTATGGGTAAAATATTGTTAGTTTAATATTATAGAGTTAGGATATATTAATATATTATGGTATAATGAAAAGGGAACTAATGTTCGAGAAAGGTTAGGTGATGTTATGGATTTTAAAATAAAGTCAGATTTTAAGCCAACAGGGGACCAACCAGAGGCTATTAGAGAAATAGTAAATGCCATAAATCATGATGAAAAATTTTCAACTTTATTAGGGGTTACTGGTTCGGGAAAAACATTTACAATGGCAAATATAATACAAGAAGTTAAAAAGCCAACTCTTATTTTGGCACATAATAAGACTTTAGCAGCACAACTTTATAGTGAATTTAAAGAATTTTTTCCAGATAATGCGGTAGAATACTTTGTAAGTTACTATGATTATTATCAACCAGAGGCTTATGTAGCTCATAGTGATACATATATAGAAAAAGATGCAAGTATAAATGATGAAATAGATAAATTACGCCACTCTGCTACAGCATCGATTTTAGAGAGAGAAGATACTATAATTGTATCATCAGTATCTTGTATATATGGTATAGGGGATCCGAAAGATTATAAGGATTTAATGTTATCTTTAAGAGAAGGTATGCAAGTTGATAGAGATGATGTAATTAAGAAGTTAATAGAGATACAATACGAAAGAAACGACATAAATTTTGTCAGAGGAACTTTCAGAGTAAGGGGAGATGTCGTTGAAATTTTCCCTGTGAGTAATGATGAAAGAGCTATTAGGGTAGAATTTTTCGGCGATGAAATAGATAGAATAACGGAGATTGACTATGTAACAGGAAAAATAGTTGGGACAAGAAAGTATACAGCTATATTCCCGGCATCACATTATGTTACAACTCCAGAGAGAATAGAAAAGGCTATAGATGCTATAGAAAAAGAATTAGCCCAAGTTATTCAAGAATTTAAAGATAATGATCAATTGCTTGAGGCACAGAGAATAGAGCAAAGAACAAAATACGATATAGAAATGCTTAGAGAAGTGGGATTCTGTCAAGGTATCGAAAATTATTCGAGACATATAACAGGCAGAAAACCAGGCGAAAAACCATACACACTTATGAACTTCTTTCCAGACGATTTCTTGTTGATAATAGATGAATCACACGTTACAATACCTCAAGTTAGGGGAATGTATGCAGGAGACCGTTCTAGAAAAAAATCATTAATAGATAATGGATTTAGACTTCCTTCTGCTTACGACAATAGACCTTTAAATTTTGAAGAATTTGAAGAAAATATAAATCAAGTTCTATTCGTTTCTGCTACTCCGGGACCGTATGAGATAGAACATTCAACTACAGTTGCGCAACAAATTATAAGACCTACAGGATTATTAGACCCTATCATAGAAGTTCGACCAATAGTTAATCAAATAGACGATTTAGTTGGTGAAATAAATAAAGTAGTAGAAAGAAATGAGAGGGTTCTTGTTACAACACTTACCAAGAAGATGAGTGAGGATTTAACTAATTATTTAAAAGAAGTTGGGATAAAAGTAAAATATCTACATTCAGATATAGTGACTTTAGAAAGAACTGAAATAATAAGAGATTTAAGATTAGGTAAGTTTGATGTACTAGTCGGTATAAACCTATTAAGAGAAGGATTAGATATACCAGAGGTATCTTTAATTGCTATTTTAGACGCAGATAAAGAAGGTTTCCTACGTTCTGAAACTTCTTTAATACAAACCGTTGGACGTGCTGCCAGAAATGCGGAGGGACGCGTTATAATGTATGCTGATAAAATTACACGTTCAATGTCAGCAACAATTGAAGAGACTGCTAGAAGAAGACAAATACAATCACAATATAATGAAGAACATGGTATAATTCCAAGAACAATCAAGAAAGATATTAGAGATAATATTGAAACTCTTAAATTAGCTGAAGAAGAGGAAATCTACGGAATTAGTGAAACTGATAATGAAGACGAGATAAAAGAAAATATAGAAAAATTACAAGCTGAAATGATGGAAGCAGCGACTAATTTACAATTTGAAAGAGCAGCCCAATTGAGGGATAAGATAAAAGAATTAGAAGAAAAGTTACAAAAGTAAAATAAGTTTAAAATACAAAGAGTGTTTAATAATAGAAAGATAAAGATGAACAATACCAAATAACAAGAAAGGAATTTAGAATGGAAGATAAAATAGTCATAAGAGGTGCTAAAGAAAACAATTTAAAAAATGTAGATTTAGTCATCCCTAGAAATAAATTTATAGTATTCACAGGACTATCAGGTTCAGGAAAATCTTCATTAGCATTTGATACAATCTATGCTGAAGGTCAGAGACGATATGTAGAAAGTCTTTCATCTTATGCTAGACAATTTTTAGGTCAAATGGAGAAACCTAATGTGGAATACATAGAAGGTCTTTCGCCTGCTATATCGATAGACCAAAAGACAACTTCTAGAAATCCAAGGTCTACAGTAGGAACAGTAACAGAGATATACGACTATTTGAGACTTTTATTTGCAAGAGTGGGAGATGTATATTGTCCTGTTTGTGGAAATAAAATAAGTCAGATGACTGTCCAAGAGATTGTAGATAAAATATTAGAATTACCAGAAAGAACAAAATTACAAATACTGTCTCCTATCGTTAGGGGTCAAAAAGGAACGCATAAAAAGACCCTTGAAGGATTAAAAAAAGAAGGATTTGTAAGAGTTAGGGTAAATGGAGAAAATTACGAAGTTACAGATGAAATTGAACTAAGTAAGAATAAAAAACATAACATAGAAGTTGTTGTAGATAGAATAGTGGTGAAAGATGGTATCGAAGGAAGACTTTCTGATTCTATAGAAACAGCAATTAAATTATCTGATGGATTAGTTATTGCCCAAATTATAGATGGAGAAGAAATACTGTATTCAACTAAATTTGCATGTCCTGATCATGGAATAGGAATAGAAGAATTATCACCAAGAATGTTCTCATTTAATGCTCCTTTTGGTGCATGTGATGAATGTAATGGATTAGGAGAACGTAGAAATGTAGATGAAGATTTAGTTATACCAAATAAAGATTTATCTATAAATCAAGGTGCAATTGCAGCGTGGGGTTCTGTTAGCAAGAGTAATGACACTTACTATAGCAAAATGGTAAGAAGCCTAGCTGAAATATATGGTGTATCACTAGATACTCCATTTAAAGATTTACCAGAAGACTTTGTAGATGAGTTACTTTACGGAAGAAACAATACAATAGTAGAATTTGAATTTGATTCAAAATTCGGAGGAAGAAGAGAGTATAGAGCGCCTTTTGAGGGTGTACTTGTTAACTTAGAAAGAAGATATAACGAAACTTCTTCTGAATATGCAAAGGATAAAATCGATGAATTTATGGCGGAGACTCCTTGTCCAAAATGTAAAGGTCATAGATTGAAAAAGGAAGTTTTATCAGTTAAAGTCGGTGGAAAAAATATAATAGAAGTAACAGAACTTTCTATAAATGAATTAATTGATTTTATAAATAATTTAGAGTTAAGTGAAAAAAATCAATTTATTGCTCAGGAAATATTAAAAGAAATACGTGAAAGAGCAACTTTCTTACGAAATGTAGGTCTTGAATATTTAAACTTAGCAAGAAAAGCTGGAACTTTATCTGGTGGAGAGGCACAACGTATAAGATTAGCAACTCAAATAGGTTCTGCTTTAGTCGGTGTACTTTATGTCCTTGATGAACCAAGTATTGGACTTCACCAAAGAGATAATGATAAGTTAATAGCATCATTACAAAACTTAACGAAAATAGGAAATACATTGATAGTTGTTGAACATGATGAAGATACTATGAGAGCAGCAGATTATATCGTGGATATAGGTCCTGGGGCAGGAGTGCACGGTGGTGAAATAGTTGCTCAAGGTACATTTGAGGAAATAATCCAAAATCCAAATTCTATAACAGGTATGTATCTAAGTGGAAAGAAAACTATCGATGTACCAGAAACAATTAGAGAAGGAAATGGAGAATTTATAGAAATAGTAAAAGCTAGTGAAAATAACCTTAAAAACTTAAATGTAAAAATACCTTTAGGAAAATTCGTATGTATAACTGGGGTTTCTGGTTCAGGAAAAAGTACACTTATAAACGAAATTTTATACAAAAGTGTTGCTAACAAAGTAAATAGATCTAGAATGAAACCAGGAAAGCATAAAGAAATAAAAGGTATAGAAAATATAGATAAAATAATAAATATAGACCAAAGTCCTATAGGTAGAACTCCTAGGTCAAATCCAGCAACATATACAGGGATATTCGATCATATAAGAGATTTATTTGCTATGACTAATGAAGCAAAGGCTAGAGGATATAAAAAAGGAAGATTCAGTTTCAATGTAAAAGGCGGAAGATGCGAGGCTTGTAAAGGTGATGGAATAATCAAGATAGAAATGCACTTCCTACCAGATGTATACGTTCCTTGCGAAGTATGTAAAGGGGAAAGATACAACAGAGAAACTCTTCAGGTTAAATATAAAGATAAAACAATTTCTGATGTATTAGATATGAATGTGGAAGAAGCATTAGAATTCTTTGAAAATATACCAACAATAAAAAGAAAATTAGATACACTTATGGATGTTGGGCTTTCATATATAAAACTAGGTCAACCATCAACTCAATTATCAGGTGGTGAAGCACAAAGAATTAAATTAGCTACTGAATTGAGTAAGAGACCTACTGGAAAAACATTATATATTTTAGACGAACCAACAACAGGTTTACACATGGCAGATGTAGACAAACTAATAGATGTTTTACAAAGATTAGCTGATACAGGCAATTCTATCGTAGTAATAGAGCATAATCTAGATGTTATCAAGAGTTGCGATTATATAATTGATTTAGGACCAGAAGGTGGGGACAATGGAGGAACTATTGTTGCAACAGGAACACCAAAAGAAGTTTCAACAGTAGAAAAATCTTATACTGGACAATTCTTGAAGAAATATTTTGAATAATTTGGTATTACTATAAATAGTTTGTAATAGAATAAAAAAATATGATATGATTTAATAGATAAAAGGAGCATTATGAGTTTGAAAAAATTTATAATGCTCTTCTAAAATATACAAAAATAAAAATGCAGATAAAGTATATTTATAAGTATTGAATAAAATATTAAATACGAAAAATAGGGAATAATACGACTTTATAAGGAAAAAAGGAGATTTTTTAATGTTTGATATTCAAGAACAATTAAAATTGTTACCAGAAGAACCAGGTGTTTACTTGATGAAAAATAAAAATGACAAAATAATATACGTTGGGAAAGCTGTTTCCTTAAAGAATAGGGTTAGACAATATTTCCAATCATCAAAAAATCATTCATCAAAAGTAAAATCAATGGTAAGCAATATAGCATCTTTTGAATATATAATTACAGATTCTGAATTAGAAGCGTTAATATTGGAATGTAACTTAATTAAACAGTATAGACCAAAATACAATGTTTTGCTTAGAGATGATAAAACATATCCATATATAAAGGTTACTGTTAATGAAGATTTCCCTAGAATAATGAAAGTAAGAAGAGTTCTGAAAGATAAGGCTAAATATTTTGGACCATATACAAATGTTGGTGCTGTAAACGATACCCTGGAAATAATAAGAAATATATACCCAATCAGAAACTGTAATGTGGATATACCAAAGGCGATTAGAAATGGTGCAAGACCATGTTTAAATTACCACATCAAAAAATGTGTAGGACCATGCACTGGAAACGTATCAAAAGAAGAATACAGAAAGATGATAGATGAAATAATATTATTTTTATCAGGAAAAGAAGAAACCTTAATAGAGATATTAAAGGAAAAAATGAATTCATGTGCAATGGAATTTAAATTTGAAGATGCAGCTATGTATAGAGATAAAATAAAAAATCTTGAAGAAATAATGGAAAAACAAAAAATCGATGCGTCTAATTCTGATGTGAATCAAGATGTAATAGCTTTAGCCAGAACAGAAGAAGAGGCTTGTGTCCAAGTATTCTTTATGAGAAACAGTAAAATAATTGGAAGAGAACATTTCATATTAGAAGGAGTAGAGGGAAGTAAATCAGACTCTATACTGGGCTCTTTTGTAAAACAATTTTATATGGAACAAGAATATATACCGAAGGAAATAATTATTGACGAAGAGCTTGAAGATAGATATATATTAGAGCAATGGTTAAGTGATAAAAAAGGCAGTAAGGTAACTATTACAATACCACAAAAAGGAGAAAAGAAGGGTTTAGCTCTAATGGTAAGAAAAAATGCCATGGAATATCTAAATAAATTTTCTCATTTAAATAAACAAAAATATGAAAAGAGTATAGGTGCATTAACTCAACTAACTGAGTTACTAAAACTTGAAACAATGCCAAAACGAATAGAGGCATATGATATTTCTAATATTCAAGGTGTAGATTCAATAGGATCAATGGTTGTTTTTACAGATGGTAAAAAAGACAAAAAAGAATACAGAAGATTTAAAATTAAGACTATAGTAGGGCCTGATGATTACGGTTCAATGGCTGAAATTTTAAGCAGAAGAGTAAAACATAAAAATTTACCAGACTTAATTCTATTAGATGGAGGAAAAGGTCAGGTAAGCGCTGTCCAAAATGTATTGGATCAAAATAATCTACAAATACCTTTGTGGGGAATGTTTAAAGATGATAAACATAGAACAAAGGGATTAGTAAATAAATCACAAGAAATTGTACTAGATAGAACTACAAATTTATATAGATTTGTTGCAAGCATACAGGAAGAAGTTCATAATTATGCTATAACATATCATAGAAGTTTGAGAAAAAAATCTCTTACAAAATCTGTTTTAGATGATATACCTGGTATAGGGGAGAAGAGAAAGAAAAATCTTTTAAGTCATTTTAAAAATATTGAAAGTATAAAAGCTGCTACATTTGAGCAACTACTAGAAGTAGAAAGTATAAATAAAACAGCAGCAGAAAATATTTATAATTATTTTAAATCGGAGGAATAATCATGGAATCAAAAGACAAAATAGCAATATCAGACATTGTTAGGGACTTAGAACTTAATGTTGTTTATCAACCAGAAGGAAAGGAATTTTTCGTCAAATCACAAGATGTGAATAGAACAGGACTAGCATTAGCTGGTTATTTTGAATATTTTGCATTTGATAGAATACAAATAATAGGTAAAGGGGAATATACTTACTTCAAAAATATAGATAAAGAAAGAAGAAGGCAAATTTTAGACAAATTATTTTCTTATGATATACCAGCATTAATTGTTACAAGAGGATTGAAAATTGATGATGATATACTTGATGCGGCTAAAAGACATGGTAGAGTACTTATAAGCAGTGAAAGAAATACAACTAGATTTATCAATAAAATATCTAATTATCTAGATAACAGATTAGCTCCACATATAACGATACATGGAGTTCTTGTTGATGTATATGGTATAGGTGTACTTATAAAAGGTGAAAGTAGTATAGGGAAATCAGAAACAGCTCTTGAACTTATACAAAAAGGGCATAGATTAGTTGCTGATGATGCTGTAGAAATAATAAAACTAGACGATGATAGATTAGTAGGGCAAGCACCAGAATTATTAAAACATTATATGGAGATAAGAGGAATAGGTATAATCGATGTAAGAAGCTTATATGGAGTTGGTGCAATAAAAAATATAAAAGAAATAGGGTTAGTTCTCGAACTTGAAAGTTGGAATCAAGAAAAATACTATGATAGATTAGGACTAGATAAAGAATATGAAACTATATTAGGAAAAGAAGTTGAAAAACTTGTTGTTCCAGTAAAACCAGGAAGAAATACAGCTATGATAGTAGAGGTTGCAGCAATGAATCATAGACAAAAAATAATGGGATATGATGCTGCAATAGAATTTACTAAGAAATTATCACAAACAATACAAAAATAACAGAAAATTTACTTTAAGTTAATGGGATATTTATAAGTCTCTTGTATTATTTAATTAAAAATAGACAGGAGGCTTTTTTATATGAAAATATTAGATAATCATGTACATACGCATTTTTCAATAGATGCGAAGGATACAATGGAAGATGTAATAAAAAGAGCTATAGATATTGGTGTAGATTATTTAACTTTTACAGATCATCTAGAATACAATACAGACCATTTTTCACTAGATATACCTCAATATATATCTAAAATAGCAGAATACAAAGATAAATATAAAAAAGATATTGAACTACTGACAGGGATAGAAGTTGGATATCAGAGTCATCTGAATAAAGAAATAAATGAACTATTGAATTTGTCTCAATTTGACTTTATACTATGTTCCACTCATACAATAGAAAAAATACCTGTATCACACAAAGAATACTTTGAGGGATTTAGCAAAGAAGAAGCTTACAGAAAATATTTTAATTCTATAATACAAACTAATAAAGAATTTAGTAATTATGATGTTTATGGACATCTAGATTATATAAACAGATATGCAATATATGAAGATAATAAAATTCTATATAATGACTATAGAGATGTCTTAGATGAAGTTTTAAAAATAATAATAGAAAAAGGGAAGGGAATAGAATTAAATACTTCAGGTTATAGATATGGATTAAATGCTATACATCCTAATATTGATATAGTAAAAAGATATAAAGAGCTTGGAGGAGAAATAATAACTTTAGGATCTGATTCGCATAGGGCAATTGATGTATGTGCTGATTTCGATAAGTCTTATGAGATGTTAGAATACCTGGGATTTAGATATGTGTCAGTATTTAAAAATAGAAAGTGTGAATTTATACCGATATATCGAAGTGCATATCATACAGCATAATAAAAAGGCCTGCCATGGAGAAACCATGGCAGGCCAATCTATTTATATATTATAGGCTATCAAAGGCTATTTAAATACTATTCAGCAGTACATTCAGCTTCAGCTTTTTTAGCATATGGATTACTTCTATCGAAGTAATGAGTGTGTAAATAAGTATGAGCGTTATGTCCGCCTCTTTCACCTAAGAATTCAGCATATAGTTTTTTGATATCTTCGTTTTGATGAGATTTACGTTTTGGTTTATTAGCATCGATTGCATATAATCCAGCACCTCTAGCTTTAACTTTTTCGTAATCTCCACCATGGAATGGTTGACCTCCACCAGCAACACATCCACCAGGACAAGCCATGATTTCTATGATGTGGTATTTAGGAGCTTTGCCAGCAGCTAAGTCAGCTCTTAATTCATCCATTAATTTTCTAGCACATCCTAAAGATGAAGCAGCTACTACGTTTACATCAGTTCCACCAACGTTAACTGTAGCTTCTTTGATTCCTTCGAATCCTCTAACAGCTTTGAATTCTATAGCATCGTCTGGTAATTCTTCTTTAGTTACATCAGTGTAAGCAGTTCTTAAAGCAGCCTCAAGAACACCACCAGTAACACCGAATATATCAGCAGCACCTGTTGAATATCCTAAAGGACTATCAAATTCAGCTTCTTCTATAGTAGATAAATCTATACCAGCTTCTTTTATCATTCTAGCAAGTTCTCTTACTGTTAATGATAAGTCAGTATCGATTATACCATCTTTACCTAATTCTTCTCTAGCAACTTCATATTTTTTAGCTATACAAGGCATTATAGACATTACTATAACTTCATCGGCTTTTTTACCTAATACTTTGTCAGCAAAGTAGTATCTAGCTACTGGAGAGAACATACTTTGTGGTGATCTACAAGTAGATAAGTATTTTAATAAGTCTGGATATTGAGTTTCGCAGAAGTTAACCCAAGCTGGACAACAAGAAGTCATTATTGGTAAATCTCCACCTTTAGTTAATCTTTGTACGAATTCATTAGCTTCTTCCATTATAGTTAAGTCGGCAGCAAAATTAGTATCGAATACATAATCAAATCCTAATGCTTTTAAAGCTGCTACAACTTTACCAGTAGATATAGCGCCTGGTTCTAATCCAAATTCTTCGCTTATACCAACTCTAACAGCTGGAGCTATTTGAACCATAACAGGTTTTTCTTTTTGAGCTAAAGCATCCCAAGCTTCTTTAGTATTATCTTTTTCCATTAAAGCACCAGTTGGACATACACTTACACATTGACCACAGAAAGTACATTCAGTGTCCATCATGTCAGCATTGAAGAAAGTACCAACTACTGTGTTGAAACCACGATTTACACCAGAAAGAACACCTACAGTTTGAACTTCTGTACACATAGTTTCACATCTTCTACATAATATACATTTATCGTTGTCTTTTACTATAGAATAAGAAGAAGTATCTATAGGAGAAGTTGATTGTTCACCTTTAAATCTTATTTTTCTTATACCCATATCAGCAGCTAAATCTTGTAATTCACATTTACCACTTTTAGCACAAGTATAGCAATCTTGTGGATGGTCTGATAATAATAATTCAACAACGTTTTTTCTATATTTTAAAGCTTCTGGAGTGTTAGTGTTAACTACCATTCCTTCTTTAACCATAGTACCACAAGCAGGTACTAATTTTCTTCCTGCGCTTACCATACATACACGGCAAGATGCACATTCATTAGTAAAACCTATTTCATCTATTTTCATTTGGCATAAGCTAGGTATTTTAACGCCTACTTGTTTTGCAGCTTCAAGTATTTTTGTACCACTTGGCACAGATACAGCTTTGCCATTTATAGTTAAATTAACTAAACTCATTAGTAAATCCCTCCTCAATAATAATTAAAAAATTATTGTCTAACACTTGATTGTAATTGTACTATCTTTTTTCGATTGCATGTTTCTTACATTTTTCCATACAAGCACCACATTTTAAGCACTTAGTAGTATCGATAACATGTTTTTCTTTCTTTTCACCAGTGATAGCATCAGCTGGACAGTTTTTCTTACATAATCCACAACCGATACAATTATCATTGATAAAGTAATTTAACATAGATTGACATTTAGCAGCAGGACATTTTTTGTCTTTAACATGAGCTAAATATTCATCATAGAAGCAATCTAATGTACTAAGAACTGGGTTAGGAGCACAAGAATTTAGATATATCAACCATACAGTCAGTTTCATCAAGAACAAGCATACCACCAGAACCCATCATAGATCCTATTGAAGCTAAGGATTTGAAATCTATAGGAGTATCTAAATCTCTAGCTGATATACATCCACCAGATGGACCACCAGTTTGAACTGCTTTGAATTCTTTTCCGTTAGGGATACCTCCACCTATTTCATAAACTATTTCTCTTAAAGTAGTTCCCATAGGTACTTCAACTAAACCAACATTATTAACTTTTCCACCTAATGCGAAAACTTTAGTACCTTTAGAATCTTCAGTACCATAAGATGCGAACCAGTCAGCACCTTTATTTATTATTGCTGGAACATTACCAAATGTTTCAACGTTATTAACAGAAGTAGGAGCTTGCCATAAACCATGTTTAGAAGAAGAGAAAGTCTTCATTCTTGGTTCACCACGTTTACCTTCTATAGAGTTAATTAATGCAGTACCTTCACCACAAACGAATGCACCAGCACCATATTTTAATTCTATTTTGAAGTTAAATCCAGTTCCTAATATATTATCACCTAAAACTCCAGCTTCTTCAGCTTGAGCTATAGCTATTTTTAATCTATCTATTGCAAGAGGATATTCAGCTCTTATGTAGATATATCCTTGAGAAGCACCAACGGCATAACCAGCTATTGCCATAGCTTCAAGAACACTATTTGGATCACCTTCTAGAAGTGATCTATCCATGAATGCACCTGGGTCACCTTCGTCAGCGTTACATACAATGAATTTTTTACCATTCACAGCAGGGTTTTTAGAAGCAGATTCCCATTTAACACCAGTTGGGAAACCAGCACCACCACGGCCTCTAAGTCCTGATTTTTTCATTTCTTCAATAACTTCTTGAGGAGTCATTTCTTCTAGACACTTAGCAAGTGCTAAATATCCATCGTTTGCGATATATTCAGTTATATCTTCAGGATTTATATGACCACAGTTTCTTAATGCGATACGTAATTGTTTTTTGTAGAATGCCATATCTTCATGTTTTTGAACTTTTTGATGATCTAGAGCAGGTTCTTCGAATAATAATCTTTCTACAACTTGATTATTAGCAATATGACTTTGAACTATTTCAGCAGCATCTTCAGGTTTAACATGTACGTAGAATACATTATCAGGATAAACTTTAACTATTGGACCCATTGCACAGAATCCAAAACATCCAGTTAAATGAACCATGGCATGGTCTGATAAACCAGCTTTTTCAATTTCTGCTTTTAAATTTTCTATTATTTGTAAACTGTCTGAAGATGTACATCCAGTACCTCCACAGACTAATATATCTCTTTTATCAGGTATAGCATCTGTATGATTTTCTCTTAAATCAAGAACAGGTTTGAATTCTTTAACAGCAGCTTTTAACTCAGCTATTGAATTTAATTTTTTCATCAATATTTCCCCCCTAACAGCTTAATTCTAAATTTCTATAGTTGTCTAATATTTTTGAAACATCATCTGGAGTTGCTTGACCATAAACTTTACCATTTACAACTACAACAGGAGCTAGACCACAAGCACCAACACATCTTAAACCTTCAAGTGTAAATTTAAGATCTTCAGTAGTTTCTCCAGCTTTGATTCCTAATTGTTTTTCGAATTCAGCCATTACTTTATCTGAGCCTTTAACGAAGCAAACTGTACCTAGACAGACACTAATTTTGTATTCTCCAATTGGATTAGTAGAGAAGTAAGAGTAGAAACTAACAACACCATATACTTTAGAAGGAGATACCCCTAATTTATCAGCTATATGAAGTTGAACTTCTTTTGGTAGATAACCGAAGATTCCTTGAGCTTCTTTAAGTACAAATATTAAAGCACTTTCATCAGCTACTTCTAATGAATCAATAAGGTTATCTAATTCATCAAATAATTTTTGGTTTTGTGAAACAAAATCGCACATACAAATCCCCCTTTTCGTTTTAAGTTATTTCTTAAAATTAGAATAATTAACTAACGATAAAAAAATAAAAAATGATAAAATAAAAAATAAATTTTTATAAAAACAGTCCGGCCGATTAATTATATTTATATCAGAACAGAATATATATAATTTTCTGAAAAGAAAAATAAATAAAAAAAGAAGATATAAAATATAATTTAATATCTAGACAGTATTTATAATCTATAATAATTATAGTATATAAATGGATAAAATTGTTAAAAAAACTCTGCTTTTTTTTAATTAAATCAAAGTATTTTTGAATATATTGAATACAGTGTACGGTATTAGTTAAAAAAAACTCAAAAGGAAATAATTTATGAAATTGATATATTTTTGTTAAAATTTAATAATAAATGATATTGATACTAAAAAAAGTAATGTTAAATAAGAAAATAAATAATAAAATAATTTTAAATAAGAAAACTTATTAAATAGATTAAGAAACTAAAAATAAAAAATTAACAATAATAAATGAGATTAATTATTATCATTTAAAATGAAATATAAAATACAAATTAATAAAAAGTATTTTTCATAGGCTTTTAAATAAATTCATTTTTAAAAAGAATAATATAAATTAAAAATAATTAATATTGTTAAATTAGATACAAGAGTTTTATAAAAAATATATTATTTATAAATTATAAAGGGGTTTGAAGAATGAAAGGTAGAGAACCTATATTAATATTAATTATGAAGTATAAAATAAATAATTTAGAAATATTACAATAAAAATAGTGATAAAAAAATAAAGTTGTGCTACAATTTAATTAAAATAATCTCAATGAATAGTATATTTTTCTCCGAGCGAAAATATCTAAGGAATTGATCTATGATATTGAGCCAAGCATAAATTGCTTCTGGGTTAGAAAGGAAACTGACTAGCCTTCCGTATTTGAAAAGGTGATATAAATATATTTACTAAGGAATTTATAAAAATTTTAATCAAAAGGGGATTCTATGCCTTTTTTGTGATTTTGAATTTATAAGTTTGTTTATGTAGCTGTATTTTCTAATTTTTAAATAGGAAATACAGCTTTTATATTTAAAATGTAATTGCATTTTACGTTTATTAAATTAAAATTACAGATTTAAAAATATTTCTACATACTCCAGATATAATATTTAACTTAATGTAATTTTCAAAGAAATATAACTGAATTAAATTAAATCCAAAAATTTAACAAAATTAAGAAATATTATATAATAAATTGAAAAGTATATATAATAAAAAATAATTTTTTGTTGTTAAAACAACGGAAATATTTGATAGAAAAGTTTATTATATAAATAAATATAGAATCTAAACAGAAAATTGATAAAAAAGTGACCATAAAAATTGATAAAAATTTATCAAAAAATGAATTATTTTTATTAACTTAATTATTAATGCAATAATAAAGAAGTTTTGTATGAAGAATACATAATTTCTTATACAGAATATAAAGAAATGTTAACCTGAACAACAAATATGGTTAACAAATAAAAAACTGTTATTTAACTATATTTGCATTATTATGCAAAAATCAGTCGAAAAGACTCGTATTTAAAATAGATAATTAAATAAAAAAACAAGATAGAGAAGAACTTTATGTATAAAAAAAATTTTATATAAAGTTCTTTTTTATTATGGAAAAAATTGAGATTTTTAAACTAAGATATAAACAGGAGTATGTATGAATGTTGTTTTTATGCAATTTAAACACAGAAATACATAAATTGACATTTCGAGATAGACATTTTTATATTCTAACAAATAGGGAGGGGAAAAATATGCTAGAGCAGTCTTATTATGAAAAGACAGATGAGATTATTGAACTTCATGGTGCTAAAGCCAGTTCTCTAATTCCAGTTATGCAAGATGTGCAAGCTGAGTATCGTTATTTGCCAGGAGAATTACTTTCTTATATTGCAGACAAATTAGGCATACCACTAGCAAAGGCATATAGTGTCGCAACTTTTTATGAAAACTTTTCTTTTGATCCAAAAGGAAAATATGTTATCAAAGTATGTGATGGTACAGCATGTCATGTACGTAAATCAGTTCCAGTAAGAGAAGCATTAGAAAAACATTTAGGTTTAGGGAAAGGAAAACAAACTACTGATGATATGATGTTTACTATAGAAATAGTATCATGTCTAGGTGCTTGCGGTCTTGCGCCTGTTATGACTGTAAATGATAAAGTGCATCCAAAAATGACTCCAGATAAAGCTGTGGAAATAATAGATGAACTTAAGGAAGGAGAGTGCGAATAATGAGAATAGAAACTAGAGAGCAATTACAAGCTATTCGTAAAGAAGCAAAAGCTAAAATCGACGCGACTCCTATACGTATATTAATTTGTGCAGGTACTGGTTGTATATCAGGGGGCTCACAATTTATATACGATAAAATGAAAGAATTGGTTGGGGACAATGAAAATGTAGAAGTAAAATTTGAAGGTCACGTTCCACATCCAGAAGTTAAGAAAAGTGGATGCCATGGTTTCTGTGAAATGGGACCATTAATGAGAATTGAACCTTTAAATATACTTTATGTAAAAGTTCAACCTGAAGATTGCGAAGAAATTTACAATGAAACTATAAAAAACAGAAAAGTAATAGATAGATTAGTATACAAACAAAATGGCCAATCTTATGTTAGCCAAGAATCTATACCTTTCTATGAAAAACAAACTCGTATAGTTCTTAAAAACTGTGGTCATATAGATGCAGAACATATAGAAGAATATATCGCAGTTGGTGGATATGAAGGTTTAGAAAAAGTTTTATTCGACATGACTAAAGAAGAAGGATTAGATGAAATATTAAAATCTGGACTTAGAGGTCGTGGAGGTGCTGGTTTCCCAACAGGTAGAAAATGGGCAGAAGTTGCAAAACAACCAGTAAAAGAAAGATATGTAGTATGTAATGGTGATGAAGGTGACCCAGGTGCATTCATGGATAGAAGTATCATGGAAGGTGACCCTCATAAGATGATAGAAGGTATGATTATAGGTGCTTACTTAGTAGGTGCTCAAAACGGATATATCTATGTTCGTGCTGAATACCCATTAGCAGTTGAACGTTTAAAAATAGCTATAGCACAAGCTGAAGAACGTGGATTACTTGGAGATAATATCTTAGGAAGTGGATTCAACTTCAGATTACACATAAATAGAGGTGCTGGTGCTTTCGTTTGTGGTGAAGGTAGTGCATTAACAGCATCAATAGAAGGGAATCGTGGTATGCCAAGGGTTAAACCACCTCGTTCTGCTGAAAAAGGTTTATTCGAAAGACCTACAGTATTAAACAACGTTGAAACATATGCAAACGTTCCAATGATAATAGCAAATGGTTCTGACTGGTACAGAGGATTTGGTACAGAAGGAAGTCCAGGAACAAAAGCATTCGCACTAACAGGTAGTGTTAATAATACAGGATTAATAGAAGTTCCAATGGGAACTACTTTAAGAGAAATCGTTTACGATATAGGTGGAGGAGTTAAGGATAACGTTCCATTTAAAGCAGTTCAAATAGGTGGACCATCTGGTGGATGCTTAGTTGAAAAACACTTAGACTTACCACTAGACTTTGACTCAGTTAAAAAACTTAACGCTATAATGGGTTCTGGTGGACTTGTTGTAATGGATGAAAACAGCTGTATGGTTGACGTTGCTCGTTTCTTCATGAGTTTCACTCAAAGAGAATCTTGTGGTAAATGTACTCCATGCCGTATAGGTACTAAGAGAATGCTTGAAATCTTAGATAAAATAACTGAAGGAAAAGGTACTTTAGAGGACTTAGATAAACTAGAAGAAACTGCTAACACAGTAAGAACTATGTCTTTATGTGGTCTTGGTAAGAGTGCTCCACTTCCAGTTATAAGTACATTAGAATTATTCAGACACGAATATGAAGAACATATAGTTGATGGTAAATGTAGAGCTCATGTATGTTCTGCATTAAAAACTTTCAAAATTGATCCAGATAAATGTAAAGGTTGTACTAAATGTGCAAGAAATTGTCCAGTTGGCGCAATCACTGGTGAAAAGAAAGAAGCTCATGTTATCGATACTACTAAATGTATCAAATGTGGTGCTTGTATGGAAGGATGTAAATTTGATGCTATATATGCTGAATAGATATATATATTATAGAAGCGTTATATAAAAATAATTATAAAATAATATGATAAAACGAAAATTGAATAAAATTAAAAACTAATAATATGATGATTAATAAAATTTAACGATTAAAGAATTGACAAATAAGTAAAAATTTGAGGAGGAAATAGTATGGTTAAATTAACTATAGATGGAATCCAGGTTGAAGCTGAAAAAGGTACTAGTATATTACATGCAGCTGAAAGCGTTGGAATTGAAGTCCCTACGCTTTGCTATATAAAAGATTTATTACCAGATGGTTCTTGTAGAATGTGTATGGTAGAAATAGAAAGCAGGGGTAGAACAAAAATGGAAACTGCTTGTACTGCACAAGTTGCTGAAGGACTTGTTGTAACTACAAACAGTGAAAAAGTAAGAAATGCAAGAAGAAATATTCTTGACATGTTACTTTCAAATCATAAAACTGATTGTTTCTCTTGCCCATCAAATGGGGATTGTAAACTTCAAGAATTATGTTTTGAATACGGAATCGAAAGAACTACTTACAGTGGTGAACAAACTGAATTACCAATAGACGACTCTAATAAATTCTTCACATATAATCCAAATCTTTGTATTTTATGTCATAGATGTGTAAACACTTGTCATAAAATAGTAGGACGTGGGGCAATAGATACTATGGAAAGAGGATTTGACTCAGCAATCGGAACTCCATTCCATATAGATTGGGCAGATACTAACTGTGAATCATGTGGTAACTGTGTTCAAGCTTGTCCAACAGGCGCTCTTACAATGAAGAGAAGAAAGAATTATCGTAAATACCAAATAGATAAAAAAGTATTAACAACTTGTCCACACTGTGCAACAGGATGTCAATATTATCTATTAGTTAAAGATAATAAAATAGTAGATGTTGAGGCTGCAGATGGCCCATCAAATAAAGGTTTATTATGTGTTAAAGGTCGTTCAGGAAGTTTTGATTTCGTTCACTCAGGGGATAGAATAAAATATCCTTTAATAAAAAATAAAGAAACAGGAGAATTTGAAAGAGCTACTTGGGATGAAGCATTAGACTTAGTAGCAACAAAATTCTTAGATATAAAGAAAAATTATGGAACAGATGCTTTAGCTGGTTTTGCATGCTCTCGTTCAACAAACGAAGATATATATATGATGCAAAAACTAGTTCGTTGTGGATTTGGTAACAACAACGTAGACAACTGTGCTCGTGTCTGACATTCTCCATCTGTCGCAGGTCTTGCGATGACACTAGGCTCAGGAGCCATGACTAACACAATAGCAGATACAACAGGAGAATCAGATTTAATTATGCTAGTTGGATCAAATCCAGAAGAAGCGCATCCAGTAATAGGTATGCAAATACGTCAAGCTGTACAAAGAGGATGTAAACTTATCGTAGTTGACCCTCGTGATATAGATTTGGCTAAAAAAGCAGATGTGCATATAAAATTAAAACCTGGAACAAACGTTGCATTTGCTAATGGTATAATGCATGTAATCATAGAAGAAGGACTTCAAGATTTAGATTTTATAAATTCTCGTACTGAAGGTTACGAAGAACTAAAAGAAATAGTTAAGGATTATACTCCAGAGAGAGTAGCTGAAATATGCAATATAGATCCTGATGACTTAAGAAAAGCAGCAATAATGTATGCTAAAGCTGATAAAGCACCAATTATGTACTGCTTAGGTGTTACAGAACACTCAACTGGTACAGAAGGTGTCATGTCAATGTCAAATATGGCAATGCTAGTTGGAAAATTAGGTAGAGAAGGTTGTGGTGTTAACCCAATACGTGGACAAAATAACGTTCAAGGTGCTTGTGATATGGGTGCTATGCCTACTGATTTCCCTGGATATCAAAAGGTTGACAATCCAGAAGTATTAGCTAAATTTGAAAATGCTTGGGGAATTAAATTAAATCCAAAACCAGGTATAAAAGCAACTGAAGTATTCCCAGCTGCTATCAAAGGTGATATAAAAGGTCTATATATCTTTGGTGAAGATCCAGTCGTAACTGATGCAGATACAAATCATATTATTAAAGCATTAGAAAGTTTAGATTTCTTAGTAATGAACGAATTGTTTATGACTGAAACAGCTCAATATGCTGATGTTATATTACCAGGCGTAAGTTATGCTGAAAAAGAAGGTACATTCTCTAATACAGAAAGACGTGTTCAAAGAGTACGTAAAGCTGTAGAACTAGAAGGTGAAATGAGATTAGATACTGATATATTTATCGATTTATTAAATAGAATGGGATACCCTCAACCTCATTTAACTTCTGCAGAAATAATGGATGAAGTTGCCTCATTAACTCCAAGTTTCGCAGGTATAAGCCATAAGAGACTTGATGAAGTTGGAAGTTTACAATGGCCATGTCCAAGTAAAGATCATCCAGGAACACCTATACTACATGTAGGTAAATTTGCTAGAGGATTAGGATACTTCTATCCAGCTAAATATGTTCCATCTGCAGAATTACCAGATGCTGAATATCCATATATCCTTATGACTGGTCGTATATTATATCACTATACTACTAGAGCAATGACTGGTAGAACTCCAGAATTAATGGAAATCGCAGGAAAATCATTTATAGAAATGAATATAAAAGATGCCGATGCTCTAGGAATTAAAGATGGTGACAAAGTAAAAGTTGCATCAAGACGTGGTGAAATAGAAACTACTGCTGTTGTTGGAACTAAAGTATCTCCAGGCGAAACTTGGATGCCATTCCACTTCCCTGATGGAAATGCCAACTGGTTGACAAACGCAGCACTTGATAAATTTGCAAAAGCACCAGAATATAAAGTATGTGCTATAAAAATTAAAAAAGCATAGAGTTTGAATCAGTATAAAGTATGTTATAGATATCTTTTGAAGAAGTAACGTATCCTTAAACATTAGTTAATTACATTAGAAACATGATGTAAATAGAAGGCACTCGATTAAAATTTATATAAACTAAATTATTAATAGAAAGTACCATAGCTCGGTACTGTGGTACTTTCCCTAAAATATAATTTCAGTTTTTATATGAATAAGGGGGAAATAAGATGGTACGTTTAACTATAGATGGAAAAGTCGTAGAAGCTAAAAAGGGAACATCTATTTTACATGCCGCAGAATCTGTTGGCATTAAAATACCTACTTTATGCTATATAAAAGATTTACTACCAGATGGTTCTTGTAGAATGTGTATGGTAGAAATCGAAAACAGAGGAAGAACAAAAATGGAAACTGCTTGTACTGCTCAAGTTGCTGAAGGACTTGTTGTAACTACAAACAGTGAAAAAGTAAGAAATGCAAGAAGAAATGTTTTAGATATGCTTTTATCAAATCATAAAACTGATTGCTTCTCTTGTAGAGCAAATGGAGATTGTAAACTTCAAGATTTATGTTATGAATATGGCGTAGCAAAAACAACTTATGAAGGAGAACAAACCGATTTACCTATAGATGATAGTAATCCATTCTTCACATACAATCCAAACCTTTGTATTTTATGCCATAGATGTGTGAATACTTGCCACAAAATAGTAGGACGTGGAGCAATAGATACTATGGAAAGGGGATTTGATTCAGCAATCGGAACTCCATTCCATGTAGATTGGATAGATACTACTTGTGAATCATGCGGTAACTGTGTTCAAGCTTGTCCAACAGGTGCCCTTACAATGAAGAGAAGAAAAGAATATCGTCCATATCAAGTAGATAAAAAAGTTTTAACAACTTGTCCACACTGTGCTACAGGATGCCAATATTATTTAGTTGTAAAAGACAATAAAATAGTAGATGTTGAGGCTGCAAACGGAGCATCAAATAAAGGTTTATTATGTGTTAAAGGACGTTCAGGATGTTTTGACTTTGTTCATTCTCCAGATAGAATAAAATATCCTTTAATCAAAAATCATGAAACAGGAGAATTTGAAAGAGCTACTTGGGATGAAGCATTAGATTTAGTAGCATCAAAATTCTTAGAAATAAAAAGAAAATACGGTTCTGACGCATTAGCAGGATTTGCTTGCTCTCGTTCACCAAATGAAGACTGCTACATGATGCAAAAATTAGTACGTTGTGCATTTGGAACAAATAACGTAGACAACTGTGCTCGTGTTTGCCACTCTGCATCAGTTGCTGGTCTAGCTATGACTTTAGGTTCAGGAGCTATGACTAATCCAATAGAAGATATAACTAAAAATCCAGATGTTATAATGTTAGTTGGATCTAACCCAGAAGAAGCACATCCAGTTGTAGGTATGCAAATTCGTCAAGCTGTAAAAAGAGGATGCAAACTTATAGTAGTTGACCCTCGTGATATAGATTTAGCTAAAAAAGCTGATATACACTTAAAATTAAGACCAGGTACAAATGTAGCATTTGCTAATGGTATAATGCACATAATCATAGAAGAAGAACTTCAAGATATGGACTTCATCAATGAACGTACTGAAGGTTATGAAAAAATAAAAGAAATAGTAAAAGACTACACTCCAGAAAAAGTTGCAAAAATCTGTCATATAGATGCAGAAGATTTAAGAAAAGCTGCTATAATGTACGCTAAAGCTGACATGGCTCCAATAATCTATTGCCTAGGTGTAACAGAACATTCAACTGGTACTGAAGGTGTTATGTCAATGTCAAATATGGCATTATTGGTTGGTAAATTAGGTAGACCAGGTTGTGGTGTTAACCCACTTCGTGGACAAAACAACGTACAAGGTGCTTGTGACATGGGGGCATTACCAGGAGATTTCCCAGGATACCAAAAGGTTGCTAATCCAGAAGTATTAGCTAAATTTGAAAAAGCTTGGGGAACTAAATTAAATCCTAACCCAGGAACTCATGCAACAGATATATTCCCTGCTGCAATAAGAGGCGACGTAAAAGGACTTTATATATTTGGTGAAGACCCTGTTGTAACTGACCCTGATACTCACCACGTTATAAAAGCACTAGAAAGTTTAGATTTCTTCGTAATGAACGAATTATTTATGACAGAAACTGCTCAATATGCTGATGTTATATTACCAGGTGTAAGTTATGCTGAAAAAGAAGGTACATTCTCTAATACAGAAAGACGTGTTCAAAGGGTACGTAAAGCTGTAGAATTAGAAGGTGAAATGAGATTAGATACTGATATATTCACAGATATAATGAATAGAATGGGATATCCTCAATCACACTTAACTTCAGCAGAAATCATGGATGAAATCGCATCTGTAACTCCAAGTTTTGCTGGTATAAGTCACGAAAGACTTGATAAAGAAGGCGGAATACAATGGCCATGTACTTCTAAAGATCATCCAGGAACTCCAATAATGCATGTTGGTAAATTTACAAGAGGATTAGGTTGGTTCTATCCAGCTGAATACGTTCCATCTGCTGAATTACCAGATGATGAATATCCAACTATATTAATGACAGGACGTATACTATATCATTACACAACTAGAGCGATGACTGGTAGAACGCCTGGATTAATGCAAATAGCTGGTAAGTCATTTATAGAAATGAATATAGAAGATGCAGAAGCTATAGGAATCAAAGATGGGGATAGAGTAAAAGTTTCTTCAAGACGTGGAGAAATCGAAACTACTGCTCGTGTTGGAACAAAAGTATCTCCAGGTGAAACTTGGATGCCATTCCACTTCCCAGATGGAAATGCAAACTGGTTAACAAACGCAGCACTTGATAAATATGCAAGAATACCAGAATATAAAGTTTGTGCTGTTAAAGTGGAAAAAGCTTAATATAAAATATAGACAATTAAAGACTAAGAAGATAGTATAGAGATTAATAAATATTAGAACAGAATATATAAATAGGTGCCAGTGCCTAATGAATTAACATAGGCACTGGCTTTTTAGTAATGAAAAAATACATTAGTTATGCTAGAATTAATTTAAAGTATCGAATAGACAGAGGTGGTAGTTTTGGATATAGGGGCTCTAATACTTATGGGTGGAAAAAATAGTAGAATGAATGGAAACGTCAAAGGGCTACTGAAAATAAAAAACAGTACATTTCTAGAAAAAATTCAAGAAACCTTAAATGATTTTTCTAGCATATATTTATCTATAAATGACAAATTCTCTAAAGAACAAAAACAAAACTTCGAAAATATGGGATTCAAAATAATAGAAGATATTTATAAAGAGATCGGTCCATTGGGTGGGATATATTCTTCATTGTTAAATTGTAAAGAAGAATATCTTTTTATAACAGCATGTGATATGCCTTTTATTACAAAAAATAGTATAGAAGTTCTGTGTAATAAAGTTGATAAAAATACAGATGGCGTAGTTTTTTATGATAAAAATAATAAACTGTATCCTCTAGGAGCTATATATTCAAAAAATGTACTTCCAATTATAGAGGAAATGATAGAGAAGAAATATTATAAGTTGAGCTATTTAATAGAAAAGAGCAACTTTGTCAAAATAAATATAGAAAAAACTGATATACCCTTAAAGGTATTAAGTAATATAAACACACTTCAAGAATATGATTTATTTATAAATAATGAATCTCTATTCTAGATAACTTTTAATGAAGTATATACTTTAAAACAAAATTATAAAAATTATATCCATAATTTTTGAAGGAATTTGATTAAAATTAAATATTCTCCGAGCAAAAGTATCTAAGGCAGAGCTATGATACTGCGCCAAGTAATATATAAATTACTTCAGGTTATGATGGAAACGTTATAGCCATCCGTTATTTGAGAAGGAGAAAATATAAGGGGTAGAAGGATACCTTTATTAGCTATATTTTCTATTTTTAAATAATAGATTATATAGCATTTTTTTTAGGAGGAAATAGGATATGGTAGGTATAGAACTTGAATTAGCGATAAATTTGATTTGTGATTCTGTTGAAAGTATAAGTGACATAGAAGAAGTTAATATAGAGGAAGCTAGGAACAGAATTATAGGGGAAGATATAATTGCTCCTATTAATCAACCTCCATTTGATCGCTCTCCATTAGATGGCTATGCTTTAAGAGCAGAGGACATTATAGGTGCTAGCAAAGAAAATCCTGTAAAGCTAAAAGTTGTAGATGAAGTTTTTGCTGGGGGGTATACTCATAGAAACATAGGAAAACAGGAAGCTGTCAGAATAATGACAGGGGCTAAAATACCAACAGGATGTGACTGTGTAATTAGACAGGAATCTACTGATTATGGAATGGAAAAAGTAGAAATTTATGAAGAAGTAAAACACCATCAAAATTACTGTTTTGAAGGTGAAGATATTAAAAAAGGAAGTAAATTAATTGAAATAGGAGAAAAACTTAGCCATGTTCACATAGGAATAATAGCATCTATGGGATATGAAAAAGTTAAAGTACTAAGAAAAACAAAAGTAGCTTTAATAAGCACTGGTGATGAAGTTATTTGTGGAGGAATACCTCTAACAGAAGGAAAAATTTACGATAGTAATAGAAGAATGATTGCAGCCAGATTAGAGGAGTTAGGATGTGATGTAGTTCTTGCTGAAGTAATGGGTGATGATGAAAATTTAATCGCAAATGAAATTAAAAATATAATGAATGATGTAGATGTGGTGTTTACTACAGGTGGAGTTTCTGTAGGAAAAAAAGATATAATGCATCAAGTTATACAAATTTTACATGCTAAAAGAATTTTCTGGAGAGTAAATATGAAACCAGGAACACCTGCTATATATGCAGTTTATGAAAATAAACCATTGCTTTGTTTATCAGGAAATCCATTTGCCGCAATCGCAACATTTGAATTAATGGGAAAACAGCTATTATACAAATTAGGGCAAGACCCAGGTTTGAGAGAAGTAAGAAAAGAAGCAATATTACAAGATAAATTTTTAAAAGAAAGCAGAGGCAGAAGATTAATAAGAGCTATTTATGATGAAGGAAGAGTTTATCTTCCAAAAGGAGGACATTCATCAGGAATACTTGGTTCAATGGTAGGTTGTAACTGCTTAATAGATATAAAACCAGGAACACCAAAACTAGATAAAGGTGAAAAAGTCGAAGTTGTCCTTTTATAGGTGTTATAAGGGGAGTATTATTAAAATATGAAAAAAAATAATATAAAAAAACAATCGATCATTGCTATATGTGGCGTTAAAAATTCAGGAAAAACAACTTTAATAACTAAATTAATACCCAAGTTTACGAGTTTAGGATATAAAGTAGCAACAATAAAACACGATGGTCATGATTTTGATGCTGATGTAGAAGGAACTGATTCTTATAAACATAAACAAGCAGGAGCATATGGGACTGCTGTGTTTTCAAAAAACAAGTTTATGGTAGTTAAAGAGCAAAAAGAAACAGATGAGTTTGAACTGATAAATTTATTTCCAGAAGCAGATCTAATTTTTTTAGAAGGATTTAAACATTCAAATTACCCTAAAATTGAAATAGTAAGAAAGGGTAACTCATACGAATCTGTTTGTAACAAAGAAAACTTAATTGCAATTGCATCAGATATAGATATAGAAAACAATATAAAAAATTTAAATATAGATAAGAAAATAATTAATCTAAATAATATAGATAAAATTGTTGAGAAAATAATTCAGTATATTGAAGTGAAATAGGAGATGATTTTTATGAAATGTGTTAAGACTCAAGATGCAGTAGGGCATGTTCTTTGCCATGATATTACTCAAATTATAAAGGATGTAAAAAAGGGAACAGCCTTTAGAAAAGGACATATAGTAACAGAAGAAGATATTCCTGTTTTACTATCATTAGGAAAAGATAATCTTTATATATGGGAAAAAACTGAAGGTATACTTCATGAAAATGAAGCAGCTGAATATCTAAGAGATATATGTATGAATGAAAATATGATTCAATCTGAGGTAAAAGAAGGAAAAATAGAATTAATAGCAGAGATAGATGGGCTTTTAAAAATAGATGTAGATAAATTAAGAGCAGTAAATAGTTTAGGCGAAATGATGATAGCAACTAGACACACAAATACAACTGTTAAAAAAGGTGACAAACTTGTTGGAACAAGAATAATACCACTTTTAATAGAACAAGAAAAAATGGAAAAAGCAAAAGAGGTTGCTGGAGATAGACCAATATTATCATTAATACCTTTTAAAAAGAAAAAAGTAGGGATAGTAACAACAGGAAATGAAGTATTCTATGGAAGAATAAAAGATACTTTTGGACCAGTTGTTGCAGAAAAAGTTAAAGAATTTGGTGCTGATGTAATCGGACAAACAATAGTAAATGATGATATGGAAAAAATAACAAAGGCAGTTGAAGAATTTATAGAACAAGGTGCAGATATGGTATTATGCACAGGTGGTATGAGTGTTGATCCAGATGATAAAACTCCAGGAGCAATAAAAAATACAGGAGCTAGAATAGTTTCCTACGGTGCTCCAGTTCTTCCAGGAGCAATGATGTTACTTGCTTATTATGAAAAAGATGGAAGGGAATTGCCGATAGTAGGTTTACCAGGATGTGTAATGTACGCTAAGAGAACAGTATTTGATTTAGTATTACCAAGACTTATGGCTGATGATATGGTTACAAGCGATGATTTAGCAGGATTAGGATTAGGCGGATTATGCTTAAGTTGTGATGTATGTACATTCCCTAACTGTGGATTCGGAAAGGGTGTATAAGATGTCAGGAAAATTAAATCATTTTGATCAACATGGAAATGCAGTAATGGTAGATGTTACAGATAAAAATGTAACTGAAAGAGAGGCAATAGCAACAGGAAAAATATTTGTATGTGATGAAACATATGAAAGAATTTTAACTGGAAATATGGTAAAGGGGGATGTTCTTGCTGTTGCTAGAGTAGCAGGAATTATGGCGACTAAAAAGACATCAGAATTAATACCTATGTGTCATCCATTAATGCTTACAAAAGCAAAAGTAGATTTTGAATTTAATGAAGAAGAAAAAAGCATAAGCGCAACATGTCTTGTTAAATTAAGTGGAAAAACAGGGGTGGAAATGGAAGCTCTTACAGGAGTAAATGTAGCTTTACTTACTATTTATGATATGTGTAAAGCTATCGATAAAGGAATGGTTATTTCAGATGTACATCTAGTTAAAAAATCTGGTGGAAAGAGTGGAGATTTCTACTTTAACGAAGAGAAATAGTAATACTATAATATACCTGAAAGCGGGAATGAAATATGTTAGATAAGTTAAATAGAAAAATAGATTATCTTAGAATATCTGTAATAGATAGATGTAATTTGAGATGTGTTTACTGTATGCCAGAAGAAGGAATAGAAAGTATTCATCATGATGAAATTCTTACATATGATGAAATTTTAAGAATTTGTGAAATTGTATCAAAATTAGGAATCAGAAAAATAAAAATAACAGGTGGGGAACCATTAGTTAGAAAAGATATAGTAAACTTAATTAGAGATATAAAAAATATCGACAAAATAGAGCAAGTTACATTAACTACAAATGGAATATTACTTCATGAAATGTTAGATGATTTATACGATGCAGGAATAGATGCTATAAATATAAGTTTAGATACTTTAAACAAAGATAATTTCAAAAAAATAACTAGAAGAGATGGGCTTGAAAAAGTGCTTATGTCTATAGATAAGGCCTATGATTTAGGAATTAGAGTAAAGATAAATTGTTTAGCAATTAGAGACTTTAATTTGAGGGAACTTGTTGAAATTGCAAGTTTTGCAAAAGATAGGGAAATAGATGTAAGATTTATAGAATTAATGCCAATTGGATTTGGTAAAAAGTATACTCAAATAGATAATGACGAAATACTTTCTATTTTAGAAAGTCGTTTCGGAACATTTGAAATTGTAACTGAAAAAAGGGGAAATGGTCCAGCAAAATATTATAGAAATCAAAATATGAAGGGATGTATAGGATTTATAAGTGCTATAAGCCATGAATTTTGTGAATCATGCAATAGAATAAGACTTACATCTAGTGGATTTTTAAAATTATGTCTTCATTACAATAAAGGAATTGATTTAAAAGGACCAATAAGAAATGGAATAAGTGATGAGGATTTAAAAAAATTAATCCATGATACTATCTGGAATAAACCAATAAGTCATAAATTTGGCCATGCTAATGAGGAACAAGATATTGAACTTAAAAATATGGTTCAAATTGGCGGATAATATTAAAATTAAAAATATCAATATGGAGTGATAATAAATAAGTTTTAAAGGAGAATAATAAAATGGGAAGAGTCGTAAATGTGTGTATAAGTGAAAAAAAAGGAACTCAAAAACATCCAATAGATGAAGGAGAATTTATAGTTGAATTTGGAGTAAAAGACGATGCGCATGCTGGGAAATGGCATAGACAAGTTAGTTTACTTTCATTTGAAAGGGTAGAAGAGTTCAATGCCAGAGGGGCTGGAGTAAAACCAGGTGCTTTCGGTGAAAACCTATTAGTTGAAGGTTGGGATTTAAAGACTATACCAGTAGGAACTAAGTTTAGATGTAATGATGTTCTTTTAGAAATAACTCAAATCGGAAAAGAATGTCACCATGGATGCGAAATATTTAAAAAAATGGGTGATTGTATAATGCCTAGAAATGGGATATTCGCTAGAGTATTAGAAGGTGGAAAAATAAAACCAGGAGACGAAATAGAAATAGTAGAATAGAGGGTAGATAAAATGTATAGAGTTGGAATTATAACAGCAAGTGATAAAGGGTCACGAGGAGAAAGAGTCGACGAAAGTGGAGCTAAAATAAAAGAAGTAGTCGGAGAATTTGGATATGAAGTAAAATTCTATAAAGTTCTTCCAGATGATAAGGATGTTTTAGCAGAAGAAATGAAAAGTTTATGTGATAAAAATGAAGTTGATTTAATTCTTACAACAGGAGGAACAGGATTTTCAAAAAGAGATAATACTCCAGAAGCTACTTTATCGATAGCAGAAAAATTAGTCCCAGGGATTTCTGAAGCAATAAGAGCTTATAGTATGCAATTTACTAAAAAAGCTATGTTAAGTAGAGCTGTTTCAGTAATCAGAAAATCTACATTGATTATAAATATGCCAGGAAGTCCAAAAGCAGTTAAAGAGTGCATGGAATGTTTAATGCCAGCTCTTGAACATGGATTAGATATATTAACTGGTGAAGCTAGCGAATGTGCTAGAAAATAGGAAAATATATATAAAAGTACCCAATGAAAATAGAATTTTACATTGGGTATTTTTATTGGCGGGAAAGGGTGGGAATCGAACCCACCTAAGAGGCTCCTAACCCCTCGTACTAGTTTTGAAGACTAGAGAGAACACCAGAACTCATCCTCCCCCAAATATTTTGCAATTTTATATTTTAAGTAAGTTAAAAATCAATATTTATACTTACTTGTAATACTCTTTAATAATATCAATTTACAATCAAAATTTCAATATAGTTGCTAAAATTTGTAATAAAAAATGTAAATGTAAGTATTATTATGTAAAATCAGTTATAATTAATATAGTAAATAAAAAAGAAGAATTATAGGGGGGATTGGATTGAAAAAAAGGGAGGCTTTTGCAAAATTACCTTCAGTTGATAGTATCCTATCGAATAATAATATAAAAAATTTATTAGACAATTACCCAAGAGAATTAATATTAGAATCGATAAGAGATGTAATAGAAAGTAAAAGGCAAGAAATCATCAGAATAAAAGAGGATGAAGTAGAAACATTTGATATAGAGGAAGACATTTTAATAGATGACATAATCCAGTCTACAAAAAATAAATTTCAATTATCTATTCAAAAAGTTATAAATGCAACAGGTATCGTAATACATACTAATTTAGGCCGTTCAAAACTTAGCCCAAATGTACAAAGTGAATTGATAGATATTGCATTTGGATATTCTAATTTAGAATATAATTTGGAAAATGGAAAAAGAGGATCTAGGTATGACCATTTAGTTCAAATCATAAAAAGACTAACAGGTGCAGAAGATGCGTTAATAGTAAATAATAACGCAGCTGCTGTATTATTAGTTTTAAATACAATAGCAAAAGATGGAGAGGTTATTGTTTCTAGAGGCGAATTAGTTGAAGTTGGTGGAAGTTTCAGAATATCTAGCATAATGGAATTAGGAAGTGGAAAATTAGTTGAAGTAGGTTCTACTAATAAAACTCACATAGAAGACTATAAAAGCGGATTTAGTGAAGAAACTAAAGCTATAATGAAAGTTCATACTAGTAATTATCGTATTTTAGGATTTACAGAATCAGTTGGAATAGAAGAATTAAAACAACAAGAAGAGTTCAAAAACATACCTATTATAGAAGATTTAGGAAGTGGGGTATTCGTAGATTTATCTAAATATGGATTGACATATGAACCTACAGTGATAGATTCACTTAAAAAAGGTGCAGATATAGTTACATTTAGTGGAGACAAGATGCTTGGTGGACCACAAGCTGGAATTATAGTAGGAAAAAAAGAATATATAGAAAAAATGAAGAAAAATCAATTAACAAGAGCATTGCGAGTTGATAAAATGAAAATAGCTGCATTAGAGGCAACTTTAAGAATGTATTTAGATGAAAAAGAGGCTATCAGAAATATTCCTACATTAAAGATGATTACTTGTAGCTTAAAAGAATTAGATGAAAAAGCAGGTATACTTTTAAATAAGATACAAGAATTAAATATAGATGCAGATATTCAAAAAGAGAAAAATGTATCACAAGTTGGAGGCGGTTCAATGCCACTAGAAAAGCTAGATACATACACAGTAACAATTAAACCTAATAAATTTAGTGTATCTTATTTGGAAAAAAGACTTAGAAAAAGTGATGCTCATATAATTGGAAGAATAAACGAAGATAAATATATTTTAGATGTTAGAACTATAGAAGAAAATGAGTTTGACTTGATAGTAAAAGAATTAAAGATAATTTTTAATTAAATTTTCAGGGGGATATTCTTGAGATGAAAAATGTAATTTTAGGAACAGCAGGACATATAGATCACGGAAAGACGACATTAATAAAAGCTCTTACAGGAAGAGAAACGGACAATCTTAAGGAAGAAAAACAAAGAGGTATTTCTATAAATTTAGGGTTTACATATTTTGATTTGCCTAGTAAAAAAAGAGTCGGAATAGTTGATGTTCCTGGTCATGAGAAATTCATAAAAAATATGCTTGCTGGAGCATGTGGTATAGACATAGTTTTATTGGTTATAGCAGCAGATGAAGGTGTAATGCCTCAAACTATTGAACATCTAGATATTTTAAATTACCTAGATGTAAAAAAAGGTATAATAGTTTTAACTAAGTGCGATTTAGTTGATGAAGAATTTATCGAATTAGTTAAAGATGATGTAAGAGAAAAAACAAAAGGATTATTTATAGAAGGTGCACCTATTGTAGAAGTTGATTCTGTTTCTAGAAGAGGATTGGATGAATTAGTTCAAAAGATAGATGAAATAAGTGAAGATATAGAAGAGAAAAAAACAGATGCACCGTCTAGAATGAGTATAGATAGAGTATTCTCATTAAAGGGTTTCGGAACAATTGTAACAGGAACTTTGATTGAAGGAAAAATATCTGTAGATGATGAGATGACTATATATCCTAGTGAAAAAAAGGTTAAAGTAAGAAATTTACAAGTTCATGGATGCGATGTGAAAACAGCATATGCAGGCCAAAGAACAGCTATAAATTTATCTAATATTAAAGTAAGTGAAATTCAAAGGGGAGATGTTATAGCACAAACTGGTTCTGTTGAGGAATCTATGATGATAGATGTCAATATTTCATTAGTTGAACACTGTAAAAAGAGTTTAAAACATTGGGATAGAATAAGGATTTTTCATGGTACAAAACAAATACTATGCAGAATTGTTCCACTAAATGAAGATGAAATACAATATGGTGAAAGTGGATATGCACAGTTAAGATTGGAAGAAAAAATTGTAGCGAAAAAAGGTGATAGATTTATAATAAGATCTTATTCACCAATGGATACGATTGGTGGTGGAGTGATAATAGATACGGCTCCAAAGAAACATAAAATATATGATGAAAGTGTAATAGAAGCTTTAAAAATAAAGGAAAAAGGCGAGCTTAAAGATATATTAGAAGAATATTTAAAATTAAACTTATCGAATTATATTACTCTTAAAGAGTTAGTAAGTTATACAGGCGAAAAAGAAGAATATGTTAAAGAAGGGCTTAATGCATTAATAGATGAAAATAAGGTATTTTGCGTTAATAAATATTATTTACATATAAGTCATTATCAAAAATTAAAAGAAAGGGTTATAGATATTTTAACTAAATACCATAAACAGTATAGATTAAGAAATGGAATTTTAAAAGAAGAACTTAGATCTAAAGTAGATAATAGCCTTAAAGTTAAAGATATGGATGTAATTTTAAATAAAATGGTAGAAGAAAAAGACATTAAAGTCCAAGATAATTTAGTATCTAATTATGATTTTGAAGTGAAATTCAATCAAAAGCAATTGTCTATTAAAAAAGAAATTGAAGATAAATCTAGAAAAAACGGATTAAATTCTCTTATGACAAAGGATGATATATGTAATAAAAACAAGTTTTATGAAGAAGTTTTAGAAGCATTAACAGGTGAAACAATACAAAAATTAGATGATGCATATTATATAGATAAAAAAGTTTATGAAAATGTAAAAAAAGATTTATTAGAGTATTTAAATAAAAATAAGGAAATAACAGTTGCACAATTTAGAGATATTACAAAATCAAATAGAAAGATATCTATAGTTATGCTAGAACATTTTGATAGAAATAGAATAACAAAAAGAGTAGAAGATAAACGAATTTTATATTAATTTGATATATCTTATTAAGAAAAGAGGTTTTAATTATGAGTAAAAAAGACATAGTTTTTTGTAAAGGTGGAGGCTGTACAGCTAAATTAGGGCCTGGGGTATTAAGCAGGGTTTTAGAGAGAATACCAAAAAAATATGACGAAAATCTATTAATAGGTTTTGAAAGCAGTGATGATGCATCTGTTTATAAATTGACTGATGATATAGCGATGGTTCAAACATTAGATTTTTTCCCACCAATGGTTGATGACCCATATACTTTTGGAAAAATAGCAGCAGCAAATGCCTTAAGTGATATTTATGCAATGGGCGGTGAAGTCAAAACTGCACTAAATATAGTGTGTTTTCCTGAACAAATGGATTTAAACATATTGGGAGATATAATTCAAGGAGGTAGTGAGAAAGTTACAGAAGCTGGAGGAGTTTTATCTGGAGGACATTCAATAATGGATCAAGATGTAAAATATGGTCTTTCTGTTACAGGTATTATAAACCCAAATAAAATATATCAAAATAATGGATGCAAAGTAGGGGACAAATTAATACTTACAAAACCATTAGGAGTCGGAATAATTTCAACAGCAAATAGGGTTGGAGAAGCAAGTAAAGAAGCCATGGAACAAGCAATTGAGTCTATGTGTACATTAAATAAATATGCAGCAGAAATTATAAGAAAATATGATATACATGCTTGCACAGATGTAACAGGATTTAGTCTTTTAGGACATCTAAATGAAATGGTTGCAGGGGATTGTTCTGCTGTTATAGACAGTACTAAAGTACCTTATATAAAAGAAGCTAGAGATTATGCCAAGGAATTCTTATTAACTGCTGCAGCACAAAGAAATAGAAATTATCTAGAAGATAAAATACTATTTAATATAGATAATTTTGCTATGGAAGAAATATTATTTGATCCACAAACTTCAGGAGGTTTATTGGTCGCAGTAAACCCAGATGATGTAGATGATATAATGAAGGAATTAAATACTTTAAAATTACCATGTGGAGTAATTGGAAAAGTTGTAGAAGCTAAAGAACATAAAATAATTGTAGATTAATTTATAAAGATGTCTAAAAACAATTAATATAAAATTTAGGAGGAATAAAAATGAAGAAAATAAAAGTTGATGCAATGGGCGATCAATGTCCAATACCAGTAATAAAAACAAAAAAGGCTTTAAAAGAAATAACTGAAACTACTTTGGTAGAGGTACATGTAGATAACGAAATCGCTGTTCAAAATTTAAGCAAAATGGCAAAACAAAAAAATTTAGAATATAAATGTGAAAAACTAGAGGAACAGCATTACATAATTAAAATAAAAGCTGAAGCAGAAGGTGTATCTATTCAACAAAAAGCTCCAGCAGAAAATGATAAAGAAATCTGTTATCCTGATAGAAAATCCAATACAGTTGTAGTATTAAGTAATAATCAAATGGGTAATGGAAGTGAAGAGTTAGGTCAAATATTAATGAAAGGATTTATATTTGCTTTAACAGAGTTAGATGAACTTCCAAGCACTGTCTTACTATATAATTCAGGGGTTAAATTATCGACAGAAGGTTCAAACTCTATTGAAGATTTAAAAACTTTACAAGCACAAGGTGTTGAAATATTAAGTTGTGGTACTTGTTTAAATTACTACGATTTAACAGAAAAATTACAAGTTGGTGATGTGACAAATATGTACTTTATACTTGAAAAAATGGCACAAGCTGACAAAATTATAAGACCATAATAAAATTTATGAAGTAAAATTAAATTTTATATTTAATAAATGAAAATATTGTTAATAATTTATTAAATATAATGTATACATCTTCCAAATTCGGCTTTTATCAAAAAAATGGTGCTATAATTAACTTGTAGTATAAAAAGGTTTTCTTAATACTTAACAAAGGGGTGTATTTGTATGGAAAAAAGATTTTTAGCACCAAAAGAAATAGCCAATGCAATGGTTAATGTTGGTGTAGGAAAAGCTAATTTACCAGTAGGCTCAATGTTTTTACTAGGAATATTAGCTGGAGCATTTATCGGATTTGGGGGATTAGGTAATACTATAGCAAGTCAAACATTTGCTGGTATAGACCCTGGTGTTGCTAAACTTATAGGGGCTGCAGTCTTCCCTGTTGGGCTTATGTTAGTTGTTATATGTGGGGCAGAGTTATTTACAGGAAATAACTTAATGACATTAGCTTTAATGAATAATAAAATTACAGCAGGTCAAATGCTTAAAAACTGGTGTGTAGTTTGGTTGGGTAACCTAGTAGGATCTTTATGCTTAGCACTTATAGTATATTATGGTGGAGTTTTAGGAGACCCAGCAGCAACAGCAAAAGCCGTAGGAATTGCAGAAGCAAAAGCTGGTCTAGACATATCAGTTATGATATTTAGAGGAATATTATGTAATATCCTTGTTGTTTTAGCAGTATGGATGGCAACAAGTGCACAAGATATAATATCTAAAATATTTGCATGTTGGTTCCCAATTATGTTATTCGTATTATGCGGATTTGAACATAGTGTGGCAAATATGTACTTTATACCAGTTGGAATGTTATTAGGGGCTAATGTATCTGTAGGAGCATGTGTAACCAATTTAATTTGCGTTACAATAGGAAATATAATTGGTGGAGCAATAATAGTACCAGTTATTTATTATACTACTTACTTAGCAGCGGATAAAAAGAAATCTTCTAATGTATAAAATTTAAATAAATATATAAGGGAAATTAAAAAGCATCGTCAAAGATATACACTTTGGCGATGTTTTTTATATTGTTTATATGAAAATAAATTTAAAATAATAATGAATTGATAAATAAATCAAATTCACCTTAAATAAAAATTGAATATGTGGTAAAATCTTTTTATAACTAGAATTATGTTTTTTTTAGATACATTTTTATTTATAGAAACATATATTAAAATATAAAAATAATTAAATAAATATAGAAAGAAATATAGATATAAAAAATAATTTTAGATAAATAAGCAAGTATAAAAATAAAAAAGGGAGGAGTATGTCAAATATTCACAGTTGATTTTCGTATATCAAAAGTAATATTTGACAATAAAACAATTAAATATGAACAAAGAATTAGTTTATAATGATTTATTAAAAATAGTTAATGAAGAAGATATAAAAATAGATGAACCAATGAAAAAGCACATCTCATTTAGAGTGGGTGGACCAGCAGATATATTAGTTAGACCGAGAACAGAGGAACAATTAAGTCAAATATTAAAATATATAGATGAAAATGCATTACCATATCTAATAATAGGAAACGGATCGAACTTATTAGTAAAAGACGGCGGAATAAGAGGTATAGTAATAGAATTTGGAGATAATTTTAATAATTTTGAAATAGACGGAAATATAATAAAAGCACAAGCAGGCGCTTTATTAGCTGTATTAGGAAAGGCAGCACTTAGGGAAGAATTAACAGGATTTGAGTGTATATCAGGGATACCAGGTTCACTTGGTGGAGGATTAGCAATGAATGCTGGTGCTTATGGTGGAGAAATAAAATCAGTTGTAAAATCAGTAAGAGTAATGAATCCAAAAGGAGAAATATTCGAGTTTTCAAACGAAGAAATGAAGTTTGAATACAGAAGAAGTATCCTTACAAATTCTGATTATATAGTTTTATCAGCAGTACTTGAGCTTCAAAAAGGAAACTACGATGAAATAAAAGCATTTATGGCTGATTTAACTAATAGAAGAACAACAAAACAACCATTAAATTTACCAAGTGCAGGAAGTACTTTTAAAAGACCAGAAGGATATTTTGCAGGTAAATTAATAGATGATTGTGGATTAAGAGGATTAACATTAAGAGGAGCACAAGTTTCTGAAAAACACTGTGGATTTGTGGTTAATATAGGAGATGCAACTGCTAAAGATATACTAGATTTAATGTATATAGTAAAAAGCACAGTTTTAAATAAATTTGGAGTAACATTAGAAGAAGAAGTCAAAATACTTGGAGAGGATTAACATGGAGATATTAGCAGATTATCACACTCACACTGTATATAGTCATGGAAAAGGGTCTATAGAAGACAATGTGAAAGTTGCGATATCTAAGGGAATAAAAAAAATTGGTATTTCAGACCATGGGTATAAAAATGTTGCCTATGGTGTGAAAATCGATGATTTTGAAAAAATGAGAGAAGAAATAGATATTTTAAATGAAAAATATAAGAACCAAATAGAAATCCTTTTAGGAGTTGAATGCAATATATTAGATAATAAGGGAAATATAGATTTAAATGATAAAATTTATAGATATTTTGATTATGTAATGGCAGGATATCATTTTGGTTCAATACCTACATCTTTAAAGGGTGTGGTGAATATGTGTCAAAACTATTTCTTCAAAAGTGAAAAAGCCAAAGAATATAATACCGAGGCAATTGTAAATACTATAAAAAATAATGATATATTTGCAATTACACACCCTGGTGATAAAGGCGGTATTTATATAGAAGAAGTGGCTAAGGCAGCAGAAAATACTAATACTAAATTAGAAATCAATAGTAGCCATGAATTTTTAAATGTAGAACAATTAAGAAAAATAAAAGACTACAATGTTAAATTCATCATAGGCTCAGATGCACATATACCACAAAATGTAGGAAATTTTGATTTGGCATTAGAGACTGTAAATAAATCAAGTTTAGACAAATCGTTAATAGAAAACATTTTAGTTTAAGGAGGGGTCTTTAATGAAATTTGTAATAGTAACTGGATTATCAGGATCCGGGAAAAGTGAAGTAATGAAAGTTTTCGAGGATATGAATTATTATTGTGTAGATAATTTACCTCCTACATTAATAGTAAATTTTGCCGAAATATGTTATCAGGCAGGTTCTATGGTTGATAAAGTCGCTCTTGGCATAGACATAAGGGGTATGAAATTTTTTGAAGATTTGCATGAAAGTCTAAGAACTCTTAAAAGAGAAAATTATCCTTTTGAAATTTTATTTTTAGATTGTGATGATGATACTCTTTTAAAAAGATATAAAATGACTAGAAGAAATCATCCATTAGCATTAAATAGACAAATACCAGAAGGAATCAAAATTGAAAGAAAAATATTAAACCCATTGAAAGAAATTGCTAATTATATAGTAGATACTACTAATATGAAGCCAAAAGATTTAAAGGAAGAAATACTAAAAATCTATTCAATAGGAGAGAAACATACTAATCTTACAATTTCTGTACTTTCATTTGGATTTAAACATGGAATCCCTAAGGATTCGGATTTAGTATTTGATGTTAGATTTTTACCTAACCCATACTATTTAGAAAGTCTTAGAAATAAAACAGGAGACGATCAAGAGGTTAGGGATTATGTTATGAATTCTGATATTAGTAAACAATTTTATGCAAAACTTACAGACATGATAGATTTCTTAATACCACAATATGTGGAAGAGGGAAAACACCATTTAGTAATTAGTATTGGATGCACTGGAGGAAGACATAGATCCGTGACAATAGCAAACCTTATTGCTGAAGAAATTCAAAGTAAGGGGTATAGAGTTGTTAAAAAACATAGGGATTTTATGTTAAAATAGTGCGGAGGTTATTATGGAAGTGGTTGGTATTATTTTTGGGGTAATAGGTATACTATGCTTTGGCATAGCTATATGGTTATTTATCCAAATGAAAAATGAGAGGATAAGATACTTAGAGTTGCAGACTAAAGAAAACAAAGGCCCTAACGTTGTAGTTATCGGTGGAGGAACTGGACAATCAATTTTTCTAAGAGGTTTAAAACACCATACAGAAAACATAACTGCTATAGTTACTGTTGCTGATGATGGTGGTGGCTCAGGAGTTCTTAGATCGGATTTAGGTATGTTGCCACCAGGAGATATACGAAATTGTATTATGGCGCTTGCAAATATAGAACCGACTATGAATGAAGTTATGCAATATAGATTTGAAGATGGAGCGCTAAAAGGCCAAAGTTTTGGAAATTTATTTTTAGCTGCGATGAATGGATTATATGGAAATTTCGAAACAGCAGTTTATAAAATAGGTCAAATATTTGCAATAACGGGAAGGGTTTTACCAGTTACGCTTGAAAACATAGATTTAATTGCAACATTAGAAAATAGCCAAGTTGTAAAAGGTGAATCAACAATACCAAAAGAAGTTAGAAAACAGAAATGTAAAATAGATAAAATTACTTTAATACCAGAAAAATGTAGACCTCTTGATGAAGTAATTAGTTCTATACATGGAGCAGATATTATTGTTATGGGACCAGGTAGTTTATATACTAGTGTAATACCTAATTTATTGGTTCCAGGAGTAATTGATGCAATAAAAAAATCAAATGCTAAGAAAGTATATATACCTAATGTTATGACACAACCAGGAGAAACAGAAGGATATAATGTATTAGATCATGTTGAGGCATTAATAAAACATACAGAACCAGGATTAATCGATTGTATTATAGCTAATGATGAAAAAATACCTGAATCTGTATCAAAAAGATATAAAGAAGATGGCTCTACACAAGTTTTATTAGATAATGAACAAAGATTAAAGTTAAAATGTATGGGTATTAGAACAATCGAATCCAATTTAATAGAAGTGAAAAATGCCTATATAAGACATAATGCTAATGAGATTTCTAGTATAATTGTAAAACTGGCTCTAGGTCATGATATATAATAGTGAATAAAAAGGGATTTTATATCTTGATGAAGAAATTCTTATTATTATGTTGAATTAAGGAGTGAAAATCTATGAGAGAAGAGATCAGTGCCGGTGGAGTAGTCTTATTTGGAAATGCAATTCTTCTACTTAGAAAGTTTAATGGAGATTGGGTGTTACCAAAGGGAAGAATCGAAGCAGGTGAGCAGAAAAAGGAAGCAGCGCTGAGAGAAGTACTAGAGGAGACAGGAGTAAAGGCCGAAATCTTAAAATATTTAGGAGAAATACACTATACGTATAAGGAAAATTGGGATGAAAATAAAGCTGTTCATAAAACGGTTTTTTGGTATCTGATGAAGTCTAGAAATATGGACACAGTCCCTTTAAAAGAAGAAGGATTTGTAGATGCTAAGTTTATACATTTAGATAGAGTAGTTGATTTAGCAAGATATAATGATGAGAGAGAAATAATAAAGGTTGCATTAGAAGAAATAAAAAAAAGGAATAAAAAAAGCTAGAATTAGGTGATAGGAATGTCTTTTTCGAGTGAGACAAAAAATGAATTAGCTAGAGTTAAAGATATCGATGTTAATGACAAACAAGCAGAATTGTCAGCTATAGTTAGAATGTCTGGAACTATACAATTTGCTGGACTTCGCAAAATAAACGTAAAAATAACTACAGAGTTAAATTCTGTAGCTAGAAGAGTATTTAAATTACTAAAAAAAGAGTTTAATATAGAAACTACAATTTCAGTAAATAAAAATCAAATGCTAAAAAGAAATAATAGTTACGTTTTAATGGTAAAAAGTGAAAATGGAGCAGAAAAACTTCTTAAAAAACTAGGAATACTAGAAGATAGAGATGGATTTTTCCCTACAAATTGTATACCAAAAGAAATATTTGAAGATGATATTCTAAAAAAAGCATATCTTAGAGGTGCTTTTTTAGGTGGGGGTTCAATAAGTGACCCTGAAAAAAATTATCACATGGAATTTGTGACTAATAATGAAGATTATGCAAACTCGCTTAGAGATTTAATAAATTCATTTGGGTTAAATTCTAAAATAGTTGCTAGAAAAAATAGTTTTGTTGTTTATTTAAAAGAAAGTGAACAAATTTCTGATTTATTGAGTATGATAGGGGCATATCAAGCTTTACTTAGTTTGCAAAGTACAAAAATAGTAAAAGAAATGAGAAATAATGTAAACCGTATTGTAAATTGTGAAACTGCAAACTTATCAAAAACTGTAAATGCAGCAGTTAGACAAGTTGAAAATATAAAATTAATCCAAAATAAAATAGGGATTAGTAGTTTACCAGAAAATTTACAAGAGATAGCTCTACTTAGAGTAGAAAATGAAGATATGTCATTAAAAGAATTAGGGGAAATGTTAAATCCGCCTATAAGTAAATCAGGTGTCAATCATCGATTGAAAAAAATAGAGCAAATTGCTAATGATTTAAAATAGAAAAAATGGGGGAATTTTGAATAAATTCCCCTTGTTTATTTTGTAAAAATATATTAATTTTATATGATAATAAAATGGGTATAAATTAAATAATGCTCAAATAAAAAAGAAAAAATATATAAAAATTAACATAGATTAAATTTATATTAGGAGGTGGAGATATGTCGTCTGAATTTGCACACTTGCATGTCCATACAGAATATAGTTTACTAGATGGTTTTTCAAGGGTTAAGAAACTGATAAAACGAACTAAGGAACTAGGCATGAAATCTGTTGCGATAACTGACCATGGAAATATGTTTGGTGTAATAGATTTTTATAAAGAAGCGAAAAAACAAGGTATAAAGCCTGTAATAGGATGTGAATTATATACAGCTCAACGCAGTTTGACAGATAAAGACCCAAATTTTGATAAAAGATATGGTCATTTAATTTTATTAGCAGAAAATATGACAGGATATCAAAACTTAATAAAATTAGTTTCGATATCATATGTAGACGGATTTTATTATAAACCAAGAGTTGATATAGAAGCATTGAGAGAACATAGCGAAGGAATTATATGCTTATCAGCATGTCTAGCAGGTGATGTTTCAAATGCATTGATGAATAGAAACTACGAAAAAGCTAAAGAAATAGCTTTAACATATAACGAAATATTTGGACAAGGTAATTTCTATTTAGAATTACAAGATCATAATTTACCAGAACAAAAAGAAGTAAATGCATCTTTAGTAAAACTATCAAAGGAATTAAATATTCCATTAGTAGCCACAAATGATATACATTATGTAGATAAAGCTGATTCAAAAGCACATGATGTTTTACTATGTATTCAAATGGGAAAAACATTAAATGACCCAGCAAGAATGAGGTTCGGAACAGAAGAGTTTTATTTAAAATCTAGAGAAGAAATGGAAGAGTTATTCCCATATGCATTAGAAGCACTAGATAATACAGCAAAAATAGCAGAAAGATGTAATGTAGAATTTGACTTTAATACAATACATTTACCAAATTATGAAGTTCCAGAAGGATATACAACTTCAGGATACTTAGAAGAATTATGCTACAAAGGATTATACGAAAGATATGAAAATCCGAGCCAAGAAATTTTAGATAGATTGAAATATGAATTAGGTGTTATTAATAAAATGGGATACGTTGAATATTTCTTAATAACATGGGATTTCATCAACTTTGCAAAAGAAAACGGAATAATGGTAGGACCGGGACGTGGTAGTGCGGCTGGTTCAATAGTAGCATATACACTAAAAATAACTGATATAGACCCTATAAAATATAACTTACTGTTTGAAAGATTCTTAAACCCAGAACGTGTGTCGATGCCGGATATCGATATCGATTTTTGCTACGAAAGAAGAGAAGAAGTTATTGATTATGTTAAAAGAAAATACGGAGAAGACCACGTTGCACAGATAATTACTTTTGGTACAATGGGAGCGAAACTTGCCATCAGGGACGTTGGAAGGGTTTTAGATATACCTTATAACAAGGTTGATAAAATAGCAAAAGAAATACCAAATGCATTAGGAATGACAATAGATAAAGCTTTAGAAACAAACCCAAATTTAAAGTCATTATATGAACAAGACCAAGAGACAAAAACAATAATAAATATATCTAAGGAATTAGAAGGTATGCTTAGACATGCTTCTACCCATGCAGCAGGTGTAGTTATATCTAAAAATCCAATTGATGAATATGTACCATTATACAAGCATCAAGACGCTATAAGTACACAGTTTACTATGACTACATTAGAAGAGCTAGGACTTCTTAAAATGGACTTCCTAGGGCTTAGAACATTAACTGTTATAAGAGATGCTCTTGATTTAATTGAGAAAAATCACGGAAGAAAAATAGATTTTTCAAAAATGGATTATGATGATCCAAAGGTATTTGAACTACTTTCTTCAGGAAATACTTTAGGCGTGTTCCAAATGGAGAGTGCTGGGATGAGATCATTTATGAAACAATTAAAACCAAGTAACTTCGAAGACATAGTAGCTGGAATTTCTCTATATAGACCGGGTCCAATGGATTCAATACCAACTTATTTAGAGTACAAACATAATCCAGAAAAGATAACATATATTCACGAAAAATTAAAACCAATAATGGAAGTAACTTATGGTTGTTTAATATACCAAGAACAGGTTATGGAAGTTGTTAGAGAGCTTGGTGGATATAGTTATGGACGAAGCGACTTAGTTAGAAGAGCCATGGGTAAAAAGAAAATGGATGTCATGGAAGAAGAAAGACAATACTTTATCCACGGAAAAACTGACGAAAATGGAAATATCGAAATTGCCGGATGTGTTAGAAATGGTGTAGATGAACAAACTGCAAATAAAATATTTGATGACATGATTGACTTTGCAAAATACGCATTTAACAAATCGCATGCAGCCGCATATGGTGTTATTGCATATGAGACAGCGTATTTAAAAGCACATTATCCAGTTGAATTTATGGCAGCATTAATTACAAGTGTAATGGGTAATACAGACAAAGTAGTTGAATATATAAGAGAATGTAATGCATTAAATATAAAAGTTTTAAAACCGGATATAAATAAAAGTTTTGCAAAATTCTCAGTTGAGGATAATAATATAAGATTTGGACTTGCAGCTGTAAAAAATGTAGGTGTAAATATAATAAATAATATAGTTATCGAAAGAGAACAAAATGGCGAATTTACGGATTTCATCAATTTAATAAAAAGATTAGACAGCAAAGATATAAATAAAAGAGTAATTGAAAGCTTAATTAAATGTGGTGGATTTGATGAAATGGGATACAATAGAGCCAGTTTAATGATGGGATACGAAAAAGTATTAGAAAGTGTATCTTTAGAGAGAAAGAAAAATATTAAAGGGCAAATTTCCTTATTTGATGGTCTAGATGGACTTGGACAAAACGAAGAAATAGATAGATTTGAAAATTCGACAACTTCTATTGCTAGTATACAAGAGTTTGAAGAAAGAGAAAAATTAGCTTTAGAAAAAGAAGTATTAGGAATGTATGTTAGTGGACATCCTCTTTCTGAGTATGAAAAAGAATTAGAAACAAGAACATCACTAAATACTAAAAAATTAAATGAAGTAAAAGAAAATTTAGATAAATATCTAGCTATGGATCAAGAAAATGTAATAATTGGAGGAATGATTTCTAATAAAAGAATACAAACTACTAAGAGAAATGAAATAATGGCTTTCCTTGAAGTAGAAGATTTATATGGTTCTATAGAAGTAATTGTTTTTCCAAGAACACTTCAACAATATAATACTATTGTAAATGAAGAGAATATAGTTTATATTAAAGGTAGACTAAGTATACAAGAAGAGGAGAATGAAAAAATAATAGCTCAAGAAATAAAAGATATAAGCGATAAAACTCCTTTTATAGAAAATAAAAAGAAAATATATAATAGACAACTAAATGAAAATAGGGAAAATTTATTTATCAAAATAGATGACATAAATGACAAGGAGAAACTAGAACGAATAGAAAATATTTTAAAGCTTTATCCAGGAAATGAACAAGTATTTTTATGTACAACTGTTCCAAAGAAAAAATATAGATGGAATGGAAATGTTACTATTTCTAAAGTTTTAGTCGACAATTTGAAACAAATATTAAATGAAAATTGTATTAAAATTGTAACACAATAAAAAATTAACACAAATACCCAAAAATATAATACATATATATCTAAAATTTTACCAAAAATATGATATAATATCGTAGTATATGAATTGGGTAAGTTTTTTTAATTGACATGGGATAAATAATAAGAATAGGGACAAAAAAAGTCCCTAAGAAGTGTTTTAGGAGGTAATTTATGAAAACAATAGGGATATTAACAAGTGGTGGAGATGCTCCAGGAATGAATGCTGCTATAAGAGCAGTTGTAAGATCAGCAATTTATTATGGTTGCAAAGTTTATGGAATTAATAGAGGGTACAAAGGTCTAATTGAAGATGACGTACAAGAAATGAATTTATCATCTGTTGGTGATATTATACATAGAGGAGGAACTATATTAAAATCTTCAAGATGTGAAGAGTTTAAAACTGAAGAAGGAAGAAAAATCGCAGTTAAAGTTCTTAAAAAATATGGAATTGACTGTCTAGTTGTAATTGGTGGAGATGGTTCATTTAATGGGGCAAGTAAATTAAGTGAATTAGGGTTCCCAGCAATAGGAATACCAGGAACAATAGACAATGATTTAGCATATACAGATTATACAATAGGATATTTCACAGCTATAGAAACTGTAATTGATGCTATCGGAAAAATAAGAGATACATCATCTTCTCATGAAAGAGTAAATATAGTTGAAGTTATGGGTAGACATTGTGGAGATTTAGCTTTATATTCAGGACTTGCTGGTGGAGCTGAAACAATAATATTACCAGAACATCCAGAAAGTATAGAAAGTATATGCGATAGATTAGAAACAACTAAAAAAAGAGGTAAAAAACACAGCATAATTGTATTAGCTGAAGGTGTTGGTAATGCACATGAAATAGGGAAACAAATAGCAGAAAAAACAGGTTCAGATTTAAGGGTAACTATTCTTGGACATGTACAAAGAGGTGGAAGTCCATCTGCATTTGATAGAATCCTAGCTAGTAAATTGGGAGTAAGAGCAGTTGAATTATTATTAGATGGAAAATCAGCTAGAGTAGTTGGAGTAAAAGACGACAAAGTTATAGATATGGACATACATGAAGCTTTAGCTATGAAAAAGGAATTTGATAAATATACTTATAAAATGACTAAGATACTATCTATATAGTTTAACTTATATAATAATTTATGTAACAAAATTTAGGAGGATAATATTTATGTTAAAGAATGCAAAAAAAACTAAAATAGTGTGTACACTAGGACCAGCTTCAGACAGTGAAGAGGTATTAACTCAACTAGTAGAAAATGGTCTTAATGTATGTAGATTTAACTTTTCTCATGGGGATCATGCAGAACAAAAAGTAAGAATGGATACTGCTAAAAAAGTAAGAGAAAAATTAAATGTACCAGTAGCATTATTATTAGATACTAAAGGTCCAGAAATAAGAACAGGAAAATTTGCAGACCCAGAAGTTTTATTAGAACAAGGTCAACAATTTATAGTGACTATGGACGAAGTTTTAGGAACAAAAGAAAAATGTACAGTGAGTTACAAAGAATTAGTTAACGATGTAAAAGTTGGGGACACTATACTTATAGATGATGGTCTTGTTGGATTAAGAATAAATGAAATAAAAGGTAATGACATAATATGTACAGTTGAAAACTCAGGTATAGTTAAAAATCACAAAGGTGTTAACTTACCAGGTGTAAAAATTAACTTACCAGCTTTAACACCAAAAGATATAAGTGATATAGAATTTGGTATAGAACAAGATATTGATTTTATAGCAGCATCTTTCGTAAGAAAAGCTTCTGACGTATTAGCTATAAGAGAAATATTAGAAAACAACAATGCTACTCATATACAAATAATATCTAAAATAGAAAACCAAGAAGGTGTAGAAAACCTAGATGAAATACTACAAGTTTCTGATGGTTTAATGGTAGCAAGAGGGGATTTAGGAGTTGAAGTTCCAACTGAAGAAATGCCAATAATACAAAAAGACATGATAAGAAAATGTAACGAATTAGGAAAACCAGTTATAACTGCTACTCAAATGTTAGACTCTATGATAAGAAATCCTAGACCAACAAGAGCAGAAGTAACAGACGTTGCAAATGCTATATACGATGGTACTGATGCAATAATGCTTTCTGGGGAAACTGCTGCTGGTAAATATCCAGTTGAAGCTGTTAAAGTTATGGCATCAATAGCAAAAAGAATAGAAGAAACTTTAAATTATGAAGAAATATTAAAAGAAAGAAACTTAAAAGGATCTACTGTAACAGATGCTATAAGTTATGCTACTTGCACAACTGCAGTTGAATTAAATGCATCTGCAATAGTATCTTCAACTTCTTCAGGATATACTGCTAGAATGGTATCTAAATTTAGACCTAAAACACCTATAATAGCTGCTACAGATAGTGATAGAACTAGAAGACAATTAGCATTAAGCTGGGGTGTTTATTCAGTACATTCATCAAAAGCAGAAAATACAGATGAAGTTATAGAATACTCTATAAATGCTTCTAAAGAATCAGAATATATAAACCAAGGTGAGTTAGTTGTTGTAACTGCAGGTGTACCAGTTGGCGAAAGTGGAACTACTAACTTAATAAAAGTTCACGTAATAAGTGAAGAAATATCTACAGGTATGGGAGTAGGTAGAGAAACAGTTGAAGGAAAAGTTAAAATTGTGAAAAATGGTGAAACTTGTATAGATTTCAACGAAGGTGATATATTAATTACATCTATGACTGATGCTGATATGAATCAATATATAGAAAAAGCTGCTGCTATAGTAACTGAATGTGGAGGAATGACTTCTCATGCTGCTATAGTTGGTATAAACTTAGCTAAACCAGTTGTAATGTCAGCAACAGGAATAATGGATAAAGTAGTAGACGGTGAAATTATAACTGTAGATGCTGCTAGAGGTGTAGTTTATAGAGGATCAAGTAGAGTTTTATAAGATAATTAATAACTAAATTGAATAAATGGATATATTTATTACAAATAAATATATTTAATATAAGAAGGATTGTGCTTGTTTTAAATTTATATGCAAGCGTAATCCTTTTTTTAAAACTTATTTAATTACAAGAATTTCTTTAAAATATAAAATTTTCTAAAAATTTATTGAAATTTATTTTAAATGGTGATACTATTATTTTATAAAGAGGGCCACTAATGCAGCAGGATGCTTTTATTTTAGTGGCCCTTTTTATAAAAAACAATAGTCAGAAAATTTAATAAAATATTAAAAATTATAATATAATAAAAACTAAAATTTATTTTTGAATACAGCATTAATGTTTTATTAAATTAAAATTTTATTTCTGATTTATTTTATAAAATGCATATTGTAGAAATACAGGGGCATATAATAGTTCTACAAATGTATTTTTAGCACTTGAAAAAGTGCAACATTTTAAAGAAAATCTACATAATTAAAAATCCATAACCTTGAGGATGAAGATTTTCTTATTAGTTATATTTGTTTTGTTTAGGTCATAATATTTAAGTAAAAAGGAGGGGTAAAAATGGCAGATAATCAAAACAGAGATCAATGGGGTTCGAAGATAGGTCTGATTCTTGCAATGGCAGGGAATGCAGTTGGGCTTGGTAACTTCTGGCGTTTCCCATATATAGCAGCCACTAATGGTGGTGGAGCATTCATGATTCCATATTTCTTTGCACTAATAGTTATAGGTTTACCTACAATGTTAGTTGAATGGACAATAGGACGTTATGGTGGTGCTCATGGACATGGTACAGTTGGTCCAATGGTATATATACAAGCTAAAAAAGCAATATCTCCTAAAAAAGCAATCATATTAGGCTCTGTATGTGGAGCAATAGGTTTTGGGGTAACTGTATTAGTTAACTCATATTACACTCATATCATAGGTTGGTCATTAGGATATGCAGTTAATTCATTAACTGGTGGATATGTAGGTATAGATTCTGGAGCATTCTTTGTAAACTATGTCACTGATCCTAAAAACTTAATATTCTGGATTATAGGTTTAGCATCTTTAGGATGGGCAGTTATGAAAGGTGTATCTGAAGGTATAGAAGCTTGGGCTAAAGTAATGATGCCAGCTATATATGTATTTGGTATCATATTAGCAATAAGAGCCGTAACATTAGGCGCTCCTGTAAATCCAGATTGGTCATCTATGAAAGGTTTAAATTTCGTTTGGAATCCAGACTTAAGTCAGTTAACATCAGCTTCAATAGTTACTGCTACAGGTCAAATATTCTTTACGTTATCTTTAGGAATGGGTATAATTTGTAACTACGCATCATACCTACAACCAGATGAAGATATAGTAACAGCTTCTGTAGCAACAGTAGCATTAAATGAATTTGCTGAAGTTATATTAGCTGGTACATCTGTTATACCTATATCTTATGCATTCCTTGGACCAGAAGGTATAAAAGGTAGTATAGGTTTAGCATTTATGGCATTACCAAATGTATTCACTACAATGGCTGGTGGTAGAATATTCGGTGCAGTATGGTTCTTCTTATTATTCTTTGCAGGATTTACATCTGCAATAGCAATGTACAACTACTTAGTTGCATTACTAGAAGAAGAATTAGGCGTACAAAGAAAGAAAGGTGCATTACTAATATTCGTATTATACTTAATAGTAGGTGCTCCAATAGCTGCTGAAGGTATAATAACTGGTGAAGCTAACTTAATTTACTTTACAGAAGTAGATAACTGGATAGGTAACTACTTACTAATTGTTCTTGGATTACTAGAAGTTATAACTCTTGCATGGTTAGTTAGAGATGACGGTTTAGTAGAAATGAATAAAGGTGGATTATGGCATGTACCAAAATGGTTCTATAAATTATTCCATCAATTCTTAACTCCAATATGTATAATAGTATTCTTAGGAATATTTACTAGAGATTATTGGATAGCAGGTAACTTTAAAATAACTCCATCATATATAAATGGAATAGAATATATGGCTCCTTGGGTTAATGCAGCTAGATTAGTTGTTGTAGTTGTATTAATAATAGGTTTCATACAAACTCATAGAGCTATTAAACGTAAATATAAAGATGAAATAGAAACTAATAAAGCAAATGCTTAATGGTGTTTAATAATACTTAGTCGTGTTTAATAAATAAAGGATGGTGAATTATCATGACAGGTGCAGCATGTACATTTTTAGGTATTGTTTGGGTTGCTATATTAGGTACTGCAGCAATAGCTTTAAAGAAAATAGTTGGTAATGGACAATAATATTATTTAAAGCTTTATAATATAATAACTCAAGTTTGAAAAAAGAAAACCCTACAAGATTTTTGTAGGGTTTTTTATACAAATAATAAATATTGTTAGATTTAAAAAACAAAATTATATTTAAATTTCAATAATAAGCAATTATAATTATTAATATAGGAGTACATTTTAAAATTGTACTTACACTTAAATCGTATTTATAAGGGAATAGATATTTTTTAGAAGGGGGTGTATTAATTGAGTTCGAACACAGTAGCATTAACAATTAATAATTTGAGTAAAGAAATAAAAAAAATAAAAGGCATTAAAGATAGACAAAAGGGGAAATATTTATCTGACTTAGATAGATTAAATGAACAATATAAAGATTTAGAGTTACCGGATTATTTTACAACTCAATATAATCAATTAAATAAAAAAGGGAATGAACTTCTTAGAGATATAAGAGGTGGAAAACATGCAGATAATGTGGCTAACGACATACCAATATATATAAGATATTTAAAGGCTTCTTTAATGGACTTTGAAGGAAAAACAAATAATTTAAAATATTATCTTTTAAGTTTTTATTTAACAGCAGCACTATTTATGGCATTTACACCTCAATTTTATGGTTATATATTACCACTTATATTTTTAGTACCAATATTCCTTGGAGTTAGAGGATGTAAAAAAAGATCTATAAATGGATTTTATATGAGTATGAGTGTAATACCAGTAGCAATTATGACAGCAGCTACTTGGATTAGATATGGAATACAGGCTATGGGTGATTATGGTACATATGTAAAAGCTTTAGTAGATTCAGGTTTAGGCCAATCATTAGCAGAAAAATTAATATATATAGGATTTGCTGGAGGAATATTATTACTTATAGTATCTTGCTGTCAATTATATTTTGGATTTAAAAATAAAGATTTATTTATTTAAGGACTTTATAAGTCCTTATTTTTTTGGTAAAATAAATTTTTGAAGTCAAAAAATTTTGTTCGGAGGAAAAAGGAACCTATGTTATCAAAAAATAAAGAATATATAGTAGATATAGTAGATATAGGTCAAGGTGGCGTAGGAATTGGAAAATACGAAGGATTTACTGTATTTGTCGATGGTGGACTTGTACAGGATAAAATAAAAGTTAAAATTACAAAGTCTAAAAAAAATTACGCTGTTGGTGATATAGTAGAGATAATCGAAAAATCACCATTCAGAGTAGAAAGAAAATGTAGCGAAAGTCTTAGACAATGTGGTGGGTGTCAAATTCAAGAATTAGACTACCAAAAACAACTTGATGTAAAGACAAACGAAGTAAAACAAGTTATAAGTAGGATTGGTAAACTAGATGATGTTGTAATACATGACACTCTAGGAATGGAACATCCTTTTAGATATAGAAATAAAGCTCAATTTCCAATTCAAAAGAAAGACAATATGCCTGTTATAGGATTTTATAAAAAGAAAAGTCATGACTTGATATCGACTGATGAATGTATAATACAACATGAAGTAAATGATAAAATTATAAAAATAATAAAAACATATATTAGAGCATACAACGTAAGTATTTACGATGAAAAAACACATAAGGGATTATTAAGACACTTAGTAACAAAAGTTGGATTTACTACAGGTGAAGTAATGATAGTTTTAGTTGCTAACGGTAAAAAATTACCTTATTTAAAAGAATTAGCATCAGTTTTAAAAGAAAATATACCAGGATTTAAAACTCTTGTTGTAAATGTTAATACACAAAAAACTAATGTTATATTAGGAAAAGAAAATATAGTTGCGTACGGAGATGGAATGATTAGAGATTATATAGGTGAATTAGTATTTGAAATATCACCACTATCATTCTTCCAAGTAAATCCGCTTCAAACTGAAGTTTTATATAACAAGGCTTTAGAATACGCAAATTTAGGTGAAAATGACACTGTATTCGATATTTATTGCGGTATAGGTACTATATCATTATTTTTAGCTCAAAAGGCTAAGAAGGTATACGGAATAGAAATAGTAGAAGATGCAATAAAAGATGCTAAAAGAAATGCTAAAATAAATAACATGGATAATGTCGAGTTCTATGTTGGAAAAGCTGAAGAAGTAGTTCCTAAGATGTATAAAGAAGGAAAAAGAGCTAATGTAGTAGTTGTCGATCCTCCAAGAAAAGGATGCGACGAAAAAGTACTAGATACAATAGTATCTATGGAACCAGACAGAGTTGTATATGTTTCATGTAATCCATCAACTCTTGCTAGGGATTTAGCTTATTTAAATGAAAGAGGATATAAATGTCATGAGATTCAACCTGTGGACATGTTCCCACATAGTGTGCATGTTGAAAACGTGGCTTGGTTATCTAGAGTTTAAAAATAGTAAAATTTATAATATAGATATTTAAGGTAATAAGATATTGTTTTTAACGCAATTCTTATTACCATTTTTTACTTACAAGGAAATTATAATAATTTAAAATTGTGGATAACCTGTGTATAATAGTAGTATGAATAGCTGTAGAAGATATGAAAAAAAGAAAATAATAAATACAATATTAGAAGAAAATTTTGAAGAATTCAAAGAAACAAAATTAAAATTATTAAAGAATAAAGATATGCGAGATCATATAAAAAATGTGATAGAAAAGGCATTAAATTGTGGAAACCCTAAATATGGATATATAAAGTATAAATGTGTAAGCTGTAATGAAGAATATATACATGGATTCTCATACAAAAGTAAATTTTGTATAAAATGTGGAAGAATGTATTCTATTAATTGGGCCGAAAAACAATCACAAAATATGTTAAATGTAAAACATCGTCATTCTGTGTTTAGAATACCAGAAGAACTAAGAAATTACTTCTAAGGTGACATCTTTAAGATGTCATTTTTTTATTCATAGAAAATTTACATGGTGGAACTATGCCAGGATTGAATTTATCAACCAAATTGTTTATAATGTAATAAGTTTAGGTGCATTTTAGGCATGGAGGATTAATATGAAAACATCCGATATGATTAAAGAATTATGTAATAAAAAGAATATAAGCGTTTCAGAACTTGCCAGACGGATAGGTCAGACTCCACAGAACTTTGGTAAGAAACTGAAACGAGATACTGTGACTCTTGAGGAGTTAAAGCTGATAGCCGATGTCATGGGTGTTACCTTTGAACAGTCATTTATCTTCCCAGACGGAGAGCAGATAAAAACGAGTAACGAATAGGTGGTGAGTTCTACGGATATTTTCAGAGAAGAGCCTTCTTTCACTTGAAGATTATTATGTGTACGGACTCATAGATCCACGCAGTAGGCAAATCTTCTATATTGGAAAAGGCACGAAAAACAGAGTATTTGAACAAGAAATTATATGATGCTGTTCGTGGTGTCTGGAGAGCATCAAAAGAAAAAGTAAAGACAATTGAGTATGTTTTGGGTGTTTATAATTCATTGATTGTGGCCGTGTATAAGCCATCAGAGTGGTTTGCTTGCAAAGAGGCAAAGGACAGACTTCCAAGACAGGATATTGTTCTTACACCGAAAACTGAAAACAGATTATTCTTTGTGGATGAAAGATATGAGCAGGGATTTCCGTTAGATGAGAATGAAGAGTTCTATATTGGAAAGTCGATAGCCAGACTGAAGTTAAATCAGTCGGCGCAGAATCCGATTACGTATTTGAATCCATGGTAGAGAGAAAAAAATCAAATTTATCATTTATTAAGGAGGAACAGTAAATGGTTGGAAGAATTTATCACGTTGGATTAACCGTTTCTGATTTGGATCGCTCAGTTGCTTTCTACAGAGATATTCTTGGGCTTGAATTTCAGGGCGAAATCTTTATGGAAGGCGAAGAGACAGATAAAATGTTCCGTAAGGAAAATTGTAAAGCAAGGGTTGCATATTTGAATGGTTCGAAGGCTCTTGAAGCACCACCGGTTGAATTGATTCAGTTTGTAGACAGCAAAATCCATAAAGAACAATCAGACTTGTTTACGACATCTATCTCAGAAGTATGCTTTTACACGGATAACATTGATTCTGTCTACAAAACCCTTATCGAAAATCATGTGGAGTGCTTGTCAGAACCGCAGTATTTCGATTTCAGGGCAGATGGATTTGGGGAAAGCAGAGCGTTTTATTTCAGAGACCCGGATGGAATCATTCTTGAGATGATGCAACCATTATAAAAGGACATTAATCAGAATTTGGGAGGGAACTTAGATGGTATTCGAAAAAATTGATAGAAGTAGTTGGAAACGGAATGAGTATTTTGAACATTACTTTACAGATATACCTTGCACGTATAGTATGACTGTTAAATTGGACATTACGCAAATAAAAAAGAAACGAATGAGATTATACCCTGCGATGCTTTATTATCTTGCAACGATTGTAAACCGTCATTCAGAGTTTAGAACGGCAATCAATCAAGAGGGTGAACTGGGAATATATGACGAGATGATACCCAGCTATACCATATTCCATGAGGACACAGAGACATTTTCTGACCTTTGGACTGAATATATGCCGAACATTGAAGAATTTTCAAGGGCTTATGAAAATGATATTCAACGGTATGGAAGTAATCATGGCATGACAGGAAAACCAAATGTTCCGGAAAATGTTTTTACAGTATCTATGTTACCATGGTCAACATTTGAGAGTTTTAATTTGAACTTGCAGAAAGGGTATAGTTATTTAATTCCCATTTTCACTTTGGGGAAATATTACGAGGAAGATGAGAGAATTTTGCTTCCTTTAGCAGTTCAAGTTCATCATGCGGTATGTGATGGATTTCATATCTGCCGGTTTGTCAATGAACTGCAAGAATTGATAAATAGTTAACTGTTAGTTTGTCGAGATGATGAGTTAGACAAGAAAATCAAAATTTAGGTAATATACATTTACTCTATTTGCCTATACGAGAAATAAGGCAACTCAACACTTGTATCGGTTCGACATACCCATTTTAAGGCGAAAACAGGTGTTCCACCATTCCCTTGTACAGTAGGGGTTGAATAGTTTTTTTATTGAACAACCGAGCCATGTTGAAAATGTGGCTTGGTTATCTAGAGTTTAAAAATAGTAAAATTTATTTAAATAAAAAACTAATGAAGCCGAAGATTAATTATATAAATTATATAGGTAATCCTAGGCTTTATTAATTATATAAAATATATTATATTATTTTGAATAATTTCTTTTATTTTGATATAATTAACTCTGAGTTTTATAAAAAAGAGGTGAAATTATATGTGGTTATTATTAGCTATTTTATCATCAATATTTGCAGCACTTACCTCTATTCTAGCTAAAGTCGGAATAAATGGTGTAAATTCAACTTTAGCTACTGCAATTAGAACAGTAGTAGTTCTTGTTATGGCATGGGGAATGGTGTTTGTAACTAATACACAAAGTGGAATCTTGGAGATAAGCAAGAAGAGCTGGATATTTCTAATTTTATCAGGAATAGCGACAGGAGCATCATGGTTATGCTATTTTAAGGCTTTACAATTAGGTGATGCATCAAAGGTTGTTCCTATTGATAAACTAAGTATAGTTATAACACTAGTATTGGCTTTTGTATTTTTACATGAGCAATTTACAATGAAATCAATAATAGGGTCAATTTTAATTACAGCGGGAACATTATTTATGGTATTGTAGAATTGACTGGAATAATGCCTTATATCAGCATGGATATTTTTTTAGGGGGTAATGAAAATAATAGTCATTACCCCTTAATTTTTTCAAGAATAGTCGAGAAAATAAAAGGATGATGTTGCACTATAAACAAAAATTGTAAATTTTTTAAAGAGTATTGAAAAGTAGTTTTATATAAGATATTATAGAAATAATATGTTTTAAAATATAATTAATATTATAGGTTAAAAATAAATAAGAACGAGTAGGTGTGGACAATGAAAAAAGATATATGTATAGTGGGGATAGCAGGCGGTTCTGCTTCAGGAAAAACTACAATTGTAAATAACATAAAAGAGTTATTTCAAAATGATATTGAGCTAATAAGTCATGACAATTATTATCTATCAAATGACGACAAAACTATGGAAGAAAGAGTTAAATTAAACTACGATCATCCATCATCATTTGATACAGATAAAATGATAGAAGATGTTAAAAAATTAAAAGCAGGCGAAATAATATACAGACCTGTTTACGACTACACTCAGCATACAAGAGCGGAAGAAGTTGTAGAAGTTCATCCTAAAAAAGTTATAATATTAGAAGGGATATTAATCTTAGAAGATCCAAGACTTAGAGACTTAATGGATATAAAAGTATTCGTTGATACAGATGCTGATGAAAGATTAATGAGACGTATATTAAGAGATACACAAGAAAGAGGAAGAACAGTAGAATCAGTTTTAAACCAATATGTAACTACTGTAAAACCAATGCATGAGCAATTTGTAGAACCTTCTAAAAAATATGCTGATATAATAATTCCTAGAGGTGGCGAAAATAAAATAGGAATACACATATTACAAGAGCATTTAAAATTAATGTTAGACTAGGTTGATATCAAATTAGAGAATTAAAAATTTAAAAAGTTGAAACTAGAGCGAATATATTTCACTTTTGACTAATACCTCCGTAGTAATATAATATTTATATAATTATATTATTACGGAGGTATTATTTTGGATTATATACAAGCTATAAAAAATTTTGAACCTATGAATGAGCAGGAACAAAATGATAAGAAACTAATTTTAAAATTTATTAAAAAAAATGATGATGTGCTTTACAGAGATAATGAATATGCTCATATGACTAGCTCTGGGCTTATTTTTAATGAAAAACTAGACAAGATATTGATGGTTCACCATAATATTTATAATACATGGTCTTGGACTGGTGGACATGCAGATGGTGAAGCTGATTTATTAAAAGTTGCGATTAAAGAGGCGAAAGAAGAAACTAGTATAGAAAACATAGGGGTTTTAGATGAAAATATAATAGCTATAGATATTTTGCCAGTTGTTCCACATGTAAAAAGGGGCAAATTTATTAGTGGACATCTTCATTTTTGTATATCATATGCTTTAATTGCAGATGAAAATAGCCATATTGAAGCAAAACTAGACGAAAATAGCGGTGTTAAATGGATAAAAATTGATGAATTGGAGAAATATTCAGATGAACCATATTTAATAGGAGTTTACAGAAAAATACACAAAAGGGTGGTTATGAGCAAAAAAATAAATAATAAAAATGAAAGATAGATAATTTATCCTTCATATTATTTTTTTGATTTAATAAAATTTATATATGTAATAGCAAATAAATATAGCTGAAAATATAAAATTTGAAAAAGAGAAAGCTATGATAATAGAACTTAAAGTAATATCTTTTATCATAGCTTTTTATATTAATTTATAATACTAATTTATAGAAATTTCTTATTTTGATTTTGAAGCAACTACAAACAATCTTTTATAGTTGAATAAAACACTTCCATCGGCTCTTAGAGAGTAAACATTTTTTAATTTAATTAGGTAGTTATTTTTAAAGTTTTCCCTAAATTCATCACTAGGAAGAGCGTTTAAATAATCCTTCATACTTGTACTTTCATACCATTGTAATATACCTTCAAATCCTTGCATAACGTGCATGTAAGTAGTAGTCCATATTTGGATATCTTTTGCAGTTGATAAATGAGATAATACATCATAGTAGAAAGTTGGTTTATGATTATTAAATCTTAATTTTTTGCCTTCAAAGTAAGGTTTATATTTTTTAACATATTCTAATTCATATAGAGCTTGTTGACCTTTTATATCATCAGCTAATGGTAATTGTATTGCTATAGTTCCACCTGTATTTAATAGAGCATACCATTTTTTGATTAATTCTTCATGTCCTGTCATACGTTGAATGGCAGCATTTGAAAATACTATATCGAATTTTCCTAAGCTACTTAAATCTTCTGTTGCATCCATTAATCTGAAGTCTATTTCAGGATAAAGAAGTTGTGCTTTTTCAATCATTGTAGAAGAATTATCTATACCTATAATTTCAGCATTAGGCCATCTTTTTTTTAATTCATTAGTACTGTTCCCAGAACCGCAACCAATATCTAATATACGAGCAGGATTTTCAAGTCCTATTCTTGAGATTAAGTCTTTTGATGGTAAAGTTCTTTCTTTACCGAACTTTAAGTATAAATCTGGATTCCAATCTATCATTTTAATTTTCCCCCTTTGAATAAAAAACTCTATATATGAATTAAAGCACTAATGATGCAAAAATGCAAGAATAAAAAAATAAATTGCATTTTAGAATAAAAAAATTTTTATATATATTTTAAAAATAATCTTTAATTATCAAAGTGTTTATAACGATTTTATAACAAAATTCATAAAAAAAATTGGTATTTATAGTGTATACTAAATATAAATAAGTGAAATAAATTGAATTATATTATTTAAAAAAATAAAAAAAAATTTAAATGCCAACTTAAAAAAGCGAATATTTGATATAATAATTGTTCATAGTAACTTAATTAGAAATGAGTACTATGCAATACGAAATAATAAATATTTCATAAAATCAAATACAAACTTAGGGGGTATAGAGGAGAGTATTATGGAGTTTTTTAAAAAATATAGAAACGCAATATTGAAATATGCATTCTTATTATTTTTAATGTTTTTTACGGTATATTTAGTTTTTAAAAATCTGGATATAAATTCTATAGACAAGATAAAAAATATAATCGATAAAAAATATATCGCAATAGGGGTTTGTGCTATATTACTATATATAATTTTAGAAGGGATAATTTTAAAGCAAATAGTAGATGCACAATATAAAGTAAAAGCTAGATTCTTAGGAATGAAACTGGCGACGATGGGATTTTATTATAACTTGATTACGCCTTTTGCATCAGGAAGTCAACCGATGCTTATATATGTTTTAAATAAGTATAAAGTTCCACTAAGTGAAGCAACGGGTATAATAACAAATAAAACATTATTATATCAAACTGTAGTAACTATATACTGTACTGTATTTTTTGTATTAAATATAGGTATACTACAAACACAACTACCAGGTGTCATTTCATTAGTTATACTTGGTTTAAGCATAAATGCATTTACAATAATTATGGGATTATTAGCAATTTTAAACCCAGGAAAAGTTAAAGCAGTAGCTAATTTTTTAATAGAACATCTTTCTAAATTAAAGATTTTTAAATTTCTAAAAAATAAACAGGTACAAGTCGATAAATTTATAGAAGAATATAGTACATCAGTTAAGTTTTTTATGACAAATAAAAAGTTATTAATAAAGACAACCTTGTTAACTATAATACAGCTAACAGCTTATTTTAGTGTTTCATATTGGATATATAAATCTTTTGATTTAGGACAAGGGAAGTTCCTTTATATAATAACTTTACAAACGCTTTTATATATGGCTGTTTCACCAATACCAACCCCGGGTAATATAGGAGCAAATGAGTTAGCATTTTTCAATATATTTTCAACTGTATTTCCAAAACAGTTTTTAGGATATGCAGTACTTTTATATGGCGGATTAGTATATTACTTAATTTTAATATTAAGTGGAGTATTAACAATAATTAGCCATTTTCAAATTAAAGAAAAACACAATGGCTTAAAAAATAGAGCCAAAAGTGAAATATAAATTAGGTTTATAAGGAGAGAAATTATGACATTTAAAAAAATAAATGAAAATGAACAAAATAATATACACGATAGAAGTTGTATAATCTTAGTTAATTTCAACAATAAAGAAGTTGCAGCTATAAAGACAGTAAGTAGTTTTGCAGGAATAAAGGACAGAATAGTTTTAACTAGCAAAAATGGGAATACAAAAATAAAAGATATATTAGATGGAAATATATCTGATGATAATGAAAATACTTGGAGCGAAAAAGCGATAATATTTAACAATATACCAACAAATAGAGTTTCAGGATTCTTAGATGGATTAAAAAAGATGAAAATAAGAAGACCTTTAACAGCTATGGTTACAGAAGTTTCAATAGACTGGAAACTAGATACATTAATTTATAACTTAAAAGAAGAAAGAAAATCAATTGCTAAAGGTCAAGTTGTAGATCATTCTAAATAAAAAAATTGAGATAGCGCCTATTATATAGGGGCTATTTTTGTTTTAAATATTTAAATACATATAAAAAATGTAAGATTTTAAAGGATTTTATAAATTGTTGTTGAATTAATATAAAAAACTTCATAATACTATAATTTAAAGGAGAGATATTATGCATTATTTAGCAGCACTAGAAAAATTAAAAAAAGGTAGTAAACTCTATTTAGAATGTCAAAGTAATCCCTCAATTTTTCATCAAGATTTGCGTGAAGAATTAAAAAATAAAGGACAAAAGCCATATGCAACTATAATAACTTGTTCTGACTCAAGAGTTCCAGTACAACATATTTTTTCCTCTAGTATGGGAGAATTATTTATTATTAGAAATGCGGGAAATGTAATTGGTGATTTTGAAATAGGTTCAGTAGAATATGCATCAGAACATTTAGGTGTAGAATTAATAGTCGTATTAGGACATACTCATTGTGGAGCTGTTCATTCAACACTGCATAATGAAGGGCATAGTTATATAAATGCAATTACCAACAAAGTTGCTGAGGCTATTGGAGATGAAAAAGATCAAAGAAAATGTGAAGTATTAAATGCAAGACATAGTGTAGAATGTTTAAAAGCAAGTGAAGTTTTAACAAGATTAGAAAAAGAAGATAAATTAAAAATTATTTCAGCTATGTATGACATAGAATCTGGAGAAGTTATATTTGATGATATAAATAAATAATAATAAAATAATAAAAATAATTTGATATTTAGTGATTGAGATGAATACATCTCAATTTTTTTTGACTATAATTATATTAACAATGAAAGGGGATAATAATTTATGAAGATTTTGATTACTGTAAAAATAAGTGATGAACAATTTAAAAAAATACAAGATTTAGGATATGATGTTGTGCGTATTTCAGAAAGCAAAGTTACAAATAGTTCAGAAACGGATGATGCGGATATTTTAGTTTGCTATAATCCATTTAAAACTTTGGATATAGAAAAAATGAAAAATTTAAAATATATAATGTTAACAAGTGTAGGATTTGATCAACTTCCAAAAGAAAAAGTTTTAGCTAGAAATATAAAAGTTACTAACAATAGAGGTGGATATAGCATTCCAATGGCAGAATGGATAGTTATGTGTATATTGGAAATATATAAAAGAGCAAAAATGTTTTATAATCAACAACAAGAAAAAATTTGGCATATGGATTTAGTTTCTATAAGTGAGTTATATGGTCAAAGAATAGGATTTTTAGGAACAGGAACTATTGCTATAGAAGCAGCAAAAAGACTTCAAGGATTTGGTGTAGAGATTTGGGGCAATAATACTAATGGAAGAGATGTAGAATACTTTGACAAGTGTTTTAGCAAAGATGAAATTGATGAGATATTTAAAAATTGTGATGTTGTAGTAAGTACAATGCCTTGTACGAAGGAAACAGAAGGCATGTTTGATAAAAATAAATTCTCTTTAATGAAAGAAGGTTCTAGTTTTATAAATGTAGGTAGGGGTAAAAATGTAAAAGAAGACGATTTACTTCTTTATTTAGGTAAATTTAAAGGTGTCGCACTAGATGTATTTGAACAAGAACCTTTACCAAAAGATAGTTTATTATGGGATGCTGAAAATGTAATCGTTACACCACATAATTGCTGGGTTTCAGAAAAAAATCCTATAAGAGTAGAAAAATTAATGTATTCTAATTTGAAGAAATATAAAGAAGGAAAAGAATTAGCAAATATAGTAAATGTAGAAAGAGGATATTAATTTAAATAAATTTAATTTCCATAATGTCTTCTAAAATAATATATAAATTTATGATAAGATAGATAAGGCTAATTTATATTTAGTTAAATTAAAGTTAAGATTAGCGTAAAAAATATAATTTAGATAATACTATGATTATATAAAAAATTAAGGAGTTTTTAATATATGAGTGCTCAAAAGAGAATTGAAGAATTAATAAATTTAATAAATTATCACAATGAAAAATACTACAATCAAGATTCGCCAGAAATAGAAGACTTTGAATATGATAATTTGATGAAAGAATTAATCAAATTAGAAGAAGAAAACCCAGAATTAAAGAGAAATGATTCTCCATCAAATAGGGTTGGAGGAAAACCATTAGATAAGTTTGAACAAGTTGTACATAAAATACCTATGCTAAGTCTTTCTAATGCATATTCATGGGAAGATTTAAAAGATTTTGATTCAAGAGTAAGAGAAGCTGTGGGGTCAGATATTGAATACGTAGTTGAATTTAAAATAGACGGCTTATCAGTTGGTCTTAATTACAATAATGGAATATTTGAAAGTGGAGCAACTAGAGGAAATGGTATAGTTGGAGAAAATATAACTAAAAATTTAATGACTATAAAAAATATACCTCTTAATATAGATGAAAAAGGTGAACTGACAGTAAGAGGAGAAGTTTATATATCTAAAAAGGATTTTGAAGAGATAAATAAAATTCAAGAGGAACAAGATCAACCGCTATATGCAAATCCAAGAAATTTAGCGGCAGGTTCTTTACGCCAATTGGATTCTAAATTAACTGCAAAAAGACCATTAGATATATTCATATTTAATTTAGAAGATATAAATTCAAAACAATTTAAAACACATAGTGAATCATTAGAATACTTAAAACAATTAGGTTTCCATGTAAGCCCAGAGTTCAAAGTATTCAAAACTATGGATGAAATAATCGAATATATTAAATATTGGACAGAACATAGAGAAGACTTAGGTTTTGGAATAGACGGTATGGTCATAAAAGTAAATAATTTAGCACAAAGAGAACAAATGGGTTATACTGCAAAAAGTCCAAGATGGGCAATTGCATATAAATTCCCAGCAGAAAGAAAAGAAACTAAATTATTAGATATAGTTGTAGAAGTTGGTAGAACAGGAACAATAACTCCAACAGCAGTTTTAGAACCTATAAGATTAGCAGGAACTACAGTAAGTAGGGCTACACTTCACAATGAAGACTATATAAACGAAAAAGACATAAAAATAAATGATACAGTATTAGTTCAAAAAGCAGGGGATATAATACCACAAGTAGTAGAAGTTATAAAAGAAAAGAGAACTGGTGAAGAAATCGAATTTAAAATGCCAGAAGAGTGTCCTGTTTGTGGCGAGCCAACAGTAAGACTAGAAGGAGAAGCAGCTGTTAAATGTATAAATATATCTTGTCCTGCACAAATTAGAAGAGGAATTATCCATTTCGCATCAAGAGAAGCTATGGACATAGATGGATTAGGTGAATCAATAATAACATTATTGTTAAAACAAGGCTTAATAAAAGATATATCTGATTTATACTACCTTAAAAAAGAACAAATATCAGTGCTTGAAAGAATGGGGGACAAATCTGCAACTAATTTAATAAACGCTATAAATAAATCTAAAGAAAATGATTTATGGAGATTTATAAATGGATTAGGTATAAAATTAATCGGAACAAAAGCAGCAAAAGTATTAGCAAGTGAGTTCAAAGATTTAGATAAATTAATGAATGCAACAGAACAAGAATTAATAAACTTAGAAGAATTCGGTCAAACTATGGCAGATAGCGTAGTTGAATTCTTTAAAGAAGAAAAGAATATATCAGTTATAGAAAAGCTAAAAGAAGCTGGAGTAAACACAAAGCTAATAGAATCAGATGATGCAGATATACCAAAAATATTTGAAAAAATGAAGATAGTTTTAACAGGAACTCTTCCAACTTTAAAAAGAAATGACGCAAAAGAAATGATAGAAAAAAGAGGCGGAAAAGCAACTTCAAGTGTAAGTAAATCTACTTCTTTCGTTCTGGCAGGGGAAGAAGCTGGTTCAAAACTTACAAAAGCTAATGACCTTGGAATAAAAGTTATAGATGAAGAAAAATTCTTACAATTAATAGACTTAAAAACTACTGATGAAGTTATAAATAATTTAGAAAACTAATGAAAAAGCACTGTTATAACCTTAAAATACGTATATAAAAGTTGATTTTACCTTATAAATGTAGTAAATTAGTCAAAGAAGTGCTAGAATTATTTAGAGAATGAAGTTAATTTAACGGAATTTAAGTTTAATATTTAAGAGAAGTATTTGATTTTAGAAAGGAAAAAACATGGCTAGAATTGATGGTAGAGAGTTTGATCAAATTAGGGATTTAAAAATAACTAGAAATTATACAAAATATGCAGAGGGGTCTGTATTTATAGAAATGGGTGATACAAAAGTTTTATGTAATGCATCTATAGAGGATAAAGTTCCTCCCTTTCTAAGAAACACAGGAACTGGATGGATAAATGCAGAGTATTCTATGTTACCTAGATCAACTCAACAAAGAAAAATAAGAGACGCATCTAGAGGAAAAATAGATGGTAGAAGTCAAGAAATACAAAGATTAATCGGAAGAGCTATTAGATCAGTAGTTGACTTAGATAAATTAGGAGAAAGAACTATCTGGATAGATTGCGATGTAATTCAAGCAGATGGTGGTACTAGAACAGCTTCAATAACAGGGGCTTTCGTAGCTGTATTAGACGCTATCAACAAATTACATAAAGAAAAAGCAATAAAACATATGCCAGTTAGAAACTTTGTATCAGCGATAAGTGTCGGTATAGTAAATGGTGAATATTTACTTGATTTATGTTATGAAGAAGATTCTAACGCACAAGTAGATATGAACATAATAATGACTGACAAAGGCGAATTTGTTGAATTACAAGGTACAGGGGAAGAATGTCCTTTCTCAAGAAAAGATTTAGAGAAACTTCTAGAATTAGGTGAAAAAGGTAATAAAATGTTACTTAAAGCTCAAAGAGAAGCATTAGGTGAAATAGCAGACGAAATTTTAGGCGTTGATTATGGAAATGATGTAGTCATTGCTACAGGAAATGCACATAAATTAGAAGAAATAGGTGACATATTAAAAGACTTGGATTATAATATATATTCATTGAAAGATGTCGACCTTGGAGGCCTAGAAATAGAGGAAAATGGTAAGACATTTGAACATAACGCTTTAATAAAAGCTAGAGAGGTTGCTAAAAGAACTAAAATGATAACGATAGCTGATGACTCTGGATTAGAAGTCGATGCAATAGGTAAAAAACCTGGAATATATTCTGCTAGATATGCAGGAGAAAATGCTACAGATGAAGAAAATAGAGCTAAACTATTAAAATCATTAGGAAATACACCTATGAGTCAAAGAGGAGCTAGATTTGTTTGCTGTATAGCAGTTGTTTTCCCTGATGGAAAAGAATTCGTTGTTAGAGGTACTTGTGAAGGTACTATAGGATTTGAAGAAAAGGGAAGTAATGGATTTGGATATGATAACTTATTTATAGTAAACAAATACGATAAAACATTTGCTGAATTACCAGCTACAATAAAAAATGCTATTAGCCACAGGGCAAATGCTCTTCAATTAATGAAAGAAGAACTATCAAGAAGAGTTGGAAGATAAATAATATACAAGGTAGTGGACATGATGAGAATAGGAATAATTAGTGATACTCATAGATTTACAAAAGCGATAGATCATGCAATCCCTTATTTACAAGATTGCGATTTAATTGTTCATGCGGGAGATAATATTGATGATGCCGATTATATAGAAGCTGTTACAGATATTCCTGTTGTTGCTGTAAAAGGAAATTGTGACTTTTATTCAGATCCAGGAAAAGATGAAGAAACTTTTATGGCAGAAGACAAAAGAGTTTTTGTTTGCCATGGCCATAATTATGGAATAAAATATAGTATGTCTGATTTGCTTAATAAGGCATTAAATTCAAATATAGATATAGTAATATTTGGACATTCACATATACCATTTTATCAAGAAATAAGAGGTGTTATATTTATTAATCCAGGAAGCGTATCATTGCCAAGAGGAGGTTCATCTAAAGGACTTGGCATATTAGATATAGAAAATGGAGAAATTACATATGAAAGAATAGAAATATAGCCCCCTTAATTCTATATGAATACTTGTAAATAAAAAAATGGTTGTGATATAATTAAAGAGTTAGATATTTATTAGAATTAAATTAAAAATTATTCTAAAATGATTACATATATATTTAGGAGGATAAAGTTAGATGAAAGCAGAATTAATTAAAAAAGAAGGTAACGTTGTAAATTTCAAATTAACTATAGACAACGACAAATTTGAAGCTGCTATAAACAAAGCTTACAATAAAAATAAAGGAAGATTTAATATAGCAGGATTCAGAAAAGGTAAAGCGCCTAGAAGAATAATAGAAAATAACTATGGAAAAGGTGTATTCTACGAAGATGCTATAGATATAGTATTCCCAGAAGTTTACCCAAGTGCATTAGATGAGTTACAATTAGCTCCAATAGATAGACCAAGCATAGATGTTGAAGAAATAAGCAAAGACAATGGTTTAGTATTAGTTGTTCAAGTTGAAGTACAACCAGAATTCGAATTAGGTCAATATAAAGGTATAGAAGTTGCTAAAGTTGACTATAATGTAACTGACGAAGAAGTAGATGCTAAATTAAACGAATTACAAGAAAAAGCTTCTAGATTAGTAGATTCAGATAAAGAAATAGAAAATGGAGATACTGCTAATATAGACTTCGAAGGATTCAAAGATGATGTAGCTTTCGAAGGTGGAAAAGCAGAAGGACATAACTTAGTTATAGGATCAGGTTCATTCATACCAGGATTCGAAGATCAATTAATAGGTAAAAAAGCAGGAGAAGAAGTTGACGTTAACGTTACTTTCCCAGCTGACTACCATGCAGAAGAATTAGCTGGAGCTCCAGTTGTATTCAAAGTAAAAGTAAATGCAGTAAAAGTTAAAGAATTACCAGAATTAAATGATGAGTTCGCTCAAGATACTACAGAATTCGAAACTTTAGCAGAATTAAAAGCTGATTTAAAAGCTAAAGCTGAAGAAGAAGCTGCTGCAAAAGCTAAATCAGAAGAAAGAAATGCAGTTGTAGAAGCTGTTGTTGCTAACACAGAAGTAGAAGTTCCAGAAACTATGGTAAATGCTCAAATAGACAGCTCAATAATGGAACTTAACTACTCTTTACAATACCAAGGATTCAGCATAGAACAATTATTAGAAATGACTGGTAAATCTATGCAAGAATTAAGAGATGAAAGAAAAGAAGACGCTGAAAAATCAGTAAAAGCTTCATTAGTTGTAGATGCTATAGCTAAAGCTGAAAATGTTGAAGTTTCTGAAGAAGAAGTTGAAGCAGAAGTAGCTAAAATGGCTGAAGCATACAACATGACTTTACCACAAATAAAAGAAGCTTTAAAATCAAATGATTTAGAAGATATAAAAGGTCAATTAAGAATAAGAAAAACTATAGACTTCTTAGTTGAAAATGCTGTTATAGCATAATTAAAAAAATTTTTTTAGTAGTAGTTTTAATAAACTACTACTAAATTATCCACGAAATATAGAGGGGGTATGAATTATGGCATTAGTACCTACAGTCGTAGAGCAAACAGGTAGGGGTGAAAGAGCCTATGATATATATTCTAGACTTTTAAAAGATAGAATAATATTCTTAAGTGATGAAGTAAATGACACTACAGCTAGTTTAGTAGTAGCGCAGTTATTATTTTTAGAGGCTGAAGATCCAGATAAAGATATACATCTATATATAAACTCTCCAGGAGGAAGTGTAACAGCTGGTATGGCTATATATGATACTATGCAATATATAAAACCAGATGTAAGCACTATATGTATAGGTATGGCTGCTTCAATGGGTGCATTTTTATTAAATGCAGGAGCAAAAGGAAAGAGATTTGCATTACCAAATAGTGAAATAATGATACACCAACCTTTAGGTGGAGCAAAAGGTCAAGCTACAGACATAGAAATCCATGCTAAATGGATTTTAAAAATAAAGGAAAGATTAAATAAAATACTTTCTGAAAGAACTGGGCAACCAATAGAAAAAATACAAGAAGATACAGAACGTGACAACTTTATGAGTGCTCAAGAAGCAAAAGAATACGGTCTAATCGATGAAGTAATAGAAAAGAAGTAATTGAAAAAAGAGCGTAGTTTTAGGAAGAGGTGCTTAATATGTCAAAATACGAAGATAAAAGACAATTGAAATGTTCATTCTGTGGAAAGACTCAAGATCAAGTTAGAAGATTAATTGCAGGGCCAAATGTTTACATTTGCGATGAATGTGTTGAGCTTTGTGATGAAATAATACAAGAAGAGATGGAAGAAACTGTAGAAGAGGAGACTCTATCTCTACCAAAACCTAAAGAAATGATGGAAATCTTAAATGATTATGTCATAGGTCAAGAAAGAGCTAAAAAGATATTATCAGTAGCTGTATATAACCACTATAAGAGAATATATAGCAAAAAAGGAAATTCTAAAGATGTAGATATCCAAAAAAGTAATATTCTTTTACTAGGACCAACTGGTTCAGGTAAAACTTTATTAGCTCAAACATTAGCAAAAACATTAAATGTTCCATTTGCTATGGCTGATGCGACATCTTTAACAGAAGCTGGTTATGTTGGAGAAGATGTTGAAAATATCTTATTAAAACTTATCCAAGCTGCTGATTTTGACATAGAAAAAGCAGAAAGAGGCATAATCTATATAGATGAAATAGATAAAATAGCAAGAAAATCAGAAAATCCATCTATCACTAGAGATGTTAGTGGTGAAGGTGTTCAACAAGCATTATTAAAAATACTTGAAGGAACAGTTGCTAATGTTCCACCACAAGGCGGAAGAAAGCATCCTCATCAAGAATTTCTTAAAATAGATACAACAAATGTATTATTTATTTTAGGTGGAGCCTTCGATGGAATAGAAAAAATAATTCAAAGACGTGGAGAAACTAAAACTCTTGGATTTGGAGCAAAAATAGAAAGTAAAAAGAATGTAGATTTAGGAAAAATATATTCAAAAGTTCTACCTGAAGATTTACTTAAGTTTGGTATAATACCAGAATTTATAGGTAGAATACCAGTTGTTGCAACATTAGAACTACTAGATGAAAATGCACTAATGAGAATATTACAAGAACCAAAGAATGCTTTGGTAAAACAATATAAAAAATTATTAGAGCTTGACAATGTAGAATTAGAGTTTGAAGACGAAGCGTTAAGAGCTATTGCTAAAAAAGCTATCGAAAGAAATACAGGTGCCAGAGGACTTAGAAGTATCGTTGAAAGTGTTATGATGGAAAGTATGTATGAAGTTCCATCTAGAGACGATATCAAAAAGGTAATAGTTACTAAAAAAGCTGTAGAAGGCGATGGCGAACCAGTAATGGTACTTAAAAATCAAGAAGAAAGTGCATAATATGCACATAAATTGAATTTGAAAAGGAGCTTGTTTAGCTCCTTTTTTTAAATATTAAATTAATTAGATATTCTAATTAATTTAATTGAAAAAATAATAGTATATTTCTATTTTTGTTGAAAATTGAACTATGTAAATATATAATATAAAAAGCAATATAAAAATTATACTTAATTTTTATAGAAGTTTATATAGTAACTGTATTATTGTAAAATAGGTATATACATTGCAATAAATTACTAAGGAGTGAAATTATGGAAAGTAAATACATTAAAATAGAACGTACATTACCATTAATTCCACTAAGGGGATTAGCAATTTTTCCATACACGATATTAAACTTTGATATAGGTAGAGAATCATCATTAAAAGCTTTAGATGAAGCGATGCTTGGTGATGAACTTATATTCCTAACTTCTCAAAAGGAAGCAGAAATTGATGAACCTACGGAGGAAGATTTCTATCATGTTGGAACAATTTGTAAGGTAAAACAAATGATAAAATTACCTGGAGACACAGTTCGTGTTTTAGTTGAAGGTATATCAAGAGGTACAATAGAGGAAATTAATCAAGATAAGGGGTACTTTGAGGCTGTTATAGATGAAATAGTTTATAATGAAGATGAAATTGTAAATGATATGGAAGTAGAAGCCTTAATAAGAAATGTTTTAGAATCTTTTGAAGAATATATAAATATCGGAAATAGAGTATCTCCAGAAATCTTAGTATCTTTAGAAGAAATAGAAAATCCAGATAGATTTGTAGATACTATAGCTTCTAATATATATTTAAAACCAGAACAAAAACAACAAATATTAGAAGAGTTTGATATAGCTAAAAGATTAGAACTTTTATATTCAATACTTTTAGAAGAGATAGATATATTAAAAATCGAAAAGAAAATAACTTTAAGAGTTAAAAAACAAATGAATAAAGTTCAAAAAGAATATTATTTAAGAGAACAACTTAAAGCTATACAAAAAGAATTAGGTGAAGAAGAAGATATAAGTTCTGAATCACAAGAATATAGAGAAAAACTTAAAAAGATAAAAGCACCTAAAGAAACAAAGGCAAAAATTCAAAAAGAAATAGATAAATTCTCTAGAATATCACCTGCTTCACCAGATATATCTGTAAGCAGAAATTATTTAGATACTATATTCTCATTACCATGGAATAAAGAAACTAAAGATAAATTAGATATCAAAAAAGCTAAAGAAGTTTTAGATAAAGAACACTATGGAATGGAAAAAGTAAAAGAAAGGATATTAGAATTCTTAGCAGTTAGAAGTTTATCAAAATCATTAAAAGGACCAATAATCTGTTTAGTTGGACCTCCAGGTGTAGGTAAAACATCTATAGCGAAATCAATTGCAGCGTCTTTAAATAGAAAATTCGTAAGAATTTCTCTTGGTGGTGTAAGAGATGAAGCTGAAATAAGAGGTCACAGAAGAACTTATGTTGGTGCTATACCAGGTAGAATTATAAATGGAGTAAAAGAATCGGGAACAAAAAATCCTGTATTCTTATTAGATGAAATCGATAAAATGGCATCTGATTATAAAGGTGATATATCTTCTGCAATGCTAGAAGTTTTAGACCCAGAACAAAATAAAAATTTTGTAGACCACTATTTAGAAATACCATTTGATTTATCTAAGATTTTATTTGTTACTACTGCAAATAGTTTAAGTACTATACCAGGTCCATTACTTGATAGAATGGAAATTATAGAATTATCAGGTTATATCGAAGAAGAAAAATTAAATATAGCCCAAAAATATCTATTAGTAAAACAAATAGAAGAAAATGGTCTTAAAGAAGATTTCGTTAAAATAGACGACGAAACTATGAGAGATATAATAAGTTACTATACTAGAGAAGCTGGTGTTAGAACTCTGGAAAGAACTATAGGAAAGATATGCAGAAAAATAGCTAAAAAATATGTAGAAGATCCAACTTTAACTGAAGTTGTGGTTAAAAAAGAAGACCTAGAAGAATATTTAGGCAAAGACAAATATACATTTGATTTAGCTGGTGTTAAACCAGAAATTGGTATGGTTACAGGGCTTGCATGGACTGCTGTTGGTGGAGTAACTTTAAATGTAGAAGTTAATGTATTAAAAGGTAAAGGACAAGTTGTATTAACTGGTCAATTAGGAGATGTTATGAAAGAATCTGCTCAAACTGCAATTTCATACATCAGATCAATATCAGATAGATTTGATATACCAGATGACTTCTATCAAACTAAAGATATCCATATACACATTCCAGAAGGCGCAACACCAAAAGATGGCCCATCTGCTGGGGTAACAATGGCTACTGCTGTAATTTCAGCTTTAACTAAAATACCTGTAAGATGTGATGTTGCTATGACAGGAGAAATAACTCTAAGAGGTAGAGTATTACCTGTTGGAGGAATAAAAGAAAAATTACTTGCTGCACATAGAGCAGGAATTAAAAAGGTATTGCTTCCAGAAGAGTGTAAAGCACAATTAGATGAGATACCACAAAATGTAAAAGATCAAATGGAATTTGTATTAGTTAAACATTTAGACGAGGTATTAGAGCATGCTCTAGTAAAAGATGGTGATAAAAATGAAGATTAGAAGTACAGAAATAAAAATGAGTGCAACGAAAAGGCATCAATATCCGGCTGAAGGGCTACCAGAAATAGCTTTAGTTGGTAGATCTAATGTTGGAAAGTCTTCTTGTGTAAATGCACTTTTAAATAGAAGAAACTTTGCGAGAACTAGTCAGACCCCAGGAAAGACTAGAACTATAAACTTCTATTTAATAAACAACGAATTCTATTTTGTTGACCTTCCAGGATACGGATATGCAAAGGTTGCAAAATCAGAAAAAGACAAATGGGGAAATATAATGGAAACTTATCTAGGAGATAGAGAAGAGTTATGCGCTATTTTCTTATTAGTTGATATTAGACACGAACCAACAAACGACGATGTTATGATGTATGAATGGATAAAACACTTTGGATATGAATGTGTTGTAATTGCTACAAAAGCAGATAAAATATCTAGAGGACAATATCAAAAACATATGAGCATAATAAGAAAAAAATTACAATTAGAAAAAGATGAAAAAATAATTCCTCTTTCTTCAAGTAAAAAGACTGGTGTAGAAGATGTTTGGAATGAAATGGTTAGCCAATACAACAAACACGGATACGAAATAACAGTAGACTAATAATATATAAATTTAAAAAATCTATACTGAAATATATTGTTTAAATAAAAATCTTAAAACAATATATTTTCGGTATAGATTTTTTTGTAACAAAAATCCTACTAAATAAATATGATAATATAGAGTTTTTTTTAGGAGGTCTTTTTATGACAGGTAAAACAAGAAAGATGTTTCCAGGGGGAAACACAGCGAATGGATTTTATTCATTTTTTGATTATATAATACCGAATGATGTAAATAGGATTTTTTGTTTAAAAGGTGGTCCAGGAGTTGGAAAATCATCTTTTATGAAAAAAATGGCTAAGGAATTTACAAAAATGGGTTACGATGTTGAGTTACATTATTGCTCATCAGACCCAAGCTCTTTAGATGGAGTAGTTATAAAAGGATTAAATGTTGTTATGATAGATGCCACAGCACCACACACTGTAGATCCGAAAATACCTGGTGCAGTTGATGAAATCTTGAACTTCGGAGAATTTTGGGATGTAGATAAAATCGAAAAAAATAGAGAGGAAATAGCAAGTTGTAATTCTGATATAAGTGAATGTTTCCAAAGAGCATTTAGATTTTTAAAATCAGCAGAGCCTATTTATATGGACGCTGATTCAAAAATTTCAAAATGTATAGATTCTACAAAAGTAAGTGAAATAACTTATGAATTTATCGAAAAAATATTTAAAGATGTTGGGTTTAGTGGGAAAAAATCATGTGTAAGACATTTATTTGGTTCAGCAATAACACCAGTAGGATATCTAGATTATAGCGATAGTTTATTTGAAGGAGTAAAAGATATTTATTATTTAAAAGGTGATATCGGAAGCGGAAAAACACAATTTTTAAAATCACTTTATACTAGAGCAGAGCAAAAAGGTTTAGATGTTGAAGTTTATCATTTTCCACTAGTAGTTGATAAATTACAAGCTGTATATATTCCAGAATTAGATATAGCAGTTACTACAAGCCAAATATTCAAAGAAAAAGAAATGATAGATTTGAATACTTGTATAGATGAAGATAAATTAAGCAAATATTTAAATGATGTTAAATTTGATAAGGATTTAGTAGATTATCTTATGAATAATGCTATTTCAAATTTAAAACGAGCAAAGGCAAATCATGATATTATAGAAAGTTATTATATTCCTGCAATGGATTTTGATAAGATAGAAGTTCTGAAAAAGCAAGTTATCGATAGAATTTTAAAATATAAAAAATAAGAAACTATAGTTAAAGATAGGAGTAGGAAATCATTAAGGAATGTAATGATTTCCTACTTTTAGGTTAGTTACAAACATGTATTTGCAAAATAAATTTATTTATGCACTTTAGGAAGTAATACATGTTTATTGAGCAACAATACAATTTATATCATTAATAGACTTAGACACAATATTTATGAAATATTTGTGTAATCTAAGGTCCTCGGTTAATTCAGGATGGAAAGAAGTAACAAGTATATTGCCTTCTTGGGCTGCAACTATATTTCCATCAACAGTAGATAAAATCTCTACATTTTCACCTACAGATTCTATATAAGGAGCTCTTATAAATACCATATCAATGTCTTCTCCAATACCTTTTACAGGAGCATTTGTTTCAAAACTTCCTAACTGTCTTCCATATGCATTTCTGATTACACTTATATTCATAACATTAAGATGACTGTAATCTTCATTTACTATATTTTTAGCTAATAAAATCATGCCAGCACAAGTTCCCCAAACAGGCATATTGTTTTCAATTCTAGATTTTAATTTATCGTAAAGACCTAAAGTTTTGATTAATTTTCCCATAGTGGTACTTTCACCACCAGGAATAATTAGACCATCTATATTATCAATATCTTCTTCATATCGTACATCTATAGCTTCTATACCTAAGTATTTAAGTATTTTTAGATGTTCACGATATGCACCTTGCATTGCTAAAACTCCTATTTTCATATTACCAACCTCTTACTGCTAATTTTTCTTCATCTTCTAAACTATCAACAGAAATACCACTCATTGCACCACCAAGATCTTCTGATATTTCAGCAAGTTTAACAGGATTATTGTAATATGTAACAGCTTTTACTATTGCTTCAGCTCTTTTTTGAGGGTTGTCAGATTTGAATATTCCAGAACCGACAAATACACCATCACAACCAAGTTGCATCATAAATGCTGCATCAGCTGGAGTTGCTATTCCACCAGCAGCAAAGTTAACTACAGGAAGTTTTTTATTATCGTGTACATATTTAACTAAATCATATGGAGCACCAAGATTTTTAGCTGCAGTCATAAGTTCTTCTTCGCCCATAACGGCAATGTCTCTTATATCTTTGTTCATTTGTCTCATATGTGTTACTGCTTCTACAACATCACCAGTACCAGGTTCACCTTTAGTACGTATCATAGATGCACCTTCACCAATTCTTCTCAATGCCTCACCTAAATTTCTTGCACCGCATACGAAAGGAACTTTAAATTTACTTTTATCTATGTGGAATAATTTATCTGCTGGTGTTAACACTTCACTTTCATCTATATAATCTATTTCTAAAGCTTCGAGTATTTGTGCTTCAACAAAGTGACCTATTCTAGCTTTTGCCATGACAGGTATAGAAACAGTTTTTTGTATTTCTTTTATCATTTTTGGGTCGGACATTCTAGCTACACCACCAAATTTTCTTATATCAGAAGGAACCCTTTCTAATGCCATTACTGCGCAAGCTCCTGCCTCTTCAGCTATTTTTGCTTGTTCTGGATTTGTTACATCCATTATAACTCCACCTTTTAACATTTCTGCTAAATTCTTATTTAAATTGTATCTCTCATTCATTCTAATACCTCCAAGTAAATTGTTTCGTTTTTATGAGAATAATATTAGTACAATTTATTATAATTAGCAATAAAATGATTAGAAAAAATAGTTATTTATAAATTGTAATAATACAAAGATAGTAAAATTTAAACAACATAAAATTGTATAGATATTGTACTGTATTAATATTTAATCAATAAAAAAAACAAATAAAACTAAAACTATTATTTTATAGCATGAAAGTTTAAATAAAAACTAAATTCAGAAAAAATTACCAAAATTATGAATATAATGTATTTTTTAGGTACATAATCAAACTAACAAAAATTAAAAAAGGAGAGCGATGATTATTGATATCAAACAATTTACTATCTCTTATTCCAGAAAAGGTGGCTAGAAAATATAAAGTAATACCGATGGAATTAAATAATGATATTTTAACTGTGGAAGGAATCAAATATGATTTTCATACAATACAAGATTTAAACATAATAACAAGAAAAAAGATTAAGTTCAAAGAATGTTCAAAGGAGCAAATCATTAAAGAAATAGAATCTATCTATGGAAACAATGTTGAAGTAAATGAAGATTATGCATATAGAATATTTGAAGATATTTTAGAAAAGGCAGTTATTGAAAATGCCAGTGATATACATATAGAACCTTTCGATAATTATTTAATAATTAGATTTCGTGTTGATGGCGAGTTATATGAAGCATTTAAATATACAATGGAATTACATACACCACTTACGGCTGTTATAAAATTAAAATCGGGAATTGATATAACAGAAAAAAGACTTCCCCAAGATGGAAGGGCTGAAATGAATATAAGGGATAGATTAATTGATATTAGAACATCTACAATTCCTACTACTTACGGAGAGAAAACAGTTCTTAGAATTTTAAATAGAGATAACTTTTTTAAGACAAAAGAAGAAATCGGATTTTCAAATGAAGCAATAAAAATCATAAATGAAATGATATCAAATAAATCTGGAATAGTATTGATAGTTGGTGAAACTGGATGTGGTAAAAGTACAACAATGTATTCATTATTAAATGATTTAAACAGTATTTCAAGAAACATTATAACCGTAGAAGATCCAGTGGAATATAAGATGGAAGGAATAAATCAGATACAAGTAAATACGAAAGTTGGTTTAACTTTTGAAAAGGGATTAAGAGCTATTTTAAGACAAGACCCTGATGTAATAATGATTGGTGAAATAAGAGACTCCGAAACAGCTAAAATAGCAATTAGATCATCGATAACAGGTCATCTAGTTTTAAGTACATTGCACACTAATGATACGGTGGCATCAATTACGAGACTTAAGGATATGGGAATTGATTTGTACTTGATAAGTGCATCATTAGTTGGAGTAATATCACAACGATTAGTAAGAAAAGTTTGTCCAAAATGCAGTGGTATAAAGTATGATTGTGATTATTGTAGTGGGAAAGGATATTTAGGAAGAACTATAGTTTATGAGATTTTGCAAGTCGATGATGAAATAAGAGAATGCATAAGAAATTTAGATAGACACAAAGAAATACGAGAAATAGCAATAGAAAGGGGTAAGATGATTACCTTTGAAGATAGTTATATAAGTATTTCACAAAGAGCATTAGCAGAAAATATATAATTAAAAAACTATATAGTATAAGAGGTAATTTATGGAGTCTTACAAATGTGTTGTTTATGATGAAAAAAATAAACGCAAGATTATTAATTTAGAATTTGAATCTGAAGATGATGTTCTAAAATATGCAAAAGTAAATAATTTAAAATTGTCATCAGTCAAGAAAAAAAGAAAGTTATTTAGTACAAGAAAAAAATTGAGTAGTAAGGATTTAAAAATTTTATGCAAAGAAATTGGAATATTACTTGAGTCTGGTAGCGAAATAACTGGATTATTTCAAGTATTAGAAAAGCAGGCAAATAAAAAGCTAAAACCAGTAATAAAACAAATATCAAATGGAATACAAGCAGGCAACTCTATAACCGAATCCTTCAGAGATACAAATGCCTTTTCGAAATTTTTTATAAGCATGGTACATACAGGGGAGCTAAGTAGTAACTTAGACCAAGTTATGTACACCTTAAGTGATTATTATGATAAAGAAGCCCAATTAAAAGGCAAGGTAAAAAGTGCAAGTGTATATCCGATAATTTTATGTGTTGCGACAATATTATCAGTACTTGCGATGTTGTTTTTAGTTATACCGAAATATGAAGAAGTTTATTCACAAAGCACTGTGGAAATGCCGCATATGACTCAAATCATGATATGTTCATCTAAATTTATTAGGAATAACTTCATACTAATAATTTTAATAGGATTTATATTAACAATCTCAATTATACATTTAATTAAAAATAATGAAGATTTAAGAAGAGATATATATAAGACATTATTTAAAGTACCACAGCTAGGTGATTATATGTTGATGAATATAACAAATAAATTTTCAAAGGCACTTTATATTCTTATAAAAAGTGGTGTAGAAATAGTTAATGCAATTGAGATATCAGCCAAGGTAGTTGATAAAAAATACATATATGATGTTATTTTAGATGCCAATAATTCAATAAAAGAAGGAAATAAAATAGGCGAATCACTTAATGATATAAATTTATTTCCGACTATGTTTATAACAATGGTATCAGTAGGAGAGGAATCAGGAAAACTAGAAGAAGCTTTGGAAATGATAAACAAATTTTATGAAGGCGAAATAGATCAGAAAACAGAGGTTACTATGAAGTATTTTGAAACAGGAATTACTTTGGTAATGGGGCTTATTGTAGGGGTAGTTGTTATTGCGATGGTAATACCAATGTTTAATATGGTTTCGGCTATTTAATACAATGAGTTTTTAATAATAAAAAAATAGGAGGTAAAAATATGATCTTTAAAAAATTATCAAAAATAAAAAATGGTATTAAAGATACAATATCTGTTAAAAAAGCGATTGTATTTGCTAAAAAAAGAAAAGGATTTAGTTTAATTGAGGTAGTAATAGCAATCACTCTAATGGCAATACTTTCTGGAATAGCAATGGCAAGTTATACAAAGGTTCAGCAAGATGCAAAGAAAAATATGGACTATACTACTGCTGCGAATATAGCCACAGCAGCACAGTTGGCAGATGCTGATGGGGTAGATACAAGTATATCTAGTTTAGTAAGTAATAATTATCTACAATCTACACCAAAATCACAACAAAATAACGCTGGGGAGTTTTCTGTAACTGTTTCGGATGGAAAAGTAACTGTAACATTAGGTGATGAGCAATACTATCCTAGAAAATAGTTATTAAAATTTAATATACCTAATATTATGAGGAGTACTAATATTGTAGGAGGTGATTTTATTAAAAATTGTATAGTTATAAAACTAGATGATTATGATACAGAGATATCTGTTATAAATAGAAAGATGGGAAAAATAAATATAATAGATAATTTTGAAATAGAAATAGGAATAAAACATTTAATAAGTTTGGAAGCTAAAAAAGAATTTATTAAAATAATAATTTCAAAATTAAATGACTATAAACATCTTAAAGAAATATTTTTTTCAGTTCAAAATGAAGACGTAATAATTAGAGAATATCCTGAAATCCAAAGAGTAAAAAAGCGAGATTTAGATGGATATGTAAACTTTGAAATTGTTAAGGATATGCCAGTTAATATAGAGCACTATTTAATAAAATACAAAGTATTAAATTTGCAAAAAAATATTATGGATATACAGTTAATTTTGTTTCCGAAATATATAGAAAAAATATGTACAGAAATAGCACAAAATTTAAATATAAAACGTAAATATCTAAATATGAATTTTGATATAATACAGAAATTAATAGACAAAAAGAAAATAGATTTGGGTCATGAGAATTGTATGATTATTGAAAATAAAAGAAATTATATAATATTAAATTCTGTAAAGCAAAGAAAAATTTATACATCAACGGTATTTGAAAAATATGGGAATGAAGACTATATATTAAGCTTTTTGGAAAAAGATATACACATTTTTTACTATGGAAAAGAAGATAGTTTTATAAAAAATATTAAAGAAAATGAGTTTTGTGTGGATAAATTAAATCTAAATTTAAAAATTAATAGTTTAAATAAGGAAGATACTGTGGATAATATTATCAACCAAAACCTAATTAATATAGGAGTTGTAGTATAAAATGGTTAAAAGAGGTAAATGTATCAACATTTTTGAGGAAAATAAGAAAAATTTAAATTTATACCAATTGAGTATTTTGATTATATTGTTGATAACTTCTATACAAATCGGAAGCAATTCAATAAAATATGCACAACTGAATGACTACATATCAAATAACTCATATAAACAAAATCCACAGGAAGAAGTTGTGAATGATTTACAATATGAAAATTCACATACACAACAATCTAACATAAATTTGTCTAAATTAAAAGAGGTAAGTTCAATTATAGGAGAGGAAAAAATACAAAGTATTGATTTAAATTCTAACGTAATTGAAATACAAGGTTATTGTAAAAATATAAAAATACTTGAAAAAGTGTCAAATCTAAAAAATATAAAAAAATTTAATATTAAAGCTTTAGAAAAAAGTGATAAGTCAGATGAATATTTTTTTGATATTGAATATAAGTAGGAGGATAAATTTGAAGTTATTTAAAGAAAATAAATCATTAGGCATTTTATTAATAGTATCTATAATTTATGTAGGTATTACATTTCTATTTATAAATCCACTTAGAATGAAAAATAATGATTTAGAAAAACAGAAATCAGAAATATTAACTCTACATCAGCAAAGAAATACTATCAACACCATTTCTAAAAAAGAAAAACAAGTGGAAGATATAATTTTACTTATAGAAAAAAATATTGGAAGTATGGTTGATATAACTTCTATAACTAAACAATCTCAACAAACAGAAAATTCAAATCAAACGATATTAGAAGTTAGATTTTCTTCTAATTTAAATGATATTTTTAACTTAAATCAGAAACTGAAAGAATTGAATTTGGAGAATTCAATAGAAACTATAAAAGTACAACGAATTCAAACCGAAAGTAATAAGAAGAGTAAAGTTAACTGTACTATAACATTTAAGGTCGTTTAAAATCTTATAAGAAAAAAATGAATTGATAAATGTAGATGAGTGGACTTATATAAGGGAAAATGTAGAACAAATATAAGAAAATTTAAAAGGAAAAAAACATCTTCTTATAGAAAAATTATTTAATTGACTAAATCTATATTCATAATTAAAAATCTAAAGAAGAATGGGGGATTTAAAGTGGTAGGAAGAAATGAACTTTGTCCATGTGGTAGTGGCAGAAAATATAAAAAATGCTGCTTAGAAAAAGACAAGGCAAAAGACATTGCTAGAAATAGAATTAAATTGGGCGAAAAACAATTTGATAATGTAATTACAAAGATATCCGAGTCTACAAGTGAGGATTACAAAGTATATAAAAATAAATGTGAAGTAGACTTTGGTGTTAGTAGCTATGAATTAGAAAATTTAATGAATGTATATTATTTAGTAAACTATAAATACAATAAACAAAGTAGCTTAATGATGAACTATTTTAATAAACATAAACAAAATATTAATGATGCTGATGCTGAAATAATTGAAAATACATTAAACTCATATATGAGTGTATATCAAGTTAAGGAAAAAGATATAAATAAAGTACTTCTGAGAGATATTGTACTAAATGAAGATGTGTATGTGGAGGATATTGATCTTTTCAGTGAATTTAAGGTAGGTGATTTCTTACTCGCCAGAATAATTCCTGTGGGAAATACTAAGATTTTTGTAGATAAAGTAGTTAAGATAAATGAAAGTAGAAAGACACAAATTAAAAATGATATTGATAATAGATTTAAACAGACGAAAAAGAAATGTAAAACAAAAAAACAATGCTTAATAAATAATATCAAATTCATGTATCAAAACTTAATTGAGGTGAGAAGAGAATACATAGTAGATACTTCGTGTGATGTTGTAGAGGAAAATATAGAAGAAGTATTACATGAATATGTGGAGGAAAATAAACCAAAAGTCGTACAAATAGATAATAAAAATAAAAAACAAAAGGAAAAACAAAAAGAATCAAAGTTAACATTAATTCAAAATCGTGAAAAAGAAATAGCTAATAAGGCTTATCAAAAAGAAAAAATAGATGAAAAGCCAGTTATTGAACATGGTGAAAAAGAAATAATTTTAGAAATTGAAGAACCAATTACACAGACATTAAAAGAAGAAGTTGAAAAAGAAATAGCTCTTCCGATGGTACAATCAATTGATGAGAAAGTTGTAAAAGAAATTCAACAATCAATTGTTGAACAAGCTAAGAAGGAACTTATAATAGAAGTGGAGAAACCAATAAAAAATGAAAAAATAGAAGAAAAGACAGTAGGAAAATCAAAACCTAGAAAGCAAGTGATGGCTAGAATTTCTAAACATCCAGAAAGATTTAGAAATAGAAAAAGAAGAAATCAAAGATTAGAAGATAAGTTAAAACAAAGAATAAGAAAAACTAAGAAAATAGAAGGAATGATTGCTGGGTTGGAATTTATAAGACAGAGAAAATTAATAAAAGACAGAGAATTGGATTTAAAAGAGAGAGAACGACAATTAGATGAAAAGCTTACAAAGAAATCCTTAGAGTCTCTTAAGAATGAACCCCAAAAAACAGGCGAGAAACAAAATGAAAGGGTGGGGATGAATAAAGATTGCAATGTTGAAGTCGAAGAAAATATTAAAGTAGAAAATGAGGGACAATCAAGTAATATAGAAGATGTACAAACATATAAAGTAGAACAAATCGAATCGAAAATAGAAAACATATCAATGTCAAAAATGGAACAACAAATCGAATCAAAAATAGAAAACAACTTAGTTGCAAAGATGATGGTTCAAGAATTACCAAAAGAGCAAAAGATAGAAATAAAAGATACAAAACAAAGTAAATGTAAAGATTCACAAGAACAATGCAAGATCTACGACATTTTAATATCAAAAGTGGAAAATGAATACAAACAACAATGCATAAAAGCATGGAAGAATTTTAAGAAATTACATAAATCATATACTGGAAGCGAAAGTGGATGGGCAGCAGCAATTGAATATGATGTTAAAAAAGGTATAGATGATAGTGTGACACAAGAACAAATTGCTAAAAAATATAATGTAAGTGCAAGAACTTTAGGAAAAAGATATAAAGAATTGAAAATAAGTTAAAATTAGCCCTATAAAGTAGTTAAAGAATGGTAATACTACTTTATAGGGTATTTTTTATCGAAATTTCTTTGATTTAAAATGAAGAAAATAATAAAATTTATGCAAAAGTCTTTTAATATGCAAAAAAAATGATAAAATATAAAAAGAAGTATATTTATAGAGAAAGAGGTATTTTTATGAGTTTTACTTTAGGAAATCCTATTGCAGTATCAACTAATTTTATAAAATCAAACCCAGCAGTGCCAGTATATAAAGGTACAGAAGAACCAGAAAATCTATTCGGTGTTATATACCATATAGAAATTGGTTATAATGAAAACAATAAAGAAAAAATAAAACAATATATAATAATCGACTTTAAGGAGTACGACTTATCTTCAGAAAGTAAACAAGAATTAATAGCTATAGCAAAATCATACTGTGAATCAAAAAATATATCAGAAGATGATGAATTAGAAATAACTCTTCTAGATAATGAAGAAGTTGAAAACTTCTTAGAAAAAGTATTTAACAATATGAAAGTAATAAGAGGACTTATAAGTGAAAAACTTTAACAAATAAAAGCGAACTCTAAGAGTTCGCTATATTTTTGAAAATGAATACAAATAGAACGTAATTAATAGGATTTAATATGAAAGAGGAGGAAGTTTCCATGCTGAGAGTGTCTAATATTAAATTAAATATAGATGACAATAAATCAAAAATAAAAAGCAGTTTATTAAAAAAATTAAAAATAAAAGAAACAGATTTAATTAAATACTTTATATACAAAGAATCAGTAGATGCAAGAAAAAAAGGTAAAATAGATTTTGTATATACAGTTGATGTAGTCGTAAAAAACGAAGATAAACTTATAAAGAAAAAATTAAAGGACGTTGTAGAAATCAAACAAAGAGAATATGTAGGTGTTGAATCTGGTACACAAAAGCTTCAACATAGACCTGTTGTAATAGGAAGTGGACCAGCAGGATTATTTGCATCTTTAGTTTTAGCACAAAGAGGATATATGCCTATAATGCTTGAAAGAGGTCTTGATGTAGATAATAGAACAAAAGATATAGATAATTTCTGGGTTGATAGAAAATTTAAAAATAATTCTAATGTTCAGTTTGGAGAAGGTGGAGCGGGCACTTTTTCTGATGGAAAGTTAACTACTAGAATTAAAGACATAAGATGTAGAAAAGTTTTAACTGAGTTTGTAAATTTTGGGGCACCAGATGAAATTTTATATTCAAACAAGCCTCATGTTGGAACAGATATATTAAAAAGTGTAGTAAAAAATATAAGAGAAGAAATTAAAAGACTTGGCGGAACTGTTAAGTTTGATTCTAAAGTAACCCAAATCAACATGGAAGGCTCAAAAATAAAATCAGTTATAGTTAATGATGAGGAAACAATAGAAACAAATATAGTTGTATTAGCTATAGGCCATAGTGCAAGAGATACTTATGAAATGTTACATGAAAATGGAATAAAAATAAATCAAAAGCCATTTGCCATAGGTGCTAGAATAGAGCACCCACAAATTCTTATAAATGAATCTCAATATAAAGAGTTTTATAACCATCCTAGATTAGGTGCTGCTGACTATAAATTGATTGAGCATACTTCTAATGGAAGAACAGCATATACATTCTGTATGTGTCCAGGAGGAACTGTAATTGCATCAGCCTCAGAAGAAGGTGAAGTTGTAACAAATGGTATGAGTGAACATGCTAGGGATAAAGAAAATGCAAATAGTGCATTCTTAGTAAATGTAAAACCTTCTGATTTCGGAAGTGACCATCCGTTAGCAGGTGTTGAATTCCAAAGAAAATACGAAAGATTAGCGTTTGAATTAGGTGGAGGAAATTACAATGCACCAGTTCAGTTAGTAGGAGATTTTTTACAGGATAAAGTTACAACAGAGTTAGGTAAAGTTAAACCATCATATAAACCAGGATACAAATTTGCAGATTTAAGAGAATGTCTGCCAGATTTCGTATGCGAAACAATGAAAGAAGCTTTACCAAAATTAGATAATAAATTAAAGGGATTTGCAATGCATGATGCTGTTTTAACTGGCGTAGAGACTAGATCATCTGCTCCTATTAGAATAGTTAGAGATGAAGAAACTCTAGAATCTGTAAGCTTAGAAAAATTATATCCATGTGGAGAGGGAGCAGGGTATGCCGGTGGTATAGTAACTGCTGCTGTAGATGGTATAAAATGTGCTGAAAAAATAATTGAAAATTATTCAAAAATACAATAAGACAAATTAAATTTCAACTTTATGGTAAAAAATGGAATTATATATAAAAATAAGGAAATATATGTAATTTTAATGTTAAGTTTATATTAAGAAATTAACAAAGCATAAAAAAAGTATTGAAGTTTATATTTATAACATTATAAAATAGACATGTACTTAAATATGAATAGAAGTAGAATACAAATATAAATTACTTACTTAAGGAGGAATAAAGTGCAAATTGTTATAAGTCTTTTAGGAGGTCTAGGTTTATTTTTATATGGTATGAACCTTATGGGGGAATCGCTAGAAAAAGTAGCTGGATCGAAAATGAAAAAAATTATTGAACTATTGACGAAAAACATCTTTATGGGTGTTCTTCTTGGAGCTGTTGTAACAGCAGTTATACAAAGTTCTAGTGCTACAACAGTAATGGTTGTAGGTTTTGTTAATGCAGGGTTAATGGGTCTTCCACAAGCAGTTGGGGTAATCATGGGTGCCAATATAGGTACAACAGTAACTGCGCAAATTGTATCGTTTGATTTAACTGGAATGGCACCACTTGCATTAGGAATAGGTATATTATTATATCTGTTTGCAGGAAATGAAAAATATAAACAAGTTGGAGAAGTGTTTATAGGTTTTGGTCTATTATTTACAGGTATGGAATCAATGAAATTAGCAGTAAGTCCACTGGCTGAATATAAAGGATTTACAGATTTATTATCTACATTCGGAAGATATCCAATACTAGGTCTTCTTCTTGGATTTGGGATAACAGCTATAATCCAAAGTTCATCAGCAGCTATGGGGATGCTTGTAGTTTTAGCATCTCAAGGATTAGTTCCACTTTCATCAGCATTACCTATATTATATGGACAAAATATAGGAACTTGTGTAACATCATTAATATCAAGTATTGGTGCAAATAAAAATGCTAAAAGAGCAGCAATGATACATTTAATATTTAATATATTAGGAACAATCATATTCTTAATCTTATTAAATGGTATAGTTGTCAAATTCGTTGTATCACTTGATCCAGGTAATGTAGCAAGACAAATAGCTAACGTACATACTATATTTAACATAGTTTCAACAATTTTATTATTACCATGTAATAAATTAATAGTTAAATTAGCGATGAGAATTGTTCCAGACAAAGAAGATGAGCTTGAAGAAGATGAATCAAGAGTAATCAAATATATAGATGACAGAATGATTCAAACTCCACCAATAGCTTTAGCTAGTACGATAAAAGAAGTAGCTAGAATGGGTGAAAAAGCTAGAGATAGTGTTGATTATGCTATGGAAGGTATATTAGAAGCATCTTCTGAAGGAATTGAGAGATGTTTCAAACAAGAGAAATCAATAAATCAATTACAAAAAACAATATTAAACTACCTTTTAAAACTATCTAAAGCACCATTAAGTGAAGAAGATAGAGAAACTGTAGACACATTATTCAACACAGTGAATGATATAGAAAGAATCGGTGACCATGCTGAAAACTTAGCAGAAATCGCACAATCAGCTATAGATGGTCAAGTTTATTTCTCAGAACAAGGTCAAAATGAAATAAGTGATATGTATAACAAAGTTATTGCATCTTATAGTTATGCATTAGAAGCTATGGTTACATCTGATGTTAATTTAGCTTGTAAAGTTATAAAAATGGAAGAACAAGTTGATATAATGGAAGAGTCATGTAGAGTAAATCACATGAGAAGATTAAATAATAATCTTTGTAGCATAGATAATGGTATTATCTATTTTGAGATACTAGCAAACTTAGAAAGAATTTCAGACCATGCAGCAAATATAGCTGAAAAAGTTATACAACAAAAAACAAACGACAAATAATTAAAGTTTATATAAAATAAAAAAACGCCTTGAATTATAGAAAAATCTATTTTTCAAGGTGTTTTTTTATATCATATAAGAAATTATAATCAACTGAATGCTTTTTGAAATTCTTTGTATCATAAATAGGAAAAATATATAATTTGTAATTACATAATATTATATGATATCGTTTTCAAAGACACATAAATAATTTTACTATCGATAATTTTATAAATGAAAAAAAATAATATATTTTTGATATTTTTTATATATAAGATGTATGGTATAATTTAGGTGATTAGAAGATTAAAATGTAAATAATAAATAACTTTAAAAAGAGAGGGATAACAGGAATGGCTAAATTAAATTTAGATTATAGTAAAGTTTTGGGGTTTTTAGACAAATCCGAAATTGATGCGATGCAACCATATGTAACAGTTGCTCATAATTCACTTCATGAAAGAACTGGTTTAGGAAACGATTTTTTAGGATGGATAAACTGGCCAGTTGATTATGATAAGGATGAGTTTGCAAGAATAAAAAAAGCAGCAGAAAAAATCAAATCTGACTCAGATGTATTACTAGTAATAGGGATTGGGGGATCTTATTTAGGTTCAAGAGCGGCTATAGAAATGTGTTCTCACACTTTCAGAAATAGTTTATCAAAAGAAAAAAGAAATGCACCAGAAGTTTACTTCGTAGGAAACAGCATAAGTTCTTCTTATTTAGCTGATTTAATAGAATTAATAGAAGGTAAAGATGTTTCTGTAAATGTAATTTCAAAATCTGGTACTACTACAGAACCAGCAATAGCATTTAGAATATTCAAAGACATATTAGAAAAGAAATATGGAAAAGAAGAAGCTGCTAAGAGAATATATGCAACAACAGATGCAAAAAGAGGAGCTCTTAGACAACTAGCAGACGAACAAGGATACGAAACTTTCGTTATACCAGATGATATTGGAGGAAGATTCTCAGTGATGTCAGCAGTTGGTCTACTTCCAATTGCAGCTGCAGGACTTGATATAGATGAAATGATGAAAGGTATGGCTGATGCTAGAGAAGACTTCTCTACTGATGTTATAGACAATAACTACGCATATCAGTATGCAGTAATAAGAAATATATTACATAGAAAAGGCAAAGATATAGAGTTACTAGTTAACTATGAACCAACATTACATTATGTAAGTGAATGGTGGAAACAATTATATGGAGAAAGTGAAGGAAAAGACCAAAAAGGTATATTCCCAGCATCAGTAGATTTCTCAACTGACTTACACTCTATGGGACAATATGTTCAAGATGGGAAGAGAATATTATTCGAAACAGTAATCAATGTAGAACAAGCCAGAAAAGATATAATAATAGAATCTGATGAAGCTGATTTAGATGGATTAAACTACTTAGCTGGTAAAGGAGTAGATTATGTAAATCATAAAGCATTACAAGGAACTGTATTAGCTCATAATGATGGCCAAGTTCCAAATATGATATTAAACATAGAAAAACTAGACATATATAACTTTGGATATATGGCTTACTTCTTCATGAAAGCTTGTGGTTTAAGTGGATACTTACTAGGAGTTAATCCATTTAACCAACCAGGTGTTGAAGCATATAAGAAAAATATGTTTGCATTACTTGGAAAACCAGGTTACGAGAAAGAAAAAGAAGAATTAGAAAAAAGATTATAAGATATATTTTTAGAATAAAATCCAAGTAGAGTGAGAAAATCATTTTATTTGGATTTTTTATTTTATAAAAACTTTTGGACTTATTTAAGTTTAATTTAAGATTTCGATAATATAATAAAATCATAGAAAAGATAATAAATATTAAAAAAGATTTATTTTAAATGTTAATAATAGAGATTGATTAAGTAAATCTTATAAATATAGGAGGATATATTATGTCAAAGAAAAAAAGTATTAGTTTAATTGTAATTGTAGCAATAATATGCTCAGTTTTAAGTTCACTATTAACCGTTGTAATTGTAAATAAAACGGGAATACTAAATGGAACAACAAGTACAAGTCAAGGAACAAGTTCTAAAATAGTCGTTAGTAGTGATAAGAGCACAAATGTGTATCAAGCCGTAAGTGAGAAAGCAAAACCTTCAGTAGTAGGTATAACAACTACTACAATAAGTAGCGATAATATGTTTTCTATGCCAACTGAATCAACTGGTGTAGGAACTGGTATAATAGTTGATTCAAATGGATATATACTTACAAATTCACATGTTATTTCTGATGGCAAAGCGAAAACAGTAAGTGTATTATTTAACGATGGTAGTACAGTAGATGGTCAAGTTTATTGGTATGATTCACAACTTGATTTAGCTATAGTTAAAGTTAATAAAACAGGACTTACAGCAGCTGAATTAGGAGATAGTGATAAGGTTCAAATAGGGGATATATCAATAGCAATAGGTAATCCATATGGGTTAGACTTAGCAGGAACAGTTACACAAGGTATAATAAGTGGATTAGATAGAACTATATCAACTGAAGAAACTACTATGACAGGTCTTATCCAAACAGATGCAAGTATAAATGCTGGTAACAGTGGTGGACCATTATTAAATTCAAGCGGTGAAGTAATAGGTATAAACACAGCAAAAGCATCAGAAGGTGAAGGATTGGGATTCTCTATACCAATAAATACAGCAAAACCAATTATAGAATCAATAATAAAAAATGGAAGTTATGAAAAAGTAACTTTAGGGATAAAAGGTACAGATGCATCAACTTATGCTAAATACTCGAATCAACAATTAAGCTCTGAAGATGGTGTATATGTATCAGAAGTAGTATCAGGTTCAGCAGCAGAAAAAGCTGGAGTAAAATCTGGTGATATAATAACTAAAATAGATGATACAGATTTATCAGTAATGTCAGACTTAACAAAACACCTATATAACTATACAACAGGAGATTCAGCTACACTTGTTGTAAATAGAAATGGTAAAGAAGTAAAATTAAATGTGAAGTTTTAATTAAAAATATAGAGGAACTTGTGCATATAGAATATATCTATATATACAGGTTCCTTTATTTTTGTTTCCATTTTTATATATTTTAAGTAACAAAAGCAATAATACCTTAATAGATTAATAGTATAGTTTTTATATAATATTAAATATCATTTTAAGGAAGTGGAGACTTTGGAAAAAAATATTATTAGATTTTGTGCTGATGCTGGGGGAAAGTACTGTCCATGTCATCTTGCCTATAGTGGGGATTGTATAAAATGCCCTATGATACAAGGCAAAAATAAGTGCGACTGTGATTGGCAAGGGGTTTGTACTTACAACTTACTAAACCATAGTAGGATATCTCCTATAGATGAAAGAAAAGAAATTTTATGTGATATTCTAAGTACAGAACAAATTGGTGATAATTTATATTTAATTAAAATAAAAGTACCAAAAGACATAGCAAAATACTTATATGAACCAGGAGTATATGTATTTTTAAAGGATAAAGATAAAAATAGCGATATATTTAATGCCCCTATAACTGTTATGGATATAAATGAAGAAGAAGGAATACTAGAGGTAATTATACATGCGATAGGAGCGAAAACAAAACCTATAATAAATAATGATAAAGTATACGTAAAATCACCATATTACAATGGAATATTTGGGCTTAAAGAAATCAAATCAAATAAGGAAGATAACTGTTTAATCGTTATAAATGGTTTATCTCAGGCGAATGTTATCAATGTAATTAGAAGGCTTTTAAGAAATAATAACAATGTTGAAGTATTTGTAAACGGAACCTTATTAGATATTATAAAAGAAAAAATAGAAAGTATGAACGTTAAAATTAATTATTTTAATATAGAAAAAGATAAACAGCTTTTATTTAATTATATAAAAGAGAAAAAAATATCTTTTGTATATTGTGCTGCATCAGTTGAATTTAGTAGACAAATTATGAATATATTAAATAGTGTTGATAAAAATATCAAACTATCTATATCAAATAATAATTTGATTTGTTGTGGAGAGGGAATTTGTGGAGCATGCATAGTGGATCTAAATGGAAAAAAGGTAAAGACATGTAAAGCACAAATTGATAGTAGAGAATACTTAACACATATTAAATAGAATAGAAAGGGGGAATTTTTATGCCAAAAGTAGTTGTTATAGGAGGCGGATGGGCTGGATGTGCAGCATCTATAAGTGCGAAAAAAGCAGGATGTGAGGTAGTTTTATTAGAAAGAACAGATTTATTAATAGGACTTGGCAATGTAGGTGGAATAATGAGAAATAATGGACGATATACGGCTTGTGAAGAAGCTATAGCCCTTGGAGCAAATGAGCTTTTTAATATAACTGATAAGTATGCCATTCATACAAATATAGATTTTCCAGGTCATAACCATGCCACTATATATAATGTGACAAAAGTAGAGCCGGCTGTTAGGAGAATGCTAATAGATATGGATATAAAAGTAAAATTAATAAGTAGAGTAGTAAATGTAGAATGTGAAGATAATATATTAAAAGCAGTAATTTTAGAGAATGGTGAAACTATCTATGGTGATGCATTTGTTGATACTACAGGAACAACAGGACCAATGGGAAATTGCGAGCGATATGGTAATGGTTGTGCTATGTGTGTACTAAGATGTCCGTCATTTGGAGGTCGAGTAAGTATTACATCTAGATGTGGAATAGATGATATGACAGGAAAGCGAAAAAATGGAGATTTTGGGGCATTTAGTGGCTCAATGAAGATATTAAAAACAAGTTTAAGTCAAGAAATTCAAGATAAATTAGCTAAAGATGGTCATGTTGAAATATTTTTACCAGAATATTTAAGAGATGAAAAAAAATTAGATATAAAAGTTTGCCAACAATATGCACTTCCTCAATTTGCTCAAAATGTAATCTTAATAGATACAGGGCATGCAAAACTTATGACTCCATTTTTCAATCTAGAAAAATTGAGAAAAGTGCCTGGGTGTGAAAATGCTATGATTGTAGACCCTTATGCTGGAGGAAAAGGAAACTCTATAAGATATATGGCTGTTTCTCCAAGAGATAATTATATGAGAGCACAGGGAATGTCGAATTTGTTTGTAGGTGGAGAAAAATCAGGATTTTATGTAGGTCATACAGAAGCAATTTGCACAGGTAGTTTAGCAGGTCATAATGCAGCTAGATTCTGTGCAGGGGTTGATTTTTTACAACTTCCAGAGAGTATAGCTATAGGGGATATGTTAAAATATTCTAATATAGAAATGCATAAGCAAGATGGAGATAAATTAAGATTTACATTTGCAGGTGGATTGTATTTTAATAGAATGAAAGAATTAGGACTTTATACTACAGACAAAGAGATTATTGAAGATAGAATCAAAAAAACAGGTTTATTTAAAGTGTATGATAAAAAAATAATAGGGAGTATGGTAGTGTAAATTGATTTGTACTTTAGAGTAGTTTAGGTGTTTTAAATTTTTTTTTGTAAATAACTTTATATGATGAGTTTTTAAAAGGCATATGCTTGTTAATTTAGCATATGCCTTACTATTTATTTAGATCCTTGGCTACATTTTGATTTGCATGAAGAACAATCACAATGAGCAGAATTTGATTTATTGTTTTTAGAATAGTAATTTAGTAAAATAACGGTAAAAATAATAACAATTACAAAAGATGCAAATTGTCCTACAGATACCCCAGTTTCACCAAATGCTATTAAAGAACCAACAAAGTTGAATGAGAAACCTACAATCCATGCTAAGCCGAATTGATAGAATAAAGAAGCAAACATCATTTTATTTCCATATTCTTTTCTCATAGTAGCTAAAGTTGCTATACATGGAGTATATAAAGCACAGAAAACTAAAAAAGTATAAGCTGTTATAAAAGTAAATACAGTGCCAATGGCAGCATTATTTCCAAATAAAATTAAAATAGTATTTACAACAACTTCTTTAGCGCCTAAACCAGTTATTAATGCTACTGATATTCTCCAGTCATTAAACCCTAATGGAGCAAAAATAGGTGCCATAGCCTTACCTAAATAAGATAAGAAACTTGTGTTTATATCTTCTGTGAATCCTCCAAAGTTGAATGAAGACATTGCCCATATAATTACAGACATGAAGAACATTACCGTTACAACTTTGTATAAGAATCCTTTTGATTTATTCCAAGCATTTTTTAGAAGCGCATTAAGTGTTGGAATTCTATATTCAGGAAGTTCTAACACGAATGGTTCTAATTCTGTTTTATATACAGTTTTATTTAAAATTAAAGCTATTAAGATAGCAACTACAATACCTAATATATATAGAGATGTAGTTATAATTGCAGCATTATCCTTGAAAAATATTTTTATGAATAAGGCGTAAATAGGTAATTTAGCACCACATGTCATAAGTGGAGAGATAAGAGCAGTTATCTTTCTATCTTTTTCACTTTCTAATGTTCTAGTCGCCATTATAGCAGGTGAAGCACAGCCCATTCCCATAACCATTGGAATAAATGCTTTACCTGATAAACCAACTTTACTCATTATTTTATCCATAAGGAATGCAGCTCTAGACATATATCCACTATCTTCAAATAGTGAAATCCCTAAGAATAAAACAAAGATTAATGGGAAAAATGGTAATGTACCACCCAAAGAACCTAATATACCGTCAACTATTAATGATTTAAACCATGGGGCAGAATTAGCTAAAAGTCCATCTACAGGAGTAATAATATAATTTTCTATTAAAGTAGTAGATAAATCCTGTAATGGGCCACCAACCCAGTCAAATGTAAATCTAAATAGTAAAAATAAAATTCCGATAAATATTGGATATGCTAAAATTGGATTTAGCACAAAATTATCTATTTTGTCAGTAATACTTTTTTTATTTTTAGAATCATCTATAGTACAGTCTGCTAAAATAGAATCTATCTTTTCATAAGTTTCGCTTTCTGTACCGAAATCTTCTATATAATTAGGTTTTAAATTTACAGAGTTTCTGATAATCTCTTCTAGATTTTCAGTACCGCTTTTCTTTTTCGCGATAATAGGAACAATTTGTATTCCTAATTCGTTTGCTAATTTATCATAATCAATTTGAATACCTTTTGATTCTGCTAAATCAAGCATATTTAGAAGTAAAATAATTGGTTTATTATACTTCATAAGTTGTGTAGTTAAATATAAGTTTCTAGATAAATTTGATGCATCGACAATGTTTAATATAACATCAACATCTTCATTCTCTAGAAAAGATTTAGATACCTTTTCTTCATTTGAGAAAGTATCCATAGCATAAATACCAGGTAAATCGACGATTTTAATATCTTCATTTAAATAACCTTCCTTTTTTTCAATCGTAACTCCTGGCCAGTTTCCTACATACTGATTAGAACCAGTAAGCAGGTTAAATACAGTAGTTTTTCCTACATTTGGATTACCAAATAAGGCAATGTTAATCAAAATAGCTCACCTCTCTATCTTATTGTGATGTTTTTAGCGTCATTTTTTCTAAGCGCTAAATTTAACCCTCTAAAGTTTATAACTATAGGATCACCGAAAGGAGCAATTTTTTTTACGCATATTTCAGTACCATTTATACATCCTAGTGCAAATAATCTTTTTGCAAGACGTATATCACCAGCTATATCATAAATAGTAGCTTTTTGGCCTACCTTTAAATCGTAAACAGTCATCATTAATACCTCCTAATGAAATTCATTTTCATAGTAAATCACTATAATAATATAGTAAATTTTATAGGATAAAAAGTCAAGTTTTTACACCAGGTATACATTGTCAAAAATGTATAATTAATTTAAATCTAAGTTTTTTCTATAATTTTTGTTAAAAATAGACAAAAACTGGAGATTTATCGCAAAATATTGTATTATATATAGTATATAGAGAAATATTTTTGATTAAAAACTTGTATAGTTTGACAAGTAATAAAATATATTTTTGTTTAATATATAAATATGGAGATATAATTTTATGAAAACAAAGAAAATGGTTTTTTTAGGATTAATGGTTGGATATAGTTTAGTTTTATATATATTAGAAACTTATATTCCCAATCCATTTATGGTGTTTTTTCCAGGGGCAAAACTAGGCTTGACTAATATTGTAACATTGATTGCTTTACTGATTTTCGGTTTAAAAGAAACTTTTATAATAGTTACAGTTAGGGTCATTTTATCATCTATTTTTGCTGGTCCTATGACGTATTTGCTTTTTAGTATAGGAGGTGCATATCTAAGTTTAATTTTAATGTATATAGTTAGTAAAATTAAAGGATTTTCTACAATAGGAATTAGCATCGTAGGAGCAATAGGTCATAATATAGGTCAATTATTGGTGGCGAGCGTTTTAATGGAAAATTTATTAGTAATAACATATTTACCTTTTATGTTGGTAACATCATTGGTTACTGGTTGCTTTGTTGGTTTAGTAGTTAGATTTTGTTATCCTAAGATGCAGAAGTTAACAAGTCCTTTTATTAAAACAACTTTATAAAAATATAATTTAAATGTTAGTGGTGATAATATGGAAAATAATGAATTGGAAATGATTAAAAAAGAAATCGAAGAAGTAAGGGAACAAATAAATACATATATACAATATCCAGAGATATTTGAAGATGAATTAACAGAAGCTAGTAAACAAATAGATATCTTAATAAATAAATATATATATTTGAGTAAATAACCCACAAATCTGTGGGTTATTTATTTCTTATAAAAAATATTTAAATATGTAAATTTCTATATGGTTTATAAATAAAATAAAGCATACACAATTAGAATAGTAGATTTATAGGAAATCTTAAGAAATCGTAAAATATAATAACTTAAATAAAAACATATTAAGTTTGAAATAGGGGGAGATTTTATCAGCGAGAAAGAGATTATTTTAAGATTGTTTATTAGCCTAATTATAGGTGGGCTTACAGGGTTAGAAAGGGAAAAATCTAATCAGTTTGCAGGATTTAGAACCCATATACTTGTTGCTGTTGGTTCTTGTATAACATCTATTACAGCTGTACAGTTATTTATATCATATAGCTCATATAGCAACATGGATCCAGCTAGATTACCGGCACAAGTATTGTCCGGAATAGGTTTTATAGGTGCAGGAGCTATTTTGAAAAACTCTAGTGGAATAACAGGATTAACTACTGCTGCTGGAATTTGGGCAACTGCATGTATAGGGATTGCAATTGGATATGGTCAGTATCTTTTAGGAATTGTAGCGTGGGTTTTAGAGATGATTACTTTATTATCACTTAAGAGAATAGATAAATTATTTTTCAAAAAATCATCATGTAATTTATATCTTACAATATCAAGCTTAGATGCAATTACGACAACATTTGCTATTTTAAAAGAATGCAAGATAAGTATAAAAAACTTTGATGTAAATAGTAAAGGGGGACAGATTTGGACTGCAAAATATAGTATTAGTTATGATAGAAGGATTTTGATAGAAGAAATAGAAAGAAGAATAAGAGATGTTGATGGGGTTTTAGACTTGTATTTTTATGATAAATAGAAATATAAAAATTAACTTTTGGGAAATATTATATTATTATAATAAATATATAATTTAGAAAAACATGGATTGAAATATGGTAAATTAGGTAAAATATAAATGTATCATATAAAATTCGAAAGGAGAAGAAATATGGAAAGACAAAAGATAGAAACTCAATATAAATGGACAATTGATGAAATGTATCCTAGTGAATCAGATTTAAATAAAGACATAGACAAAGTAAAAGAATTAATAGATAAACTAGCTAGTTATAAGGGAAAATTAGCAGAATCAAAATCTAATTTATATGAAGCATTACATACTTCAGAAGATGCGGGCAGAATACTAGAAAAACTATATGTATATACACATATGAAAAGCCATGAAGATACTCGAATAAATGATAATCAAGGAAAAGCAACTAAAATAGACATGCTATCAACTGAATTATCAATGGCAACATCATATATGGTACCTGAAATAATAAGTATTGATGAAGCTAAATTAAATGAGTATTTACAAGATGAAAAATTATCTTTCTATAAAAAATATGTAGATGAAATATTAAGAGTTAAACCTCATACTTTAAGTGAAAGAGAAGAAGAAATTTTAGCGGCAGCATCAGATTTAACTGCTATACCAGAAAACGTATACGATATGATGTCTTATGCAGATATGCAATTCCCAGAAATAGAAGATGAAGAAGGCAAAAAAGTAAAATTAACTCATGCTAATTTCTCATTATTTTTAAAAAGTAAAGATAGAAGAGTTAGAAAAGATGCATTCGAAGGATTATACTCAGTTTATGAACAATATAGAAACACATTTGCATCAACTCTTTATGGTGGTGTAAAATCAGAAATTTTCTATGCTAAAATGAGAAAATATGAAAGTGCATTACAAGGTTCTTTATTTAATGATGATATAAGTGTAGATGTATATGAAAACTTAATTAAATCAGTAAGCGAAAATATACCTGCATTAGATAAATATATAGATCTTAAAAAGAAATTTTTAGGACTAGATGAAATTCATATGTATGACTTATATGTTCCTTTAACAGGTGATTTTGATATGAAAATTACATATGAAGAAGCAAAAGAAATAATATTAGAAGCTTTAAAACCAATGGGAGAAGAATATTTATCTCATATAAAAGATGCATTTGAAAATGGGTGGATAGATGTATACGAAAATGAAGGAAAACAAGGTGGAGCTTATTCATGGGGATGCTATGATTCAAAATCATATATACTTATGAATTATCATGATGACTTAAATTCACTATTTACATTAATTCATGAATTAGGACATTCTATGCACAGTACTTATTCTAAATCTACACAAGATTATTTATATTCATCATATAAGATATTTGTTGCAGAAGTTGCATCAACATTAAATGAATTACTTTTAATAAATTATTTACTTAAAAAATCAAATTCTAAAGAAGAAAAAATATACTTACTAAATTACTATTTAGAACAATTTAGAACAACAGTGTATAGACAAACTATGTTTGCAGAATTTGAAAAAATCGTACACGAAACTGTTGAAGGTGGAGATCCATTAACAGCAGAAGGATTCACAAATATATATTATAAATTAAATGAAAAATACTATGGAAAATCTTGCGTTGTCGATGAACAAATAGGACTTGAATGGGCTAGGATACCTCATTTCTATTCAAACTTCTATGTTTATAAATATGCAACAGGATTCTCAGCAGCAAGTGCATTAAGTAAACAAATACTTGAAGAAGGCGAAACGGCAGTTGCAAGATATAAAGAATTCTTAAAGAGCGGTGGTTCTGATTATCCACTTAATCAATTAAGAGCTGCAGGTGTAGATATGGAAAAGAAAGAATCAGTAGATGAGGCATTAAGTGTATTTGCTGATTTAGTAGATGAATTAGAAAAAGAATTATAAATAGATTTTATAGGAAATTATATTGATATATACTTACTAGATCAATATAATTTCCTATATGCTATAAAAATATAAAATTATAAGTTATAATTATATTAATAGATTAATTATTAGGCAATCTAAAAATTTACTTGGCAGAGATTAAAAATCTATTTTGAATAAAATTTTAATCTAAAAGCAAAGGAGTTAGTATTATTATGACGAATGAAGATATAGTTTTAAGTATAGGAACTTTAAAAGAGTATACTTCTGGAATGATAAAAAGGTGTCAGGATGCAGTGACATTATCTGTTGACAGCATGGTTAATAAAAATTTAGAACAAGCTGAAAAAATTATGGAAAGCGATGATGATATCGACTTACTTAGAGAGTACATAAGAGATAGAAGTATAGAGTTAATGGCATCAAAACACCCAATGACAAAAGACTTAAAATATATATGTGTATTATCTGATATTTCTACAGAACTAGAGAGAATAGGAGACTATGCAGTAAATATATGCAAAGAAACTATTGCAATAGGAGAAGATGAATACATAAAAGAACTAATAGATATACCTAAAATGTCTGATATGTGTTCACAAATGCTTGAAGATTTAAATAATGCATTTTTAGAAGAAGATGCTGAATTGGCATATGAAATTGCATTGAGAGACAATGAATTAGATAGATTATATTTACAAATAAGAGATGATTCTCTAAAAGTTATGCACAGAAATCCAGAAGATAATATCAATCAAGGAGTCAGACTTCTATTTGTAGGACGTTACTTAGAACGAATAGGAGATCATATAACAAATATATGTGAAAAAATAATTTATGCTAAAAAGGGAACTATGGTTGAGATAGGATAAGAGCATAAGTTTATAAGTATATCGGTTTTAATAAGGCTTACATTAAAAACTTTAAATGTAAGCCTTATTTTTTGATTAAAAATATGATATTAAAACTACAAGATTGTTAATTGTTTTTTTAACAAATTTGTATGAGATAAAAAATATGAAATCTTATTATTATGATTATTAGGGCGATAAAATTAACTATAACAGGTATCATACAAATTAAAAAAGAAGTTTAACCCCCAAAAAAATAAAAAATGGAAAAATTTACAAAAAAGTATTGCGAAAATATTAACAATGGGTGTACAATATAAATATCAAATTAATATATATAAAAATATTTAGATAAAAAATATTTTAACGGTTAATCAAAGTAAGAATATATAAAAAATACAAGAGGTGAATATTTAATGGAAAAAAATGTTAAACAAATAGTTGAGCAAGTAATAAAAGATGTTGAGGTTAAAAACCCAGGACAAAGTGAATTCCATCAAACAATAGAGGAAGTATTAACTTCATTAATCCCTGTATTAGAAAAAAATCCAGCTTACGTAGATGCAAAAATATTAGATCGTTTAGTAGAACCAGAAAGACAAATAATGTTTAGAGTACCATGGGTAGATGATAAAGGTGAAATACAAGTTAATAGAGGTTTCAGAGTACAATTTAACTCTGCAATAGGACCATACAAAGGTGGACTAAGATTCCATCCATCTGTTAACTTAAGTATTATAAAATTCCTAGGATTTGAACAAATATTTAAAAATTCATTAACTGGACTTCCAATAGGTGGAGGTAAAGGTGGTTCTGATTTTGATCCAAAAGGAAAATCAGATAATGAAATAATGAAATTCTGTCAAAGTTTTATGACTGAATTATATAGACATATCGGACCAAACGTCGATGTCCCAGCAGGAGACATAGGTGTTGGTGGTAGGGAAATCGGTTACCTATACGGACAATATAAGAGAATAAGAAATGCTAATGACCAAGGTGTTTTAACTGGTAAAGGTTTAACTTATGGTGGTTCTTTAGCAAGAACTCAAGCAACTGGATTCGGTATAATCTACTTTGTAGAAGAAATGTTAAAAGAAGCAGGTAAAACTATAAATGGTCAAACTGTAGTTATATCAGGAGCAGGAAACGTTGCAATATATGCAGTTAAAAAAGCACAAGAATTAGGTGCAAAAGTAGTTGCTATGTGTGATTCTTCTGGATATATAGTTGATGAAGATGGAATAGATTTACCATTAGTACAACAAATAAAAGAAATCGAAAGAAAGAGAATAAAAGAGTATGCAGTTAGAAAACCATCTGCTAAATACTTTGAAGGAAATAAAGGAATCTGGACAGTTAAGGCAGATGTAGTTATACCATGTGCTACTCAAAATGAAATAGATTTAAATGATGCTAAAATAATCGTTGAAAATGGAACATTTGCAGTTGGTGAAGGTGCAAACATGCCTTGTACTAACGAAGCTGAACAATATTTCTTAGAAAAAGGAATATTATTAGCACCATCTAAGGCAGCTAATGCAGGTGGAGTTGCAACTTCAGCATTAGAAATGACTCAAAATAGTATGAGATTATCTTGGTCATTTGAAGAAGTTGATGAAAAACTTCATGGAATAATGGTTAACATATTCAAAAATACAAGAGATGCTGCTAAAGAATATGGATTTGAAGGAAATTATTTAGTAGGAGCTAACATAGCAGGATTTATAAAAGTTGCTGATGCTATGATGGCACAAGGAATAGTTTAGTAACATAACCCACTTTTAAGTTATTTTTTAATATAAATGAAATTTGAGTAAAAAGAGGAGTTATAGGATAAATTAAAGTTTATTCTATGGCTCTTTTTTTGGGGAATATAATAATCTTTAAACATAAAAATAAAAAAATATGTAAAAATTTTCGCAATATACTGTAATTTTTATATTAAATATGTATAATGTATAAATAATAAAAAGACTAATCAAAAGGGCAATAGGAGAATAAAAATGATAAATAATGTAAAAGAAATCGTAGAAAAAGTTATAGCAGATGTAAAAGTAAAGAATCCAGGTCAAGAAGAATTCCATCAAACAGTTGAAGAAGTATTTACTTCATTAATTCCTGTACTAGAAAAAAATCCAGCATATGTAGATGAGAAAATATTAGAACGTTTAGTAGAACCAGAAAGACAAATAATGTTTAGAGTACCATGGATAGATGACAAAGGTGAAATACAAATAAATAGAGGTTTCAGAGTTCAATTTAATTCTGCAATAGGACCGTATAAAGGTGGACTAAGATTCCATCCATCAGTAAACTTAAGTATTATCAAATTCTTAGGATTTGAACAAATATTTAAAAACTCATTAACAGGTCTTCCAATAGGTGGAGGTAAAGGTGGTTCAGACTTTGACCCAAAAGGAAAATCAGACAGAGAGATAATGAGATTCTGCCAAAGTTTTATGACAGAGTTATATAGACATATAGGACCAGACACAGATGTTCCAGCAGGAGATATAGGTGTTGGAGGAAGAGAAATTGGTTATTTATATGGTCAATATAAGAGAATAAGAAATGCAAATAATCAAGGTGTTTTAACAGGAAAAGGTCTAACTTTTGGAGGTTCTCTAGCAAGAACTGAAGCAACAGGATATGGATTAGTATATTTTGTTGAGGAAATGTTAAAAGAAGCAGGAAAAACTATAAAAGGGAAAAGAGTTGTTGTATCAGGATCAGGAAATGTTGCGATATATGCGGTTCAAAAAGCCCAATCATTAGGAGCAAAAGTAGTTGCTATGAGTGATTCAAATGGATACATAGTTGATGAAGAAGGTATAGATGTAGAATTAATACAGCAAATAAAAGAAGTTGAAAGAAAAAGAATAAAAGAGTATGTAGATAGAAGACAATGTGCTAAATATTTTGAAGGAAAAGGTATATGGAATATTAAAGCAGATGTGGTGTTACCATGTGCAACTCAAAATGATATAAATTTAGATGATGCAAAGAAGATCGTTGAAAATGGAACGTTTGCAGTTGGAGAAGGAGCTAATATGCCTTGTACTAACGAAGCTGTTGAATATTTCTTAGAAAAAGGTGTATTATTAGCACCAGCAAAAGCAGCTAATGCAGGTGGGGTTGCCACTTCAGCATTAGAAATGTCTCAAAATAGTATGAGATTAGCTTGGACATTTGAAGAAGTTGATAAAAAATTACATGATATAATGGTAAATATATTCAAAGATTCAAGAGATGCTGCAAAACAATATGGTTTCGAAGGAAATTATGTTGTTGGGGCAAATATAGCAGGATTTTTAAAAGTTGCTGATGCTATGATGGCACAAGGGTTAGTTTAGTATAAATTCGATGTATAAAAAAAAGTAGATTGACAATAATAAAGTATATTAGATATAATAAAAATTAATTAATAAATAAAAAGACTGAGAAAAAGAGGAGTACGTAAATACTGCTAACAGAGAGGAAAATCAATTGCTGAAAGATTTTTCTAGATAAGATTTATGGAAAGTAGCTTTGGAGTTGCTAAACTGAAATAGTAGTAAGTTTAGACGGTGAGAATCGTTAAATCTATTGAGAGTTAAGATATAATTTTAATACAATATATCTTAAAATTAAGGTGGTAACGCGAGCTTTTCGTCCTTAGATGGGATGAAAGGCTCTTTTTTATTTAAAATCATCTTATTTATTAACTTAAACTTTAAATAGTTTTAAATATAGGTTTAATTAATAATAATTATGACACCAAGCTAAGCAAACAAGGGTTGAAAGAACTTTAATATAAAATTTTAAGGAGGAAAAGATGACTAAAGCAAATTTATCAAAAACTTATAATCCAAAAGACTTTGAACAAAGATTATATCAAGAGTGGATGGATAAAGGTTATTTCAAATCAAGTCCAAATCCAGATAAAAAACCATTCTGTATAGTTTTACCACCACCAAATATAACAGGACAACTTCATATGGGGCATGCACTTGACCATACTTTACAAGATGTTCTTATAAGATGGAAACGTATGGATGGATATGAAGCATTATGGCAACCAGGAACTGACCATGCTTCTATAGCAACTGAAGTTAAAGTTGTTGAAAAAATAAGAAAAGAAGAAGGAAAATCTAAGTATGAATTAGGAAGAGAAGAATTCCTAAAAAGAGCTATGGATTGGAAAGATGAGTACGGTAGAGTTATAGTTGACCAAATGAAACAATTAGGTTCTTCTTGTGACTGGGATAGAGAAAGATTCACAATGGACCAAGGTTGTAACGAAGCTGTTACAGAGTTCTTCGTAAAATTATATGAAAAAGGTCATATATACAGAGGAAACAGAATAATCAACTGGTGTCCAGACTGTAAAACTACTTTATCAGATGCAGAAGTAGAACATGAAGAAAAAGACGGTAACTTCTATCACGTTAAATACTATCTAAAAGATAGTGATCAATATTTAGAAGTAGCTACTACTAGACCTGAAACAATGTTAGGAGATACTGGTATAGCTGTTAACCCAAATGATGAAAGATACAAAGACATAGTTGGTAAAGTTGCAATACTTCCAATAGTAGGAAGAGAACTTCCAATAGTTGCTGACGATTATGTTGATATGGAATTCGGAACTGGTGTTGTTAAAATGACTCCAGCTCATGACCCTAACGACTTCGGTGTTGGTCAAAGACACAACTTAGAACAAATCAACGTAATGAACGAAGACGGTTCTATGAACGATCTTTGCGGAAAATACGCAGGAATGGACAGATACGAATGTAGAAAAGAACTTATAAAAGATTTAGAAGAAGAAGGATTCTTAATCAAAATAGTTCCTCATCCACATGCTGTTGGTACTTGCTACAGATGTCACACAGTAGTTGAACCAAGATTATCTGAACAATGGTTCGTTAAAATGGATGAATTAGCAAAACCTGCTATAGATATATTAAAAAATGAAGAATTAAAATTCGTTCCAGAAAGATATGGAACAGGAACTTACCTACAATGGTTAGAAAACATCAGAGACTGGTGTATATCTAGACAGTTATGGTGGGGTCACCAAATACCAGCATACTACTGTCAAGAATGTGGAGAAGTAGTTGTTGCTAAAGAAGCTCCACACAAATGTGAAAAATGTGGAGGCACTGAATTCAAACAAGATGAAGACGTACTAGATACTTGGTTCTCATCTGCTTTATGGCCATTCTCAACATTAGGTTGGCCACATAACACTGAAGAATTAGAATACTACTATCCAACTAACGTACTTGTTACAGGATACGATATAATATTCTTCTGGGTTGTAAGAATGGCATTTGCAGGTATGTTCTGCATGAATGAAACTCCATTCGAACACGTTTTAATCCACGGATTAGTTAGAGACTCTCAAGGTAGAAAAATGAGTAAATCTCTTGGAAATGGTATAAATCCATTAGAAGTAATAGATGAATATGGTGCAGATGCATTAAGATTCATGTTAATAACAGGAAACTCTCCAGGAAATGACATGAGATTCTACTTTGAAAGAGTTGAAGCATCAAGAAACTTTGCAAATAAATTATGGAATGCATCAAGATTCATATTCATGAACATAGATGATGAAATAATGAACGGAGTAACAAGAGAATCTGTAGAAGCTAACTTCACATTAGCAGATAAATGGATAATATCTAGAGCTAATAGAGTAGCTAAAGAAGTTACAGAAAACATGGATAAATTCGATTTAGGTATAGCAGCAACAAAAGTTGAAGACTTCGCTTGGTCTGAATTCTGTGACTGGTATATAGAAATAGTTAAACCAAGATTATACGGTGAAGACAAAGAAGCTAAACAAACTGCTTTATATGTATTAACTTACGTATTAGAAAAAATACTTAAATTATTACATCCATACATGCCATTCATAACAGAAGAAATCTACTCTTGTCTACCAACAGTAGAAGGAAGCATAATGGTTTCTGAATGGCCACACTACAAAGAAGAAGACAACATGGCACAAGATGAGGCTATGATGGAACTTGCTATGGACGGTATAAGAAACATAAGAAATGCAAGAGCTGAAATGGATGTTCCACCATCAAAGAAAGCTAAAGTTATAATAATACCAACTGAAGAAAAATTACCTGCTATAGAAGCTGGTAAAGATTACTTTGTAACATTAGCATCTGCTTCAGAAGTTCAAATACAAATGACTGAAGAAAATGTACCAGAAGATGCTGTAAGTGTTGTTATAGAAGGCGCTAAAATATTCATACCACTTGATGAATTAGTAGACTTTAGCAAGGAACTAGATAGATTAAACAAAGAAAAAGCTAAAATAGAAAGCGAAATAAAAAGAGTTAACGGAAAATTATCTAACCAAGGCTTCTTAGCTAAGGCTCCAGAAAAATTAGTTAACGAAGAAAAAGCTAAAAAAGAAAAGTATGAAGAAATGCTTAAATCAGTATTAGAAAGATTAGAAAGCATCGAAGCTAAAATAAAATAATTTTAAATAAATAAGTTAAAGAGAGTATTATAAGATAAATAAAATCTTAGATACTCTCTTTTTGTATACACAGATTTAAATAAGTTAAAATTATTTTTATAAATTTGTAAATGTAATTATTTTTAAGAACTTTAATATAAAATTTTAAAATTTAAGTATAAAAAGATTAATATTTAGAAAATATCATTATTGGTATAAAAAGGAGGGATAGGTTATGAAAAGAAAATTTAAAGTATGGGGATTTATAAAATTTTTATTAGTTATGACAGTTGTATTTTGTTGTATAAATAAATTTAAAGTATTATATCTTGAAAATTTTCAACAAAATACTTCAAATGAAAATGTTTTAGAACCTACAAGTCTTAATCTATTAAAAAATACAGATAGTGATTTAATATTAGTCAATAAAAAAAATACAGTAAATGAGGATTATATACCAAAAAACTTGGTAAAACCCAATATAGTATTTTTAAATAGCTGTACAAAAGAAGAGATGCAACTTCAAAGTAAGGCAGCACATGCCTTAGAAGAATTATTTAAAGGCGCAAAAGAAGATGGAATAATTTTATTAGGTTCGTCAGGATATAGATCATATCAATCACAAGTAAACGTATATCAAAAATATTATAATGAAAATGGTAAGGAATATGCAGAGCAATATGTAGCAAAACCAGGGACAAGCGAACATCAAACAGGACTAGCAATAGATGTTACAAATGAATCTAGATGCTTTGATAAAACTAGTAAAGAGGCACAATGGTTAGCAAATAATGCATACAAGTATGGATTTATACTTCGTTATCCAGAAGAAAAAACAGATATAACAGGATATAATTATGAGCCTTGGCATATTAGATATGTGGGAAAAAGAGTAGCGAAAAAAATATACAAAAATAATGATGCTCTAGAAGAATATTTAAATGAAAATTAAGGTAATTTATGAATATATAAAAAAGTATTTTTATGTAGATTTTAACATGAATTTATGTCCAAAAGATGGAAATATATTATAATATATAATATGAGTAATGTATACTGAGTTATTATATAATATAAAACGTAAGTTACAATTAATAATATTAATTTAAGAAAGGAGAGCTATCAAGAAAAACTTTTTGATAGTAATACAGACGTTGAATTACCAAGAATCATTAAAATTCATAGAAGAATCTCATAAATTTGGGATTAGATTAGGACTTGAAAACTCATTGAAATTACTTGAGTTATTAGGAAATCCACAAGATAAATTAAAAATAATACATGTTGCAGGAACTAATGGAAAAGGTTCAGTATGTTCATTTATTGCTAACTCATTACATGCACAAGGATATAAAGTTGGACTTTATACATCTCCATACTTAGAAAAATTCACAGAAAGAATAAGAATAAACGGAGAAAATATACCGGAAGAAGATGTTGCTAGAATAGTAACATTAATGAGAGAAAAAATAGAACAAATGGTGAAAGAAGGATTCTCTTATCCAACTGAATTCGAAATAGAAACTGCTATGGCATTTTACTACTATTGGGAACAAGGAGTTGACTATGTTGCATTAGAAGTAGGTCTAGGTGGTAGATATGATGCAACTAATGTTATAAAAGACTCTCTTGCAAGTGTAATAGTTTCTTTAAGTTTAGACCATATAGGAATATTAGGCGATACTTTAGGAAAAATAGCTTACGAAAAAGCTGGTATAATAAAACCTAATGGACTAACTATATCTTATAAACAAAAAGAAGAAGCAGCAGAAGTTATAAAAGACGTTTGTAAAGAACAAAATTCTGAGTACATAGAAGTAGATTTTGATTCAATAAATGTTAAAAAATCTGATGTATCATCTCAAATATTTGATTGCACAATAGACGGTGAAAAATTTGAAGATATGGAAATACAATTAATAGGAGACCACCAAGTTAATAATGCCGTTTTAGCACTTACTGTATTAAAAGCAATAAGAGATAAACGTGGGGTTGAATTAAGTAATGAAGCTATTAAAAAAGGATTCCATGATACTAAATGGCCAGGAAGAATCGAAAAAATAAAAGATAATCCTGTATTTATAATAGATGGTGCTCATAATGAAGATGGAGCTAGATCACTAACAAATGCTTTAGAAAAGAACTTCAAAGGTAAAAAATTAACTTTCTTAATAGGAATGTTAGCAGATAAAGATATAGATTCTGTTTTAGATTTATTAATGGACAAATTCGAAAAAGTTGTAACAACTACTCCAGATAGCGATAGAGCGATAAGTTGTGAAGAGTTAAAAGCTAAAATTGAAAAATACGGAAAAGAAGTTGTTGCTATACCTAAGATAGAAGATGCTGTACAATATGTGCTTGATCATGCAGAAAAAGATGAAGTAATAATTGCAGCAGGTTCACTATATATGATAGGACATATAAGAAGTATAGTTAAATAAAAAGATATTATTAAAAATAAGAAAGAGAGTTATAGAGCATATAAAAAGTTGTTTTATGACTTTCTTTTTTATTTTTACTTTACATATATTAGATAAAAAGGGACAAGCACCAGGTTATAATTTCCGAAAAAAATTAATATATTTATTGTAGTATAGTTTGAGAAAGGAGGGAGGATTTGAAGATATATATTTCTAATTATTTGTCACATAGCATAAGTATCATTAATTACGAAACTCTTGAAACAGAGAGAGAAATTATATTAAATAATAATATTTATCCGCATCATTTTTGTGTAGATAAAGAGGAAAATAAAATATTTATACCAAGTTTAATAAATGGAACACTTTATGCGGTTGATATTATTAGTGGAAAAATTTTAGACTCTATATCTGTCGGAGGAAGCTTAAGCCAAATTTTTATACATGAAGATGAATTATTCGTATCTAATGAGGATACAAACAGCATTTATATAATTAATAAATATACGTTAGAACCAGTAACAATGATTAGCGTGGATGATATGCCACATGGGTTTAGTTATCATGAGAAAAATAAGCGATTATATGTACCGTGTATAAACTCAATAGTTTGCATAGATATAGAAAATAAATCAATTTATAAAAAGATAGATACTGATTTTAAAGCTTGGCATTTAGAAATAGATGAAAAAAAAGAAGAAATATATGTATCAACATTAGATGGGAAGTTAGTAATATTAAAAGAAGAAGATTTAGAAATAGTAAATACATTTTATGAACTTTTATTACCTGTTCAGATAAAATTTAATTACTCTGATAATAGAGTATATATAAGTGATTTAGGATACAATCAAATTAAGATTCTAGATTATAAATTAGGAAAATACATAGGAAAAATAAAAATAAATGGTATTCCACAAGGACTAGAAATATCTAATGATTATAGTAGGCTATTTGTATCAGATACAGAAAATGGTGAAATAAAAGTATTTGATACAAAAACAAATCAACTGATGAAGGCTATTCACGTAGGAAAAGAGCCTACAACAATAGTTTGTTTGTAGGCTACTTTTTATATGTAGTAAGTAAATTTATTACTTCGGCATACATATGAGAAGCATTCTTTTTCCAGTTATTACAAATATGATTTGCTTGTTTTTCAGAAGAAACATTTAAGTTTAAATCAATTAAATTACTCTGATTTTCAATTACTCTAAGATTTACGATGAATTCATTTTCGCTTTGCTTAACAAAACTAGATTTTACCTGGGTTTCAGCTAATAAACTTTCTTTATTTAATTTTATATAGTGATCTACCTTATTAGCTGAATCTATTGGAATTTTAAGCATAAGAGATTCCAATGTTTCAAGTCCCTTTTGAGTTAGACAATAATACTCCTTATCAGAGTCCTTATATATCTTTAAAAATTTTGATTCCATAAGTTGAGATAAAAGTTGTTGCAACGAGAAGTAATTCATCATTTCAGTTTCTAAAACAACTTGAGTGATTTGAGAGTTTGTCAAATCCATTTTAATTTTATATAAAATATATAAGATTAAAAGTTTGTGGTAAGCTGTTTCTTCAGATGAATTTTCAAACATATTTATCATCCTCCACTAAACTATTATAATAATATATTAAACTAAAATATAGAAAAATAAAAGGTATAAATCATTAAATTTGAAAAGATTTTATTTTTTAGAAGAGAGATTTTTTGTGATAAAAAGGCTACCCATAAGGTAGCCTTCTGTTTGTTTATCCACCTAAAAGTTTTTAGGGGATTTTAATACTCAAGTATTAAAATTTACTATTATACTATTTTCCAGCCATTTGTTTTTCAGCCATTTCAACTAATTTTTTAGTCATGTAGCCACCAACATAGCCATTTTGTCTTGCAGTTAAATTACCTTTATCAACTGCTTCATAGTTAGCCATACCTAATTCGTTAGCTATTTCTAGTTTCATTTGGTTTAATGCAGCTTTAGCCTCAGGAACAACTTGTCTGTTATTAGAATTTGCCATAGTAAATTCCTCCTTAAGTTAATCAACATTCATTTAATGTTGTTACTTATAATTTCTCCAAATCGAAATATTATATTCTAAAAAAAAATGGAAGAAAAGTTATTTTATTATTATAAATTAAAAAATTAGTTATTTTTTATTAGGTATAAAAATAAAGTTTTAATATAGGAAGATTGGAGGAGGATTGATATGTTTGCAAGAACAAGGGCTTTTTTAAGCAGTATAATTTTGTTTCTACTTGGTTTGATACTGATTTTTGCTCTGGTTTATTGGATAAGAATTTTTTTAAACCAACAAAATTCAGATATTCCAATATACAAAGTAGATACAAATAAAAATGAAATAGCCTTAACTTTTGATATTTCATATAACGAAAGAAATATCGATGAAATTTTGGAGGTGTTAGATAAATATGATGTAAAAGCAACTTTTTTTGTTGTTGGAAATTGGATTGACGAAAATAAAGATGTTGTAAAAAAAATATATGATAGAGGGCATGAAATAGGAAATCACTCTTGTACACATCCTTATTTTAATGAAATATCTGAAGAAGATATGAAAAAAGAATTAGAATCAACTTCTAAAAAAATAAAAGATATAACTGGAGAGGATACAAAAATATTTAGACCACCATATGGAGAGATAAATGAAGATGGTGTAAAAGTATGTGAATCCCTTGGCTATAAAGTTGTAAATTGGGACGTGGATTCTATGGATTGGAAAAATATAAAAGATATATACATAATTGACAGAGTTTCACAAAATGCCACTCCAGGGTCAATAATATTATTCCAAGGTGAAGGAAAAAATGTAGAAAATTATTTGGATAGCATTATAAGTCATTTTTCAAAAAGCGGGTATAAAATGTTGAAAATATCTGAATTATTGTATGACGATAATTACTATGTAGACTCATCAGGCGTTCAGAGAAAGAAAGAATAATAAGTACATATAAAAATAAAATGTAATAAATATGAATTTTAAAAAATATATTTATAACGTATAGAAGATAAAGAAAGAATTAACAATTCGGGGGGATAAAAATATGGTAGTTATAAAAGGCGATACAAATATTGTAAATTTAACTGGGGAACTAGAAGATAATTTAGAATTTAGTCATGAAATATTTGGAGAAAAATTTTTTAATACAAAAATAAAAATAAATAGATTAAGTGATGTTTATGATATTTTACCAATGACTGTTTCAGAAAGGCTGATAGAAGAATTAGATTTTAAAAATAATAAGTTTGTAACAGTATCAGGTCAATTAAGATCCTATAACAAAAATGTAGGTGAAAAAAATAAATTAATTTTAACAGTATTTGTACGAGAAATAAAACCAAAAGAAGAGGAAAATAAAGACCCTAATAGTATTTTTTTAGATGGATATATATGCAAACGTCCAGTATATAGAAAGACACCTCTAGGAAGAGAAATAACAGATTTATTAGTGGCAATAAATAGACCTTATAACAAATCAGATTACATTCCATCTATAGTTTGGGGTAGAAATGCAAAATTTGCTAGAAATTTAAATGTTGGCGACAGAATACAGATATGGGGAAGAATCCAAAGTAGATTTTATGAAAAGAAAATTGATGAAGAAACTACTGTCAAAAAAGTTGCTTATGAAGTTTCTGTATCAAAGATAAAAAAAGTAGAAGAAGAGCAAATTTAAAGTATAAAAATTTAATTAAAAGATGTAAAATAGAAATAAGAAATTTATAAAGTTTATCCTCTAATATTATGGAGGATTTTCTTGTTTTAGAATATATGGATTTATTTTTTAAAAAAGGAGGTTTTCTATGAGTATAAATTATACAATGGTAGCAGTTATAATGTTATTTGTAATCCTTATAAGTATTCAATTTACTCTTAATAAAATATTTATGATTTTAAAAGAAATCAAAGAAATACTTATTAATAAGAATATAAAGGATGAAAATAATGAACGAATTAGAAAATATTAAAGATGATATACAAAATATAGCAGAAGCAATTTTATCCGTGATTAATATAGATGTTACTATAGTAGACGACAAATTTATAAGAATCGCAGGAACAGGAAAATATATAGATAAGATTGGGGATAAAGTAGATGGATATTCTGCTTTTAGAAAATCTTTTGTGGAGCAAGTTGGAATTTTCATAGAGGATCCAAAAGAAAGTGATATTTGTAAAAGTTGTACCCATATACATGGTTGTAAGGAGTTTGCTGAAGTTTGTTGTCCAATAGTATTAGATAATAAATCATACGGGGTTATAGGACTTATAGCGTTTGATACAGACCAATCTAATATGATGAAAAATAATCTAGATGGGCTTATGAATTTCTTGAGAAAGATGGCCGACTTAATTTCTAACAAATTAAAGGCTCAGATGAATACAGAAGAATTAGAAGTAGAAAAGAAGAAGCTAGAGATTTTACTAGATAATATGGACAAAGCAATTGTTTCAGTAGATATAAATGGATATATAGATAAGTGTAATTATAAGTTTAAGGAATTATTTAATTTAAATGATAACGATTTACTAAAAAAGAATGTATTTGATATTTTAAATTTTATTAAAAAAACTAATGAGAATAATTTTAGCAAATACAAAATGGGAAGCTTCAGTTACAATAAGAGAAACCGTAATGTAAAAGGTATTTATAATATAAATAAGATAATTATAAAAGGTAAATTTAAAGGATATGTTATCGATTTTATTGAAAAGAAAGAAGCGATTAAAACTTATAATAAAATAAATAAAGATTATAAAATAACACTTGATAATATTATTGGAAATAGTGACCTTATTGTGCAAACAAAACGAAATGCATTGATAGCATCTCGTTCAACCTCTACAATATTGATTACGGGCGAAAGTGGAACAGGAAAAGAGTTATTTGCAAGGTCTATACATAATCACAGTGATAGGGTGGACAATCCTTTTGTAACTGTAAATTGTGCAGCTATACCAGATAATTTGCTTGAAAGTGAGTTATTTGGATATGAAGAAGGTTCTTTCACAGGTGCTAAGAAAGGTGGAAAACTAGGCAAGTTTGAACTTGCAGACAAGGGTACTATATTTCTTGATGAAATAGGAGATATGAGTTTACACTTACAGGCTAAATTACTTAGAGTTTTACAAGAGAGAGAATTGGACAAAATAGGTGGAAAGAGCAATATTTTTATAGATGTGAGAATTATTGCAGCTACAAATAAAAACTTAGAAACTATGGTCAAAAATGGATCATTTAGAGAGGATTTATATTATCGCTTAAATGTAATTCCAATAAAATTGCCTAGCCTTAGAGAACGAAGAGGAGATATTCCACTTTTAATAAATTATATGATAGATGAATATTCACATAAACTTGAGAAAGAAATATTAGGCATAGACGAAAATGCAAAACAACTACTTATAAATTATAGTTGGCCAGGGAATATTAGAGAGTTACAAAATGTAATTGAGTATAGCATAAATATGTCACAATCTAAAGTTTTAACACTTGATTCAATGCCAAAATCAATTATGAATATAGATTATGATAAAAAAGAAGAAGGCACAGAAGAAATTAGAACTCTAGAAGAATTAGAAATAAGAGAAATAAAAAAAGCTTTAATTAAATATAAAGATTATAAAAAAGATAAAGAACTTGCTGCAAAGTCATTAGGAATATCAAGAGCAACTTTATACAGAAAGTTAGAAAAATATAAAGATAAAATAAATGGAGATACATATTTAAAATAATCTCAAAATGAGATAAAATCTCATTTTGAGATTATTTTTGTGCTTTTTGAGAAAAATATATAAATATTTAACTTCAAAAAACAAAATATAAAATGATAATTAGTAAATTATTTTACATTTTCACTTTAAAACAGTTAACAAAAATTATTTTTTTGTAAAAATAAAAAATTGGCATGAAAAATGCTAATTAAATATATCAAGAAGATTAAATTTATATTATTATATTAATTGGTTTATTTTTAGTTAGTTTATTTAGGAGGTAATAACATGAGAGATATAAGAAAAGAATTAATAGAAATGCTAATTGCAGAGGTAAAACCAGCAGTAGGATGTACAGAACCAGTAGCAGTAGCATTAGCTTGTGCAAAAGCAAAAGAATTATTAGGTGAAGAAATAGAAGAAAATAGAATATTAGTAAGTCCAAGCATATACAAAAATGGAATGTGCGTAGGTATACCAGGTACAGATAGATTAGGATTAAAAATAGCAGTTGCAATGGGATTTGTAGGTGGTTATTCGGAAAACGGTTTAACAGTATTAGAAACATTAAGCCAAGATGAAGTAGAAGAGTCAGAAAGATATATGGATACACAACCTATAAATGTAGTTCCTGCTCAAACTAAGGATAAGGTATTTATAGAAGTTGATTTAAGAGGAAAAAATAATATAGCAAAAGTTGTTATAAAAGAAAAACACGACAATTTCGTATACTTACAAAAGAATCAAGAAGTTTTACTTGATACAGGTGATTACAACAACAATGAAGAAATAAAAGTTGCAGATGAAAATGTAGTAGAAAGAAAGGCTACTTTTATGGATACTACTAATGTTGAAGAAATAATAAAAAACGTTGAAAATATGAATTTTGAAGATATTAAATTCTTATTAGATGGAATAACAATGAATGTTGAAATGGCTGATTATGGACTAGAAAATAAAGCTGGTATCGGTGTTGGATTTGGTATAAAAAAAGCTAAGGAAGAAGGATATATGGCCGATGATTTAATGACAGAAGCTATGATGTTAACAGCAGCAGCATCAGATGCTAGAATGGCTGGAATAAAAATGCCTGTTATGAGTTCAAATGGTAGTGGAAACCACGGTTTAACAGCTATACTTCCAATAGTAGCTTATAATAATAAATTCCCACAAAGTGAAGAAAGATTAGCAAAAGCATTAGCAATATCTCACTTAATAACAGGATATATCAAAAACTACACTGGTAGATTATCTGCAGTTTGTGGATGTGGTGTTGCAGCATCAACAGGATCAGCAGCAGGTATATCTTGGTTAATGGATGGAGATATGACTCACATAAAAGGCGCGATAGAGAATATGATAGCAAATTTAAGTGGTATGATTTGTGATGGAGCTAAAGCAGGTTGTGCACTTAAATTATCATCAGCAGCATCAGCAGCTGTTCAAAGTGCTATAATAGCAAAACAAGGATTCCATGTTCCACCTAAAAATGGAATAGTTGGGGATAGAGTAGATGAATCTATCAAAAATTTAGGTAAAGTAAGTGACGAAGGAATGCAAGTTACTGACGAAGTTATAATCGATGTAATGAACAATATAAATAAAGTTAAATAGGTTCTAATATCAAAAGATGATTTCAAAATAGAATATATACTTTAAAATAAGAGAGAGGAAAAATTTATTTTATCCTCTCTCTTATTTAATATAGCTAATTTTACTAAAAAAATAAGTTTTTGCGTATACTGAAATTATATAAGTTATTTGATATAGACAGATTTTATTAATCATTATAAAATAAATATAGTAATAAACATGGAGGATGAGAAATGGATATAGAAAAAAAAGTTTGGGAAGTATTATGTTCAGAAGAAGATTTAAATAAAAGGGTAAAAGAATTAGGTGAACAAATAACAGAAGATTATAAAGATAAAAATTTAATGGTTATATCTTTATTAAGAGGAAGTTTCGTATTTTGTGCAGACTTAGTTAGAGCAATAGATTTAAAAACAAAAGTTGATTTTATGACTACGCAAAGCTATGGAGATGGATTCTCTACTAGTGGAAATGTAGAAGTTGTAAATGATATAAAAGGAAGCTTAGAAGGATATGATGTATTAGTAGTAGATGATATAACAGATTCAGCTCTTACTATGGATTATGTTTTAAGACATTTAAAAGAAAAAAATCCAAAAAGTATAAAATCTTGTGTTTTACTTGATAAACCAAGCAGAAGAAAAGTTGAATTAGTTCCAGATTATTGTGGATTCACAATAGAAGATAAATTCGTAGTAGGTTACGGTTTAAATTATGGAGATCATTACAGAAATATACCATATGTATTTGTTGTAACTGATAAAGATAGATAATACAAATGAGGGTAATAAAATATTACCCTCATTATTCTGTAAAAAAACTCCAGAAAAACTAAAATAATAGAGTTATATTTTTAATCGTATTTCAATTTTTCAAGTCTATATCCAATTTCTCTGTTCGCAAGTTTATAGCTTTCTTCAATCATATCTTCACGACTCATAGCATTACCTAATAAAGAATCTATTGTGAGTTGGTTTCTGCCTTCAAAATATTTTTCAAGAAGTTTTTCCTCCAAATAATCTTGTGTTTTTAAATCACCTTCATGCATTATATGTTTTACATCAAAACCTGCTTTAATCAATTCTCTCCCCATGAGTATAGCACGATGACATCTTATTGGGTCTTGCATAGCGCCGAGTAAAACAATTTTATAGCCCTTAGAACAACCAACTTTTAATCTTTCTATGCCATTTTTGAAAATATCCTCTTGAATTACTTTATCAAAATCAGCATATCCTTCATCATTATAACTAACCTTAGTTTTTCTTTTTGCAGCAAATTCATCAGCCATATAAATATATGTATATCCTAATTTTCTGAGGTTAGATTGAAGTACTTCCTTGTTGTATTGAGTATTATATTTTGAATAAGGTATCCCTCTTATATCAACAATACAATTTATATTATGCTTTTTTAATATTTCTATAAACTTATCAAAAGGGTAATTAGAATGACCTAATGTATAAATTTCTATTTTAATCACATCCTTAATAGATTTTAATTATATAAATATAATACCCCAATTTTGAGATGAGATTTTGAAAAATAGAATTTTTTTTGTAAACAATGGTAATACTTATTAATACTATATAGTAAAATATTATAAGTTGTAAATTTATTGACAATTAAATAGAAAAATAATAATATTAAAATAGAAAATGAAAAAATAAATCCATTGAGAAGGAAGAGTAATTAAATTTAGGTTCGATATAGAGAGTTGAGGATGGTGGAATCTCAACAAGAAGGGATTTAACGAATGGGCCTTTTAGGAGTAAATTGAAATCTTTATGAGAGTAGACTTTACCGTGTGTTGCACGTTACAGCAATTGAGGTATGATAGTACCAATAATTAAGCGGTGTATTTTAATACACAATTTAGGTGGCAACGCGGATATAACACTTCGTCCTAGAGTTTTAGGGCGGAGTTTTTTTATTATAAAAATTAACTTAAAACGTAGAAACATTATAAGGAGATGAAAAAATGAACAAGAAAACAATATTAACAGGTGATAGACCTACTGGTAAACTACACTTAGGACATTATACAGGTTCTCTTAAAAACAGAGTAGCTTTACAAAATGAAGATAAATACGACATGTTTGTAATGGTTGCAGACCAACAAGCGTTAACTGACAATGCTAAAAATCCTAAAAAAATAGTAGATAACTTATTAGAAGTAACAATGGACTATATGTCAGTTGGATTAGACCCAGAAAAAACAACTTTATTTATACAATCTCAAGTTCCAGAATTAGCAGAACTTACAATGTACTACTTAAACTTAGTAACAGTTTCTAGATTACACAGAAACCCAACTGTAAAATCTGAGATACAACAAAAAGGATTCGGAGAAAGTATACCAGCAGGATTCTTCATATATCCAGTAAGTCAGGTTGCTGATATAACTGCATTCAAAGCTGATCTAGTTCCAGTTGGAAACGACCAAAAACCAATGATAGAACAAACTAGAGAAATAGTAAGAAGTTTCAACTCAACTTATGGTGATGTTTTAGTTGAGCCAGAAGGAATGTACCCAGAAGGAATTGCAGGAAGACTTCCAGGACTTGATGGAAAAGCTAAAATGAGTAAATCATTAGGAAATGCAATATACCTAAGTGATGATGAAGATGAAGTTAGAAAAAAAGTAATGTCAATGTTCACAGATCCAAACCATATAAGAGTTGAAGACCCAGGATGTGTTGAAAATAATGCAGTATTCACATACTTAGATGCTTTCTGTCAAGATAAAGACGCATTAGAAGAAATGAAAGCTCACTACAGACGTGGTGGACTTGGTGATGTGAAAGTTAAGAGATATTTAAACGACATATTACAAGCTGAATTAGCCCCAATTAGAGCTAGAAGAAAAGAATTAGAACAAAACCCAGATTATATATACGAAGTTCTTAAAAAAGGTAGCGAAAAAGCTAGAGCAGTAGCAGCTCAAACTTTAAGTGAAGTTAGAAATGCTATGGGAATTGAATATTTCAAAGGAATGAATTTCTAATATAATAAGTTAAAGTATAAAAAGATATAATTGCCAATATTGACGATTATATCTTTTTTAGTACGAAAAATAACTAAAAAACTTAAAAAAATTTAATAAAAAAGTTAAAAAATAATAAAATACAGCTACTAAAATTAAAATAAAGAAGAATAAGTTAACTAAAAGCGAGTATAAAATATATGATGTAGTAGAGTTGATTTATGAGAGGATGGGGTTTTGTGAAAAAGAAATTATCGAAAATTTTAATTATAGTAGCTGTTCTTGTTTTTTGTCTGCATGGTGTTAAGAAAGTGGCAAATAAATTTGGAATACATCTATTAGAAAAATCAAATATCGAGATAAATTACGAGCATGAATGGGACAATATTAGTAAGAAAGATAAAAAGATTATAAAAAAAGCGATTTCGCTAGCTAAGAAAAAAGAAAAATTAGAATATGTATGGGGTGGAAAAGGCGAAATTATGACAGAAGAAAGGCTCGATGAGCTTATTGGATATTATGGGGAGAAGCAATATCCATTAGATAAAAAAGATTACATAGGAAAGCAAGCATTTGACTGTTCTGGTCTTGTATATTGGGTTTATGAAGAGGCAAGTGGTGTAAATATAGGTTATTCTACTGCACAACAACAAGAAAATTTGGAAAAATATAAAGTAAAAGGTGACTTACAACCAGGTGATTTAATATTTACGACTAGACATGTTGTCATGTATATTGGAGACGGAAAAATTGTACAATCTAAAAATAAATTCAAATATCCAGAAGGCGGAATACATGAACAGCCAATTGGATGGTATGCCAAAGGTGTGGCATACAGACCTATTGATTACATAAATGAGCAAAATAATAAAAAATAAAAATTATTTTTGAATTTTTGATATATTATTTTAATACATATAGTATAATATAAATATGGATACATATTCTCTTCCTTCTATTTGTCAGGTTAAAAATCTAGAGAATATAATTACCATAAACATAAAAAATAGGACTATAGTTAAAATTTATTTAATAAAAATTTTAAACTATAGTTTTTTTATTTAAACGAGAATTTTAATAAGAGAGGGATATACTATGAATAATTTACAAATAAATGAGGTACTCCTAAAAAGAAAACAACAAATATTGCCATCATCAATTTTAAAAGGTGAGTTCAACCAAGATTTGAAGATTGAAGTAGCTCAGTTAAATAATGTCCTAATGAAACTGGGATATAGATTATCATATAATTTGACGCAATATTTGATGATGACAACAAAAGAATACATATTGGAAGTAAAAGTATTTTTGCTTAAAAAAATAAGAGAAATGGTTGGATATGCAAGAGAAATGAAACCTTTATTTCCGAATTTTCCACAAGTAGTATCATCTATGGATGTTGTAGATATAATAATTTTTAATATTATATATGCTGATTTAGGATTTGACAGAGATGCTTTTGATAAAGTATTAAACTTATTCGGCATAGTGGAAGATGAAATAAAGGAAGAAGATAAAAATATTAGTTCAAATTTAAAAGTAATAGATATCGCCTCATTAGAAGATTTACAAAATTTAATTATAGATATGATCAATTCGAAAACTGTTTATAGTAAACAAGATAAAGAAGATTTAGAAGTACTCTTTGAATATTATACTTTTGATATAAAACAAATTTTACCTGAAAAAATATATTTTAAAGAAAATATGGTATATATAATTAAATTGTTTGTAGTCAAAGGTGTTGATATAAAAGAATTTAGTTATTTATTAAAAACATACACCGATATACTCAGACTAGCCGTAGAATTATCAGATGGAGACACATCTTTATCACAAAAAACACGTTTTAAAAATTTCACAAGAAGAGAAAGAAAAATATTGCTACAGCTATTTGATAACTGCAAAGTTAATTTAGAAGATATGCTAAGACATAGACAAATGTACTTAAGACTTGGGGAAAAAATACATCCAGGAGAATATAGAGAAAAATATCCTAAAGCATTTAAGGCCTTTGATATGCTTCGAAATAATGAAGATGAAATCAAACGAAACACATTTAATCACAAAAAAGAAATGTATTTTAAAAATAGGGATATATCGAAAATATTAGAAGTATTAGAAAGTCGACCTGGAGAATTTGCAAGGAGTTTAAATAGAGTATTAACGTCAAGCGAAAACTTAAAAGAAGATTCGTTTAAAATAATAGATAGATTTATAAAACTAGCAGACAATGTTCCAATAGCAACATTATTATCACTACAAGAATATTTTTTACATAGAAACGATTTAGAATCATACAGAGTATTTTACCCAAAAGGAAATATAAGCAAGGTCTACGCATTAGAAAATAATTTACAAGAATTAGATGAAAATTTATGCTCTTATGCAGCAACTTCTATACAAAATAAAATAATAGAAATACTATCTAAAAAAGAACCTTTAGGAAAAGTATTCATAGATAAAAGCTTAGAAAAATACGTAGCGCCTTTAAAAATGAGAGACACTTCAAAAACACTTATGCCAATCGAAAGGGGTACTAGAATAGATATAGAAAATAAAAAAATAAGATTATTTCTACATTGGGTTGAAAATACAAGAAATACAGATTTGGACTTGAGTATAGTATTATACGATGAAGATTTTTATGAAATAGATGATGTATCTTATATGAATTTAAAAACTAATGGATGCGTTCATTCTGGGGATGTCAGAAGTGCCCCAGCACCAAAAGGTGGAACAGAATATGTGGACATAAATTTAGATAAAATAAATGAACAATGTAGATATATTTCAGTATGCATAAATGCATATACTCACGAAAAATTTTATGAACTACAAGAATGTTTTGTAGGATATATGGATTTAAACAAAAAATTGAAAACTCCATATAACCCCTCATGTGTAAAGTTTAAGGCTGATTTAACATCAGAAACTACAGTATCACTTCCATTTATAATCGACATAGCATCGAATCAAATAGTATGGTGTGATATAGAATATACATCATTAGGAGATATAAATAATATAATTACTAACTCAAATAGAAATACAATGGTAGTAAAAAGTATATTAGACACATATAAACCGAAGATGGAAAAATTAGCGAGATTAAATGCAATTGCAAGGGGAGTAGTGGTAGATGATATATCTGAAGCAGATATTATATTTACTGATAAAAAAGAAAATTTGGTAGATGTAATACAAAATGCTAGGATAATAACTCCATTTGATACAGAGATAATATCGTCTGAACTGTTATAAATAAAAATCAGTATAGCATTATTAAAGTTATTTTATTAAGCTATACTGATTTTTTATATTACATCTCAGTGATAAGCTCTGTTAATCTTTCTAAAAGGTGAAAAACTGCAAAGAAAGTTGTTTCAAATTTTATATAATCAAGGATATTTTCGTCCCATAGAATCTTAATTTCAGCTGGGAAATCGCCATCTGGTTTGTAGAATAAAAACTTTACAGGAAGAAAGTCAAATATATTTATTATATAACCTATATCTGCCTCATTTATTTTTTTACCATCTAATTTTTCACAGGCGATATCTAGGCATTCAAAGTTATCTGAAAAGAAAGTTTCATACTTTTGAAACATAGTATTTTGACTATTAGTATTACCACCATAAACAGTACCTTTTAGACTATTAGGAGTACACCATTTTCCTGATAGAGATAGATTTTCTTTTGAATGATCAAATAAATCTAGAATAGACATAATTTCATTATATCCAGCAGAAACATAATCATTTTTAGAAAATTTTTTAATAGCACCTGTTTTTCGGTTTAATTGATAATTTTGTCCTATGAATTTGATATAAAGATAATCTTTATCTAAGTTTAAATTGAATTTCTTGGCTATTTTTTCATGATCCCATTGTGGAAATGATAAAATAGCATTTTCTGCTTGGATTTCATAATTAGACTTCTTTTGCATATAAATATCCCCCTCTGAAGTAAATTTAAATAACTTATATTTTTATAGTATTGAATTTCAAAGATTCATGCAATATTTTAATGGAGTTATAGAATTAATAAATTAAAGTAGACAAATAAAGTAGACAAATATGGTTTACTATGATAAACTTTAAAATAAACACAGGTTTATCGTAATAAACTAAAAAGGGGGATTAAAATGTTATTAGAAAATTTATTTAGTAACGTATTAGATATGAGTATAACTGCAAGTTATGTAGCAATTGCAGTTATAGTTATTCGTTTCATAATAAAAAAAGCACCAAAGAGTTTTTCTTTTGCTATTTGGATACCAGTTTTATTTAGACTAGTGTGTCCGATCTCGTTTATCTCAAATCTAAGCGTATTTAACTTTATTAATAGGGATAGTTTTAGAAAAATAGAGGGAGTTTCACAAAGTATAACAGTAAATAATACAATTTCAAATATCAGAAGTGGACAAGTTTCAGACAATATAGCAGGGAATGCTGTTACTAATATTGCTAACAATACAACCATATCACAAGGGATCGGAAACAATTTTATGTACTTAGTTTCAATTTTATGGATGATAGGGATTCAGATTTTAATTGTGTATTTTATCGTATCTTACATAAAAACATATTCCAGAATAAAAACGGCGACTTTGTACAATGAAAATGTATACGAAAGTGATCAAATAGATACGGCATTTGTATTTGGATTAATTAAGCCCAAAATTTACATACCAGTAAATTTGACAGAAAGCGAAAAAATCTACATAATCGAACATGAAAAGGTACATATAAAAAGAAAAGATTATGTGACGAAGATAATAGCCTTCTTGATTTTGATAATTCACTGGTTTAATCCAATTATGTGGATAAGCTTTATACTTATGACAAGAGATATGGAAATGTCATGTGATGAAAGAGTAATGAAAAATTTAGGCGAAGATATAAAGACAAACTATAGTTATTCACTTCTAAACTTGGCAGTGAATAAAGGCAATACATTTAATATTCCTCTTTCGTTTTCTGAAAATAACATTAAATCTAGAATAGAAAATGTTTTAAATTATAAAAAACCAAAAAAATGGTTTATTTTAATAATTGCTTTAGCAATAGTAGCTTCCACAGTATTTTTAATATCCAACCCTAAAAATAATGACGTAGATAACTCAAAATCGTTAATTCAAAATATACAAACACTAAAAGAAGAGAGTCAGAACAGAAATGTATTAATTAAAAATATTGGAGATATAACAGACTTTAAATGGGATTATGTATATAGTTTCGAACCATATACATCAAAAGAAAATATAGAAAAAGCGATAGGGTTTAAATCAGATAAAATAAAAGAAAGTGTAAATGAGGGGACAAATCAAGTTATTTTTACAAAGGGTAAGGAGGTAGTTTGTTATATTTATGGATACCCAGATGATAGTGTATATTTCGATTTTAGTAGTTTATATAATTATTATAGTATTTCAAATAAATATGCGGATGTATTATCTATGGATTTAGTTAAATATATACGATTATCGAGCAAAGGAAATCATCCATTTTTGTTAACTCAATTTGATAATTTACAGATGTCATATATGATAGAAGCATCTCAAAAACAAGTTGCGAGTGTCCAAAAGGCAAAAGACAATTATAACTACGACAAGGTATTTATTGTGAATAATAATATAGCAATTGAAAAGAAAAATGTATCAAAAGAGGAAATAGCTAAGATTCTATATGAAGAAAATATTAGATTAAAAATATATTTCAACGAAGATGGAAAAAGTATGATATCAGATTATAGAATAAAAAATATTAAACTAGATAAAATAAAAAATAATAATAACTTTGTTGTAGCAATGGATTTTGATTTACAATATGCAAAAGGATATGAAAAATACGATGCAGGAAACGGAACACCGGCAAGTAATAGATGGACTGTTGATAAGTATAATTTATTAAATATAGAAAAACTAGATAAAGATATTTATTTAATAGAGGAAACTTATACTGGCTAGTATCAACAGATCTTCATTCATGAGAAATATAAAAATTAATTAAAATAAGGGGTGTTGCAAAATAGTTTTTACACTATTCTGTGATACCCCCTTTTAATTTTTAATAACTAATATTGACAGTTGATGAAATAATCTGAGTATTTAACTAATAATGCAGAACTATTTCTAAATCCGTCATATATGTGTTTACTAATGATTGTTTGTAGTGCTTCAACATCTTTTTTAGTAAGTGCATCAAATATCATACAATGCTCTTCGTATAATTTTTGAATATTATTTTCACCCTGTAGATTTATTAAAGAACGAAATCTTTCATAATGTTGATTCATTCCAAGTATCATATTCCATATATTTTCTTTACCAGCGATGTGGAAGATTAATTTGTGGAAACTATTATCATACTTTATAAAATCATTTACGGAATCTTCACTATCAGCAGTATTTAATAAAAATATTTTCTGTTCATTTAAATTGAATTTTAATCTCAACTCATCTGCTTCAGTAAGTGAATTTGCTAAATCTTTTAATATAGATAACTCAACAACTTTACGAACATAAAGCACATCTGAAATTTGATTTATATCCATTAGTGAAACGAAAGTACCGACATGAGGTTTTACTTCAAGTAATCCTTCGTTTGATAAAGCTTTAAATGCATCACGTACAGGTGTACGAGATACATTGTATTTAGATGCGATATCTGTCTCACTTATAGCACTTCCAGGAATTAATTTAAGACTTAAAATGTCATCTCTTAAGCCTTTATAAACTATATTTGATGAAGCATTATTTTTTTTAATTGACATCTAAATTATACCCCTACTTTATTTAGTATTTATTTTAGTAATTTCAAGAATATTATATTTTATTCAAACTACTCTTTGCAAATTCTAGCATATTATCACTTGTAATGTCAAATTTACTGTAATTGTAATATAAATAAAAGTCTAATACAAAAAAATTAGAAATATAATAATTAAAAAAATATGGAAAATATTTTAAGAAAATTAGAAAAAATATAAAATTCCAATGCGCTTGTATACAAATAAAAAATAAATTATTGAAAAAAATAAAAAAAATATACTTTTTTAAATATGGAAAACTCAATAAGGAGAATGTTTTCACGAGACGAAAGTTAAAAAGCAAACCATAGCTGAGAAAAAATATAAAAAAATATATTTACAACTTGTATACAAGTATGGTAATATTACCTTGTTATTTAAATAACATAATCGATTAGCAAGTTATTTGCAAAATAAAATCATAATCAGTATATGTTAAAAAGAAATTAACATATATGATTAATTGAAAATAATAACTATAAAAATTACATATGAAAGTGAAAAAGTAAAATTTATAATTCATTAAAAAATGAAGAACTGTTAGAAAATAAGATATTGAAAAATTATGAAGTAAGAAATTAGAAAATAATTTTATTGGGGGATTTAAAATGGACTTACAAAAACAAGGCAGTATGGGATTTGAAAATAATAGTGTATCAACAAAATCTTTTGGTTTAAAAGATAAAGTAGGATATTTATGTGGGGATTTAGGAAACGATTTCACATTTATATTTGCAAGTATGTATTTAATGATATTTTACACAAATGTATGGGGTATTAGCCCATCACTAGTTGGAACTTTATTCTTAGTATCAAGATGTATAGATGCATTTACAGATGTTACAATGGGACGTATCGTTGATAAATGCAAAACAACAAAAGACGGTAAATTCAGACCATGGATAAAAAGAATGGCAGGACCAGTTGCATTAGCAAGTTTCTTAATGTATCAATCTAGTTTAGCTGGAGCATCAATGACAGTTAAAGTTATAGTAATGTTCGCTACTTATATATTATGGGGATCAATATGTTATACAGCAATAAATATACCTTATGGTTCAATGGCATCAGCTATGACAGATGTACAAGAACAAAGGGCAGCACTTTCAACTTGGAGAAGTTTAGGAGCTAATTTCGCATCAATAATCATAGGATCAATAGTACCTCAAATTATATATTATGCAGATGCAAACGGTAACCAGATAGTTAGTGCAAGTAAATTTACTTTAGTAGCAGGAATATTCTCAATATGTGCACTATTATGCTACATGATTTGTTATACATTAACTACTGAACGTATTAAATTAGAACCAACTCAAAAAGAAGAAAACGTATCTTTAGCAGAAACATTTAAAACAATAATTTCAAATAGAGCTTTATTAGCAATAATAGGGGCTGCAATAGTATTATTACTTAGCCAATTTATGGGTCAAACAATGAATCAATATTTATTTGCAAGTTATTTCAAAAATATAAATGCATTATCATCACTTAGCATGGTAGGTTTACCATTAAGTTTAGGATTAGCTACAGTATCTGGTGTAATAGCGAGTAAATTTGGTAAAAAAGAATTCTCAGCATTTGGGATGTTTTTAGCAGCAGCATGTTATGGAATAGCATACTTCATGAAACTTACAAATCCATGGATATTCATAGGACTATATGTTTTAGCAGGGATAGGAGTAACAGGATTCAATATGTTCATATGGGCACATATAACAGATGTTATAGATTATAATGAAGTTAAATTCGGGGAAAGAAATGACGGAGTTATATACGGAGTTTACTCATTCTCTAGAAAAATAGGACAAGCATTAGCTGGTGGTCTTGGAGGATATGCATTAGGATTCATAGGGTTTAATGCAGCAGCTCAAGAACAAACAACACAAGTTTTAGACGGTATATATGCATTAGCAACATTATTCCCAGCAGTATGTTATGGAATAGTAGCTTTAATAATGTTATTAGGTTATCCTTTAAGCAAAAAAGTTATAGCTGAAAATGGAAGAATATTAGCAGAAAAAAGAGCTAATCACTAAAATAAAATAGGTCAATATATATTAACATAAAACAAAATAACATTAATTATTTAGTTAATACTATCTTATAGCTAGTACTATCTCTATGGAGAGGTACTAGCTATGAGATATAAAAAGAAAATACAGAAAATTTAAAAAGAGTTAGGAGAATTTTATGAAATTATCATTTCGTTGGTATGGAGAAGACGACAAAGTAACATTACAAAATATAAGACAAATACCTGGTATGGATTCTATAGTAACAGCTGTTTACGATGTTCCAGTTGGTGAAGTATGGAGCAGAGAATCTATAGCTACATTAAAAAAACAAGTAGAAGATGCTGGATTAAACTTTGATGTAATAGAAAGTATACCAGTTCACGAAGATATAAAACTTGGAAAACCAAGTAGAGATAAATACATAGAAAATTACTGTGAAAACATAAGAAGAGTTGCTGAAGCTGGAGTTAAATGTATATGCTACAACTTCATGCCGGTATTCGACTGGACAAGAACTCAATTAGACCATGAATTAGAAGATGGTTCAACTTCTTTAGTTTACTATCAAGAACAAGTTGACAAAGTTAACCCATTAGAAAGTGATAGTGACTTAACACTTCCAGGTTGGGATGCTTCTTATACTAGAGAAGAATTAAAAAGTGTAGTTGCTGAATACAATGCAATGAGCGAAGATGATTTATGGAATAACTTACAATATTTCTTAGAAAAAATAATACCAGTTGCTGCTGAATATGACGTTAATATGGCTATACATGAAGATGATCCATGCTGGAGTATATTCGGATTACCAAGAATAATAACTTGTGAAGAAAACTTAGACAGATTCTTAAAATTAGTTGATGACAAACACAATGGTATAACTTTATGTGCAGGTTCATTAGGATGTTCAAATCAAAATGATGTTGTAAAAATGGCAGCTAAATATGCAGCTATGGGAAGAATACATTTCGTTCATATGAGAAATGTACAAATACTAGACAATGGATTTGAAGAAAGAGCTCACTTATCTTCTTGCGGAAGCTTAGATATGTATGCAATAATGAAAGCACTATATGATAATGGATTTAGAGGATATATAAGACCAGACCACGGAAGAATGATATGGGGAGAAACTGGTAGAGCTGGATATGGACTATACGATAGAGCATTAGGTGCTACTTACTTAAATGGTTTATGGGAAGCTATAGAAAAAGCTGATAAAAATAAATAAAGAACTTATAAAGAAAATACTTAATATGATAAAGTTTAAATAATTATTTAAGCTAAAAACTTAAATTAAAATAAATTATAAAAAATAAAATGGGATTATGTGGAGGAATTAAAATGAAACTACCTTTTCAAATAGATTTAAACGATAAAGTTGTTGTTATAACAGGAGCGGGAGGACTAATATGTTCTGCTTTCGCTGAAGCAATGGCTATGTGTGGAGCAAAAGTTGCTTTACTAGACTTAAATGAAGAAGCAGCTAAAAAATATGCAGATGAAATAGTTGCTAAAGGATATAAAGCTAAAGGTTACAAATGTAACGTTTTAGAAAAAGACAGCTGTGAAGCTGCAAGAGCTGAAATATTAAAAGATTTCGGAACTTGCGATATATTAATAAACGGTGCTGGAGGAAATAATCCAAAAGCTACAACTGATGATGAATACTTCATGCCAGAACATTTAAATGAAATGAAAACTTTCTTTGATTTAGATCCTCAAGGAGTATCTTTCGTATTTAACTTAAACTTCATGGGTACATTAATACCTACTCAAGTTTTCGCTATGGATATGATGAACAAAAAAGGTGCAAGCATAATAAACATATCTTCAATGAATGCTTATTCACCACTTACAAAAATACCAGCATACAGTGGAGCTAAATCTGCTATATCAAACTTCACTCAATGGTTAGCAGTTCACTTCTCAAAAGTTGGTATACGTTGCAATGGTATAGCACCAGGATTCTTCTCAACTAAACAAAATGAAAAATTATTATGGAATGAAGATGGAACTCCAACTGCAAGAACTGAAAAAATATTAGCTGGAACTCCAATGGGTCGTTTCGGTGAATTAGAAGAATTAATAGGTTCTTTATTATTCTTAACTTGTGAAGAAGCTTCAGGATTCGTAAATGGAACTGTAATACCAGTAGATGGTGCTTTCGCAGCATACTCAGGTGTTTAAGGTATAAGTTTATAATTTAGAAAATAAGATATTTCTTTATATGGTTTTGATATTTAACAATTTAAATATCAAACTATATAAAGAAAAAATAATAATATAGATATATTACGAGGAGTATAGGACACATGATAAATGTAGATTTAAGAAAACAACCTTATAACCTTGATGATGAAGGGGTAAAATGGGTTGAAGAAACTATAAAATCAATGACTTTAGAAGAAAAAATAGGTCAATTATTCATAAACATGGGTGCAAGCAGAGATGAAGAATACTTAAAAGGTGTTCTTGATAATTACCACATAGGTGGAGTTCGTTACAACCCAGGAAAAGCTGAAGAAGTATATGAACAAAATAAAATACTTCAAGAAAACAGTAAAATACCTCTATTAATAGCTGCAAATACTGAAATGGGTGGTAATGGAGCTTGTACAGATGGAACTTATATAGGTAATGAAGTTAAAATAGCTGCAACTAATGATAAAAGATACGCTTATGAAATGGGGAGAGTATCTGGCGTAGAAGCAGCTGCTATAGGATGTAACTGGAGTTTTGCTCCAATAGTTGATATAAACAGAAACTGGAGAAACCCAATAATATCTACAAGAACTTGGTCAGCTGATGTTGAACAAACTCTAGAGTTATCTCTTGAATATATGAGAGGAATAATGGAAAGTGGAATCGCCCCAGCAGCAAAACACTTCCCTGGAGATGGTATAGATGAAAGAGATCAACATTTATCTTTCGCTCCTAACTCATTATCAGTAGAAGAGTGGGATGCAACATTCGGAAGAGTATACAGCGGATTATTTGAAGCAGGTCTTCCATCAATAATGGCTGGTCATATAGCATTACCAGAGTATGTTAAATACTTCAACCCAGAAGCAACTACTCAAGAAATATATATGCCTGCCACATTAAGTAAATATGTATTAACAGATTTATTAAGAGGAAAAATGAAATTCAACGGTTTAGTTGTAACAGATGCTTCTCATATGGTTGCTATGACTTCAGCTATGAAACGTAGTGAAATGTTACCAACTGCAATAGCTGCTGGTTCTGACTTATTCTTATTCTTCAATGATCCAGACGAAGACTTCGAGTGGATGATGGAAGGATACAAAAATGGAATAATAACTGATGAAAGATTAGAAGAAGCTTTAACTAGAATATTAGGAACAAAAGCTGCTTTAGGTCTTCACAAAAAAGCTAAAACAGAAATACTTCCAGAAAAAGAAGTTGCAATGGCTAAAATAGGTTTAGAAGAAAACAAAGCTATAGCTAAAGAAGTTTCTGACAAAGCTATAACTTTAGTTAAAAACACTCAAGATGTATTACCAATAGCACCAGAAAAAACTAAGAGAGTTTTACTTGTTGAAGCAAAAGGATTCGATGGTGGATTCGGTAAATTCATAGAAATAATGGGTGGAGCTAAAAAGAAACCAGTTGAAATAGTTAAAGAATTATTAGAAGCTAAAGGATTCGACGTAGAAATATGGGAATCTCCAATAGATAAAATAATGAAACTTCCAAAAGAAGAAATGGCTCAAGCTTTAGGAAATGTATATGCTGGTAAGAGACCAATAGCTGAATTAACAAGCAAATATGATTTAATAATCAATATAGCTAACGTTAATGCAAGTGTTGACCAAAGATTACAATGGCCACCAAGTAAAGGTACTCCAGATATACCATTCTACGTAAACGAAATACCAACAATATTCATTTCAGTTAAGTGTCCATTCCACTTAGCTGATGTACCACAAGTTAAAACTTACATAAATACTTATGATGATAATCAACAAACATTAGAAGCATTAGTAGAAAAACTTGTAGGAAACACAGAATTTAAAGGTATAAGTCCAGTAGATGCATTCTGTGGATTTGGAGATACTCGTTTCTAATTAAAACTATCGAGTTTAAGTATAAAATAATATGTTTAGGGTGTAGTTTTATACTACATCCTAATTTGATATAAAGGAGCAGATATGGGATATTTTGATTACACAAAAGAAAAAGATTTTTTAATATGTATAGATTCAGATGGTTGTGCAATGGACACTATGAATTCAAAACATTTTAATTCATTTGGACCTGAATTTGTAAAATCATATGATTTAGAAGAATATAAAGAAGAAGCTTTAGAATACTGGAATAAAATAAATTTATTTACAGGAACTAGAGGTATAAACAGATTCAAAGGTTTAGCAATGGCTGTTAGAGAAATGAGCAACCGCAAAGGAATAAAATTTGATGGTTTAGAAGAATTTGAAAATTGGGTAGAAAATGCACCACAATTATCAAATCCAGCGTTACTTGAAAAATGCCAAGAAAAAAGAAATGAATGTATGGAAAGGGCATTATTATGGAGTATACATGTAAACTTATCAATAGTTGAAGCACAAGATAATGATATGCCTTTTGAAAATGTTAAGGAAGCTATGGATGAATTATGCAAAGATGCTGATTTAACTGCTGTTTCTTCTGCAAATGGACAAGCTGTTGAACATGAGTGGACAAAACATGAAATAAAAGATTGCTGCAGAGTACTACTTTGCCAAGAAGCTGGTTCAAAAGCTTATTGCATAGAACAACTTCTTAAAAAAGGATATGACAAAGATAAAGTTCTTATGGTTGGAGATGCACCAGGTGATAAAAAGGCTGCATTAGATAACGGAGTAAGATTCTATCCAATAATAGTTAATAAAGAAGGATTTAGCTGGAAAAGATTAAAAGAAGAAGCTAGTAAAAAATTATTTGCTGGTGAATTTGATGATATTTACCAAGCACAGCTAATAAAAGAATTTGAGGAAGCTTTAGGGATATAACTAAAATTATTAAAAATATAAAAAGACTATCAAAAATAAAGTAGAAAAAACTTAAAAATATTAAGGGGAATATATTACAACCAGAGGAGATACAATATGAAAAACTTTATGGATAAAGATTTTCTTTTATCAAACGAAATATCTAAAAAATTATATCATGACTTTTCAAGCAATATGCCAATAATAGATTACCATTGTCATATAAATCCACAAGAGATAGCAGAAGACAAAAAATTTGAGAATATAACTCAGGTTTGGCTAGGTGGAGACCATTATAAATGGAGACAAATGCGTTCAAATGGTGTAGAAGAAAAATATATAACTGGAGATGCAACAGATAGAGAAAAATTCCAAAAATGGGCAGAAACTTTAGAAAAAGCAATCGGAAACCCTCTTTACCACTGGAGTCATCTAGAGTTACAAAGATACTTTGGATTCTATGGAAATCTTAATGGAGATACTGCAGAAGAAGTTTGGAATATATGTAATGAAAAATTAAAAACTATGTCTGCTAGAAGCATAATGAAAGATTCTAATGTTGAATTAATATGCACAACAGATGATCCAATAGACGATTTAAAATATCATATAGCTATAAAAGAAGATGAGACTTTTGATATAAAAGTTCTTCCAACATGGAGACCGGACAAAGCTATAGCTATAGAAAAAGTTGATTTTGTTGACTATATAGCAAAATTATCAGAAGTAAGTGAAATAGAAATAAACTCTTTTGATACTTGGAAACAAGCTATAACTAAACGTATAGAATTTTTCAATGAAGTAGGGTGTAGAATAAGTGACCACGGTTTACTATACATACCTTATGTAGATGCTGATGAAAAAACAGTCGATGAAATATTTAAAAAACGTCTTGATGGCGGGATTCTTACAGAAAATGAAGAATTACAATATAAAACTGCTTGTATGTTATACTGCGGTGCAGAATACAGCCGTCTTGGATGGGCTATGCAATTACACTTTGGTGTTACAAGAGATAATAATACAAAAATGTTTAATAAATTAGGGGTAGATACTGGATTTGACGGTATATATAACAGAGTTTCGATAGACCAATTATCATCGTATTTAAATGCATTAAATAAAGAAGATAATCTACCAAAAACTATATTATATAGCTTAAACCCAGTTGATAATGCAGCTATTGGAACATTAATTGGATGCTTCCAAGAAGCTGGTGTGTGTGGAAAAATACAACAAGGTTCTGCTTGGTGGTTCAACGACCACAAAACAGGAATGATAGAGCAAATGACTTCATTAGCAAATCTAGGTTTATTAGGAAACTTCATAGGAATGCTAACTGATTCAAGAAGTTTCTTATCATATACTAGACATGAATATTTCAGAAGGATTATGTGCGAGCTTATTGGGGGATGGGTTGCTAACGGTGAATATCCAAACGATGAAAAAGTCTTAGAAAGAATGATAAAAAATATATCTCATGATAATGCATTAAATTATTTCGGATTCTAAGAAAAATATACGTTAAATTATAAATAAGGGAGATTAATCATGATAAAAATAAATACATTAAGAGCATTAAAAGAATGTGGTGTTGTAGCAGTAGTTCGTGGAAACTCTAAAGAGGTTGGTGTTGAAATATCAAAAGCATGTGTAAAAGGTGGAGTTAAAGCATTAGAAGTAGCTTATACAAATAAATTTGCTAACGATATAATAAAAGAATTATGTGAAATATACGAAGGTCAAGATGATGTAGTAATAGGAGCAGGAACAGTTTTAGATGCTGAAACTGCTAGAGCAGCTATGTTAGCTGGAGCAAAATATATAGTATCGCCAGCTTTCGATTTAGAAACAGCGAAAATTTGTAATAGATATAAAGTTCCATATTTACCAGGAATAATGACTATAAACGAAATAATAACTGCTCATGAAGCTGGTGTAGATTTCGTGAAATTATTCCCAGGAAGTGCATTTGGCCAAGGTTATGTAAAAGCTATAAAAGGGCCACTTCCATATGCAAATATAATGGTAACTGGTGGAGTTAATATAGACAACATAGACAGCTGGATAAAAGCAGGTGTTGATGCAGTTGGAATAGGTGGAGAATTAAATAAACTTGGAGAAGAAGGAAAGTTCGAAGAGATAACTGCTGTATGTGAACAATACATGGCTAAATTAAATGAAGCTAGAGGTTGCTAATATGAAAGTTGCTGGTTTTGGAGAAATAATGCTTAGACTTTCAACAGATGTAGGCAAAATGATTTTACAAAGTGATAGATTTAATGTAAATTATGGTGGAGGAGAGGCAAATGTGCTTATTTCTCTATCACACTTTGGGATAGATACAAAAATGATAACTTCTGTTTCAAATGATGACATTGGAAAAAGTATACTTAGATATCTTAGAAGTTACGATATAGATACAGAATTTGTTACTTTAAGTGACCATAGAACAGGTATATATTATCTTCAAGTCGGAAGTGGAATAAGATCATCAAAAGTAATATATGATAGAGATAACTCAGCTTTCTGTAATATGAAAGTTGGAGATATTGATATAGCTAAGGCATTAGAAGATGTAGATGTATTCCATTTTTCTGGAATAACATTAGCGCTTTCAAATGACCTTAGAGAATTATTAATGCAAATGCTAGCATATTGTAAAGAACATAACATAATGGTAAGTTATGATTCAAATTACAGAGCAAAATTGTGGTCTTTAGAAGAAGCTAGAGAAGCAACACTTAAAGTACTACCATATGTAGATATACTATCAGCTGGGATATTAGATGCTGAAAATATACTACTTATGAATTGTGAATTAGAAGATAACCATGAGAAACTAAAATACTATTATGATGAAATTACAAAAACTTACCCGAACATCAAACATATATTTTCATCACATAGAGATATTGAGTCATCTTCAGTAAACAAGCTACAATGCAACTACTATACTGATGGAATATTATACTTATCTAATAAAATAAATATAGATAGTATAGTAGACAGAGTTGGTGGAGGAGATGCATTAAGTGCAGGAATAATATATTCTATAATAAACAATAAAGACCCTAAATATGTTTGTGAATTTGCAACATGTGCATCTGCATTAAAACACAGTATCCTAGGTGACGCTAACTTAGTTGAACTTAGTGATGTTGAAAGATTAATGTATGAAGGCGTTGGAAAAATCGCTAGATAATAAAAAAAGTATCGAAAGTAAATTACCTTCGATACTTTTTTTAATTATCCTCTTAAATCGTTCATTAATTGAGTTTTAGCAGCAGTTTTTTCATCTTTCATTTTAACTACTTTTGCTGGTGAACCGGCAACAACAGCGCCTGGTTCAACGTCTTTTGTAACAACAGAACCAGCGGCAACAACAGCACTTTTACCAATTCTGACACCTTCTAATATTACACAGTTAGCACCGATAAGAACATCATCTTCAACTATAACTGGAGTTGCTGAAGGTGGTTCAAGAACACCAGCAACAACTGAGCAAGCTCCCAAGTGAACATTTTTACCTAATATTCCTCTAGCGCCAACAACAGCATTCATATCTACCATAGTTCCTTCGCCTATAACAGCGCCGATGTTTATAACAGCACCCATCATTACAACAGCATTTTTTTCTATAGTAACCATGTCTCTTATTATAGCACCTGGTTCTATTCTAGCGTCTATACCTAACATATCTATCATTGGAATAGCAGAGTTTCTAGCAGAATTTTCAACATACATATCAGTTATTTGATCTTTTATAGGAGCGATAGCATCCATTATAGTTTTATAATCACCTATTAAAGTGTATTCCCCATTATTTCCGAAAACTTTGAAACTTTCTGCTTTAGCTATTTCAGCAGTAGTAGAAACATAGACTTTAACTGGTGTTTGTTTTTCAGCATCTTTTATAAATTTGGCAATTGCATAAGCATCGTTTAAATCTAACATTTCAATCTCCTTTAAAACTTTCTTTATATATTTTTATAACGCATAGGAAATTATAATCAGCTTTAGATTGTGTATAAATATAATTTTCGTTAATGCGTTTCAAAAAAGTCTACATTAACTTAATAATATTTAAATGAAGACTTTTTTATTTATAGTTTTGTATAACTCATGTTTATAGTGATATTAATCTAATTTATGAATATAAATTTAACCTAACATATCGTCCATATTGTAGAAACCAGATTCTTGGTTTACCAAATATTTTGCTGCTGCTATAGCACCTTCAGCAAATACATTTTTTGAACGAGCAGAGTGGTTTATTTCTAAAATTTCGTCGTTTCCAGCAAAGATAGCACTATGTTCACCGACTATAGTTCCACCTCTTACTGCATGTATTCCTACTTCATTTTGTTGTCTTTTACCTGTACGACCATGTCTTCCATATATAAATTCAGATTGTTCTCTGATTTCCTTAACAGCATTTGCAATCATTACAGCAGTACCGCTAGGAGAGTCGACTTTTTTATTGTGATGTTTTTCGATTATTTCTATATCAAAGTTAGCTAAGTTTTTAGCAGCTTCTTTTACTAATTTAAGTAGAATGTTTACACCTAGTGACATGTTGAATGATAAAAATACAGGAATTTGTTTAGCAGCTTCATGTATTTTTTCCATTTCTTCATCGTTATATCCAGTAGTAGCAAGAACTACAGGAGTTTTAGTTTTTAAACAATACTCTAATATACCATCTAAAGCAAGTGGATTAGAGAAGTCTATAACCACATCAGAATCTTCCTTTACATCAGCAAAACTTGAGTAAGTGTTGAATCCATCAACATCGTGGTGTTTTGGACTAATACCGGCAACAAGTTCTAATTCTTCATCATCTGCTACACATTTTGTCAATACTTGCCCCATTGTTCCGCTGTATCCATTTATTATAACTTTCAATGTTATACCCCCTAATTAAGTTTCATTTATTTCAGGGAAGAATCAAATTAGATTCTTCCCTGTTTAAATTAAGCTTGTTATTTATTTTACTTCAAGTCCAGCATTTATTAATTCTTGTTTTAATACTTCTAAGTTTTTAGGATTCATTTCACCAAGAGGTAATCTTAAGTGACCAACATCAAATCCTAATAAGTTTAATGCAGTTTTTACTGGAACTGGATTTACTTCTATAAATAAAGCATCTATAAGAGCTTTTAGTTCTAGTTGTATTTTGCAAGAACCTTTAACATCACCGTCTAAGAATTTTGCAACTAAGTCATGAGTTTGGCGTGGACAAACATTAGCTAAAACTGATATAACACCGCTACCACCTAATGATAATAATGGAGTTATAGAGTCGTCATTTCCAGAATAGATTGCAAAATCATCTGGAACTAATCTAGCTACTTCAGCAACTTGAGCTATATCACCACTAGCTTCTTTTATAGCAACTATGTTTTTACATTCGTTAGCTAATTCAGCAACTAAATCTGGAGCTATGTTAACTCCTGTTCTAGAAGGAACATTGTATAAAATTATTGGTAGATCAACAGCATCAGCTATAGCTTTGAAGTGAGCTTTTAGACCAGTTCTATTAGCTTTGTTGTAATATGGAGTGATTATTAATAAAGCATCAGCCCCCATATCTTGAGCACCTTTAGCTAAACTAAGTGAATGTCTAGTATCATTTGTACTAGCACCAGCGATAACTGGTATTCTTTTGTTTACTGTATCGACGATGCATTTAATAACGTCTAGTTGTTCTTCATCTGTCATAGTACTAGCTTCCCCTGTAGTACCAGTAGCAACTATTGCATCTGTTCCGTTAGCTATGTGGTATTCAACTAATTCTTTTATTTTTTCAAAATTTGGTGTGTTATCTTCGTTAAATGGTGTTACTAATGCAACTGCAGAACCTGTAAATATCATATATATCTCCCCTTTTTTATATATTCAATATTCTTATTTTAATTCATTAAATTTAAGAACTAATGTTACATTTAATTAGTTTCGTAACGATTAAACATTTACTTTAATTAAGTTTATAAGTTTATAATAAGTTATTTTTTATTTCTTTCATTAAATATTTTTTAAACTAAATCATTTTTAACTAATAATTCAGCGATTTGTACTGCATTTGTAGCAGCACCTTTTCTGATATTGTCAGCAACTACCCATAAGTTGATTCCATTATCAACACTGAAGTCTCTTCTTATTCTACCAACGAAAACTTCGTCATGCCCTTCAGCATCTACAGCAAGAGGGTACTCATCTTTAGCTGGGTTATCAACTAATACAACACCTTCAGTATTTTTGATTGCTTCAACAACATCTTCAAGTTCAAATGGTTTATTAAATTCAACATTTATTGATTCACTATGAGCACCTCTAACTGGAACTCTAACAGTAGTAGCAGTAACTTTTATGCTATCATCATTAAATATTTTTTTAGTTTCATTTATCATTTTCATTTCTTCTTTTGTATAGCCGTTATCCATAAATACATCGATATGTGGTAAACAGTTAAAAGCTATTGGATGAGGATAGAATTGATTTGGTTTTCCAGCAATTCCGTCTTCTAAGTCTTTAACACCTCTAACACCTGAACCAGAAACAGCTTGGTAAGTTGAGAATACTATTCTTTTTAAACCATATTTTTCATATAAAGGTTTAAGAGGAACCATAGCTTGTATTGTAGAGCAGTTAGGATTAGCTATTATACCTTTTTTGATTTCTTTTATAGCTTCTGGATTAACTTCTGGTACTATAAGTGGTACATCAGGATCCATTCTCCATTGAGCTGAATTGTCTACAATTATTATACCTTTTGAAGCAGCTATTGGAGCAAATTTCTCACTAGTAGCTCCACCAGCAGAGAATAGTGCTATTTGAATATTTTTTCCATCAAAAGCAGTTTCAGTTAATTCTTCAACTACGTAATCTTTTCCTGCAAAAGTTATTGTTGAACCGGCAGATTTTTTAGATGAGAAAAAATATACATTTTCTATTGGAAATTGTCTTTCTTCAAGAACTTTTAAGAAAGTTCTACCTACCATACCAGTAGCACCAACTACGGCTACATTAACTTTTTTCATTTTATATCACCTCATATAATTTATAGTATTTCGTATTTTATTATTACTTCCTAAATAGAGATATAAAATAAGGGGAGGTTATATATTTTCCAAAGGATACTACAAGAGTAGATTTTTGATATTAAAAAACGTACAAAGGAATACTTCGTACGTTGCTAACATAAATCAAAGTAAACCTGTAGCCCCCCACTTAGATAAGTGACAGTCTCATGCATTTTCTGCATGACCCCAGCATATATCTTCGCCAAGATATAAACTTCGGCAAATCATCCTTTCAGTAATCATCTACACTCGCCAGCTCATATTACTTACTGATAATCATTGCGCCTCTACTTAGGTTAGTTAAATTTTATTTAGATTTTTAATAAGTTGTTATGAATTAATGTTATTACAAAATTTTGGAAAAATCAACTGAAATTATGCAAAAAATTAAAAAATTAAATAAAAGTATAGCCAAAAACGTTTTTATAGTTTAAAATAGTAAAGTGCTATGGGCGATTTGATTAAAAAAACACATAAAAAAGTACCATAGCGGTAAAATTATGGAAATTAAGAATATCTATATAATTTATTTATAGAAAAAGGTATAATTATATATAAATAGTTTTATAGAATAGGAAAAGGTATATCATTTTTAATTTAAAGTTTGAAATGAATAGAATTTATGTAGGATAACCTTATCAAAATAATTAAATTTTAAAATAAACAGAAGATTAATTTTATTAGGAGGAAAGTTTTATGGAATCACTAAAAGAACTTTATAAAATAGGACCGGGACCATCAAGTTCTCACACTATGGGTCCACAAAGAGCAGCAAGAATATTCAACGAAAAAAATCCTAACGCAGCAAGCTTCAGAGCGCATTTATACGGAAGTTTAGCAGCTACAGGAAAAGGTCACTTAACTGACTATATAATAATAAAAACATTAGCGCCTAAAAACGTTGAAATAGTTTGGGAACCAGAAATAGTAAAAGAATTCCACACTAACGGAATGAAATTAGTAGCTTTAGATGAAGCAGGAAACGTAATGGACGAGTGGACTGTATTCTCTGTAGGTGGAGGTTCTTTAGCTGAAGAAGGTAAAAGAGGACAATCATCTGCAAGTGTTTATCCACACGACAACATAGAAGACATTATAGAATGGTGTAGAGAAAACCACAAAAACTTCGTTGACTACGTAAAAGAATTCGACGATGAAGATATAATGGATTACTTAAGAGAAATAAGATTAGCTATGAGAAAATCATTAGATGATGGTTTAAAAGCTACTGATATAATTCCAGGAAAATTAAAATTAGCTAGAAAAGCTAGAACTTTCTACAGACAATACAAAGTAAATAAACAACTTTCTTCAATGATATATGCATATGCTTTAGCTGTATCTGAACAAAATGCATCAGGATTTGAAATAGTTACAGCTCCAACTTGTGGATCTGCAGGTGTATTACCAGCTGTATTATTCACATTACAAGACTACTATGGATTCGATGACGAAGCTATAGAAGAAGGTCTTGCAGTAGCAGGTTTAATAGGTATATCTGTTAAGAAAAATGCATCAGTTTCAGGTGCAGAAGTAGGATGTCAAGGTGAAGTTGGTGTTGCTTGTGCAATGGCAGCTGCTGCTACAGCATTCATAAAAGGTGCAGCTCTTAGAAAAATAGAGTACGCTGCAGAAATAGGTTTAGAGCATCACTTAGGTATGACTTGTGACCCAGCTTACGGATATGTTCAAATACCATGTATAGAAAGAAATGCAATGGGAGCACAAAGAGCGTTAGATGCTGCTAACTATGCATTATTATCTGATGGTGTTCACCATGTTAAATTCGACCAAATAGTTAAAATAATGGACGAAACTGGTAGAGACATGATGGATAAATACAAAGAAACTGCACAAGGTGGTATAGCTTTATTATACGAAGAAAGCGATGAATTCGGCGGAAACGAAGAATAATAATTAATAAAATTAATATCGATATATATACAATGCTACATCTAGACATTAGTCTAGGTGTAGTATTTTTTTACGAAAAAATTGGACATTCTAATGAAAATGTATATAATTAGATTATCTAAAAATTTAAATATTAATGGAATTTAGGGGGATAATTTAATGAAAGATATATCATATATAGATAAAATTGTTAAACAACATAGAACTAATCTACATAAAATTGCTGAGCTTTCACATGTGGAATTTAAAACAGCAAAATATATAAGAGATTATTTAGATAAATTAAATATAGAATATGAAACACCATTAGAAACTGCTACGGTTGGGATAATTAAAGGAAAAAATCCTAAAAAAACTATAGCATTTAGGGCGGATATAGATGCACTTCCAACAGAAGACGGAGCGCAACATTTATGTGGACATGATGGTCATATGAGTATACTTTTAGGATTTTTAGAATACATAATGGATAATAAAGAGAGTTTAAATGACAATATCGTATTTGTATTCCAACCAGCAGAAGAAGATACAGGTGGTGCAGAACGCCTTATGAAAGCTGGTGTATTCAAAAAATATAACGTAGATGAAGTTTATGGACTTCATATTCATCCAGATTTTCCAGAAGGATATATAGGCTGCAAGGCTGGATATTTAATGGCTCAAAATGGTGAGATAGATGTTGAAATAATCGGAAAAAGTGGACATGGGGCTATTCCTCAAAATACAATAGACGGAATAATAATAGGGGCTAATTTCGTAAATTCTGTTCAAAGTATAGTGTCTAGAAATTTAAATCCAATGGAAGGTGCAGTTCTTACATTTGGAAAAATGACAGCAGGTTCTATAAGAAATATAATCGCAGAAAATGTTAAACTAGAAGGAACTATGAGATGTTTTAATCCAGATATTTACGACACAATGAAAAGAAGACTTTTAGAATTTGCAAAAGGATTTGAAATAGCATATAACTGTAAAGTCAATGTAACAATAGATGACGGATATTTAGCAGTAAATAACGATGAAAATTTATTTGATGAATTTGTTGAAGCAGTCGGAAAAGAAAAAATAACAAAAACTGAACCTCTTATGATATCAGAAGACTTTTCGTATTATCAAAAAGAAGTTCCAGGACTTTTCTTTATGCAAGGGGCTAGAAATGAAGAAAAAGGATTTATTAATGGACTTCATAGCTTAAAATTTGATTTTAATGAAGACATAATGTTAGATGCTATTAAAACTTATGTGAAATTACTTAAATTTAAAGGTTCAGTAGAATAAAACAATTAGAAATATTAAATAAAGAGTTAGTGCGAAAAATGTACTAACTCTTTTGATTTATACAGAAAAATGTATTATTAATTTAATCTAATATATTAAATTAATTTTATATAGAAAAATTTTAAATATATCATTATTTATATATGTTATATATTGATAGATAAAGGGATTATGGTTTTCCTAAAAATGGGAATATATCGATGGATATAAATAGAATACTCTAATAGTCAAAAAAATATTTGAAAATATCTATAGTGTATATTAATTGGCAAAATTAGTATATCAAAAATATTTTGTAGAAAAATCGTTGTCAAAAATAAATATTTGAAAAAATTGGAACTTTATTTATAATAGAAGGGACGAATTAATTTTAAGGGGGGAATTTATTTTATGATATATTCAGCAGAAGTAAACAATATGTGCCCTATAACTAAAGGACCTAACCATGGTCCAGCTCCAATTCCAGAAGAAGGAAAATGGGTACAGGCTAAACAAATCAGCGACATATCAGGTTTAACTCACGGTATAGGATGGTGTGCACCTCAACAAGGTGGATGTAAATTAACTTTAAATGTTAAGGACGGAATAATACAAGAAGCATTAGTAGAAACAATAGGATGTTCAGGAATGACTCATTCAGCTGCAATGGCGTCTGAAATACTTCCAGGAAAAACTATATTAGAAGCTTTAAATACTGACTTAGTCTGTGATGCAATAAACACAGCTATGAGAGAAATCTTCTTACAAATAGTTTATGGTAGAAGTCAAACTGCTTTCTCTGAAGGAGGACTTCCAATAGGTGCTGGTCTTGAAGATTTAGGTAAAGGTTTAAGATCTCAAGTTGGGACTATGTACGGAACTTTAGCTAAAGGACCAAGATACTTAGAAATGGCAGAAGGTTATGTTACTAGATTAGCATTAGATGAAAATAGTGAAATAATCGGATACGAATTCGTTCACCTTGGCAAAATGATGGAAATGATAAGCGGTGGCATGGATGCTAACGAAGCTTTAGAAAAAGCTAAATCATCATATGGAAGATTTGCAGACGGGGTTAAATTTGTAAATCCAAGACATGAATAATAGAAGGGGGATGAAATAATGGCATTATTTGAAAGTTACGAAAGAAGAATCGCTCAAATAGAAGTAGTATTAGAAAAATACGGATTTAAAACAATAGAAGAATGTAGAGAACTATGTCAATCAAAAGGTTTTGATCCATATGAAATAGTAAAAGAAACTCAAGCTATAGCATTTGAAAATGCATGTTGGGCTTATACTTTAGGTGCAGCTATAGCAATCAAAAAAGAATGTAAAAGAGCAGCAGATGCAGCTACTGCAATTGGGGAAGGTTTACAAGCATTCTGTATACCAGGTTCTGTTGCTGACAACAGAAAAGTTGGTTTAGGACATGGTAATCTAGGTTCAATGTTACTTGAAGAAGACACTAAATGTTTCGCATTCTTAGCAGGACATGAATCTTTTGCTGCTGCTGAAGGGGCTATAAAAATAGCTGAAAAAGCTAACAAAGTTAGAAAAGAACCTTTAAGAGTTATCTTAAACGGTCTTGGAAAAGATGCAGCTTACATAATATCAAGAATAAACGGATTCACTTATGTTCAAACTAAATTTGACTATTATACAAGTGAATTAACAATAGTAAAAGAAATTCCTTTCTCAAACGGAGATAGAGCAAAAGTTAGATGTTACGGATGTGACGATGTTAGAGAAGGTGTTGCAATAATGCATAAAGAAGGTGTTGACGTTTCAATAACAGGAAACTCAACTAACCCAACTAGATTCCAACATCCAGTTGCAGGTACATATAAAAAAGAATGTATCGAACAAGGTAAAAAATACTTCTCAGTTGCTTCTGGTGGTGGTACTGGTAGAACACTTCACCCAGACAACATGGGAGCAGGACCAGCTTCTTACGGTATGACAGATACTATGGGAAGAATGCACTCAGATGCACAATTTGCTGGTTCTTCATCAGTTCCAGCTCACGTTGAAATGATGGGACTTATAGGAATGGGTAACAACCCAATGGTTGGTGCTACAGTTGCAGTTGCAGTTGCTGTAGAAGAAGCTATGAAATAAATAAAAATATCGAAGATTAGCCATTAATTTAAGGTATTTAATATAAAAACAGCTATGTCATGGATTAAAAATCAGGGACATAGCTGTTTTATTTTAAATTAAAAAACAGCTTATATCTTTTGATATAAGCTGCCTTTTTCTATCTAACGTCAAATAATAATTGTGCTTTAAAATCTTCTTTAGCCATATTTGTTATTGTATCGATATTTCTTAAGATCATATCTCTGTGGTCATCGCTCATAGGAACACCTTCATCCTCTAAAGATTGAATAAACTCTAAGTTTTGAATTAGTCTTTCTACTGAGTCGTTTAATTGATCAAAATTCATTTTATCGTACCTCCTGTATTTGTTTGAAATTTAACTCCTCACTCACCCAAATTCAGGATATAGCTATGTTTTTGTGTTGTAATTGAAATTCATCATTGATTCCTCCGTATATATTATTTTCGAAGTCCCTCAACCAAGTTTGAAAATCAATTCCTTTCTCTAAATTCTATTATAAAGTTTATGGAGTATAAATAAAAGAGAAAAGTAAAAAAATTTCTATTTTCTACATTAAAAAAAAATTAACATAAAAATTACAGTTTGTTAAATAATGTAAAATGAAATTGATAAAAAAAACTTTGGCCTATATAATTATATTAGTAAATAAAAATTTTATAAGTATTAATAATTTGAGGAGGGAAAAATGAGAAAAAAATCATTAATAGTATCAATTTTTATTATTGTTTCACTTATGACTTTTGGCTGTTCAAATTCTGCATCACCAAGTGATACAAGTAGCGGGTATACAAAGAGCGATTCAAAAGACAACTCATCAAATGACAATCAAAACGATTCAAAAGATAGTAAATCACAAGAAAATAATTCAACAGACAATAATCAATCAAAAGAAGCAATAAATACAACAACTGTGAATAAGAAAAATGAGCAATATATAATTTGTATAGACCCTGGACATCAAACAAAGGGGGATATGAGTGAAGAACCAGTTGCGCCAGGTTCATCAGAAAAGAAATTTAAGGTATCTTGGGGAACACAAGGTGTAGCAACAAAGATTCCAGAATACGAATTAACTTTAAGTGCATCAAAGATATTGAAGAAAGATCTAGAACAAATGGGATTTAAGGTTATAATGACAAGGGAAACTAACGACGTAAATATTACGAATTCTGAAAGGGCAGTCTTTGCAAATGATAATAACGCTGATTTAGTCATTAGAATACATGCAGACGGTTCAGAAGATTCATCAACAACAGGAGCATCACTTCATATACCATCACAAGATAGCCAATATACAAGCAAAATTTATCCTGAAAGCAACGAATGTGCAAAATTAATATCATTACAAATGAAACAAGATGGATTTAAAGTAAACAATATTTATCAAAGAAGCGACTTAACAGGTTTTAACTGGTCAAAAGTACCTGTTGTACTAGTTGAAATGGGATTTATGTCTAACCCAGAAGAAGATCAAAAAATGGCAGAAACATCATACCAAGAAAAAATGATGAAGAGTGTTGCAGAGGGTGCACAAGCATATTTTGAAAATAAATAATAACAAGGCTACGGTGAAACATTCATCGTGGCTTTTTTAATGGGTTTAAATGAAATAGTATAGATGCAGTAATTACTTTAATGAACTATAATGAAATTACAATGTTATATTTTTTTTATGGGGGAAGGTAATATGAGTTTTGAATTTGATGCTTTAAAATACAGCTATGCATCAAGAAGAAGTTTAGTATATGGAAGACGTGGAATGGTATCAACGTCACAACCTCTTGCTGCTCAAGCTGGACTTGATATTATTAAAAAAGGTGGAAATGCAGTTGATGCAGCAATTGCAACAGCTATTTGTATGACAGTTTTGGAACCTACTTCAAATGGAATTGGTTCTGATTGTTTTGCATTAGTATGGGTTAAGGATAAATTGTATGGATTAAATGCCAGTGGACATGCTCCAGAACTTGCAACGCCAGAGTATATAAAAGAACAAGGGTATAGTAAAATGCCTGTTCATGGTTGGACTCCAGTTACTGTTCCTGGTGCTGTTTCAGGTTGGGTTGAACTATCAAAACGATTTGGAAAACTAGAATTTGAAGAATTGTTTGAGCCGGCAATAGACTATGCAGAAAATGGGTATCCAGTTTCACCAGTAATTTCGAAATTATGGCAAGATGAATACGAAGCATTTTTTAAAGATACAGATGATAACCTTTATGATGAATGGAAGAAAGTTTTTATAAAAAACGGAAAAACACCTTCTGCTGGAGAAGTTTGGACGTTAAAAGACCATGCAAAAACTCTTAGAGAAATAGCAAAAACAAAAGGGGAATCTTTTTATAGAGGAGATTTAGCAGATAAGATAGACGAGTACTCTAAAAATACTGGAGGTATTTTAAGAAAAGAGGATTTAGCAAAATTTAAGGCAGAATGGGTAGAACCTATAAAGACAAGTTACAAAGGTTTCGAAATTAATGAAATACCACCTAATGGACATGGAATAGTGGCGCTTATGGCACTTAATATTATGGAAGGATTTGATGTAAAAACTCATGATGATGCTGATAGTGTTCACAAGCAAATCGAAGCTATGAAGCTAGCATTTGTAGATGGGCAAAGATACATTTCAGACCCGAGATACATGAAAGTTACAAAAGAAGAATTGCTTTCAAAAGAATATGCTAAAAAGAGAAGAAAATTAATATGTCATGATGCGATAATGCCAGAGTGTGGAGATCCATCTTGTGGTGGAACAGTATATCTTTGTACTGCCGATGGAGAAGGAAATATGGTTAGTTTTATACAAAGTAATTACTGTGGATTTGGTTCAGGGGTAGTTGTTCCAGGTACAGGAATTGCGTTACATAACAGGGGAAACAATTTTAATTTAGATGAAAATAGTGAAAATTGTATAGAACCAAATAAAAAACCATATCATACAATAATTCCAGGATTTTTAACTAAAGACAACAAACCAATTGGACCTTTTGGAGTAATGGGCGGATTTATGCAACCACAAGGACATCTTCAAATTATTATGAATATGATTGATTTTAAAATGAATCCTCAAGAAGCGCTAGATGCACCTAGATGGCAATGGATTGGTGAAAAGAAAATTCAAGTTGAAAGAGCATTTCCATTTTCATTAACAGAAGAGTTACTTAGACGAGGACACGAAATAACAGTATTACCAGAGTCTACAAGTATGGGGCGTGGTCAAATTATATTGAGAGACAAAAACGGAACTTTGGTTGGAGCTAGCGAACCGAGAACAGATGGTTTTGTTGCAGCATGGTAGGAATAGTAAAAGTTTTGATGAAAAAATTTTTATTAATTTATACTATTAAAAAATAAATTGAAAAATTGATATAGACAAGATACATTTAATAAAAGTCGGGCAGATATTTTGCCTGACTTTATTTATGAAATAAGATGTATAAAATACTTTAATAGGGAAATACTCCTAAATAGAGAAGGAGTGTTATAAATGGAAAATAAAAATGAAAACAAAAAAACAAATACGGAAATAACAGAGGAATTAATATATAAATGCGAAAAAACTAGAAAAAACAATAGCAAGAAAGATAAACCATTGACAGACAATGATATAATGAAATATGAGATAGCATCAGAATTAGGATTAATCGACAAAGTAAGTGAAAGAGGTTGGGCAGGACTTACTGCAAAAGAAGCAGGAAAAATAGGAGGAATGCTTACAGCCCGAAAGAAAAAATTAAAAAAACAAGAAGAAGAAAATAAGGGGAACGATAGCGAGGATGAATCAATATAGAGATTTCGCATTCGTCTATGATAAACTTATGGACGATGTCGATTACGAAGGTTGGATAAACTATATAGAACAAATAATAAAAAATGAAAACGCACAAGTAAAAAATATCTTGGAATTAGCGTGTGGAACTGGTAATATAACAATACCACTAGCTAAAAAGAACTACGATATAGCAGGTATAGATATATCTGATGAAATGCTTAATGTAGCGAGAAGTAAGGGCGAAGAACAAGGCATAGACTTAGTTTTACTAGAACAAGACATATCGGAGCTTGATTTCGATGTTACAAATCTAGATTGTGTTTTATGCGCTTGTGATGGCTTTAATTATATAACTTACGATGAAGATTTAATGAATGTATTTTCTAAAACTTATGAACTATTAAAAGAAGAAGGTATATTCATTTTTGATATTAGTTCTTTCTACAAATTATCAACAGTATTAGGAGATAATATGTACGGAGAAAATAGAGAAGATATATCATATATGTGGCAAAATTACTTTGACGACGAACAAAATTTAGTTGAGATGGAATTGACATTTTTTGTTGCGGACGAAAATGGAAAGTATGATAAGCACGAAGAAAGACATTTACAAAGAGCTTACACAGAAGAAGAAATCCTAGATATGCTTGAAGAAGTTGGATTTACTGATGTAAAAGTTTACGGAGACTTTACTTTTGAACAACCAGAAGAAGATTGTGAAAGAGTATTTTTCGTATGCAGAAAATAATAGTTAACAATGGAGGAATACAATGAAAGATTACGTAATAAAAGCGACAAGTGGAAATGGCGAAATAAGAGCTTACGTTGGTAACACTAGAGAAATGGTAGAACAAGCTAGAGTAAACCACAACACAACAAAAGTTGCAACTGCAGCTTTAGGAAGAACATTAACTGCAACTAGTATGATGGGTCTTATGATGAAAAATGAAAAAGACGAATTAACTGTTATAATAAAAGGTGGCGGTCCAATAGGAACTATACTTGCAACTTCTGATGCAAAAGGTATGGTTCGTGGATATGTTCAAAACCCAGATGTTCAAGTTGAAAACTATCCAAATGGAAAATTAAACGTAGCAGGTGCTGTCGGAACAGATGGATACGTTCAAGTAATAAAAGACTTAGGATTAAAAGAGCCTTATATAGGATCATATCCGTTAGTAAGTGGAGAAATAGCAGAAGACTTCACACATTACTTTGCTTTATCAGAACAAACTCCTTCAGTAGTTTCGCTAGGTGTTTTAACTAGAAATATGGAAGTTGAAAGAAAAATAACTAAAGAAGATGGCTCTGAAGAAATAGTAGTATGTAGAGAATTTGACGTTGAGCAAGCTGGTGGATTTATAGTACAATTAATGCCATTTGCTAGCGAAGAAACTATAGCTACATTAGAAAACAACATAAAAGATATACCATCTGTAACAACTTTATTAAAGGCTGGAAATAAACCAGAAGATATAGTAGAAATGGTACTTAAAGATTTAGAACCAAAAATACTAGATGTATGTGAAGTTGGATTTGAATGTAATTGTTCAAAAGAAAGAACAGGAAAAGTTCTTCAATCAATAGGAGAAAAAGAACTTCAAGCTATAATAGACGAAGATAAACAAGCAGAAGTAACTTGTCATTTCTGTAACAATAAATATCACTTTACAGAAGAAGAGTTAGTAGAGCTTTTAAATTCAATAAAATAATATAAAAAACTGGCACCAATATTGGTGCCAGTTTTTTATTGATTAAATATGAAAATTCAATTCATACACTTTTGTAGGTCGCCCCTTAGTATTTGTAGTTTGAGTAGAAGTTATTTTAGCGTATCCACTTTTTTCAAGGTTTTTAAGTATACGGTTTGCATTCCTAACAGTACTTTTTAAGTGTAACGACAAATCCTGTGTTGTTATCATATTTGAATTATTAATTTTTATAATGGCTATAATTTTTTTGATTGTAATAGCAGATAGACTACTGTTTTTAGCAATTTTTCCAATATCATAAATTGCTTGATTTTCAATTACCATACATGCTTTTGAACTTAATGGACCAATAAGATTTCCGTTTTCTGTAAAAACAAAACTTTTTCCCGATAATAAAGATTCCCTTTGAGCAGTATAGGCGTTATTAACCGCCATTTCTAAGTTAATTCCAATTCCATATCCAATTGAAATCTCAAAATCAATATATTTATTTAAATAGACACTTAAATTACAGTTTTTCTCGTTATTTGTAATTTGATGTAAATTTTCTACTGTAATAATTGTGGAACAATGTGATTTTTCTTCTTGTATTACACAATTTATTGCATTAGATTGGAAGAATTTATTTGTGTGGTGTGCAATTAATTGAATGTTTTCTTCTGTATTTAAACTATTATCAGAAGCAAAAATACTAATTACTACAGGTAGATTTTCACGCATATATTCTAATGAGAGAATATACATAAATCTCTTAGTTAGATCTTTTAAAAATAATGGTGTTGGTATAGGATATCTATAAGGAATATTATGTTCTTCTAAAATTGGTATAAGATTACTATACTGACATAAAACCATATCTATTGCATCCATATTCCATAATCTCAAAATCTCGTTTATAATTTGACCTTCTAATTTTGCAAAGTTTTCCCTATTTAATGTTTCACTCCAAATATCAATATGAGATTTATCATAATTTAAATCCATCCACTTAAAAAAATCATTTGCTGTTATTCCACCTTCAAGAGGAATCATAAAATCAATGATAAGTCTATTCATATTTAAATCTCTATTTTCTAGAAGTAAATCTAAAATTGAGCGATATAATCCTGCAGAATCTATTTCAAAAGAAATAATTGGGCGTTTTAGTTCGTGTTCTACGACCTCTATAGCAGCTTTTGCTGCAGTACCACTAACCAAAAAACCGTTAGTACACGCAGCATACTGATCATATATTTTATGTATAGTATTAAAGTTGTCATAGGCTACAACTTTAATATTACATTCTAAGTCTAAATTAGAGTAAATTTCCTCTATATGTGGGCGCAGAAAATGACTAGTAATAACTACAATATTTGTGTTCATTTTTGTTCACCTCTTTCGATTAATATTATCAAAAAGTATTTTATAAATCAATGTAAATATAGCAAAATATTTAGCTTTAATAAAAAAAATTTAAAAATTAGTACAGAATTATTTGACAAATAGAATAAATCTTGATATATTATTATCAAGGAAGTATTCCATATATATTCTATAAATATTAAAAATACTTCAAAAAATATTCCGTAAAAGGAGAAACAAGTTATGAATTATTATGACAGAGCAAAAGAATTAGCAGAACAAACGGTTGCACACCGTCGTTATATGCATACAAATGCTGAAGCAGGATTAGATCTTCCAAAAACTAAAGCATATGTGATGGAACAATTAAGATCTTTCGGTATAGAGCCTAAAGATTGTGGTTATGGTGTAACCGCTACTCTTGGAAAAGGTGGAAAAGTATTATTACTACGTGCTGATATGGATGCACTTCCAATGGGAGAAGAGAGTGGAGAAGAATTTGCTTGTCCAACAGGAAAAACAGCACATACTTGCGGGCATGACTTCCATGCAGCTATGTTACTTACAGCAGCAAGAATGTTAAAAGAAAATGAAGATGAATTAGAAGGAACTGTAAAATTAATGTTCCAACCAGCTGAAGAAACATTCGAAGGTAGCAAAAATATGATCGAAAATGGTATATTACAAAATCCACCAGTAGATGCAGCATTAGCATACCATGTTTCAGCAGGAAAAATGCCAGTTGGTCTATATATGTACAACAGCAAAGATACAATGATGTTCTCTGTTGATGGATTTAAAATAACATTGACAGGAAAAGGTTCACATGGGGCTTATCCTCATGCAGGTGTTGACCCAATAAATATTGGTGCACATGTACATCTTGCATTACAAGAATTAATAGCAAGAGAAAGTGATCCAACACATTCTTGTGTATTAACAGTAGGTAAATTCCAAGCAGGAACAGTTGGTAACATAATACCAGAAACTGCAGTATTAGAAGGAACTATACGTACAAATAAACCAGAATCAAGAGAATTACTTGTTCGTAGAATGAAAGAAGTTGCAGAAAGAGTTGCAGCAGTTTACGGAGGTAGCGCAGAAGTAGAAATGCTTTCAGAAGTACCACCACTAATCTGTAACCCAGAACTTACTGAAGAATTCGTAGGATATATGGAAGGAATGGGAATACCAGGACTTACAGGATACCCAGGAATATCAGCAAGTGCTTCAGAAGACTTCGCTGTTATAGCTGAGCAAATTCCAAGTACATTCATGTACTTATCAGCAGGATACCTTGATGAAAGAGGAGAAGCTCCAGCGCATAACCCAAAAGTTAAATTCAACGAAGATGTTTGTCCAATAGGATCTTCTTGTTTAGCACACTGTGCAACAGAATGGTTAAAAAACAATAAATAATAATTAATTACTAAAATTTATACATTGAGAAAACGATAGTCAAAAAATAATAACGTAAAATATATATTTAAGTAACGAAAAGGAATAAAAAGGAGATTATTTTATGTCAAAAGAACGAAAGCAGCAAACTGTAGCAATTCCGCTACCAAAAGCTAAGAAAAATTTAGTACAAATAGGATGTATATGCATTATGCTTTCAGTAGCAATGTATGGCCTTGTATTTTCAACATTAACAGCACCAATATTAGAAAGTGTAGATGCAATGGGATATGTAGGATTATTCTCTATATTTGCAGCACTAGGTATATCAATAATGACACCAATAGGTGGAAAACTTGGAGACTTAATAGGACGTAGAAACATAGTAGTTATACCAGGTATCATATGTATAGTATGTGGTGTAGCATTTGCATTTGCACGCTCATTAGTTGCATTAATGAGTTTACGTTTACTAATAAGTCTTGCACAAGGAGCTTTCACAGCAGCACCTTACATAATAATGGGATTAATTAATGAAAGAAAAGATGTACCAAAAGCAATGGGAATGTTAGCAGCAGCTGTAGCTGTTGGAGGATTTGGAGGAAGTATAATTGCAGGTATACTTACTGATATGAATATGCTTACTGTAGCAATAATTATGCCAGCAGCACCTCTACTTATAGGAATAATATTAATCGGAATTAATATGCCAAACCAAAAACGTGAAGGAAAAGTTACTATAGATGTTCCTGGGATAATAGCGTTAGTTGTTACACTTTGTGCGATTCTTTTATCTTTAAACTTTGGTTCATCAATAGGATGGGGTCATCCAACAATAATAGCAGGATTTGTTTTAGGAATAGTAGCATTCTATGCACTTATTAAAATTGAATCAAAAGCAAAAGAGCCACTTATACCTCTTACATTATTCAAAAATAAAAACTATATTGTACTTTTAGCAGTTGGTTTTGCCGCTTACTTCTATCAAAATGCAATGAACGTATATGCACCAATAGGAGCAATGCAAATAATGGGTAAATCAGCAAGTGTAGCAGGTGCTTTACAAATGCCTCGTACTATACTTACAATAATTATACCTATAATAGCTGGTACATGGGTAGGTAAGAAAACTTCAAATATGTGGAAAGCAATGGTAGCTGCAACTGCATTAACAGGTATCCCAATGTTAGTTATGGGATTCACTACACCAGCTACTTCAATAGTAATATACTTTGTAGCTCTTGCATTTACAGGAATTGCAGAAAGTTTCCGTTCTGTATCTATAACACCAGCTGCTCAGTTAATACTTGATCCGCAAGATATAGGTATAGGGACATCATTTGTAAACTTCTTTAATTCACTTTCTGGAACGATTGCTGCAACAATATTCGCGGTAGCATACAATATGAATACAGCTGCAGATCCAACAAATGTAGAATTAATACAAAATGGTGTTAACGCAGTATTCTGGGTGGCAGCAATAGTAGGTCTTGTAGGACTTGCAATAGTTATATTATTTGTAAGACCACAAATGTCTGATAAAAAAGAATCAACTGACCATACTGAAAAAGCGGCTTAAATTTAAAAATTAAAATATTATAATATAATGAAGGAATGTTTTGTATATGTTCAATTTGAACGATATGGAACATTCCTTTTGTTATATAATGAATAAAAGATATTATTTTAAAATTGTAAATAAAGAAAACTTGAAAAAATATTTCGGATAGAGTTTAAAATTGGGGAGGGAATATTATGAAAATAGACTATGGACTAGAAATGAGTCAATCACAAAAGATTATTGTGTCTACTAATTTAGTACAATCTTTAAAAATTTTAAGCATGACAACATTAGAATTAGAAGATGAAATAAAAAAACAAGCCGAGGAAAACCCTATTATAGAAGTCGAGATGCAAAACAGTGAAAGAAAAGTTGATTGGGAAAGATATATAAATCATTTGAAACATCATACTTATAATGATAAAAATGAATCTAGATACAATGCAGATAGTAAAATGGATTTTGAAAATATAATAAGTAATAATCAAAATTTATATGACTATCTCAAAGAGCAAATAAATTGCTATAAAATAGATAAAACTGAGGAGAAGGTGTGCGAATATATAATAGATAGTTTAGATGAAAATGGATACTTAAAAGATGAAGATTTAGTAATCAAAGATCTAAATATAGATTCTAAGATATATAATAGATGCAAAAAATACATTCAGTCGCTTGAACCTAGTGGAGTAGGGGGAAGTAATTTAGAAGAATCCTTGATTATACAACTTAGAAATTTAGATATAAAAGATGGATTACTTGAAGATATTATAAAAAATGATTTAAATTGCATAGGAAATAAAAAAATAAGTTTAATATGCAAGAAATACAATATAAATAAATCTCAGTGTATGAATTATATTAAATTAATAAAAAGTCTCGATCCGAAACCATGTGAAAAGTTTAAATTAAAAGATATTATATATATAAAACCAGATGTAACAGTAAAAAAAATAGATGGAGAATTTGTTTTAGAGGGAAATAATACAAATGATATAAATATACATATAAATTCATTTTATAAAGAAATATTAAATGATGAAAGTTCGGATATTGTTGCAAAAGAATTTATAAAAGATAGATTAGACAGTGCTTTAAACTTAATAAAAAGTATAGAACATAGAAAATCCACAACAATAATGATAGCTAATTCAATATTAAATAAGCAAAAAGACTTCTTTGAAAAGGGAATACACTATATAAAACCGATGAAAATGCAAGAATTAGCACAAGAACTTAATATACATCAATCAACTATAAGCAGAGGGGTAAACGGAAAGTATATGTTAACTCCATTTGGACTATTTGAATTTAAATATTTCTTTTCAAAAGGTTTAGAAACTCAAGAAACAGAGGGTGTATCTTCAATCAGTATAAAAAAATTTATTAAGGATACAATAAAAAACGAAGATAAATCGAAACCATTAAGTGATGAAAAAATAAAAGTAATGTTGAATAACCAAGGTATAAATATTGCAAGAAGAACTGTTTCAAAATATAGAGAAGAGTTAGAAATATTACCATCAAGCAAAAGAAAAACTTTGATTTCTAAATAAAAATAGTATAAAAACGAAATTTAAGTTAAAATATAGACGAAAAATTAATTATATGTTAAAAAAAAGCAAAAATTTGAGAAAACATATTGAAAAAATTTTATATCTAAGGTAAAATAAAAATATCTTGTGGGACACAAATTAATACATAGGACAAAAAAAGTCCCAGAACAGAAAATGAGGGATAGACTTATGAATAATTTTTTAAAAATACAACAAAAACTGATTCCACAAGTTGTTGAAATAATGACGAAACGTTACTCAATTCTTAGACAAATATACTTATGCGAAACTATTGGAAGAAGGAGTTTAGCTGGTGTATTAAAACTAAGTGAGAGAGTAATTCGTTCGGAGACGGAAGTACTAAGAGAACAAGGTCTTATAAAAGTAGAAACTTCAGGCATGACAATAACAGAAGAAGGAATAGAACTTCTTGAACAGTTAAAAGATACAATGAATGAAGTTATGGGATTATCTACATTAGAAGAGAGACTAACACAATTATTAGGTATAAAGAAAGTAATACTTGTTCCTGGTGACTATGAAAAAAATGAAAGTATTTTAGTCGATGTAGCAAGATCAGCAGCATCATATTTCACACATATAATACAAGAAGATGATATAGTTTCAATAACAGGTGGAACAACTATGCTAGAGTTTTCAAAAGGTATTAAAACCGATAAGAAATTTGAAAATGTAACAATAGTTCCAGCTAGAGGTAGTGTGGGGTTAGATATAGAGATACAATCAAATAATATAGCATCAGATATGAGTAAAAGATTACACTCAAAATACGAATTACTTAATTTACCTGATAAATTAGGAAAAGAATCTATGATGATGTTAGCTCAAGAGCCAGAAATAAAAAGAACTCTAGATTTAGTTTCTAATTCAAATATAGTAGTCTTTGGAGTTGGCAGAGCTGATGAAATGATACTAAAGCGAAACTTACCAGAAAGTAAAACACAAGAAATATTAGACAAAGGTGCAATAGGCGAATCCTTTGGATATTATTTCAATCAATCAGGTGAGATTGTATATAGATTAAATACAATCGGAATTGATTTAGAAAGTGTTAAACAAGCAAGAAATGTTATTGCAGTATTTGCTGGATCTAAAAAAGTAGAAGCTTTTCTAGCAATTTCTAAAATAAACGAGAACTTAGTTTTAGTAACTGACGAGCATAGTGGAAGAAAACTTATTGATTTATTAAAACATCAAGATGAAATAAAAAATCAAGAACAAGATAATGAAAAATAAAATTAGTGAATAACTAATAGAAGTATTAGTAAAATAGATAAAATAGTATAAAAATAGGTTTTATTTTTAGGAGGTTAAATCACAATGGTTAAAGTAGCAATTAATGGTTTTGGTAGAATAGGAAGATTAGCATTAAGAAAATTAATGGAACAAACTGACAAATTTGAAGTAGTAGCAATAAATGACTTAACAGATGCAAAAATGTTAGCTCACTTATTCAAATATGATACTGCTCAAGGTAGATTCAACGGTGAAATAGAAGTTAAAGAAGGTGCTTTCGTAGTTAACGGAAAAGAAATAAAAGTAACTGCTGAAAGAAATCCAGAAAACTTACCATGGGCTGAATTAGGGGTAGACATAGTATTAGAATGTACAGGATTCTTTACTTCTCAAGAAAAAGCTGAAGCACATATAAAAGCAGGAGCTAAAAAAGTTGTTATATCTGCACCAGCAACTGGAGATGTTAAAACAATAGTATACAACGTAAACAACGATATATTAGATGGTACAGAAACAGTTATATCAGGAGCTTCTTGTACAACTAACTGTTTAGCACCAATGGTTAAAACTTTAAATGACAAATTTGGTGTTGAAAAAGGTTTAATGACAACTATACATGCATACACTAACGATCAAAATACTTTAGATGGTCCTCATCCAAAAGGTGACTTAAGAAGAGCTAGAGCTGCTGCAGGAAATATAGTTCCAAATACTACAGGTGCTGCAAAAGCTATAGGTTTAGTTATACCAGAATTAAAAGGTAAATTAGACGGAGCTGCTCAAAGAGTTCCAGTTGTAACTGGTTCTTTAACTGAATTAGTTTGTACATTAAACAAAAACGTAACAATAGAAGAAGTTAACGCTGCTATGAAAGAAGCTGCAAATGAATCATTCGGATATACTGAAGAATACTTAGTATCTTCTGATATAGTAGGAATGAGCTTTGGTTCATTATTCGATGCAACTCAAACAAGAGTTATGGAAGTTGACGGAAAACAATTAGTTAAAGTTGTTTCTTGGTATGACAATGAAATGTCTTATACATCTCAATTAATAAGAACTTTAGGATATTTTGCAAACTTAGCAAAATAGTTTAGGATAAGGTCCGGGTTTGTAGTATCTGCTACAGCTCCGGACTTTTTTAGGATAAGACGCAATAAATAAATTAAATATAAAAATAAAACTACTTGATATGAATTATCAATTTAAATTAGAAAATAACCTAAAATGTTTAAATATATATAAATAAAAGATTTTACAAATAAAATACGAAATCAAAATATAAGATAAATGACATTTAATTACAAATTTGTCTAAAAATATGATATATTAAAAAAGGAAAATACGTTTACTTTGAAAGGAGTTTAATTTTAATTATGTCAATGTTAAATAAAAAAACGATAGAAGATATAAACGTTGCGGGGAAAAAAGTATTAGTAAGATGCGACTTCAACGTACCACTACAAGATGGGGTAATAACTGACGAAAATAGATTAGTAGGTGCACTACCAACTATAAAATATTTAATAGCACAAGGAGCAAAAGTTATATTATGCTCTCACTTAGGAAAACCAAAAGGAGAACCTAAACCAGAATTATCATTAGCACCAGTTGCAAAAAGATTATCAGAAATGTTAGGACAAGAAGTAGTTTTCGCTGCTGATGCTAATGTTGTTGGTGAAAATGCAAAAGCTGCTGTTTCAAACATGAAAGATGGAGATGTTGTTTTATTAGAAAACACTAGATACAGAAAAGAAGAAACTAAAAACGAAGAAAACTTCTCTAAAGAATTAGCTTCTTTAGCTGATATATTCGTTAACGATGCTTTCGGAACTGCTCATAGAGCACACTGTTCAACTGTTGGTGCAGGACAATTTTTAGAAGAAAGAGCTTGCGGATATTTAATTCAAAAAGAATTAAAATTCTTAGGTGAAGCTGTTGCTAACCCAGTTAGACCTTTCACTGCAATATTAGGTGGAGCAAAAGTTTCTGACAAAATAAACGTTATAAATCAATTATTAGACAAAGTTGACAACTTAATAATAGGTGGAGGAATGGCTTATACATTCCTAAAATCTCAAGGATATGAAATAGGAGATTCTTTATTAGAAGCAGATAAAGTTGACTATGCAAAAGAAATGATAGAAAAAGCAGAAGCTAAAGGTGTTAAATTATATTTACCAGTAGACTTCAAAACTGCTGACAGATTCGCTGCTGATGCTGAAGTTGCAATAACTGAAGATCAAAATATAGCTGACGGATACCAAGGTTTAGATATAGGACCAAAAACAGTAGAAAAATTTGTAGATGTTGTTAACAATTCAAAAACAATAGTATGGAACGGACCAATGGGTGTATTTGAATTTGAAGCATTTGCAGGTGGTACTTTAGCAATAGCAAAAGCTATGGCTGCTTTAGAAGATGCAACTACTGTAATCGGTGGTGGAGATAGTGCTGCTGCTGTTAACCAATTAGGATTCGGAGACAAAATGACTCATGTTTCTACTGGTGGTGGAGCATCACTTGAATTCTTAGAAGGTAAAGAATTACCAGGTATAGCTGCTTTAGATAACAAATAATAATTACTTAGACAATATATAAAGACAGTTTAGAGATAAAGAGAATAGATTAAAACGTATATTCAAGGGGAGGAACTCAAATGAGAAAACCAATAATCGCTGGAAACTGGAAAATGAATAAAAATATAAAAGAAGCTTTAGAATTTGTTAAAGAAGTTGGAGCTAGAGCTGATAGAGATGATGTTGAGGCTGTAATATGCGCACCATTTTTACAATTAAAAGACCTTAAAGAAGCAACTAAAGGTACTAAAATAAAAGTTGGTGCTCAAAATATGCACTTTGAAACTTCAGGAGCTTTCACAGGAGAAGTTTCTGCTGAAATGTTACAAGAAATAGGAATGGATTACGTTATAATAGGACATTCTGAAAGAAGAGAATACTTTGGAGAAACTGATGAAACAGTAAACAAAAAAGTATTAAAAGCATTACAAATAGGTATAAACCCAATATTATGCTGTGGTGAAACTTTAGAACAAAGAGAAGCTGGAGTTACTAAAGACCATGTTAAAACTCAAATATTAGCAGGATTAAAAGACGTAACTAATGAAGATTTAGTTAAAGTTGTTATAGCTTATGAACCAATCTGGGCTATAGGAACTGGAAAAACTGCAACTGCAGAACAAGCTAATGATGTTATATCATACATAAGAGAAGTTGTAGCTTCAGTTTATGGAGATTTAGCTAACGAAGTTAGAATCCAATATGGCGGAAGTGTTAAACCAGCTAACGTAGCAGAAATAATGGGACAAAGTGACATAGATGGAGCTTTAGTTGGTGGAGCATCACTTAAAGCTGATGATTATGTTGCTCTTGTAAATTTCAAATAGGAGTGAAGTAATACAAATGAAGAAACCAGTAGCATTAATAATTATGGATGGTTTTGGAGAAAGTAATAGCACAGTAGGAAATGCTGTCAAAGCAGCAAATACTCCTAATTTAGACAGAATCGAAAAAACTTATCCAACAACACTAATAAAAGCAAGTGGTCTTGATGTTGGTCTTCCAGATGGTCAAATGGGTAACTCAGAAGTTGGTCATACAAACATCGGAGCAGGAAGAATAGTTTATCAAGATTTAACAAGAATAACAAAATCAATACAAGACGGAGATTTCTTTACAAATGAAGTCTTAAATGGTGCAATGGAAAATGCAAAAGAACACGCCCTTCATATAATGGGATTATTATCTGATGGTGGAGTTCATTCACATATAGATCACCTTAAAGCTTTAATCAAAATGGCTAAAGAAAAAGGTGTAGAAAGAGTATACGTACATGCATTTACAGATGGTAGAGATACTGATCCTCAAAGTGGTTTAAGCTATGCTAAAGAAATAGAAGTTTGTATGGCTGAAAACGGTGTAGGTCAATTCGCAACTGTAAATGGAAGATACTATGCAATGGATAGAGATAAAAGATGGGAAAGAGTAGAAAAAGCATACAAAGCTATGGTTTGTGGCGAAGGTGAAACTTCTACTTCTGCATCTGAAGCTATCGAAGAATCTTATAAAAAAGGTGCAACAGACGAGTTTATAGTACCAACTGTAATCGTTAAAGATAATCAACCAGTAGGAAAAATATCTGATGGAGATTCAGTAATCTTCTTCAATTTCAGACCAGATAGAGCTAGAGAGATATCTAGAGCAATAGTTGACACTGAATTTACTGGATTTGAAAGAGCAGACATAAAAACATTCTTTGTTTGCTTAACAGAATATGATGTTACTCTACCAAATGTTAAAATAGCATTTGGACCACAATCATTAAGTAACACATTAGGTGAATATTTATCAAAATTAGGTAAAACTCAATTAAGAGCTGCCGAAACTGAAAAATATGCTCACGTTACATTCTTCTTCAACGGTGGTGTTGAAGAACCAAATAAAGGTGAAGATAGAGAATTAATACCTTCACCAAAAGTTGCAACATATGATTTACAACCAGAAATGTCTGCACCAGAATTACTAGCAAAAGTTATGGAAAAAATAGAAGAAGATAAATACGACTTCATAGTTGTAAACTTCGCTAACCCAGATATGGTTGGACATACAGGTGTTATGGAAGCTGCTGTTAAAGCTGTTGAAACTGTAGATAATTGTGTTGGTAAATTAGTAGACAAAATAGTTGAAATCGGTGGAAGTGCTATAATAACTGCTGACCACGGAAATGCTGAATTAATGGTAGACCCTGAAACAGAAAAAGTTATAACTTCACATTCAGTAAACCCAGTTCCATTTATAGTAGCAGGAAAAGATTTCTTAGGAAAAGAACTACTAACTGATGGAAGATTATCAGATATAGCACCAACAGTATTAGATATTATGGGATTAGAAAAACCAGAAGAAATGACTGGTCATTCATTAATAAAATAATCCAGATAAATTAAACTTATATAATTAAATCCAGGCTGGTTATATAATTATATAATCATCCTGTAATATAAAAATTAAAAATAATATTATAAAAAGTAAACAAAAAGACAACAAAAAATAACTAATCGAGAAAAATAATAACAAAATTAAAATTAAAATTAAAATACATAGAAATTTATGAACTTACCCATCAATTTGTTTGTGATATTTTATGTTTTTTACAAACTATGACTTGATTAGTTCAATGGAAGGAGAATAACATGTCAGTAATAGAATCAGTATACGCAAGAGAAGTATTAGACTCAAGAGGGAATCCAACTGTAGAAGTTGAAGTAGCATTAGAAAGTGGAGCAGAAGGTAGAGCAATAGTTCCATCTGGGGCATCTACAGGAGCTTTCGAAGCTGTTGAATTAAGAGATGGTGACAAAGGTAGATATTTAGGAAAAGGTACTCAAAATGCAGTTAACAATGTTAACACTATAATAGCACCAGAATTAGAAGGATTAGATGCATTTGATCAACCAGGAATAGACGGATTATTATTAGAATTAGACGGAACTCCAAACAAAGGTAAATTAGGAGCAAATGCTATACTAGGTGTATCTATGGCTGTAGCTAGAGCTGCTGCTAACGAATTAGGATTACCATTATTCCAATACATAGGTGGAGTTAATGCTAAACAATTACCAGTTCCAATGATGAACATATTAAATGGTGGAGAACATGCTGACAACAACGTTGATGTTCAAGAATTCATGATATTACCAGTAGGAGCTCCTTGCTTCAAAGAAGGTTTAAGAATGGGTGCAGAAGTATTCCACGCTCTTAAAAAAGTTCTTGGAGAAAAAGGATTAGCTTGCGGTGTTGGTGATGAAGGTGGATTCGCTCCAAACTTAGGATCAAACAGAGAAGCTTTAGAATTAATAGTTGAAGCTATAAAAGCTGCTGGATACGAACCAGGAAAAGACGTTATGTTAGGATTAGACGTTGCAGCTTCTGAAATGTACAACGAAGAAACTAAAAAATACGTTTTAGCTGGAGAAGGTAAAGAATTAACTGCTGCTGAAATGGTAGACTTATACGAAGATTGGACTACTAACTTCCCAATAATAACTATAGAAGATGGTTTAGATGAAGAAGACTGGGCTGGATGGAAAGTTCTTACTGAAAGATTAGGTAAAAAAGTTCAATTAGTTGGTGACGACTTATTCGTTACAAACACTGAAAGATTAGAAAGAGGTATAGAAGCTGGTGTTGCTAACTCTATATTAATAAAAGTTAACCAAATAGGTACAATAACTGAAACTTTAGATGCTATAGAAATGGCTAAAAGAGCTGGATATACTGCAGTAATATCTCACAGATCTGGTGAAACAGAAGATACTACTATAGCTGACTTAGCAGTAGCTGTAAACGCTGGTCAAATAAAAACTGGTGCTCCATCAAGAACTGATAGAGTTGCTAAATACAACCAATTATTAAGAATAGAAGAAACAGTTGGTGCTCAAGCTAGATACTGTGGATTAAAATCTTTCTACAACTTAAGCAAATAATAAATAATAACTAACTTAAACAAATAATTAATTATATAGTAAGCAAAATATATTTTATGAATAATATAGAATACCCAAGTGGAAATTTACCACTTGGGTATTCTTTTTTTGTGCAAAGTAATAGAGATAACTTTAAACTCATAAATATTAATAATACATAAAATATGGAGGAGATTGTATTTATGAAAAAAGAGATAATACAATTTTTTAAAAGTAAAACAAATGTAATAGCCATGCTCATATTTCCGATCGTGCTTATTTTTGTAATGGGAAAATCACTAGATGGGCTTATGAGTATGGATAAAAATATTTTTAGTGGGAAAATTATATATTTCAATATAGAAGATTCAAGTGGAAATAAAAATTTACAACCATTTTATGACTTCTCTGTACAATTTCAAAAAGATACCGAGGCAGAATTTGTAGAAAATACAAATCCTGAAGAAGCGATAAAGCTTGTAAATAAAAATGAAGCAATTTGTTTTATAAATGTCTGTAAAGATGATATAAAATATTTTAGAAATGAAAATGGAGAAAGCACTGAAAGCAAAGTGTTTAGAAATTTATATACACAATATATGAAAAAATATATATTTATACACTCCATATCAAAATTCGAACCACAGAAGGTACCACAAATTTTAAATGCACAAAATAATACCCAAGTTAAATCAGAAGGAATATCATATGATGAAGTAAATTCATTTACTTATTATACTTTTGTAGAACTGACGCTGATTATATTATACATATCGACAATAACGTTAACTTCAATGTATAAGGAAAATACATTACATAAAATGACAAGATTAAAAACATCAAGTATTAAAAAAATAAATATAATAATATCGAAAATAGCTCTTGGGATATTCATCGGAATTATGCAAATTATAATTATATATATAACTTCTACCAGATTATTTGGAGTAAATTGGGGGCAAAATGTAATTTACATTTTTATGGTATTAATTTCATTTATAATATTTAGCTCCGTATTGGGAATATCTATATCCATGATTTTTTCGGAGGAAAAAACAGCCTACACATTCACAAATATGCTTATAATAGTTATGGGATTTTTAGGCGGTTCATATGTTCCGCTTTCTCTAGTAAAATCAGCGAGAATAACTAGTTTTCTATGCGAATTAGTGCCAAATTATTGGGTTAATACAGCTATTTTAGGATTAAAATACAATGTGGATACCTCTTATTACATAAGTGCGATAAATATATCCTTAGGAAGTGCTGCTTTAATGATTATTCTAAGTAGGATAATCTCAAAAATAAAAGAAGGTGGAAGTTTTGATTAGATTAATACTAAATACGACAAAACTCTTGATGAGGAAAAAGAGCTACATAATAAGCGGAGTAATTATTCCAGTATTTATAATAATTTTCTTTAGCTTTGAATTTGGTGGCCAATATAAATATAAAATCGGAATAGTAGATAAAGACAACTCATATTCATCAAATCAAATTATAGAAAGTATAGATGAGCTTGAGGATATACAAAGTGTAAAAATAAAGGAGAAGGATTATAAACTTTTATTAATAACACAACAAATCGAAGTAGCAGTAATAATTGATAAAAATTTTGAAGAAAATTTATTAAATTTTAAACCACAAGAAATAAATATAAAATCTATAAAACATAATGATGTAGAAACTTCTATAAGGCAGCTTATAAAATTGAAATGTGAAGACTTATGCATAGTAGCATCATTGAGCAATAAAGATATAGATGAATTTAAAAATATAAATTTAGATTACAACAGTCAAATTACAAATCTCAGCTTAAACAAAGTAAAAGAAGACATACCTAAAATACAAAATACCCTAGGCCTTATTATTTTTACAATATTTATAGTTGCTGGAAATATAGCGAATTTCTTAATAGAAGATGAAGAAAATAAAACTAAAATAATGATTTTAAGCTCAGGAATTAGTAAGTGGAAATATTACTCATCGATGATTTTGATTTTTTATATAATGACATCATGCACAAGTCTTATATACTATTTGGTGGGAAAAATTTTATATATAGATTTTGGAATGGAAAATACCCTCAATTTTCTTTTCGTTCTACTAGTTTTTAATTTAATAGCCATAAGTTTGAATTTATGTATAGTATCATTTGTAAGAAGCAAGTATACATCGAGAATAATAAATATATTGATAGTAGTGCCATGTTGTATGATTAGCGGAGTATTTTGGGATTTTAATGTAATGGAAGAAATCTTTCAGAAAATAGGGAACTATATACCAACTAGATGGGTATATATATGCATAGAAAACCTCCAAAATGGAAATGATTTAAATGGAATAAAGATTTACCTAGGATTGATGATTTTATTTTCAATAATTTTATTTGCAATAAGTTTTACCATATTAAAATTTAAAAATGAGCTATAGATAAAAATTCCCTATAAATTGTAAAAATACTATAATTTTAAATCCCACTTTCTTGTAATAAAAGTGCTAATATGGTAAACTTAAAGTTGGATAAATTCAAGAGATAATAGGAGGGTACTCATGCTTAATAATATTTTAATGGGTGTACAAATAGTACTATCAGTACTTTTACTATTAGTTATAATGCCTCAAGAAGGAAAAGGGAACTTCTCTTCTGATTTCAGTGGAGCAGGAGATGATTTTGAAGCACAAGCTTACTTTAAACCAAAAGGAAAACAAGCATTCCTTTTAAAATCAACTAGAATATTCTCAGTATTATTCTTCATAAATGCATTAGCATTAGTAGTAATAAACAAATAGTAAATTAGATGACTGGCCATCATTTAATAAAATTTAAAGATTGAATTTAGTTTTTAAATAAAAGAAGTCTTCTGGATAATCTGGAAGACTTCTTTTTCTTTATGTTTATGTAATTTATTTTATTAAAATAAAATTATTATTAAAATAAAATTATTATTAAAATAAAAACATATTATCGTCATAGCTAGAAATATATATTAAATAAGTGCCATGCTTTTTAATATATAAATCCATATAAACATTGTTATTATGCAGAAGAACGATGTAAACACGATAATTTGGGCAGCTAAATCGCTATCGCCATCCATTTGTTTTGCCATTTGGAATGTTGAAACACCTGTTGGAGCACCATAGATTATAGTTAGTGTAAGTAGTGCAATTCCTCTAATTCCAAGAAATACGCTAAGTGGAATCATAATTAAAGGAACTACGATTAACTTTGTAATAACTATAAATATGGTTTCGTGTAGATACTTTTTAACATCAGAAAATGCAAATGATGCACCAAGAAGAATTAAACCAAGTGGAGTTGCCATTTTTGACACATCTTCAACAGTTTCCATTATACAAGTCGGAAGTTTTATCCCAACAAGAAGGAAGACAATACCTACAAAAGCACCGATTATAAGAGGGTTTGTAACAACGCCTTTAAGTATTTTTTTGATGTTGATTTGAGAGCCTCTAAATATCTCAAGTGATATAACAGCTAGCATGTTGAAAAGAGGAACTATAACTGCAATCAACATTGCTGTAGTACCGACATTTCCGTCGCCATAAATTGAAGTGGCAACTGGAATACCGAAAATCACAAAGTTACTACGAAATACACCTTGAATCATAACACCACGTTTTCTGTTTTCCTTTTCGATTTTAGGTATAAATAATAGAAGGATTAAAAATAATATAACAACGCCTGATACAGCGAATAAAATTAATTTTCCGTCGAATACTGTCTCCAAATCTGTTGTATAAACGTTATAAAAAAGAAGCACAGGTAAAAATACTTTAAATACTACTTTGTTCATAACATCTAGTGTATGTTGGTCAAATATTTTTATATATTTTAGAAAGTAACCAAGAACCATCATTAAAAACAAAGGAGCAACGACATTAAAAGATAAGATTAAATTTTCCATTAGATTTCTCCCCTTAATATTAAATTATAAAAGGCCAAGTCAAATGACTTAGCCTATATTAAAAACTGAAAAACTCCAATTATTTATTTGCTTTTAATACTGCACCCTTGTCACCTGATGTAACCATAGTAGCGTATCTTGCTAAGTAACCAGTAGTTACTTTTGGTTCTCTTGGAGTCCAAGCAGCTTTTCTTCTTGCTAATTCTTCGTCTGATACGACAAAGTCTAAAGTTTTTTCTTTTATATTTATTTTTATTAAATCTCCTTCTTCAACAAGAGCTATTGGTCCACCAACAGCAGCTTCTGGAGAAACGTGTCCGATTGATGCTCCTCTAGATGCACCAGAGAAACGACCGTCAGTTATAAGAGCAACACTAGAGCCTAATCCCATACCAGCTATTGCAGAAGTTGGGTTAAGCATTTCTCTCATACCTGGTCCACCTTTTGGTCCTTCATATCTTATTACAACAACATCACCAGCAACGATTTTTCCACCTTTTATAGCAGCTATAGCATCTTCTTCACAATCAAATACTCTTGCTGGACCTTCGTGTACTAACATTTCAGGAACAACAGCAGATTGTTTAACTATACCAGAATCAGGAGCTAAGTTTCCTTTAAGTACAGCTATACCACCAGTTTCTGAATATGGATTATCTATTGGTCTTATTGTTTCAGGATCTTTATTTACACAGTTAGCGATATTTTCTCCTACAGTTTTTCCTGTAACAGTCATTATATCTAAGTTAAGTAGATTCTTTTTGCTTAATTCATTCATTACCGCGTAAACTCCGCCAGCTTCATTTAGATCTTCCATATATGTATAACCTGCTGGAGCTAAGTGGCAAAGGTTTGGAGTTCTTGAACTTATTTCATTAGCTATATCTACGTTTAGTTCTACACCAGCTTCGTTAGCTATTGCTGGTAAATGTAACATTGAGTTAGTTGAACAACCTAGTGCCATATCTACTGTTAATGCATTTTGGAATGCTTTTTCAGTCATTATATCTCTTGGTTTTATGTCTTTTTCAACTAATTCCATAACTTTCATACCTGCATGTTTAGCAAGTTTTATTCTTTCTGAATATACTGCTGGAATAGTTCCGTTTCCTTTAAGACCCATTCCTAAGGCTTCAGTCAAGCAGTTCATACTGTTTGCAGTATACATACCAGAACATGAACCGCAAGTTGGACAAACTTTGTTTTCAAATTCTAAAACATCATTTTCATCCATAGTTCCTGCAGCATAAGAACCTACAGCTTCGAACATGCTTGATAAACTTCTTTTTTCGCCTTTAACACGACCAGCAAGCATTGGGCCACCACTTACGAAAACAGTCGGTATATTAACTCTAGCAGCTGCCATTAATAAACCAGGAACGTTTTTGTCACAGTTAGGAACCATAACTAATCCGTCAAATTGATGAGCCATAGCCATACATTCAGTTGAATCAGCTATTAAATCTCTTGTAACTAGTGAGTATTTCATTCCAATATGTCCCATTGCTATACCGTCACAAACTGCTATTGCTGGGAATACTACAGGAGTTCCTCCTGCCATTGCTACTCCAAGTTTAACTGCTTCTACTATTTTGTCTAAGTTCATATGACCTGGAACTATTTCGTTGTATGAACTTACTATACCTATTAAAGGTTTTTTCATTTCTTCTTCAGTATGTCCTAAAGCATTAAATAATGAACGATGAGGTGCTTGTTGCATCCCTTTTCTTACTGCATCACTTCTCATTTCTATTATCCCCCTGTTATTTAAAAATATTCATTTAATGTTAAATTTTTTCAATTATTTATCTTATTAAGTTTAAAAAGCTTTGAAACGTAAATCTATTTTAAATTCTAAATTATATATAAAATTTAAAAATTCAGACTTTTTAAATTAAAACTCTTGATATTGACCATATTATGAGGTATTATTTTCCTATAAATGGTATAACATCATACTAATACATTTAACATATGATGTCAATAATATAATTGAATAAAATTTCAAAAAATTAAGATATATAAATTAAGCTATATTAGGTAAAACATGATTAATTAACAACAAAAATAAGTTATTTAATATAGATGAAAGAAGGGGAACAGTATGGAATATAAAAAATCACAATCTCTATCAGAGCAGGTGGCTGATGAAATTTTAGATATGATAGTTGTGAAAAAACAATTTAAAATAGGAGATAAACTTCCTAATGAAACAGAATTATCAGCGCTTTTAAATGTCAGCAGAACGACTTTGAGAGAGGCTATAAAGATGCTGGTTTTACGAGATATAGTCGAAATTAAAAGAGGCAAAGGAACTTTTGTAAAAAGTGATGAGGTCGATAATTTTACACTTGGAAATTTAAGATCAAATACATCAGACTTGGCAGATTTATTGGAAATGAGGCTGATAATTGAGCCGATGGGAGCATACTATGCGACAAAAAGAGCTAGTGATAATGAAATAGAAAAAATAATAGAATACGGCGAAATAATAGAACAAAAAATCCTAAATAACGAAGACAGAACAGACGCTGAACAACAGTTTCACAATGCGATTGCAAAGGCAAGCGGCAACTCATTTATGAAGGAATTAGTGCCGATTATAAGCAAGGCGATAAACGAAAGTGTAATTTTATCAAAACAATACGAAAAAGCGACAGAACTTACATTAAAAGATCACCGAATGATAATAGATTTTATGAAAGAAAGAAATGCAGAAGGGGCAAAAACTGCGATGAGTTTACACATTATACATACAATCGATAGTTTTGGATTTAAAGATAGATTAGTATAAAAAATAAAAAGTATAATAAATAAGAATTATGGTAAAAATACAATATAGCAGTACAATGTATATTTTTAATATGAATTACAAAAAAATAAAAATTCTCCTCCCAAAATATATTAAATATGTAATAAATCAAGTATAATAAATATTTAGGTTAAAATTCATTAAAATATAAAGGTGAACAAATACATAAATAAAAATATTTATAGGAAAACTATAAACATTACCGTAAATAAGTAAAAATCTCTATGTAAGAATCCCAATATATGAGATAAAATATTAAAAATTAACAAATATTAAAATTTTAACGTCTAAATAACAAGGAAGATAATATACAATTAAAGTAGGACATATAAAATAAAACATATAATGTAAAAAATACTTTTAATGAATTGAAATAAATACAGTAAATGGAGGAATTTTAAATGACACCGGAAATAAAAGAAAAGTTACTAGGTTTAATAAATGAAAAAGCATATAATCCTCTAAAGAAGGAAGAATTAGCATTAATATTTGACATACATTCATGTGAAATGCCAATGTTCAACAATTTTTTAGAAGAATTACAAGATGAGGGATATTTAATAGTATCTAAAAAAGGAAGAGTTATGGCGCCAAGTGCTATGGGATATTTTGTCGGAAAATTTATATCTCATAGAAAAGGATTTGGATTTGTAGAATCAGACGAAGAATTTACACAAGATTTATTCATAGGTTCAGATGACATAAATGGAGCGATGAACGGCGACAGAGTTATGGCTGAAATAGTAAAGCCAGCAGAAGAAGGAAGAAGAGCTGAAGGAGCTATCGTAAAAGTATTAAAAAGAGAAAACGAAACTGTTATAGGTCTTTTACAATTATCAAATAAAAACTTTGGATTCGTTGTACCAGATGATAAAAAATTCACTCAAGATATCTACATTCCAAGCAGATATTTCTCTGGAGCAAAAGACAACGACAAAGTAGTTTGTAAAATCACAGTTTGGCCAACTGAAGGAAGAAAACCAGAAGGTAAAATAACAGAAGTTATAGGTCAAAAAGGAGAACGTGGGGTAGAAATCGACTCAATAATAAGAGCACACGGACTACCAGAAGAGTTCCCACGCAAAGTATTAGAAGAAGCTGATAGAGTTATAGTTCCAATACCAGAAGAAGAAATAAAAAGAAGAATGGATTTAAGAGATTTAAAAACATTCACAATAGATGGTGAAGATGCAAAAGACTTAGACGATGCAGTTTCAATCGAAGTATTAGAAAACGGAAACTACAAACTAGGTGTTCATATCGCCGATGTTTCTCACTATGTTAGAGAACATTCAAAACTAGATAAAGAAGCTATAAAAAGAGCGACTTCAGTTTATCTAGTTGACAAAGTAATACCAATGCTTCCAAAACAACTTTCAAACGGAGTATGTAGTTTAAATCCATTTGAAGATAAATTAACTTTATCAGTATTTATGGAAATAAACGCTGACGGAAAAGTTATAAAATACGACATAGCAGAGTCAATTATAAACTCAAAAGCTAGAATGACTTATACAGAAGTATCTGACATATTAGAAAAAGACGATGAAAAATTAAAATCTACTTTCTCTAATTTAGTAGAAGAATTCCACAATGCTGAAGACTTAGCTAGAATTCTTATGAAAAGAAGAGAGAGAAGAGGATCAATCGACTTTGATTTCCCTGAATCAAAAATAATATTAAATTCAGAAGGAAAAGTAGCAGATATTAAGTCATATGAAAGAAGAATATCAAACAGAATGATAGAAGAGTTCATGCTTGTGACAAATGAAACAGTAGCAGAACATTTCTTCTGGTTACAAACTCCATTCGTTTACAGAATACATGAGATTCCTGCAGCAGAAAAAATGGAGAACTTAAGCAAATTTATAGCTACATTTGGATATAGTTTAAAAGGTGATTTAGAACAAATTCATCCAAAAGAAATCCAAAGAGTTCTAAAATTAATAAAAGGAACACCAGAAGAAGAATCAATAAGTACAATAATGCTTAGAAGTATGAGACAAGCGAGATACGCGCCACAATGTGTGGGTCACTTCGGTTTAGCGGCACAATACTACTGCCACTTTACATCACCAATAAGAAGATACCCAGACTTACAAATACACAGAATAATAAAAGAACAATTAAACGGAAAATTAACTCCAAAGAGAAGTGAACAACTTGCAAACATAGTTGAGTACGCATCTAACCAATCTTCAGAACAAGAAAGAGAAGCTGAATTAGCAGAAAGAGATGTACACGATTACTATAAAGCTGTTTATATGGCAGACAGAATTGGTCAAGAATTCGACGGAACGATATCAAGTGTTACATCATTCGGTATGTTCGTTGAATTAGAAAATACAGTAGAAGGATTAATCAGAATGGTCGACATGACTGACGATTATTACAACTACATCGAAAGCAGCTACTCATTAGTTGGTGAAAGAACTAAGAGAGTATTCAGAATAGGTGACCAAGTTAGAATCAAAGTTAGCAAAGTAAATGTAGACTTTAGAGAAATCGACTTTGAATTAGTTTCTGTTAAAGAAGATAACAGACTAGTAAATAAGGCTGTTGATGGTGAAGTAGAAGCTGACGAAAAAGATGGAGAATAATAGATAAAATCTAACGTAATATGTATTTAAAATAGTTGATAAAAATTTATAGAAGGGATATTATAAAATAAATAGCGTTATTTTGTAATATCCCTTTTTAATGTGTAAATTTAAAGGTAAATAAAATGCATTGAAATGGAGGAATGAATATGGTAGAACCAGAGGAATACAGTTATGAAGAATTTCCCGAATCGTCGACTGTAACAAGAGGAATGAATGTAATCGAGTTTGAAGATGATATCGCCTCAGTAGTATGTAAAAGATATGTGAATTATGTTGAAAGGGATGGCAAACAGTTAAAATTGCAATTTCTGATGCCTTATTACACAGTTGAACATATGGAAAAACTGCCATGTGTTGTATTTGTACAAGGGTCAGGTTGGATTAAACAAAAGTTGTATCTTAACATTGGGAACTTATCAAAATTAGCAGATAAAGGATATATCATAGCAATTGTCCAATACAGATCAGCAGAAGATGCGCCTTTCCCAGCACAAGTTCAAGACATTAAAACAGCAATCAGATTTTTAAGAAAAAATGCATCAGAATACAAAATCGACCCCAACAATATATTCTTGTGGGGAGATTCATCAGGCGCACACGTATCATTAATCACAGGAATTACAAGTGGTGTAACTGAATTAGACACAGACGACTACAGCGATTATTCTGACAAAGTAAATGGAATAGTCGATTTTTATGGACCAACAGACATAACAAAAATGAATGATGCACCGACAACAGCAGATTACACAGTTGCCGACAGTCCAGTCGGAATATTGATAGGGAAATTAGATGTCACAAAACACGAAGACAAAGCACAAAAAGCAAACGTATTAAATTACATTACAATGGGTAGGGATATACCGCCGATAATAATTTTCCACGGCAGCAAAGACAGAATCGTTCCATTCGAACAAAGCGCAATGTTGCACGAAAAATTATTGGCAGAACACAAGGAGAGTACAATTTACAAAATTATGGGACAAGACCACTGTGGCCCAGGATTTTGGCAAGATGAAGTTATAGATTTAATCGACGACTTTTTCGAAAAACATATGAAAAGAATATAGTGGTGAACATAGGTATATATTTGGATGGATTATTGAAATTTTCTAAGGGATAGTTCATCCTTTTCTTTTGCTGAGAACTTGACGAAATTGGTAAACTATGATAAATTATAAATCAGTCTAAAATAAGTAATAAAGAAGGTGAAAGTATGGCAGGAACTAAAAATTTAGCGACAAACAAAAAAGCAAGACATGAATACTTTATAGAAGAAACATACGAATGTGGAATCGAATTAAAAGGAACAGAAGTTAAATCACTTAGAATGGGTAGAGTAAACCTTAAAGACGGATTTGCATCTGTGGATAACTCTGAAGTTTTCCTAAAACAAGTTCATATAAGCCCATACGAACAAGGAAACTCTTTCTACAAATTGGACCCAATGAGACCAAGAAAGCTCCTTCTTCATAAATCTGAAATCAGAAAATTAATAGGGGCAACAACAATAAAAGGTTACTCATTAATTCCGCTTAACATGTACCTTAAAAATGGTAAAGTTAAAGTAGAATTAGCACTAGCAAAAGGTAAAAAACTTTATGACAAACGTCAAGACATGGCGAAGAAAGACGCACAAAGACGTATCGAAAGAGAAATGTCTGGAAGATACTAAGGTTTAAAGCCTTATGAAGTAGAAAAGCTGTAGTATTATGAATAAAATAATGCAAAATATATAGCGATTCTATGATTATGCAACAAATGAAAAATATTTCATTGATTTTTTAATCAAAAAGTATTATATTATTAATACAATAATATTTAAAATATACAACTTAATATGGTGGAACAATAAATAACAGTTTGCAAAAGTCTCAAAGACTCTAAACATCCATGGGGGTGTAAAGGTTTCGACGTGGGTTTGGAACTTGAGGCTGCGTGTCGTGTTACTCCTCTAGATCACGTAAAACCTGGGGAATTAAAATAAACGCAAACGAAAATTACGCTTTAGCAGCTTAATAATTGCTGCTTGTCCCTCTTAGCCCTCCTGCCGGTTAAGACTGGACATCATTTATGCAGGGAACTACTTCTTGGGCGCCTCGACCTGAAGTGGACTAATTGAGGCTGGCTGATGATGTAGTCTGCCACTGGACGACATCAAAGGCGAGACACTAATACAGATGGCTACACACGTAGATGCAGCGAGGAATGGGCTTGCGGACAGGGGTTCGACTCCCCTCATCTCCACCAGTAGAATCCTCGAAAAGAGGAAACAAAAAGCTTTAACCACTTTTCAGAGGTTGAAGCTTTTTGTTGTTTAAAAATAAATATTGTTAAGGGGGATGGGGAAAATAGATACATTAAATGATATTTTTAATGAAATTTCAAAATTTAAAGATAAGTATGGAACTGTATGGTTTAGGGGGCATAGTAACTCTGATTACAAGCTAAATAGTGGCCTTTATAGAATCAGTACTAATTTAATAGATGTTAGAAATTCAGAAAATAATATATTTAATTGCTTTATTAATTATGGGGATTATTATTGTAATAAATTTTATGATAATAAAGACTGGAATGTTTTGTTTTTAATGCAACATTATGGATTGCCAACACGACTTTTAGATTGGACTGATAGTTTTTTAACAGCATTATATTTTGCAATAATAGATAAAAAAGAAAATCAAAATGCTTGTGTTTGGATGCTTGCTCCAATAGAATTAAATAAAAAATGTAATAATTTGTATGAAGAGGGAGCAGATCATAGATATGAAAATATAGCCTTGCTTACACTTGATTCATTACCAAATAGAATTATAAAATACAGGAAATTTTTTGAAGGGCATGTAAATATAGATAGTTTTGCTATTGTTCCAAGACGAAGTAATGATAGGCTTATATCTCAGAATGGTTTTTTCACAGTTCAGGGAACAGTAGGACAAACATTAGAAGAAGAAGTATCGAGTGAAATTTTAATAAAAATAGATATAAATAATAATTTATATAAGGAATGTAAAAAGTTTTTGGAGGTTAGTGGAATAAATTACTATTCGCTGTATGGTGGTTTAGAAGGTTTATGTAAGTATTTAAAAAATGAATTATTAAAAATAGAATTTCATAATAAATAAAGGGGGATGTAATATATGGGTAAGGTTATATCATTTATGAATATGAAAGGAGGAGTTTGTAAAACAACTTTATGTGTGAATATAGCAAATACACTAGCAACACATTTTAAAGAAAAAGTATTGTTAATAGATATGGATCCTCAATTTAATGCTAGTCAGTACATACTTAGTATAACTGAAAATGATTACATGAATAAATATAAAGATTACAAGGAAGATAGAAAGACAATATATTATTTATATAATGATAATGGTAGACAGGTTGAACAAGATAGTCATTCTATATCAAATGTAGGGGCTTTATTTAATAGTAATAATCTAGAAGAACCTTATCTTAAAGATGATTATATTATAAATATAAAAGAAAATTTCGATATGATACTAGGGGATATAGATTTAATTGAATTACAAATAACTCAAAAAGAGGGAATAACTAAACGATTAGATAAATATATAAAGCATAAAAAGTTAAGAGATGTATACAAGTACATATTAATTGATTGTGCACCTACATATTCATTTTATTTTATTAGTGCATACTCAGCATCAGATACATATATAATACCATTAAAACCAGATTATGTTGCATCATTAGGATTATCTTTACTTGAAAAAGCAATAAGTTCTATAGAAACTGACCAGGATAGAATAAATAGCTGTGGTGTAATATATACATTAATTGATTCAAGAAATAATCTTCATGAACCTGTTATTGATGATATAGAATCGAGTATTGGAAAAAATAATATATTTGATGAAAAGTTAAGATATCTTGTTGATATACCAAGGGGTGTTGGTGAAAATAAGTTTATGCTTGATATACATAATAATGGAATAGATGATTCTATAAAATCTATAACAGAAGAATTTATTGGTAGAATAGGGGAGAATCAAGATGATAAAGGATAAAGAAATAAAGGATTTTATTGGTGATATTAATATTATTAGCGATAATAAAAATGAATTATATAGTATATTAATACCGCTTTTACTATCAAGAAAAGTTTTTAAAAACAGTAATGAAAAAAGAGAATTTATTGAAAATGTATTAGGAATAAAAATAGCTAATTATGCTTATAAATCTAAGACCATCTTAATAGGTAAAGTAATAAATGAAATTAACAGTATGGAGATAGAACATGCCTTTAAATTAAATAAAAAAGTAAATAAATTTTTACTTGACTTGATAAATGCAAATAGAATTTTGAATAGAGAAATTAATAAAGGTATTAAAAAAAATAAAAAAAATAAAAAAAATAGTCTTTTTTATAATTGGAGTAATTATATTAAAAATATGAATTAAAGGCTAATGAAAATAATTAAGAATAATGAAAAATACTTTAGAATGCAAGATATAGTCTTATTAAATGAAAATTTTAGATTATAGACAAATAATGTAGCAGAACAAGAAGAATTTAAGTATTATAAAAAATATGACTGAGGGGAATACTCTTTTAGAATTTGGACTGCACATAGTTTTTTAGAGTGGGGACTGCTACCATATGCATAGAAGAATATAAACATATGTATTCTTCTATGCATATAGTAGCAGTAGAGTATAGACTAGCAAATTATAGTTAGGAAATATTATAAATAAGGTTTTCTATGCATATGGTAGAATAAATGTGTATCAATGAAATTCAACGCACTCCAGTATGATATTTTTCTTATCTTTGGTCAATCTTTGTCTTATTTCTGCTAAAAAAACAGCTCTCTTGATAATTTATTTTTATCATAGAAAGCTGTTTTATATTTAATATTTATAGAATTTTTTATAAAAATAAAAATGATAGATAACTTTAGATACAAATGTGTTATGACTAAGTAAAATTTTATTTGTTTATTCCACAGACCTTTTATTTTTTTTTATTTTTATAGTATACTGATTATATTTAGATTTCATAATATTTTTAATATATTTTTCCATATAATCATAGTCTGGTTCATTATTATCTTTTACAGGTAATAAAACTTTTTCTCTTAAAATCCTTTTATCACTAATTTCTCTATTAAAATTATATTTTTCAGATAATCTATTTGTTAAAGTTGCAATAAATAAATATACATATTTATTCATTTTATTGTTTTTTAAATGTGTTACATGGTCACTTGCTACAAACTCAAATGGTTGATAAAAGCTCGAACCAACACTTCCACTATTTGCAATTGTTAAGCAGTTAGAAAATTTTCTAACATCTGAACTATTATCTATATAGTTATCAATACCATTATTTAATGAGGTTGATGATACAAAAGGTGTAGAACCATTAATTTGATTTGCCTTAGTAAGTCTTTTTCCTCTTTGTATACTAGGAAACAAATCTTTTATAAAGAACTCTTTCCATTCCTTATCTTTAAGATCAAGGATATCTTCATGCACAAGATTATTTACATACCCATTTATATGATCTATATATAATTTTTCCTTCTTTGAAAATATTTTTTTTGTGTATTTTTCCATAAAATCCCAATCAGGATTGTTATTCTTTATAGGCAAAAGAATAGTCTCCCTTTTAACAACATTCATCTGAGCTTGTCTTCCGTAAGAATACTTTATACCCTGTCTTTTTATCATATTTGTAATGAATAAAGAAGTATATTTATTAAGATTCTTATGTTGGATGATTGAAACATCATGAGAACAATAAAAATCATGTGGTTGATAATATGCAGATAATGAAATTTTTTCAACTGTAATAGCATTTTTAGAAAATAGGGTTTGATTTCCTATAAAATCGCTAATTCCATTGTTTAATGAGGTCGCAGTAATATAAGGATTATATCCTTTTAATATATTATTTTTTTTTAAGTAAACACCTTTGTCTACTATAAATAAATCTTCAATTCGAAAGGCTTTCCAATCTTTATCAGTTAGTTGCATCACTTAAAATCTCCTCATCATAAGTATCAAATAGGTAACCTCTATTTTGCATTATCATAGAAAATTCAAAAGCTAAATATTCACCAACAGTTTTTTCAAATTCTTCATCTGTTGGTATCTCATCATTAAAATAATAAAATCCATGAAGCCATTCATCAGTAGACTCTACAGTTGTCTTTACACAGAATTTAGTGTCTGATTCTATTTTATCAAACCAAACATCTAGTAAGTGCTGTTTTTTATCTTTAGCTTGTTCAGTTTCTACTAATCCTATATGAGGACTAACCTTGAATCCATCGTCCTTGAAATCAATAAACTTACACTCCTTATCTTTAGGATGAGGTTCACCTGCAGTAAATATTGCTATGCATGGCATTGTACCAACACCGTAAAAAGTATCTTTATTTAAAGTTATAACACCTTCTAAAGTATGTTTTTTTAATATATTTACTTTTATATTTTGTTCTTCCTTTGTCTTTCCTGTCATAGATGATTGTGGGACTATAACTATCCCTTTTGCCCCTATGCATAATGAATCAAGCAAATGTTCTGTAAATGCTAGTTCAAATAAGTCAGGATTTTGCTTTGAACCTTGTGAGTATGGTGGATTCATCATACCTACAGTAGATTGTTTTAACTGTAGTTTATTTGGGTCCTGTTTTAAAAAGTCCTCATTTATAAGGTTACTTTTACCATCACCTCTTAAAATCATATTTGTTGTTGCTATTGTAAACATATATGTTTGTAATTCAAAACCATGGAGCTGTTTTTGTCTTATATTTTTTCTTTTTAAGTCATCATTTGTTTTCTCTAGCATATAATGCATAGATGCTACAAGAAAACCACCAGTACCACAACACGGATCTAATACAACATCATCTTCTGTTAACTCTGCTAACTCACAAAATAAATCAGTAATATGTTTAGGTGTAAGAACAATTCCTAATGACTGAGAATCTCCACCAGAGTAAGACATAAACTCTCCATAAAATCGTCCTATATAATCTTCTGACGATTTTGTATATTTTATACTCTTATAGATTTTTTCGTTAAGAAATTCTGTATAGTGTTTTAAAGGTGTTTTATTTAGCTTTGTATTAATTTCATTTAAAATTTTTGTATCTTTAATAATAGCAAATTGGCTAAGTATTTTATCTTTCTTAACATCCGGAGAAACTCTGGACCTTGTTAAATTCGAGCAAATAGCATCATATATTTTTTGACCATCAGTTTTTACTTTATCTCCAGTTAAATCATTTATTGAGAAATTTTTAAATTCTGACTCTCTTAGTGCTAGTAATATACCAGATACAATCAAAGGTTTATCTATATCCTTTAGATTTCCATAATTTCTTAAATCTTCATGTAGTATGCAGGCATCTTTTAAAATTTCTGATGTTTCTTTTTCAATATCAGTAGTTTCATTTAAAATTTCTCTAATATAATACTCTTGAATATTATTTTCGTTAAAAGATATAAAAGACTCTACTTCTGGTAATTCCCTATAATACTCAGTATCATCAATATATATAGGACTAATTTTATGCTTTCTTTCATTTCCTGAAATACCAAATGCTAATATTTTTTTATAAGAAGTATTTTTAGCCAAATGTTGACCATAAAATAAAGCGCCATTCAGAGCAAAATTTTTAATATCACTCTGCTTTGAACTTATTAAGCCTTTTTCATCTAATTTTACATGTTTTCCTAAATCAGCCTTATCTTCTATAACAATCAAAAAATCTTTAACTACTCCTACATATTCTGGAAATCCTACTTTTTTTGTACCATTTTTTGATGCAGTTTTTAATGCATTATTAATTTCAACAATTGAACTACCCTGAGGTTCTAGTTCAATATTAGCGTCTCTTAAAAGGTTATACACCCATAAATCTGTTTTTGCTTCTTTTTTAGACACTAAATTCCCCCCTTATACATGTATTTAAAAGTATATATTTTACAATTTATATATTTCATACAAACTAAATAAGCTTATTTGTTGAAATAGTATTATTTAGGTATTTATTTCGTATAAAATACAAATGAAATAGAATACATTTTTCATTACTATCTTAACATATTTTTGCATCAAAAAAAATAAAGATTGACATTTTTATGAAATCTTAGATTTTAAATAATTTTTAATATAGTGATTTATAGTATTAGTAGATATATTTATACTAATATTATATCTAGTAGACAATATTTTACTTAAATAATCGGATTATTGCAATTTTTGTTGTTTGTAATAAATTTTATGAAAATTAATGTTTAGTATATGTTGATTTATTTTTTAATAAATTTTTTAATTTTAATCTAATCAAAATAAGATATAATTATATTTATAGAATATTATAAAGTGAGGTATGAAAATGGAAAATGGGACAAATATAATAAAATTATCAAATGAAGCAAAAAATTTAATAATGGAATTTTACGAAGATCAAAGAGTAATATGCGGTGGAGAAAATGTATTGGAATATATTAAGTCTACAGAAGATGGAAGAACAATTATATTAAAAGAAATAGAATGCGAAGAAGAAGAGTATGATTTAAGTTGCATAGCGTCTAAATTGGGATATATTCTAAATGGTTTTGGACCATGTAGTTCAGCATTTTATGAAGAAATAGACCTTTCTAAAGATGAATATGAACTAGAACAAAAATATAAAAGTATGAGTAAAGAAGAGTATATTAAATATGTAGGAGGTTTATTTTACTTGCCTCAAAGAGCAGAAGTAATTTATGAAAGATTGAAAGAAATAGAAATAGAATCAGAATAATAAATAAAAATAAAAAATATATACATTTGGCATGATCATATATAAGTATTGAGGAATATTAAGTGGGAGGATTTAATTTATGTCAGATTTAAAAAATAATATAATAGAAGAATATTTTGAAACAATAGGTATGTATGAAATTAATGATATTGATGAATTTTTTGAAAATATTAAACAAAAGTATGGTATGGATGTAGCTAATGATATAGATATGGCTATGTCACTTAGAAGTTATAGTAATAATGGAAAAATCTATTCAATTAAAAATAGTAATTTAGAATTGAGTTTAGATTTTGCATCATATTCTTTTGATTTATACAAACTTTTTTTTGAATGGATAATACAACAAGGGGATTTAAATAATAAAAAAATATTAGATTTTGCTTGTGATAATGGTATTGTTACTTGTTTTTTAGGCTTGATATATCCTGATGCAAAAATAGTTGGAATAGATAAAGGAAATAAAGGTATCAAATGTGCAAGGGAATTAGCTAAAAGGTTAAATTTAAAGAATGTTGAATTTGAAGTAGTTGACGCAAAAAAAATGGACAAATTTTTTAAGAAAGAAAAATTTGATACTATTATATCTATAAGATCTATATTAGAGATAGTGAGTTTACCTGAAGTAAAAAGGCATTGGACTCTAGAAGAAACAATAAATTCACTGATGGTATCTAATAGTATAACTAAATTTATAAAAAGTATAAGAAAGATAATGTCAAACGATGCTAAACTTATAACTTTTGAAAGACTTGCTGGATTTGAAGAAATTTTTCATTTTATAAAATGCATGAGGGAATCAGGATTGTATGTTGATACTAATAATATGTGTAAAATACAATTTCATGAGTTAGGTGATTATCAATGTATGCCTATTCTTGTCTTTGATAGGAATAAAAAAGATGAAATTGAATTGGATCAATTTATTAAATTATATGATGAAATGCCTTATATAAATAAGAAGGTTGATTTTAAAGAGGATTTTAAAAAAGAAATAGAATTTAATAATATAAAAGATAAACAACTTATATTTGGAGTTCAAATAGAATATGCAGATAATTCAGGTATTAAAAGAGAAGAAGTATGGAAAACAACAAATGGAGAAATTATTTGTTATGAATATACTAATATAGGATATAGAGAATTAACAATGGAAAATTTAGATGATGAAGTTATAGATGAAATAAAGAAAAATGCTGATTTTGTTAAATGCATGGGAAACAAAGTTAAAGAGTATATTAGTATAGAGGAAAGAGATTTAATTAAATAAAATAATACTAAAATCCTAGGTTGATAGCCTAGGATTTTCTTATTTGTTTTTTACTTTTGCCATAAAAATTAATTAGATCAACTTCAAATATATCGCATAAAATTTTTCACAAATCAATAATAAAAAAAAGCAATTGAGCAAAAAATAAATAGAATAAAAAGTTATACAAGTCAGACATAAAGGAGTGAAAAATATGACAAATATGAAGCCAACTATGATACATAGTGATAGAGGCTCTGTTTTTTCTGTTTTCAGTGAAGAAGAGCTAAAAAATATGACTAATAATTCTAAAAGAAAAGTTGCTATATGTGGAAGGATAAATAATAGTGGAATAGTTGAGGTGCCAGAGGGTGCTACTCTTGCAGAAATTATAGAATTGGCAGGAGGAATTTTAGATAAAAGAGAATTTAAAGGAGCACATGTGGGAGTTCCGCCATATGGTAGATTTTTATCTAAAGAAGATTTGGACAAAGAGCTAGATTTTGATTTGTTTGATAATTATATTAGGGCAATTAATGTATTATCAGAAGAGGATTGTATAGTTCAGTATGCTAAGTTTTATACAGATTCAGTAATTGGTTTAATGCAAAATGAAGGAAGTTTAAAGGATTATGCTAAAGTGCAAGAGCCTTTAGAAAAAATTTGGCAAATACTTGATAGAATAAGTAAAGGCAGATCAAATATGAGGGACCTTTATATTCTTAGATCTTTAGCAGAAGAAGTGAAAGAAGAATTAAATCAAAAGCATAATATAATGGAAGAAATCATTGAAAATTATTATGACGAAATTAAAGAACATATTGAAGATGACAGATGCTACACTATGCAATGCAACAATCTTATTAAACTTACTATAACAGAAAAATGTATAGGATGTGGAATTTGCCAAAGGGTTTGCCCTGTTGATTGTATAGCAGGAGAGAAAAAGGAACAACGACGCATAGATTACAACAGATGTACTCACTGTGGTAGATGTTTATCTGCTTGTCCAGTTGATGCAATAACAGCAGGAGACAATACTTTGAAATTTATCAGGGATTTATCAACTCCTAACAAATTAGTAATTACTCAAATGGCACCGGCAGTTAGAGTTGCTATAGGGGAGGCTTTTGGTTTTGAACCTGGAGAAAATGTGGAGAATAAATTGGCAGCAGGACTTAGAAAACTGGGCGTGGATTATGTGTTTGATACATCTTGGGCAGCAGATTTAACTATAATGGAGGAAGCTGCGGAATTGCAAAATAGACTGGAACGATATTTTTCAGGAGATAAAAGTGTAAAACTTCCAATGCTGACATCATGTTGCCCATCATGGGTTAAATTTATAGAACAAAATTATGGTGATATGTTAGATGTGCCATCTAGTGCGAAATCACCTATGCAGATGTTTGCGACTGTGGCTAAAGATATTTGGGCGAAGGAAAAAGGACTAAAAAGAGATGAAGTGACTTCAGTTGCCATAATGCCTTGTATCGCCAAGAAATACGAAGCATCTAGACCTGAATTTTCTCGTGGTCTTAATTATGATGTGGATTATGTTATAACAACTAGAGAATTAATTAAAATATTCCAAGACTCAGGCATTGATTTAAAAACAATAGAAGGGGAAGAAATAGACCAAGTCATGGGAGAATATACAGGTGGAGGAATTATATTTGGTAGAACTGGTGGAGTTATAGAAGCTGCACTTAGAACTGCCCTAGAAAATATGACAGGCGAAAAAATTGAAAATGTAGAATTCCACAGTCTTAGAGGTTTTGATGGATTTAGGGCTTGTGATGTAGAAGTTGGAGATATAAAACTTAGAATAGGGGTAGCTCATGGTCTAGAAGAAGCTGGCAAGATGCTTGACAAAATAAGAGATGGAGAAGAATTTTTCCATGCAATAGAAATTATGGCTTGCCCTGGTGGCTGTGTCGGCGGTGGTGGCCAACCTAAAGTCAGAAAAAATAAAGATGCAATTTTACAAAAACGTGGAGAAGGTTTAAATAATATAGATAGAGAAAAAAATATGAGAGTTTCAAAAGAAAATCCAGAGGTTCAGGCAATTTATGATAAATATCTGGATCATCCGCTAAGTCATAAGGCTCATGAATTGCTTCATACTAGATATTTTGTAAAGAGAAAAAAATAGATTACTACTAAAAAGCTTATAGATTTCTATAGGCTTTTTTAGATGGATTAAAGATAAAAAATATACATGAAAAGAGAAATTTATTTTTATTATTTATAATATGATATTATTATATAAAATATAGAGTGGTCACAATTTTCTGTTAATAATAAATTAATATTAATTGTATCCATAAAAGTTGATACATCTAAATATATTAAAGTAGAAATATTAGACAATATTATGGGGGGAGATATATATGGATAAAGAAGAAAGTAAAAAAAATCCGAACTATTATAAAAATTTATTAGATAGTAATGATTTTAATGAATTTGAAGAAATATTAGAATTCCTTAAAGAAGAACTAAGAAATTATTATGTGAATTTAGAATACAGTGAAAAAATCATTAGGTTTATAGAAAATGAATTCTCTATTGATAGAGTTTTTCCAACACAGCTAATATTTATTAAACAGTTTTTGAATAATGCCTTTGATTCAATGGTTTTAAGTATATATAAATTATATTTTGATAGAGGAAATATAGTTAAAAAAACAAATTGTGGAATTAAGTATCTTCAAACTTTTCTTAATAAAAAATTATTACAAACTGAGGAAAGTCAAAGGGCTATTTTGAGGAAAGCTGGCAAGAAAATAAAAGAAACTCAAACTTTAGGAGATAACATAGTAAAAATACGTAATTCACGAATTGCTCATTGTGATATAGGTAAAAAATCAGAGGTTGAGAAAATTGTTTTACAAATAGAAACATTGAAAAGTATATTTGAAAATTCTGTTGAGATTTTAGAATTATTATCATTAAAATATTTTGAATATAAGGGGTCAGATGATCAAGAGATGATAAGAACCCATGGATTTGAAAAATTTTTAATCAAAAATATATGGATAAATAGTGATAGTAATACAGATTTAGATTTATTCTTTAACACTTTACGTTTTAATTTTATGGATAACCTTACTTAGTAGTTTTTTATTTCATGGAAAAATTTATAGTATAATTTTAAAAATTACATATCCTTTATACATAGTTTAAGACAATATGAGAAGATACATTATGAAGTTCACTTATAATTATTTTGAATTAAACAAAAGAGAAACAAATTTAAAAATTATTTAAAAAATGTTTATGTAGAAAATATAGGGGTATATTTATAATATCTAAGAAATGTATACAAGATACATATTAAGAGGAGAGAGTAATTATGTTAAATCAAAAAACAATAGATATAATAAAAAGTACAGTACCAGTATTAAAAGAACATGGATTAGAAATAACAAAAACTTTCTATAAAACAATGTTTGCAAATAATCCAGAGGTAAAAGAAATGTTTAATATGGATAGACAAGAATCTGGTGAGCAACCAAAAGCATTAGCAATGACAGTATTAGCAGCAGCTCAAAATATAGATAATTTAGAAGCAATATTACCAGCAGTAAAGAAAATAGGAAGTGTTCACGTTAACTCATATGTAAAACCAGAACATTATCCAATAGTAGGTAAAAATTTATTATTAGCTATAAAAGAAGTTTTAGGCGATGCAGCAACAGAAGAAGTGTTAAATGCATGGGCAGAAGCTTATGAAGTTATAGCTAAAGTATTTATAGAGGTAGAAAAAGATATTTATATAGATCAAATTTGTAGAGATAATCAAATACATCAAACATTATAGTTTATAAAAGGGCCCCTTAAGACTTTGATAATTTTATCATTGCTAAAAGGGGCCTTTATTAATAATGAAGTTAACAAATGACTGAAAAGATAAGGACTTTCACGCATAATAATAAATATAATAATATGGAATATATCATTATATTTACAAAAAAATAAAAAAAATATACAATAGATATACTGCCTAGAATATTCAATTATATATTTCTAGGCAAATTAATATTATGGGAGATAGAATATGAAAAAATTAAAACTAAAAAGGTCAATACTAAGCATTATTTTAACGATGATACTTATCATGAATAGTGTTGTTGTTCCAGTATATGCAAGTAGTGTAGTTTCGTATAATTCGCGAAATACTTTTAAAATCAGTTCAGCAAATGATTTTCCTGAAAACATAGAACAAGGTCAGGTTTACGTTTTAACAACTGATATAACCTTAAATCAAGGACAACAGATAAAGAATCTAAGGGGAACCTTAGATGGTAATGGTTTTAACATTACACTTGCAGACAAACCGCTAGCAAACAATGTATCTGGTACTATACAAAATTTAGGAATAAGTAGTTCAGGTACAATAACAAGTGAAGATACTTTCGGAAGTATGGTAGTAACACTTAGTGGTACTATTCAAAACTGTTACTCTGTCGCATCAATAAAATTAAGTGGTTTTTTAGGCGAAGTAGGTGGTCTTGTTGGGACATTAAGTGGTGGATCTATTAAGAACTCTTATTTTGCTGGTACAATTGACAGTTTCATGGCTGGTGGTTATGGAGGTTTAGTAGGAATTAATAATTCTGCTAATTCTGTGATTTCAAATAGTTATTATACTGTTAATAGTATGATGGGAACAGTAAGTATGATTATGCCAAAACCTCAAGAAATAAATTCTGGTAAGAAATCAGAAAATGAATTAAAGTCAGGTGAAGGAATATCACTTCTTAATACAAGTTTACCTGAAACAGGATTTATTTGGACAAGTCCATCAAATGGGGAAAATAGAGGGCTACCAACTTTAAAAGAAGGAAAAAATGAACCTACACCAGATGTAGTTGATAAGACTAATCTTGAAAAGTATATAAATCAAGTAAAAGAATTAGAAGTAAATAAAGAACAATATACAGAAGAAAGTTGGAATAATTTACAACAAGTTCTTAAAGAGGCTAAGGCAATATTTGAAAAAGATGATGCTACACAATCAGAAGTAGATGGGCATGCTAAGAAATTAAGTGATTCAATAAATTCATTAAAAAAGAAAAAAGCTACTTTACCAGTTGCTATGCCTGAAAATTCAGAAGATGTTAAACACATTAAATCAGTAGAAGATTTAGAAAGAATTAATATATCTGACAGAAATGCATTTTATGTATTAGATAACGATATAGTAATTTCTCCTGATGACTGGTATTTTCCAATGGGAGACTTTGAAGGAACTTTAGACGGTCAAGGTCATACTGTTACATTTAAAAACACAGGCGTAGGTATATTTGAAAATCTAGGCGAATCAGGTGTTATACAAAATGTTCATTTTACTGGAAATTTTGATACATGGGAAGCAATGGGACCTATAAAGAAAGAAATTAAAGGTTCTATAATAAATTGTTATTCTGATGTAACTGGTTCAAATGCATGTGGATTTTCTAAATACTTAAGCGGAGGAATTCTTTCTAACTCTTATTCAGTGAGTAAAGGTGAAAAAGGAGTTCTTTTCAATCAATATAAATCTGGAGATTTAATCAATACTTACTGGGATTCTGTTTTAACAAATCCAGTTAAAATTCCAGGTGAAAACTTAAAAAGCTCTAAATCTATGTCAGAAGATGAGATGAAATCTATAGAGTTTACAAACCTTTTAAATAAAAATCGTGGTGAATATGGAGTTAAATGGGGCCAAAGTAGTACAGGTTATCCGTATTTTGGTGAAAATAAAGAGTATAACCCAGAAAATCCAAGTTTACCAGAAAATAAATATAAAGTTATTTTTGAATCATATGAAGGTGAAGAAATGGAATTAAATAATCAATTAATTCATCTATCACCTGATTTCGTAGATTCTACATTCAAAATAGCAGGTAAATTCAAGTTAGTTGATGTTGCAGAAGACAGTACAATTGAGTGGAGTTGCAGTGATATTAAACCAAAAAACTCTATAAGTATTGGGTCAGAAAATGGTAGCTTACGTATAGATTCAGAAGGTAGTGCCATTATAACGGCAACAGAGAGAAAAGCAAATGGAGAAACTGAAGTAGTAGCTACTATTAAGGTAGTTGCAAATTCTAAAGAAATAGAACAAATTAAATTAACTATCAATGGAAATGATGTTACAAACGGGAAATATACAGTTGCTGGTTCTGAATGGAAAGATATAAAAGTTGAGGCAAGATATGAAGGATCAGAGGAATATACACCGGTTACATATTCTAGATTCACTTATACAGCAGATGATACTGATATGGTTTACAACATAACAAGTTCACCATCGTTTTATTTTAAAAAGCCTGGAACAGCTTCGATAAAAGTTGTTTCTAATAAAAACCCAAATGTTGCAGCTACAGTAGAAGTTACATCTACATATGTTCCTGTTGAATCAATAGAACAAACTGTTCCAAGTGTAATAGAAATACACGGAAGAAATGCAAATAGTTCAAAAATCGGAGCATTCAATCCACATTACAATGGTATTGTGGTTAAGCCTGAAAATGCTAGTAACCGCAATAAATATACAATCACAAGTAGTGACCCTTCAGTAGGTGAATATGTTGCGAGCATGGCAAATGGATATGTTCCTTACAAAGCAGGAACAACTACTTATAAAGTATCTTTAATAGATGTTAATCCAGATACAAATAAAACAAGAAAAGTTAGTAGTAGCAAAGAAGTTACTTATACTTATCTAAATCCGCTTACTAGTATAATGACAAAAAATGATTCAATTGAATTAGACAATAATACTAAAAGCAATCTTGATTTAACTTTCGTGGGAGAAAAATCAGATGAAGGATATAGCGTAACAGCTCCTGAGCTTATTTGGACTTATGACAAAGAAGGTATTGTTGAGATAGAACGTAAAACAGATGGATTCTGGAAAAAGAACACTGATGAATATGACAAGGCACCAGATAAAGGTCTTTATATTTCTGGTTCGGATTACTATGTAACAGCTCTTTCAGAAGGGACAGTTACTGCAATAGGTACTCCAGCTGATAATACAAATAATGTAGAACCTGTTAAAATTAAAATTACAGTAAAACAAGGAACAGTTGAATCAGTAGAAACAAATAAATTAGTTTCTCAAGGGACAGAAGGAGCAATAAAATTCATTAAAGAAAATCATAAAGATGGATATTTTTATGGGGATGAATGGTTAGTATATAGCTTACTTCGTGCAGGGGAAACTATAAAACAAGATAAATTAGATGCATATTATGAAAGTGTTGTTGAAAAAGTAAAAACTTGGTCTAATTCAAAAAAACCTACAGAGATAGAACGTGTGGCACTAGCTCTTTCAATAATAGGAAAAGATATTACAAATATTGAAGGTATAAATTTAGCTGAGATGATTTATAACAGCAGAAGATTACAAATTGGTGCTAATGAACTTACATATGCACTTATAGCTTTAGATGCAAAAGATACTAATATCCCAAAAGATGCATTATGGAGTAGGGAAAAAATGATATCTGAGCTACTTAAATTCCAAAATTCAAAAACAGGAGGTTTTGGTCTAACTGATAACAAAACTACAAGTGTAGATGTTACTGCTATGGCATTACAAGCATTAGCTAAATATAAAGGTTCTAATGAAGACGTAGACAAGGCAATCGAAAATGCTTTAAAATACTTAAAATCAAATATGTCTAAAAAGTATGATTTTGGAACACCAGAAAGTTCAGCACAAGTACTACTAGCACTTACAACATTAAAAATTGATCCACTTTCTCAAAATAATGGATTTGGAACAAACAACAGAAATATAATAACACGTCTTATGGAATATTTTGATCCAAAAACAGGTGGATTTACTCGTAACCTTGGTGATAAAAATCCAATGGAGATGACTACTGTACAAGTGCTTCAGGCATTAACTTCATACCAAAGATATATAAATAGAGAAAAATCATATTGGGACCTTACTAATAGCAAAGATGACACTGGAAACAATCCAGGAGATGGGTCGGAAGACAAAGATGACACTGGAAACAATCCAGGAAATGGATCAGAAGACAAAGATGACACTGGAAACAATCCAGGAAATGGGTCGGAAGATAAAGATGACACTGGAAACAACCCAGGAGATGGGTCAGAAGACAAAGATGACACTGGAAGCAACCCAGGAAATGAGTCAGAAGATAAAGATGACACTGGAAACAATCCAGGAAATGGGTCGGAAGACAAAGATGACACTGAAAACAATCCAGGAAATGAATCAACTGGTAAAGATGATAATGTAAGCACAGGAGATGAAAGTATAATAATATATGTATTTATAATGGTATTAGCAACTTTAGGCTTACTTGTATCTTTTAATAGAAAATACATAACTAAAAAATAGTAGTTAGTATATTAATAAGTAATTTATATAAATTTAAAAAAGTAACAGTATCTTTAATCTGAAATATATATATTTTAAATGTAAGGATACAGTTACTTTTTTTTAGAAAAGGTAAAAACTTAAAACGGGAACAAATCAGTTACGGATATAGAACGTGTTTCACTTGCTCTTTCAATATTAGACAAAGATATTAGATATATAGGGAGAAATTTAGCTGGAAAAATTTATAATAATCAAGTTATATGATATGAGTGATGTTGAAAAACGAAACAAAAAATAGTGACATAGTTTTATGTTGTTTAAAGAGGTAAAGATATGAATAAGAAAAAAATAAGTATAGTAGCAGTATCTGCTGTTGTAATAGTATCACTAGGATTAGGATTTAATAGTATTTTTAAAAAAGCTAACACACTTGAAACAGACAATAATGATACAGTAGTTAGTGATCAATCAATTGAAACAGGTGATGAATTAAATACAGAAGAAGCAAAAGTAGATAAGACTGAAACAAAAAAAGAGAACAAAGAAAATAAAAAAAATGAAGATACTACTGATTCATCAGGTAATTCAAATAAAAATAGTAGTAAATCAACAAAAACAGACGGTACTGAAACCAAAAAGCCAAATAATGAGGAAGTAGAAAAAGCAGACAATAGTAGTGAGAAACCAGAGCCAAGTAATAACGAAAAGCCAAAACCAGGCGATAGTAGTGAAAAGCCAAAGCCAAGTAATAATGAAAAGCCAAAACCAAGTAATAATGAAAAACCAAAACCAAGTAATAATGAAAAACCAAAACCAGGCAATAGTAGTACAAAACCAAAACCAGAGAATAATCAAACTATAACATCGCCAAAACCAAAAAATAAAACAGTTACAATAGCTATAAGTTGCAAAACAGCTATAAATAATGGATTAAATAAAAAACCAGGATTTTCACACTTACCATCAAATGGAATTATATTACAGAATATGAAGGTTGAGTTTAATGAGGGTGATACAGTATTTGATATATTAGTCAAAGTAACTCGTAAAAAAGGTATACATATGGAGTATAGAGGGTCAGGATCAAATACGTATATAGAAGGAATTAATAATTTATATGAATTTGATGGTGGATCTAATAGTGGATGGATGTATAGTGTAAATGGTGTATATCCTAACTATGGAGTAGGTGCATATAAAGTTAAATCTTCTGATGTTATAAAATTCAACTATACATGTAATTTAGGCGCAGATTTAGGGGCTAGAGCAAATTAGTATGGAAAGGGCATTAGCGAGTTATCATCCGATAGTTAGCTTTTTATTTTTTGTAGTAGTAATAGGAATGTCTATGCTTTATATGCATCCAGTACTTTTATTAATATCACTTATAAGTGCAATAATATATTCAACTATACTTAACAAAGAAAAGTTTAAACAGACTTTATCTTTTACATCAATAATAATTTTAGGTGCAATAATTGCAAATGCAATGTTTGTAAATAGAGGGTTTACAGTATTATTTTATTTCAGACAAAATCCAGTTACTTTAGAATCAATAAGTTATGGTCTTTGTGCAGGCATTATGATGGCATCTGTAGTTGTATGGTTTAGTTGTTACAATGAAATAATAACTTCGGATAAATTTTTATATATATTTGGAAAGACATTTCCATCTATAGCATTGATGATAAGCATGGTATTAAGACTTATACCAAAGTTAACAGAGCAAACAAAAATAATTGCAAAGAGCCAAAAGACTGTAGGACTTGATTATAGTGAAGGCAACATAAAAATGAAAATAAAAAGTAGTATGAGAATACTATCTATATTAGTAACTTGGGCACTAGAGGATGCTGTCCAAACAGCAGATTCAATGAAGGCAAGAGGTTATGGAATAAAAGGAAGAACAAACTTTTCTATATATAGATTTATAAAAAGAGATATGATTATGCTTGGAATCATAGGCACTATAGGTTTATTTTTATTTATGGGATACATAAATGGTTATGGAAATTTAATGTTTTATCCTAGTATAGAAAATATAAGATTTGATGGATTATATATGGCAATATATCTATCGTTTTTCTTGATAACATTGTTACCATCTTTTTTAGAAATAGTGGAGGAATATAAATGGAAATACTCAGAGTGGATGGATTAAAATTTTCATATCCAAATCAATTAAAAAAAGCATTAAATAATATTAATTTTAGTATAGATGAAGGCGATTTTGTATTAATTTGTGGAGAATCTGGCTGTGGAAAAAGTACATTATTAAGACATTTAAAACCAGAACTTAGCCCACATGGTCAAGTTAGTGGAGATATATATTATTACTCACAAAAAATAAATGATTATTCAAGTAAACAGATAGCAAGTGAGATAGGGTATGTTCTACAAAATCCAGATTCTCAAATTGTAACAGATAAAGTATGGCATGAGTTGGCTTTTGGACTTGAAAATATGGGGCTAGATACTCAAAGTATAAGACTAAGAGTTGCAGAAATGGCTAGTTTCTTTGGAATTCAAGGATGGTTCAGAAAAAATGTAAATGACTTATCGGGAGGTCAAAAACAGCTTTTAAACTTAGCATCTATAATGGCTATGCAACCTAAAATACTTATATTAGATGAGCCTACGTCACAACTAGATCCTATAGCAGCTAAAGATTTTATAGATACATTAGTTAGGATAAATAAAGAGTTATCTACAACTATAATAATGACAGAACATAACTTAGAGGATATATATTCTGTATGCGATAAAGTTATTGTAATGGAAGATGGAAAAGTTATTTGTAATGATACTAACTACAAAGTAGCAGATATATTATCTGGAGATAAAAATCACAAGATGTTTAAATCCCTTCCGACTCCAAGTAAAATCTATAATCAATTAAATGGATATCTAGAAGGTGCAAGTAAGTCTCCATTAACTGTGAAAGATTGTAGACAATGGTTAAATGATAGTATGGATGAATTAACTATAACAAAATTGGATGATACTGAAACAGAAATAAACATAGATGAAAAAGATAGAGAAATAGCTATAGAATTAAAAGATGTTTATTTCCAATATAATAAAATATCAGAGCCTACTATAAGAGATTTATCTTTTAAAGTATATAAAGGAGAAATTTATTCTATATTAGGTGGAAATGGAACAGGTAAAAGTACAACATTATCATTGGTGGCAAGACAAAGAAAACCTCAAAGAGGTAAGATATTTATAAATAATATTGAGATGAAAAAATATAATAATAAAAGCTTATATGAGAATAATTTAGCTTTACTTCCTCAAAATCCACAATCTTTATTTGTATTTGAAACTGTAAGAGAAGACTTAGAAGAAGTACTTATATTACAAAATAAAGATAGAGAATATATAGATAAAGAGGTTAAAAGAGTAAGTAAATTATTAGATATAGAGCATTTATTAGAACATCATCCTTATGATTTAAGTGGAGGAGAATTACAAAGGGCAGGTATGGCTAAAGTAATGCTACTTAATCCTAAAATTATTTTATTAGATGAGCCGACAAAAGGTTTAGATGCTTACTGTAAAGAAGAAATAGGAAAAATGCTAATGAAATTAAGAGATATGGGAGTAACTATAGTTGTAGTTTCTCATGATATAGAGTTTTCAGCGAGATATTCAGATAGGTGTGCAATGTTCTTTGATGGAAGTATAGTATCAGAGGGAACACCAAAAGAATTCTTCCTAGGAAATAATTTTTATACAACTGTGTCTAATAGAATAGCTAGAAATATTTTTGAAGATACACTTATACATGAGGATGTGGTTAGTTTATGCAAAAAGAATATAGAACTAAAAACCAAAATAAGTTCGTAAAATTTAGAAAGATAGTTTTAATCTCGACAATAGCATTAGTATTTCCTATATGTTTAGGAATATATACATTACTGGGAGGAAGGGCATATGCACTTATGAGTATGCTTTTTGTAATACTAGCAATACTCCCTTTCTTAATGATATATGAAATGAAAAAGCCTCAAGCTAGAGAGTGGATTCCTTTGGCTGTTATGGCAGCTCTTGCTGCTGTAGGTAGAGTTGCATTTGCTCCAGTACCATTTTTTAAGCCGACATCGGCTATAATAATAATTACTGCAAGTGTATTTGGACCAGAGGCAGGATTTTTAACAGGAACAATGGCAGCTCTTGCATCAAATTTATTCTTTGGCCAAGGGCCTTGGACACCATGGCAAATGTTTAGTTGGGGAATGATAGGCTTTTTATCAGGATTCTTGATAAAGAAGAATATTATAAATAACAAAACTAAATTATATATATTTGGTTCACTAACAGGATTTATATATGGTTGGATAATGAATATATGGACGGCTACAGGAACTATGTATGAATTTTCATGGGCTTCATTCTTTGGACTTTATATAGCTAGTTTCTTCCCAGATTTAACGCATTCTATTGCCACAGTAATATTTCTAAGGTTCTTATATGATCCTTGGAGAGCTAAGTTAAAAAGAGTAAAGCTAAAGTTTGGTCTTGTAAATTCTTAAAAATAAAAAATGATAATGTAAAGTAACTATAAATTTCAAAAATAGTCTAAAAAAGTTAAAAACTTAAAATAAGAAAGGGAGATGTCTATGAAGGTTAAATCTTTTATTAAAAATATTATTACAATATGTTTAATTATAGTTATTTGTATATGTGGTTATAAAATTTATAGTAAGTTGTATGAATACAAAAAAGCAGACAATATATATAATGATTTAAGAAAAGAAAAGAATTATACAAATGATAATAGTAGCAATAAAACAAATAAAAATAAAGAAAACAGCATAGATTTTTCACATATAAATAAAGATTTTGTATGTTGGATTAATATAAAAAATACAAATATAGACTATCCAGTTGTGCAAGGAGATGACAATTCTTATTATTTACACCGCGATATTTATGGAAATTATTTATATGCGGGAACGACATTTTTAGATTATAGAAATAATTACAATGATAGTAAAAACCTTATTGTATATGGTCACAATATGAAAAATACCACTATGTTTAGTGAACTTGAGAAATTTAAAAAAGAGGATTTTTTTAATTCAAATCCAACAATAACTTTAACTAATAAAAATGGAGAACGACATTTTAAAGCATTTGCAGTTTTGTTAGTTGATAAGAATTATGATTATAGAGTTCCAGATTTTAAAAATGATGAAGAATATAATAAATTTTTAAATAAAATATGTGATGAATCAATGTTCAAAGTAAAGAATAAACCAACAAGTTCTGATAAAATAATGACTTTGACGACTTGCAGTTATGAGTTTAAAAATGCTAGGACTGTTGTTATTTGTAAAGAAATAGATAATTAATTATGTTTAGAGTGTTAAAAGATATTAATAGAAGTAGAATATTAAATTAAAAAATACAGAAAAAAGACTATCACAATATAAGATTTGTGGTAGTCTTTTCTTATTTTATAATAAGTAAAAATTACTCTCTATTAGTATAATAATTTATTTCTCATAACAGAATCTGTAACTGCATATGAATTTGATAGACTTATAGATTTAAGTCCTTTTTCATACGGAGCAGTTGAACTCTCATATTTTGAACGAGTAACCTTTTTATTATTTATATAATATTGGCATACATAATCACCATTAGAATTGAATTGTCCAATTGAATTAGCAGACATTATTGTTGAAAGTTTAGATCCATTCCATCTGTAATAAGTAGTGTAAGAATTTGAACGAGACCAAGTACTACAAATAACTCCTTTTTTTTCTTGATATTCAAATCCACCCCATTCGCCAAATTCACCAAGATATTTTACTTTTCCATTTACATAAGCATATACTTTTCCACCTGATACATGGTAATCACCATCAAAAACAACAAGCTCAGGAATACTATCATTATTTATATATGCTAGATTAAATCCACGAGTAGAATAACCAGTAGTAAATTTATAAGATTTTAAGAAGTTATAATATGCCTTAAGTGCAGCTTTTTTATTATTAGTTGCTTGTTTTTTTACTGTTACTCTACACTTTAAGTTTTTATTATTTACTCTTGCAGTGATAGTAGCGCTACCAGAAGATTTTGCAGAAATAACTCCTCTATACGAAACTGTCGCTACTTTTTTGTTAGAAGTAGACCAAGTAACTTTTTTACTTGTACCACTTACTTTTAGTGTACTTGTTTGCCCAGTATACATTGTTATACTAGTTTTGTTTAGTCTTATGCTTGCTGCTTCAACAACATCAGTTGAAATTACCATTGAAACACACACTAATGCAAGTGCTAAACTGATTAATAAAGATTTTAATTTTTTCAAAAATTTATCCTCCCCAAATTTGAAATTGTTTTATAGTCAACAAAAATATATAATCTTTAAAATGATTTTAATTATATATTTTTCAAACACCAGATGAGTATATCATACAAATAATACAAAATATGTCGAATATTAGAGAATATATATAAAAAATTTTAAAATAAGAAATAAACCACATCGAATCCCTGTATAAAATTTAAATAATAAGATATAATCATAAAAAAACAAAAAAGGAGCACAAAATGTCAATTGCAATAGAATATCTATACAAATACATAAAAAAATTTGACGTAAACCTACTAGCAGGTGAAAGTGGTCTAAACAACAAGGTGAGATGGACCCACATTGTTGAAAATGAAGAAATCGCGAGTTTTATCCAAGCGGAGGAACTTCTATTTACAACAGGAGTAAGTATAAAAGACGACACAACTTTGCTCAATATAATAAATATTGCAAAGGATCACAATGCGAGTGGGATTGTGGTAAATACGGGTAAGTATATTGAGAAGATAAGCGAGGAAGTGATTGATTATTGTAACGAAAATGAGTTTCCTCTATTTGTAATGCCTTGGAATATTAGGATTCCTGACATTATGAGGGCCTTGACGATTATAATTTTAGAATCAGAAAGGACTTATACAGAGATTTCGAATGCAATTAAGGATGCGATATTTTTGCCGACTCATGAGGAATTATATGTGCAACAGTTGGAGCGAGTTGGATTTAAGTGTGGTTGGGATTATGTTGTGGCGATAATCGAGCTGGAGGATGATGAACATAATACGAATAATATTCCTACTTATGCGGAAAGGGTTAAGTCGTATATAGAGAAGAAACTGAGCTATATACGAAACGACTATTTTGCAGTGAATATAGGAAAATCTGTTGCTATAGTTTTTTATAATAAGACAGATTTGGAAGTTGAGAAGATAATGAAAGAGCTGTATATTTCCATGAATAAGGATTTTAGAAATTTAAAACTTTTTATTGGAATAGGTAAGCGTGTGAACAACTTGAAACTTCTATATAAAGGATACGAAGAAGCTAAAAATGTTGCAAAAATAAATAGATTGATTAGCAATAATAAGGTGCATATCAGATATAGCGAAATGGCAATTTATCGACTACTATTGGAGATGGAAAATAAGGAAATTATAAAGGAATTCCACGACCAAACAATAGGTGATTTGGTTGTATATGATAAGGTCAACAATACTGATTATGTGGAGCTATTAGAGAGTTATTTTGAAAACAACTGCAAGATAAATGAAACTGCTAAAAGTTTGTATTTGCATAGGAATACGGTGAATTATAAGATAAGCAAAATTGAAGAAATTTTAGATATAAATTTAGATGATATCGGCGACAAAAGTAAGATATATTTATCTTTAATGATAAGGTATTTGTTATAGTTATAAAATCTTTAGTTTACACTAAATTCGAGAAAAATGCGATTGTTCAAATACATAAACTTTATTGTGCAAAGTGACATTGAGGACAGCCTTAAATAGTGGCATTATAAATGATGTCAAAAATACAAAAGGAGGTTCGTCATGGGCAATCAAACACTTAGCACTAATAACAAAATCGATAATAAAAAGAAATATTTTATAGTATTTATATGTATGTTTTTACAAACTGTTCCATATAGTATAGCTCAAAACATTCAGCCATTATTTGTACCTTATGTAATTAAACAATTTGGATTTTCACTAGCAGGATTTTCACTTATATTTACTTGTGGGGCAATTGCTTCAGCGATATTTTCTCCAGTTTTAGGGAATGTATTTGAAAAAGTAAATATAAAATTACTATTTTTATTAGGGGCAACGCTATCAGCAGTTGGATTTATGGGATTTGGATTTTCTCATAATCTAGCTCAATTTTACGTATTAGCAGCTATGCAAAAAGTAGGCTGTTTATTATTCTCAGGGATTGGGGTTCCATATTTAATAAATAGCTGGTTCCCAAAAGAAGGTAGAGGTAAAGCTTTAGGTATAGTATTTTCTGGAGGTTCTATAGGTAATGTATTTTTACAACAAATAACTTCTCAAATGTTAGCATCAAGAGGAGTGACTTATAGTTATATATTCTTCGGAGTTTTAGCATTAGTTTGCAGTTTACCAGTAGTAATGATATTTGTAAGATTACCAAAAGCAGGTGAAGTAGAAGTTGTTGAGGAAAATGAAGCAGAAGAAGTTCAAACAAGTGGGTTTGACGGTCTTGGGGCTAAAGCAACTAAAAAAAATAAATACTTCTGGTTATTCTCTATTGGATATGCAATAATAGCAGTTTCTATATCAGCATTAAGCACACAATATGCGACATATTTTACAGGTGAATTAGGATTAAGCGCAACATTAGTAGGAACTTTAGGTTCAGTATTTGCAGCATTTTGTTTAATTGGAAATGTTTCAGGTGGCGCATTATTCGATAAAATCGGAACACTAAAAACAATGACTATATCTATGTTACTTCAAGGAGTTGCAATAGTTGCACTAATATTCTGCGCAAAAGTACCTGCACTAGCATTTTTATTCTCAATAGCATATGGACTTAATGTATATTCATATATGTCTGCACCAGCATTTATGGCTACAGATGTATTTGGCAAAAAAGAATCTAGTAAAATATTCGGGACTATAAGTTTATTATTTGCATTAGGCTATGCATTCGGATCAACTTTAGTCGGCATGATAGTTGATAAAGTTGGATTTGGCGCTGCATGGATTGTGATGCTTGGTTGTGTAGTTGTTGGATATACTTTATTACTTGGTTCTATAAAGAAAGTAAAAGAACAATATGCAGAGATGGAAGTTGAGATATAATTTTTATTAAAAGTACTTTTAAAATTTAAGATAAAGATAAGTGACTACTAAGTTTTAGGGCTTAGTAGTTTTTTTATACAAAAAAATATTAAAATTTTATATTCATTTCATAAATATTTCATATTGGAAACTTAAAATCTATCTTAGATAAATAAAGTGACTGACACAAAGTTTAAAATATTTATTATGAAAATTTCTAAAAATTATAAAACAAGGAGGTAAAAAAATGGGTTCTTTTAAAAGAGCGGTATTATATATAACCCGAAAGAAAAAGAAAAGTATTCTTATGTTCTTTATTCTATTTTGTATAGCTACAGCTGTACTGAGTGGAATTTCAATTAAAAAAGCTACATCAATTGCAAGACAAAATTCAAGTAAGGAGACAGCCAATACATTTGAGATACAAAACAATTTGGCAACAAATTTCACAGGAACAATGCCAGAGAGTTTGGTAAATAAAGTATCAAAAGTAAATGGCATAAAAAATTATGATGCATCAGTTCAGGGTATTGGGCTAGTTTTTAAGCAACTTCAAAATGTGGAGCCAAAAAACAACACAGTTCAATACACTGATAAACAGTATAAAAATCTTTTCCCTGTAGAAGCTCATAAGTTTACAGAATACGACACAAAATTTATGAGTAAATCATTTAGATTAGTTGAAGGTAGACACCTTGTAGAAGGTGATAAAAATAAAGTATTAGTTCACAAAGCGTTAGCCGAAAAAAATAATTTAAAAGTAGGAGATAGGATAATAGGAACTAAAGACAGCTTAGATTATAATGCATCTAAAGATGCACCGTCTGAATATGATCTTGAAATTGTAGGTATTTTTGAAAGTCAAAACACAGACAGAATGGGAAGTAAGTTAGAAATACCAGAAAACCTTATATTATCAGATATGAACACATTAAATGCTTTATATGGTTATTCAAAAGGAAACAGCCAATATACAAGTGCTGTGTTTAATACTAATAAAAATGTAGATGATGTAATATCAGATGTCAATAAAATACAAGAAAATTGGAGTCTTTATAATATATCAAAAAGTGATGATACGTTTTTAGCATTATCTAAGTCATTTGATAGCTTAGAAAAAATCGTAAATATGCTTTTAATCGGTTCAATTATAGTTGGAATAATAGTGCTTTCATTAGTTTTAGCATTTTGGATTCAAGGAAGAATTCATGAAACAGGTATCTTACTTTCTATCGGAGTTGGAAAGTTTAAAATAATTTCACAATATATAATTGAATTGTTACTTATAAGTGTGCTAGCTTTTGGAACATCATATTTTTCAAGTAAGATGATATCACAAAATATAGGAGATGCAATGGTTAGCCAGGCAAGTAAACAAGCTGTTCAGGAGGTGCAACAAGGGTTTGGAGGAATGTCATTAGGATATGATGCAAACACTTCTTTAGCAACTCAAACAGTAGATGGGATTGATGTTGATGTTAGTTTAAAAGAAGTTCTTTATGTTTATGCAATAGGGGCAACTATTATCATAAGTTCTGTAATGATATCTTCATCATCAATAATAAGATTAAAACCAAAAGAAATACTATCGAAAATGAGCTAGGAGGAAGACAAATGTCAATTTTAGCATTAAATAAAGTTAATTATTCATATACAAATGGTAAAAAAATATTAAATAATATAAGTATGGAGTTTGAAAAAGGCAAGTTTTACACGATTTTAGGTGTATCTGGTTCTGGAAAAACAACTTTGCTATCATTGTTGGCAGGTCTTGATGAACCACAAAGTGGTAAAATACTATATAACAATCAGGATATTAGGGAAAAAGGATATGAGAATCATAGAAAAAATAATGTTTCACTAATTTTCCAAAATTATAATTTGATTGATTATATGACGCCATTAGAAAATTTAAAAATAGTAAACCCAAAAGCAGATAAAACTATTTTAAATGAGCTTGGATTAAAAGATGATGAAATAAAAAGAAATGTATTGAAATTGTCAGGAGGTCAGCAACAACGTGTTGCCATAGCAAGAACACTTGTTGCAAATTCACCAGTAATTTTGGCAGATGAACCGACTGGAAATTTAGACAGTGATACAGAAGAAGAAATTATAGAAATATTAAAAACAAGTGCACATAAACATGGAAAATGTGTGATTGTTGTTACTCATAGTAAGGATCTTGCGAGCAAGTCAGATGTTATACTTGAGTTAAAAGATAAAAAGTTAGTTCTTTAGCAAGTAATATAGATATATAGATATTCCCTCATGATATTTTAAATAGAAAAATGGGCAAACGTAAATTTATACGTTGCCCATTTTTTATTTGAAAAATATTAAATTATATATTGAATACCATCCTTAATATACCTAATATTAATATATGAACAGGATAGAACCAGTAATTTATCATTTTATTTTGTCTGCCACGTTTTCCATTGTACATAAGTATAAATCCAAAACCAAGAAGTGCCCAAACCTCCTTGAAAATTGATAAATAACCAAATACACATGATAATATAGGTTTATTATAAAATACATAAAGGAAATATACTATTAATATAGCATGGTAATCATAATCTACTGAAAGGAATAGAGATATAATACACATAACAGCTAAAATTAATACTGTAGTCAAATACCATAGGAAACGAGGTATTTTTTCTAATTTTATTTTTAATGTATCTATAATCCAAATTGTTACAAGTGATAATGCTAGTGCAAATAGTACATTGTTATATCTAGGATTGAAGAATGTACGTGTTGTAAACATATCAAATGGTACTTCTGATATTACTCCAAATATCAATAAGTTTAGAAGATATTTTTTACGACTTCTCGTTTTGAAAAAACCCTCTACTATAAAAAATGCAAATAATGGGAATGCTATCCTTCCAAGTACATCAAATAAATCACTTATTTTTAAAAGTAATCCCCCATTTAAATTTGGATATATTAAGGCTTTATTCACGTGGTCGATTAACATAGATAGAAATGCTATGTATTTTAATTGTGCTCCAGAAAGAACCCTTATTTTATCCAATCCTTTTTTTCTTAATTCAATTGTTTCTGTCATAAATATTATCCTTTCTATAAGTTCGTTTAGATTTTTAATTAATAAATACGATAAATTGGTATGATTACCGCATTTTATATGGTATAATATGCAGAGATTAGAGTTGGCAACTGACTTTTAAAGGAAGAAAATTGCCATATAAATAACTTAATTTCTACAAATTACCGGTAGTGTTTAATATACCACGTTAATAGATGGATTAAAACAAAAACGCAAATTTGTAAAACTTTCGTAAAAATTTCGTAAGATTTATTGAAGTAATGCGAAAGGTATAAAAGTTAAAAATATGTAAATTATAAAATTATAAATGGTCAATTAGAGGTGAAAATATGGACGCAATAACTATGATAAAAGAAAGACGTAGCGTAAGAAAATATAAAGACGAAAAAGTAGACAGAGAGACTATGAGAGAAATTGTCGATATAGCGAGATGGGCTCCTTCTTGGGTAAATTACCAAATAGCTAGATACACATTAGTAGACGACGAAGAAATAATAAAAGAAATAGCAGAGCATGGAGTTAATGGATTCGTATACAATATAGACACTTTAAGAACTGCAAAAGGAGTAGCTGTACTTAGCTTTGTAAAAGGAAAAAGTGGAACATATGACAAAGAATACATAACTTCAAAAGGTAACTCATGGGAAGTTTTTGATGCTGGTATAGCATGCCAAACATTCTGTTTAGCAGCACATGCAAAAGGTGTCGGAACTTGTATAATGGGAGTTATAGACGATAAATCTATAGCAAAAATAGTAAACTTACCGGAAGACGAAACTGTTGCAGCACTTATAGTTTACGGGTATGAAGATGGAGAACATGCAGCACCAAATAAAAGAAAAGACGTAGACGAAATAATGCGTTTTGTAGATAGATAAAACTTTAAAACAGCAATTAAAATTAAACAAAAGAAGAATCGTATAATCATATAAAGGAGAACAAAATGATAGTAGATAGAGATAAGTGTATAGGATGTACTTTATGTAAGCAAGACTGTATCGTAAGCGACATAGAAATGATCGATAAAAAAGCGCACATAAGAAACTTAACATGCATAAAATGTGGTCACTGTATAGCAATCTGTCCAGTAAAAGCAGTATCTTGTGATGATGAAGAAGAATACTCGATGGAAGAAGTCATCCCATATGAAAAAGAAGACTTCACAATAGATGCAGATAAACTAATGAATTTTATGAAATTTAGAAGAAGTGTTAGATTATTTAAAAAAGATGAAATAGAAGAAGAGAAAATAGAAAAAATAATAGATGCAGGAAGATTTACACAAACATCAACTAATATGCAAGATATTTCTTATACTATTGTAAAAGACAGCATACCAGAGTTAAGAAGAATGACTTTAGGAACATTAAACGCAATGGCCGACAAGATGTTGGGAAGTGAAGAAACTCCAAAACACCTTCTAAAATACGCCCATATGTGGAAGCGTATGTATGAGAGTTTTGTAGAAAATCCAGATGGACCTGATCAATTATTCTTCAAAGCACCATTATTAATAATTGTAAAAGCGCAAAATGAGATAGATGGTGGTTTAGCATCAGCAAAAATGGAGCTTATGGTAGATGCACTAGGGTTAGGAACTTACTTCAGTGGTTTCTTTGAAAGGGCAGCGGCAATGAATCCTAAAATAGGTGAAATGATAGGATTAAAAGAAGGCGAAAAAATCATCTCTTGTATGGTAATTGGATATCCAAGGGTAGAATATAAGAGAACAGTACCTAGAAAAGAAGCAAGAATAACTAGAATATAATTATGGATAAAGCTAGAAAAAATCAATAGGAAATATAAGTTCAAAAGTACTGCAACAACTAAAAAACACTGACATTTCCATATGCTGATTAATTAAAAATAAGGCGTCGATTTAAAATATTCGACGCTTTATTTTTATTAGTAAGCTAAGTAGACACTCCTGTTATAACTAGATCATTTTCCGCAAAGAATAAATTCTCGATTCTATTTTGTGGCAATGTAATATCAAATTATTTATATCCATATATGATACCATTTGCTACTTCTTTATATTAATGAGAAATCAAATTTATATTAGAATATCAAACATTTATTTCAATTTTAAAAAAGCTAATAAAATTAATGTCACACCACTTAACCAAGAAAGATTTAGCTCTGTTTTTTCTGCTATTTTATTTCCAACAAAGCAACCACCCAATATTGCAATTATATTTATAATAAGTGAAAATATTATTATTTGAATAAAGTTAGCCGCGACTAAACCTGCTCCAAAACCTGCCGCCAATCCATCTAGCGAGAGTGCTAATGCTAATGAGAATGATTCCTTTGGTGATAAGGTAAGCGAATGATCAACATCGGCTGCTGTATTATCTATATATACATTTAAAAAAAATCTAAAGTCGGAAACTTTAAATTCATAATTGCGTGTTAATGAGCCTTTGGGTCCTATTAAAGCTTTTAAGGTGCTATCAAATAATTTGGTCAATCCAAGCATTAAAAGCATCGCAAAGCAAATACTTGTTGTAAATACGGAGGGAATGAATTTACTTACAAAACTACCAGTAAATAAGGCAATCCCCAAAATAGTAGTAGAAACAACATTAATGATTAAAGCTGATTTAAAGGGTATTTTTATTTTACTTGTGGCATAAGCGAAACTTGCTACAAAAGCATCTATAGATAAAGCGCCTACAAGCAAAATGGAATTAAACGAAGATAAAAAATTCATGGTGTTTGTATACCCCCTTTTACAATAAGCATTGAAACTTATTAATTTTTGCATAGTTTAACTATATATTAACAATATATGAGGGGGTAATTTTTTGGTGACATTAAAAACAGGGGGCGAGATTTTATTTATTAAACTAATGAGCATAATATATATAAAGTAGAAATTATCATAGGAACTATATTTGGAGGAAATATGATTAGATTATTTTTTATATTAATAACATTGTTCGCAGTAGAAAGAGTTGTTTCGAAAAGGATAAATACATATAAAATTAAAAAAGTTAAAACATTGATCCATCAGATAAATAATCAATATAAATATTTATTTAAAGGAAAGTCTGAGTATATTAATTTTTATCAATGGCTAATACTTTTTATTTCACAAGCATTTGTAGTATATGCGCTTGTGAGATATATAGTTAAAAAGATTTTTAGATATGTAGAAGAAAATTATATTTTGTTCGGAAAGACATTAACTATAATCGTTTTAATATTGTTTTTATATTTTGTTATAGGATATTTATTATTGTCCATATCAAAGATTTATAAGTTCCTATATAAAATAGAAGATAAAGTAACAAAAACAGATTTATTGATAAGTTATTTTATAATTAGCATGTATATGACAATTTTAATAATATTTCCCGGGGAATTTGCGAAAAACTACAAAATAGGTTTGGTGGGTGTGACTCTAAGTTACTTTTTAAATTTAAAAGTACTGCTTAGAATAATAAGAAGTCCTGAAATCACCGATTTTAAAGGACAAACTAAGAAAACTGATGGACTTGATAGTGTAGGAGTGATGGCTGTTATTGTTTTACTAATGGTTGTAATAAGTCTTGCACTTGCTGTTTGTTTTATTAGTTGTAGTGGAGAAGGTGTATATACCAACAACCCTACGTTTTTTGATTTATTTTATTATACTATTATCACTTTCGCCACTGTCGGTTATGGAGATATAAGTCCAGTTTCACCTGTAGCAAAATTTATGAGTATTGTAATTTCGATGACGAGCATACTATGTTTGACAGTTTTTATCTCTTCTGTTTTATCTTACAAAGGAACAGAAGATTAGTATTAGAACATTTTAAAATAGATAATTGTATGTAGCTATTATATAAATGTATATAAATGAAAGTTATGTAATAAAAATATTAAATATATAATTTAATTTATTACAAAAAATTGTATTGACTTGGAGTTAACTTCAAGGAATAAAATTATAAATAAGTTAATAACAAAGAAAAATTTGACAGGAGGTTTAACAAATGAATAGACCATATATATTCTGCCATATGCTAACTTCTCTAGACGGTAAAATCATGGGAAATTATATGAGTACTCCAGAAGGAGAAATAGGTTCAAGTGTATTTTATGATTTAGCATTCGGCAAAGACAGATATTATAAACATCAAGGTTGGCTATCGGGTAGAGTTACAACAGATGACAACTTTACATTTTATAAAAAGCCAGATTTAGATGAGGATGCAGAAATAGTACCAGAAGGTGACTATGTTGCAGATTTTGATGAAAACATTCATTATGTTTCAATAGATCCATCGGGAGTTCTTGGATGGGACAAAAATTATATCATATATCAAGATACAAGAGCTCATGTAATAGAAGTTCTTACAAATAAAGCTAGTAATTCTTATAAAGATCTTCTTAGAAAACTAGGAATATCTTATATAATTGCAGGCGATACAACTTTAGATTATGAAGTTTTATTAGAAAAATTAAAAAAACTATTTAATATAGAACTTCTTATGTTAGGCGGTGGAGGTGTACTTAACTGGTCATTTATCCAAGAAGGGTTATGTGATGAAGTTAGTGTTGTTATGGCAGCAAGTTCAGATGGTTCTACAAAAACACCTACACTATTTATGGAAAAGGAAGGACTTAGCGATGATAAGCCAGTTCACTTTAAATTAGAAGACGTAAAGATTATGGAAGGAGATAGTCTTTGGTTACGTTATAAAATTAAAAAATAAAAGGGGTAATTAAAATGGAAAAAGAACTTAGTGTATTTAAAACAGGTCAAACAAATGATGCTTATGCAAAATTTTTTACAGGTCAAAGTTATTTAAACATGTTATCTTTAGAACAAGTTGTAGTAGGTAATGTAACTTTTGAACCAGGATGTCGTAACTTCTGGCATATACACCATGCAAAATCAGGTGGAGGACAAATCCTACTTTGTACTGCTGGAAGAGGATATTATCAAGAATGGGGAAAAGAAGCAGTAGAACTTAATCCTGGTGATGTAATAAATATACCAGCAGGTGTAAAACATTGGCATGGGGCAGCAAAAGATAGTTGGTTCCAACACTTAGCAATAGAAGTACCAGGAGTTGATACAAAAAACGAATGGTGTGAAGAAGTAAGTGATGAAGAATATAATAAATTAAAATAAAAATATAGATGTTGTCAATCCTAGGTTTTAAGCCTAGGATTTTTTTCGTATCAAAATATGATAAAATTAAAAGAAAGAAATCGTTTTTTTGTAGAAAAACAAAAGTTAAAGTAATATCTGAAGGATTAAATGTCAGAAAAGGACCTTTGACACAATATGATTCTATAGGCAAGGTATCAAAAGGTTATGTATTTGATGCCATTGGAAAATCAGGAAGCTGGTATTAAGTAAATTATAACGGACAAAATGCATATATATCAGGAAACTTAAAATATGTAGAGCCAATGTTTATAAACATTAATAACTTCGATTCAATGCCAGTAGATTCTAGTATCGATGAAGTATGTGGATTGCTTGGAGTAAATGGAATGAATGCTGCTGAATATAACACTACTGTAAAGGATATGAAGACTTTGATTAATAAGTTATCTAATAAATATCCTAAAAAAAATTATATACAAAAAGTTTTTCCTATTGGAAGAAAATACTCAAAAACAGTTATTAATAGAATTACAAACTATAATAATGAAATCGAAAAATATTGCAAGACTATATCAAATGTAAAATTTATAGATGCGACTACAGGATTTGTAGATTCTTAAAGTATCCTGATGCTGAGGGGATACATATTATTCTAAGTAAATACCAAATGTTCTTTGATAATATTGGAAAAGCAATGTTGAATATTTTAGCTATTGGATGAACATCAAACTCAGTAGTGCTAAGATAGTTTGTGAAAGGAGAACCTTGAATCGTATCCCCAGCATCTATTATTAACGTATTACCGTCCTTTTCAAATTGATTTATTATGTTTAATAGACCTATATTTTTTTGTGATCTATCAATATAATCTGTTGGGTACACATAACCGTGTAAGTCAGATGTAAAGTAGATTTTTAAGTTTTTCATTGTGACACCTCTTTAATTGTTAATCCGTATATTTATATTACCTCAAAATCTTCATTTTATAAAGATAGTTATTTAATTTCATATACGTTACATATTGAAATTTTAATATTAAACCATAGAAAAGCAAAACAAATAATAATTAAAATATTGAAGTATTAGGAGAATGAATATGAACAGAAAAAGAATAACAAAAAAAGCAACATTAGCATTAGTAGCGATGATGACAGTAACATCAGTAGTAGGATGTTCACAGTCAAATAACTCAAATAAAAACCAACAAGGCTCAAATCAAAAGACTGAACAAAAAACAGAACAAAAAACAGACAAAAATACAAACTCAAGTTTATCATCTAGCACAATATTTAAAGATATGAAAACTACAGATATAGATGGAAATAAGGTAGATAAATCTATATTCTCAAAATATAAACTGACTATGGTCAATGTGTGGAACACAGGCTGCAGCCCATGTATATCAGAAATACCAACATTAGATAGATTAAACAAAGAATATAGAGAAAAAGGTGTTTCGATAAAAGGTATGTTGCTAGAATCGGGAATTGGATTAACTGATGAAGAAAAAGCTACAGCAAAAGAAATATTATCAAAAGCAAATGCAACTTATCAACAATTAACAGTTACAAAAGATATGGTAGAAAAAGATGATACATTGCTTTTACAAGCATTCCCAACAACATTCTTTATAGATAAAGATGGAAATATCGTTGATAGTATAGAAGGTTCTAACGATTATGATGGCTGGAAAGCAAAAATAGATGAAGTATTAAAGAAGGTAGAGGCAAATGAATAATATTATTAAAAAAAATAAAGTAGGTTTAGCAATATTTATTGCAGGGATGCTTTTTGTATCTCTTGGAATTCACAGACAAGAACATAAAGTTGTGTCAAAGAAATCAAATATTATATGTCTTGAATGTATAGGAATTGGATAGGTGATAGTATGGATTTAATAAGAAAGATAAAGTCAAACCTGAGGCTAACCGTTCAAATAGTGTTTACTGCATTGACTAATGGATACTTTTTGGGCTTTGCAAAAGGGAAGATATATCAAGGTGATAGTAAACAACTATGTGTACCTGGGCTGAATTGTTATTCATGCCCAGGGGCGATAGGGTCTTGTCCAATAGGTTCTTTACAGGCCGTATTGGGAAGTAGAAATTTTAAATTTTCATTTTATATAATAGGATTTTTAATGATGGTTGGGGCGTTTGTAGGAAGATTTGTGTGTGGATGGCTATGTCCATTTGGATTAGTACAAGACTTGCTTTACAAAATTCCATTTATTAAAAAAATTAAAAAGGTGCCTTTGGATAAGCCATTAAGATATCTTAAATATGTTATATTAGTAGTATTTGTAATTATAATGCCACTTACATTGACAAACTTTGCAGGAGAGGGTAATCCTTGGTTTTGCAAATTAATTTGTCCATCAGGAACATTGCTTGGAGGGGTACCTCTAGTATCAATGAACAGTTCACTTAGAAAAATAATTGGACCATTGTTTACTTGGAAGATGTTTATATTAGTGAGTGTTGTTATATTATCAATAAAAATTTATAGACCGTTTTGTAAATACTTATGTCCATTAGGTGCTATATATGGGCTATTCAACAAGTATTCTCTTTATAAATATGAAATTGATGAAGACAAATGTACAAAATGTGGATTATGTGAGAGAAAATGTGACATGAATGTCGCAGTATACAAAACTCCAAACAGTGCAGAATGTATAAGATGTGGAAAATGTATAAAAGTTTGCCCAAGAGGAGCTATAAAAACTACATTTACAAAAACAAAAGAAGCAGCTTGTAATTCAAAATGTTCTGGATGTAAGTCAAATTGTGCAAGCAAAAATTAATAAAAGCCTTTAAGTTTAAATTAAAACATAAAAAAGATATTTAATATAATATTTAAATTATAGTATACTATACTATAAAATATAATTAAAAGATGATGAGGTTGAAAAAAGTGAGCACAAAAATATTAATAGTAGAAGATGAGATAGATATAAGAGAAGGGATAAGTGAATATTTATCCGAAGTTGGATATGATGTTATGGTTGCTGAAGATGGGCAAGAAGGTATCGACTTATTCAAATCAAATGAATTTGATTTAGTTTTATTGGATATAATGCTACCAAAAATAAATGGGTTTGGTGTATTGAGCCAAATAAGAGAAATAAGCGATGTTCCTGTTATGATGCTTACTGCAATGACTGATGATTACAGTCAAATCATGAGTTTTAATGAAAAAGCCGATGATTATATAACAAAACCATTTTCGGTTGTAGTACTTCACAAAAGAATTGAAGCTTTGCAAAGACGTATTCAAGGAAGACAACAAAATAACAAATGGATTTATAAAGATGTTGAGGTGGATTTTTTAGGATTTTGTGCAAAGAAAGATAATAATCCAGTAGATTTAAAACCAAAGGAAATAAAGTTATTGGAATTATTAATTAAGCACAAAAACCAGGTGCTAACAAGAAATCAAATGTTAGATAGTCTTTGGGAAATAGATGAGGCCCCAGCTGATCGTGTTATTGATGTATATATTAAAAATCTTAGAAAAAAACTAGATTTAGATTGTATTACAACTGTAAAAGGTATTGGGTATAAGTTTGAGGATAAGTAATGAAAAAGATGAAACTATTCCAAAAAACATACCTATTTACAGTTGGGCTGATGGCAATTATCATCATAATTTCTCACACTTTGTTGTATATGCTTTTGCCGAGTTTTTATACTAATAAAAAGCAGCAAGATTTAGACAACATAAGCTATCAATTAACAGAGCAATTACAAAATAATAATTCAAATAAGAGCGATGAAATAGCTAAGAAATTTGCTGATATGCATAACATAAATATACTGTTGAGTGTAAATGGAAAAAATAAAGTATATGAAGGAATTAAAAGTTGTGATATATATATAAACCCAGATGCTTTAGATGAACAGTCGCTAGTTATAGACAATAAAACGGATTTTATAGAAGATAATAAGAAATCAAATTCAACAGAAGTTAAAAATGATTTTCTAAAAATTAGTGATTCATCATTACTTTACACTAAAAAGTTAAAGACAAAAGATAACGTAGATGCATCAATAAAAGTTGCTATGGATTTACAATATCTCCAAGAAGCGAGAAGTGTAGTATTTATGATATTACCATATTCTATCGGTATAAGTCTTATTATTTCATTATTTGCATCATATATATATACAAAAAAAATAACAAAACCAATAAAACAAATTTGTGACGTTACAAAAGAGATGCAAGTATTAAAAGAAGATGCATATTGTGATATTAACACTGGCGATGAGATAGAGCTTTTAGCGACAAATATAAATAGTTTATATAAAAATTTATTAGATACGATTGATTCTTTGAAAGAGGAAATTGAAAATGTGAGTAAATCGGAAAAAAGCAAGGTAGACTTCTTAAGAAGTGCCTCTCACGAATTAAAAACACCTCTTATGAGCATACATATAATGCTTGAAAATATGATTTTGAATATCGGGAAGTATAAAAATCATGATGTTTATCTCCCAAAATGTCAAGAAGCTGTTGTTAATTTAAGTAGTATGGTTCAAGAGATACTAGACACATCTAGACTTAACTCTTTGAACGGCGAAAAAGAATTGAAAGAAGTAGATTTAAAAATATTGATAGAAAGTATTATTGAGCCATATAAAATTATCGCAAAATCAAAAAAAATCAATATGAACATAGATTATTCAAACTCATTAAATATAAATACTGATAAATCAATGTTAAAAAAGGCATTATCGAATATTATATCTAATGCAGTGAATTATACCGATAATGGAAAAAATATAAATATATATTTTGAAAAAAATTCATTAATAATAGAAAATGAGTGTAAACCAATAGAACAAAATCATCTAGATCATATATTCGAGGCGTTTTATAGGGCGGAATTTGACAGAAATAAAAACACCGGAGGAAATGGGTTGGGACTTTATATTGTTCAACAAATTCTAAAAACTTTAAATATCTCACACTCATTTGAAAGTGTTCAAAATGGTATGAAATTTACGATTAATTTTGAAGAAAATAACTTAATATGTTAACAAAAAAGTAGGGGCTAAGCTCCTACTTTTTTGTGTTTGTATATAGATAAAATATAAAAATATTGATAAAGTTATTGATAAAAATAAAAATCTAAAATAGTAAAGGAAATAATGAAAAAGGTATTTAAATATATGGAAAAATACGAACTTTTTAATATATATGTTTTAATATATAAGTGAAAGTAGCATATTTTTTCTTAAAAAATGATTTTTTTATTAATTAAACAACAAATTTTAATTTTTACAATTGTAAATTTAAAAGTTTTATAGTATACTAATTTCATATTAAGTTTACACACATGAAAGGGACACATGATGGAAAAAAGAGAAAAAGTAGTTTCGAGTATTGCAAATATTTATAAATTAGATGGACGAGTGCCATTATCTAAGGCGATTCCTTTTGGATTACAACATATTCTTGCTATGTTTGTAGCTAATTTAACACCAATTATGATGATAGGAAGTGCATCATCTGTAGGACAAGAGCAGATGACTATATTATTACAAAATGCAATGTTTATGGCTGGTATAGCAACTTTAATTCAGTTATATCCTATTGGAAAAGTAGGGGCAAAGTTGCCTATTGTTATGGGAGTTAGTTTTACATTCGTTACAATCTTATCTTATGTTGGAGCTCAATATGGCTATGGTGCTGTTGTAGGTGCAGTTATCGTAGGTGGTATTTTTGAAGGACTATTAGGATTATTGGCCAAATATTGGAGAAAAATAATAACACCAGTTGTTTCAGGTGTTGTCGTTACAACGATTGGCTATTCATTATTAACTGTAGGTGTACGTTCATTCGGAGGGGGATACACTGAAAACTTTGGTTCTCTACAAAATATTATGGTTGGTACAATTACGTTAGTAGCCTGTCTTTTATTTAATATTTTAGCAAAATCATTTTGGAAGCAATTATCAGTATTATTCGGATTATTTGTAGGATATGTAGTATCACTTTGTTTAGGTATGGTAGATTTATCAGGAATTTTATCTAATGGAATTATAGCATTCCCTACAATTTTACCAGTTACACCAGAATTCAATATAAATGCAATTATATCGGTATGTATTATATTTATGGTTTCGGCTGCTGAAACAATCGGAGATACATCAGCAGTAGTTGCAAAAGGTTTAGACAGAGAAATAACAGAAAGCGAAATCTCAGGTTCACTTGCTTGTGATGGTTTTTCAAGTTCTATAACTGGTATATTTGGATGTCCACCAGTAACATCATTCAGCCAAAATGTTGGATTAGTTGCTATGACAAAAGTAGTAAATAGATTTACAATAATGACTGGAGCTATGTTTATGATACTTGCAGGATTTGTTCCACCAATCGGTGCATTTTTCAGCTCAATTCCAGAATCTGTGTTAGGTGGGTGTACACTTATGATGTTCGGGACAATAGTAGTTAGTGGTATAGAGATGCTTGCAAGAGCAGGTTTTACACAAAGAAATATCATAATTATAGCACTATCTTTAGCTATAGGTATAGGATTTACTTCTGTGACAGAAGCAGAAATTTGGGCAATATTCCCTAAAATGATACAAGACATATTTAGCGGAAATTGTGTTGCAGTTGTATTCGTTGTTTCAATTATTTTAAACTTAGTACTTCCTAAAAATATGGAAATTGAGAAGTTGGCTGAAGCAGCTTAGGAAATAATTGAAGTAAAATAATAATAAATTAAAAGCAAAAATGCTACAAAGTAGGTTATCTATTTTGTAGCATTTTTTTATAATGTATAGGAAATTATAATTAGCTTTAAATTGTGGAATATAAATTAATTTATATTGTATTGTTTAAATTTTTAGTATATATTAAGATAAAATATATTTTACCTTTATATGAAAAAATAGGTTATATAATTATAAATAGGTGGAGAAAGAGAATGAATAAAAAAGAAGCAATACTAAAAGTATACAATTGCATAAAAAAAGAAACAGCTAAGAAAGCTATAAGTATAGAGTTAAAAAAACAAAAAACACAACTTGTAGATTCAAAAGTAGGAGGGACTCCATATTTACCTGTTGGTGCAGAAATTCCTGTTGATGATGATGGAAGACAACTTACATTATTAGCACAAATAAACTGCGAAGAGCTTGTAGGAATGGAAGATTATCCTCAAAAAGGATTATTACAATTTTTCATACTTATGGATGATTGTTATGGGCTGGATTTTGATAATCAAAATAAACAAAATACATTTAGAGTAGTTTACCATGACAGTATTGATGATAATGTAAAAGAAGAGGATATATTAAAAATATACAATCCTTATATTGAAGATGAGGATTATATGCCATTTGAAGATGAATTCAAGATGGTGTTTACAACTTATGAAGAAGGAATAACATCAGAAGATTTTAATTTTGATGAAATTTTTGTAAAAAAATACAACAAACTATTTCCTAATAATCAAATTCAAGCATTTTGGGACTTGGATGATGATAATGAAGGTGAAGAATCATTTGATGATATTCTAGAAGAAATCAACGATGAGATTTCAGGTTGCGGAAATAAAATAGGAGGATACCCTTACTTTGCACAATCAGACCCTAGAGAATATGACGGTCTTGATGTATATGATACTTTATTATTACAGATAGATAGTATGGACGATTATGAAAATGGATATATAATGTGGGGAGATTGCGGAGTTTGCAATTTCTTTATTAATAAGGATAAGTTAAAGAATTTAGACTTTAGTGATGTTTTATATAATTGGGATTGTTATTAAGAAGATAAATTTGAAAAATTAAAGATTTAATAATAAAAAAATAAACACATGGAATTTATATTTATTTAAAATATACTTTCTATGTGTTTATTTTTTGTAAATCTGTCCTAAAATACTAATAGAAACAAAAAAGCCCACATAAAAATGTGAGCAATTAGTTTCGATAATAATCATCATCGTCAATTCGATGGGAATTATTTTCTAAAAAAGATATCATCATCGTCAATCCGATGAGAATTATCTTTTCTATATTATCCTCAAGATAAAAAAATTTATACATTTATTTTGAAGATTATATAAATAATAATTAATATATCAAAAATTAAAGCGATTTAATTATTTCCTCTAATTTTTCAGATAAACTTCTAGCACGTTCAAAATCAGTATCTCTAAGTGATGAGGCGATATCCATTTCAAGAGCCTTTTTCTTTTCTTCTATTTGAAGATAGTCTTTGTCAAAATGGTTAGCATATATCATTTTTCTGAATTTACGCATGCTCATTTTTCTTATTGTTTTGTCTTCTATTAATAAGACATAGTCGGCACAGTTAACTATGAAATGATAGTCATGTGAAATCATTAAGATTGCGCCTTTATAGTTTGAAATAGCTTTTTCTAATGCCATTTGTGAATATATATCTAAGTGGCTTGTTGGTTCGTCCATTAATAACATATTTGCTTTACTTGCTGAAACTTTTGCAAGTTGAAGGATGTTTTTCTCACCACCTGATAATGATTCGATCTTTTGTGTAAGTATATCTGAACTAAATCCGTATCTTCCAAGATATCTTCTTATTTCACCATATGTTTCGAATCCAATATCATAGAATTCTTGTAAAATTGTGTTTGATTCATTTACAACTTCACTTTGCATTTGCGATAAATATGCTAATTTGATGTTTTCATCTATTTTTATAGCATCGTTGTTATTTTTGAAAATTTGTTTTAATAAAGTAGTTTTACCAACACCATTTGTTCCGATTATTGCAACTTTATCATTAGATTTTATCTCGAAGTTTACATTTTGTAAAAGTACTTCATCAAATGATATACCTAAATTATCTGTTTTTAATGCTATTATTTCTTCTTCGATTTCATTATTTGTTTCTAAGTTGATATATGGTTGTTTGATATCTACAAATGGATGTTTAATTCTATTTGCTTCTAATCTTTCTTGTATTTTAACTCTCGCTTTTAACGCTCTACCTCTAGATGCATCTGCATTGTAAGTTGCTTTTTCTCTTAATATTTTTATTAATTCTTCATTTCTTGCTATTTCCTCTTCATCAGCTATTGCCATCTCTTGTAATTCAATTTTTGTTTGAAGAAGAGAGAAGTTATAGTCAATATATCTTCCATCAAATTCTTGAAGTTCAGTGTTTTCAAGGTGGATGATTTTATTGAAACAATGATTTAATAAATATCTGTTGTGAGTTATAACTAAGATAGTTTTTTTGTGAGAATTAATTAAGTTTTTAAGTGAGTTAAGATTCTCAAAGTCTAAGAAAACATCTGGTTCATCCATAATCATTAAATCAGGATTATTAAGCATTTCTTTTATAACTTGTATAAGTTTGAACTCCCCACCACTAAGCTCAGAAATCATTCTGTCTCTGTGAGTAGTTAAGTTAGCAGCATTTAATTTTTTATTGATGTTGTTTTCATAATTATCACCATCAATCGCATCGAAAGCATCAAGTGCCTCTTGGTATTTTTCTAATAATGTTTCGATATCATCAGAAGTTCCCATTTCAGCACAAAGAGTTGCTATTTCATTTTCAAGTTTTATAAATTCTTCTGCAATATATTCGAAAACAGTTGTTTCTTTGTCTTTATCTCTTTGTGAAAATTGGCTTACGTACCCAATTTTTAAGCTTGGCTCCATTTCAACGTTTCCGTCAAATACGTATTTTTCAGGATCCATTATTATATCTATAAGCGTACTTTTTCCACTACCACTTGCACCGATAAATGCACAATGTTGACCTTCTTCTATTGTAAATGAAACATCAGTATAAAGGTCTTTTTGTGGAAAAGAGTACGACACTTTGTCAAATTTTATCATGTAATTACCTCTCTTTTTGATTCGCTTTTGATAGCATAACATTTTTTAGGGCTAATTTCAATTATTTAAAATTGGGATTTTAGATAATTCTTTATGCATAAATAATAAGCAATTTACAAAACATAAATAAGAATATTATTTTACATAAAAAGGAGGATTTTAACATGTGTACAGCTTTGAGTTTATTAACATTTAAAAAAGAACATTTATTTGGAAGAAATATGGATTTGGAATATACATTTGGACAAAGACCAGTAGTAGTTCCTAGAAATTATGAATACGTAGACAAAGTTTCTGGTGAAAATAAAAAGATAAAATATGCTATTACTGGTATGGCATCAGTTATGGACAATCACCCACTATTTGCTGAGGCTATAAACGAAGAGGGGCTAGGTTGTGCTGGGCTTAACTTCCCTGATGCATATTGGGAAGAGGACACTAAAGAAGGTATGGAAAATATGCCACCATATGACTTAATTCTTTGGATTACTGGTAATTTTGCAACTTTAGAAGAATTAAGACCATATCTAGATAAAATCAATTTAGTTGCAAGACCTTTTGCTGAAAATGTTGGACTTCCAACACTTCACTGGATGGTTACTGATAAGACAGGAAAAGCAATCGTAATCGAAAAAACTAAAGAAGGATTTAAAGTATATGAAAATAAAGTTGGTGTAATGACTAATGCACCATCATTTGATTGGCATATAACTAACTTACGTCAATATATGAATGCAACTCCAGTTCAACCGATATCTGCAAATTGGAGTGATTTAGAATTAACTCCGCTGGGATCTGCAACTGGTGGGATAGGACTTCCTGGAGATTTTTCATCACCATCTAGATTTGTAAGAGTAGCATTTTTAAGAGCACAAATTCTTATGGAAGATATAGAAAACGACGGAATAATTGAATTCTTCCATATCTTAAATAATGTAGCAATGGTAAAAGGTTCAGTAATAACTAAAGACGGAAAAGATGAAATAACTCAATATAGTTCTTGTATGAACCTAGAAAAAGGACTTTATTATTATAAATCTTACAATAATAATCAAATAAATATGCTTGATATGCATAAAGAAGACTTAGATGGAAGTGAAATGAAGATATTCCCTTATAATGATGTTCAAGTTGTAAATTTATTAAATTAAAAAGTATAGAAGAAATTATAAGAAGTAGAATTTTAAAATAAGAGTATAAAATTATAGAGAATTTAATTAAAATTTAAATAGAATAAAAAAGAGATGTTGTATTAAAAGACATCTCTTTTTTAGCAACCTATATTTTTTAAATATCCTTAGAATAAAGATTTCTTTATATATATAGTTAAATTATTGATACTAATTTGTTACACATATCTTGTTGACTCATATAATAAATTAATTCTATAATAAATTAATAATATGTAAAAATATGGGGTGTGAAATGAAGGTAATAAAAAAAATAACAGCTTTATTTTTGATAATGATACTCACAATATCTACTAGTGGATTTGTTAATAAAGTTGAATCAGTTCAAGTTAGTAAATCTCAAATCAATGACTCTCCAATAAGTATGGGAGTATCTGCACATGCTTATGTTGTTATGGATGCAAATTCAGGGGAAATAATTATGTCTCAAGATGCGGATAAAAAAATCTATCCTGCAAGTACAACTAAATTATTAACAGCAGTAGTTGCAATAGAAAACTGCAACTTAGATAGAGAAATAGAAGTAAAACAAGCAGCTTTAGACAAAGTTGATGTAGAATCATCAATTGTAGGATTAAGAGCTGGCTCTACATACACAATGGAACAACTTTTATATATGCTTTTGATTGTTTCAGCAGGTGATGCAGCAGAAGTTATAGCCGAAGAAGTAGCGGGTTCAAGTGAAGCATTTGCTACTATGATGAATGAAAAAGCAAAACAAATCGGAATGACAGATTCATATTTTGATAATCCAGTGGGGATGGACTGGCACAGTAATGCTAAAATACATTCAACTGCACATGATATCGCAAAATTGACACAATATGCTATGGCCAATTATGAAATAAGAAAAATAGTTAGACATAGTTTTTATACAGTAGATAATTTTTATAATGAAAAATCAAAAACATTGGGTTCAACTAATGGTTTCCTTAGAAAACGTAAATATGCTGACAATTTATTTACCGTAATAGGCTCAAAAACGGGTACTACTGATAAGGCTGGATTTGCGCTTACGACAACAGCAAAGGACAATGAGGGTAGAGAAGTAATCTGTGCATTTTTCGGAAATAGTACGAGAGATAAGATGTATAAAGATATCAATAGATTATTAATTAATGCTTATACAACTCATAAAGATGAATTACAAAAGGGTATTTTAAATATTAGATATCCATCAGTAAAAGATATTATGGATCAAGAGATAGAAAAAGAGTGCAGTTTAACAAAATAATTTGGAAAATAAACAAGGGTTGTTTTATATATTTAAAACAACCCTTTATTTATTGTATATACTTTAAGCAATTTATTTATTTGAAGGAACATTTTTATTATTTTTAATATAATTTCTATATTCAGAAGGTGTGCAATTCATAAACTTTTTAAATGTTTTTCCAAAATAACTTATACCATTAAATCCAACATTCATACAAATATTAGAGATTGATTCATCTGTATTATATAGATATTCAGTTGCTTTTAAGACTCTATATTCCATTAAATATTCAAATGGGGTCATTTTTAAAACTCGTTTAAAACTTCTGCAACATTCACTTTTACTTATATTACATGATTTAGCGATATCGTCGAGAGAGATTTCGTGGGTATAGTTGACTTTGATGTAGTTGATGGCAGTTTTGACCCTTTCATCATCAGGCGAGACTTTCTTTGGAGGGCTTTGTATTTTATCTTTTAAATTTCGTATAAGTTTAAGCCAAATCCAATTTATATTATTTACTATTTCAAGTTCATAACCATAGTCTGGAGAGTTATAAGCAGAATTAGTTTGTTCAATATATTTTAAAATTTCATTTTGCCAATCTATATCTCTTTTTAAAACTACAAAATCCAAGTTATTTGTATTTATAACAGCGTCCACATATTTTTTTCTTATAAGTGAGTGTTCACTTCCTGTGATAAGACTTTGATCAAACATAATAGAAATCATTTTACAATTGTAGTTAACAGGCTTGATTTGGTGAAGTACATTGGAGTTAAAAATAATACCTTCCCCAGGAACTAGAACTATTTCTTTACCACCAACTTGAAAACATATATCGTCATTCAATACATATGAAATCTGAAGATCTTTGTGCCAGTGCCACCTTATGTAACCTTCATCAAACAGACGAAATTCATCTGTATATATAAGAAATGGAAAATCGCCGCTTTTGTATTTAACTATTTCTCTATTATCATCATCAACTTCTATTCTAAATAATTGCATTTGGCCACCTCCTTTTAATTTGGCTAATATAGTTTCAATTTTGGTCAATATATTAATTGTTATATGTTGAAAATACTAATAAAATTAAGATGTATTATATTTAGTAAATCAATATATTTAAAACTTATATTAATAATAATTATATAGTAAAATTAAAATTTTATGAGAAAAAAGGAGATAAAAATGGATAAATTGCGTTTTAAAGGTATTATGTTAGCTATTTTGGGAACTACATTTTGGGGAGTTTCTGGAACTATTGCAGAATTTTTATTTAAATATAATTTCACTCCAGAGTGGCTTGTAGTTGTTAGAGTATTATTATCAGGTATTTTACTTTTAAGTTATGGTTTATTGAAGGGTGATAAAGGTGTTAAGGAAATTTTAAAAAATAAAAAAGATGTGCTAACTCTAATATCTTTTGGTGTTTTGGGTATATTGGGTTCTCAATATACTTATTTCGTAGCAATTAGATATGGAAATGCTGCAACAGCGACTATACTTCAATATTTGTCACCTGTAATTATTACATGTTATGTTGCATTTTGTAGCAAGAAGTTGCCTAAAAAGAGCCAATTACTTGCAATATCATTAGCTATAGTCGGCACATTTTTTATAATTACAAAAGGAAATATAAATAGTTTATCTATATCAAAAGAAACATTACTTGGTGGATTGTGTTCAGCTGCAGCAGGTGCACTTTATACATTACAACCGGCTAATTTGCTAAAAAAATATTCAGCAATTACTGTGATTGGATGGGGTATGATAATCGGTGGAATAGCATTCAGCTTTATAAATCCACCATGGCAATTTACTGGAACTTGGTCAGTAGAAACAGTTTCAGCAGTTGGATTTGTGGTTATATTTGGTACGTTATTTGCATATTGTTGTTATTTAGGAAGTTTGAACTATATTCAAGCAACTGAAACAAGTATATTAGGCGCCTTTGAACCATTATCAGCGGCATTCTTATCAGTTATATGGCTTAAAAATCCTTTTGGAATATGGGATTTTATTGGAACTGCTTGTATAATTATTACAACTGTGATTTTGGCTTACTCTAAGAAAGACGATGAAAAAGAACTTGTTGAAAATGATGAAGAAGAAGGTTTTGAGAGTGTAGATACAGATAAATCGAAACAATATATTTAGAAAATTATAAACTTAAAGAGTACATCTAAAAAATTTGGGACTTTGGATATAAAATCTAAGGTCCTAAATTTTTTTTGAAAAACTTTTGTTGTAACTATTGACATTACAACTTAAAAATAATACAATTTAGTTGTAATCAAGAAGGTTACAACTAAATTGTTCATTGCTTTAAGTTATAACCACAAACGGCAATGGTGTATAGTTTATATAAAATAATATGGAGGTATCGAATTATGAAAAAAGTAGTAGAATTTTTACAAGCAAATCCAGTTCAATATTTAGCGACTGTTGGTCGTGATGGAAAGGCAAAATGTCGTCCATTTATGTTTTGTTTTGAACAAGAGGGGAAATTATGGTTCTGCACAAATAATCAAAAAGATGTTTATAAAGATATGATGGAAAATCCTGAAATAGAAATTTCTGTTTCTTCACCAGAATACGCATGGATTCGTCTAGCAGGAAAAGCAGTATTTGAAAATAATATGGAAGTTAAAGAAGGTTGCATGAATAATCCAATAGTAAAAGGTCAATATCAAACTGCTGATAACCCAATATTTGAAGTATTCTATTTAGAAAATCCACACGGTGTGATAGCTGATTTTTCTGGTAATCCACCTTATCAATTCTAGATAAATTAAAATATAAAAAATTTGCCCAATATTATTTATTAAATACAAAAAATAATGTTGGGCATAAAAAATATTAAAAAAGAGGAGGGCTAATATGCAAAAATATTTAAAAATACTTGTTGAAGATATTCATTCAACTACAGTTGCAACAATTGGAGCAGACGGACATCCACAAACTCGTGTAATAGACATGATGTTGTATGACGAAAAAGGTGTATATTTTTTAACTGCTAAGGGAAAAGTTTTTTATGAACAATTAATGGAGCAACAATATATAGCTATTTCTGCAATAAAAGATAAGATGGCAATTTCTCTTAGAGGTAAAATCAAAAATATAGGCTATGAAAAGCTAGATGAAATTTTTGAAAAAAACAAATATATGCAAAAAATATATCCAGATGATACAAGAAGTGCATTACAAGTATTTTGTCTATACGAAGCAGAGGGTGAATATTTTGATATTAGCGATTCTTCTCATATTGTTAGAGAGAGTATTGTTATTGGAGAAAAGGAAGTTCATCAAACTGGTTATTTTGTTGGAGAAGACTGTATAGGATGCAAGTTATGTTATTCTGTCTGCCCACAAAAATGTATTGATATATCTTCTAAGCCTGTTGTAATAAATCAAAGCAATTGTCTACATTGCGGCAATTGTGCAGAAATTTGTCCAAAGCAGTGCATTGAGAAAAGACAGTAATACTTATCCACAGGTGTAATCGTTGACAGCTAAATAGCTATTTTATATAATAAAAGGCGAAAGAGAGGTGTTTTGTATGCAGATTTCTAGCAGATTTACACTTGCAGTTCATATATTTGCCTGCATCGATACATTCAAAGATAAGTATAAGATAACAAGCGACTTTTTGGCTGGGAGTACAAATGTAAACCCTGTTATAGTTCGTAAAATATTAGGTCAATTAAAAGCAGCAGGTCTTGTTGAAGTTGTCAGAGGAACAGGTGGTGCATCGATATCAAAACCACTAAACGAAATCACATTTTTAGATATATACAAGGCTGTAGAGTGTGTGGATAACGGAGAATTGTTCCATTTCCACGAAAATCCAAATACAAAATGTCCTGTTGGTCTCAACATTCATTTTATATTGGATGATAAATTAAAAAAAGTACAAGATGCAATGGAGAGAGAACTAGCATCGATAACTTTAGAAGACGTAAAAAAAGACACAGAAAAATATATTGGAAAATAATAATTTGAGGCTTTGGGAAAATGAATCCTAGGTCTCAAATTTTTTAAAAAACTTTGATGTAACAATTATTATTACAATATAAAATGTATTAGAAAAGGGGTTGATTTGAATGAATCAAAACGAAAGAAGAATATTTTTAATACAGGAATTATTAAAAGAGAATAAAAGATATGAGGATATGGAAATACCTCAAGATTTTGAAGAACAAAGAGAGTTGTTGCGTGCATTGATGAATGTGCGTATTGCAAAAAATGTAGACGATGAATTTATAAAAGTGCAAGATGAATATCTTAAAGAGGAAATCAAAAGAAAAGGTATTGTTGATATAGATGATTTAAAACCTATAAAAGATGGGATTTATCTTTGGCAGGGAGATATCACAACTCTTCGTTGTGATGTGATTGTAAATGCTGCAAATAGTGGAATGACAGGATGTTATGTTCCAAACCATAGATGTATTGACAACTGTATCCATTCGTTTGCAGGTGTTCAGCTTAGACTAGAATGTGATGAAATTATGACAAAACAAGGATATAGTGAGCCAACTGGTCAAGCAAAAATCACCAACTCATACAACTTGCCATGCAAATATATAATCCACACAGTCGGTCCAATAATAAATGGCAAACTTACAAGTGAGGATTGTGACTTGCTTGAAAGTTGCTACAAATCTTGTTTGGAACTAGCAGCCAAAAACAACTTGGATAGCATAGCATTTTGTTGTATTTCAACAGGGGAATTTCATTTTCCTAATGACAAAGCGGCACAAATCGCAGTCAAAACTGTTGAAGAATTTATGAAAAAAGAAACTAGTTTAAAGAAGGTGATTTTCAATGTTTTCAAAGATATGGACAAAGAAATATACAGAAAGTTACTCAAATAATATAAAAAAATTAAGAAAAGTATTAGATAAGGCGGATGCAGTTGTGATTGGGGCTGGGTCTGGTTTGTCGACATCAGCAGGGCTTACTTATGGTGGTGAGCGATTTGAAAAATATTTTTCAGATTTTATTGAGAAATATAACATTCCAGACATGTATAGTGGGGGATTTTATCCATACGAAACACTTGAGGAATATTGGGCATGGTGGAGCAGACATATTTACTACAATAGATATATAGATGTGCCAAAGCCTGTTTATGAACATTTGTTGAACTTAGTAAAAAACAAGGACTACTTTGTTATAACAACTAATGTGGATCATTGTTTCCAAAGAAGTGGGTTTGACAAAGAAAGACTGTTTTATATGCAAGGGGATTATGGATTATGGCAATGTAGCGAGCCATGTCACCAAAAAACTTACGACAACGAAGAACAAGTAAAAGCGATGGTCAAAAAGCAAAAAGACTTGAAGATTCCAAGTGACTTAGTTCCTTATTGTCCAGTTTGTCAAAAGCCGATGACTATGAACCTTAGATGTGACAACACATTTGTGCAAGATGAGGGATGGTACAAGGCGAAAAATAGATACGATAATTTTATAAATAAACATAAAAACTCAAAAGTAGTATATTTAGAGATTGGGGTAGGAGCAAATACACCAGTTTGGATTAAGTACCCATTCTGGAAAATGACGATGAACAATCCTAAAGCAACTTATGTATGCATTAATTATGGAGAAGCAATCGCTCCAGATGAAATAAAAGAACAGTCTATATGTATTGATGATGATATAGGAGATGTTATAAATAAATTACAATAATAAAATATTAAAATGAAAGCCATTGATAAAGTTAAATTTGTCAGTGGTTTTTATTTTAGAAAAATCACCCGGGTGAAAAGTCTCCAAAATCAAGTTATCATCTAAAATTTAAACTATACTATAATTAACTAGATAAAATATTTTATTTAGACTTATCAAGAAGGGGGATTTTAGGTGAAGAAATTAACTGTTATTATATTATCATTAGTATTATCATTTGGAGTAGTGGGATGTTCATCAAATAGCAAGGATGATAGTACTCAAGAACAACAAGAGCAGCAAAAAGATACAGCTGCAACAGCTTCAGAAATATCAACTTTATTAAAAGATATGTATATAGTACTTAAGGATTCAAACGGGGGAACTAAAGATTGTAAAGATAAGCTAGTTAATTACGGAAAAGATATAAACGATGCTATGTTGGAAAATAAAGAATATGGGTCAGATATGCAAAAATTAAAAGATGCTACAGAAGATTATGATTTAGAAAAAATAGCTAAATATGTATGTGATATTTTAAATGACATAGAGGGAAGCGACAAATACAGCATAGAAATAAAGTCAACAGATAATACAGATAAATCTAATACAGACAAATCAAATAGTAATCAAAATACTAAGTCAAATGGGAATAATCAAAAGAGTACAAATAAAAACAACAATAATAACAAAAATACGAATAAAAATAACGAAGAAGAATATCAAAGTGGGGACTACGGAGATTATACAAAATGTCCAAACTGCAAAAAAATGGCATTCCATCCTGATGGATATTGCGAAAACTGTGGTTATGGAAAATCATCTAATGAAGATGGAGCGAGCCATAGTTCTGAATGCGCAAATTGTGGAAGTGCCACTATAAATGATGATGGAACTTGTCCATATTGTGGATATCAAAATTAGAGCGTGTTTAAAATAAAGATTTATTTTTTATAATGTTAAAATAGGAGCAAATGCTCCTATTTTTTTGTGGGAAATTTTAAAAGAGAATGCTAATCGTGTGAATGAATAATATATAATTAACATATAGGACTTAAAAATAAACAAAACTGAGATTATATATAAATAATAATATAAATCTAGAAGGGAGTTTAGAAAAGGGGATATGGAATATATAAAGCAATATAATACGAATGAAGTTTATGTGAATGAAAAGCTTACAGAGAAAATAGATAAAATAAATTCACATCCACTTACTGTGGTTGAGGCACCGATGGGATATGGTAAGACAACAGCGATAAAAATATATCTGAACAAATTCCATACGAATTACTATTGGCAGAATATCTACACTGATTCAGATATAGCATTTTGGCAAGGTTTTTGTAGAATAATAAGCAAGATAGATTCAAATGTTGGCAGTCGCTTGGAAAACATAGGCTTACCAAAAGATAGTATAAAACTTGAAGAATGTATTGAGCTTATAAATTCTATTTATATAAAAGAGGAAATAGCAATAATATTAGATGATTATCATTTAATAGATAATAAAAATTTAGATGAGTTAATATATAATTTGGTAAAAAGTATGGATAACAAAATCCACCTTATTATAATTACGAGAAATAAGCCAGATATTGAGATTGAAGAACTTCAATTAAAAAAATTGGTGAATTATATTACGAAAAATTGCTTGGAGTTTGAAAAGGATGATATAAAAAAATATTACAAACTCTGTGGCATAAATTTAAATACTTTAAATATAGATGATGTTTATAAAAAGAGTGAAGGTTGGATAAGTGCGATATATTTGATTATGCTAAATTATATCGAATACAATACGATTGAGATAAGTGAAGATATATATGAACTTGTTGAAAAATTGGTATATGAGCCATTTGAAGAGAAGTTTAAAGATTTTTTACTTAGATTATGTGTATTTGATCAGTTTACATTGGAGCAAGTAAAATTCGTTACTGGGGATGAAAAGGTTGATTTATTGATAAAGGAATTGACACAAGTTAATGCATTTGTCAAGTATGACAAGAAGAACAAAGTATATTTATTTCATGCAATTTTTAGAACATGTCTGTTGGAGAAATTAAAAGAAAAAGACGATGATTATAAAAAGGAAGTATATAAAAAAGGCGGACTTTGGTTTTATAAAAAAAGAAAATATGTTTTAAGTATGGGTTATTTTTATAAAGCTAGGGATTATGAAATCTTTTTAAATACTTTGGTACAAGACAAGGGAAACAGCATTACGGGAGAAATAAAGGATACATTTATAAGATGTATGGAAAATTGTCCAAATGAATTTAAACAGAAAAATCATCTGGCATTATTGGTATATGCGAGAAGGTTGTTTACTTACAATGAGATGGACTTGTTTGGAAAAGTTTGTGGACAATTTTATGAAAATATAGCGAAAGATAAAAATATAGATGATAAAGAAAAAAATCAATTACTTGGAGAGATGAAGCTTATACTTAGTTTCACAAAATATAACAATATAGAAGAAATGTCGAATCTTCATAAGGAGGCTTATGAATTGATGTATAAGCCATCTACGATTATGACAAATAAATCCACATGGACTTTCGGTTCACCATCAATTTTATATATGTATTATAGAGATAATGGCAAATTACAAGAACAGCTACGAATAATGAAAAATGCAATGCCTTATTATTATAAAATCACCGATAATCACGGCAAAGGAGCAGATTATATAATGGAGGCTGAGGTATGTTTTAATCAAGGCGATATATTAAATGCAGAAATAGCGCTCGATAAGGCTATGATTATGTGTGATAAGTATTCAGGAGTTCTTTGCTGTGCTTTGTTTTTAAAATTAAGGATACTTATACATGAAGGCAAGTATGAAGAGTTTAGGACTTTGATGGATGAAATTGAAGATAGGATTTATATAAATGACCTTCATATGTTTTCAGATACGTTGGATTTAATAAGGGCATATATATATTCTAATTTAAAAGAAGAAAGCAAAATTCCAAAGTGGATAATAAATGGCAATTTTGAAAATACTAGATTATTATTTCCGACAATGCCTCTTGTAAATTTTATTTACTCAAAAGTACTTATAACAAAAAAGGATTATATCAAGGTAGTTGCACTTTATGATAAGTCTATGGCTATGGCAAGGATATTTCCTAATTTACTTTGTGAGATTTTTGAAAATATGCATATAGCAATAGCATACGACAATTTATCTAAAAGAAAAGAATCAGTTGAAAAACTTGAAAAAGCATTGGAAATAGCGATAAGTGATAGACTATATATGATTTTTGCAGAAAATTATACTGATATAAAAAACTTGTTAGATGAAATATACGAAAAAGGAAATTTTAAAGAAGTAATAGATGAAATTAGAAGATTACAAAAGCCTTATGAGGAATTTTTAAAATTTGTTAAAAAAGAAAAATCTAAAGTTGTTGAATTATCAGAAAGAGAGTTAGAAGTTGCAAATTTAGCGGCACAAGGATTTACAAATAATGAAATAGCAAAAAAATTATTTGTATCAGTAAATACAGTCAAAACAATATTGAAGACAGTATTTAAAAAATTATGTATAAAATCAAGACAAGAAATCAAAGATGTTCTAAAAAGTCAAAATAACAATTAAGTTTAAGTTATAGGTATATTTAAAAAACTTTTTTTTACAAAAAATACAGCAAATTTAGATAATATCAAACTGGTATTTTGGATAATCTATTAATAAATATTTCTTTATAGAGAGGAGAAATAAAATGACTATTAAAGATAAATTTGAAGAAATGAAAGAACATCATGAAGGTAGAAAAGAATATAGACATGAACTTAGAGAAGAAAGAAAATTAGAACATGAATTAAAACACGATGTTAAAGAAGGTATAAAAGAAGTAGGCAAATTTGACAAAGAATTAGGCCACGAGTTAAAAAAAGAAGCCAAAGCAGATTATAAAGAATATAAAAAGGACGAAAAAGAAGCTGAAAAATACGCAAAAGCAATAAATAAAGGAATGAGAGAATTAGAAGACGAAGAAAGAAAACAACAACATGAATTCGCTGAAATGTTGAAAAAACAAATGGAAAATGAATAAAATATTTAATAAATAAAAAATATAGATGTAGTCTATAAAATATCCCCAAGTACAGTTTGTGCTTGAGGATATTTTTTTATAGACTAATTAGATAATATTATGAACATATTATAATAGAAATCAAAATTAGCTCTATAAACATACAAAGAGAAGAATTTAAAATGTAAGAATTAATAAAAAACGTAGAAAAGGGAAACCAATCGATTTTGGAAGTTTAGTACAATGTAATGAAGGGCAAATAGAAACGGTAACTATGGCACAAAAAAGTGGTGTGGGAATAACTGCAATGGCATTTGGTCAAGGCGAGGGAGTAGGACCACACGCAGTTATAAAAATAACTGATATGATAGGGCATGCAGGAAAATCAATAGCAAGTAAAGCATTGATAGACAATGAACACACAGAGATAAGATTTTTCTCATTCCCAAAAGGCGAAAGTATAAGTAAAGAATACTACGAAATGGAGACATTGTTCGTTATGTTGGAAGGTAGTGCAAAGATTGCCTACAACCAAGATGATGAAAGAGTGATTAATCCTGGGGATATATCGCGATGAAGTCTCATATAGAATATGGAGTTTAGGCGCTAAGTGATGTGAAGTTGTTTAATATATTGGTTAAGGCAGATTAGAGTGGGATTGTGTTAGATAAGTTGTATTTTTAGTTAAAGTTTAATAGTGATTGAATTTGAACCGTGTGCATGGCATTTTTGTTGTGTATGCGGTTTTTTTGATAGTATTTAATGTTTACGAATAAGTAAAACAGGAACTAATAAAGGATTGTAATTCATGTTTATTTAGAAAAATATATATAAATTTTATAAAAAATTTAACAAGTTATTATTGTAAAATAACAAATTTTTGGGTATACTAAAGGTATAAATAATATAAAAATAATTCTAATAGCAATAATTTTTATATTATTACATATACTATATGGAGGATAAAGATATATTGGTTCAAAACTATAATCTTATCAGATAGATGGTAGCTCTATCTTCCGGCCTGCGGACGTTAATATCTAGGATCTGCCTTTTTAGGGGCTTTAGGGCAAATAAAAGCGCTACTCCAATGTTGTTAATTATAGCCACTTATCCTCGGATAAGTGGCTTTTTATTTTTCTTTAAGTATTTTTTCACACTTCTCAACTTCAAATGATAACTGATTTTCAGTATACGAATGATCTTTTTGAACAAAGAAACTCACAGGTTCTAAATTCAATTTATTTTCTCTAATGAAAAGATGTAAAGTATTATTATTATGAATTTCTTTTATAAGTAAATAATTAGCTTTGATAAGAGAATTATTAAACTTTATACTATTACCTTTTTGGGTAATTGCTTGATTATAATGTATAATTTTAGGAGATGATAATAATTTATCTAATAAATTAAAATGTTTAATTCTATTTTTAGCATGTTTACTATTTTTTTTAGGAATTTGAGAAAATTTCACATTTCCATTTTTTATTGCATTATACTCGGATTTACCAATAAAATTACGGCGATTAGGAACACATTTATCAATACTTCCTAGTAATAGATGGCATACCTGGTCTTCAGTTATATCAAATTCTAGTTTTAGTCCAAACTTGCAGTGATATACATACTTATATGGTTTAATTTCTCTTTCATAATAAGTTATTGCATTCTGTAATAAAAGATTATAGTCTAGTTTAGACTGAGTTTCATCCATTAGTTCACCTCCATTTTTTACAATATATATTAAATTATAACATAAGTATAAAAAATTTAATATATAACGATAAAAAGGTATTTAGAAAATCAGAAATAAGCATAAGAACTATTTCATTAATATATTTGATAATGATAGTAATCATATTATAAGTTAGAGAAATAAATAAAATTTATGTTGATAAATCTATAAATAATAATATTTATAGATTATAATTTACTTAAGTTATATAGAAAAAATTAAAATATAGGAGAAAGAAATGGACTGGATAATACCTGCTAACAATAATATATATGACCACGAAGCTGCCTTTAAAAAATGGAGACATATAGACTGGAAACAAAATTTAAATTATTCAATAGGAGATATAGTTTATATTTACTGTACAAGACCTTTGATGAAGATAATGTATAAAACACAAGTTGAAAAAGTAAAAATGGATTTTAGTGAAATTGTAAATGATGAAGAATTTTGGTCTGATAAATCACAATATGGTAAAGCAGAATATTATGTAAGATTGAGACTTTTAAATGAGATAGATGATGATAGATTGGATTTAAGTCATCTTAAAGAGCATGGTTTAAAAGGAGCACCCCAAAGAGGTATGAAAATCAAGACGAACGAATTAAAAGATTATATAGAAGAAATTATGCTAGAAAGTAAAAAAATAGAGGTTTTATTGGAAGAAGAAGGTACATATGAAATTTATGAAGGTGGAAAGTCATCTATAAAGGTAAATAAATATGAAAGAAGTTCAATTGCAAGACAAAAATGTATTGAATATCACGGTGTTAGCTGTAAAATTTGTGGCATAAATTTTGAAGATATGTATGGAGAAGTTGGAAAAGGATTTATCCATGTGCATCATATTAAACCTATAAGTGAAATAGATAAAGAATATGTTGTAGATTATAAAAAGGACTTAATTCCTGTTTGTCCAAACTGTCATGCTATGCTACATAGGAAGATTAACGGTAGAAATTTAAGTGTCGATGAACTTAAGAAATTAATTAAAAAATCGCTAGATTAGAACAAAAGATTGGAATAGTTGATGAAAATGCAAGTTTTGCATTATCATATCAAGAATAATTATAGGGTATTAATTTAAATATATTTTATCTGGGGGGAGATATATATGATTTCAAAAAATAAATCGCAGAGGGGGAAAATAGGAACAGCTTATCATATTGAAAAACTTCATAAATCAAAAAAAGTAAATTGTAAATACTATGATGTAGATGATGGATCCTGTTATGCAAAGTCAATAGTTTTATGGGAAGTAGGATATGATATTTGTAATAAATGTAAGCAAAAAGCATCTGTATATACTAAGAATAAAAAAGAAAATAAATCTAAAACTACAAAAAATAAGAAGGTAAAAAAAAATAATATAGATGTTGTTATTAAAAGAATTATTAAAAATAGTAGCAGAGTAAAAGAAGTATTAAAAATTGCATCAAATTATTGTGAATTATGCAATGAGGAAAATAATAATTTAACTATTTATATAATAGATAAAAATAAATCACAAGAAGATATTGATAGCATTTTGAATATTATAGCAGTATGTCCAAAATGCAAGTCTAAAATCAATAAAAATAAAGGTAAATATATAAATACTATTAAAAAAATAGTGGAAGATAGATTAAACAAAATTTAAATAAAAAGGGGTTCAAACATGTTCGAAAAACTACTAAAACAAAACTGCTTTTCAAAAGACGCAGAAGAAAGACAAAGGGCAGCTGAGGAGCTAGAAAGACTATATTGTTGTGAGATAAATTGTATGGAAATGGATGAAAGTGTTAGGTTTGCCCACCATGCACGTGGGTGTACAATTGTAGCAGCAAAAATTTGCGAAAATGTGGTAATCTTTCAAAATGTAACAGTTGGTTCTAACTTGAGATATAATAAGATAAGTTGTGAGTGGGAGAATGTCGGCAATCCAATAATCGACAGGAATGTTGTTATAGCAGATGGGGCGAAGGTTCTTGGACCTATTGTGATTAGTGAGAATTCTGTTGTGGCTGCTGGTGCAATTATCACTAAGGACATTCCACCAAACAGCGTGGCATATGGTGTGAATAAATATAAACCAAAAGATCCTGATTATGACTTACTATTTAATCCTAATATGGTTGGAGCTGATAAACTTATTGAGGCTAATAATAAGTTAATTGAGGAATTTAATAAGAAAAGAGGTAAATAAGACTTATCAATTCCAAAATGGAAGATAAAAATCCCTAAAATCAAAAATATAAAACCAAAGGTTGTAATATACATATATCATAGTAAAAAAAGAAGGGAATACTATAATGTTAATCACAGTTGTCGGTGTTGTGTTTATAACTTTAGCCGTAGTTTTATTTTCTGTAGGCAATTTTAAATGTGCGAGGGTTCTAGTTCCGATAATTGCTGTGACTATGAGTATGGGTATTTGAAAGAGTTGGATGATTTGAGTGAAAAGGGTAAATCTCAACAGGTTTGGAATGATGAAATTATGGGCTACATTGATTTATATCGGTGTAGCTTTTTAATTTGTGAAATTATATAAACATTATCAAAAAATTCATTAGATGTTAGATATAATATATATAACAAGATTAATAGCAATTAATATAATAGGGGTTATACTAAGTTAGATTTATTTATAAAGGGGGCAGAAAAATGCAAGAGAGTAGGCTATTTAAAATAGTTTATTACCTTTTGGAACATGAAAAATCAACGGCATCTGAGCTTGCAGAAAAATTTGAGGTATCGGTTAGGACAATATATCGTGATATTGATGCACTTAGCAGTGCTGGGATTCCAATTTGTGCAACTCAGGGGAAAGGTGGTGGAATTTATCTACTTGATAACTTTGTGCTAGACAGATCGGTGTTTTCGGACAATGAAAAAGAACAGATTTTGACAGCACTTAAGGGTATTAGTGCTGCAGATGGGAATAATTTGGACGAGTTATTGACTAAATTAAGGGGATTATTTGAAATTAAAGAGAGTAGCTGGATAGAAGTTGATTTTACAAGTTGGTATAAAAAGAAGCCAAAACAAGATATATTCAGATTACTTAAGGACGCTATTTTTAGCAAGAATGTAGTTAAATTTAAATATTTCAACAGAAATAGAGAAATACTAGAACGAAAAGTCCAACCGATTCAGTTGGTGTTTAAGGATAAATATTGGTATTTATATGGATTTTGCCTTCTAAAAAACGACTACAGATTTTTCAAATTGACGAGAATGACAGAGCTACAAGTATTGACAGAGAGTTTTTGTAGAGATTTCAGCGAACTTGAAATAGGAAAAACAATTAAGTATTCAGAAAATATAAGTGTAAAGTTGAAGTTCAACAAATCCATAGCTTTTCAAGTGTATGATGAATTCTATGATGAAGTAATAGAATGTGATGATGGAAGTTTGTATGTTGAAGCTGAATTGCCAAATAATGATATATTATATACAAAGCTGTTGAGCTTTGGTGATGATGTAGAAGTATTAGAACCAGAAAGTGTGAGAGAGAAAATAAGAAAAAAACTAGAGAATATGTTTAAAAATTATTTATAACTTGACATTAGATGTCAGGTTATTTTTTTTATAATTTTAATATAGATAAATAAGTGTGAGGGATGATTAAATTTTATTGAAATGTGTTTATCAAAGGGGGCCTTTATATGGATTATGCATTGAAAGAAAGTAGTACAAAGTTTGAAAATATATTAGGAACTGCTCTAAAAGTTCCAGGTGTGAGGGTGGATAGAGAGCAATTTCTTTTACAAACTTTAGGTTCTAAGATAAAGAATGAAAATATTGTAAATTTGGCTATCAAGACTGATCCTGTTACAGCTGGAATACCAATCGATAAATTAGATAGGATTGCAAATTCATTGATAAGGAAAAGAACAACAAATACATCAATGGTATCATTCGCAGCAGGGATGCCTGGGGGATTGACAATGGCTGCAACTATACCTGCTGATACTTTGCAATTTTTTGGGACAGCCATTAAGTTAGCGCAGGAATTAGTTTATTTATATGGTTATGGAGAAATTGGAAATGCCAACCAATTAGATGAAGATATAAAAAGAGAACTAACATTATATTTAGGTGTTATGTTTGGAATTGAAAAATCAGCAGCTACATTGAGAGTTTTCACTACAAATATGTCAAAACAAGTTTTAACAAGAACATCAAGAAGGGCTTTGAGTAAAACAGCATTATATTCAATTACTAAAAAAATGGGCGAAATAATTGGAGTAAAAGTAACAAAGGCAGGTTTTGCAAAAGGTGTTTCAAAAGCAGTTCCTATAGTTGGAGGGGTTATATCAGGTGGAACATCATATGTTTCTATGAATCATATGGGACACAGATTAAGTGAAGTATTAAGGGAGTCAATTTTTTATACGGAAGCGGATTATAATAAAGATTATAAAAATATTTGTAATGAAGTTGTTGATGTTGAATTTAATTAGAGGGACTTATAGTGAGGGAGATTTTAATTGAAGTTGTGTATTTAAGATAAATTAAAAAATATATGATAAGACTACATTGATTTATGTTTTATGTAGTCTTTTTTTATGTAAGAAACTAAGTTATGACAAGTTGTATTTAGAGTACATTTATTTATACGAACAGATAAAAATCAATAGACAAAAACAACTAATTAAATTAAACTAAGTTATGTGACTTTACAAATGAAAAGATAATAAAGAGGGAGGAATATTATGATAACAATAACGATAATACTTGTTATTTTAGCTACAATTTTATTTTTTACAATTAAATCTAAGCTAACAAAAATATTATTTTTAGTATTCATAATGCTAGCTGGAGGAGTATTTTTTAAAATAAGATATGTGAATGAAAAAGGTGAACAGTCACAGCAATTTGTGAAAAATGGAATAGAATCAGTTGGAAATACGTCAGCGAGTAGATATTTAGATTCTATGCGATTTTCTGGTGAAGAAAAAAATGAAGAGGGTAAAAACAAGGGAAGCAAAAAAGAAAATGTTGAACAAAATAATAAAAAATCAGATACTGAGGATGAAGTTTTAGTATCTAAAAATGATAATAACCAACAAACTACAAATATAAAAGAAAATAAAAAAACAAATACAACTAGTAAAAAGGAGAATACAAATACTTCTAAATTAGATAACAAGAAAGAAAATAATAAAAATGAAGAGAATAAAACAGATAATAATAAACCAAGTGAGAAGGAAGATTCACATACACCTGGTTTAAAATCTAAGTATTTAAAAAAATTAAGCTTAATTCAATCACAAGTCGATAATATTGATTATGGAGATACTACTTATGAAATGAAATATGCATCTTCTCAAGTTCTAAAATTATGGGATGATGCTTTAAATGAAATTTATGGAGTTTTAAAAAGTAGATTGTCATCAAGTGAAATGAATTCACTTAGACAAAAACAAAGAGCATGGATAAGTTATAGGAATAAGGCTGCAGATAAAGAAGCTGCTGAATATGAAGGCGGTACAATGGAAGGGCTTATTCGCTCAGAAGTACTTGGTAGCTTAACAAAAGATAGATGCTACGAACTAGTAAACCAATATTTAAAATAATGAAGTATCAAAAGAGGGAGATATATGCTAAAAAAATATAAAAAAATAGCAGTGATTACAATAGGAGTTATTGCAGTTGCAATGATTGCAGATATACTGCTATTGAATTTGAAAAATAATACTGCAAAAGAGGAAAATAATCCAGGTCAAGCTGCACAAATAACAACAACAAATGAAATATATAAAGTAAGAAATATTGATATATACCAACAAGGTAGAGATAATTATTATAATATAGTTAGAAAAGAAAAAGAGCTTTGGCAAATGCAAAGTAGTATACCAATGTATTTTGATGGATTTATAGAAAAAGCAGCTAGTGAGAATAATACTACTATATCAGATATGATGGATTATATTTATGCTGGTATAGTTGCAATAAGAGATGAAACAAAAGAAAATTTATCTGATTTGAATAATAACAATGCAAATTCTCAAATTATAGAATATGAAAAAAATATTTTAGCATTTATAGATAATGTTATACAAAATTATAATTTAAGTTATAAAATATCTGAAGCAGATAAAACAAAATATTTTGAATGGATAGAGGCTAAAAAAGAGATTCCACAAGATATAAATATTGATAAAGAAGATGACTACATTGAAAAAGATGCGGAAATAAAAGATATATATGTAAAAGAAGATTCACAAAATGATACAGATATATTTGATAATGGGAAGATACATCTTAATATAAAATTTGGTGAATTTGTAGAAGCATTTGAAGACGAAGATCTTCTTGTTGTAAAGGCAAAAATTAAGCCAGCTTATAGCAATACTTCTACAATAAATCAAAATGCTTTCAATGTTCAACATATAATAAAGGAACAAGATGGAGATAAATATAAAGAAATACAATATTGGGCTGTGGCAGATATGACAGATGGTTCTGAATCAAAGGTTATAAGCTTTACTCTTGGGGAAGATGTAATTAAGGCTATTAAAAATGAACGTATAGCAGGAACTCAGATTATAGATTATGCAACTGATGTATGGATATTGCCGAGCTTAAAAAATTAAATTAAAAGAAATGAAATACCAAATATATGATATATAATAAATATATATAGTGAAGAGTGGGAATAAAAAATGATAATAATAGGGATTATGCTTCTAGTTTTGGCATTGATTTTACTTTTTGTAAGTGGTTCAAAATGGGCTACAATTTCATATAGATTTTAGCAATTGTATTTATAAAAGTAGGGTCTGATTCAAAATAAGAATAGCAATATCAAAGTACAAAATCAAATAATAGTATAAAAAAATATAATGGGGAGAATTTATGAGGAAAAACAAAAGAATAATAGCTATATTTTTATCACTTATGATGCTAATATCAAGTGGTATATTTGTTAACAATGCACATGCAGCACAAGCAAAACCGACTGTTTATGCACATTCATATACTGTTATGGATGCAAATTCGGGGAAAATTATTATATCAGAGCAGGAAAATAAGCGAATATATCCTGCAAGTACTATAAAATTATTAACGGCAATAGTTGCTATAGAAAATTGCAGTTTGTATAAAAGAATAACTGTTAAGAAATCTACTTTAAATAAGGTTGATGTAGAGACGACCACAGCAGGTTTAAAGCCAGGCTATGCTTATACATTAGAAGAACTTTTAAACATGCTCTTAGTATATTCAGCAGGTGATGCTGCAGAAATAATTGCTGAATCAGTTGGAGGAACTAGAGAAAATTTTGTGGATATGATGAATATAAGAGCTAAAGAGCTTGGTATGAACGATTCTTATTTTGACAATCCTGTGGGGATGGACTGGCATAAAAATGCAAATATTTATTCAACATCAAGTGATATAGCAAAATTGACAAGATACGCTATGACAAATGATACAATAAGAGCAATTGTCAAAAAACCGCAATATGTTATAAAAAATTACTATAAGGGAAAATCAAAGACATTATATGCATCAAATAATTTTTTAAGAAATTATTCTTATTCTAAAAACTTATTTACAATAATCGGATCAAAAACAGGAACTAGTGATAAAGCTGGATATGCATTATCAGCAACAGCAAGGGATAGTTCTGGTAGAGAGGTTATATGTGCATTCTTCGGAAAAAGTACACGTATGCAAATGTTCCAAGATATAAATACTTTATTGACATATAATTTTAATAATTATAAAAATATTTTAGAAAAAAGTTTTTATGATATTAGATATTCTTCTACAAAAACTATTATAAATAAATATCTTGCCAATGGAGTATTAACAATGACTTCTTCAGGCAAATTTTCTGGAAGTACACAAGTTAGCAAAAAAGAATTTATGACTACTACGAATAAGGCACTAAAAACTTCATATGTTGTAAATGGTGGAACAGCAAAGATAACATTATTAGATGTTGCAAAAATATTCAAAGATTATAATAGCAAAGAATATAGTCAAGAAATAAAAAACAAATATAAAAATAGATTTAAAAATCTAAATTCAACTGATTTTAATAATATGGTTCATTTATATGAATTAAATATATTACCACATGATTACGGATATAATGCAAATGCTAAGATTTCGAGACAAGAGATGGTATTAATGTTAAATAATATGCCACAAAGAGTACAATCTCTGAAAACATTCTCGATATTTATAGTAAACAGAATAAGACATACATCAACAATCATAACAGGAAAAGGGTTGAAAAATGCTATAGTAAAGGCTTCTGTAAACGGAAAACAAATAGGAAAAACAGTTACAGTTGATATTTATGGAAAATATAAAATAAAAATTCCAAAACAGAAAAAGAAAGTAAAGATAGTTGTTACTATCAGCAAAACAGGGTATAAATCAAAATCAAAGACAATTATTGTAAAATAAATCCATTTACTTGTATTTACTATTTTGATAGTATATTAGATTAATAGATAAATATTATTTATAAATTTTCTAACATAGTATCTAAATACTAGAAAAACAAATAAAAGGAGAATTTACATATGGAAACAAGTTTACCAATAGAAAAATATAAAAAAATAAGAATGGCTCAAGCAGAGGGAGCAAGAACTGTAGAAGATCTTAGAAGAATGACTGATTTAGTTATCGAAAACGAAGAAGAAGCAAAAGAAATGCAAAGAATATTAAAAAATGCATGTGGATGCAACAACGTATCTGTTGAAGAAGTTGCAAGAGCAGTTAGAAATGGAGCAGACACAGTAGAAAAAGTTACAGCAGCTACTGGTGCTGGAGCAAATTGCGACAAATGTAAAGGTGGCGTGCTTCAAAGTATAATAAAAAATAGAGGATAATAAATAATTTTATTTATCAAAAAGCTACTAGACAATTAATCTAGTAGCTTTTTGATTTATGGATAATATTATTTTATAAATTATTTTTCAGAATCAAGTAGAGCACCTAAAGATTCAAGTTCTTTTATTGCTGATTCGTTGTTAGCTAAATCATCAGTTTGAGTTGCTGAGTAAGCATTGTAGAATAGAAGATCCCATGATAAATATCCAGAGATACAATCGAATTGACCTTTGATTAATTCATATTGCTTATCATTAGTTTCTGCACCACCAACTACTATGATACCTGCTTTTTTATTTTTAAGGTATGCACCTTTACAATAACATTTATCTATTACCATTTTCAGTTGAGCAGTTATTCCCCACCAATATACAGGTGTAGCAAATACAAGTAAATCAGCATCAACAATTTTATCTACTATCATGTTAGAGTCGTCTTTTGCAACACATCCTTTGTAACATTGACAGGCTCTACAACCAGTACAAGGAGATACATCTAGTTTGTAAGTATCTACAACCTCAACTTCATGTTCACAACTAACTCCTTTAACAAATGAATTGATTGCAGTTAAAGTGTTCCCTTTTCTTGGACTTCCGTTTAATACTAATATTTTCATAACGATAACACTCCTTTTTTTATTTTAAATAAAATTAAGCAACCTATATTATTTTCACTTTATTATATCCAGTTTACAACAGCATCTTTTCTTGGAACTGTTCTTTGGTATTTAACATTAGGATATCCTATTACTAGACATGATAATAATTCATCAGAGCTATTTATACCAAGTAAATCTAGGATAGGTTGATTATCTTTTGCAGCAACTATTGAGAAACCACTGAAGAAAGTACCAAGACCTAATGCATTAGTTATAAGCTCCATATTTGAAGAAGCTAAACCAGCATTTACGTTGTTTGGAGAAGCTACAAATATGGCAACTGGTGCATTGAAGAATATTTTATCATTTTTAACTGGGTCTTGTTTGTACATTTCATAAGAAGCAACCCACATTCTTGCATATCTTTCTAAATGAGCAGTTTGAGGTGTTAAATTAGCTAAAATTGCTTCACCTTTCATTTTTAAACTTTCATAAACTAAATCCCTAAGTTCATCAAGTTTTTCTCTAACTACTACATAAGATACATCTTGACTGTTTGTTGAAGTTTGAGTAAATCTTCCTGCTTCGATTATCTTTTCTATCTTTTCTTGTTCAACTTCTTTATCTTTGAATCTTCTTACACTTCTTCTAAATTTTATGAAGTTAAGTAAGTTGTCAGCTTCAACTGTGAAACTGTCATTATCATAAGGAATAACATCTTCCATGTTGTAATCATCAGTTGATACAGCCTCTACTGGACAGATAGCTATACAGTGACCGCATTTGAAACATCTTTCATTATTTATTTCAGCCTTGTTATCTACTAAAGATATAGTAGAAACTGGACAATCTTTCACACATTGTGAACAGCCAATACATTTTTCTTTATTTACGCTAAACATTACATTTCTCCTTCTTAATACAATAATTAATTTGACATTTATATAGAAAAAATTTATACTTTTTCCTGTTATTAAATATATTGAATAATACAATAATAGGATTATAGCACCGTTTGATGAATTGTGTCTAATTGAAAATATTCATAAATATATAACCAAAAGTTATTGATTTTTAATAAAGAGGAGATAATCATGAATTTACAACAACTAGAGTATTTTAAAATAATAGCGGAAACAAAGAATTTCACAACAGCATCAGAAATATTATCAGTTACCCAACCAGCACTAAGTAAAGCAATATCTAAATTAGAAGAAGAACTAGATGTTAAGCTTTTTCAAAGAGAAGGAAGAAATATCAAGATTACAGAGTATGGAGATGTTTTCTTAAAATATGCCAAAGGAGCTTTGAGTGAAGTTGAAAAAGGTAAACTTAAATTAAAAGAGATGAAAAACAACAGCGACACAATTATTTCAATATCATCGACAGCTTGTATTGGAGCAATTTTTATACCTTTTTTAATAAGCGGATTTTTTAATAACAATTCTAAGGTGAAGTTTAATATAGATAATCAAAATACAGATGAAATTTTGAAAGGAATCAAAAACAACCATATAGATTTCGGATTTATAAGTAATATAAGTGATTTAGGCAAATACTCTAACATAGAGGCTACTTTAGTGAAAAAAGAAGAGTATGTTTTGATTGTTCCTAAAAATCATCATTTAGCCAACAAGGAAGAAGTATATCTTAGTGAGCTGAAAAATGAGTATTTTATAGCATATAATGATAAATGCTCTGATGTGGAGAAATGTTATTCTGATTTTATAGGATATACACCGAAAATTTATGCAGAACCTAGCGAGGCAATGATACTTTCAGGTCTTGTCGAAGCAGGGGCAGGCATTGCGATAATATTGAACACGCCACTTATTAATACTAATAAGATTTCTGTTATCAAGATAAAAGATAAGATTGATGATAAGAGTATTTATATGGTGTGGAATAAAAATATTATTCATAATAAGAATAAAACAGAGTTTAAAAATTATGCTTTGAATATGAATAAAAGATAAAATTTTTAGGATTATATCTTAATAATGTAAAAGTAGGAGGATATAAAAATAACTCATACTTTTTTTGTTTTAAAAAATGAGAGGAATTATATGATTAAATCGTAAATATAGATTCAGTAGATTTTTCAAGTCCATATTTCGAGGTTAGGTTTAGAATAAAATAAGTTTTAAAAATGTTTAATCTAGACTAGTTTTTTACTAATTTGTTATAATATATCTATTATAAATTTATGTAGAAAAAATTTACTACATTATAAAAATAGATAATAAATTCCAAAGTAGGAGGACGTTATGCCACAAATAAAAGTAAGAGGAATAAACGAAAACGACATCTGCAAAATAAGCGAAAAGATGGTCGACGAATTAGTAGAGGCAGTAAAATGCCCAAGAGATTATTTTGAGATAGAATGTATAAAATCTGTTGCTATAAGAGATGGCAAAATAGCAGATGTTTATCCATTTGTTGAAGTTGCTTGGTTTGATAGAGGTCAAGAAGTTCAAGATATTGTTGCTAAGATAATCACTAATAACATAAGAGAAAACTTAAATATAGAAAGTATGGATTTAGCTTTTACAGTTTTTGAAAAAGAGAAGTATTACGAAAATGGAGAGCATTTCTAGGCGTTAAAGATAAGTTAATTAAAAATAATTTATAGTTAGAATAAAAAATAAGGAATCTTCGTATTTTAATATACTAGGGTTCCTTATTTTTGTTTTATCAAATATGCTCTATAAATTAAAACTTAGTCTTCTATTTCTATTATTTCAAAATCAGGGTCTTCATAATCGTCAAGTGGATAATCACCTGGATTTGATAAATTTAAAATTTCAGCTCCCACTTGGCTGCAACTAACTAAATAATTAGCATATTCTTCTGCACTCTCTTCTGTTTCAAAGACTTCATCTTGTTCTTCATTCACCCCATCTGGATATTGCATTATAATTTTATATCTAGGCATAATCTTCAACTCCCTCAAAAATTCTATTTATTTATATATAATAATAATTATACTTATTTAGAACTCTATAACCATTGAGTATTTATTTTGAGGTAGTATATGCTGAAGAAGGAAAAAGTTTAAATAAATATAGATAAAAAACTTCTTAATGTGTAAAATTATTATAGTAATAAAATATTAAGATAGCTAATATTATTTCTATCTTAATAAAAAGATTAGGAGATATAAAATGAACACAGATAATAATTTCAACCATGTTGCATTTTTATGGAACATAGCAGAAAGTTTAAGAGGAACATATAAAGAGGAAGACTACAGAAAAGTAATGCTACCAATGATAGTAGTAAGAAGGTTTGATTGCTTATTAGATGATTATGATAGAGAAATTATAAAATCAGTATACAAAGAATATGACTTCTTACCAGAAGAAGAAAAAGACGAGATAGTAATAGCTGATTTAAAAGAAAACCATAACATGAATTTACAATTTTACAATGTAAGTGATTTTACATGGAAAAAACTATTAGATGATAGTGAAAATATAAAATCAAACTTTGAAGAATACTTAAATGGATTCTCAAACAATGTAAAAGAAATAATAGGTAAATTCAAATTTAAAGATGAAATAAACCAATTAGATAAAAAGGACAAACTATTTGCAGTACTTAGCAAAATGTATGAAGTAGATCTTCACATAAATGTAGTTTCAAACAACAAGATGGGTTACATATATGAAGAAATGCTAAGAAGATTTACAGAAAACTCAGCAGCAGGAGAGCAGTACACTCCGAGAGAGGTTATCAGACTTTGTATGGAAATGTTATTTATGGGAAAAGAACATTTCTTAACAGAAGAAGGAAAAGTAATATCAATAGGAGATTTCTGCTGTGGTACAGGAGGAATGTTATCAATAGGTGAAGATTATGTGGAAAAAATAAACCCTTCTGCCATAGTAAACGTATATGGACAAGAGTTACTAGATGAATCATTTGCCATATGTCAGGCAGATATGCTGATGAAGGGACAAAATCCTGACAACATAAGATTAGGTAACACTCTTACACAAGATAGATTTAAAAATGAACATATGAGATTCCTTATCTCAAATCCACCCTTTGGTGTAACTTGGAAAGATGAAGAAAAAATAGTAAAAGAAGAATCAGACTTAGGATTTGATGGAAGATTTGGTGCAGGAACACCTAGAGTAAGTGACGGTTCACTACTTTTCCTACAAAACATGATAAGCAAAATGTATGATGATGAAGAAGGAAGTAGAATAGCAATCATATTCAATGGTTCACCACTATTTACAGGAGATGCAGGAAGTGGAGAATCTAACATCAGAAAATGGATAATAGAAAATGATTTATTAGAAGGAATAATAGGACTACCTACTGATATGTTCTACAATACAGGAATAGCAACATATATATGGGTACTTACTAATAGAAAAGAAGAAAAAAGAAAAGGCAAAATACAACTTGTAAATGCTACTAACTACTATCAAAATATGAGAAAAAGTTTAAGTAATAAGAGAAAAGAAATAACTGAAGAGCAAATACAAGAAATAAAAGAACTGTATGTAAACTTTGAAGAAAATGAAAATAGTAAAATATTTGATAATGAAGATTTTGGATACAGAAAAATAACAATAGATAGACCTTTAAAACTAAGCTTTGTGGTAAATAATGAAGCGATAGAAAATGTAAAAAATACTACTCAGTTTATAAATCTTGCAGTATCTAAGAAAAAAGACGAGCAAGTTAAAGCAGAGGAAGAAAGATTAGGAAGAGAAAAACAAGAAAAATTAGTTAAACTTCTAGAAAGCTTTGACTGTGAAAAAGAATACTTAAGCAGAGATGAGTTTAGAAAAGATTTAAAGGCTAAATCTAAAGAGTTTGGTATAACACTAGCTGCTGGACTTATAAAAGCAATAGTGACAGCTATTGGAGTAAGAAATGAAAATGCAGAAGTTTGCAGAGATTCAAAAGGAAATGTGGAAAGTGATTCCACTCTTAGAGATACGGAAAGTATTGTGTTAAAAGATGATGTGTATGAGTATTTTGAAAAAGAGGTAAAACCTCATGTAAGTGATGCTTATATGGATGAAAGTACCTTTGGTAATGTGGGCTATGAGATACCATTTACTAGACATTTCTATAAATATGAGGAGTTAAGACCTTTTGCTGATATTATGAAGGAAGTTGAAGAGTTGGAAAGTGAAATAGCACTAGAGATAAGGAAGGTGCTTGGATAATGGAGTATAGATATAGAGATGCTAGTGAGATGAAAGATAGTGGCGTTGAGTGGATTGGAAATATTCCAAAGGATTGGACTATAAGTAGGATAGATAAAGAATTTAATGTAAGAAATGAAAAAGTTAGTGATAAAGAATATCCACCACTATCAGTAACAAAACAAGGTATTTTACCGCAATTAGAGAATGTTGCAAAATCAGATAATGGAGACAATAGAAAAAAGGTATGTGTAGGTGATTTTGTAATAAACAGCAGAGCTGATAGAAAAGGCTCATGCGGAGTTTCAATATACGATGGTTCAGTATCACTTATATGTAATGTTTTAACTCCTAAAAAACTACATCCTCAATATGTTCATAGCCTTTTTAGGAACTACTATTTTTCTGAAGAATTTTATAGATGGGGAAGTGGTATAGTAGATGACTTATGGTCTACAAATATTGAAAAAATGAAAAAAATTAATATACCAATTCCTATGGGTGAAGAAGATGAAAAAATAGCGAACTTTCTTGATAAAAAGACTTCACAATTTGATTCAATAATATCTAAAAAAGAAGCATTAATAGAAAAGTTAGAAGAAGCGAAAAAAAGCCTTATAAGTGAAGTTGTTACTGGTAAGGTGAAGGTTGTTAAGAGTAGTGATGGATATGATTTAGTTAAGAGAAGTAGTGACGATATGAAAGATAGTGGAGTTGAGTGGATTGGTGAGATACCTAAGGATTGGGAAGTAAAAAGAATAAAACAAATATCTAATGTTATATCAAAGGGAACTACACCATCTACTATAGGTAGAGAAATAGCTGATAATGGTAAAATAAGATTTCTAAAAGCTGAGAATATTTATGATGGTGATATCTGCTTAACACCACAATTTTTTATTGATGAAGAAACAAATAAAATATTAAAAAGATCAGAATTAAAAGAACATGATGTTTTATTTGTAATTGCAGGTGCAACTATAGGTAAAACTGCAATTGTAAAAAAGGCGCATTGTCCAGCCAATACAAATCAAGCAATCTCTTTTATAAGATTATATAACAATATAAATTATAAGTTTGTATATTTTTGGTTAAGTTCTCCGAAATTGCAAGAGAATATGTGGTTATATGCAGTTCAGTCTGCGCAACCTAATCTATCTATGGAGAATCTAGGTAATTTCCATATAGTATATCCGAATAAAGAAGAAATAGATATAATAACTGATTATATTGAAATAAATACAATTAAAATATGTGAAATTATGGAGAGTATTAGATACCAAATACAAAAACTAAAAGAAGCTAAACAGAGTTTAATAAGTGAAGCAGTAACAGGGAAAATAGAGATACTAGATTAATTTCTAGTATCTTAATTAATATATAAACAAGTGGGGGGAATACAAATGAAGAATAAAATATTTCAAATAAATATAGATACATCAGTACTTAGAAGATTAAGAGACAAAGTAAATGAAAATCAAAACATATCTTATAATAAGCAATATAAAAAATATAGAGCATGGGACAAAATTTGTGCCATAATGGATAGGCTTGATGATACGGTTGACTATTTAAATCAACTTAAATTAAATACTGGAAAGTATAGAAGAAGTGCATTTGATTTTTATGATTTTATGAATAATTCAGCAGTAGTATGTGATTGTATAAAAGAACTTGCACAAATTTTTGATGTAGATGATGAAGAAATTAGAACATCATCAGAAATATTTAATCAAACTGGTACAGATGGAAAAGGAACTGACTCTAATTATTTTAAATATTTACGTTCTTTATGTTCCGTTCATCCTATAGAAACTAGTAGACATAAAAGATATCAAGATAATGAATTTGAATGTAGTCCATATGTGACTTGGAATGATAATTTTATATATGTTAATGATGATTGTGATATTTATGCAGTTGTTTATACTAGTAAAGAGGGGAATAGTTTTAAAAGAGTTAAAATTTATATGTCACAAATATTTGAATACATAGAAAAAAGGGTTGAATTTATAGAAAAAATAATACAGAGTATAGAAGATTATCAACAAAGAACAATTGATGATTTTATAAATGAAAAGATAAAAGGTGAAAGTGAATTTGATAATTATATAGATTATCTAGAAAATTTAAAATTTGAATGTGAAAAAAGATATAGTGATGATTGTTTTCATTCTTTTGATTATGTTATTAATTTATTTCAACTTGAATTATCCAATAATGAAAATGAGTACAAAATGAACTTATATAAAAATGCAATAAAATATGCTGTTGAGTTTGAACATAATAACATTCAAAATATGAGTTATGAAGGATTTGAAAATAATGGCCTTATATTCCAACCTGAAAATATGGAAACCACGTTATTAACAGAATTAGTATCACCTAATAGTTGGAGTGATGAAGTAAGAAAATATAGCTATGAATTAGGAAAAATATCATATTTAAATGATGGCTCAGATATCAGTAATATACAATGGGCATACATACAATTAAAACATGTTAAACCTTTTTTAGAGAAATATGTTTCATTTGAAAAAGCAAACAGTGATTTTGAATATTATGCATTGGTTAATCTAGCTCTATATTTAGAGTGTTTAGAAAATGATTGTTTAATTAATAAGAATATACCTATGGATAAAAACTATCGTATATCAATTTAATAAGGTTTAATAGAAAATCGGTAATAAATAAAATAATCTATAAAAAACACAATAATTAAAAACATAAATGTATACTTTTCTATAAAAAAGGTATATAATTATAGTATAGAACTTGTGAAGCCTCTGCAAGCATGCTCAAATACACAAGACGTTGATTTTTTAAAGAGCCAGTCAGGCTTATGTACGCCCAAATTGACTGGACCGAATACTATCCACTAAGTTTAAATGCTTAGTGGTTTTTTATTATATAATAATAGGAGGATCTTTGAGTGACACTATTAATGTTAAAAGAACCCAAAACTTTTGATGAACAGATAGATTTGTTAAAGTCAAGAGGTTTAATCATAGGAGATGAGGATAAAGCAAAATTTATCTTAAATAATATTAATTATTATAGATTTAGTGCTTATCTGATACATTTTAAAAAAGAAGATGAAACATACAAAGAAAACATAACATTTGAACATATTTATAATCTTTATTTATTTGATAAAGAATTAAGGAATATATTAATTGATATGTTGGAAAGTATAGAAATTTCCTTTAGAACATATATAGCTTATACTTTAGCTATTAAACATGGGAGTACAGGATATTTGAATAAACAATGTTTTAAGAAGGAAAAATATTTTGAATCATTTATAAAAAAATTAGAAGATGAGAAAAATAATCATAAAAATAAGCTTTTCATAAAACATCATAACGAGAAATACAATGGGATTTTACCTATATGGGTAGCAGTAGAGATTATGTCGTTTGGAACATTATCAAAACTATATTCAAATATGTTGCCACAAGATACCGCTTACATAAAAAGAGAACTGTGTAAAGTGAATCCCATATTAGTTAATTCATGGTTACATTCACTGACTCATTTAAGAAATGTATGTGCTCATTATGGAAGAATTTATAATACTTATTTTCCTCCAATAAAAGTTAAAAAGAGTGATAGAAATAATGTAATTAATGATAGACAAGTTTTTACATATATACTGGCAATTAAACATCTAATAGCAGATAAGAATATATGGAATGACTATTTTATAAAACTTCAAGCTCTATTTTATAAGTATGATAATTATGTTGAATTAGAATTTTTAGGATTCCCTGAAAATTGGGTCAGTATACTATCTTTGTAGTTTGAAGTGATTATAGTAATAAACGAGGGGGGACAATATGTTACCAAAAGAGAAAAATTTAGAGGAATCAATTGAAAACTACTTAGTATCGATTGGTTATGAGCAAGGACACTCACAAGAGTTTGATTTATCAAACTGCTTGTTTACAGAAGATTTATTTAGATTTTTAGAAAATACTCAAAAAGAACTACTTGATGAGTTTAAATATAACAGAGGAAGCAATTATAAAAAAGCCTTCGTGGATTTAGTTAATTCAAACATAAGAGCAAGAGGGTTTATAAGTGTGCTTAGAAATGGTGTAGAAGACATGATGATGAATGGAAGATTCCAATTATTCTACAACAAGCCAAATCTAACTACAAACAAAACTGATTATGAAAATTATAAGCAAAACATATTTAAAGTAACAAGACAGTTAAAATACAGTGACAAACACAACAACACTTTAGATATGGTTTTATCATTAAATGGTTTCCCACTTATAGTTATGGAGCTAAAAAATCAATTCACTAATCAAAACGTTTACAATGCTATCAAACAATTCAAAGAGGACAGAAATCCAAAGGAAAGTATGTTTGAATTTAATAGAAGAGTATTAGTATATTTTGCTGTTGATACAGATGAGGTATACATGACTACTGAATTGAAAGGTAAAAACACTTACTTCTTACCATTTAACAAAGGAAATAACAGAGGTAAGGGAAATCCTCCAGTAGAAGGTAAAGAAAAGACTTCTTATTTATGGGAGGAGATTTTGACAAAGGATAGTTTACTTGATATTGTTAAAAGATTTTACTTTATAGAAAAAGATGGCACAAAGGATAGAAGAGCAATATTTCCTAGATTCCATCAGTTAGATGCTGTGAGAAAAATAGTTTCTGATTTGAAGATTAACAAAGCAGGGAAAAATTATTTAATTCAGCATAGTGCAGGTAGTGGTAAAACTAATACAATAGCTTGGACTGCTCACAGATTATCAAGTTTACATGATGAAAATAACGATGCTATCTTTGATTCTGTAATAGTAGTTACTGATAGAAAAGTCCTTGATAAGCAGTTGCAAGATGCAATATATCAATTAGAACATAAGCATGGTCTAGTTGTAAAAATTGATGACAAAAAGAATTCATCAGATTTAGCTGATGCCATTAATAATAGAGCAAAGATTATTATAACGACTATACAAAAGTTCCAATATGCTTTGCCTAAAATAGAAAGCCATGAGAAAAGACATTATGCAGTTATAATAGATGAGGCGCATTCTTCTACATCTGGAGAAAATATGAATGCACTTAAGGAAACTCTAGCAGTAAAAACTTTAGAAGAGGCTAAAAAATTTGATAGTGAACTTGAGAAAGAAGAAAAATCTAGTATAGATAAAATGAATGAACTTATCGAAAAGAGAACTAATCTTGATCATATTAGTTTCTTTGCATTTACTGCAACTCCTAAGAACAAAACAATGCAAGTCTTTGGTAGAATAGGAGAAGATGGGTTACCTCATGAGTTCCATTTATATTCTATGAAACAAGCCATAGAAGAAGGATTTATATTAGATGTATTAAAAAACTTTATGCCAGTAAATGTCTATTATAAAGTTAGAAAGACAATAGCTGAAAATCCGGAGTTTGATAAAGGAGATGCAAAAAGGGCTATTACTAAATTTGTCGGTTTAACTGAACATAATATAAGACAAAAAGTTGAAACAATAGTAGATGATTTTGTTGATAATAGGTCTATGTGGCTAGATGGAAAAGCAAAGGCAATGGTGGTTACTGCAAGTAGACTTCATGCTGTTATGTATAAGCAGGCCATAGACCAATATATAAAAGAAAAAGGATATAATATTAAGTCTTTAGTTGCTTTTTCTGGAACTGTTAAACATGAGGATGAAGAGTATACAGAAGTATCTATGAATCAAGAGGTAGCACCAGATATAAATGAGTCAAACTTACCAAATATTTTTGATAAAAATGATTTTAAAATATTAATAGTTGCAGAAAAATACCAAACAGGATTTGACCAACCAAAACTTTGTGCTATGTATGTGGACAAGAAATTAGATGGTGTAAAAACTGTCCAAACTTTATCAAGACTTAATAGAACTTATCCTAATAAGCAAACATTTATATTAGATTTCCAAAATAGTGTGGAGGATATCCAAAATGCGTACAAGCCTTATTTTGAGATGACTAATATAGATAAGGTGACTGATCCTAACGTAGTAAATGATTTATGGTATCAGCTGCATGAGTATGGTGTATATACTGATGAAGAGGTAAATGATTTTACTATATTATTTTATAAAAAAGATAGAAAACCATATCAAGATGCGAAGATGAATAATATTATCGATAAAGCTGTTGAGAGATATTGTTACTTAGAGGAAGAAGATGAAAAAAGAGCAGATGAGTTTAAAAAGAAATGTCAAAAATATATTACTTTCTATAACTTTTTAATTCAAATATATCCTTTTAAAAACTTAAATCTTCTGAGATTACAAGTTTATTTAGTAGCACTTCTTAGAAAATTGCCGAAAAAGGGTAAAGAAAGAATAGATATTGACCATATGCTAAGTCTAGATTATTATAAGCTACAAAAACTTGGTAATGATGATAAAAAAGGTGAGGATATATCACTTTATCATGGCGAAGGTGAGTTGGTTGGTATATCTGAAACAGCAACTTCTCGTGTAGCAGAAGAAGATGAAGAATACCTAGATGATATAATTAAAAAAATCAATGATATCTTTGGTGTTGGACTTACAGAAGAAGATAGAATAATCATAGACCAATATGAAGAAATGTTCAAAAATGATAAAAATATCATGGATATAGCTAGAGCAAATAGTTATGAAGATTTAGTTAATACTTTCGGAAAAAGTTATTTCAAAAGGGGTATAGTTAAGACTAAAAATAGAAATGACAGGTTAGTTAAAGAGATACTTACTAATAATAATCTACAAAATTATATGATTCACTATTTAGCAGAAAAGATATATGCTGAGGCTAATAAATAAATTAAAACAAGTACAAATTTATAATATTAAAAAAAACTAGCTAAATTAATAACAAGTTCAGCTAGTTTTTTTATTATTGATGAATATTTACTTTTTTGTATATAAAATCTTACCCTCATTATCTATATGGTTAATTAAATTCTCATTAGTTATTTTATTATACAGGATAACATCGAAAAAATATGGTAAAGGATAAACTTCATTTAAGCAGTCTTCAAGATTATAAATAATACTTCTATTTACATTTTCTCCAATTATAGCAATATCTACGTCAGAACCTTTTTTGTAATTTCCCATGGCACGACTTCCAAATATAACAGCTTTCTCAATTTCATCATGTTGTTCTAATGCTTTAATTATATATTTTATATCTCTATCTAATAATCCACACATATTATACTATCTCCTAAAGCTCAACACCATATACATCCCTGTATATATCATTCTTATACTTCTCAAATTCCTTTTCACCTATTGACTCAGGATAGCTCATGATGTTTAGCCTAAAAGGAGAATCACCATGGTTTAGAGGTTGTTGTAAATAATAAAAATCATTAAAAGAGAATCCTAATTTCTCATAAAATAAAACTCTTTTTTTAGATATATCACAGTTTGGAGGTTCAACTTCTAAGAAGACTCTCTTGTCACATTTATTTAAATAATTTTTGATTAATTCTGAACCTACGCCTTTTCCTCTCAACTTGCTATCGACAGCTAAATGTTCTACATATACAAAATCACTAAATTCCCACACAGCCATTAGCGCCAATACTTCATCATTTTCCTTAAATACGAAAGGTCTATAGTTACTTATAGAAAGCAAATCTTTTTGAGATGGATAATCTCTTCTTTCACTTTTTGGAAAAGAATTATCTAATATATTAAAAAATGAATCAAAATCTTTTTCATTCATATCTATAAATTCTTTGATATTATGCATAATTATATCTCCTTAAAACTTATATATTAATTATATTTTTATCTTATATTATAAATCTTTCAAAATAATTTACCAACTATAAAGTATTTGCATTTAAATTTAATTAAATAAAAATCGTTTAAATTTCTATAAAGTCATCAGTATTATACTGTTGATTTTTCATTGAATTACAAGAATCTTTATATTCATCATAACTCTTTTGCGCAACTAAGCGATCGTATTTTTTACGAAGGTCACTTGGGCTCAAAATGTGACAACTCCAGAACGAACTTTCAGTATGGACCCATTTTATCAAATCAGCGACTTCTTCAGGATTACGTTTATCATAATACAAAATACAATTAAAAGTCTTTTCCCACTTTTTAAGATTTGGAATTTTGAAATTCGGATTGTTTTGTAAAATTAAATCTAAAAGTTGTGTAGCGAGAATGCGAGAAGAAGGAGAGTTTTCTTTATTTATTTTTAATTTATAAGAATTATTTGAAAGAATAATATTTTGTCCCTGATTTTGGTCAGAATGGTACATATCTATATCATCAAGGTTAGAGATTTCATCAGTACTATCTGGAAAAAAATATGCTGCATTTTGAACCAAATCAGTATCAGTTAATACATCATTTTTGCACTCTAAATCATCTTCTGGAACTACATTTTCTTGGCTAGTGTTAGAAGATTGCTTAGAATGATTGTTTATAAGTTTATAATAATTTTTATCAAGTGCAAAAAATGAGTACTTACCAAACTCACATACAACACGTTTTTTTAATATTTTTGCATCACACATTTTGCGAAGTCTTTTATAAATCGCATCTTTTTTTAAGTGTAAAATATGTAAATCTTCAGAAATAGCTTTATAAGAGATCCAGTAATAATTTTCACCTTGAAGTCTTTTAACCTTCATAGTGCCAGAGTTTTTAAAATCTATGAACCATCTAAGAATTGCTAAATCTAAAATATCAAGACCAAGTTCATCTGATGACTTTTGAGAAAAGCCTAACATTGTGTACTTCATAATAATATCTCCTTTCAAAATATAAGTTTAATTTATAATAATTGGAATTCGAAAAATATCTATATTTAAATGATACTATAAAAAGTGTGAAATTTTCTAGTCGAAACATTTCTATTTTTGCATAATGGCAAAAAAAATTACACAAACTCTATAAGAGGTGAAAATATGAGACATAATAGGAAAATAAAAGAACCGATAGTGGCGATTACAAAAGGTATGACAGAGGGGCAAGCATTAGAAAAAGCATTGGATATGTTGCCGATTGATGAGATTATCAAAAAAGGCGATAAGGTAATAATAAGTCCAAATGGAGTGAAGGATAAGAAGCCTAAAGATGGTGTTGTGTCAGGACCAAAGACTTTGAAAAAACTTATTGAATATGTTAAAAAAAGAGAGCCATCTGAAATATACATAGCGTTCGGATCTGGTGGAACTGATTCACAAAAGGTATTGAAAACGGCAGGGTTTGATAAAATTATAGAGGAAGAAAAAGTTGAATTTGTGGATATGAACTATGGTCCATTTTTTGAACTTGAGCTTGATGGTCCGATTCTAAAATCGACGCCTGTAAATAAGGTGGTTGAGGATGCAGATGTTATAATTTCATTTACACAACTTAAATATCACGAAGAGGCCACAATAACAGCAAGTATTAAAAATATTTGTCTTGGATATCCACCTGCAAGTGTACACGGATTTCCGAAAAAGAACACAGGAATTCACGATGATTTGCATGGATTTATCCGAAGTTTTGCGAAGAAAATGCCGATTGACCTAGCAATAATAAGTATGGATAAGGCTATGATAGGAACAGGACCTATATTTGGAAAAGCAGTCGACACACCGGGCCTTATAATTGCAGGTACTGACCCAGTTGCAGCAGATTGTATTGGTGCGAGAATGTTAGGATTTTTGCCACAGGCTGTGAATTATCTTTATATGCTTTATAAAGATGGGCTTGGTGAGTCAGAACCACAAAATATGACTATCAAGGGGCTTGATGTTGTTGAGGCTGAAAAATTATTTAGCAAATGCGCTTATGGAGATAAAAAGAGTATTCTTGACCAAGATCATTTAAAAGATTTACATGATGAAAACTCAAAATAATATAAATATAAAAACACCAATATTTAAATTGGTGTTTTTTAAAATCCTCTTTATTTCATCCAACTTTCAGGACAATTCATATATTCTTGGAATTTATTAAAGAACACACCAACATGGTATCCATCACAAGTAGCATGGTGAACTGTGATTGAAAGTGGCATCATTTTTCTACCGTCTTTTTCGAAAAATTTACCTGCTTGAATTATGGGAAAGAAACTATTCATCGGTGCATATGGTATTGGTGTATAGTTTGTAAATTCAATCCAAGGTATCATACCAATCATACAATTGTTTGCAGGTGGCATTTGTGGTTTTGCCATTATCTCATGGTTACTCGCATATTTTTGGTCTTCAATATAATTATTATAGAAAACTTCAAAGTCAGCATCGTATTCAGTCCACATATTTGAAATAGATTTATCGTCATTATGGAACGCAGAGTAAGATGGATGAAGGACTTCGTAATATCCTAGTTCATCGTTTAAGTATCCAATTCTAAATTCATTTTCTTCTGATATAATTTTTGAGCATATATACAAATATGCAGGAAAGAACTTTTTACCTTTATTTTTTATAGCATTGTAAGCTTGAGTTATATCTATATTTGAAGTAAGACTGTAACCTGTAGGCAGCATTTTTGTAAAATAGTAAAAATATTGAGCCCTATTCCATTCATTTAAATTTATTTTATGAAATTCTGTGTTCATATTTACCCCTTCTTTCTTGATTTATTTTGTTCAAAGACATTAGAGAGTATACAATTTTTAATGTGAGGAGTAAATGATTTTTAGGTAAATAATACTCTACGAAACGTAGAGTATGCATAGATTCAAAAAAGTTTATTGTTTTACAAAATACAGTTTTAACTATAAAATTAAAGTAGTATTATATATAAAAAAATATTATAAAATAGGGGGAAATAGTATGGCAAAGGAAATAACATCAAATTATGAAATGGCATGTTTGAAATGGAAAGAAGTATTCAAAAAAATGGACAAAGAAGAACTGATGAAAGAGTTGCCAGAACTTAAGGTAGAAGGGGAATATCTTGTAATATACCATTTTGGAAGAAAGTTCGGAGTTCATATGGAAAATGGGGAAATAATCGCAATGGAGGATGAACTTCCAATATCAGTTTCTGAAAAATTCAATATATATCTTTTATTCCACTATATAAAACCAAATTCAAAAATCAAAGGCGAATGGGTTACTTTTGAAAAATTAAAAAATACATCTCAATTTAAGCCAGCGTTTGTTAAAAGTGTACTTGAACCTTTTGCAAAAGCTTTTGCAGGTCATATGGATAAGCTTGAAGAGGCTTGTGAAAAAATAGGAGGAAAAAGAATCAAGGCATCTGATATGGGATATGAGTTAAAAGCGTTTGAATGTATTCCAGTTCAATTTTTATTTTGGGATGAGGATGAAGAATTCGAATCAAGAGCGAGTATGTTGTTTGATATAAGTTGTACAGATTTCATACACGAAGAGAGCATAGTAACTATAGCATCTGTCGGGGTTGAGAGATTAATCCAAGTTGCAGGGCTTAATAAATCAGAAAATACTTTTGATATGAGATAAATTTGTTTACATATAAAAAAATACGATTTATAATAAATGAAAAAGATTATTAATTAAAAATAATATCAAAATTTTAAAATCATTTTTAGGAGGGGTAAATGGAAAGTGTAAACAAATTTCAAAGTTTAGTTATCTTATTAATGGTAGCAATCGGAATATTGCTTGGACAGATTGAATTTATCCAGACATATGCAGAATATCTAATAACACCATTTTTAATGGTGATGTTATTTTTAGTATTCCTACAAATCCCATTAAAGGACATATTAAAATCATTTAAAAATCTAAAATTCACATTAACAGCAGTTATTATAAATTTTATTTGGACACCATTTTTAATTTTAGTTTTAGGAAGATTGTTTTTAGTAGACCATCCAGAATTATTAATCGGCTATATCATGCTTATGGTTACGCCTTGTACTGATTGGTACTTGATATTTACTGGAATTTCAAAAGGAAATGTGGCACTTGGTTCGTCAATTTTACCGCTTAATTTAGTTTTACAATTAGTACTATTGCCTGTGTACGTATTTTTAATTGGTGGAAGCAGTGTCGATATGAATACAATGCAATTAGTAAAAGGAGTTGTATCAACTTTAATAATTCCACTACTTTGTGCGATAATTATAAGAAAAATTATAATAAATAAAATCGGACAGGAGGACTTCGAGGAAAAAGTTGCGACAAAAGCATGTGACTATCAAGGATATTTCCTAAATGCTGCAATTGTCAGCATGTTTGCATCACAAGGAAAAATACTTTTAGAAAATATACAAGTACTTTTAATATTATTAATACCAGTTTTATTATTCTTTGTAATCAATTTTTGTGTTGGAAGATTAGTCGGAAGGGTTATGAAATTAAATTATGAAGATAGTGTTGCACTAAATTTAACTACACTTGCTAGAAATTCACCAATAGCACTTGCGATTGCTGTTGCAACATTTCCAGACAGACCTCTAATCTCATTGGCATTAATAATAGGACCATTAATCGAGTTGCCAGTATTATTTTTAATTGCGAAAATATTACTAAATATAAGAGAAAAACAATTAAAAATAGCATAAATAATTAAAAAAATTGTAATATAAAGAAGGAATATTGAAAATAGTATAGAACATATAGTATTGTAAAGTTAATATTACAGCAAAATTGGTGTTAAAATACAAAGAATGCATACTAATAAAACAAAAATACAACACTAAATGATGGTATCAGGACATAAATTAAATAAATAAAATTGGGAGGAATCCGTATTATGAATGAAAAACAATTACAACAAATGACTTCTAAGAAAGGGTTTATAGCAGCATTAGATCAAAGTGGTGGAAGTACACCAAAAGCTCTAAGATTATATGGAATACCAGAAGATAAATACAGTACAGATGATGAAATGTTTGATTTAGTTCACGAAATGAGAACGAGAATAATAAAAAGCCCATCATTTACTGGAGAAAAAATAATTGGTGCAATATTATTTGAAAAAACAATCGAAAGAAAAATCGATGATAAGTTTACAGCAGATTATTTATGGGAAGAAAAAGGTATAGTTCCATTCCTTAAAGTTGATAAAGGTCTTCAACCAGAAGCAAACGGCGTTCAATTAATGAAAGATATACCTACTTTAGATGAACTTCTTAAAAAAGGTATCGAAAAACACATATTCGGAACAAAAATGCGCTCTGTTATAAAATCTGCTAACGAAGAAGGAATTAAAGCTATAGTGGCTCAACAATTTGATATAGCTAAAAAAATATTATCTTACGGATTAATTCCTATAATAGAACCGGAAGTAGATATCCATAGTGTTGATAAAGAAAAATGCGAAGAAATACTTAAAAAGGAGATATTCGCTAATTTAGATAAATTAGATAAAGACCAAAAAATCATGCTTAAATTAACAATACCAAGTGTTGAAGGATTCTATTCTGATGTTATAGCACATGATAACGTACTTAGAGTTGTTGCATTATCTGGTGGATATACTAGAGCAGATTCAAATGAAAAACTTGCTAAAAACCCAGGACTTATAGCTAGTTTTTCAAGAGCTTTAACAGAAGGATTAAATGTTGACCAAACTCAAAAAGAATTTGATGATTTATTAGAAGAATCAATAGATGGTATTTATCAAGCATCTATAAAATAATTAAAAATAATTCTACCTCAAAATAGTTTAAAATAAAATGCATAAAAGAAATATCGGTGTAATGCTGATATTTCTTTTTGCTTAATGAGGATATTTAAAAACAATATTCTAAACATATGAATAAACAGGTATAATAAATATAATGAGAGAGAAAGGAGGGGGCAGTATGAATATAATTGTTTGTTTAGAAGATAAAAACGGAATGATGTTTAACAAAAGAAGATTGAGTCAAGATGTAGCGATAAGAGAAGATATCTATAAAAATATGGATGGGAAAAGTCTTATAATGAATGATTATTCTTACAAAATGTTTAGTAAGGATGAACCAAAGATAGATATTATTGTAAGAGAAGATTTGCCTGTTTGTGATAAGGAAAATCTTCAATTTATTGAAGACAAACAATTGGGAAACTTTGAATCAGAAATAGACAAGATCATTGTTTACTATTGGAATAGAAGATATCCGAGCGATTTAAAATTTGATATCGATTTTTCAAATGGTAAATGGGAAGTTGTTTCTGAAGAAGAGTTTGAAGGAAATTCACATGATAAAATCACCAAAAAAGTTATTTTAAAAAAGTAGATACTAAAGGAAATGAAATAAGTATCGATAATAAAAAGAATGTATTAGTATAAAAAATCATAATAATCAAAACAAGAGATTGTTTGTATAGGGGGAAATGAATATGAAATTATTACGATTTTTAATGGTGTTCATTTTATGTTTTACTTTAGTTGGATGCCAACAAGATGATAGTAATTCTAGTAATACTACGAATACATCACAAAGCAGCAATATAGATGATGGCAGAGATAAGGGGTTTTCATTAGATGAAGTGCCAGAATATCCGGGGGAACCTTTTGTTGCGTTATATAATAATGTGCCCGATTTTGACGATAAAGACAAGACAACGAAATCTTTCGAAACATATAGTGATCTTGATAGTTTGGGAAGATGTGGTGTTGCATATGCTAATATAGGTAAAGACCTAATGCCAACAGAAAAAAGAGGCAATATAAGCAGTATAAAACCAAGTGGATGGATAAACAAAAAATACGATACAGATTTAGTAGATGGTGGATACATATATAACAGATGTCATTTAATTGGGCACCAACTTGCCGGTGAAGATGCCAATGAGAAAAATTTGATTACGGGGACTAGATATTTTAATGTTGAGGGAATGTTGCCATTTGAAAATATAGTTGCCGACTATGTAAAAGAAACAAATAACCATGTATTATATAGAGTTACTCCAGTTTATGATGGAGATGACCTTGTTGCAAAAGGTGTTCAAATAGAGGCTTATTCAGTTGAAGATGATGGTGAAGGTGTATTGTTTAATGTCTTTGTTTATAATGTTCAACCTGGAATAACAATTGACTATGCTACAGGAAATAGTGAACAAGATGCAATAAATGCTGGATATAGAAAAGCTAAAAGATAATCTGTAATTTACAATTAAATAACCAAACTAGTCATTTGCTTTATGGATAATTTTATGTCTAAATCGAGACGTTTAAATAAATGCAACAGATAATTTTTATTACGATAAGCGTGATATGTATGAGGAAGGAAATAGACAAATGAAATTATTGAAATTTTTAATGGTATTCTTGCTAAGTTTAATGTTAGTAGGATGTGAGGCGGATGACGGACTTTTAAATAATGGTTTATTAGGGTCATTAACTACAAATTCGAGCAGCGGTATAGACTTAAATAGTATTCCAAAATACAATGGCGAAGAATTTGTAGCGATAAATAACAACGTACCTAATTTTGACGATAAAGATAAAACGACAACATCTTTTGAAACATATAGTCCACTTGATAATCTTGGAAGATGTGGTGAGGCATATGCAAATATAGGTAGAGATTTAATGCCAACTCAAAAAAGAGGCGATATAAGTAGTGTAAAACCAAGTGGGTGGATAAATAAAAAATACGATACTAGTTTAGTCGATGGTGGATATATCTATAACAGATGCCACCTTATAGGACATCAGCTTGCTGGTGAAGATGCTAACAAAGAGAACTTAATCACAGGAACTAGATATTTCAACGTTGACGGAATGTTACCATTTGAAAATATGATTGCCGATTATGTAAAAGAGACAAATAACCACGTATTATATAGAGTTACTCCAATTTATGATGGTGATGACTTAGTTGCAAAAGGTGTTCAAATGGAAGCTTATTCAGTTGAAGATGATGGTGAAGGTGTAATGTTCAATGTATTTGTTTACAACGTTCAACCAGGAATCGAAATAGATTACGCTACAGGTGAGAGCTGGTTAAGTTCAGAAGAAAGACCAGTTCAAACTACAAATAAAAACAACCAAAATACGAATTACAATAAGTATAATTCAAATAAAAATAACTATAACTCAAATAGAAATAATTCATCTAGTAAAAATGATTATAGCCAAAGTTCAAATAGCTATAATCAAAATAAAAATAGTAATGGTTATAATCAAAATTCAAATAATTATAACCAAAGCAATAAAGACTATAGCAGTAATACAGGAACAAACCAAACATCAGGCGTGATAAGAGGAAACTCAAAATCAAAAATATATCACTGCCCAGGCCAAGCGAATTACGATGATATGAGTGATTCTGCTAATCTTGTTGAATTTGCAAGTGAGCAAGATGCTATAAATGCTGGATATAGAAAAGCAAAGAGATAATTTTTAATAAAATATAAAAAGCTGAGATCCTATAACTAGGTATCTCGGCTTTTTTAGTTAGTAATCGTATCTACAAATTTAATGAATTCTTTAATTGCTATATTTGATGCAGTTTTTTTGTGTTTTGCAAGAACTACAGACAGTGCAATTTGTGGCTTTAGCGAAATTGTATTTATATTCTTTTGATGAAATACTTCAAAATTACTTTTTGGAAGCAGACTTATCCCTTCATTAATAGCAACGGAGCCGATAATTGATTCTGTTCTTGCTGTACGAATTATATTTGCATCAATGTTGTTTTCTTTTAATTTATTTATACAAAGTTTATAAATTGATGTATATGGATTCATAAGTATAAAATTCTCATTTTTAATATCATCAAGAGTCAATTTATCACGTTGTGAGAGTTTGTGTTCTGATGAAATTGCAACTATTAGTTCATCTTTCGCAAGTGGATAAGTTTTAAATTGGGATTTATCAAACATAGTTTCCCTTGCAATTATCAAATCATACTCGTTTTTAGATATTCCTTCAATAAGTCTATCATCTTCAACTTCAGTAATTTGAAGCTCTATGTCTGGATTTTCTTTTCTAAAACTATTAAATAATGCATTTAAGTTGTATTGTGTTTGAATTGGAAGCACAGCAATATGCAATTTATTTTCGTGGAGAGATTTAAAATTTTCTATATTTTCTAAAGTTAATTTATAATGTTCTATTAATTGTTTTGATTCATTATAGAAAAACTCCCCCGCTTGTGTCAAAGTAGCACTTCTAGTTGTTCTGTCAAAAAGCGTTAAATCTAGTTCTTTTTCAAGTTTCATAATCTGCTTTGATAAGCTAGATTGTGAGATGTTCATTTCGCAAGCAGCATCGAAAAACGTGTCATTTTCAACAATTGCGATAAAATAAGAAAGCTGTTCAAAAGTCATAATATCCCTCCAATTTAAATGTATTTTAATTTATTTAATACATAAATTTATTTTCATTTTATTTATGAATTACGAATGTTTCATTTTCTGAATGAATTATAACATAAGTCGAATTGATTTTCTATACGGTGGAATTTAAACTGATAAAAGAAAGAGGATTGTAAGGAGAATACAATTTACTTTGAGAATTTATAAGTTGTAATTATAGCAGATAAGATTGATTAAAGTAGATGTAAAAATAAAATAAAAAATGAAATTTATATAGATAGAGGGTATAAAATGAACAAAGTAAGAGATTTAAGAAGTGCATTAGAATTATTAGAAAATATGCCAGATCAATTGATAGAGACTAATGTTGAAGTTGATCCAATGGCGGAATTATCAGGAGTGTATCGCCATGTTGGAGCAGGCGGAACTGTTCAAAGACCGACAAAAGAAGGGCCAGCGATGATATTTAACAATGTAAAAGGTCATAAAGATGCGAGAGTTTTAATAGGACTTTTAGCAAGTCGTAAAAGAGTTGCGGCACTTTTAGGAACTGAGCCTGAGGATTTAGGAAAACTTCTTTATAGAAGTGTCGATAATCCAATACCACCAGTTTTAACAGATAAAACTCCATTATGCCAAGAAGTTGTGCACAGGGCGACTGATGAAGATTTCGATTTATATAAATTAGTGCCAGCACCTACAAATACACCAGATGATGCAGGACCATATATAACACTTGGAATGTGTTATGCGAGCCATCCTGATACTGGATGTAGCGATGTAACGATTCACCGTTTATGCATACAAAGTAAAGATGAATTATCAATATTTTTTACACCAGGGGCTAGACATATAGGAGCTATGGCAGAAAGAGCAGAACAATTAGGTCAAAAGCTACCTATTTCGATAAGTATAGGTGTGGACCCTGCGATAGAAATTGGTTCTTGTTTTGAACCACCAACAACTCCAATGGGATATGATGAACTTGCTGTTGCAGGTGCTCTTAGAGGAGAGGCTGTTGAGCTTTGTAACTGTTTAACTGTAAATGAAAAGGCGATTGCAAATGCTGAGTACGTTATCGAAGGCGAAGTTATACCAAATGTAAGAGTTCAAGAAGATCAAAATAGCAACACAGGTTATGCAATGCCAGAGTTTCCAGGATATACAGGACCAGCTAGCGACCAATGTTGGATGATAAAAGTAACAGCAGTAACTCATAGAAAAAATCCAATAATGCAAACTTGTATTGGGCCAAGTGAAGAACATGTATCTATGGCAGGAATTCCAACAGAGGCTAGTATATACGGAATGGTCGAAAAAGCAATGCCAGGCAGACTTCAAAATGTTTACTGTTCATCAGCAGGTGGCGGAAAATACATGGCAGTGCTTCAATTCAAAAAATCAGTAGCAAGTGACGAAGGTCGCCAAAGACAAGCAGCATTATTGGCATTTTCTGCATTTAGCGAATTAAAAAATATATTTATAGTAGATGAAGATGTAGACTGTTTCGATATGAATGATGTTCTATGGGCTATGAACACAAGATTCCAAGGTGACGTCGACGTTATAACAATACCAGGAGTTAGATGTCATCCACTAGATCCATCAAACGACCCAAGTTTCTCACCAAGTATTAGAGACCATGGTATAGCATGCAAAACTATTTTTGACTGTACTGTACCATTTGAACAAAAAGAAAGATTTAAAAGGGCAAGATTTATGGATGTAGACCCAGAACATTGGTTAAAAGATATAAAGTAAATAAATTTGGTAAAATAGATTAAATAATTGAGTAGAGCGGACAAGTTTAATAATTAAAGAAAATATATAAATAAAAAAGGAGATTGTAAAATGTCAAAAAATATTATAGTGGCGGCAACTGGGGCGAGCGGATTACCACTGTTGGTTGAGTGTTTAAAAATTATAAAAGAAAATGAGGATTTTAAATCATATTTAATAATGAGCGAGAGTGCAAAATTAACATTGGCGCATGAAACTGAATATTCACTAGAAGATATTTATCAATATGCCGATTTCATATTAGAGCCAAAAGATATTGGGGCATGTCCTGCCAGTGGCTCCTTCAAAACAGAGGGAATGTTAATCGTGCCATGCAGTATGAAAACAATCGCGGGAATTAACAGTGGATATGCAGACAACCTAATTCTTCGAGCAGCAGACGTCACAATAAAAGAACAAAGAACACTTGTATTGGCGGCAAGAGAAACACCACTAAGCTCAATCCACCTTAGAAATATGCACGAATTGTCACAAATACAAGGGGTTAGAATAATACCGCCAATGATGACATTTTACAATCTACCAAAAGATATAAACGAGATGATGTACCATATAGCAGCTAAATTATTAGAACCATTTGGTATCGAAGCAAAGGAGTATAGAAGATGGACGGGACTTCAATAAATAGTGAAAAGCTAATAAACTATGTTGAAAATAATTTAAGCAGAAATGAAATACAAATAGAAGAAAATCAAATAAATAATAGTGATATAAAAGTATACGAAAAGGAGCTATCATTTTCAACAATAAGAATATACGTATTAAAACTGGGTAACGATTATAATATCACAATAAGTGGAGGAGACAATCCACACATCGGCACAAGTGTGCTTGCAATTCCAAGACCATCGCTAACTGGTGACGAAAGCATAAGTGCAACATCATCTGTAATGAATATGATCGGTCATAAGGATGAGCAAATATGTAGATATATAGCCGAAAAAGTGTGCATAAATAAAAATGCAGTTGTGCTTTGCTCGGGCGGATTTCATGTAGATAATATAAGTAAGGACGGAATAAATGAAGTATTGCAAGCAGTTAAAGAATTAGCTGAGATGATTTAGATATTTATTTGATAAAAATTAATATAGTTTAAATTATAAAATAATAAATGAAGAATTTAGAGCAGGGCAAGGAACACCAAAGACAAAAGAAGAAATATATTCGGCAATGATAGTGCTAGGATTTTTATCATATAATGATGGATATCTAAAAATACCGAATAAGGAACTTATGATTGAGTTTGAAAAAGCATTGAGAGATAAATCATTTGGTTATGTATCAGAGATAATTGAAAACTCAAGAACTATGTTAAAAGCAACAGTGGACAAAGATACAGAAACAGTTGAAAAAATCCTACATTATATTCATAATTCAGAAATACCAATTCTTCAATATAACGATGAAAATAGTTTATCATGTGTAATCACACTTGCGTATTTATCTGCAAGAGATACTTATAGAGTAGAACGCGAAGAGAAAACAGGCAAAGGCTATGCTGATTTTACATTCCACCCAAGAAGAAAAAATGATACAGCATTTATTGTAGAGCTTAAAAAAGATGAGGTGCCCGAAGTAGCAATAAATCAAATTAGGGAAAAGGAATATATACAAAAGTTTAAAGCGGAGAATGAAGGCAAAGAAGTTTTAGCGGTTGCGATATGTTATGATTCTAAAAAGAAAGAGCATCATTGTGAGATAGAAGAAATATAAAATTATATGATAATATAGAAAAGGTGATTGAATATAGGTTTAAATACCTACATTTAATCACCTTTTTATGTATGAAAATTGTAATGATAGAAGTGTTAGAAATGTGAAAAATAGAAGATTTTATGGTAATTATGATCTGTTAATTAGCTATATCAAAGTGTTATAATATTTTTAAAATATAAAATACGAAAAACAAAAAAGAGGGAACTATGGAGGAAAATAATAAATTAATAATAAATTCAAAACAAAGTAATTTACTAAATGAATTGAAAAAGAACTTAAAAGAATGTGAACAATTTTATTTCAGTGTGGCATTTATAAATTATAGCGGGCTGCAATTATTATTGGATACATTAAAAGAGCTAGAAACTAAAAATATAAAGGGTAAAATAATTACTACTACATACTTAAATTTTACTGAACCAAAAGCATTAGAAAAATTACAAGAATTTGAAAATATAGATTTAAAAGTATTTATAGCTAATAAGGAAATTGGATTCCACACAAAGGCATATATATTTGAAAATAAGGATAACTACAAGATAATAATAGGTTCATCAAATATAACTCAAAGTGCATTAAAAAGTAATATAGAATGGAATGTTCGAATAATTTCAAAAGATGATGCACCGTTTATAAAAGATGTATTAAAAGAATACAATAATTTATGGAATATGAGTTCTGAATTAAGTGATGAAGTATTGCAAAAATATATGTTGTTTTTAAATGAAATAAAAAAGATGGAAGTTAAAAGACAGCTAGTATTTGAAAGTTTTCAAACTGTACAGCCGAATAAAATGCAAGTAAGAGCTATGGAAAACTTAAATAGATTAAGAGAACATGGTGAAAACAAGGCATTGGTAATTGCAGCTACGGGAACAGGAAAGACTTATATGTCTGCCTTTGATGTAAGACAATTTAATCCTAAAAGAATGTTATTTGTTGTTCATAGAGAGGAAATTTTGAAAAAGGCAAAAGAGACATTCGATAAGGTTTTAAAAGGAAGAAATATAAAAACAGGTTTATTTACAGGAAATAAAAAAGAATATGATTCAGATTATTTGTTTGCAACAATTCAAACCATGAATAGATATTATGAAGAATTTGATAAAGAGTATTTCGATTATATTGTAATAGATGAATCTCACCACGCTGCAAGTAATTCATATTTAAATATAATGAATTATTTCACACCACAATTTACACTTGGGATGACTGCAACACCTGAAAGGGGAGATAGCTTGAGTGTATTCGATTTGTTTGACAATAACGTAGCACTTGAAGTTAGATTATATGAAGCATTAGAAGATGATTTAGTTATACCATTTCATTATTTTGGAATAACTGATATCCAAGGTGTGGATTTAGAAAATGTAAATTTAGATGATATATCAGAAGTAGCAAATCGACTTATGGTCAATAGAAGGGTTGATTTTATAATTGATAAAATGAACTTTTATGGACATGATGGTAAGTTTAGAAAAGTATTAGGATTTTGTGCAAATATAGAACATGCTAAGTATATGGCAGATGAGTTTAATAAAAGAAAAATAAAGAGTGTTGCACTTAGTGGCAATGATTCGGTTGAGAAAAGACAAGAATACATAAAAAAATTAGAAAGTGATAAAGATGATTTGCAGGTTATATTTACAGTAGATATTTTTAATGAAGGTGTTGATATACCGAAAATAAATACAGTTTTGATGCTTAGACCTACAAATTCACCTATAATTTTTATTCAACAATTAGGTAGAGGACTTCGTAAAAGTGAAAATAAAGAATTTTTAACAGTACTTGATTTTATTGGAAATCACAATAAAACTTTCTTAATTCCAATCGCATTAAGTGGTGCAAGATATTATGATAAAGATAGTTTAAAAGTAGCTGTGGCGACTGATTTTATAGATGTACCTGGATGTACAAATATTCAGATTGATGAAATTTCAAAGGAAAGAATATTATCACAAATAGAAAGAGAGAATTTCAGAGAACTTAAATATTTGAGAGATGAATATAATCAATTTAAAAGTTTATGTGGAGGAAAAATTCCATATATGTTACTGGATTATATAAAATACGACGGTGCCCCAGATCCTATAAAGTTTATTGATAAGGAAAAGACTTATTTAAACTTTGTTGCAAAGACTGAAAAAGACGATGAATTGAAAGCTTTATTATTAAATAATTCATTTGAAAAGATATTAAAAGAGTTAAATGGAAATTTACCATTAAAGAGAATTAACGAGTTTGCCATTTTAAAATACTTATTAAACAATAAATCAATTTCTATAGAAAAGGCAAATAGTGAAATCTTAAAGTACATAGAAAAAATAGATGAAGATAGTGTAGAACATGCTTTTGAATGTTTGAATCATCAATACTGGGATTCATCTATGATTAAACAAAGAATAAAAATGGTTGAATATAAAGATGGAATATTGTTTAGAAGCAATGAATTTGAAGAGGTTATAAATAATAAAGAGTATCTAAAATATATAGAAGATGCTATGAATTATGGAATACTGAGATATAAAAATGAATTTAAAGAAGAGTATTATGGAATGCCATTCTTAAAACTATATGAACAATATAAGATGGTGGATATTGCTTTATTATCAAATTATAGAAAGATACATTCAGCATTTAGGGGTAGTGGTCTTTTAACAAATAAAAATGATTATTTTCTATTTATAGACCTTCACAAAGAAGAAGGTATAGAAGAAAGAATTAATTATAAAGATAAATTCTTAGATAGAACATACTTCCAATGGCAAAGTCCAAACTCAACAACACAAAGTAGTGACAGAGGAAAGAACTTAATAAATAATAAAGATAGAAAGATAAGCCTTCATTTGTTTGTTAGAAAGTATAAAGAAATAGATAAAAAAGTACAACCATATATTTATATAGGAAAAGGTGATACTGTAGAATATGAGGGGGAAAAACCAATAACTATGAAAATTAAACTACATAATGATGTTCCAAGCAAAATATACAGGGAGTTTATTGAAAAAGTATAAAAAACTTTCACAAAAAATGAAAAAATAAATATACTATAAAGTGAAACAAAATTATCATTTAATGATAATAAGATAATTATAAATTAAATAATTATTAATATAAAATAAATAGGAAATCCTCCCTAGCGGGTAAGCCACGAGGGAGGATTTTTTTAAATAAATAAAAGGTCTAAGTGACCACAAATAAGGTCTAAATGTTTATTAGGTTGTGACCAAAATGTTTCCTTTGTAGCACAAATCTTGTCGGCTAGACATATAATCCAAGCCTCTTTTGATGTTGGAGGGATTGGATTTAGAGGAAACATATGGTGCAAAATAATGTCTCTTTCTTTTTTATTAAGTTCTAAATCTTGACAGGCATTTTCAAAAGCAATTTTTGGATGTGTAAATCCATGGAATTTGGCTGGTTTATTTTTATCATGCCAATCATATAAAAAATAATCATGAAGTAAAGCCCCTCTTATAAGAGATCTTTTATCTACATTCAAATTAAATTTATTTGCAATTCGACAACTCATATAAGCTACGAATATACAGTGTTGATACACACTTACATCACCATGTTGAATAAATTTCTTAGTCATTGAAAAACGAGATTTAGTGTGTAACTCGTTCATTACCTCTGAAAAATCTTCAAGAAATTCTGGAATTCTTTTCATTTTAATCATCTCTCTTTATATAAAACTCCACTATATATTATGTACTGTGTATACTCTTATTATAGGCAAAAATCTAATAATTTACAATTTAACTTACAATTATGTATGTTAATCTTAAGTAAAATGTAAGAATTTGTACTTTTTGCAATATGATATTCATAAAAAATGAATAATTTTATTGAATTTTCGTGAAATTGCATAAATAAATCCGTTAGAAATCTAAAAAAAATATTATTATGCATAATATAGTGCTATAATATATTTATACAAAATACATAATCATAGAGAAAAGAAGGGATTAATATGCAAAACGCAGTATTTAACATTACTGAAAGAACTGAAAAAGGTAAAAAAGTAAGAATGAAAGGCGAAGTACCTGCTATAATGTATGGTCAATCATTGGAAAAACCAATTCCTTGTCAAATAACTAAAAGAGAGTTAATAGATTTATTAGCATCAGACAGCTCAGTTTTATCATTAAAATTAAATGACAAAGTTGAAAATTGTGTATTAAAAGAAGTGCAAAGGGACGCATTTGGAAACATAGTACATTTAGATTTCCAATACGTTAAAAAAGGTGACAGTGTTAAATTAAAAGTTCCAGTAAGATTTGCTGGTACAGAATCATTAGACGCTAGAAGATTATTATTAGACGATATTGTAACAGAAGTTCAATTACAAGGTAATCCTAGCGAAATGCCTGAACATATAGAAGTAAATGTTGAAGGCTTAGAACATGGTGCTCAAATCCTTGCAAAAGATTTAGTAATTCCTGAAACATTAAAAATGGACTTAGATCCAGAAACTGTAGTTGCTAGAATAGGTTCATTAAAATCTGAAGTAGCAATTGATGAAGACGAAGATGAAGAAGCAACTGAATAATAAAAATAACAGTTTGTACAATTTGGTATATACCGAATAAATATATTTTAAAATAAATATTCTAACAAAGATATTACTGGATAAAATTCCAGTAATATTTTTTTGTGCAAAATTTTGGACTTTATTAAATAGATTTATATTTTATGATGTGGGTATATAAAAGATGTATATAAAAAGATAGATGATATCAGGAAAAATATGTATATTATATATTTGAAATAGATAAAATTTGATACAATTAAGATATTTTAATATAGAAATACGGAGGATGATTATGGACAATTCAAGATTTATTAAGATGATAAATATAAATCCGGCTCTTATAGAAAATATAGAAAATCCAACAGATGAGATGAAACTATTAGCCATTAAAAAAAATGGGTTAATGATTAGATATATAGAAAATCCAACAAAAGAAATGCAAGAGATAGCAGTTAGAAAAAATGCAAAAGCAATTGAATACATAGAAAATCCGAGTGAAGATATAATGTGTGAAGTGGTAAAAAATAGTTGGAGTGCTTTAGATTATATAAAAGATCCAACAGATAAGGTAATAAAAAAGGCGATTGAAAATTCTGGTTGGGCTATACAATATGTAAAAAATCCAAGTGAAGAGTTACAGTTAATGGCGATTAAAAAAAATTATGATGCAATAAAATATATCGAAAATCCATCAGAAAAAATTCAGTTGGAAGCTATTAATATAAATTATGATGCGCTTAGATATATAAAAAATCCAACTTTAAATGTAGAAATTGAGGCGATAAAAAAAGACGAGCGTGCTATAAATTTTATAGATGATATAAATGATGAAAAGCTTATGGAATTTTTAAAACAAAATATATTAGTTGTGAAATATATTTATAAAAAAATTAGTATTGATAATATAAAAAATGCAATAAAAGAAGCTATATCTAAAGAAGATATTGATGAAAAATATATAAGAGATTTTTTAAATTGCAGCATAATAGACAGAAATAGCAACGAAATAAATTTAGATAAAATTATGTTTATATATAAATATGGAAGTAAAAAAGCAAAACAAATAGCAGTTGATGAAAAGTTAAAGATGATGTAAATTGCGTTAAATACAAATTATAAAGATAGAAAAATAATATAAATAGATTAAAGTTTGAAATAGATTATAAATAAATTAGTTTAGGAGAAATATCATGAATTTTTTAGATACATTTAGAAGTATTGAGTTAATATTAGCTACTGGAGAAGTACCATTAGTAGTAGGTGAAAGTGGAATCGGTAAGACGGCTTTGGCAAATAAAGTTGCAAGAGACAATGGATGGAAGTTAGTTGTAATAGATGGAAACCTGTTAAAAGAAGGAGAAATCGGAGGACTTCCAACAGTTGAATCTTATATAGCTATGGATACTGCAGGGCATAAAATAGAAAAGAAGACGACTGTTTATGCAGTTCACACGAAGCTTAGAGAAATAGACATGGAAATTGAAAAAGGAAACAATGTACTTTTATTTATAGATGAGTTAAACCGTTGTGAACATGCTGTTCAGCAAGAACTTATGAACCTTATATTAAATAGAGAAATCAACGGATATAAGTTAAACAAAGATGTAAAAATATTAGCTGCGATGAACCCATCTAATGAATATGGGGCAGAGCTTGATTATCAAGTTGTCGACATGGACCCAGCGCAAGAAAACAGATTTGTGTGGCTTAACATGGAATCAGATCACAACGAATGGATAAAATGGGCGATGAATAATGGGATAGAGCAAAAAGTAGTTGAGTTTATCTCTACTTTCCCAGAGTATTTACACAAAGTAAATGATGGAGATATAAATGCGACACCAAGAAGTTTCGAGAGAATTTCTAAAAGTTATGCAGTTTATAAAGAAAAACAAGATTCTATACCTAAATCAGTATTTTTAAATGTTGTTAAAGGAAATGTTGGGAGTGTTATAGCACAAGAATTTGTGAGTTTTATAAATTCTGATGCAAAACCTATAATAAGCTACAATGATGTGTTTAGTGGTGAAGAATTAAGCGAAAAAGTTATAGAGCAAACAAAAAATGAAAATCACACTAGACTTTATATCAGTGCAATGAATATATTAAGATGTTTAGAATCTGACATACAAAATGATAAATTAAATTCACTAGGATTTAATTATATAGCTAGATTAGTAGAGTTTTTAAAACTATATCCAGTTGATTTAATGATTGGAATTATGAAGGATATTAAAAATAGTTATGAAGATATATACAAAATAGCTATCGAAAATGAGGAATTTGTAGATTTATATTTTCAATCTTATAGCTTAATAAGGGGATAATAAATGGAAACTTATTTTAATAAACAGAAAGACGAACTTTACAATAAGGCTATCGAACTTGTTGAAAATGCTACACAAGTTAGGGTTGAAAGTGAAGATAAGGATATTGAAATAGAAGTTACAGATGATTTCAAAAGAGATTTCTTTTCGCTTATAGATAAGGTCAATTTTAATCTAATGGAAGATGAAGAAAACTTCTATGGCTACTTTTTATTCCAAATGAATAGAGATATAAAATTTGATATGAGTAGCCCAAGTGGAGTAAATTTCAAAGGAGCGAAGTATGTAATATATTTTAACCCACTTTTATTTTTAAAGCTAGATATTAAGCAAATGGAGACTACAATAAAACATGAAATACTGCATGTGATTTCACTTCATTTAGTCAGAGCAAAAGAATTAAAAGATACTGGTAAATACAGTACTTTGGCGATAAATTTAGCGATGGATGTAGTTGTAAACCAGTATTTAAATTATCTTCCACCATATTCAGCGACTTTAGAATGGGTAAATGTAAATTACAATCTCAAGCTTGAGCCTTATCAAACTTTTGAATATTATTTAAAAAAAATACAGATAGAGCTTGATTTGCAAGAAGAAAACGAAGACGGAGAAGAACACGATACAAATATATCAGATGAAGAAGATTTACAAAATAATGAACAAGAAAATATGAATTTTAAAGATGAGTATAATCAAGAGATGACTCACGCCCTTTGGGAAGAGTCAGACGATATAGACGAAAAAACAATGTCGGAGTTTACACAAAAATTTGTATCTCTTGCTCAAAAAGGGAAAAATCCAGATTATTTAGAAGGTCTTATATCAAGTTTAAAAAGTAAAAATGGAGAGCTGCCATGGAACTTATATCTTAAAAAGATAATGGGAACAATAGAGGCAAATAAGAAAAAGACTATCACAAGAAGAAGTAGAAGACAACCAAACAGGCTAGATTTAAGAGGAGAACTTAGAAACCACAAAGCCGAAATTGCAGTTGCAATCGACATAAGTGGAAGTATAAGTGATGAAGAATTTAAACAAGCAATTAAAGAAGTTTTATCAATAGTCAAAAACCATAACCACGAAATAACTATTATAGAATGTGATAGAGAAATAAAAAGAGCGTATAAAGTCAAAAAACTAAAAGACGTTCAAGATAGAATTTCAACTGGTGGAGGAACTGAGTTCAGCCCAGTTTTTGAATATTTAAACAACAATAAACTCAAAAAATACAATATGTTGATTTACTTCACAGACGGCAAAGGCGAGACTGAACTAAAAGTAAAACCAAAAGGATATAAAGTTCTTTGGGTTATTTCAGGCAAAGGAGATAAAATATCGCTTAAAAATCCATATGGAGCAGTCAAAAAACTTAGCAAAGTCGAAGAAAAAAATAAAGGAAATATGCTGGATTTAAAAGATGTTATGTACGACGGTTATTCTATGAATAATCAACAGCCTATTTTATAGAACTTATAAAAAACTATGTGATAATTTCACATAGTTTTTTATTTTGCACAAATACTAAATATAATAAAAAAATGATTAATGGAGACAAAATGAATAATACAGAACTAATAATAACACTTACATTAATAAAAGGATTGGGGCGAAAAACTATAAATAAAATAATAAGACAAGGTGTATTAAATAGTTTAGAAACTAGTGAAACGATAGACTATTTAAATAATATAAATTTAAAAATAAAAGGAATTATAACTAAAGATGAATTAAAATATGCAAATGAAGTTGCAAAAAGAACAATAGAAATTTGTGATAGAGAAGATATAAAAATATCTACTTTATTAGACGAAGATTTTCCCCAAAAACTAAAAAATATAGATGATAATCCAGTAATTATATACTCTAAAGGAGATTATAATAATTTAAATGATAAGGGAGTAGCTATTATCGGTAGCAGAAATCCAAGTTTGCATGGTGTGAATGTTTCTTATAAAATTTCATCTATACTATCACAAAAAAACTATACTATAGTTAGTGGACTTGCGAATGGATGTGACACTTTTGCCCATTTAGGATCATTAGATACTTATGGTAAGACAATTGCAGTTATGCCTTGTGGATTAGATATGGTTTATCCAAATAATAACTGTGATTTATTTAAACGAATAATAAATAATAACGGTTGTGTTATAAGTGAGTATCTACCAAGTCAAGTTGTATCAAAATACAGATTAATCGAAAGGGACAGGTTACAAAGTGCTCTTAGTGAAGGCATAATTGTAATTGAAACAACTGAAAATGGTGGAAGCTTACATACTGTAAATTATGCATTTGATCAAAATAAGATTGTATCTTGTTATAAACATAATAAAAATTATTCAAATCTAAAGACAGTAAAGGGAAATATAAAATTACTGCAAAATGACGAAGTTATACCGATTTATGATACAAAATCACTAAATGAATTTTTAAAAAAAGTAGATAATTTTTATAAATATCAAAATACAAATCAAAAGTTACAAATACATGAAAATACTCAACAAATTAAATTTAAATTTCTAAATTAAAATAAACAGACTATTAATATTTAAATAAGTAAAAACTTTTCAATTTATGAAAAGCTCTCAATTTTATTATATATTTTATGTTAAAAATGATTTATTCCAAAATTTGAAGTATATATAACCATACTATTTGTAAATAATATAACTAGAATACTTTATTCTAAATAAATACAGTTATTTAAATCGCTTGCCTTAAATAACTGTAGCCGGTATAAGGAGGGCTATTATGCATAATAAAAAATGTAGCAATAACTGTCAAGGATGTCAATGTCATAAGGGGAAAGATCCAAAAGTAAAACGCCATGAACATGAAGATTTTGAAAAAAAATCTGAAATGAACAATAGCTGGATTTCAGCTATGAAACAAGATCCATCTACAGACGAGCAATCTCATGTACAATTAAACTACAGACAATATAAGTAAAATAGCCAACTTTGCACCAAATTTACTATAATAATCAATTAAATTTTACTCAGAAAAAATGCCAAATTCATCTGTTTGGCATTTTTTTGTATGATAAAAGATGAATGTTAAAAGTTTAGATGAAATGTTAGAAAAATGTTAAACATATCAACAGTAAAAAAATATCTGCTAGTATATATAATAAGATATATTACTTTGTAATATTTCTAATAAAAATTGAAAGGGGAATAAAAATGGAAGCAAAAAGTCACTCGAAAAGTAAAAAAACTATAGGGGATGAACCTCCATCGCTCCAGCAAACTAAGGAGTATGAAAATAAAATAAAAATTGATGATTCCAATTGGTACAAGATAAGTACAACAGAAACGTTAAAAAAGCTTGACTCTAATAAAGAATTGGGATTAAAAGAAGAGGAGATATCTTTAAGACATATCAAATACGGTAAAAATAATTTAACTGAAACTAAAAAGCAAAGCAAACTAGTTAGGTTTTTAAAACAATTCAACAACAGTGTAATCTATATTTTATTAGTAGCAGGGATACTAACTTTATCAATGCATCATATCTCAGATACAATCGTGATAGGGATAGTTGTTCTTGTAAATGCTTTAATCGGCTATATTCAAGAAAATAAGGCTGAAAATGAAATATCAAAAATTAAGCAGATGTTAGTTATAAGAACGACTGTCATAAGAAATGGCGAGAGATTTGATGTTGATGCAAGTGAATTGGTTCCTGGAGACATTGTATATTTAGAAGCTGGAGATAATGTACCAGCAGATATCAGAATTTTGGAAGCGAATAATTTGAAAATCCAAGAGTCAGTTTTAACAGGTGAGGCAGATTCAGTACAAAAAGATGAAAAGACTCTTATTGGAAAAGTTGCAACATCTGATCAGACTAATATGGCATTTGCATCTACAAGCATTACAAATGGAGATATGATTGGGATTGTGGTTGCGACTGGAGATTATACTGAAATAGGCAAAATAAATCAAAGCATAAATAATGTAAAACAGCAAAAAACACCTCTAATAATTTCAATAAATAATTTAGGAAAATATATATCATATGCAATAGTTCTGACTGCGATTTTATTATTTATATTTGGAGTTTTATTTGACATATATGAAATTCCTGTTCTTTTATTATCAGTTGTAACTATGGTTGTCGGTTCAATTCCAGAAGGACTGCCAGCTATAACATCTGTAATACTTGCAATAGGTGTTCAAAATATGGCAAAGAAAAATTCTATAGTAAAAAATCTCCCATCAGTAGAAACTTTAGGTTCAGTAAATATTATAGGTACAGATAAAACAGGAACTCTAACTAAAAATGAAATGACAATAAAAGATATAATAACAGAAAATGATAGATATATAGTAACTGGAGATGGATACTCACCAGATGGAGAAATAAAAAAGGTGGAAGGTAGAGAAGATTTATTAAATAATAAATCTAATAGCAAACTATATATTGAAGGTGACTTAAAAAAATTAATATTAATAGGTGCATTGGCAAATGATGCAACTTTAAATCAAGAAAATGGAAAGTGGAGTATAAATGGTGAGCCAACAGATGGGTGCTTTTTGACACTTTGTAAAAAAGCAGATTTAGATACATCTGATTTTGTTGAAATTGACAAGATACCTTTTGATTCTGACTTTAAATATATGGCAAAAATAGTTGATTTAGACGAAAGTAGATATTTAGTTGTAAAAGGTGCACCAGACAGCTTGATGGATATAATTTTAAATTCCAACAGTGAATTTAATCAGATATATTGGAAAAAGAAAATGACATGGTTGGCAAAACAAGGCAAACGTGTTGTAGCAGTTGCTTATAAAAAAATATCTAAAGACATAAATGAAATTGAGCATAATTTATTAGAAAAAGACTTACAATTAGTAGGTTTAGTTGGGATTATGGATCCACCAAAAGAAGAAGTTATCGATGCGATTTTACAGGCTCGAAATGCAGGTGTAAAAATTAAGATGATAACAGGTGACCACCCAGAGACAGCAGCAGAAATAGCAAGAAGAATTCAATTATCCGATGATAATAATGTTATAACGGGGCCACAACTAGACAAATTGACAGATGACGAGTTAAAATTTATAATCCAAGATTACGATATATTTGCAAGGGCAACACCAGAGAATAAACTTCGAATAGTAAAGGCATATCAAGCTAACAACTTAGTTACAGCGATGACTGGTGATGGGGTTAACGATGCCCCTGCATTAAAACAAGCAGATATAGGTATTTCAATGGGAATTAAGGGAACAGATGTGGCTAAAGAATCATCAGATATGGTACTTGCAGATGATAATTTCTCGACAATAGTAGATGCAATTAAAGAAGGACGACGAGTATATGACAATATCAAAAAGACTATAAAATTCTTGTTGCCAACGAGTATAGCAGAAGGTTTGATTGTTTTAATAAGTATAATCTTAAACAATCCGTTGCCTTTAGAGCCTGTTCAACTTCTGTGGATAAACATGGTATCAGCAGTAACTATATCATTTGCATTTGTGTTTGAACCAGCTGAAAGTAATATAATGAGCAAAAATCCTCGTCATAAAAATGAAAACATAATAAAAAAACAAGATACAGTTAGAATTTTATATGTGGCGATATTAATAGCAAGTTTAGGTTTAGGTATAAATCAACATTTATTATCAGTTGGAGTTAATCACAATATAGCGAGCACAGTGACACTTAATATAATTGTATTTTGTAAAATATTTTATTTGTTTAATATAAGAAATGATAGCAGTGCGATTTCAAAAAATTTCTTTACAAACAAAATAGCTTTTTTAGTTGTGGGAATACTTATAGCTTTACAAATGTGCATAACTTATATTCCACAAATGCATAGCATATTTAGAACGACATCAGTTGAAATGCAAAACTGGTTATATCCTCTATATTGTGGATTTATAGTATTCTCAATTGTGGAAATCGAAAAGATTTTGAGTTTTAAATTAAGAAAGATTAGATAGATTTTGAAATCTATAAATTTTAATTTACAATACTTAAATTAAAAATTTATATACATTACAACAAAAAACTATGTGGGATAACTACATAGTTTTTTTATTTTCTATAATAAGATATAATATATAGAAGTGTAAAAATTTATATTTTAAAGATTAATATATAATAAGGAAAAAATTAAAGAGAGGTGAGATTTTGCAAGGAATACTTAAAATTAAAGATGAAGACAAATTATTTTACAAAACTTTAATTATGCTATGTATTCCAATCATAATTCAAAACTTAATATCAACTTTAGTAAATATGGTTGATACAGTAATGGTTGGAAGTTTAGGAGAAGTATCTGTAGCATCTATAGGGATAGCAAACCAATATTTCTTTTTATTTAATATGGCATTATCAGGAATTATAGGTGGAGCTGGGATTTTTATGGCTCAGTTTTATGGAAAGGGGGATAAAGATAGTATAAAGAAAATTACAGGGCTTAGTGTTATAGCAGCATTAATTTTAGGATTATTATTCTTTATATTAGCAGTATTTTTCCCAAATGTAATAATTCACTTTTTCTCTCATGACCCATTAGTTGTGAAAGAAGCGAGATCATACTTTTTAGTTATAGGGTTCTGTTATCCAATTATGGCAATTAGTTATATTTTTAGTATGGGATCTAGAAGTGTTAGAAATCCTCGTTTAGGGATGGTATGTAGCTCTATATCTCTTGTTATAAATATAATTTTAAATTATGTTTTCATATTTGGACATTTTGGTGCGCCAGCATTAGGTGTAAAAGGTGCTGCTGTTGCAACAGTTGTAGCTAGAATAGTTGAGTTTATATTATTAATATCATATGTATACTTTATAAAAGAAGATTATGAACTTAGATTTGGAATTAAGGACATAAAGGGAATTACCAAAGAGCTTGCAACAACTGTAATTAAGAAAAGTACGCCAGTATTTTTAAATGATACAATTTGGGCATTTGGTAGTGTACTTTATTCAGTTGCTTATGCGACAGCTGGTACATCAGCTATAGCAGCGAGTCAAATTGCAAGTACAACAGGAAATTTCTTTATAATGACTGCTGTCTGTATAGCGATTGGTTCATCAATAATGATGGGGAACGAATTGGGTGCAAATAATATAGATACAGCAGTAAGATATTCTAAAAAATTCTCTGTACTTGTTACTATAGCAGGACTTATTTTTGGAATACTATTAATAAGTACAACGCCATTATTATTAAAAATGTTCAGCGTATCAGACAGTTTAGCTCCAGACATCATAAAAATATTTAAGATAATGGGAGTTTTAATGGCGCTTAGAACATTCAATACATTTATAGTAATAGGTGTTATGAGAAGTGGTGGAGATACTAAATACTCATTATTTTTAGAAATGGGATGTATGTGGTTAGTTTCACTTCCAATAACATTCTTCGCAGCTTACAAAGGAGTGCCAATTTATATTTTAGTTGCACTTACTTATACTGAAGAAGTTGCAAAATTCATATTCGGAGTACCGAGAGCACTTTCTAAAAAGTGGGCTAGAAATATAGTAGATGAAATATAATATTATAATCAATAAAGGGATATTGAAGTTCAATATCCCTTTTAAAATAAAAAATTACTGACTTATATTTATATATAAAAGTTTTTATATATAAAATTAAATCTAATCTAATCTAATGCAATACAGCAACACCATTAAGCATGACTTTGCTTGCAAGTTGTGCCATCTCTTTTGGTGATTCTTTAAGACCATTATTTAGCCAAGATTCAATTAGACCTATGCAACCATAAAGCATAAAGTTAAAGAAATAATCAAAAGTCTCTACTTTTTTAGGTCTGCTGAATAATTCAGTCCAATATTTAAAACAAGCGTCTCTAATGATTGTTTTTAATTTGTTAAAGAAGGTCATTTCACCATTGTTACTTAGAAGACATGTACAAAAATCAACATTTTGTTTTATTAGTTCAAATGTTTTACAAATAACTAGTTGTGGATTATTCGCAACTTCAGCCGTAGATAAATTTAAAAGTTCTTCAAATTTAAGAATAATTTCATTTTCCATTTGTTCTGATAAATCGTAAATATCTCTATAATGTAGATAAAAAGTACCTCTGTTTAAATCTGTAAGTTCACACAGTTCCTTAACAGTTATATATTTGATACTTTTTGTTTTTCTAAGGTGGATGAAACCTTCTTGTAGTTGTTGTTTAGTTTTTCTAATTCTTCTGTCAGTTTTCTTTTCCATAATACCCTCCAAAAATTAACACATTATTAAAAAATGTTGATTTGTATACAAAATAAGATAATACTGTCTAAATTTAAACAGAATTAAAATCATTGATTATTGAAATTCCACTATTATGAAATTATAATGGATTTTATCATTTAAATCAACACGACGTTAATTAAAGGAGGAGAATTTATGAGAAAATTTTATGAGGCTATCGTAGATCATAAAAAAACAGTAATAGTTTTCTTTACTATTGCAATGATTATTTCTGCACTTTGTAGCACAATGGTAAATGTAAATTACGATATAAATGACTATTTACCAGACGGTACAGCATCAACAGTTGCTCTTGACAAAATGAACGAAGAATATGACATGAGTATACCAAATGCGAGAGTTATGGTATCTGATTTGACCGTGGCCGAAGCGCTTAAGATGAAGGAAAAATTATCGAAAATTGATGGGGTAGAAGATGTAACATGGCTAGATGATGCTATAGATACAGATATACCTTTAGAAACAGCAGATAAGGACACTGTAGAAAATTATTATAAAGATAATAATGCATTATATACAGTTACAATAGATGAAAGTAAAAGAATCGAAACAGTACATGCAATCAGAGCTTTAATTGGTGAGGAAAATTCAATGTCTGGTGCAGCAGTAAATACAGCAGTTGCAGCAGAGGCTACTACTAAGGAAGTTAAAAATATAATATTCCTAGTGATACCAATTTGTTTAGCAGTATTATTCCTTACTTCAGGTTCATGGATAGAACCAATATTATTATTAGGTTCAATAGGAATAGCAATATTACTTAATAAAGGTAGTAACTTAATATTTGGTACGATATCATTCGTAACAAATGCAGCAGGAGGGGTACTTCAGTTAGCTGTATCTATGGACTACTCAATATTCTTATTACATAGATTCCAAGAGATGAGGGAAGAAGGCCAAGCTCCAAAAGAAGCTATGATCAATGCACTTTGTAAATCAACAGGTTCAATTTTATCAAGTGGACTTACAACAGTAATAGGATTCGCAGCACTTATACTTATGAGATTTAAAATTGGTCCAGATATGGGGCTTGCAATGGCAAAAGCTATATTTATAAGTTTAGTAACAGTGTTTGTTTTATTCCCAGTAATATTATTATATTGTTACCCACTAATAGATAAAACTGCACATAAATCTTTACTACCTGACTTTGAAAAATTCGGTAGATTTGTTACAAAACTTATGGTTCCAGCAGTATTAGTATTTGTATTATTTATAATACCTTGTAATTTAGGTCAAAAAGAGAACTTCTTCTCATATGGTTCATCACAAATATTTAGTACAGATACACAAATAGGAAGTGATACAAAGAAAATAGAAGACACTTTTGGAAAATCAAATAACCTAGTATTAATGGTTCCAAAAGGTAATTTACAAAAGGAAAGTCAATTAAGTAAAGACTTACACAACATGCCAGAGGTGTCTAGCATACTTTCATATGTAGACAATGCAGGAGCAGAAGTTCCAATGGATTATGTGGATAATGATACTTTAAGCAAATTAATATCAGATAATTACAGCAGATTAGTTTTAACGGTAGATGCAGATTTCGAAGGTGAAAAAACTTTCGCTCTTATAGAAGAAATACGTGCATTAGCAAAAACATACTATGGCGATGAATATCTTTTAGCTGGTGAAAGTGCTAGTACTTACGATTTAATGGATACAATAACAAAAGATAATGACAGAGTAAATCTTATAGCAATCGGAGCAGTTTTCCTAGTACTATTACTTTCTATGAAATCACTATCTATACCAGTTATATTAGTATTAGCGATAGAAACAGCAATTTGGATAAACTTATCAGTTCCATATTTCACAAACGACTTCGTATTCTATATAGCATACTTAATCATAAGTTCAGTACAATTAGGTGCGACAGTTGACTATGCAATACTTTTAACAAGTAGATATATGGAAGTTAGAGAAACTGCAAGTAGAAAAGATACAGTAGTAGAAACATTAAGATCAACTACAGTATCAATAATGACATCAGCATCAATACTTACTATTGCAGGGATATTATTATGGAAAGTATCTACACATGGGGTACTTAGCCAGTTAGGACATTTATTAGCTAGAGGTACAGCTCTATCAACAGTTATAGTACTGTTTGTAATACCTGGAATGCTGTATATAGGAGATAAATTAATACAAAAAACAACTGTAGGTTCTAAATTCTACAATGAAAAAGAAGTTTCTTTATATAAAAAGAAAAAATATGAAGATTGGGAATTAAATTAATTTAAAATCAATATCGGAAATTAATATAGAGTTAAACTATTATAAATAGGAGAGTGTGTTATATGAAAACTTATAATAAAATAATAGCAGTTGCGATGGCTGGAGCAATATGCGGTTCTACTGCATTTTCATCAATTTCATTAGCAGCTACAAAATCAAGCGAAAAAGAAGAAGTAATTTATGCAAACTTAACTTCATCTGGTGATATAGAAAAAATTTATGCAGTAAACATATTTGAAGATAAAGATATCGTAGACTACGGAGTTTATGAGACAGTAAAAAATATGAATACAATGGATAAAATAAATTATTCAAATGGAAAAATAACAATACAAAACTCAGAAGATAAATTATATTATCAAGGTGTAATGAAACAAAATACGCAAATGCCTTGGACAATAAAAGTAAGATATAAATTAGACGGTGTTGAATATGCTCCAAGCGAACTTGCTGGAAAAAGTGGTAAGTTAGAAATATCAATATCTATAAAAGAAAATAAAAACTGTAAAAAGAATTTCTTTGAAAACTATGCACTACAAACAGTAGTACAATTAGACACAAATTTATGTGAAAATATAAAAAGTGATGAAGCGACTATGGCTAATGTAGGTGGATTAAAACAACTTACTTATACAATATTACCTGGAAATGAAAAAGATATAAAAATAACAACAGATGTAACTGATTTTGAAATGAGTGAAATCCAAGTAAACGGAATAAACTTAAACTTAGGTTTAGATAAAGATTCTATAGATACATCATCTTTAACTGGTGAACTTGATAAATTAAAAGATGCAGTTAATGATTTAGATGATGGGGCTAATGAATTAAACGATGGTGCAAAAAAATTAGATGATGGTGCAGTTACTTTAACTGACGGTATAAAAACTATACAAGAGGGATTAGATCAATTAAACTCAAAATCATCTAGCTTAACTAGTGGTTCAAGCGAAGTATTAAGTGCATTAAAAACAATACAATCATCACTTAATAATGTATCAACTTCATCTAAAGACTTAAAACAATTATCTTCAGCATCTACTAGTATAAAATCTGGTATAGATAGCTTAGTAAATGGATTAAAAACAGTTGATTCTAGTATAGACACATACAACAGCAGCTTAAAAAAAGCAGGACTTAATAGTGCAAGTGAATTAGCACAAAAAAATAAACAAGCGATAAGTGCTCTTGGAATAACAAGTACACAAAGAAAATTGTATAGTGCATATACATCAGGAGGAAGCCAAGCAGTTTCAGCGGAATTAGCTAAATTAGCACAAGCAGGAGATTCTGAAGCAGTAGCATTATATAAACAAGTATCAGCAGGAAACACTGATGCAGTTACACAATATGTTCAAGCAGCAGGAAAATTAATATCAGTTGAAACTTTATTAAAAGCTGATGCAAGTTATATAGAAGGAAGTTCTAAACTTATAAATGGTATAGATGCACAAATGAGTACATCTTCAAGCCAAACTACTTTAATGAGTGGTGCAGTATCATTACAAACTAACTACAAAAAATTCGATGCTAGCATACAAGATTTAGTTTCTTCATTAAATAACTTAATGGCTAACATGACACAATTAAAAAGCGGTATAAATAAATTAACAGATAACTATGCAACTTTAGATAGTGGAATAAAAGAATATACAAGTGCAGTAAACAAAATAACTAATGGTTATTCAAAAGTTTATGAAGGAGCCCTTGATTTAGTAAGTGGAACACATAGTTTATATAAAGGAACAACAGAACTTACTGATGGAACTGGTGAATTCAAAGGTGAAACATCAGATCTTGACTCTAAAGTTGATGATGAAGTAGATTCAATGATAGATAACTTTGCTGGTGGAGACTTCGAAGTTGAATCATTCGTATCGGATAAAAATACAGATGTGGATTCAGTACAATTTGTTATAAAAACAGAAGCTATTAAAAAAGAAGAAGTTAAAGTAGAAGAAGAAAAAACTGAAGAACTTAACTTCTGGCAAAAATTATTAAATTTATTCCGTAAATAATCCTTTCTTAATTTAATAAATAAAAAAATCCTCCTTTTAGATAAACAAAAAATGTTTATTCAAAAGGGGGATTTTTTGTTAATTTTATTTTATTCTATATTTCGAAAATAACAAATAGTATAATTTACTTAAAAGCAAAAAGTTGGAGGTAACCATGGAGCAAAAAATATATATAAATAAAGAAGATTCAATAGTATCAATGTCTTCAAATAATAAAGCAAAACATTATTGCAAATCTGGTAGCACAGTAGTATTTCAGACTTCAGATTGTTATAATGGCAATTTAAAAAGTGAAAGCGATTTATTTCATTTAATAGACTATTCTAATATAAATCCAGCAACAGGACCTTTATATATAGAAAATGCAGAGCCTGGAGATGTTCTTAGAGTTGATATTTTAGAAATAAAATTAGATTCGCAAGGGGCTATGTCTGTATCACCAGGAAGGGGAGCATTAAAAGATTTTGTTGAAGAAGAACGTACAAAAATTATAAAAATAGAAGATGGATGTGCAGTATTTAATGATATTTTAAAGTTTCCAATAAATCCGATGATAGGTGTGATTGGGACAGCGCCAAAAGAAGGCGAAGTATTAAATGGAACACCAGGAGAACATGGATCAAATATGGATTGTAATAAAATTCAAGAAGGGACAAGTTTATTTTTACCTGTAAACGTGCCAGGTGCACTTTTGGCAATGGGAGATTTACATGCAGTTATGGGTGATGGAGAATCTGCAACTTGTGGAATTGAAATAAGCGGGGAAGTTACAGTAAAAGTAACAGTTTTAAAAGATGCAATAATGCCGACTCCATTTTTAAAGACAAATAGTGAATATATAACAATTGCAGCAGGGAAAACTTTAGATGAAGCAAGTAGCCACGCATGTTTTAAAATGCTAGATTTTCTAAAAGCAACACTTCCATTAGATTTACAAGAATTAATAATGCTTTTATCAATTGCTGGTAATATGGAAATATGCCAAGTTGTAAATCCACTAAAGACAGCACGTATGACAATGCCGATAGACTTATTTGATAAATATAATGTGAGGATATAAAATGAGAATATAAAAAAATGCCGGTAAAAATAATTTCTATTTTTATCGGCATTTTTGCCTTCTTTGTTATATCAAAGATTTAAAAATATATTTTATTATAAATTATTTTTGTACTAAAACAATATCTAAATATTCACCATAAACATATCCAAAGCCACCTTTATATTGAATTTTATACCAATTATATTGACATTTTTCTACTACAGTAACTTTAGTACCTTTAGTTATAGCACCAAGTTTTTTAGCTTTAGGAGAACCACCGTTTCTTACATATACATCATGGTTAGCTACAGCAGTTGCTGGATATTGAACTTCAGGTTGTTCAGAAGTTAAAGTTACATATTTAGAAGAAACATATCCATAACCATCGTTATATTTTACTTTATACCAAGCTTCAGTTGAAGTTTTGGCAACTATAGTTACTTCAGTACCTTTTTTAAGTACGCCTAATTTTTTAGCAGAAGTGTTAGAAGTTTCTCTAACATAAACATTAGATTTTATAGTACCAGTAGCATCGAAAGCAATATCTTTATTAGAAGGAGTTGGAGCTTTGACAGTTATATATTTAGCAGAAACATATCCAAAACCTTTATTGTATTTAACTTTGTACCAATTGCCAGTATAGTTTTTAGCAACTATAGTAACTTTAGTACCTTTTTTAAGTAAACCTAATTTTTTAGCAGAAGTACTAGCAGTTTTTCTAACATAAACATTAGTTTTTACAGTACCAGTGGCATTATAAGCTACATCTTCTTTATTAGTAGGAGTTTCAGATTTAACAGTTACATATTTACTATAAACATATCCAAAGCCTTTACCGTATTTAACTTTGTACCAGTTATTAGAAGATTTAGCAACTATATCAACTTTTGAACCTTTTTTCAAAACAACTATTTTACTATAACTAGTTCCAGGTCCTTTTCTTAAAAATACATTGCTATTAACAGTACCAGTTGCTTTTAAAGCAGTATCTTTTATTGTAGCTGCATAAGCTGTTGCAACATAATCACTATTGTAACTTGGCAAACTAGCCACTGACATACCACCTGCACAAAGAACAGATGCTAACCCTGTTACCATAAATTTTTTAAAATTTTTACTTTGCATTTTAGATGCCCCCTCGTTTTCTAAAAGTCCTATTTAGGAATTTCGCACAGACTTTTTAAATTTTATTAGGAAGTAAATTGGAAATATTATTTGGAATTTATTTCCTTATCTTTTAACAACATTTATTATAGCACTAAAAAATGATTTGTGTTAGAAATCGAAGAATTGTAAACGAATAGTAACAAAATAATAAAAAAGAAACAAATAGTAACAAATGTGCAAGAAAAAGAGGATTGAACTGGTCAGACTTGTTACCATTTAGTAAATAATAAAAAAATTTTTCTATTTTTATTTTTGTCATAAGATTGTCAGAAGTTTTAATTATTATATAAATATAAAATAAAAAATCGAGGTGTAAATATGTGTATATTAAAAGCTGAGAACTTGGTTAAAATATATGGTCAAGGTGAAAATGAGGTAAAGGCGTTGAATAATGTTAGTCTAGAAATCGAAGAGGGGGAATTTGTTTCTATTGTGGGGAGTTCTGGCAGTGGAAAATCGACACTTTTAAATATGTTGGGCGGTTTGGACAGATTGACTAGTGGTGATATTTATATAAATAATAAAAAACTTGGAGATATGAAAGATGAGGAACTTACGATATTTAGAAGAAGAAATATAGGATTTGTATTTCAAAATTACAACTTAGTTCCAATATTGAATGTTTATGAAAATATAGTCTTACCAATTGAATTAGATGGGATGAAAATTGATGAAGAATATATAGATTCAATAATAAATACACTTGGACTTAATCAAAAATTGACAAATATGCCGAATAATTTGTCTGGAGGACAACAACAGCGTGTTGCTATAGCGAGGGCGATTGCGACAAAACCGGCAATAATTTTGGCAGATGAACCTACTGGAAATTTGGATAGTAAAACGAGTATGGATGTTATCGGTCTTTTGAAAATGACAAGCCAAAAATTCAACCAAACTATTGTAATGATTACACATAATGAAGAAATAGCACAGCTTGCTGATAGAATTATAAGAATTGAAGATGGGAAAATCGCAAGAGGTGATAAATAATGAAGTTTGAAAATAATAATAAAGAGATAATAAAAAGAATTACGAATAGATCGCTTAAATCAAATAAAACTAGAAATATTTTTGTGGTGATAGCAATAGTTTTGACGACTTTTATGCTTGCATGTGTATTTACTTTGGGAATAAGTTTTAATGAAAATTATCAACTTATGAATTTAAGAGATGCAGGTACTACAGCGAATACGTATTTAAATAATCCAACAGAGAAACAAATTTCAGAAATAAAAAATTTAAATATAACAGATTCTATAGGAAAAGAAATTACTGTTGGGAATGTAGATTCAAATAAATTAAAGAAAAATGAACAAAATATAGTGCTTGAATATATAGATAAAGAAGCTTGGGAAAAACAAATTAAGCCAACAGTTGGTGATATAAAAGGAAGCTACCCAGAAAAAGAAAATGAAATTATGTTGTCACAGTCTGTGATAAACTTGTTAAAATTAAAAAATATAGAACCGGGAGATAAAATTGTATTAAACTGCAATATAAATAAAAAAATAAAATCAATAGAATTTGTGATAAGCGGGACTTATACAGATTATTCGATGGTTAAAAGAACTAGTGTTAATAAATTAGCATATGTATCAAATGATTTCATACAAAAACACAATTTATCATTAGAAAAAAACGGAGTGCTTACTATTGATTTAAAAGATGCTAAAAAAGGTGATGCAGAAAAAATATTAAAACAAAATATCGATTTAAATAAAAATCAATCATTTACTTATTTATATGAACAATCTAATTCACAACAAAATGCTATGATAACTTCTTTTGCTATGGTGGGGATTATAAGTCTATTTATGATTTTAAGCGGGTATTTATTAATTTATAATATATTATATATTGCAGTAACAAAAGACATACAATTTTATGGAATGTTAAAAACTATAGGTGCTTCACCGAAACAAATTAAGAAAATAGTCAAGGGACAAGGATTAAAACTTTCAATAATAGGGATTCCAATCGGTATAATTTTAGCGATAATAGTTTCATTCTTAATTGTTCCAACAGCTTTAAAAGGATTTAGTGCAGGAACATATTATGAAGGTATGATGCCTACACAAGCACATTTTACGCCAATCGTATTTATAGGAACAATATTATTTTCACTATTTACAGTTTGGGTAAGCTGTGTAAAACCTGCTAAAATAGCGAGTAAAATTTCACCTACAGAAGCACTTAATTATACGGGGAAGAAAAGTAAAAAACAAAAGAAGAATAGAAAATCTACAAAGGGCGGTAAGTTATACAAAATGGCTTGGTACAATGTTTTTAGAGACAAAAAACGAGCGATACTAGTATTTTTATCATTATTTGTAGGGATTATGACTTTCTTAAGTGTAAATACTTTTATAAGTAGTTTGAGTTTGGAAAATTATATTAGTGAATATTATCCACATGATTTTGAGATGATTGATACAAAAGAAAGCAGTTCTGATGAAATAGATAAAAAAATTGATGAAATTAAAGATATAGATGGTGTTACTTCAGTAAATGCAATAAAATTTGCTAGATTAAACCTAGGTTTTAATAAAAATATACTTATGCCTTCACTAGAAAATGCATACAAAACATATTCAGATCCAGATACTTACAAGAAACAATTAAATAAATATATAGACCAAATAAAGAAAAATCCTGACAAATTAAAAACACTGGTTGCCTTTTTAGATAAAGATGATATAGAAAAAATTAATAAAATAGAAGGTGGAAAAATAGATGTTAAAGCATTTAATGAAGGAAAGTTAGTTCTTGTAGACGGATTTTTTTATGATGGTGATAAAAATTATGATTTCTCAAATGAAAAATTAACATTAAAAAATAATAAAAAAGACAAACAAGTTACTGCAAATGTACAATTGATATCTGATGGTGAAAAAGTAATTAAGTTTTCTGGTGATAATGAAGTTGGAATACCATATGTGTATATGAGCAAATCTCTTATAAATAATTTAAAAAATGATAAGATGACAGATTGGATAACAGTAGATTGTAAAAAAGAATACAGTAAATATATAAAGAAAAAATTAAATTCTATGCAAAAGGAAGGATATATAGATGCAAAAATGGATGCATCTGAAAATTTCACACAAAGCAAAATTATGATGAATGTAGTCGGTGGTGGAATTGCGATAATATTTATATTTATAGGATTACTTAATTTTATAAATGTAATGGTTACAAATGTAAGTACAAGATTGAGAGAACTTGCTATAATGGAAAGTGTAGGAATGACTAAGAAACAGATTAAAAAGATGCTTACTTATGAAGGGTTATATTATGCAGGTATAACTTTGGGCATGATATTTACACTTGGTTTGGGAATTATATATGTAATAGCTGATATGACACAAAACTTGGCGGATTATGCGAAATTCATATTCCCAACAAGTCAGCTTATTTTCTTAGTTATAGTTATAACTTTAGTTTGTTCTATAACACCAGGCATAGTTTATAAATTTAGCTCAAAGCAAAGTGTTATAGATAGATTAAGGGAAATAAATAAGTAAAATATAGTGTCACGGATTGGCAAAATCAAAAGTAATAACAATACTTTTGAATAAAAATGCCTTCCGTGGCTTATTGTATTTTGGAGGGTATATGAAAAATATTTTAATTATAGAAGATGATAGAATACTAAATAAAGGTGTAGTATTTGCTCTAAAGAAAGATGGATATAATACAATGTGTGCATATACAAAAGAAGAGGGCAAAAAACTAATACAGCAAAATGAAGTTGACTTTCTATTATTAGATATAGGTTTGCCAGATGGAAGTGGACTTGATTTATGTAATGAGATAAAAGAGAAAATAGATTTTCCAATTGTATTTTTTACAGCTAATGATACAGAAGAGGATATGATAAAGGGGTTTGAAAGTGGATGCGATGATTATATATCAAAGCCATTTTCAATAGAAGTTTTGAAATTTAAGATAAATGCAATATTGAAAAGAAGTGACATCCATTCTAAAAAATTATTTGTATATAAAGATTTGAAGATAGATTTTGAGGCAAGAAGAGTTTATAAAAGAAATGAAGAAATTAGGTTAAGTGCAACAGAATATAAATTGCTAGAAATACTTTGCAAAAATAAAGGAAGAGCAATGACAAAGGAAATATTACTAGATAAATTGTGGGATTATAATGGAAATTATGTTGATGATAATACTCTGTCGGTCAATATAAGAAGAATTCGTAAAAAGATTGAAGATGATTCAAAAAATCCTGAGTACATAATTACGTTATTTGGGATAGGTTATACGCTTGGAGAATAATTATGGATAAAATTTTAGATTTTATACTTATTATAATATGTATAATATTTAATGCTTTAATTTTTATATTAAGCAAAGATTATAATATTAAAATTACGATTATTACATTTATTTTTACTATTGCAATTTTAGTTTTATTTTATTTAAAAAAGAGAAATTTTACTAGATATATGAACGATATACTTGTTAAATTATCAGATATGCTATCAACTATTTCTGATATGAGAGAAGAAGAAGTATTTTCTATGATAGACGACTCTATGTTTTCAAAACTCCAACATCAGACGTTGAAATTAATAAATATATTAAAAGCTCAAAATAAAAAAATGGAAGATGAAAAAAATGAAATAAAATCCTTAATATCAGATATAGCACATCAACTTAAAACACCACTCACAAATATGAAGATGTATAGTGAGTTTTTGCAAGATGATGATTTATCAGAAGAAGACAGAAAAGAATTCAATAAGGTGATTTTATTGTCACTGAACAAGCTATGTTTTTTAGTAGAGAGTATGATAAAGATGTCTCGATTAGAGAGTTCGGTTATTAATTTACACAAAACAAAATGTGATATAAATGAATCTATATTAGATGCAATAACTTCAGTTTATAAAAAGGCAAAAAATAAAAATATCAATATAGAATTTAAAGCAGAAAATAAAATAGAAATAAAATATGATAAAAAATGGACTACAGAGGCAATATTTAATATAGTTGAAAATGCAGTAAAATATTCTCCAAATAACAGTAAAATTTCTATAAATATAGAAAAATATGAGATGTTTGCAAGAATAGATATAAAAGATTCTGGGGTAGGAATATCTGAAGAAGAAATTCCTAAAATCTTTAGACGATTTTATAGGGGAATAAATGTTTTAAATGAAGAGGGAATAGGTATTGGACTTTATTTAAGTAGAGAAATAATAACAAAACAAAATGGTTATATAAAAGTATCTTCTTCACAAAAGGGAAGTATATTTTCAATATTTTTACCTAATGAATAAATTAAACGGAGGTTTTTAACCTCCGTTTTCTATCTTGCTAATATAAACTTATCTATAACGTGAGCAACTCCGTCTTCGTCATTAGTACGAGTAACGTAATTTGCAATTTCTTTAATTTCATCAGTTGCATTCCCCATAGCAACTCCAAGTCCAGCGTACTCAATCATATGTTTATCATTTCCAGCATCACCAACACATATAACCTCATCTTGTTTTATACCAAGTCTTTGAGATAAAAGATTGATACCAGCACCTTTATTTGCATTTTTATTTAAAATTTCTAAGAAGAAAGGTGTACTTCTAACTATAGTGTATTTTTCGTAGTATTCTTCTGGTATTTTTTTGATACACTCATCTAGTATTTCAGGATGATCTATCATCATAAATTTAGACATACCTATATCTTTTGGAACTTTATCTAAAGTAGTAACATTTAGATGTGCTCCAGTTAAGTAAGATTCAAGGATAGTATAATCACTTACATCTAAGTTAAAAGTGTATACAGTTTTTGTATCGTAGAAATGGCTTCTAGAACCAATTTCTAAACTAAGATTATATAAATCACAAAGATCATTATAGTCTAAAGTTAAATGAGAAATAGGTTTACCGGTATATGCATCTTGAACAAGAGCACCATTAAATGTAGTGACATAGTCTCCTTCTTCTTTAAGGTTTAATTCTTCAAGGAAATCTTCAACACCCTTTAAAGGTCTTCCAGTACATAAAACGACTTTAACGCCTTTTTCTTTACTTTTTTTTATTGCTTCTTTGACATTGTCTGTAATTTGATTAGAACTATTTAATAAAGTACCATCAATGTCTAATGCTATTAATTTATACTCCATATTTACCTCCTAAATATATTTGATATTTATTATAATTTAATATAACAAAAATGTAAATATGTTGAAATTTCAATGTTTTAGCGAATGTTAAAAAAACAAACACCAGAAAACGTTATCACAACAAAGTGGTAGAATTTTTAAATAGATCTTTCATGCAATTTGCATTTATTTTACGTTTTAATATGTATAAAAATTTAATTGATAAATCTATATCTATTGTTTTATGGGATAAATTTTATAAATTAAAAAGGGAATAATTAGAAAACTAAGGTTGACAAAAAAATAACGTTAAGAATCTAAGTTTTGAAATTGAATATACTAAAAAGTATAAAAAATATAGTAAAAATTATAGTATTTTAGTAAAAATATAAGAAATTTTCTATTTTATAATAGAGTAATATCAAAGAGTGGCAAAAAAAATAAAAAAATAATGATAAAAAAATAACAAAGTTATTGACAATATAATACAAATAGCTTAAGATATAAATATGTTAAACAAATAACAAAAAACAAGGTTAATAATATAACATTAGTAATGTATAAGGAGTATTTTAAAACTAATGAATTAGAATACTACTAAATAAATTACATTAGATAAATTATATCTAATAAATAACTTTGAAAAATAATCAAAATAAATTACTGAATACAAAATGCCAAGGGGGATATATAAAAATGATGGTAAACAGTGTAGAGACATTACAAAAGAAAATAGCTCAAGTAAGAGCAGCACAAGAGCAATTCGCAAAATTCACTCAAGAGCAAGTAGATGAAATCTTCTTCCAAGTATCAATGGCAGCAAATCAAGCAAGAATACAACTTGCAAAAATGGCCGTAGAAGAAACTGGAATAGGGGTAGCGGAAGATAAAGTGATAAAAAATCACTACGCATCAGAATATATATATAATGCATATAAAGATGTTAAAACTTGCGGAATTATAGAAAAAGATGATGCATTCGGAATAACAAAAATAGCAGAACCAATAGGAGTTTTAGCTGGTATAATACCAACAACAAACCCAACTTCAACAGCAATATTCAAATGTTTAATAGCATTAAAATCTAGAAATGGTATAGTATTTTCTCCACATCCAAGAGCTAAAAAATCTACAATAGCAGCAGCAAAATTATGCTTAGAAGCAGCAGTTAAAGCTGGAGCTCCAGAAGGAATAATCGGTTGGATAGATGAACCATCTGTTGAATTATCAGGTGAAGTAATGAGAGAATGTGATACAGTATTAGCAACTGGTGGACCAGGAATGGTTAAAGCAGCTTATTCTTCAGGAAAACCTGCATTAGGTGTTGGATCAGGAAATACTCCAATAATATTTGATGAATCTTGTGATATAAAAGTTGCTGTATCTTCAGTAATACACTCAAAAACTTTCGATAACGGGACAATATGCGCTTCTGAACAATCAGTAATAGTAGATGCTTCTATATATGAAGAAGTTAAAAAAGAATTCAGAGCAAGAAAAGCTTATATAGCTGAAGGGGAAGAATTAGTAAAATTAAAGAAAATAGTTCTTGGAGCAAATGGCTCAATGAATGCTAAATTAGTTGGTAGACCAGCTATAGAAATAGCTCAAGAAGCAGGATTTAATGTGCCAGCTGATACAAAATTAATAATAGGGGAAGCCACTTCAACAGAAATATCAGAACCATTAGCACATGAAAAATTATTCCCATTATTATCAATGTATAAAGCAGACGATTTTGATGATGCAGTAGATAAAGCAGACGAGTTAGTACAAGGCGGAGGAATCGGACATACTGCAGGTATATACATAGATGTAGTAAACAATCAAGAAAAATTAAATGAATTTGAAAGAAGAATGAAAGCTTGTAGAATATTAGTTAATACACCATCAGCTCAAGGTGGTATAGGGGATATATACAACTTTAAATTATCACCATCATTAACATTAGGATGCGGTTCTTGGGGGAATAACTCATTCTCTGGACAAGTTGGACCGCTTCAATTAATAAATATAAAAACTGTAGCAGAAAGAAGGGAAAATATGCTTTGGTTTAGAACACCTGCTAAAACATTTATCAAAAAAGGTTGCTTAGGGGTAGCAATAAAAGAATTAGGAACAGAATATTATGACTTTAAAAAAGCATTTATAGTAACTGACTCATTCTTATATCAAAATGGATATACTAAACCAGTAACAGATCAACTTGATGCTATGGGAATACAACATTCAACATTCTATGAAGTTGAACCAGATCCAACACTTGCATGCGCTAAAAAAGGTGCAGAACAAATGAGATTATTTAATCCAGATGTAGTAATAGCAGTTGGTGGGGGTTCAGCAATGGATGCTGCTAAAATCATGTGGGTTATGTATGAACATCCAGAATGCAACTTCTTAGATTTAGCAATGAGATTTATGGATATAAGAAAAAGAGTTTATCAATTCCCACAAATGGGTAAAAAAGCTAAATTTGTAGCGATACCAACTTCTTCAGGAACAGGTTCAGAAGTAACACCATTTGCTGTTATAACTGACGAAAAAACTGGACAAAAATATCCACTTGCAGATTATGAACTAATGCCAACAATAGCAATAGTAGATGCTGATATGATGATGCACCAACCAAAAGGATTAACGTCAGCATCAGGAATAGATGCTCTAACACATGCATTAGAAGCATATGCTGCAATGTTACAAACTGAATTTACAGATGGTTTAGCATTACAAGCAACTAAATCAATATTTGAATATTTACCAAGAGCTTATGAAAATGGAGCAAAAGACCCAATAGCTAGAGAAAAAATGGCTCATGCATCAACAATGGCTGGTATGGCGTTTGCAAATGCATTCTTAGGTGTTTGCCACTCATTAGCTCATAAATTAGGTGCTTACCATCATATACCACATGGTGTTGCAAATGCACTATTAATAAACAAAGTATTAGAATTTAATGTAAATTCTGCTCCAAGAAAAATGGGTACTTTCCCACAATATGCTTATCCAAATATGTTAGCTAGATATGCTGAAGTTGCTACATTTGTTGGATGCACAGGAACAGATGAAGAAAAATTTGAACAATTACAACAAAAAATAAATGAATTAAAAACAGCAGTAGGAATACCAAATACAATAAGAGAATTTGGTGTAGATGAACAAGCATTCTTAGATACATTAGATGAAATGGTTGAGGCAGCATTTGATGATCAATGTACTGGTGCAAACCCAAGATATCCATTATTCTCAGAAATAAGAGAAATGTATTTAAGAGCTTATTATGGAGATGCTGAATATGACAGAATGAATGCTGTTGAAGTTAAAGAAGAAAAAGTAGAAGATGTTAAAGAAGGGGAACATCATCCACATTTAAAAGAAAAAATAAAAGCTAAAGCTGAAAAAGTAAAAGCTGGAGTTAGATAATAAATAAAAAATACACGTACAATAAATTAAGTAATAATATAATGAGAAAATAAAAACCGCATAAAAATAAAGAATATAACTGAAAATAGTTTAGAAAATTTTAAAACCGCAAAATACCATGTAATTAAAAAGATTTGTATACCTAAAAAGAGGCTGATATCGGCCTCTTTTTTGTAACAAATAGAATAATATTTTAATAAAATAATAGTACAAGTACAAAAATATTATTTGTATAAAAATAAAAAAAATGGATATAATATTACAAATAAATATTGACAATATATATTTATTGATGTAAATTAATATTATAAAAATTGGAAAAATTTAAAAGCAATGAAGGGAAGAGTAATTATAAATACTGAGTTCGAGCGAGCTGGTTATGGTGTGAGTCCAGTACGAAGTTTATAACGAAGAACATCCCGGAGCTACTAACCGAAATCATGTTGAAAGTAGACTTAGTCGGAACCAAACCGTTACAATTGGTGACGTATAATAGTACGTTAATTGAGGTGAACATTAGTTAATTTAGGTGGTACCGCGGAAGTACAGTCTTTCGTCCTATAGATAGGATGAAGGGCTTTTTTTATTGGAATGATGGGGATCAATTCAATACTATCATCTGAAATATGATTTTGAAAACTACAAATTATAATATATTAAAATTAAGAAAAAGGGAGTATAAGATTATGTGTTTAGTAATACCAAAAGAATATAAAAATAGTTTAAGTGTAATAGAAACTCAACAAGCAATTAAAGATTTAAAGGATTTCTTTGAAAGTAGATTAGGTGAAATGTTAAAACTAACAAGAGTATCATCACCATTATTTGTTTTACCTGAAACAGGTACAAATGATAACTTAAATGGTGTAGAAACTCCAGTAAGTTTTGAGGTACCATATCTTCATAAAGATGCAGAAATAGTACATTCACTAGCTAAATGGAAGAGAATGGCGCTTAAAAAATACGGTTTTCCAGTTGGTAGAGGTTTATATACTGATATGAATGCAATCAGAAAAGATGAAGAGCTAGACAACTTACACTCATTATATGTAGACCAATGGGACTGGGAACTTGTAATAGCAAAAGAAGACAGAACTATGGATACATTAAAAGAAGTAGTTAGAGATTTATTTGAAGTATTTAAAGAAACTGAAGAACATGTTCACGAAATATATCCAGAAGTAGGATGTGAATTACCAGAAGAAATAACATTTATAACTTCACAAGAATTATTAGATATGTACCCACATTTAACACCAAAAGAAAGAGAAGATGCTATAGTTAAAGAAAAGAAAGCAGTATTTCTAATGCAAATAGGAAAAACATTAAGCGATGGTAAAAAACATGATGGAAGAAGTCCAGACTATGATGATTGGGATTTAAATGGAGATATATTATTCTATAACTCAGTTTTAGATCAAGCAATAGAACTTTCTTCTATGGGAATTAGAGTAGATGAAGATGCATTAGAAAGACAATTAAAAGCAGCAGGATGTGAAGACAGAAAAGAATTAGATTATCATAAAGCATTATTAGCTGGAAAATTACCATATACTATAGGTGGAGGAATTGGTCAATCTAGAATATGTATGTTCTTCTTAAATAAAGCTCATATAGGTGAAGTTCAAGTTGGAATTTGGCCAGAAAAAATGATTGAAGAATGTAGTGAAGCAGGAATAGAATTATTATAAGATAGATAATATTTAAAGATGTAAATAGGGAACTGTATAACATTTAAGTTTATACAGTTCTTTTTTTATAAAGCATAGAAGATTATAATAGTTTAAGAGAATGATCTATTAATGATATTCAATATATATTTATTGAAAAACGATAAAAATAAATTGACATACAATAAAGATAAGGATATAATTTAGTTAATAATGATACAGGGGGTTATGAAGTATCATAAAAAAATTGTTTTTAGGAGGGGTATATATGTTTAAAAATAAATCTTTAATAATAGCGGCTTTAGTTGTAATTGTGATGGGAGCTATTTCACTTTTGTATTTTGGTAGACCAGTTGGAACTGAAGAATCATACAATATAATCGCCATCAATAATACTGGAGGGGATATAAAAAGTGTAGGTTATGAGACTGAAAAACAATCTGGTGGTGTAATTAATGCAGATAACAGCATGATAAAAAATAAGGATGAAATATATTTAGAGATAGATGAAGCAAAATTTAAAATGTTGATTACAGACAAAGATGATAAAGAGTTTTTGAGCCAAGAAATGACTATAGATTTAAATAAAGACAAAAAATATGAAGTATTAATTGGAAAAGATAAAAATAATAAGTATACATTTGATATAAGGGAGACATGGAGATGAGTTTTACAGGAATAATTTTTATAATGGCTTTGATTCTTATCATAGGAGTTGTTATAGGATTTTTAATCAAATCAAAATCAATAAGTTTAATATGTACTGTATTAGCAATATTAATAGTTTTAGTTTGGTTTTTAGTAGCATCAGGTATTTTAACAAACTGTGGATAAAAAATATAAAAATATCATAAATTATGAAAATATTTATCTCTAGCGTTTCATGTGGTATTGAACAAAAGAAAATAAAAATATAAATCCCTCAAAATGTAACAAATCTGTAATTTTTGAATTAATCATAAAAATAAAAGGTTACAAATTTGTAATAAATTACTAAATGTGTTATAATTCTAAATATATAGGAGGTGTTATTTTGAGGAAAAAAATATTAACATGTATGCTAGTAGGTATATTATCAACAAGTTTATGCTTTTCAAGCATAGCACCTAGTTATGCTACAGGTAAAACAGTTTCAACTTCATCTGCTACATCGACAAAAACAGGTAGAGTTACTGTATCAAATTTGAATGTAAGAAGTGGTGCAAGTACAAAGTATAGAAAAATAGGATCTTTATCTTATAATAAGAGGGTTACAATTGTAAAAACTCTTAAAGAATGGTATAAGATAAAATACAATTCTGGATATGGATATGTGAATAGGGCTTATATAAGTACGTCATCAAGGGATAGTAAGGATTTAGATGGATTTTTATTTGTGGGGGATTCATTCACAAATAATATAAGAAAAAATATTAATAGCAATGCAAAAAATACAGTAATTAGAGCTAAAGGAAGCGTAACAGCTAAGTATTGGATTAACCACTTTGGTCAAATGCCAGCAAATAGTAGCAAGATAAAAGGTGTAATTCTTCAAATAGGTATAAATGATATAGGAGAACGATATAATATTTCAAATACTAAGACATTAATTAAGAAATTAAGTAAAAAATATAGCAACAAAACTATATATGTTCATAGATTATTCCCAATAGGAACAAAATATAAATTTGGAAATAAATATACAACACAAAAGCAAATAAAATCATATAATGCAAGTATAAAATCATACTGTAGTACATTAAAAAATGTAAAATACATAGATGCTACAAGTGGTTTTATAAATTCTAATGGATATTTAAAATATCAAGATCCAGAAGGAACTCATATTTCATGGCAATATTTGGGCAAATACTACAACAATATTGAAGCTGCAGTAAATAGAGTTAGATAAAATATAGTTTAATATTAATAAATTAAGTGAATTAAAAAATGGGTATCTGAAGTTAAGATATCCATTTTTTAATAAAGTTATTTAATAACTAAATTACATATTTAATCACGCTATTAGGAAAAATATATTTTATTTCTTTCATAAAGAATTCTTTCATATCAGTTAATTCTTCCTTAGAATAAACATATTTACCATATCCAAATTGCCCATATTTAAATTTTCTATCATCATTATTCATTGGTAAAGTAGTCTCTGGGAAGATTTCGAGTATTCTATTTTTTGCTTTAGTAGTATATCTATGAGAAATTACTTCAAATATAATTTGTTTATTAAAATCATGTGGTAATTTATTTTTTATACTTTTAATCAAATCTCGATATTCATCTTTCCAATTTTCATATAGAAAAACAGGAGCAATTATAAATCCTATTTGATATCCAGCGTTAGCAACTTTAACAGCTGCTTCAATTCTTTTACTAGCAGAGGCTGTGTGATGTTCATAGATATCTATTACTTTTGGAGTATTTATACTGAATCTAATTTCTGTGTGATTATTATGTTTTGCATTTAATAAACTGTCCACATCATTGTATTTAGTTACAAATCTAAATCGTCCTTTTTCTTCTTGGCCGATAAATTCTATAGTTCTTTTTAGTGCATTAGTATATGCTTCAAGTGGTATAGGGTCAGATGTTGCGGCACCTTCGAATATAGTTACAGATGGAAGTCTCTCATCTATGTATTCTTTAGCTTTTTTTAGAATATCATCTAGATTTACAAATACCCTGATATAAGGTTTATCGCCTAATTGAGTATTTAAATAACAATATTCACACCTTCCCATACATCCACTCACTAAAGGTAATTGATAGTTGGCAGATGGCTTACATGTTTGAAATTTTAAACTTTTGCGTTCACCGACAACTAATGTTTCCTTACCTGATCTATATTGTTCATATAAATTATCTCCAGGGATATTACTCTTAATTCTATTGGAACTTGCATTTATAATTTCAATTTTGGGATTATCCTTTACTTTATTATAAATATTTTGGCCTATCTCAGTATCTAAGGATCCTTTTTCAAATATAACTCTTTTAGGAATAAACATTGTATCACCTCTTAGTAAATTTTTTTACTTTATTGTTTGTTTATTTGAATTTTCCATACAGATATAAATAAAAAATAATTAAAAACAAATAATAAAAAAAATAGACAATATAGTTGGAGACAATGTATGAGAAAACCTAAATTAATTATTAGTAAATGCCTTAATTCAGAAAAATGTAGATATAACGGACAAGCTTATGACGACAAGGTAATATCTTTATTAAGAAAATATGTAGATTTAGAAACAGTATGCCCTGAAACAGAAATAGGACTGAAAGTACCTAGAAATCCTATAAGAATTGAAAAATATGATAATAAATATAAATTGGTTGAACCTAGTGATAATATCGATTATACATCTCAAATGATGGAATTTGCAGAAGAATTCTTAAGTAATATAGATGATGTAGATGGGTTTATATTAAAAAGTAAATCTCCATCTTGTGGAATTAGAGATGTGAAAGTTTATCCTAAAAATCAGAAATGTAGTATAAATAAGAAAGGACAAGGTATTTTTTCATCTAAAATTATAGAAAAATACTCAACAATTCCAATAGAGGATGAAGGTAGGTTAAAAAACTATAATATTAGAGATGAGTTTCTAACAAAAATTTTTACAATAAATAATTTAAAATGTGAAAATAGTATTTGGGATTTTCATAATAAAAATTCATTACTACTAAAATCATATAATGAGGATATTTATAATGATTTAAACATTATAGTTAGTAAAGAAAATATGAATGAAGATGATAAAACTTTATATAAAAACAAAGTATATGAAATTTTAAATAATAAAAGAGATAAAAGTAAAATATTAAATCTTATTAAAAATATATTTGAAAAATATAAAACTTACTTAAGTAAAAATGAAATAAATTATTTTATCAACTTATTAAATCTTTATGAAAATAGGAAAATACCATTTAGTTCAGTTATAGTTGCAATACAAATATATGCTATTAGATTTGATGATAAAGATTTGTTCTTTAAAAATGTAGATTTTTTTGAAATGCATTAACGGAAATTATATTTATCCACAATTTAAAGCTGATTATAATTTCCTGTGCATTATAAAAAAGATAGGATTGAATACTATCAATCCTATCTATATATCAAAAATACTATCTAATTAGCAGATTTCTCCACCAACAGCTTTTATATCTTCTTTGTTTTCAACAGCAGCTTTTATACATAACTCTAAACCTTTAGTTATATCAGCAGCAGCCATTGATGGTGTGTTTGGTTTACAAACAACTTGAGATGGTATATAAGGAACATGGATAAATCCACCTTTTATGTTAGGGTATTTTTTATCTATCATGTATAATATTCCGTACATAACGTGGTTACAAACGAATGTACCAGCAGTGTTAGATACAGAAGCAGGTATACCATTTTCTCTCATTTCTTTAACCATAGCTTTTATTGGTAAGTTTGAGAAGTAAGCAGGTTGCCCATCTTCGAATATAGTTATGTCTATTGGTTGATTTTTTTCGTTATCTTCTATTCTAGCATCATCTATGTTTATAGCAACTCTCTCTGGAGTTACATCAAATCTTCCACCAGCTTGTCCAACAGATATTACTATATCAGGGTTGTGTTTAACTATATTTTCTTCTATTTTCTCTAATGATTTTCTGAAAACAGTAGGTATTTCTAATTTTATTACTTCAGCACCAGCTATTGTGTCAGGAAGTTGTTTAACAGCTTCTAATGCTGGATTTACTGATTCTCCACCAAATGGATCAAATCCTGTTATTAAAACTTTCATTTTTATTTCTCCTTTAGTTAATACAACAGACTCCGGAATAATATATCAAAATCTGTTGTATATTTATTTAATTAATTATAATAGTTTTTTTATATTAGAACCCTAAAGTATACATTAATATTATGTGAGCTACTAATAATAATGCAGCTAAAGGTGCTTGAGCTTTTATAACTCCGTTTTTATCTTTCATTTCAAGTAATGCAGCAGGTAAAACGTTGAAGTTTGCAGCCATTGGAGTAACTAATGTACCACAGAATCCAGCAGTTAATGCTAATATTGAACATATAACTGGGTCTCCACCTTGAGCAAATACGAATGGAAGACCTATACCAGCAGTTATTACTGAGAATGCAGCAAATGCATTACCCATTATAGCTGTGAATATTGCCATACCAACACAGTAAGCTATAACACCTGCAAGTATATTTCCTTGAGGTATAACAGATGATATTATGCTAGCTATTTTATCACCAACACCAGCAGCAGTGAATAATACACCTAAAGAAGCTAATAATTGTGGTAATATAGAGAATACTCCTATTGCTTGGAACATTCTGTTAGTATCTTCAACAGCTTCAGATGGTTTAGCTTTAGTTATTGCAAATGCTAATAATAAAGAAAGTGTAGATGCTATACCTATAGCTACAGTTCCAGGAAACTCTGTAAATGAAGCAACAAGCATTGCTATTACAGCTATTGATAAAGCTGGAACAAATATTTTTAAACCTAATTTTTGAGCTTTCATTTCTGTGAAAGTTGTATCTAATTGTTTTAAAGTGCCAACATTAATTTGTTTAGTTGCTGATAAAATTGCTATAACGATTACAAGACATCCCACTAATACAGAAGGAAGTATTCTTGCGAATATAAATATAAATGCTAATATTCCCCAAAATAGGGCTGTACCTATTCTAGTTTTATGATTTTTATCTTTTAAAGTAAACACCATTGTTATTGCCATACATAATCCTATAAACATATAAAATACGTCTAATAGATTATTTGAAAGTGTTGCCATATCCATTATTTATTACCCCCTAAATCATTATTTTTAGAGTTGTATTTTCTACTCAATTGTCTATCTAGTAATATATTTTTTCCAACGCATAATACAAATGCTATTATAGCAACTGGTATTGCAGCTTTAGTAAGCGCCATTGGATCAACAGTCATTCCTAAAGAATCTAAAGTACCAACTATTAAAAGGATACCTGAGTTTGCCATAAATAAGTTTTGACCGAAGAAGTTACCTATATTATCTGCAAGTGCAGAATGAGCTTTTATTTTATCTAAATCCTTTTCTTCTAATTTACCGTATTTTACAGTAGCGGCACTCTCAGCCATTGGGCTTATAAGAGGTCTAACAAATTGAGGGTGACCACCAAGTGCAACACCTGCTGCTATTGTAGCTTCTCTTATGAAAGAATATCCACTTAAAAGTGTACCAGTAGATAATCCTTTTGCTTTTTCTATAAGCATAACTGCTTTTGATTTTAATCCATATCTTTCACAAAGTCCTATAACAGGTAGTGTAAGCATGAATAAACATGTTGTTCTATTAGTGACAAACGCTTCCCCTAAAGTTGAAAGAATTTGTACTATATCCATATGAGCTACTAATCCAGTAACTACACCAGCAGAAACAACAACTGCTATTGTATCTAGTTTTAGAGCAAAACCTAAAATGATAATCAAAATTCCAATTAATTCCATTATAATATACCTCCATAAATGATTTTTTAAAAATTATTGAATTTTGTATTTATATTTTACAAGAAAAATAGGAAAACGTACAGACTAAATGTAAAAAATATAGAAAAATGTAAAAAATAAGAGAAATTTGAAAATAAATATAAAGAAAAGCTAATATTTCCATAAAATCGGATTAAAAATTAAATTAAAATTAAAAAAATAATTTTAAAAATAAACTGCAAAAAATAGGATTTTAAAGAAATAATAGAAAATATTATAAAAAAATAAAAAAATATTGCAATATTATCAAAATGATAGTACAATGAAATGGTTGGGCGTTATCAAAATGATAGCCGAAGTATTTTTAAAAAAAATTAAAAAATGTAAATATTATTATATACTTTTTTAGGTATTATATCCTATAATATACATAGGGTTTATAATAAATTAAATAAAAAACAAACAAAGACACAGGAGAAAGAGGAATGTTAGAAAGTAATTTTTTTACAAAGTTCTTACAACTTAGTGATTTTAGAACTTTGGCATTTATCGTAGCATTAATAGCATTATTTAAAGTAATCAACGTACTTCAAAAGAAAAAGGTTAGCTTTTCTACAAGAATGACTACTGGTACAGTTTTAGGATTAGTTTTAGGAGTTATAGTACAAGCCGTTGCTAAATTCCCAGATTCACCAAAGGATATAGCTTGGATAAGTGAATTATCTGGATGGTATGGATTTGTTGGTGGTGGATTTATAGACTTATTAAAAATGTTAGTTATTCCACTTATATTATTATCAATAACAAGAGTAATAATGAATATGAAAGGTGATAACCTTGGAAAACTTACAACAAAAACAATAGGATCATTAATAGGTTTAACAGTTTTCGCTGCTATAACAGGTATAGTATTAGCACTATTATTTAACCTTGGTCAAGGATTTGATGCAGGAAACAACACTGCTGAAATAAGAGAAGCAGTTTCTTTATCTGAAACAATAAGAGCACTTTTACCAAGTAATATAGTATCATCTATGGCAGAAGGAAATATAGTTGGTGTAGTTATATTCTCAGCATTTATAGGAACTTCAATAAGACGTTTAAGCAAAAAACATGCAGATACTATTGAACCTTTTGTAAAATGGGTTGAAGCTTTTTATAAAATAATAATAAGTGTAACTATGACAATAATTAAATTTATGCCATATGCAGTTATAGCTTTACTTGCAAACACTATAATTTCAAATGGAATAGGTGTACTTGCATCTGTTGGTAAATTTATAGTTTGTCTATATTTAGCAGTGATTATAATGTTAGTAGTTCATATGACATTAGCTATGTTAAATGGAGTTAGCCCAATAACATATATAAAAAATGCTTCAGAACCATTAATTATAGCATTTACTTCTCGTTCAAGTTTAGGAACATTACCTGTTACAATTGAAACTCTAGAGAAAAAATTTGATGTTAATGAAGGGGTTGCAAGTTTTGTTGCTAGTTTAGGAACAAATATGGGTATGAATGGTTGTGCAGGAATTTATCCAGCACTTACAGCTATAATGCTTGCACAAATAACTAATACACCTATAGATTTAAGTTTCTGTATAATGCTTTTAGTAATCATAACAATTAGTTCATTTGGTATAGCTGGTCTTCCAGGTACTGCTACAATAGCAATATCTGTAGTTATATCTGGTATGGGTATGGAAGCATACTTCCCACTTCTTGGAGCAGTAATTGCAGTTGACCCAATAATAGACATGGGTAGAACTATGTTAAACGTAAGTGGTACAATAGCAAGTTCAATTATTGTAGATAGAAGTTTAAAAAGAGATGAAGAAAAAGCAAATAAGACAGTTCAAAAAGCTGTTTAATTTCTTTTAAAATAGAATAAAATAATTTTGAGATAAGAGGGCGTGCTATTAGATGGGAGAAATTCTGTCTTTTGGTTCGTCCTCTAAATTTAAGACAGATTTAGGAGGAAATATGAGAATAATTATAGTTGGAGGGATTGCTGCAGGAATGAGTGCAGCTGCTAAATTAAGAAGAACTGACAGAGATGCTGAGATAGTAGTATATGAAAAATCTCCACATATATCTTTTGGAGCTTGTGGACTACCTTATTATGTTGGAGGAAATTTTGACAATATAGATAGGATGTTAGTTAGAACTCCAGAAAAAGTTAGAGAAACAGGAATAGATGTGAAAGTAGAACATGAAGTTTTAAGTTTAGATGTTCAAAATAAAACTATAAAAGTAAAAGACTTACAAAGTGGTGAAATTTTCAGTGACAAATATGATAAATTAATGATAGCTACAGGAGCAGCTACAATAATTCCACCTATTGAAAATATTGAAACAGCTTATACACTTAGAAGTGTAGAAGATGGTGAAAAATTAAAAGTAAAAATGCAAGATGAATCAATTAAAAAAGTTGCTGTAATAGGAGCTGGATTTATAGGTTTAGAAGTAGCAGATGTTGCTAAAGAATTAGGAAAAGAAGTTTGTGTATTCAATATGGGAAGCAGAATACTTGAAAAAGTTCTTGATGAAGAGGTTACAGAAATACTTGAAGAGAATTTAAGAGCTCATGGAGTTGAATTATATTTCAATACAATAGTAAAATCACTAGAAACTTCACCAAATAAAACAAAACTTATAACTGATACAGATGAAGTTGAAGTTGATTTAGTTGTATTAGCAGCAGGTGTAAGACCAAATACATCATTCTTAAAAGATACAGGAATAGAAATGTTGCAAAATGGTGCAATAGTAATTGATGATGAAGGTAAAACATCAATACAAGATATATATGCAGCTGGGGATTGTGCAACAGTATATCATCTAGTTAAAGAAGAACAAGTTTATATACCACTTGCTACAAATGCTAATAAATTAGGACGTATAGTAGGTTCAAATTTAGGTGGAAAAAATGAAAAATTCCAAGGGACACTAGGTTCAAGTTGTATAAAACTTCTAGATATGGAAGCAGGTGCAACTGGAATTACAGAGGAAGATGCTAAAAATATGAACTTAAATTACAAAAGCGTATTTATAGCAGATAAAAATCATACAGATTATTGTCCAGGACAAGAAAAAATATATGTAAAATTAATATACAATGCAGATACTAAAGTAATATTAGGAGGTCAAGTAGTCGGAAAATCAGATGCAGTACAAAGAACGAATGTACTTGCAACTGCAATATTTGCAAAGATGACAACGGAACAACTTGGAATGCTTGATTTATGTTATGCACCACCATTTGCTAGAACATGGGATGCACTTAATATAGCAGGTAATGTATCTAAATAATAAAATAATTAGTAAAATAGGTTAAACACTAGTGTTTAACCTATTTTACTAATATATTCATCTCAAATTAATATATTAATACCAATCTAAAGGTATAATATCAAAGTAACCTAATTCTAACTTGAATTTATCTGAATTTAATGGTAATAGTAGTGAATTATCAAATTCACGAAAATAAATTTTATTTATTTTATCTTTATCATATTTAATTTTAATTACAGATAAAGAAGTATTTACTGTACCTTTAGATTTTTCATATTGTAATTTAGTAGGCAAACTACCAAAGCAATAAAATAAATAAGTATTAGATAAATCAATATTTAGTTCAGCGCATACATCGGTACCATGATGTTGAAGATTAATACACAAATCTTTTTTTATATTATTTATATCCTCAGATTTAACTACATAGTATAAAAACTCAGGCAATTCTTCCTTATCAATTTTTTGTGCTTTAAGTTCGCCTGATCGTATTATACGTATAAAATTAATTAAATTCATAAAAATTATTTTCCTCCTATCTAAGAAATATATATATATATATATTATACCATTTAATGGTAACAAAGAGCTGAGGGTTAAAAAAATTTAACAATAAATTTATGTTAAATAGAAGTATTATATTTTAAGTTATAATAAGTGTATAAAAATAAAACTATATAATTGAATATTATGCAAGGTTATTATAATTCAGAGAACATAATCTAAGAAATCAAATATTAAAGTTCTATATAAAAATAATTAAACATAGTTCAAATTCGTATTATCAGGGTTCCGTTTTGCTATAATTTAACTGTAAATGAAATGTATATTAAAAATAATGTACTGGATTAGTTGTATATGCAGTTTAGATGCAGAAGGAGTGATGAAATGTCAAATATAAAAGAGTTATCTAAAAAATATGAAGGACAAATATTAGAGTTTTTTAAAGATTTACATATGCATCCTGAATTGAGTTTTAAAGAATTTAGAACTACACAAAAGATAAAAAATTTATTGACACCTTTGGGAATTGAAATAATTGATATGAGGATAGAAACAGGTGTTGTAGGGTTATTAAAAGGAAAATATGATGGACCTACAGTAGCACTTAGAGGAGATATAGATGCACTTCCAATATTAGAAGAAACAGATGTGGAATACAAATCTACAATTGATGGAGTTATGCATGCTTGTGGGGATGATACTCATACAACCGCTTTAGCAGGAGCAGCGTTAATTCTGTCAGAAATAAGAGATGAACTTCATGGAAATGTAAAATTTATATTTCAATTAGCAGAAGAAAAAAATGCAGGAGCTAAAATGTTGGTTGAAGCAGGGGGTATGGATGATGTAGATGTTATATTCGGTTTACACAATCATCCAGATGTGCCAGCCGGTAAAATGGGAGTTAAATTAGGTGGGCTTATGGCAGCGGTTGATACTATATGGAAAAGGGGGACATGGAGGAATACCTCAAAAAACTATTGACCCGATTGTTGCAACTAGTGCAGTAATCCAAGGTATCCAAACAATAGTAAGTAGAAATTTAAGTCCAATAGATTCTGCAGTTGTATCAATAGGTACAATTGAAGGTGGAACTGCAAATAATGTAATATGTGAACATGTTCATATGAGTGGTACAGTAAGAACTTTTAGCAAAGAAACTAGAGAAAAAATGCCTGAAATATTAAGTCAAAAAGTAGAAGATATAGCTAGAGGGTATGGAGCAATAGGCAAAGTTACATATAGATTTGATTTACCCGCAGTAGTAAATGAAAAAGAATTATATGATTTGGCGTGTGAATCTGTAAGAGATTTATATGGAGAGGAAGGAATTGTAGATCCAATACCAACAACTGGAGGAGAAGATTTCTCAATATTTACAGAAAAGAAACCAGGATTTTTCTATTGGTTAGGTTCAGGTAATCCTCAAAAAGGATGTGTAAATCAATGGCATAGCCCAAATTTTAAAGCCGATACAGATTGTCTTATAGTGGGGGCAAATGTGCTTGCACAAAGCGCAGTCAATTATATGCTTAAATATAAAAAATAGGAACATATATTATAGAAGCATATATTCATATATTAATGAAGAAAAAGATATAAAATAATAAAATATATAGCCAACATTAATAAAAGATGTTAAAATATATGTTAGGGTAGTTTATCTACCTATCAAGCAATAATAATTTTGAATAACGACTCTCTTTATTTGAGCAATAATAAGGAGGGTTTTTTTATGTAATTAGTAAAAATAAAAAATAGAGGGAGGAAGAATTATGACTAATGATATGACAAAGGGCAATCCCCTAAAAATATTTATATATTTCACGATACCACTTTTAATCGGTAATATATTTCAACAGCTTTATAGTATGGTAGATACTATAATAGTAGGAAGATTTGTTGGTGTTAATGCACTTGCAGCATTAGGTGCATGTAATTCACTATTTTTCTTAGTAAATGGTCTAGTATTAGGACTTACAAGCGGATTTGCTGTCTTAGTAGCACAAAAGTTCGGAGCAAAGGACGAAAAAGGTGTAAAAAAAGCAGTAGCAAGTAATATAACACTTACTATAGTATTGACAGTAATAATCACAATAGTAGCATTGTTAGCAGTAAAACCACTTCTTAATATGATGAATACACCAGAAAATATTTATGAAGATGCAAGGGTATATATCACATTAATTTATGCAGGAATAATAACTCAAACGGGATATAATATGGCAGCAGGAATATTAAGAGCATTAGGAGATAGTAAAACTCCATTATATTTCTTAATAGTGGCATCAATTCTAAATGTTATTTTAGACTTAATTTTCATAATAAACTTTAATATGGGGGTTGCAGGAGCAGCTTATGCAACTAATATAGCACAAGGAGTATCAGCAGTCCTTTGTTTTATATATAGCTATAAGAAATTCAAGATATTAAGACTTAAAAAAGAAGACTTCAAAGTTGAAAAAGAATATTATACTACACATTTAAAAATTGCAATACCAATGTCAATGCAATTTTCAGTAACTGCAGTAGGTATAATAATAATACAAAGTGCAATAAATACATTTGGTTCTGTAGTAATAGCTTCTTATACAGCAGCATCAAAAGTTCTTCAATTAGTAATGCAACCATCTACATCTTTCGGTGTTACAGTTGCAACTTATGCAGGACAAAATTTAGGTGCTGGAAGATTTGATCGTATAAAACACGGAATAAAAATAATGAATATAGTTTCAATAATAACAAGTTTAATAGCTGGAGTTGTATTAGTTACACTTGGGAAATATTTTGTAATGTTATTTATAGAAAATCCAACGCCAGAAATATTTGATTATGCTCAACAAGTATTAAATTATTCTGCAATATTCTTTATACCTTTAGGATTTATATTTGTATATAGAAATGTACTTCAAGGTATGGGAGAATCATTTGTACCAATGATGGCTGGTTTCTTTGAATTAGCTGCAAGAGCTACAGTAGCATTTACACTGCCAAAAGTTATAGGATTTACGGGTATTTGTTTATCAGATCCAATAGCATGGATATCTGCATGTGTACCTCTTATGTTAACTTATTATATAAAAATGAAGAAAATAGATAAAAAAAATAAATTAAACGAAGAAATTAATAATCCAGCAGAAGTTTTATAAATAATTATTTTAGACTTTTTAGTAGGATAGTTTATGTTTTTAATATATAACATATAAGAACGTATATATAAATAAAATTATATGTGCGTTCTTTTTTTTATACCTATTAAAAAATAAAATTATATTATATAATGTGTTAAAAACTATATTGTGTATAATATTATAAAAAGATGGTTTATTTAGGAGGAGAAGTGAGTATAAGAAATAATATTTTATTTATTTTAACAGTTTTTTTTATATGTACTTTTACTAGGATATCACATGCACAAGAGCATATGAATTTTAAGTATTTAACTATTGAAAATGGATTATCACAATCTACAGCAGCAGCTATATATCAAGATAGCCGAGGATATATATGGATTGGAACGAATGAAGGCCTAAACAGATATAATGGCTTTGAAATAAAGGTATATAAATCAGATAAATATAAAAAAGGTTCAATAGTAAATAACTATATATTAAGTTTGCAAGAAGACAATTCTAATAATTTATGGGTGGGAACCAATAAAGGTATAAGTAAAATAAACTTAAAAACCGATGAAATTACAAATTTTGAATGTGATGAAAATGGAAATCCATTTTATAAAGTAAGGAGTATTTTATTAACTGAAAGAGGAACTTTAATAGTTATAACTCAGAAAAATGTATATTTATATGATGAAAAAAACAATAAATTTACAGTGGCATTACATGAGCAAGAAATATTTAAAACAGAAGATATTGTAGATATTAAAGAAGATAAATCGAGTAATATTTGGGTTGGAACGACTAAGAGTTTGATAAAAGTAGATAGAAATACAAAGGAGATTATTCAATATTATAGTGATGACAGTGGTTCAATAATAAAAGATGATAAAATAAATTCGATTTTAATAGATAAAGAAAATAATATTTGGGTTTCAACGAGCAATAATGGATTAATAAAGGTAATAATAAAAGAAGGTGAAAGTAATGAAATAATACGATATTATCACGATGAAAATGATAGTACAACAATACCTTCAAATACAACAAAGAGTATGATAGAAGATAATAATGGAGTATTGTGGATAGGTACAGATGCTGGATTATGCAAATACTTAGGGAATGGAAAGTTTTATACATATTACAGTAACTTTAATGATAATTCTTTATTAGATGATAATATATATTCGCTTATGCAAGATAGTACAGGATTAATCTGGGTAGGGACATATACAGGCATAAATATATTTGAGCCTAATAATAAAATTATTCAATATAAATCTGATCCATTAAATGATAATTCATTAAGTTCAAATATAATACAGGGTGTATACGAAGATGATAATGGTCTTTTATGGATAGGAACTAAAAATAGAGGCATAAATATAATGGATAAGGATAATAACAAATATACTAGGATTTATGCTGGAGAAGGGAAAAATCATCTTAGCAGTAACATGATAAAAGTTATAACTGGAAATAAAGATACAGTCTGGGTTGGAACTGATTATGGATTAAACCAAATAGATAGAAAAACATTAAATATAAAAAAATATACAACAGAAGATGGATTACTAGATGATTCAATAGAATCATTATTAGTAGATAGAGAAGGCAATTTATGGATAGGTACTGAAAATGGAATTAATATTTTAGATAATAAAACTGGAAAAATAAAAGATAAAACTAAGAATATGCTTGAAAATGTTGTATCAGATATGCATATACAAGAAATTTATGAAGATAGTGAAGGTATATTTTGGCTTGGAACTTATATTCAAGGTTCACTAATAAGGCTAGATGCTGAAACAAGAAAATGTAAAGTATACAAAATTTTAGATTCTGAAACGAAAGAAGAAATAAGTACAATAAAATGTATAGCTGAAGGAAAAGATAATACTTTATGGATAGGGACAAGTGAAGGATTAATAAAATTTGATAAAAAGAATGGAACATCTATAAAATATACAGATGAAGATGGTCTTTGTAATAATACAATTTATGGCTTACTAATAGATGATGATGGTAATCCATGGGTTAGTACAAATAACGGAATTTCAAAATTTGATTTATCAAAAAATGAATTTAGAAATTTGAGCAAAGCAGAAGGATTACAGAGTAATGAATTTAATGATAAATCTTATTTTAAAACAAGTGATGGAAGTTTTGTATTTGGAGGTATAAAAGGATTAAATATCTTTGATCCAAGTGACGGAGAAGAGTTATATACAGATTATAATCCTAAAGTTACATTTGAAGAATTTATTGTAATGAATGAGAAGTACAAAGATATAAATAATTTAAAATTTTCATACAGTCAAAATGACATAGAAATAAGATACTTTACCCCGCAATATAAAAATAATAATTTAAGATTTTACTATAAATTAGATGGAATAACAGATAATTGGGTATCAACTACTAGTAATGAAGTTGTATTTAATAAATTATCACCAGGGAAATATACCTTTAGGATAAAGGCGATAAGCCAAAACGGTACTATGGGTAAAGAATATAAAGTTAACTTTACTATAAAACCTCCAGTTTGGAAAAGTGAAGGTGCAGTATTATTGTATATGGTTATAATAGTATTAATTATTTATAATAATAGCAACAAAGTGAAAAAACTAGATAACTTAGTTGCTATTAGAACAGAAGCTCTTATAAATGAAATGGAGACGAATAAGCAACTATTTGATAAAATTATAAAAGCAGAGAGAAGTAAAAATAATTACTTTATAAATTTATCCCATGAGCTCAGAACACCATTAAATGTAATAAGTTCTGTTGAACAATTAATAAGTAACCTAAATAGGACAGAAAAAGGAATTTCAAAAGAAAAAATAGATGAATATATGAAAGTTATGAATAAAAATGTTAAAAGGTTATTGAATTTAATTAACAATATAATTGATACTACAAAAATTGAAAATGGAAAATATAAAATAAATTTAGAAGAAGAAAATATAGTATATATAGTAGAAGAGATAGCACTAAGTGTTAGAGATGCCATAGAATCAACAGGTATAAATCTAATTATAGATACAAATACAGAGGAAAAGATAATTAAATGTGATAGAAACGAAATTGAAAGATGTATTATCAATTTACTTAGCAATGCATCTAAGTTTACTCCAAGTGGTGGAACAATAACAGTAGACATTGAAGATTTAGGTGAAAAAGTAAAAATAACTGTTGAGGATACAGGCATAGGAATAGAAGAAAAATATCATAAATACATATTTGATAGATTTAATCAAATTGTAGATTCAAGCATGGAGACAAAAGGTGGAAGTGGTCTTGGATTAACAATAACTAAACATATAATAGATATGCATAATGGAGAGATTTATATTGAAAGTGAAGTCGATAAGGGAACTAAATTTACTATAATACTTCCAGCAGATGGAGATATAGAAAAAAGTATTGTAATATAAATTATTAAAATAGGTATTCTAAAATGGAATACCTATTTTAATTGTTTTGTAGTATAATGTAAAAATATGGAAAAATAAAAGATCAAAGGGATCTATTTTTTTATAATAGATATGAAAGAAAAATAATATTTTACATCATATAAAAATAAATATTATGATAAAATAATAGAATAAAATAAATCATTTGATATAGGAGGTTGATGATGAACAATAAATTAATTGCAGCATTAATTTTAGTTTCAAGTTTTTTATTGTCTTCGGATGAAGAAAAGGATCAATATAAACCCAAATTGCCAAATTTCAAAGATATATTGGAAGTAAAACATTCTATACCAGGTAGAATTAGAATACAATGCAAAGTTTTAAAGGATAATCCACATGGAAAACAAGCTTTGTTAAATACATTTTCACAAATACCAGGCATAACAGAAATATCAATAAATCCTTATATAGGAACAATTCTTATTAAATATGAAGAAGAAACAATACAACCAATGCTTATAATAGGAATAATATTAAAAGTACTAGGATTAGAAGATGAAGCGCACAGTGAAAATAAATCTTTAGTAACTAAAGAAAGTATAGATATACTAGATAGTTTAAGTCACACAATATATGAAAAAACTAATGGGATATTAGATTTAAAATCTTCTGTAATGTTATTATTAGGTACATATGCAGTTTACGATATAAAAACAAGGCCAGGAGTGAGACCCGCAGGAATAACATGTTTATGGTGGTTATATGGACTTATTAATAGACCAAATTAAAACACATAGGAAGGAAGCTTAAATTAAAAATGAATATAAAGAATCATATAATTAAACATTTTATAAAATTTAAGGTGGTACATTCAATACCAGGAAGACTAAGACTAAAAGTAAATAATGCATCTAAAATACCACAAGAGGCAAAAGAGTACGACAAATATGTAGTACAAGGATTAAAAATGTTAGATGGAATAAAAGATGTAGAATTTAATTACATTACAGGTAGTGTAGTTATAACTTATGATACAAAGAAAACTTACGAAGAAAAAATCGTTAAATGGATAAATAAAGTAATCGATATAGTTTTAGGAGATTTCAAATTAATTGAAGAAAACGGGCAAGACAACCTTGAATTTGTAATAGATACTTTAGAACAAAAATTAAATGAAGCAATAAAGACAATATAACAAAGAATATAAAATGGGGTGATAACAAGTGTTTGGACAAAAGAAGGACTTGTTTGAATTAAATATAGTTCATTCATTGCCAGGAAGAATAAGATTAAATTGTAAAGCTATAGAATATCTTAATGAATTTAATGAACAAATATTACAAGATATAGTAGATTTAGGTTTTGTAAAGAAAGTAACAATAAATAATATAACAAAAAATATACTTATAGTTTTTGATAAAACACGAATTGATGAAGCTGATTTGAAAAATTTAGTATCAGATGTGTTAAATAAATATTATTTATATGCGTATAAACAACATAGAGAATTAGAAGCATCTAACATAATCGAAAGAGAAAGAGAAGAAGATGTAAAAGATATAGGTAAAAGACTTGTTTTAAATGCAGGTTTGATAGGTTATTCAATAATAAAGAAAACAAATTATGCTGATATATTCCCAGTTTATAAGAGATTTTTAAATCCATGCTCATTAGGTGCATTGTATTTAACTAAATCTCTATTCAAAGACGGAATCGGAGGGATGATTAAACATAAACGACCAAATGCAGATACTCTTACAATTTCATCTATAGTTTCGAGTATATTATTAGGAAATTCAAGTTCAGCTCTTACAATAATCTTATTATCAGATATAGCTGAATTTATGACTAGTTATACAATGAAGAAAACTAGAGATTCAATCAAACATATGATAGATTTAAATGAAGAGTTTGTTTGGAAGCAAGATGAAAATGGATCAGTTAAACGTATATCAGTTGAAGATGCTAAAGTAGGAGATAAAATAGTAGTCCATACTGGTGAAAAAATATGCGTTGACGGTAAAATAATAAGTGGAGAAGCTATAGTAGATGAATCTGCTGTAACTGGTGAATATGTTCCACATATTAAAAAAATAGGTAGCGAAGTTTACTCAGGAACATTAGTTAAAAACGGAAATATAGTTATAGATACACAAAGAGCAGGAGACGATACAGTAGTATCAAGAATTATTAACTTAGTTGAAGATGCAGCTTGTAATAAAGCTAGGGTCCAAGATTATGCTGACAAATTCTCTAACTACTTAATACCATTTAACTTTTTCTTAGCTGGAGCAACTTATTTAGCAACTAAGAGCCCAACTAGAGCATTAAATATGATGGTAATTGACTACTCATGCGGTATAAAATTATCAACAGCAACTGCATTCTCTGCAACAATAAATAATGCAGTTAAAAATGGTATACTAATTAAAGGCGGAAACTATATAGAAGCATTAGCAGAAGCCGATACTTTAATATTAGATAAAACAGGAACTTTAACAGAAGGTAAACCAGAAGTTTTAGATATAGTAACTAAAGATGGTATAAAATCAAGAGAGTTATTAGAAATTGCAGCTGCAGCAGAAGAAACATCTGCACACCCAATGGCAAGTGCAATATTATCTAAAGTAAGAAGTGAAGGTATAAAAATACCAATGCATGGTGAAATAATTACTCATATTGCTAAAGGTGTTGAAACTAATATAGATGGTGATATAATCAGAGTAGGTAATAAAACTTTCTTAAAAGAAAATAATATAGAAATAACATTAGAAGATGAAGCATTTAATTTAAAGAAAAAAGGTCAAAGTATAATTTATGTAGCTAGAAATGAAGAACTCCTAGGCGTAATAGGTATTCAAGACAAGATGAGAGAAAATATGAAAAAATCTCTTAATAATGTACGCTACCAAGGTGTAGACGAAATACTATTACTTACAGGTGACTTAGAAGATCAAGCTAGTATAGTTGCAAGCAAAGTTGGAGTAGATGGATATGAGGCTGAGCTACTTCCAGAAGATAAAGCAAAAACTATACTTAAACTACAATCTAAAAACTCTAAAGTAATAATGGTTGGAGATGGCATAAACGATGCTCCAGCGCTTGCATATGCTGATGTTGGTGTATCATTAGGTGGCGGTTGTACAGATGCTGCTATAGAAACATCTGATGTAGTAATACAAACAGATGACCCAATGGCACTTCCAGCAGTTATGAATTTATCTAAGAAAACTATGAAAGTAGTAAAAGAAAACTTTGGATTAGTTATAGGTATAAATACTTTAGGTCTTGTATTTAGTGCAGCAGGTGTATTACCAGTATTCTGGGGAGCTGTACTTCACAATTCAAGTACAATATTTGTAGTTTCAAATTCAATTAGACTACTATTTTCAAAAATTGAAAATAAGAGATAGAGGTGTTATTAAAAATTGAATTATCCAGTAATATTAGTCGAGCATATGATTAATGGTAGAATAAGGGTAAGGCTATCTCATTCTATAATAGACGAAAGTAAATTAAATGAGTTTTTTAAAGAAGAAGATGGTATAAAATCTTTTAGATATAACCCTTATATAAAAACACTGCTTGTTGAATTTAATTCTAAAAAGATAAGTGCAGAGAATGTAATATTTAAAATCGCTGCTATTTTATCAGAGATATATGGATTTTCTAAAATAAAATTTATATCTAATAACAACAAGACAGATATGCCTCTCTTATCATATTATTCTATAATATTGATAGTAGGAGCAAATATAGTAAAATATTTAAGTCCAACAGGACAAGTTCAAGACTTTGTAAAATGGCTTGCTACAGGAACTACTGTTGGAGCAATAGTAGAACATGGTTATTCAGAAATGAGACAAAGAGGAACAATCGACCCTGAGGTAATGTCCATAATGTACTTAATTAATTCAATAGGAAAAGAAGGAAACATGTTAAATGCTTCTTTAGTAACTTGGATAACTACATTTGGTAGACATATACTTAAAAAATCAAATGAGACATTTATACTAAAGGTAGAAAAATCTAAAATGAGATGTCAAGATAAACCATGTTATGATATCTCTATATTATCAGAAGATATCAATAATAATAACAAGCTAGACTCATTTAGATTATTTGCAAGCGAAATAATCGAGAGTCAAAACCGCTTAAATCCAAACTTCGGTTATAGAGGTGGAGGAGGAAGTGTTAAAAACGAAGGGATGTTTTTTAACCTTAAATAAATAAAATTTATAAGTTAACTATAAGGAGGAGATATTATGGTAGTATTAAATGCAATAAATAAAGATCATTTAAAAGGTGCAGCAGTAGGAGTAGGTGTTTGCGCAGTAGGATACTATATATACAAAAAAAATCAAACTAAGGTAGATGGATTCCTTAAAAAACAAGGTATAAATGTGCAAACTGTTAACCATAAAGATTATGCAAATATGTCATTAGAAGAATTAATGGAATCAAAAGAATTAATAGAAGATTTAATAGCAGAAAAAGAAGTAAATGTTGAAGCTACTATGGAAGAAGCAACAGATGCTGAATAATAAAATTGTATAGATTTATAAGTCTTATATTAATATGTAAATTACAAAGGGAATGCCGTGTTAGCATTCCCTTTTTTCTATGCAGATATGAATTCTTTATTTAATGCTGTATTTTCTATAGTAGAACTATTTTTAGCATAAAATGCTATTCCGATTAATGTGATTAATTCACTTAGAGGAACTATTGCCCAAAGTATAGTAGCAGGAAGTACTGATGGAAGTACAAATGCTAATATTATATTTAGTAAAAATCCTCTTACTATAGATACATATATAGCTATTTTTTCTTTTCCGACAGATTGGAAATAGCCAGATATTAATATGTTTATGTTCATTATGCAAAATGCACTTAAATAAAGTCTTAATGCTGGTATTCCTACAGAAAGTATTTCAGCATTTGCTTTAACAAATATTTGTATAACTTGTCCTGTGAATAAAAATACTACAGCAAATAATGAAATACCTATTATAGTTGTAGTTATCATAGCATATTTTAAAACTTTTTTAACACGTGCACTTTCTTTTGCACCGAAGTTAGTTGCGATAATTGGTTGAGCGGCTTGAGCAACACCGTTGAATAAAGCAAGACCAACTAATACACAGTTAGAAATTATTCCGTAAACTACAATTCCGTTATTTCCAATATATTTTAGTATTTGAATATTGAATATAAATATTACAAATCCGTTTGCAACTTCCATTATAAGACTTGAAAAACCACATTTTAATATAGGTGCTACAAGTTTTAAAGATATTGTTTCTTTGTTTATTTTTACTCTGTTTTGTTTTTTAATAAAATGAGTAGATAAAACAAGTACAGTAGTTACACTACCTATTACTGTTGCTAAAGCAGCTCCGAACATTCCCATATCCATTGGGAAAACAAAAACATAGTCTAATATAATATTTAAGAAAGATCCAGTTAATACACCGCACATAACTAATTTAGGATTTTTCATATTTCTTATTATAGGTGCAAGATAGTTTGACATTATAAACACAGGTGCAAACATCATGATGCATTTACCATATTCTAAAACTAAACCTATTGTGTCATCATTTGCTCCTAAAAATATACATAAAGATTCTAAATAATGATTCCAAATTAAACTTAAAACTAAAGCAAGTGATACTACTGAAACAAGCCCAGTTATAAAATACTGATTTGATTTTTTCTTATTACCCATTCCATCTTCAGCTGATATTAAGATTCCACTTCCTATTCCAAATAACAGCCCAAGTCCGTTAAATATTAAAAAGAAAGGCATGAATATATTTAAAGCAGAAATCCCTAAAGCGCCAACGCCTTGTCCGATTATAAGGGTATCAACTAAAAGATAAACTGATGTAACTAATGTTGAACAAATTGCTGGGATTAAATAGTGAAAAAATACTTTGCTTTCTTTATCTCTCAGTAAATTTAACTTTTCCATAGACATTCTCCTTTCAAATTGTAATTTTTAAAATTTATAAATAAAAAAAGCCAAATAAGTATAGTACCTATCTGGCTGATGTAATCAATAATATGGAAATCAGAACCAATATAGTACTTAAGCGATTATAAAATAATATAATACGCCATTTATTATGGCTCTTTTCCGTATAAATATTTTGTATGTTATTATAATAATATATTGTCTTATAAGAGTCAATATAATTTATATGCAAGGAAAAAAATACTAAAATATAAGGGGATATCTCCAAAATCCTTATTTTTTCTCTCTAGTTTTAAAATCATTTTCAATTTCTGATTTCCAATCCATATCTATATCTTTATCTTCACGTAGACAACAAAGTACTTTGCCTACTGCATTAAAATTTAACTCTGTACCCACTTTATCACAATAGAAATTAGCAGCTCTAGATGCATGAATTCCAAATGTACTAGCTGTTTCAATTGCATCGATATTTGCACCTAAAAAAATAAATTCCCAGCCTAACAATTCTTGGCATGTAGTGACTGAATTTTTTACTTGTTTAATATTATATTCTTTACTAGAATTTTCAGCGCCATCTGTTATTATTGCAAATAAAACTTTATCAGGTCTTTTTTCTTTTGGAGTATTTGCATGTTCATTTTTAATTTTGTATATAGAAATACCTATTGCATCTAACAAAGCAGTACACCCCATAGCTTGATAGTCTTTTGTTGTAATATCCTTTACATCTTCAAGAGGAACTCTATTATGTAAAATTTCAATATTACTATTAAATAATACAGTAGTGACTAAACATTCACCTTCTTCACCTTTTTGTTTTTTTATAAGTGAATTAAATCCGCCGATTGTATCATCTGTAAGTGATGCCATAGAACCACTTTTATCTAAAATACATACTAATTCAGTTAAATTTTCTTTCATAATTATTACCTCCCAGATTTATAATTTATTCTTAAATACCCTTGATGACTATGATTAGATTGTACTAAAAAGGAATAAAAAAAAGGTCGCATAAAAAGCGACAAATTTAGGTTCTTAAAATATTTTGATCAAATGAGAAGAGTGTTTCATTTATTTTGTATATGTCATATATTTGATTTGATATAAAGTATTCGATAATTATATCGAATTTATTGCTATGAGATAATGCAAATCCAGCTTTTCTAAGCAAATCGTTTGTTTTATCAAGATTTAATTCAAGTGCGATTGCAAGAGATAAAACAGTTGGTTTGCTAGGTGTATAGTCTTTATTGTTTCTTATTTTGGAAAATAATCGTCTATCTATATTAGCTTTTTTATATACCTGAGCATCTGTCATACCGGAGCTATCTATAAGTTTAAGTAGATATTGAGAAAAAGTATCTTCAGCATGTGACAGAGCATCTAGAAGATTTTTATCTACAGACTCAATTTTATATATGCTCGATTTTCTATTGACATTTTCGAGAATAGAAATACTTAGGTCATCTAAACTTTCAGGAGTATTACGACGAAATTTATATTTATTAAATTCTACATAATTATCGTCTATATATTGAGTAATTGAATCAAATAAATCTTTATTTATTTTAAATGATTCTCTATCAAATACAACTAGATAAATAAGCATATCATTTTCTAAAAGAAAGTTTTTTATAGCATTTGTTGCAATGTCTAATGCTTTATCTTTAGGATATCCAAAATTGCCAGATGAAATCAAAGGGAAAGCTATAGAATTACATTTTTTACTCTTAGCTAATTTTAGGCAATTTGTATATGTATTATAAAGTAAAGTAGCATTATCACCTTTAGCATTGTCCCAAATAGGACCTACTGTATGAATTATATATTTACAATCCAAATTATAACCTTTAGTTATAACAGCTTCAGTTGTTTCTAGATAACCAATCTTTTTACATTTCTTTTCTAAAATTTCATATCCAGCCTTTTCAAAAATAGCTCCACAAACACCACCAGTTGGTTTTAATTCATTATTTGTTGGATTTACAATTGCATCTGTTTTCATATTAGTAATATCTTGTCTTATTATTTCAAACGGCATATAAGTCACCTCGATTAATTTGTATAGTAAAGTAATTATTAAGTTTATTATAACATGGAAAATTTTACATAAAAATAGATTAAATAAATTCCATTATATGTTGATGTATGATAAAATTAAAGTTGACAAAACTGGGTGATTATATGGATACCCGAATAAGGAGGGGTTTACTATGCATTCTATGAAGTATAGTAGTATTGAATTTGAGGTAAATATACCAGAAACACAAATTGCTTGTGAATTGGAGTCTAATGTTGTAGATCTTCCACAAAGAAGTGTAAAAGAACATATAGAATATGCTTTAGACAATCCAATTGGAGCAGGGGATATTTCAACTGTTGTACAAAAAGGAGATAAAGTAGCAATAATAATATCTGATGTAACAAGAAAATGGCAAGCCATACCTACATATTTACCAATATTAGTTGATAGATTAAATAAATGTGGAATAGCAGACGAAGATATAATAGTAATATCTGCTTGTGGAACTCATAGAAGACAAACAGATGAAGAACATAAAGAATTATTAGGGGAAGATTTATTTAAACGTTTAAAAATAGTTGACCATCAATGTGAAGATAAAGAAAACTTAGTCTACATGGGTGAAACATCTAGAAAAACTCCAGTATGGTTAAATAGATATGCAATAGAAGCAGATAAAATAATATTAACTGGTGGGGTAGTTTATCACTTCTTAGCAGGCTATGGTGGAGGAAGAAAGAGTTTGGTACCTGGTATAGCAGGAAAAGAAACTATAAATACTAACCACTGTAACGCTTTAAATCCTGGATTTGGTGAAGGGATAAATGAAAATGTATATTCAGGAAATTTATCAAAATCAAATCCATTCCACGATGACTTAGAAGAAGCTGCTGCAATGGCTAAACCAGCATATTTATTAAATGTAGTTGCAAATTCTGACCAACAAATAATAGCAGCATTTGCAGGAGATTGGATAAAAGCTCATAAAGCTGCAACTGAACTTGTAGACTCTATAGATGGAGTTTATGTTGATGAAAGAGCGGATTTAGTTATAGCTAGTGCAGGAGGATTCCCAAAAGATATTAATTTATATCAAACTTCAAAAACATTATCAAATTCTAAAATTATGATAGCTGATGGCGGAACAATGATAATTTTATCAGAATGTAGTGAAGGTTTTGGAAACCAAGATTGTGAAGACCAAATCGTTAAATTTACAAATATGGAAGAAAGAGAAAAAGCATTACGTGCAGATTTCTCAATTGGAGGATTTGTTGGATATGATTTCTCTGATACTGCTGAAAGATACAATATGATATTAGTAACTGAAATACCAGCAGAAAAATTCAAAAATACAAAAATCCATGTTGTTAAAACTTTAGACGAAGCAATAAGAGTAGCTAAAGAATTAAATGATGGTTCAATAGACGATATGAAGGTTGCATTATTACCACATGGTGCTAATACACTACCTAAATATAGATAAAAATTATATATATTTGACATAAATTTATAAAAAATAAAGCCTTTAAGTATTCAAATGATGCTTAAAGGTATTTTTTTTGCTTATTTTATTAAAAAATAATAAAATATTTTTCTGTAAAATCTTTATCTTTTAAGTTTTTGTTAGACATAAAAACTTATTAATCAGTATAAAGTTGCAAAATTTTCTAAAAAGTGATAATATTAAAAATAACCATTAATTTCCAAAAAGAGAGTGGGTATGGTTATAGAATTTATAAAATATATATAACGGAAGGGGACTATATTATGGAACAGAGAAAACCACAAAATAGTGGTAAAAAAAGTTTCTTTGATGGAGCTTTTGGTAAATATTTAGTACCAGGTATATTACTTCAGTCTGTTTTAATAGGTGGAGGATATGCAACTGGTCGTGAAGTTATATCTTATGGAGCAATGTACGGAGCTAAAGGTTGGCTAGCTGGACTTGCAACACTTATTGGATTTGCAATTATGAGTATGTTAACATTTGAATTCGCAAGAGTAACAGGTTCTTATAACTATAAATCTCTAATGAAAAATTTATTAGGAAAATTCGGGGTATTATACGATCTTATATACATACCATTATCAGTAATAATACTTGCAGTTATGGCATCAGCAACTGGTGAAATAGTTAACCAAACAATGGGACTTAATTATTGGGTAGGTGTTATAGTTGTTATAGTAATAGTTGGTATACTTAACTTCTATGGTTCAAGCTTAATAGAAAGATTTGAAACTTGGGGTACTGTAGCATTATATGCAGCATATATCATATTTGGTATATTAGCAGTAAGAGCAGCTGGTACACATATAGGAGAAGTATTTGCAAGTGGTGATACAAGTTTTGCAACAGGCACAGGAACAGCAAGTACAGGAAGTGTAATATGGTTAGGTATAGTTTATGTAGCATATAACTTAATAGTATATCCATCTTCTTTTGAAGCATTAAAAAGACAAGATAGTAGAAAACAATCATTAATATCTGGTTTAATAGCAGGTGTGTTAATGACAGTACCATGGTTCATAACTTACTTTGCATTTATGGGATATTATCCAGACCCTGATGTATTAGGTGCAACAGTTCCTTGGTTAGTAATATTAAAACAAGTTGGTGGAACTTGGACAATAATACTATTTGGTATAGTTATGGGTTGGACTTTAATAGAAACTTCAACTGGTATAATACATGCTTTCGTAGCTAGAGTTAATGCAGGTTTAGTTGACTTTGGTAAAAATCCATTATCACCAAAACAAAATGCAATAATGACAGTTATAGTTTTAGTATTAGCAATATTACTATCAAAAGTAGGTATAATAGATCTTATATCTAAAGGATATAATGCAATGTCATATGCATTAATGATAGTTTATATGTTACCAATGCTTACTATAGGATTATATACAATAGTAAAAGGTAAAAAATAATATATATTTAAATAAAAAAATCTTTATCTTAAAGACCTTTAAAAATGTAGATTTTTTTGAAACACATATACGGAAATTATACTTACCTACAATCTATAAATGAATATAATTTCCTATGCATTATAAAAAAGGGACTATCGTAAATTATCTTACGATAGTCTTATTTTAATTTGTTTTGATTAAATTTAGTATAATATTAAACATCTATTTGGATTAAAAAGTTAGTTATTAATGATAATATTTATTTATCATCCTTCTCATTGTCATCAATAATAGTATCTACTTCTGAATTGTACTCATCGTCCGAAGAATTCGCATCCGTAGTAGGTTTAGTGCTATTTTCGAAATCGACTTCTATTACCGAGCTAGCATCGGGTTGTGCATCAATTTTAGATTCCATACTAATATCAGTACTAATATCAGTTTTTACATCAACCTCAGGTTCAGTACCAATATCATGTTGGATAATATTCTTGTTATCACTTGTGCTGGAAATAACTTTAGAATCTATGTTATCACAATTTAAGTTGTTACAATCATAGTTTGTATTACATCCTTTAGAATCACAATTTTCACAATTACATTTACTATCCTCAATATCAAGTCCGCTCATTTCATTAGTATTCTTTTTGATAAAAGGATAAGTAGCTGTGATTAAACCTATTAAAAATAGAATGGCAGATAAAATGTACAGACGCATAATAAGAACAAGTATAGCACCTATTATTATAACAATTCCAGTTTTTTTATATTTCTTATGTTCAGCCAATAAAATTACCTCCTATCTGTGTAGTAATTGTTTATGTCACAACTAAAAAGAAAGTGAGAAAATATAGTATTTTCTCACTAACAATATATTCTAAATAAACTTTATTTATTCATAATTATCTTTTAAATAACTTACTAATTTCCATGCAGATAGTAGCTAAAACAGCTAAACCAAAGCAAATTGCTAAGTTTTGAATTTCAAATACAGAAGGTATTGCAAATATTCCCCTCATAAATGGAAGTAGAGTAGTAGAGAACATTGCAAGACAAACTATTACTGCACCTAATGCATATTTATTACTAGTAAATCCTAAACTGCATATTGTTTCACTATTTGAACGGGCTGCAAATGTTTGAATTATTCTAGATAATGTAATTGTTGAGAATGCCATTGCTGCACCAAGTGCATCTGATGTTTGCATTCCTATATATTGAGCTAGGATTGTAACTATACCAATTATTGAACCTCTAGTAAGAACAACTTTTAGAGTATCTTTGCATAAAATACTTTCATTAGGGTCTCTAGGTGGTTTATTCATAGTATTTTTTTCTGGCTTCTCAAAACCTAAAGCAATTGCAGGTAGTGAGTCTGTAACTAGGTTTATAAATAATAACTGTATAGTTGTGAATGGATTAGCCCATCCTGCAAATACAGCAAATAATATTGATATTATTCCACCTAAATTTCCTGAGAAAAGATAAGTGATAGATTTTTTAATATTGCTATAAACTGTTCTTCCGACTTCGATTGCATTTACTATAGTAGCGAAGTTATCATCTACTAAAACCATAGCTGATGCATCTTTTGCAACTTCAGTACCACTTCCCATTCCTATTCCAATGTTAGCTTGCTTTAGAGCAGGGGCATCATTGACACCATCACCTGTCATGGCTGTTACTTTGCCTTTTTTCTGCCATGCTTTGACGATTCTAATTTTATTTTCTGGAGAAACCCTAGCATAAACTGAAATTCTTTCCAATTTACTATCAAGTTCAGTATCATCAAGGGAGTCTAATTCTTTACCAGTAAGAGCTAAATCATCTTTTTCCATTATGCCTATTTCACGAGCTATTGCAGCAGCGGTAGTTTTGTGGTCACCAGTTATCATGATTGTTTTTATACCGGAAGATTTTGCTTCTTCTACGGCTTTGAAAACTTCTTCACGAGGTGGGTCTATCATAGCCATAAGACCGATTAATATTAAGTCGTTTTCATCAGCTAAAGTAGGTTCAAATTCATCGGAAACTTTTTTATAAGCAAATGCTAAAACTCTTAAAGCTCTATTTGAAAAGTTTTCGTTTACTTTTTTATATTCATCTAATATTTCATCAGACATTTCTAGAATTTCATCGCATTTAATTGCATATTTACATCTACTGAATATTACGTCTGGAGCACCTTTAGTAAACATTATATTTTGCCCATCTATTGAATTTACAGTAGTCATAAGTTTTCTATCACTGTCAAATGGAATCTCAGCAATTCTTAAACATTCTTCTCTTATAGATTTATAATCGAGATCGTATTTCTGAGCATAATTTATAAGAGCTACTTCCGTTGGGTCGCCAATTTCGATTCCTTCTTCATTTACATCAGAATCATTACAAAGAATAGATGATAGATTTAAATATCTTTCTTGTAACATACATCCTGCAACTGCAATTTCATTACTGTGAGAAGAAATAGTATCTTCAAAATTTAAAAAGTCGTAATTTTTATTGTATTCAAATCCGTTGAATTTATCACTATCTGGTCCATAAAGATAAGTTTCAACGACTGTCATTTTATTTTGAGTTAATGTACCAGTTTTGTCTGTACAGATAACACTTGTTGAACCAAGAGTTTCAACTGCTGGTAATTTTCTAATTATAGATTGTTTTTTTGCCATAATATTTGTTCCAGAAGCTAAAACGATTGTCACGATAGATGTAAGTGCCTCTGGTATTGCAGCAACAGCAATTGCTATTGCAAACATAAAAGAGTTCATTAAATCTTTGCCTCTGAAAACTTCAAGTGCGAATATAAATCCTGCTAAGAATACTATCGCAATTCCTAATTTTTTTCCGAAATCATCTAATTTTTCTTGAAGTGGAGTTTGTTTATTTCCAGCAGTTTCAAGCAAGTCGGCAATTTTACCAACTTCAGTATTCATACCAGTTGATGTTACTACGAAAGTTGCTCTACCATAGACCACCATAGAACCACTAAATACCATATTCTTTTGGTCGCCAAGTGCACATTCTTCATTTATAGCATCAGTATTTTTTAAAACTGGTTCAGATTCACCTGTTAGCATTCCTTCAATAACTTTTAATGTTTGAGATTCGATAATTCTACCATCGGCAGGAACATAATCACCAGCCTCTAGAATTACTATATCACCAGGAACTAACTCCTGTGATGAAATAGTTAACTTTTGATTATTTCTAATTACTTTGGCTTCGGGAACAGATAATTTTTTCAAACTATCTAATGAACTTTCAGCCTTTTTAGTTTGAACAACACCCAAAACTGCATTTATTACTAAAACGGTAAATATTATAATAGATTCAACAGTATCACCTAAAAATACTTGTGTCATAGCTGCAATTAGCAAAATTATAACTAGTGGGTCCTTAAAATTTTCTAAAAATAATCTCCATGTTGGTGTTTTTGATTTTTCCTGCAATGCATTACAACCGTATTTTTCAAGTCGTAACTTTGATTCCTCCTGTGTTAATCCAGTCAAATTACTATCTAGGTCATTTAAAACTTCAACTGAATTTTTTTGATAAAACATACATATTCCTCCTATATTAAAATTTATCAAAATAAAAAAGACCTCCAAGTAGAGTTATTGTCTACTTTGAAGGTCTTGCTAACAAGTTTAAATACTCGCTAGTCAACCGGGATAAAATCCGAAATGACGATTGACTATCACAGAGTGAAAGCTACTCCCCTTCGAGGGAAATTTCTATTTTTATATATTATATTAAAACTAAGCAAAAAATACAACTAAATTTCTGTTAAAAAATTTTAAAAAATAGAACATGAACAAAATAAAGGATTAAGTAAAAAAGTAAGAAAAAAATAGAATTATAGAATAGGGAGTTACGAAATTGATTTTGTAACTCCCTTAATTTATTAAAATTTAATATTAATCAATAATAATTAAAAAAATTGGATTATTACCAACATCTTTTACAAGCTCTATATCCTCTAGCTTTTGCTTGTTTTTCAGTCATTTTTATAGCACCTTCCATATTATGAGCATGTGCAGTTTTATGGTATATTTTCGATTTTGAATTTCCGCCATTTACATACACGTATTTAGTGCTTACACCAGATGTTCTATCTTTTTTTACAGTAACAGATTTAGATTTAGTTTTGTAACCAGATTTGCTTATTTTTACAGTAACAGTTCTTCCAGCTGGTTGTTTCGGTATAGATATTGAATAAGTGCTATTGCTTCTAACTGTTGCAGAACCGATTAATCTACCTTGTGAATAAGCTTTAACTTTTGCTCCTCTTAAACCTTTTCCTGTAACTTTTCTATAACTGTTGTATAAACTATTGATAGTAAATGTTTTTATAGTTTTTTGACTAGCAGCTTCGATAACAGCTACATTTCCATTTCCAGTAATTACTCCACCAACAGGGGCTACTGCTACAGTAAGCGCCATCATAAAAGCTAAAACGATTGATTGTAATTTTTTCTTCATCTTTCCCTCCCAAGATTATTTGATATATTTATTTATATAATAACAAATAATTACAAAATTTTAAATATTTAACTTGAATTTTGTATAAATTTGTTTTAATAATATTTCAAAATAAGTTCAAACAATGGTAAAATTATTTATGAATATAAAATAAAATTAAAATAGAGAAGTCTTTATTATAATATTTTAGAATATATGAAAGGTGTGATTTTTTAGTGGGTAGCTTTGTAGTAAATGCATATAAGCACTTTGTTACGATTACAAGACATCGACACAAAGTTATACAGCATTGTTTTAAGGCGGGGATATTCTGGCAAGGTTGTTTACATGATTTGTCTAAATATAAACCCTCTGAATTTATAGTAGGGGCAAAATATTATCAGGGGACTAGAAGTCCAAATGAAGCAGAGAGGGAAGATAAGGGTTACTCGGTTGCATGGATGCATCATAAAGGGAGAAACAAACATCATTTTGAATATTGGACTGATTATAATATCCAAACAAAGACAATTCAACCTGTAAAAATGCCTATGAATTATGTAATTGAAATGTTTTGCGATAGAGTTGCAGCTAGCAAAATATATATGGGTGATAAATATACAGATAGAAGCTCGCTAGATTATTTTTTAAGGGCCAAGGGAAGAATGCAAATTCATCCAGAAACATCTGACGAGTTAGAGTTTTTACTTAGAATGTTAGACGAAAAAGGTGAAGAAGAAACATTTAAATATATTAGAAGTATTAAGAAAAATTAGCTAAATAAATTTTGTTTAGCTAATTTTTTTGTATAAAAATATACATTTACAAAGAAATAATTGTTATTTTGTAATATATCGTATTTTGAAAAAAGAAGGGGATTTATATGATTTGAAGAAATTAACTTTAGCTAAAAGATTATAAGTATTGATTCAAAAGAAAAAGGAGGAATTTTAATGAAAAGGATAATTACGTTATTAATTTTATGCATGCTAGGAATTAGTTTAATTGGTTGTAGTAATAGTGATATAAATTCTAAAAATGCAACTAACACTAGCAATGTTAAAGGTCAAAATAGTGATAAAAAAACTTACTGTGATGACGATTTTATAAAAGATATTTATGATTTAATAAATGACTCAGAATCCGATGAATATTCAACAAATGCAGATTTTGATAAATTAAGCCCAGAAGAACAAGAGAAAGTAGTGAAAGAACAAATAGTATCATCTATACAAGACAAAATTGATAAACTTGAAAAATATAAGAAATTAGAATTTGAAAATAAGGAGTTAGAAAAATTATCATCAAAATATATAGATTTATTATGCACAAAAAAAGGTTTAATTGAAAACGAAAAAAATGAAAGAGTTAATTCAAATGGACAAAAATTAGAAGGATATCCTAGCTATGCATGGTTACAATGTGAATATCAAGAATGTGGATTAATATTAGAATTTGCAAATTATTATGATCTTGATATGAGTGATGCACGCAAAAAGGACCTTGAAAATATTAAAGCTAGCTTGGAGCAACAAATAGCAGATTATACGGGTTCGGATAAAGATGAAAATAATAAAAATGTAGGTTAGGAATGAAAAAATTAGCTAAATAATAGTGTTTAGCTAATTTTTTTGAATTTAATTAGAATAAAGAGTATTTTTTAGTTGTAACAAATAAAATGATATGTTAATATATTTAATATAAAAATATATTAACAATAAACTGACAGGGAAAGGAGCAAAATATGAAAAATGAGTTCTATTTAAAAAGTTTCACAAGTAAATGGATAAAATACAGTGACTATGAATTTAGAAAAGATGAAAAAGGAAACACATACATTACTCCAGCAGAAAATAGCAATTATACAATTTATGACCCATTTGAAAAATCAAGCGATATATTATTTGATTTAATAGATTTGGGAGATGCTATTTTAAAAAATGATGATAAAACTGAAATATACGATAAACTAATATTATTTGCTAAAAACTACGGACTATTAGGTCTTGTAAGTTCTAGTATATACAATAGAGATATTGTAGGGGAAAAGAATGTTTTATTTACTCAAAATAATATTGTAAGCAAGTCATTAGAATTAGACGGGAATCTTATGAATTCAGAGGAATATATAAAAATATTTACTCCATTTGCAACAGAAGATGATTTATACACTAGAGAATTTGATGGGCATTTGACAGTTATTAAGGCAGAAGATTCACCAAAGTTCTATGGCAAAAAGCCTTTGATTTTAGATATAGTATTTTCAAAATTCTATTGTGAAAGAATAGAGTGGATTATGGAATATGCTAAAAATATATCGGAAAATTTAAATCAAGCGATAGTATATCAAAATGAAAATTTAACTGAACCAGTTGAGATAATGCCAGATAAGTTTAATCCACACAAAATAGGATTTACTGTGGCTATGTTTGGCAAACCTCAAATTAATTGGGATTTTGATTCATTACAATCTACAATAGATATGATTTATGCATTTGCACTTACTGAAGAAAATAGAATATTAAATCGTTGTAGCTATTGCCATAAACCATTCTTTGCGAAAAATACACGAGAAAAATATTGCACACCTTCTTGCAGAAATTGTGCTAATGTTATAAAAAGCAGAAATAAGAAAAAGGCGCTTAAAAATCAAGATATGGTTAATACTCAAAAAAATGATGATATAAAAACTTTAAATAATCAATGTGAAGAAAAAATATGCCTTGATGATACAAAATCAGATTTGATTGAAAAAGAAATCAAAAATATTTTAGAAATAATCGATAAAAGAATAATTGAAAATATAAATATTAAAACACACAAAGTAGGTGCAGATGATATGAAAAATGAAAAACGTAAACAAGCTATTTATGAATATAAAGAAAAAAAGACAACAGGTGGTGTTTATAAAATAACTAATACAGAAAGCAAAAAAAGCTTAATAAAAGGAGAAATAGATTTAGCATCTATGCAAAATAGATTTAACTTTTCTGTAAAAACAAATAGTTGTCTTAATTTAAAGCTTAGAAATGACTGGAATAAATACGGTGCAAACTCATTTACTTTTGAAATACTTGAAGAAGTTGAAATGAAATCAGAAATGGACAGAAGACAGTTTAAAAAGCAATTAGACGAACTTGCGGATAAATATTCTGAAAAAATGAATGAAGATGAATTATATTAATGGAAAATATATTTATAATTTAGATTAGTATATTTTTTTTAAAATGAGACAAAATAATAAAAAGATTAAAAATAAATGTATAAAATTTGAGTATCTGTGGATAATATAAGTATATATTTAAATTTGCACAATTGAGCTCAATTATAAATATATAGACCGGTATTTTTTAGAGTAATAACTCTAGATAATACCGGTTTTTAATTTTAAAAATTATTAATAAAATGTCATTATTTTAAAATATAATATAACTATAAAAATATTATGGTATTATATAAATATAAATTGAGGAGGATATGATATTTATGGATTTAGATAAAAATATGATAGTATTACAAAAATGTAGTCATAATAATGTTGATTTTGAAGTACTTGCATATGACAAGTTAAGAGGGGCGCAAAGTGTAAATATGGCTCAATCTATGTTTTTTGCTGAACAAACAGGATTAAAAGTAAAACAAGTTAGGATAACTTTAAACAACAGTTCTATTAAGACAGAAGCAGGAGCATTATATTATAGTAAAGGAAAAATAGAGTCAAAAACTAAGAGTGGTGGAGCAACAGGTCTTTTTAAAAAGGCTGTTTCAGGAGCACTTACGAATGAAAGTGCTATAAAACCAACTTATACAGGAAGTGGTGAAATTTATTTAGAGCCATCATTTAAACATTATTTAGTATTAGAATTAGATAATGATTCTATAATAGTTGATAAAGGTTTATTCTTCTGTTGTTCTGCTGAGATAGATATAAAAGTAGCTACTCAAAAAAATGTATCATCAGCCTTATTAGGAGGGGAAGGTGTTTTCCAAATTGAACTTAGGGGAACAGGTGTTGTAATATTAGAGTTAGATGTACCAGAAAGTGAAATTGTATCATATGAGTTAACAAATGGGGAAGAGCTTAAAGTAGATGGAAACTTTGCAATAGCTAGAACTAGTGGAGTTTCATTTAGTGTTACTAAATCAGATAAGAGCTTATTAGGATCTGCAATAAATGGCGAAGGATTTTTAAATGCATTCAAAGGAGAAGGAACTGTTTGGTTAGCGCCAACAGCACCAATGTATAAAAGACTATACACTGGAATTTCTTTTGGAAATTCATCTATAAATAATCAAGAATAGAATTAAAATATTTACATATATAATAAAAGCATCTTATTTTTGAAATAATCAAATTTATGATGCTTTTTAAATTGTGGAGAAGTATAATTTTCGTACATGTATTTCAAGAAATCGAAAAGTTTTGTAATCTAAATTTAGGGGGTATAGAATGAAAATAATATCTTACAATATACACACAGGTACAGATAAAGATAAAAATCGTACATTACGTCAAATGGCTAAGTATTTAAAAATCCAAAATTGCGATATAATATGTCTTCAAGAAGTATTATATTCTCAATATAGAATGCTGAAATTTTATCTACAAATGGATGGGAGTTTTGCTGAAAATGTCTCAGATAAACAATATGGAATTTGTATATTTTCAAAATACAAGATATTAGCACGAAATCATGTGTTTTTGACTAGTAAAAAAGAACAAAGGGGATTTGCTCATATAAAAGTTAAGATAGAAGGGGATAGATATCTAAATGTAATAAATACACACCTTGGTCTTGATAAAGATGAAAGAGTTAAACAAATAAATGAAATACTTGACTTTATTAGTATAAATTTAGAAGGAAATATCGAGGACTTGGCTGGAAGCATAGTATGTGGGGATTTTAATGAGAAAAATATATACATGAATAATTTTAATGATGTGGCTGTAGATTTAAATAAGGATAATCTACCGACTTTTGCTAAAAATAGAATAGATTATTGTTTTATTAGTGAAAATCTAACTGCAAAATCGTATACAGTTGATGAAGTTTATATGTCAGATCATTTTCCAGTAATAGTTGAATTTAGTGACTAGAAAAAATATTAAATATTCAAAATAATTATCACAAAAAAAGCACTGAAAAGTGCTTTTAATATTTACTAGCTAATTTTATATTTCTATCTAATGTATATTTTATTAGATAACTCGTCATATTTTCAAATTTCATATCAAAGTCATCTTCATCAAATAGCATATAAAGTGCAAATAAATTTGCTTCTCTTTCAGCATCTTGGTTTTCAGATTCAAAATTATTGACACCAGTATGACCCAAAATTATATGGCCAAGTTCATGAGCGCATAATATATTTTTCGATTTTTCTATGTAATTAGAATTGATTGTAATAGAAGGCTGACCATAAATAGACACAAAATAAGCTTTTCGTGTTTCATTAAAATTTCGTTCCCTAACAGTGATACCTAAATGTTCACAAATTACAAAAGGGTTATTTGTATTATAAGTTGCTTTTAAATTTTCAACGGCCTTTTTAATCTTATTACTACTCAATAAATTACCCTCCCTCCGATATATTATCGTTTAGTTTTATTTCTTTTTATATTTATAGCTAATTAATTCGATTTGTTGCAATAAGTCATTGGCGAAATCTATTATCTCCTCGTCTGACAATTTTGTAGCATCATAGCCACCATACGCCATAACAGTTGGCAACTTTAAAATGAATTCCATAGCATCAGTGGCATTATTAAACTCTGTTGGAGGATTTTGTGGATTACGACCAAGCAAGTAATCAGTAGATACATCGAAAAAATCTGCTATTTTAGTTAAAATAGTTTGGTCAGGAAATCTTCTACCTTGTTCGTACATTCCAATTGTACTACTCGATATTCCTAAAATTTTGCTTAGTTTAGATTGGCTAAGATTTTTTGATGTTCTTAATTTTTTTAAGTTTTGTCCAAACATGGTAATACCTCCTTTAGCGCTCCTATTAAGAATCAAGAGGGAATTATGTAAATAATTCCTATTATAAGTGTAACACGAATCGTGTATTAATTTCAATAAATAACACAAAAAGAAGCGTAGTTTTAGATTTGATTTATATTAGCTAAAATAAAATTGATATATAAGAAATCATAATTGTAGTATAATAATTCAAGATAAAAAAATTAATGTGAAAAGGTATAGTACAAATAATGTTTGGACATAAATCAAATAAAATTGATAAACGGAAAATTTAGGCAAGGAGGGTATATGAAAGAAAAAGTACTAAATATACTACAGAAATACTATGGGTATAAGAGCTTTAGAAAAGGCCAAGAAAATATAATAACAAGCATATTACAAGGTGAAGATGTACTTGCAATAATGCCAACTGGTGGTGGAAAATCATTATGTTATCAAATACCAGCACTTTGTTTGGACGGAATTACAATAGTAATATCACCTCTAATATCTCTTATGAAAGATCAAGTAGATTCACTAGTGACAATGGGAATAAACGCTTGTTATATAAACAGTTCTCTTTCATCAGAAGACTATAATAATATATTGCAAGGAATAATAAACGACGAATATAAGATTATTTATGTAGCACCAGAACGATTAGAAAGTGCTGAATTTTTAAATATAATAAAATCAAAAGAAATATCACAAATCGCAATAGACGAGGCACACTGTATATCTCAATGGGGTCATGATTTTAGGGTTTCATATAAAAAAATACCTTACTTTATAAACAACTTAACAACTAGACCTATTATAACTACTTTTACAGCGACTGCATCAACAGAAGTAAGACGAGATATATTAAATATGTTATGCCTTATAGAGCCGAAAGTATTTATAACTGGATTTGACAGAGAAAATTTATATATAAATATAGTAAAATCTTCGGCAAAAAATAAATACTTATTAGAATATGTTGAAAATCATAAAACAGAGAACGGAATAATTTATGCTTCTACGAGAAAAGAAGTAGAAAAAATTTATGAAGGGCTTTTAAAAAGAGAAATAAATGCACTTAAATACCATGCAGGTATGTCTAATGAAGATAGAAAAATAAATCAAGATAAATTTATAAATGATGAGGTCAATATAATAGTTGCAACTAATGCATTCGGGATGGGTATTGATAAACCCGATATAAGATGGGTAATACATTATAATATGCCACAAAGTATCGAAAATTACTACCAAGAGATAGGTAGGGCGGGTAGAGATGGCGAAAAAAGTGAATGTATTTTACTTTTTACACCAGGTGATATTCACACTCAAAAATATCTTATTGAGATGGGAACAGAAAGTATGGCGAGAAAAACAATACAATACAATAAACTTCAACAAATGACAGATTTAGTTTATAGCAACTCATGTTACCGAAAAAGTATATTACAGTATTTTGGCGAAATAGGTTTAGATGATTGTAAAAATTGTAGTAACTGTTTAAATGAAGGTGAAGTTATCGATAAAACATTAGATGCACAAAAGGTAATTTCATGTGTATATAGAATGAAAAAGAGCTACGGACTTACAATGATAGTAGATGTACTTAGAGGTTCTAAAAATAAAAAGGTTTTAGAACTAGGATTTAATAAATTAAGCACTTATGGAATAATGAAAGATTATACTAATGAAGGGTTAAAGACTTTTATAAATACATTAGTATCTCACGGATTTTTAGAAGTTAAAGAAAATCTAGGTTCGAGAGGAAGTTTCCCGACTATAAGCCTTAACTCTCAATCATCTAAGGTTTTAAAAGGTGAGATAAAAGTTCAATTTAAAGAGGTTAAAATAGCTAAAGAAGTCAGAAATAAAAATGAGTTATTTGGAATTTTATCTGATTTAAGAAAGACAATAGCAGTAAAAGAAAAAATAGCACCATATATGGTATTTGGAGATTCAACTTTGTTATCTATGGCAAATACATATCCTACTGATGAGGATGAATTATTAAATATATCTGGTGTAGGTCAAATTAAATACGAAAAATATGGACAAGATTTTATAAGTGCTATTGAGCAATATATGGTTGATAATAAAATAGATAAAAGTACACTAGAAGAAGATAAATCAAATGTTTTAAATGAAAAAGAAGATGCAAAGCAAGATTTCTTTGAAGTTACAACAGATCAAAAGCTATATGAACAACTTAAAAAGGTAAGAGGAAAATATGCTAGAATTGAGAGTTTACCACATCGTATGATAATGACAAAAAATACACTAAAAGAAATTAGCGGTAGATATCCATTAGATGTAGAAAAATTAAATGATGTTGCGGGATTAGGACCTAAGAAAATAGATAAATATGGAGAGGCAATAATAGAAGTTGTAAATAAGTATGTAGAAGAAAATAACATAGATGTTGAATGGAAAGAAAAAAAGAAAAAGAAATTGATTTTGGATGGCGAAAGTAGAAAACCTAAAGAGATTGCACTGGATTTATTAAATCAAGGCATAGATGTAAAAACTGTTAGTAATAAATTAGAGGTTTCGGTATCTTCAATTTTAGGATATATATGTGAGTATATAAAAGATAAAAATGAACTTCACTTTAAATTTAATCCAACTATATATTATTGTGATGATGAAAAAGAGTTAATTCAGAAAAGTATAAACAAATTTGGTGAAGATAAATTAAAAGATATAAAACAATCACTGCCAGATTATATAAAATATGAAAGTATTAGAGCAGTTATAATTGAAAAATATATAAGCTAGTCGATTATGATTGTTAAAAAAAGGGTATTCATAAAAGAAACATACAAAATAATACAAAAATATAACAAAATGCTTTTTGCTATTTAAAAAAATGAATTTCGTAGTATAATTGTATATGAAAAAATAAAATAGATAGAGATATCCTATGTATATAACATATGAAATTTAATGTGATTGGAGTGAGGTTATTATGAGGTTTAAAAAATTATTAGCTTTAATTATAATAAGTACATTTTTATTAACAGGATGTAAAAATGATAAAAAGTACAATGAATATATGGAAGAAGGCCAACAAGCAGTTAAACAAGAACAGTATGAAGATGCTTTAGATTATTTCGAGTCAGCTCTTACAGAAAAAGATGGAGATACAGAGGCGACTTCTTTACATACTCAAGTAGAAAAAATACTACAAGTTGAAGCAAAAATAAAAAATAAACTATATGACGAAGCTATAGAGTTATGTAATGAAATAATTAAAAGCGATAGTGAAAGTTCAGTTTGTAGAGATGCAGCTCAAAGTTTAAAATCACAATGTGAAAAACTAAAAGAAGAACAAGAAAATCTAACTTTCAAAGAAGAAATAGATAAAAAAATAGACGAAGCTAAAAAACTTATGGATAAAGAGGAATATATGAATGCCAAAGTTAAATTGGGATATATAATTGAAGAAGTTACAGGAAAACCAAGCTATACAGAAGAATTAAAAGAGTGTAATAGTTTATTAAAAACTTGTAATGATAAAATTGATGAATTAGCAAATAAAGAAGAAGAAGAAAAAGAGAATAATAAAACAGAAAATAAAGACTCTAATACAAATCAAACTAATAATAAAAATAACAATAGTGACAAGAATAATAACAATAACAGCAACAATAATAGTAGTAATAATAGCGAAAAAATTGATTTTAACGATGATCTTAAAAAACAAATAGCAGTTGCTGGAGAAGCATATGTAGAGTTTTACTTTGAACATGGAGAAGGAATTGCTCCAAGTGCATTTGCAGAACAAGCTTATGAAGATACAGAAAATGATACACCTTTAGGTGAATATAAAGAACAAGGTAAAACAATATTTATGAATGCTTTCAAAGAAGCTTATGAAGCTACAGGAAATGAATACTATTAAAATAAAATAGATATTAAATAAAGGCATATTACTTTTTAGGTAATATGCTTTTTCTTTTGCAAAAATAATTAAAAGATATATTTTTATTGACAATTTATACCAAACAACATTATATTTAAAGTATAAAATCATAGTAAAATACTATGAAATATAAGATTTGTGTAACGAATAATATAGAGTTTATAGAAAAGGGGATTGTTATGGAAAATAAATATGCTAAGGAAGCTCAACAAGAATCAACAGAAAAAGGAAGATTAGTAAACTATGAATATAAAACAAACTTTAAATTTGAAGTAGTCAAAGTTGATAAAAAAGAACATTCAAATGAGTTGGAAACAATAATAGGGGAGTTTCCATTGGCTTTAGTTTTAAATGGAGAATATTCAAATACATTTTTATGTACGCCAGAAAATTTAGAACAACTAGTTGCGGGATTTTTAATGACTAAGGGAGTTATAAAATCAAAAGATAATATAAAATCTATAGAAGTGGATTTTGATAATAGAGTAGCACATGCTACTATTGAAAAAAATGAAGATTTAGATAAAGGAAAAAGATTTTATCTAAATGATTTAGATTATGTAGATTTAAAACCTATAGAAAAGACAGAAACAACAATAAAAGTAAGCGACATATATGAAGTTATGAAAGAGAACTTAACTTCTTCTGAATTATTTAAAAATACAGGTGGAGTTCATAGTGTAGCTATTTATGATAATGAAAAACTTATAACAATTAGGGAAGATGTCGCTAGACATAATGCAATGGATAAATCTATAGGGTATTGCCTTTTAAATAATATAGACTTAAAAGATAAAATAATATTTGTAAGTGGTAGAATTTCATGTGAAATGATACTAAAGGCTGCAAAAGCTGGAATTCCTATAGTGATTTCAAAATCAGCCCCTACAAATTTATCTAGAGAAATTGCACAAAAACTAAATATAACTTTAGCTGGATTTGTTAGAGGTGAAAGAATGAACATATATACAGAGCCACAAAGAATAATATTTGAGTAGAAAAGTATAGTATTTAAAAATGAAATAAATATATTAAATAAAAAAATAAAGTTTTATAAAAACTTTATACCATATGCTCATTTTTGACATATAAAGTGCTAGAATAAAAAACATAAGTATAAATAATATAAGGATAATAGGAGATGATTTAAATTATGGGTAATTATAATGTATATCTTCCAAACTATTCTGTAGGGGCAGGATGCTATAGTGAAATACCAAAAGTAGCTCGTAGACTTGGAAATAAAGCAATAGTAATCGGAGGAAGAACAGCTATAGATAAAGCTAAACAAGCTTTATTAGATGGAATATCAGGTTCTGATATGAAAATAATAGATTTCATAGTATACGGTGATGACTCTACTTACGAAAATGTAGATAAATTAGTAAATGATGAAAGAGTAAAAAATGCTGATATCATATTTGGTGTTGGTGGTGGACGTGCAGTCGACACTACTAAGGTTGTTGCAGATAAATTAGACAAACCATTATTTACTTTCCCAACTTTAGGTTCTAACTGTGCAGCAGTAACTGCAATATGTGTAATGTATAACGAAGATCACACATTTAAAGAATATTACTATTTAGAAGGTCCAGCAGATCATACTTTTATAGATACACAAATAATAGCTGAATCACCAGAAGACTTATTCTGGGCAGGTATTGGTGATGCTTTATCAAAAGAATGTGAAGCAGTTTATTCTTCAAAAGGAGTTAATTTAGCACATACGCCACTTATGGGTGTTGGAGTAAGTAAAATTTGTACAGAGCCACTTATAAAATACGGCAAAAAAGCATTAGAAGACTGTAAAAATAATCAAGATTCAGAAGAATTAAAACAAGTAGCACTTGATATAATAATAAGTACAGGTATAGTTTCAAACTTAACTACTACAGAAAATGACTATTACTATAACAGCTCATTAGCTCATGCTTTCTACAACGGTTCAACATTAGTAGAAGGCGCAAGAGGATTACATGGTGAAGTTGTTTCATTTGGTGTATTAACACTTCTTACTTGTGCTGGTGAAATAGAAAAAAGAAATGAAATAGCAGCATTTAATAAATCATTAGGATTACCAGTTTGTCTAGCTGATTTAGGAATAGATAAAAGTGGTATACCAACAATAGTTGATAAAGCTGTTACTTTAGTTGAATGGAATGCAATAAAAGATAGAGTTACAAAAGAAATGTTCGCTAAAGCTATAGCTGATTGTGATGATTATGGAATGAGTTTAAAATAATTTAAAATATAATAAATCAAAGAGCGCTAGAATAAATGTCTAGTGCTCTTTTTATGTTAATATTGGGTACACAAAGAAGCTCTATTATTATGTCAAATTAAAAAAATAAAGTATAATGATTTTAGTATATAAATAAATCAAATAGGAGAGATTGTTATGAGAGAGAAAATGATGAGATTTATGCAAGGTAGATATGGTGTCGACCAATTTAATAACTTTCTAATGAAGTTGTTCTTTGGTGAATTTATATTTTACTTTTTATTTAGAAGACTTGTGCCAGAAGTAGCATCAATTATGTATTATTTAAGTTTAGCTACACTAGTTTATACTTATTACAGAATGTTTTCTAGAAATATATATAAAAGAGCAAGTGAAAATCAAAACTTTTTAAATAAGACAGCAAATATTAGAAGAAAGATAAACAATCAAAAGAGCATATTTAAGCAAAGAAAAGTTTATCGTATATACAAATGCCCTACATGTAAACAAAAGGTTAGGGTTCCAAAAGGAAAGGGAAAAATAAGCATACATTGTCCAAAATGTGACACTTACTTTATTAAAAGGAGCTAAAAATAAATGTTTGGATACGTTCTTATCAATAAAGAAGAGCTTAAATTTAAAGAATACGACGTATATAAATCGTACTATTGTGGTTTATGCCAAACTTTGAATAACAGAAGTGGAAGGTTTGCACAACTTACATTAAACTACGATATGACGTTTTTACAACTTCTGCTTACGGGACTTTACGAACCAGAAACAAAGATAGAAAGCTTTAGATGTAAATTACATCCTTTAAAAAAATATATAAAAAGAACTAATAAAATTACAGATTATATAGCTGATATGAATTTATTTTTAGCATATCTAAATTGTATTGACGATTGGGAAGATGAAAAAAAACTAAGCAGAAAGATATACACTTTTTTTATAAAAAACAAAGTTAAAAAAATAAAAAAGAAGTACCCAGAAAAAACAGAAAAACTAGAAAAAATACTACGAAAAAGTAGTGATTATGAGAAAAAGAAAGAATACGATATAGATATTATTTCATCATATTCAGGTGAATTAATGTCTGAATTATTTTTATACAAGGAAGATGAATGGAAAGAATGTTTATCTAGGATGGGATTTTTCCTTGGAAAATATATATACATCATAGATGCATATGAAGATATAGAAAAGGATTTAAAAAAGGGGAATTACAATCCTTTTAAAGAAATTTATAAAAATGAAGACTTTGATAATTTTGTAGAAAGAATTCTAACAATGATGATTTCAGAATGTGCTAGGGAATTTGAAAATCTTCCTATTATTGAAGATGTAGATATACTTAGAAATATTTTATATTCTGGAGTTTGGGCAAAATTCAAAGCAATTAGAAATAAGAGAAGACAAGTGGAGGAAGAAAAAAATGACTGATCCTTATCAGGTCTTGGGAGTATCTAGAGATGCTTCTAAAGAAGAGATTAAGAAGGCATATAGAAAGTTAAGCAAAAAATATCATCCAGATGCCAATATAAATAATCCAAATAAAGATCAATACGAAGAAAAGTTTAAAGAAATACAACAGGCCTATCAAACTATAATGAAGATGAAAAATGGTGGTTCCAATACATCTGGAGATTATGGCTATGGAAATCAAAGTGGATATGCTGGCAATAGCTATGGCAGTTATGGAAACAATTATGGTGGAAATGGTTATGGTAATCAACAAGATTTTGGTGATTTTGAAGACTTTTTTAGGGCATTTGGGTTTGATACAAGGGGCCAAAGCGAAGGTGGATATAATGCTAATTTTGAGCAAGAAGAAGATGTACATTTAAGAGCAGCACTTAATTATTTTAATAGTGGTTATTACAAAGAAGCGAGAAATGTACTTGATAATATAGAAAATAGAACATCAAAATGGTATTACTACAGTGCAAATGTTAACTATAAATTAGGAAACAATATAAAAGCACTTGAAGAAGCCAAAATGGCTCTTAATATGGAGCCAAATAACATACAATACCAAAGATTAGTAGACATTCTTGAAGGAAGGGGAAGTTGGTATAACCAACAACAAAGAACATATGGATATCCAAGTGGAGGTATAAATGACTACTGTTGCCAACTTTGTATGTTAAATTTAGCATGTAACTGCTGTTGTAATGGTGGTATGGTATGTTGCAGATAATCATAGAAATAGGAGGCAGTTAAAGTGAGTAAAATAATTGGGATTGATTTAGGGACAACAAATTCATGTGTAGCTGTTATGGAAGGTGGCTCTCCAACAATTATATCTAATGCAGAAGGATTTAGAACTACACCTTCGGTAGTAGCTTTTTCAAAAAATGGAGAAAAATTAATCGGTGATACTGCAAAAAGACAGAGTGTTACTAATACAGACAGAACAATTTCATCGATAAAAAGACATATGGGGACTAATTATACTGTGAAAATAGATAATAAAAATTTATCTCCTGAAGAAATTTCTGCAATGATTTTAACAAAATTAAAAAAAGATGCAGAAAATTATCTTGGAGAAACTGTAAATGAGGCAGTAATAACTGTTCCTGCCTATTTCAACGATTCACAAAGAAAAGCAACGAGTGATGCTGGTAAAATTGCAGGACTGGAAGTTAAACGTATAATAAATGAACCAACTGCAGCAGCATTATCTTATGGGCTTGATAATGAATCTTCACAAAAGATAATGGTATATGACTTAGGTGGGGGAACTTTTGATGTATCTATAATTGAAATAGGAGATGGAGTAATCGAGGTACTTGCAACTTGTGGTGATAATCATCTTGGAGGAGATGATTTTGATAAACAAGTGGCAGATTATTTAATAGAAGAATTTAAAAAGATTGAAGGAATTGATTTATCAAAAGATGTAGTTGCGCTTCAAAGGGTTAAAGAAGAAGCTGAAAAAGCTAAAAAAGAGCTTTCAAGTGCTATGTCAACTAATATAAACTTACCATTTATAGCAGTTGGAAAAGATGGACCAAAACATATGGATATAACTCTTACTAGAGCAAAATTTGACGAATTAACATATGATTTAGTTGAGAGAACAGTTATTCCTGTTAAAAATGCATTAAATGATGCAGGAGTATCTACTAGTGAACTTAGCAAGGTATTATTAGTTGGAGGTTCGACAAGAATAAAAGCTGTTCAAGAAAAGGTAAAACAAATAACAGGAAAAGAACCAAATAAAAGTTTAAACCCAGATGAATGTGTTGCATTAGGAGCTGCTATTCAAGGTGGAAAATTGAGTGGTGAACCTGGATTAAATGAAGTTTTATTATTAGATGTAACACCATTATCTCTTTCTATTGAAACTATGGGAGGAGTATCGACAAGACTTATTGGAAGGAATTCAACTATACCAACAAAATACAGTCAAATATTTACAACGGCAGCAAATTTCCAAACAAGTGTTGATATAAAAGTATTACAAGGAGAAAGAAGATTTGCAAAAGATAATAAATTAATCGGGGAGTTTAAATTAAAAGGTATAAAAAGAGCGATGAGGGGTGTTCCTCAAATTGAGGTTACATTTGAAATAGATGCAAATGGAATACTAAATGTTTCAGCAAAAGATCTTAAAAATGGAAACAGCCAAAGCATAACTATAACAGCAAGTTCAAATTTATCTGAAGAAGATATACAAAGGGCTATTAGAGATGCAAAATCTTATGAATGTGAAGATGACAAGAGAAAAGAATATATAGATATTTTAAATGATGCAGAATCTCTTATGTATAAAGTCGAAGAAGGATTAGGTCATTCAAAATCTGGAATGGATAGAAGCAAAAAATCTGAGATAAAAGGTAATTTAAGAAACCTAAAAAAATTGATCAAAAAAACAAAACGAGATAATATAAATGATATACAAATTGGAGAGATTATACAATTAAAAGATAATCTTGAAACAAGTGCAAGAGATATAATATAATGCAAAATAAAAAAATATTATAATATATAATAAAGCAATTTCAACAGATACGGCAGTATAAAATTTATTATTTAGTAAAAAATAAAATAAAATGTCGAAAAATATGTTGACAATTATTTATAACTCGTATATCATTAATAACATAACAATTGAAAAACTCTTATCAAGAGTGGTGGAGGGACTGGCCCTGTGAAACCCAGCAACCAATATTTTTAATATATGGTGCTAAATCCTGCAACTTTTTTAGTTGAAAGATGAGTATAAACAGATTATGATAGCCTGAGTTTATACTCGGGCTTTTTTAATACTTGAAAAAGAGAATAAATATAGAAAATACGATATAGTTTTACAGAAATATAAAAATTTTACAAAATATATAAAATTGTCTAAATAAAAGAAAAATTTTATATATTGCTAGAAAGGAAGAAATTCAATGATAAAGATACAAAATCTTAATAAATATTATGGAGATGTACAGATATTAAAAAATGTAGATATGGAAATTTCAAAAGGTGAAATTTTCGGGATTATCGGACATAGTGGAGCTGGAAAATCAACTTTACTTAGATGTATAAATGGACTTGAAGATTATAGAGATGGAAGTCTTACAGTAGAAGGACAAGAAGTAAAAGATTTAACTGAAAAAGAAATAAGGGAACTTAGAAAAAACTTAGGAATGATATTCCAACATTTCTCACTATTAGAGAGAAAAACAGTATTTGAAAATGTTGCATTACCTCTAGAATGTTTTAAATATTCAAAAGCAGAAATTGAAAAAAGGGTTATGAATTTACTTGAATTAGTAGGACTAGCAGATAAAAGAGATGCGAAACCTAGAAACCTAAGTGGTGGTCAAAAACAAAGGGTTGCAATAGCAAGAGCATTAGCGCTTGAACCAAAAGTTTTACTTTGTGATGAAGCAACTTCAGCATTAGACCCAAATACAACAAAATCAATCTTAGCTTTATTACAAGATATAAATGAAAAAATGAATATAACAATAATCGTCGTAACTCACCAAATGGAAGTTGTAAAACAAATTTGTACAAAGGTTGCAGTTATGGAAGGCGGTAGAGTTTTAGAAATAGAAAATACAGAAGATTTATTCTTAAATAATACAGCTGGATTAAAAGCATTAATGGGAGATGAGCAAATAGTTCTTCCTGAGGGAACAAATATAAAAATAATATTCCCTAAAGAAATTGCAAATCAAAATATAATAACAAATATGGCTAGAACTCTAGACTTTGACTTTAATATAAGTTATGGAAAACTAGAAAAATTCAGAGAAGATGTTTTAGGTTCTTTAATAATAACAGTCAAGGATCACTATGCAAATGCAGTTAAGAGATATCTTGATGAAAAAAATATTAAGTGGGAGGAAATAAAAAATGACAAATAAAACAACATTACATCAGTATTTGACAGAAATACTAGGAGATGCATTTTTACAAACAATGTATATGATAATTGTACCGACTATAATCGCCACAATTTTAGGATTTATATTAGCAATCATATTAGTTTTAACTAAACCAAAAGGATTAAAACCAAATAAATATGTATATTCAGTAGTTGGATTTGTAGTAAATATTGTGAGAAGTTTCCCATTTATTATATTATTAGTTGCATTAATACCATTTACTAGATTTTTAATTGGAACAAGTATAGGTGAGACAGCAGCAATAGTTCCAATAACTATCGGTGCGGCACCATTTATAGCAAGAATAATAGAAAATGCTTTAAACGAAGTTGATGAAGGATTAATAGAAGCTGCGAAATCTTTTGGAGCTACAAAAACACAAATAATATTTAAAGTTATGATAAAAGAAGCAATGCCTTCTATAATATCAGGAATCACGCTTTCAGTAATATCAATATTAGGATATACAGCAATGGCAGGTACTGTTGGAGCTGGAGGGCTTGGTAAAGTTGCTTTAGTATACGGTCACCAAAGATTCGATACAGCAGTTATGATATACGTTGTAATAACATTAGTTATAGTAGTACAAGCTATACAAATGTTAGGTGACTATGCATATAAGAAATTAAAATAAGAAATATTAAAAGTAAAATAATTATTATTTAAAATAAAGTTATAGGGAAAACAGGAGGAGTCAAAATGAAGTTAAAAAAATTAGCAAAAGTATTATTAGTATCAACATTAGCAGTAGGATTATTAACAGGTTGTTCATCAGGAAGTAAAGATGATAAAACTATTAAAGTTGGAGCATCTCCAACACCACATGCAGAAATATTAGAAGCAGCAAAACCATTATTAGAAAAGGAAGGATATAAATTAGAAGTTAGCACATATGATGATTATGTATTACCAAATGATGCATTAGCGGATGGTTCACTAGATGCAAATTATTTCCAACATATACCATACTTAGAAGAAACAGTTAAAGAAAAAGGATATGATTTAACATATTGTGCAAAAGTTCATATAGAACCAATGGGAATTTATTCAAACAGTATAAAAAAATTAGATGAAGTAAAAAATGGAGACAAAGTAGCAGTTCCAAATGACTCAACTAATGAAGCTAGAGCACTTAAATTATTAGCAAAACAAGGATTAATAGAAGTTAAAGATGGTGAATTAATAACTGTAAAAGATATAACTAAAAATCCTAAAAATTTAAAATTCGTTGAAGTAGATGCAGCTCAAGTACCTTCTACATTAGATGATGTTGCAATAGCAGTTATAAATACTAACTATGCATTAAACGTAGGTTTAAACCCAACTAAAGACGCATTAGCAATAGAATCAAGTGATTCTCCATATGTAAATATAGTTGCTATAAGAACTGAAGAAAAAGATAGCGATAAAATAAAAGCATTAACAAAAGCATTAAATAGTGATGAAGTTAAGAAATTTATAGAAGAAAAATATAATGGAAGTATAGTTCCAGCATTTTAATAAAAATTAATAATTGAAAAGGAAGTATCAAAGTAGAGTAAATCAAACTTGATACTTCCTTTTTTAATTTTTTGATTATAAACTTTCAGCGTATTCAAATAAAATTCCTTCTCTAATTCCAAACTTACTTATCGAAAGCTTGTCGGAATTAATATATAGCATTAAGTATTTTATTAAAATTAGACACCCCATAAATATATCAGCCCTATTAGAAGACATTCCTTTAATCTCTCTTTTTTGATCTAAATTTAATTTTTTTACTATATTAAATAAGCTATTTATATTTCTATATGAAATCATATAGTAATCAACTAAAATATCTATATCATCGAAAGCATGATTTCTAAGAATTTTTTCAATACATCTAACAGAACCACCTATGCCTATGATAGGAAGATTTTTATTTTCTTTTATCCAAGGATATTTATCAAATTCTTTAAATATAGTTTTTTTAAACTTATCTTCATCCTCTTGTGAAACTTTATTTAATAAATTGAAATTATTTGTATTTGGGATACTGCCATAAGGAAGGCTTACTGATTTAATCAATTTTTTATCTTTTACTAAGACTATTTCAGCACTAGAACCGCCAATATCTATCTGAATAAAATCTCTTAAATTTGTAGAATTTACAGAAGATACAAATCCGTAGTAAGCTTCTTGTTTTCCATTTATAATTTTTATATCTAAATTTAAAGATTCTTTTAAAGATTCTATAATAGCTTCACCATTACGAGATTTTCTAAGTGTTTCTGTTGCTACAGCAATAATTCTATTACATCTATAAAGTGTACAAATTTTTTTCATTTCTTCTAAAGATGAAGTTAATTTTTTTATACCAAGAGCAGTTATATCATTAGCTCTAGTTTTATAATTACTAAGTCTAAGTTTTGTTTTTTTCTCATAAGATATTTGAAAAAATTTATTATCATAAATATCAGAAATTATTAATTTTAGCGAATTAGATCCTATATCTATAATTGCAACTCGATTCAAATTTATACCCCCTTAAATCTGTTAATGTTAATTTTACTTAAAGTATATCAGTAATAATAACAAAATATGATGTATTGTGACATGTTTTTACATAAACATAACATACTTTACAGAAAAATAAGATGAGTCCTTCTTTTAGAATGATACTATAATATTAAGAAATTTTTTATAAAAGACATTAAAAAATCACATTGGAAAGTATTTATAGCGAAGATTTCTTAATTCATAATATTAATTATAGAAATGGAGAAATATTAGAAATGAATAAAATATATGATTATCCACAAAACTTTTTCAATAGAGAATTAAGTTGGTTAGAATTTAATAAAAGAGTATTAGATGAAGCTCACAATGAAGAAAATCCATTACTAGAAAGGGTAAAGTTTTTATCAATCTTTAATTCAAATTTAGATGAATTTTTTATGGTTAGAGTAGCTTCACTGTTAAGAAAATATAAACAAGGTATTAAAACTGTTGATATGGCTGGAATGACACCAAAAACACAGTTAGATAAAATAATAAAAAAAGTTAGATTTTTACTAGAAGAACAGTATAAGTGTTATAATGAACTTACAAGATTATTATCATTAAAAAATATAAAAGTTCATAAGTATAAAAATTTGTGTGACAAATCAAAACGTTATATAGACGATTATTATGAAAGAGAAATATACCCAGTTTTAACACCTATGGTAATAGATTCAGCACGTCCTTTTCCGTTATTGTTGAACAAAACTTTGAATATAGCTGCATTGTTAAAAACACAAAATAGTAATGCACATATATTTGGTACAATACAAGTTCCATCAGTTTTAAGCAGATTAATAAAAATACCAACTGATGAAGATAGGGTCGACTTTGTATTATTAGAAGATGTAATAAAATCAAAATTATATAAATTATTTAGCAATCATGAGGTTTTATATAGTTGTTCTTATAGAATAACAAAAGATGCAGATTTAGAAGTTGATGAAGAAGACACAATCGATTTATTGGAAACTATGGAGGAATCTTTAAAACAAAGAAAATGGGGAGATGCTGTAAGACTAGAAATAGAAACAGGACCTAATAACGAATATTTCAACAAAATATTAAATATAATAGTCGATGAAATAGAGATAGATGAACAGTACATATTTAAAACAAATGGGGTAATAGATTTTACATTTTTAAATAAATTAGGTTCTTTAAATGGATTCGATGATTTAAAATATGAAAAAGTAAAAGTAGATAATATAAAAATACCTCACAGAACAGATATTTTTGGATATATAAAAGAAAAAGATATATTTGTTCACCATCCTTATGAATCTTTTGATATTATAGTAGATATGATAAAAAAAGCTGCAGAAGACCCAAATGTTTTGGCAATTAAACAAACATTATATAGAGTTAGTGGCAATTCTCCAATAATAGAAGCATTGACTAAAGCTGCTGAAAAAGGAAAGCAAGTAACAGTATTAGTTGAATTAAAAGCTAGATTTGATGAAGAAAATAATATAACTTGGGCTAAAAAGCTTGAAAAAGCAGGATGTCATGTTATTTATGGTGTGATAGGACTAAAAACACATTGTAAAATATTGTTAATTGTCAGAAAAGAAAAAGACAAGATAAAAAGATATGTCCACTTTGGAACAGGAAACTATAATGATGTAACAGCAAAATTCTATACAGATATGGGCATACTTACAGCTGATGAAACCTTTGGCGCAGATGCATCGATATTATTTAATATGTTGTCTGGATATGCAGCACCAAATGATATGAAAAAGATAACTATAGCTCCATACGGTTTTAGAAATAAGTTTGAAGAGATGATAAGAAGAGAAACACAAAATGCAAAACAAGGTAAAAAAGCAAAGATAATAGCAAAGATGAATTCCCTTTTGGATAAAAGCATAACAACAGAACTTTATGCAGCATCTCAAGCAGGAGTAGAGATAGAATTAATAGTTAGAGGTATATGTTGTTTAAAACCAGGAATAAAAGGATTAAGCGAAAATATAAAAGTTAGAAGCATTGTAGGTAGATATCTTGAACATAGTAGAATATACTATTTTTATAACGATGGAAAAGAAGAAATATATATATCAAGTGGGGATTGGATGTATAGAAATTTAAATAAAAGAGTTGAAACTATGGGAATAGTAGAAGACAGTGACATTCAACAAGAAATAAAAGAAATATTAGATTTATATTTGAAAGATAATGTAAAGGCAAAGATATTACAAAGCGATGGTTCTTATAAACTTAATAATATAAAAGAAAATGAAAAAAGAGTTAACACTCAAGAGGAGTTAGTTAAGTTTACTCATAATAAAAATAAAAATTTAGAAAAAGAGTTTAGCCAAACAATTATAATTCCAATGGTAAAATAGGAGGGCTTTATGAAGAAAATATTAATTATAGATGATGAGATACATATAGTAGAATTGTTAAAATTCAATCTCGAAAATAATGGATATAAAGTAGATTATTCATATGATGGATTTGATGGATATTTGAAGACAAAAGAATTCCAACCAGATTTAATTCTTTTAGATTGGATGCTTCCAAATATAAGTGGGATAGATTTATTAAAGAAAATAAGATCTGATGAAACCCTAGAGCAAATTCCGGTAATAATGTTAACTGCAAAAAATATGGAGGAAGACAAATTAGAGGGATTAGAAGATGGGGCAGATGACTACATAACAAAGCCATTTAGTGTAAAGGAAGTTTTGGCGAGAATAACATCAGTACTTAGAAGATACAAATACACTTCAAATGAAAAGATTGAAGTATTAAAAGCTGATGATATACAAGTAAATGTAAATAAACATATAGTAACTAAAAATGGGCAAGAAATAGAACTTACATTAAAAGAATTCCAAATATTAAAATTATTAATTGAAAATAAAGGCAATGTATTAACTAGAACATTTTTATTAGATAAAATTTGGGGCTATGATTATTACGGAGAAACTAGAACACTAGATGTTCATATAAGACATTTAAGAAAAAAAATCGGCGATAATGACAGTAAATTAATAGAAACTGTAAGAGGCGTGGGATACAAAATAAAATAAGTAATATAAAGTGAGTATAATAAAATAAAATTAAATAATTTTGAGGTGAAAAAAATGCAAGAGGCACAGTTTTTGAATGGCTTGTATATTTTTATAATATTAATTTTATCGATTGCAACTATAATTTTAGTTAAATATAGTATTAGCTTAAGGTCGTATTTGAAAGAATTTATGAAAGTTTCGAAAGATATAAGTAATAAACAGTTTGACAGTAGAGTTAAAGGACAAATGTCAGGAGAAATAGGAGTATTTGCGAATAATTTTAATTCTATGATAGACACAATAAATATTACTATAAAAGATATTACAGATAAGAATATGCAGTTAAAATCAATTATGCAGAGTGTGTCTCATGGGATTTTAGCAATTGATACAAAAGGAAAAATTCTTCTTATTAATGATTTGGCTAAAATAATGGTTGATGGAAATCAAAAGCTTATACCAGAAGGCAAGAATATAAGACAATTTATACAAAATCAAATTGTTTTAGATAGCATTATATATAATATGTCTGGTGAAAATAGCACAGTTATTCAAAAAAATATAAGTAAAGACACTATTTATAAAATAAAGATAGATCCAGTTCATTTTGAAGATACAGATGCAGTAATAGGATTTATTATAAATATTGAAAATGTTACAGAATATGTAAAATTAGAAAATATGAGAAAAGAGTTTGTGGCAAATGTCAGCCATGAATTAAAGACACCAATTACATCTATAAAGGGTTTTGTAGAAACTTTAAAGATGACGGATAATTTAGATGATGATACTAAAAATAGGTTTTTAACTATAATAGAAAATGAAGCAACTAGATTAACTAGATTAATAGATGATATCTTACTGTTGTCAACTATCGAAAATAAAACTAAAAAGAAAGTGGAAAAAGTAGACTTATTTGAAGTTTTTGAAGAAGTACACGAAGTAGTAAACTATATCGCTAAGAAGAAAAATATAAAAGTAAAATATGAGTTTAAGAATAAAGATATAGATTTATGGGAGTACTCAGGTTATATAAGACAAATACTTCTAAATATAATTTCAAATGCTATAAAATATACAGGCGAAAATGGAAGTGTAAATATAAAACAATATATAAAAGCTAAAAAAGTATTTATTGAAGTTAAAGACAATGGAATAGGAATACCGCAAGAAGATATAGACAGAATTTTCGAACGTTTTTATCGAGTTGATAAAGCGAGAAGTAGAAGTGTTGGAGGAACAGGCCTTGGTCTTGCAATAACAAAACATATGATAAAAGCATTAAATGGAAATATAAAAGTAGAAAGTGAATTAGGACTAGGAAGTAAATTTATAATAGAATTACCGTTTAATACGGAATTAGCTAAAAAAGTAAGTTAAAATTTAATATTTATAGAAAAGACGACTAAAAGTCGTCTTTTTTAATGCCTAAAATTATATTATTTTTAGAATTTTCAGATTAACATTAAATTAACATACTTAACTTTATAATAACTTACACTTAATAAACGCTTAAGACGTGTTATATACTATATAAAGTGTAAAGGGGAGGCAGAAAGATAAAGATAAGTTGCCAAGCCGCAAGCTTTAAAGCGAATAAGAAAGAACATTATAAGGGTATTAAAAATAAAATTTTAAAACATATTGGAGGAAGAAAGATGTTTAACAAAAAAAGATTAGTGGCAATTTTAACAGGGACTTTACTAGTAGGCTCACTTGTAGGGTGTAGTGCAGGAGGAGCATCAAATTCAGGTTCAGGAAGTAGTGATTCAAGCAAAATCACAATATCAGGTTCAACTTCAGTAGGTCCAACAATGGAAATTTTAGCAGAAGATTATCAAAAAGCAAATGAAGGAACAACAATAGAAGTTCAACAAGTAGGTTCATCAGCAGGTATAACAAATACAATTGATGGAACTTCACAAATAGGAATGTCATCAAGAGATTTAAAAGATGAAGAAAAATCAGAATTAAAAGAATATCAAATAGCAATAGATGGTATAGCAGTAATAACAAACTCAGCAAATAAAGTAAAAGATTTAACATTAGATCAAGTAAAAGATATATACACAGGTAAAATAACTAACTGGAAAGAAGTTGGCGGAAATGATGCAGATATAGTTGTTGTATCAAGAGAAGATGGTTCAGGAACAAGAGATGGTTTCCAAGAAATCGTAGGATTTGAATCAGGAGATTTAACTTCAAATGCTCAAATATCTGATGGTTCAGGAAATATAAAAACAACTGTTCAAGGAAATGAAAATGCAATAGGATATATCTCATTTGGATACTTAGATGACTCTATAAACTCAGTTAAAATCGGTGGTATAGAACCAAAAGAAGAAAATGTTTATAATAAAAAATATCCAATATCAAGACCATTCTTATTAGTAACTAAAGGTGATGCAACTGGTGATGCAAAATCTTTCATAGATTATGTATTAAGTGATGAAGGTCAAAAAACAATAGAAAAAGAAGGTTTCATGAGTGTTAACCAAAAATAATAAAAATAGTAAATAATTAATATTTTAGATAGTTTTTACTAGGCTGTCTCTTAGAGATAGCCTAGTATTTTAAAAAGGAGGAGTTTGCATTGGAAAATACTGAATCAATTAAGGTGAAAGAAAGCAGTTCATCTAATAAAAATAAAAGCAAATATGTGCTTGAGTTTATAACAGAAAAAATATTTATGATAAGTGCTTTTGTAGCAGTAATAAGTTTATTGCTTATAATTGGGTTTGTGTTTTATAAAGGTTTAATGCCTTTTGCAACAGAAGGATATTCATTTATAGATTTTATATTTGGAACAGAATGGTTACCAAGTTCTAAAGAATTTGGAATTGGGGCAATGATAGTAACATCAATGGTAGCAACAGTAGGAGCTTTAATAATCGGTGTTCCAATAGGAATATTAGCAGCAATATTTATAGCTGAAATATGTCCAAAGAAATATGCAAGAGTAATTTCAACAGCAGTAGAACTTTTAGCAGGTATACCATCAGTGCTTTACGGTATATTTGGTTTAGCAGTAATAGTTCCAGCCATACAAACAGTATTAAGCCTTCCTAAAGGACAAAGCTTATTAGCAGTAATCATAGTATTATCAATTATGATGCTCCCAACAATAATATCTTTATCAGAAACATCAATTAGAGCAGTGCCAAAAGCATATAAAGAAGGATCTTTAGCACTTGGTGCATCAAAAATAGAAACAATATTTAAAGTTACAGTACCAGCAGCTAAATCAGGAATATTAGCTGGGGTAATACTTGGAATAGGTAGAGCATTAGGTGAAACAATGGCAGTAATATTAGTTGCAGGTAACTCAACAGCAATGCCTACATCATTACTTGACAGTGCAAGACCACTTACAACAAATATAGCACTTGAAATGGGATATGCAGCAGGAACACATCAAGAGATGTTATTTGCAACAGGTGTTGTACTTTTCTTATTCATAATAATTATAAATTTAGTATTAACTAAATTAACTTCTAAAGGAGTTGATAGATAATGGAAAATAATTTGAAAGCGAGAAAGAAAAAAGATAACTTATTAGTTTCATTAGTATATTTATCAGCAATTATTACAGTAGGATTACTAGTAGTAATCGTAGGATTTATATTTATAAAAGGTATAGCAAAAATAAGTCCAAACTTTTTATTTGCAGATTATTCAGCAAGTGGAAATGGCGGAATACTTCCAATGATAATGACAACAGTATATATGGTTTTAGTATCAATATTAGTAGCAACACCAATAGGAATTTTGGCAGCAGTCTACTTACAAGAATATGCAAAACAAGGAAAACTTGTTAGAGTAATAAGATTTGCGACAGAATGTTTAGCAGGGATACCTTCAATAGTATATGGGTTATTTGGTGGTATATTCTTTGTTGTAGCATTAAAATTACAATATTCAATATTATCAGGTGGGTTAACAGTAGCAATTATAATACTTCCAACAATAATACGTTCAACAGAAGAAGCTTTAAAAACAGTTCCAGATACTTATAGAGAAGCATCTCTAGGACTTGGGGCAACTAAATTTCAAACACTTTATAAAGTAATATTGCCAAGTGCAATCCCTGGAATACTTTCTGGTGTGATCTTATCAATAGGTCGTGTAATTGGTGAATCAGCAGCAATATTATTAACTGCAGGTACAGTTGCAAAAATGCCACTTACAGTATTTGATAGCGCGAGAACACTTACAGTACATGCTTACTTATTAACAAAAGAAACTGGCAATATCCAAACAGCTTGTGGGGTAGGGTTAGTATTGATAGTAATCGTATTTGCTTTAAATACAATTGCTAAATTAGTAGCTAAGAAATTAAATAAAGCAAATTATTAAAACTAAAATTTTAAGAGATATATAAGAGTAATTTATTTAAAATATATTGAAAAATATCTTGGGTTATATCAACAAGATAAATATATAAGGAGATTAGTGATATGAATTCAGAAAATAAAACTAAAATAAGAGTTAACGATTTAGACTTGTATTATGGAGAAAAACAAGCTCTAAAGGGAATTAACATGGACATAATAGAAAATGAAGTAACAGCATTAATTGGACCATCAGGATGTGGAAAATCAACATTTTTAAGATGTTTAAATAGAATGAATGATTTAATAGATTGTGTAAAAATCAACGGAAAAATATATATGGATGATGAAGAAATACTTACAACTAATGATGTGATAAGCCTTAGAACAAGAGTAGGTATGGTGTTCCAAAAAGCAAATCTATTCCCAATGAGTATATATGACAATGTAGCTTATGGACCAAGAAATCAAGGAATAAAAGATAAAAAAATACTAGATAAAATAGTAGAAGAAAGTTTAAAAGGGGCTGCTATTTGGGATGAAGTAAAAGACAGATTAAAATCACCAGCGCTAGGCTTATCAGGTGGTCAACAACAACGTGTATGCATAGCTAGAACAATAGCAATGAAACCAGACGTTATACTAATGGATGAACCAACATCAGCATTAGATCCAATCTCAACTTCTAAAGTAGAAGAATTAATGGCAACATTAAAAAATCAATACACAATAGTAATTGTTACGCATAATATGCAACAAGCGGCGCGTATTTCTGATAAAACAGGATTTTTCTTAAACGGAGAATTAATAGAATTTAATAATACTAAAGATATATTTACAGTTCCTCACGATAAACGTACAGAGGACTATATAACAGGAAGATTCGGCTAGAATTTAATTATATATAAATTTAGTATTATAATTACAGTTTAAGGAGATATAAAATGGCGAGTACAAATTTAGAAATGAGTATAAAAACTTTAAGAGAATATATAAACAGAATGATGGATAAATGCGAAAGAGCAGTTGAACTATCTGTAAACAGCATGATAAATAAAGATATGGATTTAGCTAAAAGAGTTATAGATGATGATGATGATATAGATATATTAAGAGAATATATAAGAGATAGAAGTATAGAATTAATGGCATTAAAACAACCAATGGCAAAGGATTTAAGAGAAATATATGCATTATCAGATATTTCTGCTGAGTTAGAGAGAATTGGAGATTATGCTGAAAATATAGCATCAGAAGTTGTGTCAATAGGCGGGGAAGATTATATAAAACAATTAATCGATATACCAAAGATGACTAATTACTGTTTAGAAATGTTTAAAAATCTAAAATCAGCTTTTATAAATCAAGATGCTGATTTAGCTTATAAAACAGCTTTAATAGATAATGAAATAGATATACTTTATTATAAAGTAAGAGAAGATTGCTTAAAAGTTATGCATGAAAATCCAGAACAAAATATAAATCAAGGTGTAAAACTTCTATTTGTAGCAAGATATTTAGAAAGAATAGGAGATCACATTACAAATGTATGTGAAAAAATAATATATGCAAGAAATGGAAAAATGATTGAAATAGGATAAGATTAGATATTATAATGATATTAGGAGTAGTATATTGCAATTCAATATTGTATATACAAATTGTATTCTTTTAACCAACAAATATATATGTAATTAACAGAATGCCGGTGTACTTATTATACGTCGGCATTCTGGCGTTTACAAATAAATCTAGGTATATTGTCGTATTTTGGGGATAAATTTATCTGGATAATAAAGGTTAACTTAAGCTTTCTCTATTAATATATAATCATCAAAAATAAAAAAGGAGAATTAATATGAGAAAGATTTTGAAAAAAAGTACGATTGTATTAGTAATGTTGACATTTATATTGGCAATGGTCAACATAAATGGAGTTAATACTTCATTTGCAGATACTAAAGACAGTACTCAAACGACTACAGAGAATAATCAATCAGATAGCTCAAGTAGTGATGAAACTTCTTCAACCGATGAAAATAATACAGAAGATGATGAGAATGTGCTTAAAACAGATGATGGATTTAAGTATACAGTAGAAGATGATGAGGTTACTATTAAAGGGTATGAAGGTAGCAAAACAACTTTAACAATACCAAATGAAATTGATGGAAAGAAAGTTACTAAAATAGGTGCAAATGCATTTGATGGTAATACGAGTATAACAAGTGTTGAAATTCAAGATGGTATAACTACTATAGACTCATATGCATTTTATAATGCAGCAGCACTTGAAAGTGTTAGTATCCCAGAAAGTGTAACAATTATGAATGAAGGTGCATTTGCAAATTGTACAGCACTTTCAAGTGTAAATCTTCCAAGTAAATTAAAAACGATAAGTTATGGATTATTTGCAAGTTGTAGTAATTTAACAAAAATAGAAATACCAGAGGGCGTAACATCGATAGATGGATATGCATTTTATACATGTACATCATTAAAAGAAATCAATATTCCAGAAAAAGTTGAAAGTATAGGAGAAGCAGCATTTTATTATTGTGCAGCTTTAGAAAGTATAGAAATACCAAAGTCTGTTGATGATATAGGAAGTTATGCATTTGATAGTTGTTCAAATTTAACTATGTCAGGATATAGTTCTTCAGCAGCAAAAACATATGCAAGTGAAAATAGTATACCATTTAAAACAATACGTACAGCATTAGATTATGCAAAAATAGTTTTAGTATTTGTTGCATTAGGAGCAATAATATATTTAATACATAAATTAAAAGCAATAGTAAAACATAAAAAATATTTAAAAAATAATATAGATTTTGAGGAAAATATAGTACTTATAGATAATGAAATATGCAAGGTTGAGTTTATAGGAAAATCGAAACTTAAGTTAGTAAATGGAAAAGAAGTGCAAAATAATAAAAAAACTTTAGGTACTGAATTTGTAGGATATAAATACAATATAGAAAATAAATCAGACTCAAATATTGAAGTATATATTAAATATGCAACAGTAGGAGATTATACAGATAAATTTAACTTAGATGAACAAATTCCAAAAGGCAAAAAAGCTAAGGGATTTGCCTGCTTACAAAAAACAAATTCACTAGATAATCTTAAATCAGTAAGTGGAACTATAGTAGTTTGTAATGAAAAAAATAATGAAGTTAAAGTAAAAAGTTATGATTTTAAAATAGATTAAAATAATTTAAATTAATGATAGGGAGAAAAGAAGGTGTTTTAAATTCAAAACATCTTCTTTTCATATTGGATAAGAATAATATATAATTAAAACTTATTTAGCTAAATTTAAAGTAGAATAAAGTCTTTTTGAAACAGTTTCACCGATTATATAAGCTAAAACTAATTTCAATAAATCAACAGCTACAAATGGCACTACGCAATAAAGTAGGCTATTTATTATTGTATTTCCAGTAACTAAAGAGAACATTACTGTACCTAGTGCATACACAACTGCTAAACCGATAATCATGCTTATTGCAGTTAATATACTAGAATTAGATTTTTCTTTAATATATCCAATTATAAATGCCATTAAAGGATAGGAAAGTAAGTATCCACCAGTTGGTCCGAATAATACGCCGATTCCAGCAGAGAACTGTGCAAATACTGGAACGCCAATTCCACCTAAAATTAAATATATCAAAGTTGATATAAAAGCACATTTAGAACCTAAAATAAGACCTGTTATAGCTATACCAAATATTTGTAGTGTAAGTGGTACAGTTGTAAATGGTAATGGTATTGATATTTGAGCAAAAATAGATACTAATGCTGCAAATAAGCCACATAAAATAATTTCTCTAGTAGTAAGTTTCATAAATTAATCCTCCTGCAATTTAAAGTTTTAATATTTTCGTATTATGTTTATTAAAATTTGTTTTTAAGATTAACGTTAACTTAAAAAAAAATTAAGTTAACATAAATTTAGCACTAAAAATATATTTTTGCAATATGTTTTGGAAAAAAATAACAGAAAACGATTTTTGAATGATTTACTCAATAAAGATTTTTTATATAAAAGACATTATGCTATACTATTGTATGGAATAATAGAAGTGAAGGGAGATTATATATGGAGGGTGCAAATAAAAAACATATTTCGGAATCATTCAGGTTAGCAGCTGTATTAGCTTTAGTTGGTGGTTTTTTAGATGCGTATACTTACATATGTAGAGGACAAGTTTTCTCAAATGCTCAAACAGGAAATATAGTATTAGTAGGATTGGCCTTAGCAGAAAATAATTTTATAAATGCTATATATCATTTTTTACCGGTGGTAGCATTTATAGTAGGTGTAATAATTACAGAGACAATAAAAAGAAGGGTAAAGTTTAAAGAAACATTTATTCACTGGAGACAAATTGTAATTGGTGCAGAGATTATAATTCTTTTTGCAATAGCTTTTATACCTATGGGAAGATATGATGGATTAGTAAATATATCGATTTCGTTAATTTGTGCAATGCAAGTAGAGGCATTCAGAAAAGTAAATGGAACAGCTTTATCTACAACAATGTGTACTGGAAACTTAAGAACGGGAACTGAGCAAGTATATAGAGCAATTATAGAAAAAAGTAAAGATAAAGTACGTATTGCAGCACAAGCGTATGGAATAGTAATATTCTTCAGTATAGGAGCTGCTATAGGTGGCATTGTAACTAGAATTTATATGGAAAGATCAATTTTAATAGCAAGTGCAATGTTACTTATAGTATTTATATCTATGTTTAGAAATGTAGAAAAATATATCTTAAAAGAACTAGAAGAAGATGATGAAATTGAGGAAGAAGAGATAGATTCTGAAATAGAAGAATTAAAAGAGAATGATGAAGAAAAAACGGAATTTAAAACTAAATGCTAGAATAAGTATATAAATATTCATAAATTCTTTAATAAAAACTTAATATTTAGGTAAGGTTAAGTTAATATTTTCAAGTTATATTTTAAATATAAAGATTTAGGCAGTTTAAGTAAAACTTTACTTAAATATATAAGCTAGATAATTTTTTCAATGTTACTCCTTTTTGAACAAGGCATATTTTATGCCTTGTTTTTTTATAGCTATCAGGAAATTATATTCATTTATAGATTGTAGATAAGTATAATTTCCGTATATGTGTTTCAAAAAAATCTTATTAATAGGCGAATATAAATAAAATTATTTATATTTATAGACAAAATGATATTGAAAAATATCAACAAAATATGGTAGATTTTAAAGGACACTAAAAAGTATAGAGTATATTATACAATAAATATATTCTATGCTTTTTTTATTTGTTTAACTTTTTTCCAAAAAGGAGAAAAACAATGCATTAATAAAAAAGCCGTTTTTTCTTATAATCTAATTAACAAATCAAGAGGTAATGAAAACTTAACTCTTAAGAAATTAAAAAGAATTAACAGGGGTGAATATTGATGCAAATAAGTTGGTTAGGTCTAGAAGGCAAATCAGTTATCGTAACAGGAGCAGCTTCAGGGATAGGAAAAGCAGTTGCTCAAGAATTTTTAAACTGTGGGGCAAATGTCGCAGTATGTGACTTAAATCCACAAACACCAGAATTTGAAATTAATGAAAATAGTGGGAAAATGATTTACTTACATACAAACGTATGTGATGCTCAAAACGTAAAAGAAACTGTTAAAAGAGTTTGTGAAGAGTTTGGAACAGTAGATGTAATAGTAAATAATGCAGGCATAAACATACCAAGTCTATTAGTTGATGATAAAGAAGAACATAGCAAATATGAATTAAATGAAAATATATATGAAAAAGTTATGGACGTTAATGTAAAAGGTGTTTATCTTTGTTCACAAGAAGCTAGTAGAGTAATGGTTAAAAAAGGTGCTGGAGTAATAATAAATATGTCATCTGAAAGTGGACTTGAAGGTTCACAAGGACAAAGTATATATGCAGCATCTAAAAATGCAGTAAATTCATTTACTAGATCTTGGTCAAAAGAATTAGGGCCAAAAGGAGTTAGAGTAGTAGGTGTAGCACCTGGGATACTTGAAGCAACAGGACTTAGAACATTAGCTTATGAGGAAGCTCTAGCATATACAAGAAATATAACAGTAGAAAAATTAAGAGAAGGATATAAAAGCACTTCAACAACACCATTAGGTAGAAGTGGAAAACTTTCAGAAGTTGCAAATTTAGTTTGTTTCCTAGCATCTGAAAGAGCAGGATATATTCACGGTGTAACAATAAATGTAGCAGGTGGAAAAACTAGAGGTTAGAGAAATAGGGGGGATATAGGATGAGTGATTATTTTAATAATGATAACCGAATATGCAAAGTATTACAAATCCTAGAACATAAAAGATCAGCCTCCTTGGAATATTTAGAAAAAAAGTTAAACGTCAGTACAAAAAGTATAAAAAACGATATTAAAGAATTAAATGAAATATTTGATGGAAATGCATTAATTCAATTTAAATTAGGAAAATACAAGTTGTATGTACTTGAATATAAACAATTTGAAAAAATAAAAGAAAATTTATACTTACATGATGATTTCTTTAATTCACCGAAAAAGAGAATGGCATATGTAATAAGTAGATTGATGAACGATGAAAATCCAGTTTTAACTGAAGATTTAGCATTTGAAATGAGCATAGGTCGAACAACTTTAGTAGGTGATTTAAAGAAAATAAGAGAAGCTTTAAAAAAATATAATATAGAAATAGTTGGTAAGACAAATACAGGTCTAAAACTTCAAGGTGAGGAAATCGATCTAAGACTTTTCGTATTAGAAAATCTATATGAAGAAATCTATAAAGACCATGAATTAGATTATGATGTAAAAGAAGAACTTGAGAAGATTTTTTCAGATTTAAAACTTGAAGGAAGTACGAGAAAACAGATTATAAAGTTTTTAACAGTACTTATAGATAGACTAGTAAATGGACATTCAATAGCTGAATTAAATGAAACATATGAAGACTTGATATATACAGATCAGATAAACGTTTCCAACAATATATCAGATAGAATAGAGAATATATTTGGAGTTAAGATTCCAGATAATGAAAGAGTATTTATGACACTTCCTATTGTTGGAATGAGAACACCAATGGATATAGACAGAGTCAAAAATATAGAAATCACAGAAGAGGTTATTGATTTAGTATTAGACATAATAAAATTAATTAAATTAGAAATGGATATAACAATTACACCTGGAAATCTATTAGATGAATTTACATATCATATAAGTTTCATGTTAAATCGTCTTAAATATGGAATAAAAATAAAAAATCCAGTTTTAGATGAAATTAAAGAAAAATACATGGTTCCATATAAATTAGCAGAGTTGACAAAAATGCTAATTGAAGACAGAACTAAGAAAAAAGTATCAAAAGATGAATTAGGATTTTTAGCAGTTTACTTCAGTGTATTTATATCTGAAAACTCATATGAAAGAAATAAACTTTGCTCTATAGCCATCATATGTGGTACAGGTAAAATAACAGCAAGGCTTATAGCTGCTCAACTTAGAAAAATTGTAGATATAGACACAAAACTTGAGATGTTTTCAGATAGCCAAGTAAATAAAGAATTGTTAGATCAATTTGATTTAGTTTTATCAACAATAAAATTTGAATGTGATACAGTAACACCGATAATTTATTTAAAAGAGATATTCGATGAAAATCAACTTAAAAATAAAATTGAAAGTGTAAGATATACAGAAAAATTAAACATTCCAATGTTACAAGGAATGGAATCATTAGTACTTAGTTTACTAGATGAAGAAAAGTTTTTCATACTACATAGCGATAAATCTTATATGGAAAATGTAGATTATATGATAGACCAGTTATACGACTTATCATATGTGGATGAAGGATTTAAAGAAAGAATTCATACTAGAGAGTCAAAATCGACAATGGTTTTTGATGAGTATATAGCTTTACCACATGCTATAAATAAAGAAACAGATAAAATAGTATTCTCAATAGGTGTATTTTCTGATGACAAGAATCATGAAAAAGATAGTAAATTGAAAGTAATATTTTTATTAGCAATACCAGATATAGAAGAAAAAGATGATGATATTTTAGTGAAAATATATGATGAAATTATTGCTATATCTAAAGATAAGCAAGTAGTTGAAAATATCGCTAAAGTAAAAAATTATAGAGAATTACTATTATATTTTATAAAACAAGATAATGTATTTAATTAGAATGAAGGGAGAAGATATTATGAACTTTTGGTTTTTATTGATTTGCTTTGGTGTAGCATTTTTAGCACAATATGCACTGGGTATGATGCAAATGAAGAGTTTTACAATTAACTTTGGAAAACTTAGAAGACAGGGAAAAGTAGCTATTGGAAAGAAAAAGGGTGCTTTTAGAGCAGGTTCAATAGTGATGTTTGCAGTTGACGAAAACGGTATTATATTAGACAGTTCATATATGTCAGGCGTTACAGTACTTGCAAAATTTAAGAAATTAAAAGGTTTTGAGGGATTAAATGTATCTACATTAAAGAAAGAAGATACTAAAGGATTTCCAAAACAAGTACAAGATGCAATACTAGAAGCTTCTTCTAATTATAACGTAATAATGAGCGGTGGTGAAGTACCTGAACCTCCAAGTCCATTACAAAAACTTACAGGTTCAATGAAAAATTTAGTAACTTAAAAATAGGAGGAAAAAATTATGGATTTATTAGTTAGTTTCGCAGAAGGATTTATGAATTTATTTCAAGTTGGTGCCGATAACTTCGTAAGTTGGGTAACAGGTATAGTACCAACAGTACTTATATTATTAATAGCAATGAACACATTAATAGCATTAATAGGTCAAAATAGAATAAATAGATTTGCTAAATTTTCAGCAAAAAATCCTTTACTTAGATATATGGTAGTTCCTTTCTTAGGAGCATTTATGTTAGGTAACCCAATGGCTTTATCATTAGGAAGATTCATGCCAGAAAGAATTAAACCAAGTTATTATGCATCAGCTTCATATTTTTGTCACACAAGTAGTGGTGTTTTCCCACACATAAATCCAGGTGAAGTATTTATATTCTTAGGAATAGCAAATGGGATCACAACATTAGGACAAAGTTATATGCCACTTGCAGTAAGATATTTATTAGCTGGTTTAGTTTGTAACTTTATAAGTGGATGGGCAACAGATTTCACAACTAAAATGGTTATGAAACAACAAGGTATAGAATTAAGCAACGAATTAAAAGAAGCTTAAAAGTAAATTTGAAATTTAAAGTACATAATTGTTGTAATAATTAGGGAGGAATAAACAAATGTCTAAATATAATGCAATAAAAATAAATAAAGGACCAAGCGGATTTGGTGGACCATTAACAGTTCAACCAACTGAAGAAAAAAATGTATTACTTTATATAACTGGTGGCGGGGCAAAACCAGATATAGTTGATAAAATAGTAGAACTTACTGGATGTGAGGCAATAAACGGATTTAAAACTTCAGTACCAGAAGAACAAATATTCTTAGTAATAATAGACTGTGGAGGAACACTTAGATGTGGTATATACCCACAAAAAAGAATACCTACAATAAATGTAATGCCAGTAGGAAAAAGTGGACCATTAGCTAAATTTATAACAGAAGATATATATGTATCAGCAGTTGGATTAGATGAAATAGAACCGGCAGGAGAAGTAGCACCAGCTACAAATACATCAGCAGCAGACGAAGTTGCAACAACTGCAGAAGTTTTAGAAGAAAATGAAGAACAAGAAAATAAAAGACAATTTAGATATAGCTCAGATAAAAAAATATCTGAAACATTAGCAGGAGAAGAAAATAAAAGTTTAATAACTAGAATCGGTATGGGTGCTGGGAAAGTAATAAATACATTCTATCAAGCATCAAGAGATGCAATTCAAACAATGATCAATACAATATTACCATTCATGGGATTCGTTTCATTATTAATAGGTATAATCCAAGGTTCTGGTATAGGTGACTGGTTTGCAAAAATCATGATTCCTCTTACTGGAAATGGAATAGGTCTTGTAATATTAGGGTTCATTTGTTCATTACCTTTCTTATCTCCATTACTTGGACCTGGAGCAGTTATAGCTCAAGTTATAGGAACTTTAATAGGTGTTGAAATAGGAAAAGGAAATATAGCACCATCACTTGCATTACCAGCATTATTCGCAATAAACACTCAATGTGCTTGTGACTTCGTACCAGTTGGTTTAGGTCTTGCAGAAGCAGAAGCAGAAACAGTAGAAGTTGGGGTTCCATCAGTATTATACTCTCGTTTCTTAACAGGTGTACCAAGAGTTTTAATAGGATGGTTATTCTCAATAGGTTTATATCAATAAGATTAAAATAAAAAGATATTGAAAAATAAGATATATAATAAAGATATATTAAAAAAGTAAATTTAGGGGGTAAATATTATGGCAGTTATATACAATAATAAAGTAAAAAGTAAAGGTGCATTAGTAGACTCTTTTGAAGGAGAATCAATGTTCATATTATTTGGGGATAATGCTCCAGATACTTTAAAAGATTTCTGTTATGGCATAGATGTTAAAAATGCTACAGAAGAAATAAAACCAGGACAATTTGTAGTTATAGACGGAGCAAAATTTAAAATAACAGCTTTAGGGGATATAGCTCAAAGAAATCTTGAAAGTTTAGGACATGTTACTATATCATTTGATGGAGCAACAGCAGCAACATTACCAGGAACTATAAACGTAGAAAAAGCTGATATGCCAAAATTAGATATAGGAACTGAAATATCTATAGTTACTGAATAATATAAAAATTAAATTAGGATACTAAAAATTAAATATAATAACTTTAAAATATTTAGGACAAAGAAAACAACTCCTTGTATAGGGGTTGTTTTCTTTTGTTCACAATTAATTTATAATTAATGAATAGATATTTATGCAAGGAGGAAAATTTATGGCGATTACAATATTAGAAGCAATGAAACTTCCTACACTAAAAGATTTTGAGCTGATAGCAGGTTATAGAGGCCTTGACAGAGAAATCCAAAGGGCATCTATATTAGATTATGAATATGAAAAAAGTTTATCTGATAAACCAATACAGACATATTTTGAAAAAGAAGACTTTGTTATAAGCAGTCTTATATATGCAAAAGACGATCCAAGTTTAATATTAGAAAGTGTAAAGGGATTAGTATCAGATGGTGTTAGTGGATTGGCAGTAAAAAATATTTATTATGATGTTTTACCTGAGGAAGTTATTAAATACGCAAATCAAATGGATTTTCCTATTTTTATTTTTGATAAAAAGGGTTCTTATTATGAAGATATAGTTACGGAAATTTATGATAAAAATAAAGAAAAAAATAGTATAAGTTATCAAGAAGCTAAAATAGGCATTTTGTTAAAAGAAGATATGGATAAATCGAGTGTGAAAAATATGGCCAAAGATTTTAATATATCTTTTAAAGAAAATATGTTTTCGATATGTTTAAAACCGAAAAAATATATAGATGAAAATTCATTAACGAATATAATAAATATTTTAAATAGAGATTTAGGAGCAAGTCATGCGGCTTATAGATATCATGGAATCATATTTATTATATGCACTTATGAAGATAGTCATAAAGAAAATAAAAGTACAGAGTTTAGTAGACTAGTTAGATTGATGATATACAGTTTATTTTTAGATTTAAATGATTATTATATTGGGATTAGCAATTTTCATAAATATATAGATGAATTAAATTTCGCATTAAAAGAATCTATGTATGCTATGAGAGTGGCTTCTATAGAAGGTGAAAATATAAAATACTATTATGAAATAGGTGTTTATAAATTACTAATGCCGTCTTATAGTGAAGGTTATATGATTAATTTTTATAGCGATACTATAGGTAAAATAAAACAATATGATCAAAAATATAATTCTGAATTATTACAAACTGCTATAGTATATGTAAAACTTGGAGGTAATATAAAAAATACTGCTAAATCAATAAATTTACATGAAAATACAGTTAGATACAGAATAAATAAGATAAAAGAAATATTTAATACTACGAATTCTGAATTTGAATTTTATGAGGAATTAGCTCTAGGTATAAAATTACATCTAATACACCAAAATATATAAGAGAACTAATTGATGTATATATATATTTGTAATTTTTACAAAAAAAATGATATAAATTTTGAATTTATACAAAAACTTACCTCCATCATTTTTATATAATTATTTCATGAGAGAAATATGAAAGAAGGTGGAGATATTGAAAAATAATAAAGAATTACTTTACAAACTATGTTTAATAGTATGCTCAATAATTTGGGGAAGTACTTTTGTAGTCATTAAAGATGCTACTAATACAATGTCATCAGGCTTTATAAATGCAAGTAGATTTACAATAGCTGCAGTAATTTTACTTGCAGTTTACTTTAAAAAGATAAAAAATATAAATAAAAGTGAATTAAAGCATGGAATTATAATGGGAGTAGCATTATTTGGTGGATATTATCTACAAGTTTTAGGAATGGAATATGGCTCAACTGCAGGGAAGTGTGCATTTTTATCAGCTACATTTTGTGTAATGGTTCCATTTTTATCTTGGGGAGTATTTAAAAAAGTGCCTGATAAATACAGCGTTATAGCAGCTATTTTATGTATAATAGGAGTAGCTCTTGTTTCTATAGAAAATGGAGCGCATATAACAGTTGGTGATGGAATTATATTAATTTCCGCATTTTTCTATGCTGTAAATATTATGTTTACATCTGAATTTTCAGCAATAGAAAATAATGACACAATCATACTTGCATTTTTACAAATAGCAGTAGTTGGGATTTTAAGTTGGATAGTAGTACTAATAAAAGGAGAAATGCCACAAGTTTACCATGCAAGAGCAGTTATGGGAGTTGTATATCTAGGAATATTTGCAACAGCTTTATGTTTATTAATGCAAGTTATAGGTTTAAAACATATAAATTCGACATCAGCATCAATAATCTTAAGTCTTGAATCAGTATTCGGGGTTATGATTTCAATTACATTCTATAATGAAGTAGTTACACCAAAGCTTATGGCAGGTTTTGTTGTAATATTTATAGGAATAATAGTATGTGAAACTAAATTGAATTTTTTAAAACAGAAAATCAGTATAAAAAAATCTATTACAGGAAATTATAAAAATAAAAATAACAGCAAACATCTTGATGCTAATGAAAGTGCACTTTAAAACACAAATTGACAACTTATGTTTATGTAAAAAATCCTCTAATTTTTAGGGGATTTTTTTGTAGTTATTTTAAGCATAAATTTTGTTATAATGAAAAATATGGGTTTAAAATATATAAATTCGGTTCATAAATAAAAAATAATATAAATAATAAATATGGAAAATTAACAATGTAAAAGAGGTTTTAGTATGAAAAGTATAATAGAAAAAACTTTAGATACGGGCAAAAAAATAGCAATGACAGCTATTTTAACTTATGGGGCAATTAGAATTCTTGAAGACGAAGAAGAGAGAAGTGCAAGAATTAAAGAAGCAGAAAAGACTAAACGAAAAAAGTCTAAATATAAAAATAAACGCAAGATAAAAATTAAAAAATCGAAATATAAAAATAAGACAAAGGCAAAAGTTAAAAAGTCAAAATTTAAAAATAAGATGAAAATAAAGAAGTTTAAATTTAAGAGTAAAGAGGATTAATATAGATAAATAAACAAAAAATCTAAGGGGGATAAAATGAGATTAAGACCATATAAAAAATGGGATAGATAGTTAATGGTTAAAAACAAAGAACATTAAATTCTGTATAGTATATTGTATACATAAAATAAAAATATTATAAAATAATTACGTTATAAAATTGACAAAAAATAAAAAAAAAATTAATATGTAATTGTAAATTGAAAAATTTATATTTAAAATTGATTTCTAAATAATATTGCAATGGGGCATCTTAGTATTTTAAGGTGTCTTTATGTTTTTAGGGGGAAGAATTATGAAAGATAAGTTTGTCAATATAGTTATTGATAAGAATGAAGGTTCAAGATTTCTTGTATCAGAGGATAATAGTATAGATACTGTTAATTTATCAAATGACAAACAGATTTCTATTGCTAGAATTAATATAAAAGACGATGTTACAACTGTTTGTCTTTATGAAAATGGCGAGTCAAAGGGAACTATAAGTCTTAATATAGGAACTAAACAAGTGAAGATCGATTCAAATAGCAATAAAATTATTTATGTAGATAAGGATATTAGAGATTTAGCTAGACTTTACAGCATAAACCTTAATGAAGGTGAAACAACAAATGTTGAAAAGATAAGAGGCCTTTGTAAGATATTAGCTAATATAATGATCACAACAATTCATATGAATGATTATTCATGGGGATTTTCAAAGATGGTCATAAAAGGTAAAAAATCATTTGAACAAGATTTTTGTCCAAATCTGATTATATTTACAGGAATTGCATCAAAGTATATTTTTAATAAAAATGAAGAAAATGTATTTGCTGATGGAAATATAGGTATGTTATTATGCCAAGAAATAAATAACTATAGTATAAATGCATAAAGTGAAGGTAAGCCTAAATATTTATAAAATATAAGGCTGTTACCTTAATTATAAATTATTAATTGTAAACAACATAAAAAAACTGAGGATTTTAAACTTTAAAATTCTCAGTTTTTTTATGTTAAATGGGTGTTATAATAATTAGTGGAAATTATTAACTAGATTAAATAAAGAATAATTTCTATAGATTAAAAATTAATATTTGGAGGGTAAAATAATGAAGAAAAAGGCTAAAATAATTATTTTAACTACTATTACGATTTTATGGATGGTTTTTATATTTAGCATGTCAGCTAAAAATGCAACACAATCATCGAGTATAAGTGGTGGATTTACTTATAATATCTTAAATACTTTTTTCGAGCAATTTAGATCTATTGATAAGACAACACAAAATGGTATAGTAGAGGGGCTACAATTTATAGTTAGAAAAAGTGCACATTTTTTAGCATATGCAATTTTAGGTGGACTTTGTTTTGAAAATTTAAGTGTTTTAGATAAACTATCTAAAAAGAAGACTTTTTTTATAGCACTTTTAATTTCTGTATTATATGCTATTTCTGATGAAATACATCAATATTTTGTGCCAGGTCGCGCATGCCAATTTAGAGATGTTATGATAGACAGTTGTGGTGCCTTATTTGGAATAGCTGTAATTATCATTTTAAAGAAAATAGTAAATAAGATAAAAATCATATACAATAATAAAAATACAAATAAATTAAATTAATAAACATAAAAACAGGGGATGAGACATATGGAAGCACTAAGCGAGAAGATTTTTTTAAAATTAGATATGCCGAATGATCAAAATAGAAGGGGAGATAGGGATAAAATTTTCGATGCATTAAAAGAAAAATATGGTCAAGTAATAATACCATACAAAATATTAAAGGAATTATATCCAAAATGCAGAGAAGCAAATTTTGAAATAACAGTTACATTAGCAAGACGAGATTACGATTGGGTTGTTACAAAAATTGAATGTGGTGATACTACACACAATCATTATGGTTTATGCGTAGACTTGGGAAGTACAACTGTAATTATGAGATTAGTCGATTTAAATACTGGAAATATAATTACAGAAGAATGTATCTTTAACAAAGAAATTAAGTTTGGGGAAGATATATTAAATAGAATATTTTATACTAGAAACTCAAAAGAAAAGTTATACGAGGTACATAAAGCGGCAATAGATACATTTTTAGAACTTCTAGATATAATTGAAAAGAAAACAAATGTAAAAGGCGAGGATATAAGCATAATGACAGTAGCTGGCAACACTACAATGATACATTTTTTACTAAATATAGACCCTTGGACTATATTCCAAACACCGTACACTCCTGTATTTAATCAGCCGGGATTTATAAATGCAGAAGAAATAGGCATTCCTATAAGCGGATATGTCTATTGTTTTCCATCAGTGGCAAACTATTTTGGAGGGGATATAGTAAGTGGATTATTATATACTGAGATATATGATTCAGACGAGATTTCAGCATTTATAGATATAGGAACTAATGGAGAACTTGTAATAGGAAATAAGGACTTTTTAGTTGCAGTAGCAGGGGCAGCAGGTCCAGCGCTAGAAGGTGGAATAAGCAAGTTTGGTATGAGAGCTAAAAAAGGCGCAATAGATACGATAAAAATAATAAATAATGAAATAAAATACACAACTATAGAAAATGGCAAACCTTTGGGAATATGTGGTTCTGGAATAGTAGATTTATTATCAGAGATGTTTTTAAATGGTTGGGTTGACTTTTCTGGAGAATTAAAAGAAAATGCATCTAAACATATAATAAAAGTAGATAATGAGTTAGCTGTAGAATATGCAAGTAAAGATGAAAGTAAAAACCAAGAATCATTAATATTTACACAAAGTGATATAAATCAATTTTTAAAAACAAAATCAGCTGCATACACAATGGTAGCATTCTTATTAGGAGAAGTAGGACTTACACTTGATGATTTAGACAGATTCTATGCAGCGGGCGCTTTTGGAACACATTTAAACCTAGAATCTGCCGTTACAATAGGTATGTATCCAGATTTAGATAGAAATAAATTTAATTGCCCAGGAAATACATCTTTAGAAGGGGCATATAAGTTACTTACCAATAGAAACTTACTTTCGAAAGTAGATAATATAGCAAGTAAAATAAATTATATAGGATTAGAAAATGCAAAAGACTTTTTAGAAAAAATGAGAGGTGCTAGTTTTTTACCACACACGGATATAGATAATTATCCGAGCGTAAAAGCAAACTTAATTAAAAGGGGATTATTATAAAATTCATGATGAAAGCTGTTATATAAAATGATTCCAAATTATTCTATATAACAGCTTTATTTTTGAACTTAAAATATAGGAAAGCAAAGTATTTAGTGCTAAAATATTACTGTAAAATCAAAATAAAAAGGGGAATTGCGATGAAATTTGTGAAAATTGATAAGGAAAAATTCAAACCAACAAAAAATTCAGTCAAAGAATTAATATTTTTAGCATATCTATCTTTTATCCTTTTTATATGTACAGAAGTTATGTCAGCAATGGGAACAACTAGTTATGGCTATATAGAAAATATAGATTTATATCTAGGGACAGGGATATTATTCATATTGCTTGGATTAATAATCTTTGTTTTTAAAAAGGATGAGAAAAAATATTATATAGGCGGTTTTATAGTATTTTTAATTATGATGCCTTTTATGAAATATGCATGGGACAAATTCTTTGCATTTTTAGATGTGCCAGACGAAAATATATGGTGTTTATTACTGGATTATTTGATTATTCTAGTAATGCTAAGTCCAGCGATATTTTTAAAGAAAAAAGTATTTTACAAATCTTTGATAAGTGCAATTTTAATATTGTTATCAATTGCTAACTATTTTATATCAATATTTAGAGGTATACCTCTTGCATATAGTGATATTTACTGTATAGGTGATGCATTGTCACTAACAAAGAGTTTTTTAGGTGATAATAGTATTTTATTTATAAGTGCAGGGGTTACAGTACTTATAACTTGTTTAGTATTTTTATTTATTAAAGAAAAAAGGGGATTTAGAATTTCAAGCTACTCAAATATAGTAGTATTTGTAATTTTAGCTATAGGAACATATTCATATTATTTAAATCTTATTAATACAAAAACATTAATTTATTACAGTGCAAATATGGTGAAGACTTATAGATATAATGGATATGTTTATTCAACTTTAGAATCAGGATTGAGATTTATAAGATTTAAACCAAAGGATTATAATGAAGATAGTATAATGGCGATAAGAAAAGAAGTAGATTCAAATACAACAAGTAGCAAAAAAGCTACTTTAGCAAGCACAAAATTAACTAATATAAGTAGTAATGAAACTAAGAAACCAAACATTTTATTTGTTCAATTGGAAGGGTTTATAGATCCAATGGCGATTAAAGGAGTAATGTATACAAAAGACCCAATACCTAATTTTAGAAAACTGCAAAAGGAAGGAATCTATGGTAAAATGAAAACTCCTTCAATTGGTGGGGGAACAGCAAGAACAGAATTTGAAGTTATGACAGGGATAGATTTAGAATTTTTAACAGATGGTGAAGTTCCACATTACACTATTTTGGGACACGAAACTTTAAATTCAGTAGCATCGACACTTAAAAAACAAGGGTATTCAACTCATGCAATACACAACAACCAAGGTAATTTCTATAATAGAAACAAAGCATATAGTTCACTTGGATATGATACATATACTTCTGTAGAATATATGGACAATGTTGAAAGAACAGAAACTAATTGGGCAAAAGACACAGTTTTAAGCGAATATATAAAAGAATGTTTAGGTTCAACAGAAGGAAATGACTTAGTATTTACTATTTCAGTTGAAGGGCATAGTCCTTATCCAACTGATGCAGATAAATACGACTTACCATTAAAAGTAGTAAACAGTAATTTAAGTGAATCAGATAAAAATCAAATATATTATTATATAAATAAAATTCATGAAACGGATGAATTTATAGGCGATGTTGTGGACTTGGTCGATTCTATGGATGAAGATACAATAGTTGTATTTTATGGAGATCATACGCCAGCATTAGACTTGTTAAATAGGGATGAAGGTGGAGTAGATAGAACTACTACACCATATGCAATTTACAGCAATTTTGATTTAGATACTAATTTCAAAGGTGGAGATATATCTGCATATCAAATGAGTACAATAATGCTTAGTTTAGCGGGAGTAGACTTAGGTCCTATGGAAAATGTTCATAAAACTTTAAGCTCAGAAAAAGATTATAAAAAATATTTAGAGCTGATACAGTATGATATTTTGTTTGGTGAAGATTACTATTTAAGTGAAGATGAAAAAACTACATCTAGCAATTTAAAAATGGGGACAAAAGATATAAAAATAAAAAGTGCAACAGTACAAGGTAATCAAATTTGTATAAAAGGAAAGAATTTTACTAGAAAAAGTGTAGTATTTATAAATGGAAAAGAAGAGAACACTATGTATGTAAATAAGAATACGCTTAGAGTTTACTACGATAAAGATGATATTGATAATATTGTTGTAAAACAAATAGGACTTCACAATATACCACTAAGTCAAACAAATAGTATTAAATTAAGTAATTAATAATTAAAGATTGGAAGGAATATTTTTATGAAAAATACTTCATATAGTGAAAAAGATATAGTGCCTATAATGGAAGAGGTTATAAAAAGTGGGGGAAGTTGTAAACTTAGAGTTACAGGTTATAGCATGAATCCAACTTTAAGACATTTGAAAGATAGCGTAGTTTTAGTAAGTCCACAAAAAAGAGCTCCAAAAAAGGACGAGATAGTTTTTATAAAAAGAGATACAGGAAAACATGTACTTCATAGAATTAGAAAAATAATAAATGATGAGTGTTTTATTATGAATGGTGATGCCCAAATGTGGACAGAAATTGTAAGATTTGACCAGGTGATAGGCGTTGCTGAATCTTTTTATAGAGATGATAAGTTAATATCTTGCGATAGTAAAAGATACAAAATATATATGAAACTTTGGGTTTTATGCAAACCAATAAGACCATTAATTTTTAGAATGGTGAGTGTAGTAAGAAAGTTTAAAAGAAAATAAGCTTAGCTACAATTTAAAAGATTATATCATTTACTTAATCAAGTACTAAAAATAAAATATTATATATGTTAAAAAAATAGATTATCTCAAAATAAGTTGGATAATCTATTTTTTAATTTTATGTATTTTTTGTTTTTAACGTAATTAAATTTAATTCAGGAGTATTATTTATTCTCATGAATTTAGTATTTCCAAGACCAACACTTACAAATAATTTTGTATTTCCAATTTGATATAATCCCTTATCGTATTTCGGAAATAACTTTCTAGCTGGATCTAAAAGTCCTTTATTAAATAACCTGATTATCCCACCATGGACATGGCCAGAAAGAACTAAATCAAAATTTTTATCTTGTAGTATTTGTGCCCCAGTTGGGTTATGACTGAGTAATATATTGAATTTAGTATCATCGACGTTATTCAAAAAGTATAAATCAGGACTATCATCTGAAATTTGACCAGATGCAAATTTATCAAGGAAGTAATAATATATTCCATACACATTTATAGATTGACCATTTTTAGAAATTGTAGTGTAATTATTATCTACAAATTTAATTCCTAAATCAGTTAATTTATTTATATATCGATTGTATGCATTATCTATATTTCTATCTCTTAAACTCCAATCTTCACCGTTAAAAATTTTATCAATACCTTCTTCATGATTACCAGTAGAATATATAATCTCATACTTTTGTGATAGATTTTTTAGAAGTTGAAAACCAGGAAGGCTTTCTTCATTGTAATCTCTATTATAAGTACCATCATCTTTTTTTAATTGATATGCAGAGAACATATCTCCAGTCACAAAGATTATATCTGGTGATAATTTATCTATTTCAGATATTAATTTTTCATTATTTTCGCCAAATTTCATAGAGTGCAAGTCGGCTATTTCTAAAATTTTATAGTCATTGAAATTTGATGGTAAGCTTGAAAAAGATATATCTTGCTTATTTACTATAAATGATTGATTTGCAATATTGTTTTTATTGATAAAGTAAGCAGTGTAAGCCACTATAAATACTAAAATTATTATTGAAAAAAGTCCAATATGTTTTTTGAAATTCCTCATAATCACCTCTAAAGTTAAAAAATTTCACCTTAATTATATATGAATTAGGTGATGAAATACTTATATTATTATATCACATCAATTTTGTAAATTTTATAACAAATAGGAAATTATATTCATTTATAGATTGTGTAGAAGTATAACTTACGTATATGTATTTCAAAAAAATCTACATTTTTAAAGGTATTTAGGATAAAGATTTTTTTATTATAAAACAATTATAAATGATTTAAGAAAGTATAAATATTTATAAAATAAAAAGAGCCAAGAAAAACTTAGCTCTTTACAATATATAAATATAACTTATGTTTTATATAAAGTTAGATAAAATAGGTATTAATATAACAGTTAAACATCCTGCTATGCCAATTGATAAACTACCCATAGCACCTTCAACTTCTCCAAGTTCTAATGCTTTGCTTGTACCAACAGCATGGGCAGCAGTTCCAAGTGCTATACCTTTAGATATTGAATGTTTAATTCCTCCTATTTTTAGTATAAATTCACCCATTATATATCCTAAAATACCAGTAAGAATTATACAAACAACAGTTATAGATTCAATACCGCCTAAGATATTCGTAAGTGATATACCCATAGGGGTAGTTATAGATTTAGGTAATATAGAGTATAGTATTTGTGAATCTGCATTTGCTACTTTACAAATTAGTACTACACATATAAATGATATAAAAACGCCAGTAAGTATACCGACTAATATTTCTTTTATATATTTTTTAAATAGGTGGAATTGTCTATATAGAGGTACTGCTAAAACTACTGTTACAGGACCTAACATAAAGTTTATAGTATCTGCGCCTATTTTAAAACTTTCATAAGGTATATTTGTTACTTTTAAAAATACTATAATAAGAATTATTGATATTAAAAGTCCATTACATATAGGATTTCTAGCTTTTTTTTGAATAAATAATCCTATATTATAAAAAAGTATTATTGTAACTAGTCCGAATAATTGTGTATTTAATATTTGTTCCATTTTTTCGCCTTCTTTTAAATAAAATTTATGCAATCTCTTGCTTTGATTTTGTTTCTTTTTTCTCTTTTAGCTTTATCATAAAGTCTACACTTTTACCACACCCAATCATAACAGCTATGTTAATTAGTATTATACATGATAAAAGTAAAATGGCATTTTCTTTTATTAAACCTAAGGATTGAATTAAAGATACTCCAGCTGGTATAAAGAATATACCCATATTTCCTAATAAGAAATCTGCGACATCTTTAATTTTTTCTTCGCTTATAACTTTAAATTGAAGTAATAAGAATAAAATTATCATTCCTAATATTGATCCGGGAATACTTATAATATTTTTTATAAATTGACTCACTAATTCCCCTGCTGCCCAGACTCCAAGGAGAATTCCGATTTGATTAAAAACCTTCATTTTAAAACCTCCAATATTTTTACCAAGAATAAAAAAATTTCAAGATATCTCATATAAAATGATTGGAAAGATAAAAAATTATGATTAATATCTTGATATAAATTATTATATATTATTGAAGATGAAAAATCTATAGTCCAAGTATATTACTATATTTTGATACATTAGGTATAAAATAAATGTTTAAATATAACGATTGTAAAAATAAAAACAATAGTCTATTATATACGACGCAGGAAAAGGTTAACAAAGTTTTGAAAAAATTTGGGAATTGAAAAAATATTTTTAATTTTAAATACAAATTTATATTTTTAGAACTTGTTGCAGCACATACGAGAGTCTTTTACAATAAAAAAGATATGGCTTTATTTTTAAATAAAAACCATATCTTTAGTAAATATTTTATTTATATATTAAGAATCAAACACATTATAGAAAATAGTATTTGCTATAGTAAGCAATACCGCTGCAATTATAGCATTGAAAAATCCATGTAAACTAGTTCCTGGTACTATATTAAATGCTAATTTTAATACAAGGCCATTTACTACAAATGAAAATAAGCCTAATGTCAAAAATGTTATAGGTAGAGAGAAAAACTCTATTACCGGTTTAACAATTAAATTTAATAACCCAAAGATTATAGTAAGTGTTATTAAAGATGCTAATGAACCGATATATACACTTTTCATTAAAACAGATACTATATAAAGTGATATTGCGTTTATTACAATAAATAAAGAAATCCTTCTCATATTTAACCTCCTCTAAAACTTTTATTAGTTTTATTATACTACTAAAAAGTAAAATTTATTAAATTCAATTTAGATGTGTTATACTAATTTTAGACAAATAAAAAAGAAATAAATAATATATAGTTTTAGTTAAGTCTGCATTATATATTAGTGTAGATTTTATAGGGGGGATTAAAAATGCATAGAACTGACGAAAGAGATACAATGTTTGCTAGAGCACATTACACACCAGGGAGTGAAGCATATGAAGATTATTATAAGAGATTTCCTGAAAAAAAGAATATAGATGATAGTATGAGACATAGACCTGATTTATGCCAAGAAGGAACAATGACTTATAATGAAGTTAATTCACCAATGGCAGCGAGCGCTTTTATGTTTATGAGAGATATTTTACCTTTATGTGAAGGTGAAGTAGCGCCTGAAAAGGTTGAGGTAAATCCTACAACTATGGCAAAGAGAATAAAGGGATTTGCTAAACATTATGGTGCTGTAGCGGTTGGAATTACAGAATTAAAGGATTATCATATATATACACACAGGGGAAGAATTGAAAGTGATTATGGAAAAGAAGTACATTTAGATCATAAATACGCAATTGTTTTTGGATGTGAATTAGATAATGAAATGATAAATAGATCTCCTATGATATGCGAAGTAATTGAAACTAGCAAATCTTATGTAGATGCAGCTATTATAGGAATGGTTTTATCTTATTATATAAGAAGCTTAGGATATGAAGCTAGAAATCATATGGATAAAAACTATTTAGTAATGCCTACTTTAATTGCTAAGGATGCAGGAATAGGAGATATAGGAAGAAATTCAATACTTACTAACAAGGATTATGGTTCAAGACTAAAATTAGGTGTAGTTACAACTAATTTGCCTCTTGATGTAGATGGATACAAAGATTTTGGTTTAGAAGATTTCTGTAATCTATGTAAAAAATGTGCGCATAACTGTCCATCACATTCATTAACAGTAGGACCTAAATTTGATGAATTAGGTCAATATAATTGGCAAGTTGATAGAGAAACTTGCTATACAAAGTGGAGATACCTAGGAACTGACTGTGGAATGTGTATATCCGCCTGTCCATTTAGTCAAAACTTAGAAACTATAAAAAATGCAGAAACTTTTAAAGGAGACGATGAGCTTATTAAAAAAGCATTAATGGAATACAAAAAGAAATTCGGACAAAGAGTATTCGTTCCAGGAAATCCAGCGTGGCTTAGATAGTGAAGAGAGATAATTTTAAAGGGCTTATACCTTAAAAATGGGCAAATTCATATAACGTAACTAATAAAATGGCTTAAAATTAAAATAATAGAGGAGTTGCCAAGGTAAACTTGCAATTCCTCTATTTTATTTTAATTTATAATAATTGTAGTAGTATCTAAAATGTTATCATAAATCCATTGAGCATTTTCAACAGCCAATCTAATACATCCATGACTTAATGCGGCACCTAAAGTGTCATTTATAATTTCCGTACCTTGGGCATTAAATAAAACTGAATGATAATAATAAGAACCACGGATTCTAGTAGCATATTTTACTCTATATGAATCAGAACCAAAGTATGGTTTTCTTCCAGTTACATAGAATGTACCTTTTATAGTAGGAGTTTCAGGTTTTCCTACAGTACAAGACCATTTATAGAGCAATATCCACAGTTTATTATCTCCTTTTTTAAATATATAAGTTATTTTGTTCTCTAAATCAGTTGTAATTAAATTATTTGTTGGACTTTTAATATTATTATCATTTACAAATCTGGTCATATCTGTTTTGAAATATTCAAAATCGTAGCCTCCCGGAGGATTACCATCATCAGATAGAAAGTAATTAAATATATAACCTTCTTTATCATTGAATATAACGTGGTCCCAATCACCATTTGAGCTTAATACTTGCACCATAGATTTATCAGGAACTAATGCTACAGAGTTTGATTCTGAAGTAGGAAAAGATCTTAGAAATACATCAGTCCATGTATATTTAGTTTTTGAAAGGTATTGATTATAAACATATCCTCTCTGGTTATTATATATAACCTCATACCAATCTTCAGCACCATCTAAGATTTCAACTTTTGAACCTTGGGGGATAACAGTAATTATATCACCCGATGTAGACTTGCTACTCCTTAAGTTTAGGTTTGCAAGTGTATATTTATATATAGAATTGGATTCTCTTTTATAATTTTTCATAGTAATCTCCTCATATATTAATTTTAGTATATTTATATGATATGATTAATCTAATTATGAAAAATAAAAACAGCCTAATTTTTTAAATTAAGCTGTTTTTATTTATTTCTATTAAGTTTATACATTTCTTATGAGTTATAAACATCTACATCTAATGTTTTTTCGGAATGTGATACAACTAAAGCTGTTGCAGCATCACCTATAACGTTAAGGGCGGTAGTGTACATATCCATTGGTCTATTTATTGCTATTATTAAAGCATATGCAATAAGTGTAGCATCGTTAGTATATCCCATACCAGAGATTACTGTAAACAGAACTATCATTGAAGAACCAGGAGCAGATGGTGTTCCAACAGATGCTAGAAGTGCAAGTGCTGCAATTACAAGCATGTTTGTAATAGTAACTTCATATCCTGAACTTGCTGCGATAAATATTGTTCCAACTACTTGCATTATAGCTGTACCATTCATATTGATTGTCATACCTAAAGGAAGAACAAATGATGCAACATCTTCGCTTATACCAAGCTCTTCTTGTGTAGTTTTTAAATTTAATGATAATGCAGCTGCAGATGATGCTGCAGATACTGCTAAAAGTGCAACTTTACCCATCTTTTTCATAAATGTGATAGGATTTAATTTAGTATTTAAATAAATAAATAATGGATATGAAAAAATTAAACATAAAGTTGATGCAATTGTAACTGTTCCAAGATAAGCAAATGCAGGTTTAAGGTGTTCTATACCATAAACAGCAAATGTTCTAGTTATTAAAACAAATACAGCAACTGGCCCAAATTTAAATATTACAAAATTTAAAAATACTACTATTATATTGTTTATATCATGAAGTATATTTTTAAGAACAAGTATTTTATCTCCTAATTGGTTTATACAAAGACCAACAACTACTCCTAAAAACACTATTGATAAAACACGTCCGTTTGTAACCATTACAGTACCAATATTGTTTGGAACAGCATCAAGTATTACCATTAGAGGATTTGAGCTTGAAGCAACTTCAGTAGTACCAGAACCCGTTATTGATACATTGAAAAATCCTAAGTGGTAAGTTATAAAGCCACATATGATTGCAACTATTAGTGCAACGATTGATGTAGTTAAAAAACCTAATAACGTTTTACCAGATATACGACCAAGTTTTTTTGTATCACTAATTTCACACATAGCAAGTGCTATTGATGAGAAAATCATTGGCACGATTATTAATTGTAGACAATTTATAAATAATTGACCGATTATATAGAATAAACCGATAGCATTTTTTCCTTCCTCCGTACTTATATCTTGAAAGAATAAATTATTTATAATATTCCAAGTTTCTTGATGTCCGTTTGTTATTAAGTTCTCCCTTAAAAATAATAACAAAGCCCCTATTCCTAATCCCGCAATAAGTGCAATTGCCATTCTTCTTGCTAGACTATTAACGTCCTGCTTTGGTTTGCTTGCTAAAGCTTCAGAAGTCATTTGAAAATCCCCCTTTAATATTTAATATGATTGTTATTTATATATTTATAATAGTTAATATTTTAACATAAGTCTAATAACTTTTTAAACCATAATTAATAGATATATTTTATAAAAAAACAATATATAAATAAAATCTATTAATTACATGGAATTAATAGGTTATAATCTATAATTAATAAATAAATTTATAGATTAAGTATATAATTATAGAAAATATCGCCAGTAAAAAATAGTTTACAATATATTATAAAAATAAGCAAATTGCAGAGTTTTGTCAGAATGAAAATATTTTCAAAAATAAAAAATATGTTTTTTACGATATTCATATATATATAAATACAGTTAACAGTATTTATATATATAATTGAATAAATTAAAATATATTTATAAAAAATTTGTGCTGCCTGGGAGATATTTAACAATATTATAATTATTTTGTATTTTAAATTTATATAAATTATATAAAAAAACTATATGTGTAACATAGGTTACCGATTATGTTTGCTTTTAAATATATAATAAGAGCATAAGATACGACAAGAAATAGTAAAAGAAATCTTATTAATAATATATATAAATATTAAAAACGGAGGAATATAAAATGGAAAATAAAATGTTTTGTTACCAATGTCAAGAGACAGCAGGATGTACAGGGTGTACAAAAGTAGGTGTTTGTGGAAAATCACCAGAATTAGCAAGATTACAAGATTTATTAATATATACTACTAAAGGATTATCAGAAGTTACAACTAGATTAAGAGAAGAAGGTAAAACTATAGATACTACAGTTAACCACTTAATAACTATAAACTTATTTAGCACGATAACAAATGCTAACTTTGATGATGCAGTATTTTATGCAAGAATAAAAGAAACTTTAGCAATAAAAGAAACTTTATTAGCTAAATTAAATAATAAAGAAAACTTATCAGAAGCAGCTTTATGGAATGCTACAAGTGAAGTTGAAATGGATCAAAAAGTTTCATTATTAGAAAGAATAAAAAATTCATTCTCAAAAAATAAAGAAGCTATAGATATAAATAAAATACTAGATGAAAAAGCACCATCAGTAGGTGTATTAGCTACAGAAAATGAAGATATAAGAAGTTTAAGAGAATTAATAACTTACGGAATAAAAGGTATGTCAGCATATATGAAACATGCTAATGCTTTAGGATATCAAAATGAAGAAATAGATGCTTTTATGCAAGCAACTTTAACTAAATTAATGAACGATAATTTAGGTGCAGATGATTTAGTAGCTTTAGCATTAGAGACTGGTAAAGTTGGTGTTGATGCTATGGCTCTATTAGACTCAGCTAATACAGGAACTTACGGACATCCAGAAATGACAAAAGTAAACATAGGTGTTAGAAACAACCCAGGTATACTTATATCAGGACACGACTTAAAAGACTTAGAATTATTATTAAAACAAACTGAAGGAACTGGAGTAGATGTTTATACACATTCAGAAATGTTACCAGCTCACTACTACCCAGCATTCAAAAAATACTCTCACTTTGCAGGAAATTACGGAAATGCATGGTGGAAACAAAAAGAAGAATTTGAATCATTCAATGGGCCAATATTAATGACTACAAACTGTATAGTACCACCAAAAGCTAGCTACAAAGATAGATTATTCACAACTGGTGCTGCTGGATTTACAGGATGTAAACATATAGCTGGAAACAGTGAAAGTGATAAAGATTTCTCTGAAATAATAGAATTAGCAAAAACTTGCCAACCTCCAACAGAAATAGAAACTGGAGAAATAGTTGGTGGATTTGCTCACAACCAAGTATTCGCATTAGCTGATGCTGTAGTAGATGCAGTTAAATCAGGAGCTATTAAGAAATTCTTCGTAATGGCAGGATGTGACGGAAGAGCTAAATCAAGAAACTACTACACAGAATTTGCACAAGCTTTACCAAAAGATACAGTAATACTTACTGCAGGATGTGCAAAATACAAATACAATAAATTAAACTTAGGTGATATAGGTGGAATACCAAGAGTTTTAGATGCTGGACAATGTAATGACTCTTACTCATTAGCATTAATAGCTTTAAAATTAAAAGAAGTATTCGAACTTGAAGATATAAATGATTTACCAATAGCATTCAATATAGCTTGGTATGAGCAAAAAGCTGTAATAGTATTATTATCATTATTATACTTAGGGGTTAAAAACATACACCTAGGACCAACTCTACCAGCATTCTTATCACCAAATGTAGCTAAAGTATTAGTTGAAAACTTTGGAATAGGTGGAATAACTAACGTAGAAGATGATATAAAAATGTTCATGGAACAATAAGAAATAAATATTTAAAAATAGAATATCAAACAACATGATTAAAACGATAATTATGATATGTAAATAGAATATTAAAATTATATAGGCATAAATAATCAATCTAATAAATCTATCAAATATGTAGAGCTTCCTTAAATATAAAATAATCTACACATTTGAATCAATATAATTTACTATGCATTAAAAAACTCCATTTCGACATAATATCGGGATGGAGTTTTTTTAATTATTCATCTAAGACTTTTAATAGTTGATCTAAATCTAAGATTTTTATAGTATCTTTATAATAATCTATTATACCGCTATCTTTCATATTGATTAACTCTCTAGATAGAGAAGGTCTTGGAATACCTAAAGTTTCGGCAAGTTTCTGTTTAGTCATATTTATATTTATAAGATGGCTATTTTGTTTATTATACTCATCCAAAATATAATTGCTGATTTTTTGGCGTATACTATTGTAGGATAATCGTTCTATAGATTTATTTAAAGTTAAAATTTTATTGCTTAAATCTCTTAAAAACATCTCTAAGAAATCGGGATGTGTATAAGTAAACTGTTTAAAGTTCTCCCTTGATATAAAAAGTATTTCTGATTTTGAAGAAGAAATTACAGTTGCTGGATATTTATTTACGTCTGAAAATATAATTACTTCGCCAAATAAATGACCAGGGCCGAATGATGTCATTTGTATAACTTTGTTGCTCAACATTCGTTTAATATCGATAGAGCCACTAAGTACTATACCAATAGCAACGCACTCATCACCCTCAATAGCAATAATATCATTTTGAGAAAAAGATTTTATTTGATAATATGTATCTTTAAAGAAATCGATGATTTCTTCTTTATTCATAGTAAAAAACATGTCTATTACCACCTTTAATATCTATTTGTTTGTTATAATTATTTTATGCAAATTATAATAAACAATAATATCATTGAATTATATAGTTAATCAATTATTTTTTGATAATATAAATGTAGCTAAAAAATTAAAATATATATATTAATATTAAAATAATATTTTTAATATACTTTAAGTATTTACTAAAATTCATAAAAAATTATGGATATTTGTTATAAAATAACCTATAATTGTAAATACTATGTTTGAAGCATTAAAAAGTGATGTTTTACATAATTAAATATATCATTAAATAATAGATATAAAATACAGGAGGAAGAATATATGATAACAAAAGACATGACAATAGGAGAAATATTAAGAGTTAAACCAGAATCTGCACAAGTTTTAATGGATATGGGAATGGGATGCTTAGGATGCCCATCAGCTCAATTCGAAACTTTAGAACAAGCTTGTGAAGTACACGGACAAGATGTAGAAGATATACTAGCAAAATTAAATAAATAATAATTGCTTAATTAATAATAATATTTTAAGACCAGTGAAAAATGTTCACTGGTCTTTATTTTTATCGCACATAGGAAAAAATACCTGTGGATAAGTTTATAGATGCTTGTAAACAAGTTGTAAAAGCAAATGAAAAATACGTACCACCACATGGAACAGGAGCAGCAAAAGTTGGTGGAAACTATGCAGGAAGTATGCTTCCACATAAGTTAGCTAATGAAGAAGGATATTCAGATTGTATATATTTAGTTAGATCCAGCTACTCATACTAAAATAGAAGAAGCAGGAGCTGCAAACTTCTTTGGTATAACTAAAGAAATAAATTTATAACACCAGATTCACCATCTATATTACCAAGTATAACTAGAAACTCACTATTAACAGTTGCTAGAGATTACTTAGGAATGGAAGCAATAGAAGGTGAAATATTAATGGATGATATAGATAAATTTACTGAAGTAGGTGCTTGTGGTACTGCTGCAGTTGTTGCACCAATAGGCTCAATATACTATAAAGGAAAAGAACATATTTTCCACAGCAAAGAAGAAGCAGGACCAGTTATCACTAAATTATATGAAACACTATATGGAATACAATTTGGTGATATAGAAGCTCCAGAAGGTTGGATAGTAAAAGTAAAATAATAAAAGGTTCAATATATAGTTGCATGCTGATATAGTGTGCAACTTTTTTTGTAGAAGAATAGAAGATTTTAAAGGTATGTATAATTGTAATTTTTTTAATTAAAAGCTTTATTAATTTAAAAATCTAATTAAAATTAAAAAATTATTAAAATGATAAAAAAAATATTGAAATAGTATATTGATTGAATTATAATATAAATATAAAATGATAATCGTTATCACATGTTTATGATTATGAGATAACAAAAGGGCTAGGAGAAATAAAATCATGAAAAAAAGATATTTGACGCTTATATTAATTACTTTATGTATAATCTCTTTGCTATTAGGAGCTAAAAGCATAAATATAGCAGATATACTTACTGGCCATGATGAATCAATGCATCTTATGATGGTTAGTAGAATACCGAGATTAATAAGCACACTTGTAGCGGGTAGTGCTATGAGTATATGTGGCTTGATAATGCAACAAATAAGTCAAAATAAATTTGTTTCACCAACTACAGGAGCAACAATAGATTCAGCAAAACTTGGTATAGTAATTGCAATGGTTTTAGTACCAGGAGCAACAACTATGCAAAAGGCTATGATATCATTTGTTTTTGCACTAGCTGGAACAATGTTATTTATGACTTTTTTAAAAAATTTAAAAGTAAAGAGTGTGATATTCGTTCCACTTGTAGGTATTATGTTTGGTAATATAATTGGCTCAATAACTACTTACATTGGGTACGAATTTGACATAATGCAAAATGTTAACTCATGGTTACAAGGTAATTTTTCAATGATCTTAAAAGGAAATTATGAATTATTATATTTATCAATACCACTAATGGCAATTGCATTTTTCTATGCGCACAAATTCACAGTTGTTGGAATGGGTGAAGATTTTGCAACAAACTTAGGCCTTGATTACAATAAAATTGTAAATCTTGGACTGATAATAGTATCTATAGTAACTGTTTGTGTAGTTATTATAGCTGGTGAAATCCCTTATATAGGGTTAATAGTACCAAATTTAGTTTCACTATATAAAGGAGACAATGTACACGAGAATATACTAGATACTGCATTATTTGGGGCAATATTTGTTTTATTCTGTGATATTCTTGCAAGAGTATTTGTCTACCCTTATGAACTTTCTGTAGGTCTTACAGTTGGTGTAATAGGTAGTGGAATGTTCCTTTATTTAGTTTTAAGGAGGAAATCATATGCAAGCTAATCTGGAGAGAAATAAAATAGGTAAAAAGATAGGAAAAGTGGATAGAAAACAAAATTTATATATGCCGATAATAGTATTATCTCTAATGATATTAGCATCATCGTTATTATTCTTATTTATGGGAATCAACAAAGGGAGTATGGATTATGCTCTTTCAAAAAGAATACCTAGATTAATAGCAATAATTCTGACAGGTGGATGCATCGGATTTTCAACAATAATCTTCCAAACTATAACGGACAACAGAATCTTAACTCCAAATGTAATGGGTATAGATTCTCTATATGTAGCAATACAAACTATGTTAATATTTGCTTTTGGTTCAAGTAGTGCATTTGTATCAAATAAGAAAATAAACTTTTTAATTTGCCTAGTATTTATGATTTTAGGAACATCTTTACTATACAAATTAATATTTAAAAAAGATAATGCAAACATAATATTTGTATTATTAATAGGTATGATTTGTGGTACATTTTTCAGAAGTTTATCATCATTTATGCAAATGGTAATTGATCCAAATGAATATTTAGTTCTTCAAAACAAATTATTTGCTAGTTTTAACAATGTAAATGTAGATATATTATTCTTATCTATAATATTAGTTTTACTTATGATTCCATTTGTTTGGGATGATATAAAATACTATGATGTAATGAGTTTAGGTAAAGATCAAGCAATTAACTTAGGTGTTGACTATGACAAAATAATGAAAAAATCATTTGTGGTAATAGCAATACTTATAGCAATTTCAACATCTTTAGTAGGACCTCTTACATTCTTAGGAATTTTAGTAGCAAATATAACTAGAGAAATGATGAAAACATATAAACATAGTTATTTAGTAACTGTATCAATATTAGTAAGTATATTTACATTAGTATTTGGTCAGGTATTAATGGAGAGAATTTTACATTTAAGTACACCTGTTAGTGTAGTAATTAATATGATAGGTGGTATTTACTTTATGTATCTACTTTACAAGGAGAGTCGAATATGATAGAAGTAAGAAATTTAAGCAAAAGTTATGGAGATAAAATGGTGGTACATGATGTATCGCTTAAAATACAAAAAGGAAAAATAACTTCTTTAATAGGGCCAAATGGAGCTGGAAAAAGTACAGCTTTCTCTATGATAACTAGACTTATGAAAAGAGACGGTGGTCAAGTATTTATAGAAGGAAAAGAACTAGATAGCTGGGACAAAAAAGAATTATCTAAAAAGATTGCTATATTAAAGCAATCAAACAATATAAATATAAGACTAACAATTAGAGAACTTGTTAGTTTTGGTAGATTTCCATATTGCGAGGGAAAATTACAAGCAGAAGATATTAAATATGTAGAAGAAGCTATAGAGTATATGAGACTTACTGATATTCAAGATAAATATCTAGACGAGTTAAGTGGTGGGCAAAGACAAAGAGCATATATTGCAATGGTTATAGCTCAAGGCACTGAATATATATTCTTAGATGAACCTCTAAATAACTTAGATATGAATAATTCAGTTCAGATGATGAAAGTCCTAAAAAAACTTTGTGATGAGCTTGGAAAAACAATAATCTTAGTTATGCATGATATTAACTTCACATCTTGTTATTCTGATTATATAATCTGCTTAAAAAACGGTATGATTGCAAAAGAAGGAATAGTTGATGAGATAATAAATAAAGAGACACTTGAAGATATATACGAGATGGACTTTGATGTCAAAGATATAGATGGTAAAAAAATAAGTATTTATTATTAAAAATAAAAAATTAAAGAAAGGTTATATATGACTTAATAAAAAAGTCATTATATATTGGGAGAATAAAAATGAACAAAAAAGCAGCTGCCATAGTAGGTGGAATTTTAGTATTAGGATTAGGAGTGTTTGGATTTACTAAATTAAATTCAGGATCACAAAATCAACAAACACAGCAAGAACAAAGTGCTGAACAAACAACTGTTCAGATAACAGATGCAAATGGCGAAAAAGCAGAATTAAAAAAGAATCCAAAAAGAGTTGTAGTATTTGATTATGGTGTAGCAGATATATTAAAAAACTTAGGTGTTGATGCGGTAGTTGGTCTACCTAAAAACGGAAAAATGCCAGAAATATTATCAAATTACTCAGATGATAAATACACTAATGTAGGAAGCTTAAAAGAAACTGATTTTGAAGCAGTTGAGTCTTTAAATCCAGATTTAATAATAATAGGTGGAAGACAAGCAGAAGATATAGATAGTTTCAAAGAAATAGCTCCAACTGTAAACTTAGCAGTAGATGGACAAGATTACATGAATTCATTCAAAACTGTAGTTACTGATTTAGGAAACTTATTTGATAAACAAGATGAAGCTAAAAAAGCTATAGATGAAATAGAAGCTAAAATAGCAAAAGTAAACAAAACTGTAACAGAAAAAGGATTAACTGCTAGTGTTGTTATGGCTAACGAAGGAAGTATAAGCACATTTTCTGCTAAATCAAGATATGGATTAATATATAATGGTTTAGGATTTGCTGAAGTTGACAAAAATATAGACGATTCAACTCACGGACAACAAGTATCATTTGAATATTTCTTAGAAAATAAATCAGATTATGTATTTGTTGTAGATAGAGGAGCAGTTACTGGTAAAGGTGAAGCTGCATCTAAATTATTTGACAATGAAGTAATGAACAAAACAGAAGTTGCTAAAAATGGAAATATAGTTTACTTAAACTCTGTTATATGGTATACAATGACTGGTGGAATCGAGTCTACTAACCAAATGATAGATGAAATAGCTGATGCTGTAAAATAATAATAGATATAATTGATTATAAAACAAAGGCCTAGGACAAAGTTTAGATACGATGTCCTAGGTCTTTTTATATATAAAAGTATAATTTATTTTAGTAAATTTTATAATAAATTATAAGTTTTATTGTGTACAAAAAAGGTTTATTGTGATAAACTTAAAAATAAAGATATGGTTTATTATAATAGACTAGATTGGGAGGAACGTTATGGAAAAATATAAATTATTTGATGCGGAGTTAAAATTTATGAATATAATTTGGGAAGAGGAACCAATAAAATCAGGTGAATTAGTGAGAGTTTGTAATGAAAAGCTTGGGTGGAAAAAATCAACTACATATACTGTTTTGAGAAAATTAGCCCAAAGAGGAGTATTAAAAAACGAAAATACAATAGTTACATCTATAGTAAAAAAAGAAGATACCCAAATTTATGAAAGTCATGAAGTTGTTGAAAAATCATTTGGAGGTTCTTTACCTAAATTTTTAACAGCATTTTTTGGAAATAAAAAAATATCAAATGATGAAGCCGAAGAGCTAAAAAATTTAATAGATTCTTATAAAGAAGATTAAATTATATAGGGACAAGGGGGAGAATCTATGAATATTTTATCAACAATGTTTAATTCAGTTTTCAATATGACAAGGTTGGGAATTATTTTATTTTTAGTTATATTAATAGGAAGATATATGTTATCTAGGTTTCCAAAGATATATTCATATATATTATGGGCAGCATTATTTATAAGATTGATTATACCTATAAATTTAAATATTCATCCGTCTTTATTTACATTTAAAATTTTTAATAAGCCAATAAACACAGATATAATTAAAAATATAGGCAATGATAAGACAAGGGAGTATATATCTAATAATTTAAATATAGAAGCATTTGATTTAAGCAGAAATAAAATAGAATATATTTTGTGGATAGCTATAATACTATGGGTTATAGGAATAATAATTTTAAGTCTACACACAATAATATCTTATATAAAAATGAAAAGAAAAATATCAACAGCAACTCTTATAAGAGATAATGTATATGAAACGGATAAGATAGAGTCGCCATTTGTATTTGGAATAATAAGACCCAAAATATATCTACCGCTTGGAATTAGAGAAAGTGAACAACAGTACTTAATATATCATGAAGAAGTACATATAAAAAGATGCGACTATATAATAAAACAAATTTATTTCATAGCTGTGATAATACATTGGTTTAATCCAATTGTATGGAAAGCATTTGAACTTATGACACAAGATATGGAGATGTCTTGTGATGAAAGAGTTATGAAAGATTTTAAATACGATATAAAAATAGAATACAGCAATTCATTATTAGAATTTGCGAGAACATCTAGTTTAGATTTAGTTTGCCCTTTGGCTTTTGGTGAAAATCATGCGAAGAAAAGAATTGAGAATATATTGAAATATAAAAAGATGGTATATAAAATGCCGAAAATAATTTTAATAGGCTTTGTATTTTGGGCAGTATTTTTTATATCAAATCCAACTGCAAGTCAAATATATGACGAAGACCCACTTTCATTAGGACAAATGAGTGTAGATTATACAGCACAAGACAGCGAAATAGATTATATGTATGATAAAAATTTATTTTATATAAGGGAGAGTATAGCAAACTTTAAATCTACAGGTGAAGTACAAAATATATATGTGTTTAATATAAAATCAATAGAAAATAATATAGTTGTGGGATTTGTAGACCATACTACCGAGGGAAAAAGTGGCGTATGTGTATTTGAAAAAGACAAAGATAAATTAAAACCGCTATATATTGAATTTGGGAAAATGTATATAAGACATAATGACTATGATATAATGGGTGGAAGTTTTGTGATAGATTATGGGAAAAATCTAGATAAAAAGGCATTAGTGACATTATCTAATGGAATAACATGTATAAAATCAAATGTATATTTAGATAAAAAGGTAGTTGAAACTAAAGAAACTACATTAAATGAGCCAGATATGACAATTATTGATTTAAGTAAATATAATTATAAAGATTTAGGTTTTGAGTATTTTGATTGGAATGGAAATAAAATAAATATGTAAAATTATAAATTTTTATCAAAAATATAAGTATATTAATGTGATTATAATGCTTATAAGATATATAAAAGAGAGTGTACAAAATAAGGTTAAATATTTTGTAATACTCTCTTTTAATATATCTATTGAGGTCTAGCTCTAAGATCAACTTTTTTCTCATAAAATAAATCTACAATTTTCTTTTGGTGAGTTCTAATACTATTTTTTAAATCAATAAAACAAGATATAATTGCTAAAATAAAAGCTTGAATTCTAAAAGCTACGAAAAATAACAGTAAACATACCCACATAAACAGTCTTATGTATAGAACATTTTTAGTACGAGTAATTACAAAATCCTTTATAATAATCAACGAATCTCTAATTACGTAATAATAAGCTATGTATTGAACTGATATTAAAATAACTCGAAGATAGATAAATTTTATTTCGAAATTAAAAATATTCAACATTTCTATAAATATTATATAAAGACAACATGAATAAAATGTAGTTCTTTTAAAGCATAAAAATCTATTGAACAATTTTAAATTTCTAAATATATAATATTTTTTTTCTGCATTTGGAGTTAAAATCCTTAATTTTTTACCTAAAAATAGTGATAAGTAGTATATACTAAAGCATATTCCAGAGCAATAAAAGGCTATTAAGCAATAAAAAGCGAAGTTGGCATATTGTTTATATGGAAACCAAGTAATCATTTCTTGGAATTCAGTAATTATACTAGCACCACTTAGAGCCTTTGTATAGATATCGATTACCATTATAAGAATTGTGCTAAATATTGAAGAAAAGAATATATCTTCCATTAAAATACTATCTTTATTCATAAAATAAGCACATACTATCCCAAGTAAAAAACTTTGGCTCATAAATAAGGCACCAGCAAGATCTCCAACTACCATAAATACAAGTGATACAGAAACTATTCCACTAAGTATGCTGTATTTACCGCCACATTTTAAATAAACTATAGCAAAAAATATAGGTATAGCAAAATCAAGATAAATCCCGTATCCAATACCTGTTGACAATGCAAAAATAGTAATTACTACGCATAATGAAGTAAGTATAGATGCAAGTGTCAAATTCTTTGTCGTACTATTCATTATTTCATCTCCTATTATAAATTATTAATATAGTTGTTTCTTGTTAACAAACAAATATCCTCCTATTTATTATACAAATTAATATGAACTATTTAATAAGAAAATTTTTTCTGTGAATTATAAATAATTCTAACACTTATAATAAAAAATATACAACAAAATAGTATTTGAATAAAAATTTAGAAAAATTTTAAAAACTATGCTAAATTTTAAATAAATCAATGAAAATATTGCCATAATATGACAATGGTGCTACCATTTAATTATGACTGACCCAAAAGTACTTACTAACGGGAAAGAGAATTTAAATTGTATCAATCTGATTGCAAGAGAACATTCTTAGGTAAAAAGATGGTGATATGCAAAAAGTATAGTAGCATGCCTTTGTATATACAGAGGTATTTTTTATAGCACATAGGAAATTATATTCATTTAAAAATTCAAATCATTTTACCGTTTATTCAGTCTAAAAAATTGAACAAATTGGGGGAAAGAAAAATGGGATACAATCCAAAATCATGTAAGGCAGAAGAGTTTATAAATCATGAGGAAATTTTAGAGTCATTAGAGTATGCTCAAAAAAACAAGGGGAATAAAGAATTAATAGAAGGAATATTAGATAAGGCTAATAGAGCAAAGGGATTAACTCACAGAGAAGCGGCAGTGCTTTTAGAGTGTGATGATGAAGAATTAACAGATAGAATGTTTAAATTAGCAGAAGATCTTAAAAAGAGATTCTATGGAAATCGTATAGTGATGTTTGCTCCACTTTACCTTTCAAATTACTGCGTAAATGGATGTGTATATTGTCCATATCATGCTAAAAATAAAACTATAGCAAGAAAAAAATTAACACAAGATGAAATCAGGAGAGAAGTTATAGCACTTCAAGATATGGGGCATAAAAGACTTGCACTAGAAGCAGGTGAAGACCCAGTAAACAATCCAATAGAATATATATTAGAATGTATAAATACTATATATAGTATAAAACATAAAAATGGGGCAATTCGTAGGGTAAACGTAAATATAGCTGCAACAACAGTTGAAAATTATAGAAAATTAAAAGAAGCTGGCATAGGTACATATATATTATTCCAAGAAACTTATAACAAAGATTCATATGAAAAACTTCATCCAACAGGGCCTAAACATGACTATGCATATCATACAGAGGCAATGGATAGAGCAATGGAAGGCGGAATCGATGACGTAGGCTTAGGTGTATTATATGGACTTAGTACATATAAATATGAATTAGTTGGAATATTAATGCATGCAGAACACTTAGAAGCAAGATTTGGTGTTGGACCTCATACAATATCAGTTCCAAGACTTAGACCAGCAGATGATATAGACCCAGCTGACTTCCCTGAAGCACTATCAGATGAAATATTCCAAAAAATCGTTGCAATAATACGTTTAGCAGTTCCTTACACAGGAATGATAGTATCTACTAGAGAATCTCAAAAAACTAGGGAAAAAGTATTACACTTAGGAATATCACAAATAAGTGGAGCATCTTCAACAAGTGTTGGTGGATATGCAGATAGAGAATTAGGTGTAAAAGAAGAAGTAACTAGTGCCCAATTTGATGTAGATGATGATAGAACTTTAGATGAGGTTGTAAATTGGTTATTAAAAATGGGATATATACCAAGTTTCTGTACTGCATGTTATAGAGAAGGTAGAACAGGAGATAGATTTATGTCACTATGTAAGAGTGGACAAATTGCCAACTGTTGCCAACCGAATGCTTTAATGACATTAAAAGAATATCTTGAAGATTATGCAAGTGAGGATACAACAAAAGTTGGAGAAGAGTTAATAGAAAAAGAAGTTAAGAAGATACCAAGAGATAGAACTAGAGAAATCGTTGGAGAAAGATTAGCAAAAATAGAAGAGGGGGAACGTGACTTTAGATTCTAATCTAAATCATAAGTAATATGGAACAAAGTTTAAATAAAAGAGACAGTTTTACTTCTAATCTAGGATTTATTCTATCATGTGTAGGTTCTGCGGTTGGAATGGGAAATATATGGCTATTTCCTTATAGAATAGGTCAATATGGTGGGGCAGCATTTTTAATACCTTATTTAATCTTTATCGTACTTTTAGGTTCTACAGGACTAATGGGGGAATTTGCATTTGGTAGAATGATGCAATCAGGTCCTATGGGCGCATTTGATAAAGCATTACAAACTAAAGGTAAAAAAGGTGGAAAAGTATTAGGAGTAATTCCTGTAGTAGGGACATTTATAATAGCAATTGGATATGCAATTGTAGTAGGATGGTTTATACGATTCTTAGTTGGATATATAACAGGAAGTGCATTAACAGCAACAGATTCTGGTGTATATTTTGGACAAATAGCAGGCTCATTTGGGAGTGTACCATGGCATTTTCTAGCTTTGGCTATAGTATTAATAGTATCATTATTTGGTATATCTTCAGGAATTGAAAAGATAAACAAAGTAATGATGCCAGCATTTTATGTTTTATTTTTAATACTTTTAGGTAGAGTATGTACATTAGACGGAGCTATAGATGGATTTAAATATCTATGTATACCAAAATGGGAATTTTTATCTCAACCAAAAACTTGGATATATGCATTAGGACAAGCATTCTTTTCATTATCGCTTTCAGGTTCTGGTATGCTTGTATATGGAAGTTACTTGAGAAAAGATAATGATGTAATAGATGGAGCGAGAAAAACAGTATTATTTGATACAATTGCGGCTTTAACAGCAGCACTTGTTATAATACCCTCAGTATTCGCATTCGGTCTAGATCCAGCATCAGGACCACCACTATTATTTATAACATTACCATCAGTATTTAAAGTAATGCCTTTTGGTAGAGTATTTGCGATATTATTCTTTATATCATTAATATGTGCATCTATAACTACACTTGTATGTTTATTAGAAGTACCAATTGAAGCTATACAAAATAATTTACATATAGATAGAAAAATAGCTGTAATAGGTGTATGTATAGTAGCATTTGCTATAGGATTATTTGTAGAAGACGGAAATGTTTTAGGAACATTATTAGATTTCTCATCTATATATATAGCACCGCTTGGAGCATTTATCGCTGGTGTTATGTTCTTCTGGGTAATCGGAGTGGATAAGGCAAAAGCAGAAATAGAAACAGGTTCAAGCAAAACATTAGGTTCTTGGTTTAAACCAACAGCTAAATACGTTTATGTATTTATATCTATATTTGTATTTGTAGTCGGAATAATGTTAGGCGGTATTGGGTAAGATTAATATAAATTAAATAATTATTAAAAAAGGGCAGTGCTATTAATTAGCATTGCCCTTTTAAGTGATTAAATTTCTGATATTAATTCATCTATAACTTTTTTTACAGTTTTAATTTTATTTATTTTATAAGCCTCAGCACCACAGAATAAAAGGGCATTATCTATATCACCATTTACCGCGTTTATAAGTGCTTGGGATATACAGTAAGGTGTAGATGAAGGATTACATGTTTCCATACAGTTATAGCATTTTTTTATTTTAGGTTTATTTGATTCAAGTTTTTCTAAAAATTTATTGTAAATAGCTCTTCCGGGAAGACCAACTGGACTCTTAACGATTTTTATATCTTCTTTTTTGCATTTGATATATGTATTTTTGAAGGTTATATTTGCATCACATTCTTCTGTTGCTACAAATAAAGTTCCGACTTGTACTCCTGCAGCTCCCATATTTATATATTTTTTCACATCAGAGCTTGTTGAAATACCACCAGCGGCTATTACTGGTATTTCTTTGTCGTATTTTTGGCCATATTCTTTTGTGATTTCTAATATTCTCATAAATTCTCCATCATAATCTATAGAATCTATATCTTTTAAATCATCTTTATGAAATCCTAGATGACCACCAGCTTTTGGTCCTTCAACTACTATCATATCAGCGGTTTTATTATATTTTTTATCCCACATTTTAAGTAATAATTTGCATGCCTTAGCAGAAGATACTATTGGTGCAATTTTAACGTTTGAATTTCCTATAAATTTCGGTAATTTTATAGGAAGTCCAGCACCTGATATTATAATATCAATTCCGGCTTCGATAGCAGTTTTTACATGTTCTTCATAAAAATTCATAGCTACCATAAGATTTATACCTAGAGGTTTGTTATTTGATAATTCTTTTGCTTTTTGTATATGTTTTTTTAATGATTTTAGATTTGTAGAAAGTGGATCTTTATTAAATCCTTCTTCATCATATCCTATATTTATACCTGAAATTACTCCAAGTCCTCCAGCATTACTAACAGCTGATGCAAGATTTTCTCTGGATATTCCAATTCCCATTCCACCTTGAATTACAGGTGTTTTTATAATTAAATCTCCAATTATTAATGGTTTCATAAGTTTCCTCCCTATAGGATATAAAAGGTTTACTAAGATTGAGCTCATTATACTATAAAAAATTATCTAAATAAAGAAAAATATTTTTAATAGGTAAATTATAATGTTTTTTAAAAAAACATAAGTTTTTCAAAATTAGTGTTTTCAATATTTTTATATTCTTTGAAAGTTATGACTATAAAAAATATAGTTGACTTTTTTATTTGAATGTAATATATTTTGTTCATGATAAATTTTGATAATCAAAATATTTAATATAAAAATAATTATAAAAACAAATATTTTGTAATTAAAAAGAGGGGGTAATAGATGAACAATGTAGTTATAGCTGGTGTTGGAAAATATATTCCATCAAAAATAGTTACTAACAATATGTTAAGTCAGATTGTAGAAACGAGTGATGAATGGATAGTTTCAAGAACTGGTATAAAACAAAGGCATATTACTACAAATGAAAATACATCAGATATAGCATCAAAAGCAGCTTTAAATGCAATTCATGATTCGAATATAGATGCGTGTGACATAGATTTAATAATCGTTGCCACATGCACACCAGATATGTATACACCTGCTACAGCCTGTATAGTTCAGAAAAATATAGGAGCAAAAAATGCATTTGCATTTGATTTAGGTGCTGCATGTTCTGGATTTATATATGGAATTAATGTTGCAAAATCTATAATGGTTTCAAATGATATAAAAAAGGCTTTAGTAATCGGTGCTGAAACTTTATCAAAATCAATTGACTGGAATGATAGATCAACATGTGTTTTATTTGGAGATGGTGCTGGGGCTGTGATTTTATCACTTAGTGAAAATGAAGGAATTTTAGATGTCATATGTAAATCAAAGGGAATAAAGTGGGAAAATCTCACTATTGGCGCTAAGGATTTAACAAACCCATATATCGATGAGAAAATAAGAATGAATCCATACTTAAATATGAATGGAAGTGAGATTTTTAAATTTGCAACAGTTGAGATAGTAAGTCTAATAAAGCAAATTTTAAAAGATAATGATTTAAGTCTAGAAGATATAGCTTATATAATACCGCACCAGGCGAATGAAAGAATTATTCAATTTGCTGCCAAGAAGTTAGAAATTCCTGTGGATAAATTCTATATAAATATAGATGAATATGGAAATACTTCAGCAGCATCAATACCAATTGCAATAAGCGAAATGAGTGAAAAGAATTTGCTTAAAAAAGGAGATAAATTAATTGCAGTTGGATTTGGAGCAGGGCTTACGTCTGGAGCCTGCTTAATAAAATGGCAAAATAATTAATTTGGGATAATACTCAAAATTAATTTAATAAATTATAAAAAAATAAGGGAATAAAAGATTTACTAAGATTAAAATTAAAAAACAAAAAATTAAGACCAAAATTAGGAGGAAAAATTATGTTCGAAAAAATACAAGAAATGATGGTAGAAAGCTTATCTTTAGAAAAGGACGATATAAAATTGGAAAGTACTTTTGAATCTTTAGAAATAGATTCACTAGATGTTTTTGAATTAGTTACTGAGATAGAGGAAGAATTCGATATTGAAATAGAAGATGCTGAAAATCTAAAATCAGTTCAAGATTTGGTTGCATACATAGAGGGAAAAGTTGCAGTTAAGTAGGATTATTGCAAAGTGAAAATTTAATAAATCCAAATAAATCTAACTAGCTATTTAGTTAGATTTATTAAAATATATTAAGAGAGGATTTAACGAGGTTATGAATTGTAATGTGATAACAGAATTATTGAATATAAAATATCCAATAATACAAGGAGGTATGGCATGGATTGCAGATGCATCTCTTGCTGTTGGAGTTAGTGAGGCAGGTGGCCTTGGGATAATAAGTGGTGTTGGACCAACAGAAGTTGTAAGAGCCCAAATTAGAAAAGCAAAGGAGCTAACAGATAAACCATTTGGTGTAAATGTAATGCTTATGCAAGATAATGCAGATGAGATAGCACACTTAGTATGTGATGAAAAAGTTCCTGTAGTTACAACGGGTGCAGGAAGTCCAGGTAAATATATAGAAATGTGGAAAAGTCACGGAATTAAGGTTATTCCAGTAGTTCCATCAGTAGCGATTGCAAAAAGAATGGAGAAGTTCGGTGCAGATGCCGTGATAGCTGAGGGAATGGAGTCTGGCGGACATATAGGCCAAACGACTACAATGAGTTTAGTTCCACAAGTTGTAGATGCAGTGAATATTCCAGTTATAGCAGCTGGGGGAATTGGAGACGGAAGGGGAATAGCAGCATCATTTATGTTGGGAGCTGTCGGTGTCCAAATGGGAACTCGCTTTTTAGTTTCAAATGAATGTAATGTACATAAAAACTATAAAGAAAAAGTATTAAAAGCTAAAGATATAGAAACAGAAGTTACAGGGACTTCAACTTCTCATCCAGTAAGAGTTCTTAGAAATAAACTAACTAGAGAGTATATAAAAATAGAAAAAAGTAATTCGAATTCTGAAAAACTAGAATCTTTAACTAGAGGTGCTTTAAGAAAAGCAGTTATAGAAGGGGACACAGAAAATGGAAGTGTTATGGCAGGTCAAATAGCGGGACTTGTGAAAAAGGAGCAAAGTTGCAAGGAAATAATAGAAGAGCTAATGACTGAGTTTGATAAATGTATAAATTATAAATAGACAAATAATATAAGTTTTAAATTCAATGCATAAATAAATTACACAAGTTTTATATGGAGGAGATTATGAATGAGAATATAGCATTTCTTTTTCCAGGGCAAGGTTCACAATATGTAGGCATGGGAAAAAGTTTATATGACAATATAGATGAATGTAAAGAAATATTCGATATGGGTGATGAGATTTTAAATATGCCTATGAAAGAGATGATTTTTAATGGTAATGAAGATGATTTAAAAAGAACTAAATATTCACAACCAGCAATCCTACTCACATCGCTTGCATGTGCTAAGGCTGTAGAGCTTAGAGGAATTTCTGCTAAGTATACCTTGGGACTTTCATTAGGTGAATATGGTGCACTTGTTGATTCTGGTGTGATAAGTTTTGAAGATGGAATTAAACTAATCAAAAAGAGAGCTGAGATAATGGATAGTGCTATAAGCCCAGAAGAAGGAAGTATGATGGCAGTTTTAAAATTAAGTCCAGAAAAGGTTGAAGAATTGATAAAAAGATCAAGTGAATTTGGATTAGTCGAAGGTGCAAATTATAATTGTCCTGGTCAAACAGTAATTTCAGGAGAAGTAAAAGCTTTAGAAGCGAGTGTTAAAATAGCAAAAGAACTTGGTGGAAGGGCACTTCCATTAAAGGTAAGTGGTCCGTTTCACTGTTCGATGTACAAAGATGCAAGTTATAAATTTTATGAAGAAGTGAAAAAAGCAGAGATAAATGATTTTAAAAAGGTTGTATATTCAAATGTAAAAGGTGCCCCCTATAAAAAAGATGATGATATAAAAGAGTTACTTAGACAACAAATAATGTCACCAGTTTTATTCGAAAAGAGCATAAGAGATTTAATAAACAAAGGTGTTGACACTTTTATAGAAGTTGGTCCAGGAAAAGCATTAAGTGGATTTGTAAAAAAAATAGATAAATCAGTAAAAATATATAACGTTTGTGATATTGATTCATTAGAAAGCACAATATCAAGTTTGGAATTATAAAGAAATTATACATTAAACAGGCTTTATAAAACTTATAAAAGCTGAAATGGAGGATTTTATGTTAAAGGGAAAATGTGCTGTAATAACAGGTGCATCAAGAGGAATAGGAAAATGTATAGCTACAAAATTTGCAAAAGAAGGGGCAAATGTAGTTATTAATTATAGAAATAATGAGGAAGAGGCATTAAAAGTTAAACAAGAATTAGAAGATTTAGGTTCTCAAGTATTAGTAGTAAAAGCAGATGTAAGCGAATTAGAACAAGCAGAAAATCTTATAAAAGAAGCAAAAAAAGAATTTGGAAGAGTTGATATATTAGTAAACAATGCTGGAATAACAAAAGACAATCTTATTATAAGAATGAAAGAAGAAGATTTTGATAGCGTAATAAAAACAAATTTAAAAGGGGCTTTCAACTGTTTAAAAGCAGTGACTCCGATAATGTTAAAGCAAAAATACGGAAAAATAGTAAATATGGCATCTGTAGTAGGTGTGGTTGGAAATCCAGGACAAGTTAATTATTGTGCATCAAAGGCTGGATTAATCGGGATGACAAAATCACTTGCAAAAGAAATAGGAAGCAGAAATATCACAGTTAATGCAATAGCCCCAGGATTTATAGATACAGATATGACCAAGATTTTGAGTGATGATCAAAAGAAAAAAATATTATCACAAATACCATTAAATAAATTTGGAAATGTTGAAGATATAGCAAATGTGGCATTATTTTTAGGCAGTGAAAATTCAAATTATATAACAGGCCAAGTAATTCACGTAGATGGTGGAATGGCTATGTAATTCGAAAAACAGGAGGATTAAATGAAAAATAGAGTAGTTATAACAGGAATGGGGGCTGTAACTCCAATTGGAAATACAGAGGCTGAGTTTTGGGAAAATGCCAAATCTGGAAAATTAGGAATAGATACAATAAAATCAATCGATACAGAAGGATTAGATGTGAAATTTGCGGGAGAAGTAAAGAACTTAGACATAGAAAAATTTTTAGATAAAAAAGAATGTAGAAGATTAGATAAATTTACTCAATACGCACTGATTGCAAGTATGGAGGCAGTTGAAAATGCAAAATTAGATTTAAATCAAATAGATAAAGACAGATTTGCAGTTATAGTAGGTTCAGGTATTGGTGGATTTAATACTAATGAAAAAGAATTCAAAACGCTACATACTAAGGGGATAAAACGAATATCACCAATGTATATACCAATGACTATAATAAATGCAGCAGCAGCAAACATCGCAATTAAATTTGGGGCTAGAGGAATGTGTACATCAGTAGTAACAGCTTGTGCAACGGGAACTAATAGTATAGGAGATGCATACAGACATATAAAAGATGGTTATGCTGATATAGCTATAACTGGTGGTTGTGAATCATCAATAACACCGATTGCAATTGCTGGTTTTACAAATATGAGGGCATTATCAACTAGCAAAAATAAAACTAAAGCATCAATTCCATTTGACAAAGATAGAGGCGGATTTGTAATGGGAGAAGGTGCTGGAATATTAGTAATCGAAAGTTTAGAACATGCTAAAAAAAGAGGAGCAAATATACTTGCAGAAATCGTTGGATATGGCTCAACATGTGATGCATATCATATAACTTCTCCATCACCAGAAGGAGTAGCTGCAGCAAATGCGATGAAAAATGCAGTCAAAGAAGCAAATGTAAAAATGAACGATGTTTCATACATAAATGCACATGGGACATCTACTTACTACAATGATTTATATGAAACTAGAGCTATAAAAAATGCTTTCGGAGAAGATGCGAAAAATATACCAATATCATCGACAAAATCAATGATAGGTCATTTATTAGGTGCAGCGGGAGCGGTTGAATCAATAATATGTGTAAGAGCATTAAATGAAGGTTTTATACCTCCAACAATAGGTTATACAGAAAGTGAAGAAGAATTAGATTTGGATTATGTTCCAAACAAAGGAAGATGTGCAGATTTAAAATATGCTCTTAACAATTCACTTGGATTTGGAGGACATAATGCATGTCTATTATTTAAAAAGTGGGATTAATCGGAGGACGCTATGAATTTTAATGAAGTAAAAGAATTAATTTCTATTTTAGACGATTCAAAATTAGCTTATTTTGAATTGGAGAATGAAGATGGATATATAAAAATAGACAAGAGTATGTCTAGAGATTATGTATCTAATAAAATACAAAATGAAGTTTCAGCAATAGAAAATAAGGAAGAAAAACAACATAACAATACAATTTCTTCAAAAATAAATATTAAAGAAAATGAAAATATTACAAATGAGTCAAAAGTAGAAGAAAATATAGAGTTTATAAAATCGCCAATAGTTGGTACATTTTATTCAAAATCATCACCTGATGTAGAGCCTTTTGTTCAAAAAGGGGACAAGGTAAGCAAAGGTGATATAGTTTGCATAGTCGAAGCAATGAAATTGATGAATGAAATAAATGCTGAATTTAATTGTGAGATAGTTGAGATTATGGCACAAGAGGGCAAGATGGTCCAATATGGACAAGAATTATTTAAGGTGAAAAAATTATAGGAGAAAATTATGTTAGGAGCAAAAGAAATCAAAGAAATTTTACCACATAGATATCCATTTTTAATGATAGACAGAGTAGAAGAAGTTGAAGAAGGAAAAAGAGCAAAAGGGTTTAAAAATATATCTATAAATGAAGAATTTTTCAACGGACATTTTCCAGATTATCCAGTAATGCCAGGAGTTTTGATATTAGAAGCTTTGGCACAAATGGGTGCTATTTGTATTCTTTCAAAAGAAGAATTCAAAGGGAAAATAGGTTTTTTAGTTGGAGCAGACAAAGTAAGATGGAAGCAACAAGTAATGCCTGGGGATAGATTAGATTTAGAAATTGAGATAACAAAATTAAGAGGATCTATAGGAGTTGGAACTGGGTATGCAAGTGTAGATGGAAAGGTAGTTTGCCAAGGTGAAATAATGTTTGCAATTGGGTAGGTGATAAGATGCTAAAGAAAATTTTAATAGCAAATAGAGGAGAAATAGCAGTTAGAATAATACGTGCATGTAGAGAACTTGGTATATCTACAGTTGCGATTTATTCAGAAGCTGATAAATATGCACTTCATACACAGATGGCAGATGAAGCAGTTTGTGTAGGGGGACCGCAAAGTAAAGATAGCTATTTGAATATGACTAATATATTAAGTGCATGTGTGCTTACTGGGTGTGAAGGGATTCATCCAGGGTTTGGTTTTTTATCTGAAAATCCTAAATTTGCAAAGATGTGTGAAGAGTGCAATATAAAATATATAGGACCAGATTATAAGATTATAGAACTTATGGGAAATAAGGCTAAAGCAAGAGAAGTTATGAAAAAAGCAAATGTACCTGTAGTTCCTGGATATGAAGGTGAAATAACTTCAGTTTCACAAGCACTTGAAATAGCAAAGGAAATTGGTTTTCCAGTAATGATAAAGGCAGCTGCTGGCGGTGGTGGAAAAGGAATTAGAATAGTAAATGAAGAAGGTGAATTTGAACACAACTATAACGCTGCAAAGTTAGAATCAAAAGCATGTTTTTCAGATGATAGAATTTATATAGAAAAATTTATACAAAAACCAAGACATATAGAATTTCAAATTTTAGCTGATGAATATGGAAATACAATTCATCTAGGCGAAAGAGAATGTTCACTTCAAAGAAATAATCAAAAAGTGCTAGAAGAAGCACCATCTACTTTTTTAAATCCAAAACTTAGAGAAAAAATGGGAGAGGTTGCAAAATGTGCAGCAAAGGCTGTAAATTATAAAAATGCAGGGACAATAGAATTTCTTGTGGATAAAGATTGCAATTTTTACTTTATGGAAATGAATACTAGAATTCAGGTTGAACATCCTATAACTGAAATGGTTACAGGGGTAGATATAGTTAAGGAACAATTAAAAATAGCATCGGGAAAGAAATTAGATTTGATTCAAGATGATATTTGTATAAGCGGAAATGCAATTGAATGCAGAATAAATGCCGAAGACACAGATAATAATTTTAGACCATCTCCAGGACTTATAAAAGAATTATATATACCATCAGGCCCAGGGGTTAGAGTTGACAGTGCAATTTATTCTGGATATGAAATACCTCCATACTACGACTCAATGATAGGAAAGATGATAACATATGGCGCTACTAGAGATGAAGCAATAATAAAGATGAAAAGAGCACTAGGAGAATTTGCAATAGGAGGAGTAAAGACAAATATAGATTTTCAATACAGTATATTAAATAATAGAGATTTTGTAAAAGGAAATTATGATACATCATTTATAGCAGAAAAGTTGGTGAGAAATAATGCTTAAAAATTTATTTAGAAAACAAGAATATATAACAGTTAGTAGCAAACCACTAAAAGATAAAGAATTTATACCTAATATACCAAATGGAAAATGGATAAACTGTAAAAAATGTAAGAGTATAATTTATTTAGAAGATCTAAAAAATGATGATTATGTATGTCCTAATTGTAATTACCACTTCAATATATCGGCAAAAGAAAGGATAAATCAAATATTCGATAAAGATAGCTTTATTGAGATGTTTCAAGAAATAAAAGTTACAAATCCATTAGAATTCCCAGAATATGAAGAAAAGTTAAAAAAAGCTGAACAAAAATCTGATTTAGATGAAGGTGTAGTTTGTGGGGTTGGAAATATCAATTCAAAAAAAGTAGCAACTGCAATAATGGATAGTAATTTTATGATGGGAAGTATGGGAAGTGCTGTCGGTGAAAGAATTACAAGAATTATAGAATATTCAACACAAAATAAACTTCCGCTTATTATATTTACTGCTTCTGGAGGAGCTAGAATGCAAGAAGGAATAATTTCACTTATGCAGATGGCAAAAACATCTGCAGCAATAGCAAAACATGATGAAGCAGGACTTTTGTATATAAGTGTAATAACAAATCCAACAACAGGAGGGGTAACCGCTAGTTTTGCAATGCTTGGAGACATAATAATCTCTGAACCAGGAGCAATTTTAGGATTTGCAGGGCGTATGGTAATTGAAAATACAATAAATCAGAAATTACCAGAAGACTTTCAAAGTGCAGAATTTATGCTAGAAAAGGGATTTGTAGATGACATTGTAGATAGAAAAAATTTAAAAAATTATTTATCAAGAGTGCTTAAATTACATGGAATATAAAGAATAGAATATCTAAAGGTGGTGATAGATGTTGAAGGACAAAAAGAATGAAGTATGGAATATTGTAGAGATAGCAAGAAATAAAGAAAGACCAAACGTACGATTTTATATAGAAAATATTTTCGATGATTTTATTGAATTTCATGGTGATAGAAATTTTAGAGACGACAAAGCAGTAATAGGTGGAATTGCATCAATAGATAAAATAAGTGTCACAGTAATAGGCGTTAATAAAGGTAAAAATGTAAAAGAAAATATAGATACAAATTTCGGAATGGTTCATCCAGAAGGATATAGAAAAGCATTAAGACTTATGAAACAAGCTGAAAAATTTAATAGACCTATAATATGTTTTGTCGATACACCAGGTGCATATTGTGGTATTGGGGCAGAAGAAAGAGGTCAAGGTCAGGCAATTGCACAGAATTTAATGGAAATGAGTAGACTAAAAACACCAATAATATCAATAATAACAGGAGAAGGCGGCAGTGGAGGGGCATTGGGACTTAGTGTATCTGATAAGGTGTATATGCTTAAAAATTCGATTTACTCTATTTTATCTCCAGAAGGATTTGCGACAATTTTATGGAAAGATTCATCAAGAAGTAAAGAAGCAGCAGAAGTTATGAAAATAACGGCTTTAGACTTACTTAGTTTGGGAATAATAGATAATATAATAGATGAACCAATAGAAGGTGCACATACAAATCCTTCTTTAGTTTCAGACAACATAAAAAGACTCATAAATTCAGATTTAAATAATTTAATTGATATAAAAAAACAAGATTTATTACAAAAGAGATATAATAAATTTAGACAAATGGGTAACTTTTATGAAGTATAATATCAATTGAAATTATTTCTAAAATTTATTATAATACATTTAAGATTAAAATAAATATGGAGAGAAAATAAAATGGAAAAGAGAGCGGAACGATTAAATTCACTTTTGGTGCAATTATTTAATGATATTTTACATATAGAAGAAAAGGTTTTAAAAAGTTCTGAGATAAAAGATTTATCTATAACAGAGATACACACAATCGATGCAATAGGAACTCAAGGAAACAGAACTATGGGAGAAATTGCCCATGATTTAAGAATAACAGTTGGAACGCTAACATCTGCAATTAATAGACTTATAAAAAAAGGTTATGCTGAAAGATCGAGAACGGAAGAAGATAGGAGAGTTGTGTTAGTAAGTCTAACTGAAAAGGGAAAGCATGCTTATAAAATACATGCAGATTTTCACAAAGAAATGGTACAAGCAACATTAAACTCTTATAATGATGAAGAACAAGAAGTTCTATGTGATGTAATAGAAAAAATAAATATATTTTTTGAGGATAAGTATGAAGGTCTCCAATAGGAGGCTTTTATTTTTTGAAATTAAGAAAAGTTAAGGAATTTAAAATGAAAAAAACATTTTTTCACGATATTATGTATATATGAGAAATAAAATGTAAATTGAGATACAATATAATATATGGGGGATTTTAGTATGAGCAAAAGACAATTAAAATCTATTGATATAGATTTTTTTAAGAAAAACAAGAATATAACTTTTTATCTTATAATGATAGTATTTTTAATTTGTCTATTAATAAGTAAATTAAATTTAAGTTATGGTTCTTCATCAAAATCATATGTAAGTGATAATGTACTTATAAATGGAACAAAAATAGGAAGAGCAGAAGTAATATCAGATAAATTGTTAGAAAAAGGATCTTGTATATCAGCACAGGTAATAAAACCTACAGATGTAGTAATACATCAAACTGCATGTATAGATGTTGATGCAGAACAGATGTATGAGTCATTAAAAAATGCAAATAGCGACCTATATGCGGGAACAAGTTATTCAAAATATAGAAATGCATCGTGGACAATTACTGTAGGATACGATAAAATAATACAAAATATTCCTTTAAATTGGCAAGCATACGCGCAAGGGACACAAGAAGGAAATTTAACTGGAATTTCTATTGAAATATGTATGTACACAAATGCAATGAAACAACAGCAAGCTTATTTAAATGCTATAGAACTATATAAAGTTTTAAAAAATTATCAAAATGACTTAGGTTTAAAAAAGCATCAAGATTATAATGGCAAGCAATGTCCTGAATGGCTACTTGAAGGTAAATACGGTATGGATTGGGACTGGTTTAAGGAAAAGTGTACGGAATAAAGTATAGTTTTATAGTGTATGGGCAAATTATGAAAATGGAGGCAATATTATGATAAATATAGTCAATTCCTATGATGAAAAAGCAAGGGAATTATATAAGAATTGTGATATCTATTATAATAGAAATATATTTATAGCTAAATCTATTCCTTCAGATAATGAATGTATAAAATCTAGATTACATAGTCATAATGAATACGAATTTTTTATTCCAAACAGCCCAATACATTTTCTAGTAAATGAAGATAGTATATTCTTTGGAGAAATAGGATATATATACACAGCTAAAAGCAACCAAAAACACGGTATAAAATATAATCTCTCTAACATAGACTATACAAGTATTCTAATAGATACAGATTATCTAAAAAACATAATGCAGGAACTTAAATGTAGTGATAATTTATTTAATCATCCTATATATTTATCTAGGGAATTAAAGTTTTACCTGCATATATTCCAAGATGAATTTAAAAAAGGAGATAAAAAAGACTTAGTTAAACTAGATATGATATCAAATCTTATCTGTAGAGAATTAATTAATGCAAATTATAATCAAGATATCAATCTATTTAAGGAAAAACAAAGTTATCAAAAAGGAATTTATTTAGTTGCGGATTTTATAAATCATAACTATAATAGAGAAATAAAAATAGAAGAAATGGCACAATTAGCAGGTTTATCAAAAAATTATTTTGGTTCTGCATTTAAAAAGGCATTAGGAGAGACACCACATTCTTACTTAATTAAAATAAGAATATCAAAGGCAAAAGTTCTATTAGAAACAACAGACTATTCTCTAAGTGATATAGCACAAAAAATTGGATTTAAAAAAGCAAGCTCATTTACATCTCAGTTTAAAGCATCTACAGGTATTATACCTTCAAAGTACAGAGAAAAGAGCAAAAAACAATATTAAAATTATCTAAATTTATTTACTTGACAGAAACGTTATAAATGGTGATACTAGTTAAGGAGGTGGATAGGATATATGGATAAAAATGAATTTTTAGAGATATATGATTTAGAGCCACAAGACCTAAAGGATTTAGGTATAAATTGGGTAGACTTATACAACATATTACAGGATTATAAAAAATCAATTGATATTTATGATGCTAGGTTAACCTATGTTGCAAATGTCTTGAGACAACATCCTAAAATCCATTCTGTAAAAACAAGGGTAAAGGACCCAAAAAGATTATTACAAAAACTAGTTAGAAAAACTCCTAATAGAAGGGAGAAATACGGAGATAATTTTAATTTCAATATCCAAAACTATAAGGATGAAATTACAGATATAATGGGTATACGTGCCATACATATTTTCAAAGACGATTGGGAAGAAATACATCAATTTATAACGAATAAATGGGATGTAATAGAAACAGTAGCCAATATTAGAGAAGGAGATAATGTAACAACTTTTGAGGAAAAATCTATACCCGTAAGATCTAGAGTGTCAGGATATAGATCAGTTCATTATCTTATCAAATATGGTTCGGGATATGAGTCTTCAACTATAGAAATACAAGTAAGAACAATATTTGAAGAAGGATATGGAGAAATTGACCATCAACTTAGATACAGCCATGACGACGATATTCCAGAACTTTTAGCACAAAATCTTATGTTGCTAAATAGAATTGTTGGAAGCTCAGATGAGATGGCATCTCTTATAAATAAATTGAACAAAAGTTTTAGTGAGATAGAAAGCAAATACAATAAAAAATTAAAAAATAAAAACAATATGCTTAGAAATTTACGCCAAAAAATTTATGAAAATGATTCTTTAAATCCATATGAAAGGGAGTCAATAGTAAAAGATATAGATGATATAATTTTAGGGGACAGAGTAAAATATTCGGGGAGGAAATAGATGAACAATAAGAAAATATTGTTTTTTGATATCGATGGAACATTGATTTCAGAAACAAGTGGGGAGATACCAGAAAGTACAAAAATTGCACTTAAAAAAGCACAAGAAAATGGACATATAACAATTATAAATACAGGAAGAACAAGAGCATTAATAGAGCCAAGACTTCAAGATATGAAGTTTGATGGATATATTTGTGGATGTGGAACTTATATAGAAATTCACAACAAAGTTTTATATCATAAAACTATAGATAAGCATAAATATAAAGAGATTATTCAAGTTTTAAAAGATAATGAAACAGAAATGATAATAGAAGGAATAGAATCTATTTATATGGATACAGAAACAAAAGATAAGCAAAAACAAGCTAAAATTCAAGAGTTTTTACAAAGAGGATTTCCAATAAAACCCCTAAATAGTGAGGATTTATCTTTTGATAAATTTTGTTTCATATTAGAAAATCCAGACAAACGAGAAAATATAATTGAATATATTGAAAATGAAGGACTTGATTATATAGACAGAGGTTCTAATCTTTTTGAAGTAGTTCCAAAAGGACATTCAAAAGCAAGTGGTATGGAATTTTTATTAAATTATTTCAATTTAGAAAAAGAAGATAGCTATGCTTTTGGAGATAGTTATAATGATACTACAATGTTTGAATACTGTCCAAATGGAATCTTAATGGCAAATGGGAAAGAAGACTTAGCACAGATTGTGCGTTTTGTTACAAAAGATGTAGATGAAGATGGAATTGAATATGCACTGCAACATTTTAATATAGTATAATAAACTTTATTTACGAAATCATACTCCAAAAGTAGTTTTTAGACTCTTTTGGAGTATTTTTTTTTGCAAAAAGTTAGAAAAAATAATATTAATATATAAATACTTATTTATATTGATTATAAAAATATCTCCTGTGTTACAATAAAAATAACGAAATATTCTGACAGAGGAGATGTTTTTATGGATAAAATTAGTACAGGTATAAAAGGCTTTGATGATATTATGGGGGGATTGTACCCAGGGGATAATGTTGTGTGGCAAGTTGAGGATATAAATAATTACAAACATGTTGTAGATGCTTTTGTAAGAAAATCTATAAAAGATGGAAAAAATGTAAACTATATTCATTTTAGAAAAGTGAATTCGATAATAGATAACTTAAGTAAAGTAAATTTATTTGAACTAGATTTGGCAAAAGGTTTTGAAGATTTTACTATGTCTGTCCATAATATAATAAAAACACAAAGTGAAAATTCAGTATACGTATTTGATAGTCTTACATATATCCAAAGAGGGTGGTATTCTGATTTAATGACAGCTAACTTTTTTAAGGTTACATGTCCTTATTTATATAAGGTAGGTGCAGCTGCATATTTTTCAATAAAAAGAAATTCATATACTTATGACACTATTGCTAAAATAAGAGAAACAACACAGATTTTAATGGATATATATAATGTTGATGGAAGTATATATATACATCCTCTAAAAGTTGAAAACAGATATACTCCTATTTTATTTTTCCCACATAAAATCGAAGAAGATAAAATTACAACAATAACTTCAAGCGGGGAAGCATCAAAATTATTTTCTCATTTTGACTGGAGAAATAAAAGACTTGGCTATTGGAGAATAAATTTTAATAAAGCAAAAGCAGCACTTACACAAGATGAATCGACCCAAGAAAGAATAAAACAAAATTTAATCGATATACTAGTTGGAAAAGATAGCAAAATAAATGAAATGTGCAAACAATATTTTACACTTGCAGATATGGTGCAAATAGCATCTCGTGAAATAGGAACTGGATTTATAGGTGGAAAGAGTATAGGGATGCTTATGGCAACTGCTATTGTAAGCAAATCAGAGGAGACAAAAGAATACTTTAAAGATATATTAGAGCCACACGATTCGTTTTATGTAGGTACAGATGTTTTCTATTCATACATAGTTGAAAATGGATTGTGGGATTTGAGAATGAAGCAAAAAACTGATGAAGGATATTTTAAATATGCAAAAGAACTTCAAGATGGATTGCAAAATGGAAAATTCTCAGAAATGATAGAAGAACAATTTATGCATTTACTAGAATACTATGGACAATGTCCAATAATCGTAAGATCTAGTTCATTACTTGAAGACAACTTTGGAAATGCATTTGCTGGTAAATATGATAGCGTTTTCTGTATAAATCAAGGAACACCATCACAAAGACTAAAGGCATTTGAAGATGCAATAAGAACGGTTTATGCAAGTACAATGAATGAAGATGCACTTAATTATAGAAAAAATCGTGGGTTAGATAAGCGTGATGAACAAATGGCTATATTGGTTCAAAGGGTATCTGGTGATTATTATGGAGAATATTATTTCCCACATATAGCTGGAGTTGCAAATTCATCAAACTTATATGTTTGGAATAAAAAAATAGATATGGATGCAGGTATGCTTAGATTAGTATTTGGTCTTGGAACTAGAGCAGTCGATAGGGTTAATAATGATTATGTTAGAATAGTTGCACTAGACGACCCAACAACACTTCCTGCAATGACAAAAAAAGATCCTCAAAGATTCTCACAACATTATGTAGATGTATTAAATTTAAATAAAAATGAATTAGAAACAATAATAGTAAATGAAGCAGTTAAAAGTAATTTAAAAACACAAAGTAGTTTATTTGGTTCAAAAGATAAAGAAACAGAGGAGAGATTTAAAAGGGTAGGAATAGATACTTCTAATATACCATTTGTACTTAATTTTGAGAGACTGCTTAGAAGTACAAAATTTACTGAAGCTATGAGGAAAATACTAAAAGTTGTATCATCAAAATATAATTATCCTGTAGATATAGAGTATACAGCTAATTTTGATAAACAAGGAAACTTTAGAATTAATATAGTTCAATGTAGACCGCTTCAAACAAGAGGGCTTGGAAAAACTGTTGAACTGCCTAAGTTAGAAGATAAAAATTCATGCTTGTTCTCATCAACAGGAAACTTTATGGGCGGTAATGTAAGACTTGCAATCGACTATATAGTATTTATATCATCAGATGATTATGTTAAATTACCTGAAGTTGAAAAATACAATATAGCTAGACAAGTTGGAATAATAAATAAAGAACTAAAAGGAAAAAATGCTATGCTTATGGGACCTGGTCGATGGGGAAGTAGCAATCCAGAATTAGGGGTTCCCGTAAAATTCACAGAATTATGCAATATGTCTGTAATGTGTGAAATTGCATATAGTAATCAAGATTTAATGCCAGAATTATCTTATGGAAGCCACTTTTTCCAAGACTTAGTTGAGACAGGGATATTTTATGTAGCATTATTTGATAATAGAGAAGATGTAGTATTTAATGAAAATAAATTAAGAGAAAAAGAAAATATAGTAAAACAAATAGTAAAAGATGCAAATATAAATGATGAAGTAATAAAAGTATATGATACAAAAGGTCTTCAAATTTATTCAGATATAACACAACAAATAGTAACTTGTTCATAATATTATATTATTTCAAAGGTAAACCCCTAAGCGGAATGCTTAGGGGTTTTGAAACTCTATTATAAAGGATATGGTATTTTAATTATATAATTTATATTTTACTTAAATAGAAAGTAAATTATTAATCTAGAATAATCCAGATATTACTCCATTTTCATCAACATCAATTTTTTCTGCTGCTGGAACTTTTGGAAGTCCTGGC